>ERZ1643246.18-NODE-18-length-246307-cov-17.392736_pt1 | contig 246307 bp, 208 predicted proteins | sample MGYA00579265_ERZ1643246 | MGnify/ENA primary metagenome ERZ1643246 (study PRJEB29033, sample SAMEA4952261) | chicken gut metagenome | biome: Broiler Chicken; feature: Gastrointestinal Tract; material: Caecum | place: Ireland | collected 2018 | study: Broiler... | reverse complement strand
AGAGCCGCTACAATCTGGAATACTGCAACAATGTGACCAATGCTGCCGGACGGCGAGTGCGTGGCTTTCTGGGAATTGAGGTGCTGGTGAGAAACAATATGTCGGTGTTTTCTGGTGATTCGATGTGTACGTACGTACGCAGTGATTGACCGCTGTTCGCCCTTTTATAGCAATTCGGCGGTTATAGCTCAAAATTACCGGCAAAATTGGAGGGGTAAATCAAGGCAAGTGAGAATAGGAAAGTATTTGACAATTGGCAGAAATTATTTTACGAAACCATGCTTCTCGAACCAGCGAACCGGGTGCATGGAATTATGGGAAAATGCACGGTTTCGAGCCAAGTCACACGGAACGGGAAAGTCGGAAGGTGCAGGTAATGGACAGGACATCGCACCGGCAATTCTGAACGGATTTGGTAACAAGAGAATTTTTCACGACACGGCGAAGCGGCTATGCCTGAGGGCGTACCGGCTTCGCTTTTTTATTAAGTAAATTTAGGAGGATTTTTGATTATGACGGTACGCAACGAGATTAAGGCGCAGATCGTCCGGGCGGGATACACCATGCAAGAGGTAGTTGACCTGCTCCATGAGGAATACGACTGGTCGGACAGTGTTTCCAACCTGTCGGCCAAGCTCCAGCGGGAATCTATTCGCTACAAGGAGGTCGTGGAGCTGGCCGACGTGCTGGGCTATGACCTGATCTGGCAGAAACGGAGGGACAGAGTATGAGCAAGCCGCAGTATGCCATTCTCCGCTTTGCCAAGTACAAGGGGCCGGAGATCGGGAACATTGAAGCCCACAACGAGCGAACCAAAGAGAAATACGCCAGCAACCCCGATGTGGACATCAGCAGGAGCAAGTACAATTTCCATCTGATCGAGCCGCAGCGAAAATATCGTGCAGAGGCGGAGCGGCAGATCAAAGAAGCCGGTTGCCGTACCAGGTCAGACAGCGTTCGGGTAGTGGAAGCCCTGATAACTGCCACACCGGAGTTCTTTCAGGGAAAGAAAAAATCTGAGATCAGAGCCTATTTTCAAGAGGCACTGACCTTTCTCCAGCAAAACCAAGACCCCAAAACAATCATATCCGCCGTGGTGCATATGGACGAGAAAACGCCCCATATGCACCTTTCTTTTGTCCCGCTGACTGCGGATGGCAGGCTCAGCGCCAAGGAGATCGTGGGAAACAAGAAAAAGCTGACCCAGTGGCAGGACAAGTTCTGGGAACACATGGTGCGGAAATATCCCGACCTGGAGCGTGGTGAAAGCGCCAGCCAGACCGGACGTGACCACATCCCGCCCAGAGTGTTCAAAGAGATGACCCGCCTGACCAAGCAAAAAGCCAAGCTGGAAGAACTGCTGACCGGTATTGGAGCCTTTAACGCAAAAAGCAGAGCTGCCGAGATTACGGCTCTGCTGGATAAGTATATCCCTGCGGTGGAGCAGATGCACAGCACCATGAAGAAGTATCAGGTGGCATTTACGGAAACTACCGTGGAGAACAAAAGGCTGAAACAGGAGAACGCTCAGTTGGAGCAGTCTCTGGAAAAAGCGACCCATGAAAGCACCTTGAAGCAGTTGGCCGATGCCAAGCTGCGGCGGGACTACGCAGATGCTGTTGCCGTGCTGGATCGCATTCCAAAAGAAGTATTGGCGGAGTATATGCACAAACCGGACAGACGGAGGATAAATGCCTATGGTAGATGAGTGGAACGGCTTCGCCGTTTTACTGGCAAATATGATTGAAAAATATGCTGGGGAACTGGACTTAGATTCTTTGCCTGATCCGGTGTTTCCCAAGGATAAAATCACAAACCACATCACAGATAAAAATGTTTGCAAAGAAAATGTTGAAACCCTAAAAGCAGCATGATACAATAATCGTGAGATAATTGTCCAAACACATTTCCAAGGGAAGAAATGCTTCCCTTGGAAAATACATAAGGAAATGTTGAGCAGTATTAGCGAGGAAGGACCATGGCGAAAGAAAAGATAAAAGTTTATACCTATACGCGAGTGTCTACCGCCATGCAGATTGACGGCTACTCGCTGGATGCCCAGAAATCCCGCATGAAAGCCTTTGCAGAATTTAATGATTATGAGATTGCTCACGAATATGAGGATGCAGGAAAATCTGGTAAATCGATTGAAGGCCGTACGCAATTTAACCAGATGATGGAGGACATTAAAACCGGCAAGGATAGCGTTTCCTTTGTTCTGGTATTCAAGCTGTCACGTTTTGGCAGAAATGCGGCGGATGTCCTTTCCACCTTACAGGTCATGCAGGATTTTGGCGTCAACCTGATCTGCGTGGAGGATGGCATTGATTCCTCCAAAGATGCGGGAAAGCTGATGATTTCCGTCCTATCGGCAGTGGCGGAAATTGAGCGTGAAAACATCCGTGTCCAAACCATGGAAGGTCGTATCCAAAAGGCCAGAGAGGGCAAGTGGAACGGCGGCTTTGCCCCCTACGGCTATAAACTGGTGGATGGCAAGCTGGAAATCAACGAAGAGGAAGCTCCGGCGATTCGCACCATCTATGAGCAGTATGTTACAACCGATTCCGGCGCAAATGGGATCGCAAAATATCTTGAAAATCATGGGATCAGCAAAGTCCAGCGCCAGAACGGGAAAAATCCTCTTTTTGATGCTCGTCTGATCCGCATGATTCTGAAAAATCCGGTTTACTGCGGCAAGATTGCGTATGGCAGGCGAAAAACCGAAAAGGTGCATGGAACCAGAAACGAGTACCGTTTGGTAGAACAAGAAAACTTTTTGTTGGTGGATGGTCTGCATGAGGCCATTATCCCGGAGGATGTATGGCAGGCAGCGCAGGTCAAGTTGGCTGCTCAAGCCAAACGGTATGAACACGTCAACAAAGGGAAAAACGAATGCACTCACCTGTTGTCCGGCATCGTAAAATGTCCCGTATGCGGTGTTGGAATGTACGGTAATAAGTGCGTGAAACGGAAAGCAGACGGCAGCAAATACAAGGATTTCTACTACTATGGCTGCAAACATCGCTCTATGACCCGTGGACATAAATGCGATTACAAGAAGCAAATTCGGAAAGAGCTGCTGGACGATGCTGTGGCGGAGGTAATCTGCAAGCTGGTCAGCAATCCAAGATTTGCGGCGATGATGCAGGAAAAGATCAACATGAAAGTCGATACCACGGCGATTGAGCAGGAAATCAGTAACTATGAAAAACAGCTTCGTCAGGCTTATTCCACCAAATCCAAGCTAATTGAAGAAATCGACTCTCTTGACCCAGACGACCGGCATTACAGCAGGCGGAAATCAGACCTTGATGATCGGCTCTATGGGATGTATGATAAGATTGAAGAATTGGAGTCTCTGCTGATTGCAGCCAGAGCCAAGAAACAGGCTATTGAGGCAGAAAAGCTGACCGGCGATAATATCTACAAGGTTCTAATTTACTTCGATCAACTCTATGGAAAGATGAACGACAGAGAGAAACGGCAGCTGATTGAGGAACTGATCTCTGAAATTCAGATTTACCCGGAACGTCAGCCCAATGGGCAGTGGCTGAAATCCATCAAGTTCAGACTGCCCATCATCGAGGAAGATATGAATATAAGTTTGGACAACGAACAGCAAGTTGAAACGGTGGTCAGTCTGGTCAGAAAAACTTCCGCAGATGTTTCCCCATCGCATATGTCCCTGGGGTAAATGGATCTGGACTTGATTTGCGCTTTAAATCACAAACGCTGAAATGGCGGGTACTCGCATATGCGAGCACCCGCCATTTTTCTTGGGTCATATTCCGTAACATCTTCTGCCCCAAATACAGCAGGAGGCCTATGTCTTGCTTAGCTGATCCAGCATATGCGCCTGCTCCGAAAGTTCCCGCACCATGGCGGAGCACTCCTGGGAAGCGGCAGCGTTGGACTGGACCACGTCTGAGACCCGCCCCAAATCCTCCTTGATGCCGTTGACCGCCTCCAGCTGCGCCTCCGTCCGCTCTGAAATGCGGACGGACTGGTCCGCGACCTGCTCCACACTCTGCCGAATCCGCCCCATAACAGCGGAGGTATTCGCAGCCACGGTGCTTCCACGGCTGACAGCTTCCCGGCAGGCGGAGAGGACCTTAATGATTTGCTGGGCAGCCTCGCTGCTATTGCTGGCCAGACTGCGAACCTCGTCGGCCACCACGGCAAAGCCCTTACCGGAGCTGCCGGCACGGGCCGCCTCCACAGCGGCGTTCAGGGCCAGGATGTTGGTCTGGAACGCAAGAGACTGAATGATGTTGACGGCGGATTCAATTGACTGCACACTGGCTTCGATATCAGAGATGGCGGCCAGCAGGTCCTGAACCTGGGTGTTGCCATCTCCGGCGTTCCGGCGCATGGCCTCCGAGGCGTTCCGGACCTCGGTGGCCTGACCGGCCGTTTCGGAAATCTGCTGATAGATTTCCTCCGCTGCGGTGGATACATTGGCGATCGAGGCGGCCTGACTGGTAGAGCCGGTTGCCAGGTTCTCAGATTGGTCGGCCAGACTTTTGGCCTCCCGGGAGATCTGGGCTGATACCTGGACGATCTGCGTCAGGAGCAGCTGTTGGTGGTCAAGAACCTGCTGGTTCTGCTTCTGCTTCTCGTCCAGCTCCGAGAGGAGGCGGGTGGAGGCGTCTTTCTGGGTATTGGCCTCCTCCAGATAGAAGTTGCAGTTTTTCACACATTGGTCCAGAAGAATATATGCCACAAAAATCGCCAGCAGGCACTCGCCCAGAACCAGGGGGGCTTCCACCGGCTGGCCCTGCTGCAAGCTGAGGATGCCGCACTCCACGATGAAGAGCACTCCGCTGCTGGTGCAGCACAGCCGCAGCAGCGGCCGGGACAGAAACAGCGCCGAGAGCGCGATGGAGCAGATATACAGGGCGGTTCCTGGTGCCAGCTCCCGGGAGAAAAGCTGTGTGACAAAGACAATGAGGTCAATCCAGATCATCATGAAAGCACTCAGACCACCAATGGTCTCAGGCCGGGCCAGAAACCGGCACGGGAGCAAAAGCAGGGCTCCCATCACCAAAAGAATCGCAACCAGCTGCCAGCGACCGGAGAGGGCGTATATCCCCGCATAGAGCACCAGGACAGCGCTGACAATGATAGAGCAGACCCTGAGTATTTTCATTTGATCAATCATGATATCATACCTCCAATTTCACATTCCAATGGGGGCATAACCCAACAGAGGATGGTCCGGCCAGATAATTTTTATATCGGCAGTTTTATGAAAAAACTTTATAGGAGAGAGAGAATTTTGAGTTTTTATACAAACAGAAGGAATCTTTTTTATCTAAATACTCCTCCATCCGGCGGCTCATCCCTTTCTGCTCGTTTTCCGCTGCATGGTTTGGCCTTTTTCTATTTTCCGACTGATTGATCTGTCTGTCAATTTGGGTATGGAAGCATACGAAAAGAGCGCCGGTCTGCCCGCGGCGGCTCGGCGCGTCTGCTTTTCATAGGCTTCCCCGGCCTCAACTGTCCCCAAACGGTGCCAGGTGCAGTTGTCTGGCCGGTATCGCTGTTATAGACTTATATAAGAGAGATACCGACATTCTCCCGGAGGGGCGGACGCCTGAAGCAAGGAGGAAGCGCCCTATGGCCCGCTCGTGGAGATTTTGGAAACGCGGCTCCTTCGACCGGATGAGTACGCTGCCCGCCGACCAGCGGCCCCAGAACATGGTGGAGGCCCTGTGCAAGGCCCGTGCCCGCACCCTGGAGCTAAAGCGGGGAAAGGATTCCAACCTGAAGCACGTGGGAGGCGCTGTCAGCTATATCGACGTGCCGGAGCAGGAGAAGCGGAAAAAAGCCAGGCCGGCCGCCTCCTGACCTGTGCCCCGCGCCCCCTTGAGGGCGCGGGGTATTTTTCTTCTTTTCTTTTCCTCCGGCTTGTGCTATCCTGCAAAAAAAGCCTCTGACGGCCCGGAGGGATGAATAATGATTCGGATTCAGCAGATCATGCGGACCAACGTGGACCAGACGCCCCTGCCCGACAGCATCGGCGAGCTTACCCTCATTTCCCATATTCTGCCCGGCCAGGTGGAGGCCGAAACCCGCTATCAGGTCACAATCCAGGCCGGCCAAAAGGTGGGCGAGGTGCTGGGGCGGGATCTGCTCTACCTCAGCCAGACCCTGCGGCAGCTGGAGCTGGGGGAGATCATCGACACCATTGAGGACGGCGTCATCGTGGTGGACGCCACCGGCCGCATCTGCTTTGAAAACGAGGCGTACAGCCGGATCATCGGCGTGCCCATGCGCAAAACCATCGGCAGGGACATGCACCAGATCGAGCCAGACGCCCTGCTGCTCAAGGTGCTGAAAACCGGACAGCCCGCCGCCCGCAAGCGGCACCTCATTAAGTCGGTCCAAAAGTACGTCTCCATGCGGATGTTCCCCATCTGGCGGGACGGCGCCGTGGCCGGGGCCTACTCGGTCTTTCGGGACGTCACCGAGCTGCGGCGCCTGGGCCGGGAGGTGGAGCGGGTCATCCAGGTGGCCGAGGAGCTGACCAGCCAGCTGGACGCGGCGTTCTCCCGCTTTCAGATGATCGGGCAGGACCCCCGGTTCCGCACCCTGCTCACCCGGGCGGTCACCGCCGCCCGGACCGACGCCACCGTGCTCATCCGGGGGGAGAACGGCGTGGGCAAGGAGGGCTTTGCCAAGCTCATCCACCAGGCCAGCCTCCGGCGGAACAAGCCCATGATCACCGTCAACTGCGCCGCCATTCCAGAGACCCTCATCGAAAGCGAGCTGTTCGGCTATGAGGAGGGCTCCTTTACCGGCGCCCGGAAGGGCGGCAAGCTGGGCAAGTTCGAACTGGCCCAGGGGGGCACCCTCTTCCTGGACGAAATCGGGGACATGCCTCTGCTGATGCAGAGCAAGCTGCTGCGGGTCCTTCAGGAGGGGGAGATCGAAAAACTGGGCCGGGAGGAAAATATCCCGGTGGATGTGCGCATCATCGCCGCCACCAACCAGCCCCTGGAGGAGCTGGTTGCCCAGAAAAAGTTCCGCGCCGACCTCTATTACCGCCTGAACGTCATCAGCCTGGCGGTGCCCCCTCTGCGGGAGCGGCGGAACGATATCCTGCCCCTGGCCAACCATTTTCTGGAGGAATATAACCAGCGCTACGGGAAAAAAGCGGTCCTCAGCCGGAACGCCGGCCAGCAGCTGCTGGAACACGACTGGCCGGGAAACGTGCGGCAGCTGCGCAACTGCATCGAATCGGCGGTGATTTTATGTGGTGGCCTGGAGATCACCCCCGCCGACCTGACTCTGGAAACGCCGGAAGCCCCCCGCGCCGTCTCCGGCAGCGGCTTCTCCCCGCCCGCCGGTCCCCTCCGGGAGGCCACCCTCCAGTTTGAGCGGCAGCTCATCCGCAGCACCCTGGAGCAGTGCGGCGGCGACGTGGAGCAGGCCGCCCGGCAGCTGGAGATCAGCCGCCGGACCCTCTATCGGAAGCTCAGTGACAAAATTGACACAAGTGCCGAATTTGTCACCAGTTGATGTCATATTTGGCACTCCCTGCGGCATGGCGCCGAGAGCAGGTCTCTCGGCGCCATGCCGCTTTTCCTTCTGCCCCAGTGCTTTGCGGATTTTTATTCAGAATTGGTATTTGCTTTGCATAGGAATAGGGCAGACAATTTTCCTCCGGAACACACAATCGAAAAGAGCACATGCATATGAAAACCAGCAGCTATTCCGGGTTCTTTAAGCTCTCCACCGAGGACCGCATGAAAGAGGTTGCGGAATCCTGCGGCCTGAGCGAAGCGGAGCAGGCTATTCTGCAAAACGCCGACTCGCTGGACATGGACAAGGCCGACCACATGATTGAAAACGTCATTGGCCGCTTCACCCTCCCCATGGGCGTGGGCATCAACTTTGTCATCAACGGCAAGGACTACGTGATCCCCATGGTCACCGAGGAGCCCTCCGTGGTGGCTGCCTGCTCCAACGCCGCCAAGATGGCCCGGCCCGGCGGCGGCTTCACCACCGATTACACCGGCAGCGTGATGATCTCCCAGATCCAGCTGCTGGAGGTGCCCGCTCCTTTCTACGCCAAGGGGAAAATCCTGGAGCATAAGGAGAAGATCGCCGAGATCTGCAACGCCAAGGACCCCATGCTGGTGAAGCTGGGCGGCGGCGTGAAGGACGTGGAGGTGCGGGTGCTGGACTCCATTGTGGGGCCCATGGTCATCGTCCACCTGCTGGTGGACACCGGGGACGCCATGGGCGCCAACGCGGTGAACACCATGGCCGAGGCGGTGGCCCCCTATCTGGAGGAGCTCACCGGCGGCCGGGCGGAACTGCGCATCCTGTCCAACCTGGCCGACCACCGCATTGCCCGGGCCCGGGCGGTGTTCAAAAAGGAGGCCATCGGCGGCGAGGAAATGGTGGATAAGATGATCGCCGCCTACGCCTTTGCCGCCGCCGACCCCTACCGGGCCGCCACCAACAACAAGGGCATTATGAACGGCGTTATTCCCGTGGTCATCGCCACCGGCAACGACACCCGGGCCATCGAGTCCGGCGCCCACGCCTATGCCGCCCGCAGCGGAAAGTACGCTCCCTTCGCCACCTGGGAGAAGAACGCCGACGGCGACCTGGTGGGCTCCATCGAGCTGCCCATGGCCGTGGGTCTCGTGGGCGGCGCCACCAAGATTCACCCCGCCGCCCAGGTGGCAGTGAAGATGCTGGGCGTCAAGACCGCCGGGGAGCTGGCGCAGATCATCGCCGCCGTGGGCCTGGCCCAGAACATGGCCGCCATGCGTGCCCTGGCCACCGAGGGCATCCAGCGGGGCCACATGTCCCTCCACGCCCGCAACCTGGCCACTGTGGCCGGCGCCAAGGGCGAGGTGCTGGAGAAGATCGTCCAGCAGATGGTGGCGGAGAAAAACGTCCGCCTGGAGTACGCCCAGGAGCTGATGAAGCAGTATTCCTAAGCCTCCGGCGGCCCGCTGTGTGTTACAATCAGGAAAGGAGAGAACCGCATGGAAAACCAGGACAAGAGACAGGCTTCCGCCGGCGCGGATGAGCATCTGATCGAAGTTTGGGGCGATACCGTAAAGCTCAGCCAGTTGGGTATCGCCGCCCTGTTGGGCATCATCCTGACCATGGCTTTCTACCTTGTCGGAAACAACATTTTCTCTCAAATGGAGAATATCGAGGCCAGCCTGGCCAAGGGCTACGCCCTGCTCACCGGAATTCTGGGCTGCTTCCTGTCCGCCGCCATCTCCGCCAAGTTCTTCAAGCCCAAGCGGATTATTGAGGAGCACGCGGAGAGCGCGGACATCGCGGAAATTCTGGCCTTCGGCGGCACCACCGTGGAGGAGGAGGCCCAGGCTCTGGCTACCCTGGACCCCAAGGTCATCGCCGAGATGGAGGACCTGGAGCTTTACGCCCTGCTGGCCCTGATCCCCGAGGGGGCCCCCAACTACAAGCCGGAGTATAAGGAAAAAGCCGCCCGGGCGGCAGAAGGGAGCGGACAGGTATGATCGGATTGCTGATTCAGGCCATCCTTGTCGCTATCATCGGCGGCATCATTTTCTCCATCATCGGCGTCATTCCCGGCACCGATGAAACCGCCACCATGGCCCCCCTGACCCTGGTTCTGGTGCTGATGGGCTTTGAGCCGGTGGTGGTCTTTGCCTGGTTCATGGCCATCATTGTAGCCATGCAGATCACTCACACCATCCCCACCGCCATGGCTGCCCTGCCCGGCAGCACCATGGCGGTGCCCATGGTCCACAACTGCGAGATCGCCAAGAAAATGGGCATCCCCCATATCGCCATGCGGAAGCTGGCCTCCGGCTCCGTCATCGGCTCGATCATCGCCCTGCCCGTCTCCCTGCTGATGGCCTCCATTCTGGCGCCCCTCAGTGACATCATCTCCCAGTACAGCGGCCTGATCTTCACCATCGGCGCGGTGCTCATCGCCTTCATGTCCAAGGCCAAGTTCGGCGCGGTGGTGTCCCTGATCCCCTTCGCTTTCTTCATCCAGGGGCTTCAGCGCCTGGCGGTGGAGGCCACCGGCGGCACCCTGTTCATCTCCATCTTCATGGGCATCACCATCGGGCCCATGATCGCCGAGCTGTTCAACGTGCTGATCCCCAGCCGCCGGGAGCTGCAGCACCGGACCCGCCCCAATGAGATCTGGCTGGCCCCGGAGCCCAAGCAGAAGAAAAAGGGCTTCCCCAACCCCTTCTCCTACTTTACCAAGAACCAGATGGGCTATGTGGCCGGCGCCTCCGCCGTCTCTGCCTGTACCTTCACCTTCTCCCCGGTGGGCATGACCGTTCTGATGGGCGAGCTGCTGGCCCCCCGGAAGAAGGAGCTCTACGACCGCACCACCACCGGCCTGGGCATCCAGGACGCCGTCAGCAACGCCACCTACATCGGCGAGCTGCTCATCCCCCTGGTGGCCTTCGGCCTGCCTCTGTCCCCCGTGGCCCTGGGTCCCGCCTTCCCCCTGTTCAACAACATTGACATCCACGGCGCTCTGGGCATCCCCCAGTACCTGCTCTACGGTTTTATCGGCATCATCTGCGGCGCGCTGTTCGCCTACCCCCTGTCCATGAAGCAGGCCCGCAAGTGGACCGCCGCCATGTTCCGCTATGTGAGCCACGAGGCCCTCATCGGCGCCTTCCTGGGCCTTATCTGCATGCTGGCCTTCTATGAGGCCGGACTGTTCGGCATCTTCGTGGCCGTGATCGTGGGCCTGTTCGGCGGTATTCTGAACAACTTCTTCGGCATTCACACTGGTGTGCAGTTCATGGGCTACTACGCCTCCACCTTCATCGTGGCGCAGATGACCGCCCTGGCCCAGTTCCTTGGCTGATCGTTTGAGGTGACAACATATGGAAATCAAGCTCCCTGAGCAAATAGACATCATCGACATCACCATGCGGGACGGGCTCCAGAACGAGGAGCACTACGTCCCCCTGGACGCCAAGCTGTACATCGCCGACCAGCTTATCAAGGCCGGCTTCAAGCGTATCGAGGTGGGCTCCATCAGCCACGTGGCCTATGTGCCCCAGTTCAAGGACGTGGATGAGCTGCTGCTCCGCCTGCCCAAGGACGTGGATGTGGAGTACACCGTGCTGGCTCTCACCCCCAAGGCCATTGAGCGGGTGGGCGGCCTGCTGGACAAGGGCGCCAAGATCGACCGGGTGCTCACCGGCCAGATCGCCACCAGCGAGGCCTATGCTATGAAGAATATGCGCCGCACCCACGAGCAGCTCTTTGCCGAGGCGGAGAAAAACGTCAAGACCCTCCACGACATGGGCGTCAAGAAGGTGGCCGGCAATATCGGCACCGTATTCGGCTGCCCCATCCAGGGCAAGGTCCCCATTGAGCGGGCCTACGAGTTTGTGGACCGGATGTTTGACATCGGCTTTGACGAGGTAGAGCACTCCGACCCCGACGGCATCGCCACCCCCACGGATATCCTGGACTACTTCCAGGTGATCCTCCAGCGCCACCCCAACCCCGCCCAGCACTCCTTCCATATCCACGACATCCGGGGTATGGGTATGGCCGGCTATTACGCCGCCATGCTGGCCGGCGTGCGCACCTTCGACTGCACCATCGGCGGCATCGGCGGCCAGGTGGCCAACTTCCTGGACGGCGTGCCCGTCAAGGGCGCCGGGGACTACTACTTCCAGTGCAGCCGCACCGGCCTTGTGTCCACCGAGGACTTTGTCACCATGGTCAACGGCATGGGCGTGCAGACCGGCGTGGACGAAAAAAAGACCTACGCCCTGGGCCGGGCCATGGAAAAAATCCTGGGCCGCAGCCTGTACTCCTTTACCTCCGGACTGTAACCCCTCCCTCCCCTCAACTACACCCCTCCCCCAGCGTCCGCCGAGAACCGGCGGGCGCTGGTCTTTTTTCTTGACACGGTATACCCCCATGGGTATAATATACCCATACACCCATTGGTATAAGGAGGCGTGTATATGTCCCGTTTGGAAGCTTTGCTGGCGTGGGGCGGTGTGAAAAAAGACGTGAGCTTTCTGGTTCTGTCCGCCCTGGCCCTGCTGGCCAGTCTGCTCAAACCGCTCCCCCTGCCCGTTGATCCGGCGTGGATTGCCATTGTGCTGTGCGGCGTCCCCATCCTGCTGGAGGCCTTTCTGGGACTGGTCACCGCCTTTGACATCAAGGCCGACCTGCTGGTGTCCATCGCCCTGGTGGCCTCGGTGTGCATCGGGGAGATTTTTGCCGCCGGAGAGGTGGCCTTCATCATGCAGCTGGGGGCCCTGCTGGAGGAGCTGACGGTGGCCCGGGCTCGGGCGGGTATCGAAAAGCTGGTGCGCCTCACCCCCCGCACCGCCCGGCGGCTCACGCCGGAGGGGGAGCAGGTGATCCCCGCCCAGGAGGTGCGGGTGGGGGATCTGCTGCGGGTGCTGCCGGGGGAGACGGTACCGGTGGACGGGGTGGTGCGGGCCGGACAGACCGCCATCGACCAGGCGGTGATGACGGGGGAATCCCTGCCGGTGGACAAGGGCCCCGGGGACCCGGTATCCAGCGGTACGGTAAACCAGTTCGGCTCCTTCGACATGGTGGCGGAAAAGGTGGGGGAGGACAGCTCCATCCAGCGGATGGTCCGGCTGGTCCAGTCCGCCGACGCGGGTAAAGCCAAAATCGTGGGGTTGGCCGACCGTTGGGCCACCTGGATCGTGGTGATCGCCCTGTCCGCCGCCGTCCTCACCTGGCTGATCACGGGGGAACTCATCCGGGCGGTGACCATTCTGGTGGTGTTCTGCCCCTGCGTTCTGGTACTGGCCACCCCCACCGCCATTATGGCGGCCATCGGCAACGCCACCCGCCACGGCTTTCTGGTGCGGGAGGGGGACGCCCTGGAGCGGCTGGCCCTGGTGCGCAAGGCGGCCTTTGACAAGACGGGCACCCTCACCCTGGGGACCCTCCAGGTGACGCGGGTGGTCTCCCTGCTCCCCCAGTGGCCGGAAAAGCGGCTGTTTGCCGCCGCCGCCGGGGCGGAGGCCCGCTCGGAGCACCCCCTGGGCAGAGCGGTGGTGCGCGGCTGCCGGGAGCAGGGGCTGGCTATCCCGGAGGCGGAGGGCTTTCAGATGCTCCCCGGCCGGGGGGTGAGGGCCCTGGTGGACGGCGTGGAGCTGCTGGCGGGCAACGCCGCCCTGCTGGAGGAGGCGGGGGTTACCCTCCCCCCTGAGGCGGAGCGGGCCGCCGAAGCTTGCCGGAAAGAGGGCTGCACCGTCATTTTCCTGGCCCTAGACGGGACGGCGGCGGGCCTGCTGGCCCTGGCCGACACCCTGCGGGAGGACGCGGCGGACACGGTGGCCCGGGTACGGGCGGCGGGGGCGGAGCCGATGCTCCTCACCGGGGACCACGAAAACGCCGCCCGCCACGTGGCCGCCCGGCTGGGCATCACCCAGGTGGAGGCGGGCTGCCTGCCGGAGGACAAGCTGGCGTGGATCGCCCGCAGTCAGGCGGCGGGCATGCCGGTGTGCATGGTGGGAGACGGAGTAAACGACGCCCCCGCTCTGAAGCAGGCCATGGTGGGCATCGCCATGGGGGGCGTGGGCAGCGACATCGCGGTGGACGCCGCCGACATCGCCCTGGTCAGCGACGACATCAAGGAGCTGCCCCATTTGCTGGGGCTGGCCCGGCGGATGATGACCACCATCAAGCTTAACCTGACCTTCTCCATGGTTCTGAACTTTGCGGCCATCCTGCTGGCCATCAGCGGGGTGCTCAATCCGGTGGTGGGCGCTCTGGTCCACAACGCCGGGTCGGTGGCGGTGATCGTCAACTCCGCCTTCCTGTTAGCCTGGCGAAAAAAATGACGGAACATATTCTTGTTTTTGGCCGGATTTTGGTATCGTATTTGGAGAACTTGTGTGATATAATAACCGCGGAGCGAGCCGCAGGGCTCCTCCGCGGGCGTTTCAATCGCGGTCTGAGAGACTGCCGCCCCGGGCGGCGGTCTTTTTTTCTGCACCCATACTATTTTTCCCGATTTTACGTCAACTTTTTTACCGGCCCCTCCGTCTGTGGGATAGTTCCACACCCGCCTGCGGAAAGGAGGCCGTTTTCTGGGTCAGGAAGGGTGTGCTCTGTTTGGAGCTGGACTACAACAAGCTGCTGGGGCTGGTAGGCGAAATGGGCTACCGGCTGATGGAGAGCGGGGCGGAGATCTACCGGGTGGAGGAGTCCATCCGCCGCCTGCTCCAGGCCTACGGGGTGGAGCAGGGGGAGGTATTCGCCATCCCCAACTGCATTATCATCAGCCTCACCTCTCCCCAGGGAGAGCCCCTGACGCAGATCCGGCGGATGCCCGCCCACGGCACCGACATCTACCTGCTGGAGCAGTACAACGGCCTGTGCCGCAAGCTGTGCAGTCAGGTGCCCCCCTTTGACGACGCACTGGAACAGATGGCGGACATTCAGCGCAACCACCGGGTCTATCCCCTGTGGGTACAGCTGCTGGCCTACTTTCTGGGCTGCGGCATGTTTTCCCTGTTCTACGGCGGCTCCCCGGCGGACGGGGTGTGCGGCGGACTGTGCGGGGTGGTCATCGGCCTGTGCCTCACCCTCATCTCCCGGCTGGGAGCCAACCTGTTCTTCAAAACTGTGGCCGGTGGAGCCGCCTCCGCTCTGGCGGCGGTGCTCCTCACCGGCCTGGGGCTGGGGGAAAATCTGGACCGGATCATCATCGGCGCGCTGATGGCCCTGGTGCCCGGCATCGCCATCACCAACGCCATGCGGGACATTATGGCGGGAGACATGGTGGCGGGGATCAGCAAGGGGGCTGAGGCCCTGCTCATCGGGGCGGCCATCGCCCTGGGCACCGCCCTGTCTCTGGGCCTGTCCGGGATGTTTATGGGAGGGTAAGATGGACCAGTTCACCTATTATCTCCCCTGCCTCTGGGCCTTCCTGGCCTGCATCGGCTTTTCCGTGCTCTTCAACATCCACGGAGCCGGCATGTTCATCTGCGCCGGCGGCGGGGCCCTGGGGTGGCTGTGCTACCTGCTCACCGCCCCGCTGGTCCACAGCGACATTATCCAGTATTTTTTTGCCGCCCTGGTGATCTCCGCCTGGTCGGAACTGATGGCCCGGCTACGGAAGTGTCCGGTGACCAGCTATCTGCTGGTGGCCCTGTTTCCCCTGGTGCCCGGCGGCGGGATCTACTACACCATGGAGTACGCCATGAGCGGAGAGACCTCTCTGTTTCTCTCCACCCTGCTCCACACCCTGGGTCTGGCGGGGGCGCTGGCCACCGGGGTGCTGATGGTGTCCTCCCTGATGCGGCTGATCATCGTCTCCCAGGAAAAGCGCCGGGCACGGCAGGAGGCTGACCATGGCTAACTTTGATTTTCTTCTCTTTGACGCGGACAATACCCTGTTTGACTTCGACCGGGCGGAGGACGCCGCCCTGCGGCAGGTGCTGGCGGAGCGGGGCTACCCCGACGACGACGCCACCCGCAGCCTCTACCTGTCCATCAACCGGGACCTGTGGGCCCGGCTGGACAGGGGCGAAGTCACCCAGTCCTTCCTGGTGGTGGAGCGGTTCGCCGCCTTCACCCGGGCCATGGGACGGGACGACGACCCGGTGGCCTTTAACCGGGACTACTTAGACCGGCTGGCCCAGGGCGCCTTTTTGCTGCCGGGGGCGGAGGCGCTGTGCCGAACCCTGGCCCCCCACTGCACGCTGGCCATCATCACCAACGGCGTGGCCCGGGCCCAGCGGGGCCGGTTTGCCCGCTCTCCCCTGGCGGATGTGATCCCCTACCTGTTCATCTCGGAGGAGGTGGGGGCATCCAAGCCCTCCCCCGCATTTTTTGAGCCGGTGCTCCGGCAGCTGGGGGTGACCCGGCGGGAGCGGGTGCTGGTGGTGGGGGACAACCTGTCCACCGACATACGGGGCGCTTTGGACTGCGGCCTGCCCGCCGCCTGGTACAACCCCAGGGGCCTGCCCAACACCACACCCTGGACGCCCCAATGGACGTTTTCCGATTACACACAGCTGGAGGAGCTGGTTCTGGCCCAGCCCTCCCCACTACTATAAAAAACGAGGTGTCTTGCTCTTGTCCTCTTCTCAATATCAACCCAAACGGGTACGGCGGGATAGAAAAAGAAACCGCCCCTCTCCTCTTCCCCTGCTGGCCTCCGCCCTGGTGGTGTGCCTGGCGCTGATCCTCATTCCCGCCCTGGGCCGGATGCCGGACGGCTCCTCCGGGGCCGCCGTTCCGCCCTCCTCTCCTCCGGTCGAAGCGGCCACCCCCTCTCCCACGCCGGAGCCTACCCCTACCCCGGAACCCACGCCCACGCCCTTTGACTTCACCCAGCCCGCTCCCGCCACCGAGGCGGTGGAGATGGACTACTTCTCCGACGCGCTGTTCATCGGGGACTCCCGCACCGACGGCCTGCGGCTGTACAGCGGCATCACCGGGGCGGACTTCTACTGCTACAAGGGCCTGACCATCTTCGAGATGGAGAGCAAGCAGGTCATTGAGCTGGACGGCAGCAAATACACGGTGGTGGAGGCCCTGGAGCGGGGCAAGCAATACAAGAAGATCTACATCTCCCTTGGTATCAACGAGCTGGGCTACTACAACGACGAGGCCTTCCACAATACCTTTGCCAGCTTTCTGGAGAAGGTGCGGGAGCTGCAGCCCGACGCGGTGATCTATCTGGAAAACCTGGTGCCGGTGAACCCGGACAAGTGCAAGGCCAACAAGCAGGCCTATTATGTAAACAACGACCGGGTGGCGGCCTACAATGCCATCTTCCCCCAGCTGGCCCAGGAGGAGCATGTGATCCTTCTGGACGTAGCCACCGCCCTCAGCGATGAAAACGGCATCCTGCCCGCCGACGCCACGGTGGACGGGGTCCACTTTACAAAAGCATGGTATCAGAAATGGCTGGCCTACCTGATGGAGCACACCGTGGACGCAGAGGTGTACCAGGCTGGGGTGGCCGCCGCGGAAGGAGTAAGTACATCATGAAACAGATTCTGACCCGACTGATCCCCGCCGTCCTGCTTCTCTGCCTGACCCTCACCGCCTGCGGCGGCAAGGAGGAGAGCGGGGCTGGCTACGACCCCGCCGCCACCGCCCAGGCCCTGCTGGACAGCGGCGCCTTTACCGACACTCTGGAGACCACCGACAAGGACACCGTGGCCATCCTCTACGGGGTGGAGGCCGACAGCATTGTGGACTGCGCCTGCTACACCTCCCTGTCCGCCGGGGCGGAGGAGATTGCGGTGCTCACCATGAAGGACGCCGACTCCGCCAAGGCCGCCATGGCCGGTATGGAGACCCGGGTGGCCGACCAGAAGGCGGCGCTGGAGAGCTACCAGCCCGACGAGGTCAGCAAGCTGGACAAGGCCATCCTCACCCAGTCCGGCAACACGGTGGTGCTGGTGGTGGCCGCCGACGCGGACAAGGCCCAGTCCACCCTGGACGGCCTGAGCAAGTAATTTCCCGGCGGGACCCTGACGGGTCCCGTCATTTTTTCCCCGCGCAAACTTTTTGCCTCTCTCCCCCGTCTAAGAAACAGAACCAGGAAGGAGCGCCCCCGCCTTGGAGCAGACCACCCATCAGCAGCTTACCGACTATATTGTGGCGCACCAGGAGGACTTTTACCGCCTGGCGTACAGCTATGTCAAAAATCGGGACGCCGCCCTGGACGTGGTGCAGGAGAGCATTGTGAAGGCCCTGTCCAAATCCGACTCTCTGCGCAAGCCGGAGTTTCTCAAAACCTGGTTCTACCGGATCCTGCTCAACGAGAGCATGAATTACTACCGCCACAACCGCCGTCTGGTCTCTCTGGAGGAGGAGGGCCTGCCGGAGACCGCCGCCCCCCAGGGGGACCACGCGGCCCGGCTGGACCTGTACGCCGCCATCGACCGGCTGGACAGCCGGGAGCAGGCCATCATCCGCCTGCGCTTCTTCCAGGACATGAAGCTGGAGGACATCGCCCAGGTGACCGGCACCAATCTGAATACCGTCAAATCCCGGCTGTACAAAAGCCTGCGCAAGCTGCGGGAGCTGACGGGAGAGGAGTGTTCCTATGAGTGAAGCTTGGAGTAAGGCCCGATCCGCCTATGAGCAGACCCCCATTCCGGAGGAGCTGGACTTCGCCGTTGCCAGCGCGGTGCGCTCAGGCAACCGCCGGCGGAGCCGCCGCCGGGCCATCCACCGGAGCCTGACCGCTGCTCTGGCCAGCTGCGCCTGCTTTGTGCTGCTGGTCAACGCCAGCCCCACTTTCGCCCAGGCGGTGTCCGACGTGCCGGTGCTGGGGAGCCTGGCCCGGGTGTTTACCGTGAAGGAGTACACCGTGGAGGACCGGGAGCACCTCATCGACGTGCGCCTGCCCGCGCTGGACCTGGATGGCAACTCCGACCTGGAGCAGCGCATCAACTCTGAGATTCAGACCCGCATCGACCAGGTGCTTCAGGAGGCGGAGGACCGGGCTCGGGAGACCAAGGCCGCCTTTGTGGCCACCGGCGGCGATCCCGACGAGTTCATGCCCATCATCATCAGCGTGGACTACGAGATCAAGTGCCAGACCAACCAGTACCTCTCCTTCATCATCACCAAGACCGAGACCCTGGCCAGCGCCTACAGCGAGTATTACGCCTACAACATCGACCTGCAGGCCGGCAGGGAGCTGACCCTGCGGGACGTGCTGGGCCCCGACTATGTGGAGCTGGCCAACGAGGCGGTACGGGCGGGCATCGCCCAGCGGTCCCAGGACCCGGACAATGTGTACTTTGAGCCGGGCGAGGGCGGCTTTACGTCCATTGACCAGGACCAGACCTTTTACCTCAACCAGGCGGGCAACGCCGTGGTGGGTTTTGAGAAGTACGAGATCGCCCCCGGCTATATGGGGATGCAGGAGTTTGAAATTCCCCTGCCTGGCGCGGCAAAATAACAGCTTATTTTCTTTCTTGACAAACGATGCCCCCAATGCTATTCTGACAGCATTGGGGGAATTTCGTGTCCCGAACCATTCGTATGGAAAGTAAGAGGAAGATGAGAAGATGGATTGCGGTCCTGCTGTGCCTGGGGCTGCTATGGATCCCAGCCGGGGCTGTGGCGGGCACGCCCAGCGACTGGGCCAAGGACGAGGTGGAGCAGGCTGTACAGGCGGGGCTGGTGCCCCAGCTTACCGGCGACCCGGCCTATCAGGAAACGCTGACCCGGGAGCAGTTTGCCCAGCTGGTGGTACAGACGGTGGAGGTGATGCTGGGCAGACAGCTGACTGCCGCCCCTGCCGGTACCTTTACCGACTGTGAGATCCCTGCTGTGCTGAAGGCCAGTGAGGCGGGCATCATCGGCGGCATCGGCGGCATCGGCGGCGGGAAATTTGCCCCGGAGCAGACCACCAACCGGGAGCAAATCGCCACCATGATGGCCCGGGCCATCGACTACCTGGAGGAGAACAGCAACCTGAGCCTGGCGCCCAAGGCGGGCAGCCTGGAAGGCTTTACCGATGCCGCCCAGGTATCCAGCTGGGCCGCGGAGGCCATGGGCCGGATGGCGGCCAACGGGATTATGGAGGGCTCCGGCTCCGCCCTGTCTCCCCAGAATCCCTGCACAGTGGAGCAGGGTATCCTGCTGCTGGCCCGCCTTTACGGCCTTAGCGCAGACGCTGGGCCGGCTCTGCCTCCCGCTCCCACCGGCGTAGGACATTACGCGGACTACCCCATGGTACCCGACTTTGGCGACATGATCGGCTATACCGGCGAGGTAATGGAGGGAAGCCAGCCCCAATATAACACCGTGTTTTATCGGTACATCGCCGACAACGCCAGCTCCGAGGAAACCTACAGGCTGTACTGGGCCCTTCTGGTGGAGGAGGGCTTTACCCCCGTGTATATGTGGGCGGGTATGAGCTCCATCTACTATTATAACCCGAACTGTCCCGATCTGGTGGTCTCCTATAAGATCGCGGGAGAAAACACCGTCTGGATCAGTCTGACCAGTGTGGAAGCTCCTGCCGGGTCTCCGGTTTGCTATCCCGATTTCACCGGAGATGTGCCCGATCTGGCCGCCTGTGTGGGACTGGAGCTTTTGGGCGGTGCAACTGCCGAGGACGGCTCCTGGGTGGCATATTATTATGAAATGCCCAACCAGGCGGATCACACGATCCTGGCCCCCTGGTTCATCCGAATGTCTCAGACGGACTATGTGCTGAAAGGTATGATGGAGCTGTCCGACAGCTTCGCTACCGTCTGGCGGGATTCGGATACGGGAGATTCCGTGGCAATCTATGAGCAGGACTCCTATCTGACGGTTATGATAGTATCGGGCGATTTCTGAGCGCAAAAAGGAGACGGCTTACGCCGTCTCCTTTTTTGTCGTGTTCAGCTCTGCCGGGGCACCAGCAGCCAGCCGCTGAGGGGAGGCAGCAGCCTCCGGCCGGGGGCCAGCTCCTTGCCGGTCATCCAGTCCCGGGCGGGCCAGGGCACCTCCACCGCCGCGGACTTGAGCCCCACGTTGACGGCGGCCAGCACCGGCTCCCCCTCCCCCTGCCGGAGGAAGGTGAGCAGCCTGCCCTGGGTCTGACCCCAGAACAGATCCCCCCGCCGCAGGGCGGGCAGCTCCTTCCGGGCCTTGCCCAAGGCGGTATACCAGTCCAGCAGGGTCTGATCCTCGCTGCCCCAGGGGTAGGTGCGGCGGTTGAAGGGGTCCTCAAACCCCTCCATGCCCGCCTCGTCCCCGTAATACACTGTGGGGGAGCCGGGGAAGGCGAAGAGCACCAGGGCCCCCAGCATCAGCTTGGTGCGGCCCAGCAGGTACTGGCTCTCGGTCATATGGTAGGCCGCCCGCCAGTCCTTGTCGTGGTCCTGACCGTCGGTGCCGCAGCCCAGCAGGGTGAGGATCCGGGGCGTGTCGTGGGTGCCCAGGAAGTTCATGGCGGTGCGCCAGGCGAAGGGGGGATAGTTCTCCCGGATGGTCTCCATGGCGGCCCGGAAATCCTCCGCCTTTCCCCCCATCAGATAGCCCAGCAGAGAATTGCGGAAGGGATAGTTCATCAGCCCGTCGCAGTGGCCCCCTAGGATGTGCTTGCGGCGGACACCGTAGGCGATCTTGGTGGAGCCGTCCTCCCACACCTCGCCGATGACCACCGCGTTGGGGTCAGTCTCCCGGGCGGCCTGGTGGATACCGTGGACAAAGTCGTCGGGCAGCTCGTCGGCCACATCCAGCCGCCAGGCGTCCGCCCCCGCCCGCAGCCAGCGGCGGACGATGCTGTTCTCCCCGCCGAAGATATAGTCCCGGTAGCTGGGCTCGGACTCGTTGACGGCGGGCAGGGAGTAAATCCCCCACCAGGAGTCGTATTTGTCCGGCCAGTGGGAGAAGTTGTACCACTTGTAATAGGGGCTGTCCTGAGACTGGCAGGCCCCCGGCTCCGGGTAGAAGCCGTCGCCGTTGAAGTAGCGGCTGACAAAGCCCTGGTGGTTGAACACCCCGTCCAGCATCACCTTCATGCCCAGCCGGTGGGCGGCGGCGCACAGGGCCCGGAAATCCTCCTCGGTACCCAACATGGGGTCGATCTTCTCATAGTCCCCGGTGCCGTAGCGGTGATTCTCCGGGGCCTCGAACACCGGGCAGAAGTAGATGGTCTCCACCCCCAGGTCCTGGAGGTAGGGCAGCTTCTCCATCACGCCCCGGAAATCGCCGCCGAAGAAGTCCCGGTTGCGCACCTCTCCCTTTGTGTCGGGCCGGTACTCCGGCATCTCCTCCCAGTCCTGATGGACGGTGCGTCCCCCAACCATGCCTGTGGGGTCGGGAATCCGGGAGCGGCGGAACCGGTCGGGGAAGATCTGATAGGTCATGCCCTCCCCAAACCAGCCGGGCACCCGCTCTGCGCCGTCATACACGGTGAGCTGATAGGGGCCCAGCTCCTCCTGGCGGCCGTCCAGCCCCATGAGGCGGAAGGAGTACCACACCAGACCCACATAGTCCCCGGTGTCCAGCACCACCTGAAACACATCCCGGTCGCCGTCCATACCCTTCCACTCCATGGGCACTTCCAGCCGCTCCTCGTTGCGGCTTTCAAAATAGGCGATCAGCAGGCCCTCGGAAAAGCCCCCGGTACGCAGGGGCCGCAGGGCCAGATTCACCCGGGTTCCGGCGGGCACCGCCCCGTAGGGCTGCTTGCACCGGACGTCCCGGCTGTCAAATGTCTGCGCATCCAGCAAATGGAACACTCCCTTCAGCGGAGCAGAGTATTTTCGGTCCCCACCGATTCGGTGGTATTCTCCGCGCTGAAATAATAATCGACAATTTCCGCGGTGGCCTGGGCCAGGTTGCCGCCCGAGGCGCCCCGCTCCACCACCATGGAAATGGCGATCTGGGGATCGTCATAGGGGGCGAAGCAGACGAACAGGGCGTTGGCCTCCACGTTGGAGGCCACCTGGGCGGAGCCGGTCTTGGCTCCCACCTCCACCGGCAGGTCCTTGAAGTAGGCGGAGGAGCTGCTCTTGGGGTCGTTGGCCACCTCCCACATACCCAGCTTGACCGCCTCCACGTTCTCCGGATCCAGGTCCAGGGTATTGAGCAGCTCCGGCTCATACTCGTAAACGGTGGAGGAGTAGTCGCTGGATTTCACGGTCTTGAGCAGATGGGTGGCATAGTGCTTGCCCCCGTTCACCAGGGTGGAGATGTAATTGGTGAGCTGAATGGGGGTGACCATGTTGTTGTCCTGGCCGATGACGGCGTTGAGCAGGTTGCCGCCGTACCACTCCATACCCAGAGCCTCGCTGGTCTCCGGCCCGGCCACCCAGCCCTTTGCCTCTCCCAGCTCCAGACCGGTGGTCTGGCCCAGGCCGAAGTCGTAGGCGTATTGCTCCACCCGGTCGATACCCAGCCGATGGCCGATGGTGAAGAAGTAGATGTTGCAGGAGTCCCGCAGGGCGTCGGCCAGATTCTCCCTGCCGTGGGTGCCCCGGTACTGGCGGTAGTACCAGCACTGGGGATGCCAGTCGCCATAGGGGTAGTGGTCCTCCTCCGGCAGCTGGAGATACCCGGTGTCCAGAATCTTCTCCTCCGGCGTGACCAGCCCCTCCTGCAGGGCGGCGATGGCCACCAGGGGCTTGAAGGTGGAGCCGGGGGGATAGGTGCCGTTGGTGGCCCGGTTGTTGAAGGGCTTCAGGGGATCGTTGAGGGCGGCGTTATAGGCCTCGGTATTCTGGTAGACGGTGGACAGGTCGAAGGTGGGATAGGAGGCCATGGCCAGGATGCTGCCGTCGTTGACGTCCTGCACCACCACCGCCCCGCCCTGGGTGTCCTCCGACTTCAGGTTCTCAATGGTGGAGGCCAGCACCTCCTCCACCTTCTCCTGCAGCCGCAGGTCCAGGGTGAGCATCACGTTGTCCCCCGGCTCGGGGGCCAGGCTCTCGCCGGTTTCGGTGTCCACCTTCCAGGTCTCGCTGACCACCTTGCCGCTGGTGGACAGCTCCTGGATCAGGGTACCCGATTCTCCCCGCAGGTAGTCCTCAAAGGCGGCCTCCACCCCGCCGATACCCACCGAGTCGTCCATGCTGTAGCCCTTGTCCTTGTACTTGTCCCAGTTCTCCGCCTGGATCACGCCCACCCGGCCCAGCAGATGGGCGGCGCTGGTGGTGCTGTACTGCCGGACGGTGGTGGCGCTCACCGTCACGCCGATGAGGCTGCGCTCCTTGATGGCGGAGATGGCGTTAATGGTAACGTCCTGGGCAAACACATAGGCGGTCTTTCGGATGTCCTGGCTGCGCAGATTCACCTCGTAGAGCACCCCGATGAGGGCCCGGGCGTCAGCGTCGGACAGGGATTCGTCAATCAGGAAGTACTGCCGCAGGCCGGCGATCACCTCCTCCGCCGTCAGGCCCTCCCCCAGGTCGGCCACCGAGGAGGAGGCGTCCAGGTCCTCCTGCTCCCAGTGGTTGGGCAGAATGTCCTTCCCCAGAGGCAGGGCGGCCAGCAGGGCCCCCAGATAGTTGAACTGCACCTCGCCCTCGCTGTCGGCATAGACCAGAGGGCTGTCGCTGGTGTAGGTGAAGGGGGCGTCCTTGGAGATGGGCAGGGTGTCCGTCCAGACAATGTCGTTCTCCTGGCAGATGTGGATGAGCTCCAGCAAAATGGCGTTGCGCTCAGCCTCCTTGCCCATGATGGAGGTATTGAGGGTGATCTCATAGGTGGCCCGGTTGCTCACCAGGGTACGGCCGTACCGGTCCACGATCTCCCCCCGGGCGGCCTCCACCGTCTCCACGTTGGCGATCTTCACTGTGGAGGCGGCCCGGTAGTCCTCCCCCTTGACGATCTGCAACTGATAGAGCACGCCGGCGAAGGTGATCAGCAGCAGGGCCAGGATGCCGGCCACCACCAGAGTACGGATGTGAAACTGTTTTCCTTCCATGGGTTCCCTCCTTGGGGGTCACTGGGACAGGGAAACGCTGTCCTTATGGTAAAACATGCGCATGAGGTTGTTCCGCCAGTCCGCCGGATCGGCGGTGATGTCGGAGTTGTACAGCAGGGGCGGCCGGGCCTGGATGGGCTCGAACACCGGGTCGGTCACGTTGGGGTCCAGCAGGTCGGCCATCCGGGCGGTCTGCTCCTGGTAGTAGGCGGCGGCGGAGCCGTCGGCCAGGGAGGCGTAGGCCCGGACGCTGGTGAGAGAGCCCCAGCACCAGCCCAGCCCCACCGCCAGCAGGAGCACCGCCACCGGGGTCAGCCGCCACCCCCAGCGGAACCACTGTTCGGGCTCCTTCACCCGGGGCAGCACCGCCCGGCGGAGCCAGCCCAGCCAGTACCACAGGTTGACCAGCACCAGCCAGTAAAAGGCATAGTACACGATGCTCCGCAGCCGCTCGGGGCCCGCCTGGGACAGGGCGTAGTAGTGGGGGGCGTTCTGTGCGGCAAAGAGCAGGAAGGTGAACACGGAAAAGAGCAGCGGCAAACGGAAGGTGAATTTCACCTTTCCGGTCAGCCCCCACACCGCCGGCAGCACCAGCAGCAGGGCAAACATGTCCACCCAGTTGGGCCAGCTCAGGCAGTCCTTCCCCGCCTGGAGGATGGACATCATCACCGCTCCCACCGCCCCCAGCGGTTCCGTTGTGGTATCCTGCCGCACCTGGTTGCCGGGGGCCAGAAAGCTGATGGCGAAGGGGATCACCAGCGAGAGGAAGAGCACCAGACCGGGGAGGAATTTGCTCCGCTCCTTCCACAGAAACCACAGCAGAAACAGCCCGCCGATGAGGGTGGCCAGCAGGGCGGAGACATAGTTGCTCCCTCCCACCAGGATGCCCGCCAGAATACCGGGAATCACCGCCCACAGAATCTGCCGCCGGCTCTGGGCCAGCTTCAGGGCGGCGAAGCGCTCCACCAGCAGCAGCATGATGCCGTAGGTAAAGGTGTAGTAGACTGCCCCGTTCCACCAGTAGAAGCTGTCCTTGGGGGAGGAGACAAACTGGATGGAGAGCAGCAGCAGGGGGACGGCCACAAATACCGTCTGCCGCCAGGTGCCTCCCAGCCCCCGGCGCGCCAGGGTGTCGGTGAGCTTGAAGGTGCCGATACACAGGGAGGAGAGCATCACCACCGGGGTGAGCCAGTAGAGGTACTCGGAAAAGGTCAGGGGGGTGACCGCCATCAGCCCCAGGGCCATGAAGGTGCCCTGCCAGCTCTTGTAGTACCCCCACATGGTATGCCACACCTCCCCCCAGAAGCTCCCGCCCTGGAGCAGGGCCTCATGGGGCAGATAGGCGTAGCAGTAGTCGTCGGAGGAGGGCCAGTCATACCGGCCCAGAACCAGAATGGGGATCAGGCTGACAACCAGCAGGGCCAGCAGCAGCCAGGGGCCGTATTTCTGCCAGAGTGTGCGGATGGTATCCATGGGTCTCTCTCTTTCTACAAAACGGTTTTCTTGGGCACCCGGCGGTACACCCACAGAAACAGGGCGTACACCGGGAACACGAAAATCAGGGACAGCAGGATCTCCCGCCCGGCCAGGGAGAGCATGGCGCCCAGCTCCCAATCACCCCAGAACAGCCGGGTCAGGATGCGCACGCCGTCCATGGCGGCCAGGGCCAGCAGGGAGCACAGCAGGCAGCCCAGCAGGTTCTGCCGCAACAGGTACTGGGCCAGGGCCCCGGCGGCCATACCCACCACGCAGACGCCCACGGTCATGGCGCCGTTGGTGCCGAAATACACCGCGTCGCACAGCACGCCCACCGCCAGGCCAAAGCCCGCCCCGGCCACCGCCCCCTCCAGCACCGCCACGCACACGGCGGCCAGGGGGAGGAGCATGGGGGTCAGGGGGAGAAAGGGCAGGCGGTTAAGCACAAAGGCCTGACAGAACCACACCGGCAGCAGCGCCAGGCCGTACACGCCCCATTTGATGAGAAAATCCTGGGTGGTCACGAGGGGATTTGCCTCCTTTTCCCGTCACTCCACAATGGTGAAGTCCTTGATGATAAAGACCTGCTTCAGGCTGTTCAGGTCGGTCTCAGGCACGATGACGGCGTACTGACCGATGCCGGAGGCGTCGGTGCGCACCTCCTCCACGTGGCCCGCCACGATGCCGGAGGGAAAGACTCCGCCCCGGCCAGAGGTGGTCACCAGATCCCCCGACATGAGCTGGCTGTTCTCCGGCAGGAAGGTGAGCTTCAGCTTGCCCTCCCCCATGAGGGCCAGGTCGCCCTCCAGAATGGCCGCTCCGCCGGTGCGGGAGATGAGAGCGCCCATTTCGGTGTCCGAGTCGATGAGGGTACGCACGGTACACCAGTTCTCCCCCACCTCGGCCACCACGCCCACCAGGTTCCAGTATTCGTCCACCACGCAGTCGTCCACCGCCACCCCCTGGGCGGAGCCCTTGCTCAGGGTGAGGGTGGAGGCCCAGTTGGAGGCAGAGCGGGCGGTAACCATGGCGGACTCCAGCTCGTCAAAGCTGCGCTCCTTGGGCCGCAGCTCCAATACGTTGCGCAGGCGCTCGTTCTCCTGGAGGGCGGCCTCGTACTCCCGCTCCTTCTCCTCCAGCTCGGCCACCCGCTGCTTGAGCTCTTCGTTCTCCTGCTTGAGCTGCTCCCGCTCGAAGGCGTCGTTGTACCGCTCCTCCGTCCAGTTGATCACCGCGTTGAAGCCATTGCGGGCGGGGGTGGTGAGAAACTGCACCACGTTGGAGAGCGGATCGGCCACCCCGCCCAGCAGGGTGGACACCACCGCCGTCACCAGAGCCAGCAGGATGGCCGCGATGAGGATCAGCCCTCCGTTGCGCCGGAAAAAATCTTTCACGGTCCTATCCCCTTATCCCTGCCCGGCGGCCAGGGACAGGCAGTCCACCCCCAGCCGGCGCAGCAGCAGGCCCAGCCGGCACACCGGCAGGCCCATCACATTGTAGTAATCTCCCTGGATGCCCTCCACCAGCAGGGCGCCGTAGCCCTGGATGCCGTAGGCACCCGCCTTGTCCATGGGCTCGCCGGTGGCCACATAGCGGTCGATCTCCTCGGCGCTCAGCTCCCGGAAGGTGACGGTGGTCTCCTCGCTGACGGTGTACTGCTCCTCGCCCCGGAGCACCGTCAGGCCGGTATACACCTGATGGCGGCAGCCGGACAGGGTGGAGAGCATCTTGAAGGCATCCAGCTCGTCCGCCGGCTTGCCCAGCACCGCCCCGTCCAGGGCCACCACCGTGTCGGCGGCGATGATGATGGGGCCTTTCCCCTCCTGGGCCTGCACCGCCAGGGCCTTTTCCAGCGAAATGCGGCCCACCAGCTCTCCGGGAGGCAGGTCCCGGTCCATCTGCTCGTCTATATCGGGGGTGACAATGCGGAAGTCCCCCACTCCCATGCGCTCCAGAAGCTCCCGCCGCCGGGGGCTCTGGGAGGCCAAAATGATATCCATGTGCATGCTGATCCTTTCTTTGCCGTCTACCGTCCGGTGGAGCCAAACCCGCCGGTTCCCCGGCCGGTGTCCTCCAGCTCCTCCACGATCTCCACCGCCGGCACCACTACCGGCGTCACCACCAGCTGGGCGATCCGGTCGCCGGGCTGGATGGTATAGGGGGCGTCGGACTGGTTGGTGAGCCCCACCTGAATCTCCCCCCGGTAGTCGCTGTCAATGACCCCCACCCCGTTGGACAGGGAAATGCCGTGCTTGACCCCCAGCCCCGACCGGGCGAAAATGAGGGCCGCGTACTCCGGGCCCGGCAGGGCGATGGCCACGCCGGTGGGGATGCGCGCCAGCTGCCGGGGGGCGATGGTCACCGGCCCGTCCAGGCAGGCCCGCAGATCCAGCCCGGCGGAGCCCGCCGTGGCCCGGCTGGGGAAGGGGATGTCGGTCCCCACCTTGGGGGACACCGCTTTGAGTTTCAATGTCATAGATGATTACTCCACATCCCGGTAATACAGGCCCCGGGTGTACTCGTTGGGGCTCCAGCTCCCCTGGTCCAGATACCACTGGGTCACCTGGACGCACTCCCGGGGGTTTTCGGTGGTGAACAGCAGCCGCTGGGCCCACAGGCCGATGCGCTTATAGTCGGCGGCCTTGTCCGCCAGAAAGAGCTTTTGGGAATTCAACAGCTCGTTGCGGCAGCCGGGGGCCTTCACCACCGGGAACCGGGCGCCCTTCCGGTCGGTGAGGATGTTGGTGTTCTGGCAGTTGCAGGAACCGGTGCGGTTTTTGATGATGCAGCTCTCCATGAGCATCAGGGGCAGGCGGCCGTAGGTGATGAGCTCGGTGTCCAGGCTCTTGGAGATATCCCGCAGCTGGGGGAATTTCAGCTCAAAGGACAGGGTGAGAGAGGAAAAGCCCAGCCTCTTATATTCTTTCACCGCCTGGGAATTATAGACCTCCAGGCCGAAATCTCCCCGGAGGGTAAAGCCCAGCTTCTGGGCCACGGGAGCCATGCCCAGGTTGCCGATAAGGGCGTCGGTGATCCCCAGGTCCCTTACCAGCCGCAGCTGGTCGGTCACCTGGTCCATCTCCCGGTCCCAGGCCACCCGGGGCAGGGTCACGCCGATTTTCGTCCCCGCCGGGGCCTGGGCCTTCTCCGGGTGGGCGGCCAGCTCCTCCAGGGGGATATACACCATGGCCGGGCCCAGGGCCAGCAGCTCTCCTGTCACCTGCTCCGCCGTGCGCACCGAGATTGTCAGGGCCGGCGGTTCCTTGCGGTTCTCATACCGGGCGCCGGGGTGGAATTCCCCCTGTCGGCGCTGGGGCAGCTGCTCCCGCTGCTTTGTCAGGCCATCCAGGGCCTCCCGCCGCAGGGCGTTGAGGGCGGCCAGGGGAAGGGACAGCCCCTCCTCCACCAGGGAGCGCACCTTGACGCAGCGGTAGGGGGTGCCGCCCGTGCGGGAGAGCTGGGTCTCCACCGCCTCGGCCGTCAGGGCCCGGGTGCGGGCGGCCTCGGGTACCTGGCCCTCCACCGTCACCACCCGGCCCTGGGGATCCTCCACCCCCACGCGGGCGGGCTCCCCCGGCCGGAGCATGGCGTAAAAGGTCACCGGTACCCGCTGGGCCTCCCCGCTCTGGTAGGTGTTGCGGGCCATGGCAAAGAGCTCACGGGGCTCCTTCTCCTCCTCCCGCACGCCGAACATATCCGGGCCTTGCTGGTCCAGGTAGTAGCCCTGGGTGAAGCCCTGCCGGGAGAAGGCGGCCCGCAGCTGTTCCAGCTCCTCCGCCGTGGGCTCCCGGTCCTCCTTAATGGCTCTGGAATAGATGCCGGTGACCACCGCCACGTACTCCGGCCGCTTCATCCGGCCCTCCAGCTTGAGGCAGGCCACTCCCATCTTCCGCAGCTCCCGCAGATGGCCCGCCAGGGACAGGTCCTTCAGGGACAGGGGGTTGGAGTCGGCCTTGTCCCCCCAGCCGTATTTCAGGCGGCAGGGCTGGGCGCACAGGCCCCGGTTGCCGCTGCGCCCGCCGATAATGGAGGACAGGAAGCACTGGCCGGAGTAGCACATGCACAGGGCCCCGTGGGCGAACACCTCGATCTCAATGGGGGAGCGCTGGCAGATATATTCGATCTGATCCCGGGAGAGCTCCCGGGAGAGCACCACCCGGGTCATGCCCAGATCGGCGGCCATCTTCACCCCGTCCAGGTTGTGGAGGGTCATCTGGGTGGAGGCGTGAACGGGCAGGTCGGGGGCCACCTGCCGCAGCAGGCGCACCACCCCCATGTCCTGCACCAGCACCGCGTCGGCCCCCAGGGCGCTGGCCTGGGCGGCGAACTCCGCCGCCCAGGCCAGCTCCCGGTCGGTGAGCAGGGTGTTGAGGGTCAGGTACACCTTGGCCCCCCGCACATGGCAATAAGAAACCGCCGCCGCAAATTCCTCCTGAGAGAAATTTTTCGCGTTGCGGCGGGCATTAAAGTCCCCATATCCCAGATAGACGGCGTCCGCGCCGTTCTGTACGGCCGCCGCCACAGCCTCCATGGACCCGGCAGGGGCGAGCAGTTCCAGCATGATATCCCTCCTGAAAAGGGGGCTGACGCCCCCTTTTACTGTTTCTTGTTCTGCAGCTTGAAGATCTCCCGCTTGGCCTCGGACAGCTCCATTTTGATCTTGGTGGCCTCCTCCAGGTACTCCTTCAGCTGCCGGCGGAGGTTCTCCGCCGTCTCCACCTCTTTAAAATACTCGTCGGCAATATTGACCGCCGCCAGGATGGCGCCCTGCACCTGGGATACCCCGGAGCCTTCCATGATCTCCCGCACCTTCTCGTCCACGTGGGCGGCCACCTTTTTGGTGTAGCTGGGCTCCTCACTGCCCACCAGGGTATATTCCTCGTCGGCGATGGTGACGGTGACGCGGTTTTTCATGGGTACCCCTCCTGACCATAGTCATAGTGATTTAGGCTATTATAACACAGATCCCCAGATAAGAGAAATAAATTCTTCGTGAATTTTCCGCCGGGGCCCCTCAGGGGGCATTGAACTGCCGGCGGGGGTTGTGGTATCATAGCGGGAGAATTGTGCGGAAAGGGGGAAGGCCTGTGGCAAAGCTGCTGCTGCCCGGGGAGATCATCGCCATGGACCGCCGGGCGGCCGACCGTCTGGTGGCCGCCGGCAGCGGGGACGGGGCCCTGCTCTACCTGTGGCTGCTGAGCCAGGGGGGCGTTCTGACCCCCTCCGCCGCCCGGAAGGCCCTGAAGTGGGACGACATGCGGCTGGGGGAGGCGGTGGCCGCCCTCAAATCTCTGGGCCTGTCCGACGGCGCCGCCGCCGAGGAGGCGCCCCCGCCTCCCGCCCCCGCCGGGCCTCCGGACTACACCGCCGCCGACATCACCCGGGAGCTGGAGCAGGGGGACTCCTCCTTCCCCGCCCTGGTGAACGAGGTGCAGCGGCGGCTGGGCAAGATCCTGTCCACCGCCGACCTGAAGAGCCTGTACACCCTGTACGACTACCTGGCCCTCCCCGCCGAGGTGATCTGCCTGCTGGTGAGCTGGTGCGTGGAGGAATTTGAGCGCAAATACGGCGCCGGCCGCCGGCCCCGCATGTCCCAGATCCAGAAGGAGGGCTTTGTGTGGAAGCGGCTGGGGGTGGACACTGTCCAGGCCGCCGAGGCCCACCTGAAGCGGCAGGCCCTCTACCGCACCCGGGAGGGGGAGGTGCTCCGGCTGCTGGATATCCCGCCCCGGCCCCTGGTGGAGGGGGAGCGGAAGAAGGTGGCCGCCTGGACCGACATGGGCTTTGAGGACGCGGTGCTCCGGTTGGCCTATGAAAAGACGGTGTACAAAAAGCAGAAGATGGACTGGGACTACATGAACGGCATCCTGGCCGGATGGCACCGGAAGAACCTGCACACCCTGGCAGAGGTGGAGGCGGGGGACGGCCCCCGCCGGAAGGCCCAGCCCGCCGCCATGCAGGCCCAGCCCGCCGCCCCCGGGGACGCCGACCGCCGGGTGCGGGAGGATCTGGAGCGGATGCGGGAGTTCATGCGCCGTCAGAATCAGACGAAAGGAGAGTAAGCCATGGGATACGAGCCGGTTGTACTCCACCGGGCCGTCCAGCTTCTGGAGGAGCGGCGGAAGCGCCGGGCCGCGGAGCGGGAGAAGGACCGGGAGGAGATTTACGCCCAGCTGCCCCGGGTGGCGGAGATCGACCGGGAGCTGAAGGGCACCGTCTATCAGATCATCGCCGCCGCCCTGAAGGACGGCCGGGACCCGGTGCCCGCCATCGGGTCCGTTCAGGAGCGGAACCTGGGCCTTCAGGCGGAGCGGGCCAGGCTGCTGGCCGACCACGGCTGGCCCGCCGACATTCTGGACGGCCGCCCCGCCTGCCCCAAGTGCAACGACACCGGCTGGATAGGCAGTCAGATGTGCGACTGCCTGCGCCAGCTGTGTACCCAGGAGCAGATCAAGGAGCTGTCCAAGCTGCTGGACCTGGGGGAGCAGTCCTTTGACAGCTTCTCCCTGGACTTCTACTCTCCCCTGCCCTGGAAGGGGGAGTCCCTGCCCCCCAGGGAGAACATGGAATTCATCTATGAGGTGTGCCTCAACTACGCCCAGAAATTCGGCAAGTTCTACTTCCGCAACCTGTTTCTCACCGGGGCCCCCGGGCTGGGCAAAACCTTCCTGTCGGCCTGCATCGCCCGCACCGTGTCGGAGCGGGGCTTTTCGGTGGTGTACGACACAGCGGTGAACATTTTCGCCCGGTTTGAGGAGCAGAAGTTCGCCCGGGACCGGCTGGAGGCGGGGGAGGCAAAGGACGAGACCCGCCGCTACCTGGGCTGCGACCTGCTGATCCTGGACGATCTGGGCAGCGAGCTCACCACCCCCTTCGTCCAGTCCGCCCTGTACACTCTGGTCAATTCCCGGCTGACGGCGGACAGGCAGACGGTGATCTCCTCCAACCTGTCCATGGACCAGGTCCGCCAGCGGTACACCCCCCAGATCGCCTCCCGGCTGGAGGGGGAATACCGGGTCCTCCCCTTCTACGGCGAGGACATCCGCCTGCTGCGGAAGGGACAGCTGTAAACAAAACGGGGCCTGCGTGGATATCCACGCAGGCCCCGTTTATTGCGCCTATTCCAAATACGCCTCCGCCTACGCTTTATTCCGGCTGCGGCTCCAGGCGGCTCACAAGCTCCCACACGTCGGCGTTCATCGGGCGAAAGCGCAGCTTTCCCAGGTACAGCATCCCGTCGGAGCCCACCGTGAAAACGGCGGCGGGAACCAGCTCACCGGTGTAGAGTTCCAGCTGGATGGGTGCGTCCTCCCCGTCCGCCATGGGGATAGAGTTGGATACCCCCCACCAGAGCACCCAGGTATCCCCCAGCGCCGCTTGCAGCTCCTCCACCCCGGTTTCGGTGGGCGTATACCCCCCGCCGCCGGAGAATAGCTCATATTTCACATAGCCCGTTACCGCTTTGTCCGGTCCCGGCACCAGCCAGCCCAGCTTTTTGGGGCCAAGCGCCACCAGCAGCCCCACAAGAACCACCACAAGGATCAGCCGTTTCTTTTTCATCAGCCCGCCTCCCCGCTATGCCCCAGCCTCACGCCTACATTATATATAATATCTACAAATTGCGCAAGCATCCGCCCGCCTGCATTGTGCCTTTTGGCATCCCGGTTTTCGGGGGGCCGCCTTCTTCCGTCTTGCTTTCCAGGGAATTTATGATATACTATTTGGGCTTATTCTTTCACTTTTATGTTATAAGGAGTTCTACATGATCACTGTTTCCGACCTGACGCTGGCCTACAGCGGCCAGCCCCTCTTTTCCCACGTGGACCTGCAGTTCACCAAGGGCAACTGCTACGGCATCATCGGCGCCAACGGGGCCGGCAAGTCCACCTTCCTGAAAATCCTCTCCGGCGATCTGGAGCCCACCTCCGGCGAGGTGTCCATCCTGCCCAAGACCCGCATGTCGGTACTCAAGCAGGATCAGAACGCCTACAACGCCTACTCCGTGATGGACACCGTCATCATGGGCAACAAGCGGCTGTACGATATTGGCAAGGAGAAGGACGCCCTCTATGAGAAAGAGGAGATGACCGAGGAGGACGGCATCCGGGCCTGCGAGCTGGAGGAGGAGTTTGCCGAGCTGGGCGGCTGGGAGGCCGAGAGCGATGCCTCCCGCATCCTCCAGGGTCTGGGTGTGGGCACCGAGTTCCACCAGACCGCCATGGAGAACCTGGACCCCCGGCTGAAGGTGAAGGTGCTGCTGGCCCAGGCCCTCTTCGGCAGCCCCGACATCCTGATGATGGACGAGCCCACCAACAACCTGGACATCAACGCCGTCAACTGGCTGGAGGACTTTCTGCTGGACTTTGAGGGCACCGTCATCGTGGTGAGCCACGACCGGCACTTCCTCAACACCATCTGCACCCACATCGTGGACATCGACTACAACAAGATCAAGATGTATGTGGGCAACTACGACTTCTGGTACGACGCCTCCCAGCTGATGCAGAACCTGATGAAGAACCAGAACAAGAAGAACGAGGAGAAGGCCCAGGAGCTGAAGGAGTTCATCTCCCGCTTCTCCGCCAACAAGTCCAAGAGCAAGCAGGCCACCGCCCGGCGCAAGCTGCTGGAAAAGATTACCCTGGAGGAGATCCCCGCCTCCTCCCGCCGCTACCCCTGGGTGGCCTTCTCCCCCGACCGGGAGGTGGGCAAGGACATCCTGTTCGTCACCGACGTGTCCAAGACCATCGACGGGGTGAAGGTGCTGGACAAGGTGAGCTTCATCGTGGGCCACGGGGACAAGATCGCCTTCGTGGGCGACAACGAGAACGCCCAGACCGCCCTGTTCAAGATCCTCACCGGGGAGCTGGAGCCCGACGAGGGCACCGTGAAGTGGGGCCAGACCGCTACCTTCTCCTACTTCCCCAAGGACAACACCGAGTTCTTCAAGGACTGCGACGACAACCTGGTGGAGTGGCTGCGCCAGTACTCCAGCGACCCCCACGAGGCCTACCTCCGGGGCTTCCTGGGCCGGATGCTCTTCTCCGGGGACGAGGTATACAAGCCTGTAAAAGTGCTCTCCGGCGGCGAGAAGGTGCGGTGCATGCTCTCCCGGATGATGCTCTCCGGGGCCAACGTGCTGCTGCTGGACCAGCCCACCAACCACCTGGATCTGGAGTCCATCGCCGCGCTGAACAACGGCCTGGAGGCGGTCAAGTGCAACGTGCTGGTGGCCTGCCACGACCATCAGCTGGTGCAGACGGTGTGCAACCGGATCTTCGACTTCACCGCCGACGGCCAGCTCATTGACCGCAAGATGACCTACGACGAGTATCTGGAGAGCATGAGGGAGGCCTGAGGCCCCCTCACACCGGCTTTCTGCGGTAAAAGAACAGCCCGGCCAGGTCGGCCAGGATCCAGCCGATGGGCACTGCCCACCAGATGCCCTTCAGCCCGATGGCGGGGATGGGGGAGAGCAGATAGGCCAGGGCCACCCGGGTACCCAGGGAGATCACCGTCAGCACCACCGACACCCCCGGCCGCCCCAGCCCCCGGAACAGGCCGTAGAGCAAAAACAGGATGCCGATGCCGCAGTAGCACATGCCCTCAATGCGCAGGTACTCCACCCCCACGGCTACGATTTCGGTCTCCGCCGGGTCCACGAACAGCCCCATCAGCGGGGCGGCGAAGAGGCAGACCAGCAGGGAGCTGACCATACAAAAGCATACCGACACCCACAGGGCGGAGCGGCACCCGCGGCGGATGCGCTCCGCCTTCTGCGCGCCGGTGTTCTGGGCCACAAAGGTGGAGAAGGCGTTGCCGAAGTCCTGCACCGGCAGATAGGCGAAGGCGTCGATCTTCACCGCCGCGGCAAAGGCCGCCATCACGTGGACCCCGAAGGAGTTCACCAGGCCCTGGACCATCAGGATGCCGAAGTTCATCACCGACTGCTGCACGCAGGTGAGGGCGGAATAGCTGACAATCCGCTTCAGCTCTCCCCGGCTGGCGGTCAGATGCCGCCGCTCCAGCCGGAGCAGATCCACCGTCCGCCAGCAGTAGAGGGCGATGCCGGCGGCGGACACTCCCTGGGCCAGCACCGTGGCCCCGGCGGCCCCCGTCACCCCCCAGTGAAGGCCCAGCACGAACCACAGGTCCAGGCCGATATTCAGCACGGTGGACGCCGCCAGAAAGACCAGCGGGGCGGTGGAGTTGCCCACCGAGCGCAGCAGGCAGGCGAAATAGTTGTACAAAAAGGTGAAGCACACCCCGAACAGCACCACCCGCAGATAGGCCCAGGTGTCCGCCCAGGCCTCCGGCGGGATGCGCAGCAGGGTCATGATGGGCTCCAGAAAGACCAGCACTCCCATGTTAAGGGCCACCGCCGCTCCCCCGATGAGGAGGAAGGAGGCGAACAGGCACCGCTTGAGGCCGTCGGTCTCCCCCGCCCCGTGGAGCATGGACCACAGCGCCCCGCTGCCCATGCACAGCCCCAGCAGCACCGAGGTGAGGAAGGTCATCAGGGTGAAGGAAAAGCCCACCGCCGCCAGGGCGGTGGGTCCCAGGGCCCGGCCCACGATGAGGGTGTCGGCGATGTTGTAGCACTGCTGGAGCAGGTCGCCGGCGATCATGGGCCCGGCAAAGAGCAGCATGGGGCGGGTGATGCCGCCCCGGGTCAGGTCAATGCGCATGGTACTTCCACATCCTTTTCCAAGGCATGATAACAGGCCGGGGGAAAAAATACAAGAGCGCCCTTGCCTTTTGGCCCGGGAAACGGTAAGATAAAGGACAACAGAAAATCCGTGCGCTTTTTACCAAATCGTGCTATAATATAAATTCGAGTTCATTTCATACCATCCGGAAAGGATGCTGACTATGCGGAAAGAAATTGTGGCCCCGGCCGTGGCCGTGGCGGGCGGCGCCGTGGGCTTCGCCCTGCGGCGGTGGGGGCTGAGCGCGGGGTTTGAGGCCGACACCGGCCTGCCCATCTCCGGCGCCCCCTCCCATCTGGCCCTTATCGCCCTGTCGGTGGCGGTGGCGGCAGTCCTGGCCCTGCTGTGCTGGGGCAAAAAGCCCGCCTTTACCGGCTATGGCCAGGCCTTCCAGGCCGAGGGCAGCACCCCCTACGCCGCCGCGGGCATACTGTCCGCCTTTCTGATGCTCCTGGGGGGCGCGTTGATGCTGGCCCAGCCCCTGCTGGGGGGCGAGCTGGTGTTCACCCGGCTTATCGCGGGGGCGCTGGCCCTGGCCGCCGGGCTGTGCGTGGCGGCCACGGTGCGGGACAACTACCGGGGCGCGGGCACGGGCAAGTACAGCTTCAAGCTGCTGATGCCGGCCTACGCCTTCTGCGTGTGGCTCATCGCCGCCTATCAGGTGCGGGCGGGAGACCCGGTGCGGCTGGACTACGTGTACGAGCTGTTCGCCATCATCGCCGGCCTGCTGGGCCTGTACGGCGCGGCCAGCTTCTCCTTTGAGCGGGGCCGCACCTTCTTCACCAGCCTGTTCTCCCTGCTGGGGGTGTACTTCTCCCTGGTGACGCTGGCCGACGGCCACCAGCCGGCCGACCTGCTGCTGTACGCCTTTACCATCCTCTATCTGCTGACCAATACCGTTACGCTGCTGCACAACGCCGCCCGGCCCCTCCCGGTTGAGCCGGACGAGAACGATACGGAGGGATCCTCTGATGCCTGAGAACAAGAAATTCTATATCACCACCCCCATCTACTACCCCTCGGACAAGCTCCACATCGGCCACGCCTACTGCACCGTAGCCACCGACGCCATGGCCCGGTACAAGCGGCTCACCGGCTGCGACGTGATGTTCCTCACCGGCACCGACGAGCACGGCCAGAAGATCGAGGACAAGGCCAAGGCCGCCGGGGTCACCCCCCAGCAGTACGTGGACAACATCGTGGACGGCCCCCGGGGCGTGCGGGACCTGTGGAAGCTGATGAACATTTCCAACGACCGGTTCATCCGCACCACCGACGACTACCACGTCGCCGCCATCCAGAAGATCTTCAAGGCCATGTATGACAAGGGCGACATCTACAAGGGCACCTACAAGGGCAAGTACTGCAAGGACTGCGAGGCCTTCTGGACCGAGACCCAGCTGGTGGACGGCAAGTGCCCCGACTGCGGCCGCCCGGTGCAGGATGCCGAGGAGGAGGCCTACTTCTTCCGCCTGAGCAAGTACGCCGAGCGCATCCAGCACCTGCTGGAGGACACCGATTTCCTGGAGCCCCGCTCCCGTGTCCACGAGATGGTGAACAACTTCATCAAGCCCGGCCTGGAGGATCTGTGCGTGTCCCGCACCAGCTTCAAGTGGGGCGTGCCGGTGGACTTCGACCCCGGCCACGTGGTGTACGTGTGGATCGACGCGCTGTTCAACTATACCACCGCTCTGGGCTTCATGAACGACAAGTACCACGACTTTGACAAGTACTGGCCCGCCGACGTCCACTTCGTGGGCAAGGAGATCGTGCGCTTCCACTCCATCATCTGGCCCGCCATGCTGATGAGCATGGACATGCCCCTGCCCAAGAAGGTGTTCGGCCACGGCTGGCTGCTGCTGGACGGCGGCAAGATGAGCAAGTCCAAGGGCAACGTGGTGGACCCCTACCTGCTGGCCGAGCGCTATGGCGTGGACGCCCTGCGGTACTTCCTGCTGCGGGAGTTCCCCTTCGGCACCGACGGCAACTTCTCCAACGAGGCCCTCATCGGCCGGATCAACACCGACCTGGCCAACGACCTGGGCAACCTGGTGAGCCGCACCACCGCCATGGTGGGCAAGTACTTCGGCGACCATCTGCCAGCGGTGGAGGCCGCCGACCCCGCCATGGACGACGAGCTGATCACCATGGCGAAGGGCCTGCGGGACGCCTACGAGGGCCACATGGAGGGCTACGCCTTCCAGAACGCCCTGATGGAGGTGTTCAAGCTCATCGGCCGGGCCAACAAGTATATTGACGAGAACAAGCCCTGGCTGCTGGCTAAGGACGAGAGCCAGAAAAACCGCCTGGCCCAGGTGCTGTACAACTTGCTGGAGTGCGTGCGCATCTCTGCCGTGCTGCTGACCCCCTTCATGCCCGACACCTGCGGGAAGATCTTTGGGCAGATCGGCGCCGGGGAGGAGCTGCGGAGCTGGGAGTCCGCCAAGACCTGGGGGCTGCTGCCCATGGACGCCGCTGTGAACAAGGGGGAGAACCTCTTCCCCCGCATTGATATGGAAAAGGAGCTGAACGAGTTGGAGGAGCTGGAGAAGAAGCCCGTGGAGGCTGAGGCCCCCAAGGCCGAGGAGCCCAAGGAGCCCGAGTATATTACCATCGACGATTTTAACAAGGTGAAGTTTGTCACCGCCAAGATCCTGGCCTGCGAGGCGGTGCCCAAGTCCTCCAAGCTGCTGCGCTTCACCCTGGACTGCGGCGAGGCCTTCCCCCGCCAGATCCTCTCCGGCATCCACGAGTACTATGAGCCCGAGGAGCTGGTGGGCAAGACGGTGGTGGCCTGCACCAATCTGAAGCCCCGGAAGATGATGGGCATTATGTCCAACGGTATGCTGATCTCCGCGGTGAAGGAGGAGCCCGACGGCTCTGAGAAGCTGCACCTCATCATGCTGGACGACAAGGTTCCCGCCGGTTACGGCCTGTGCTGAGAAAATCTGAAAAAGAGGCGCTGCATAGCAGCGCCTCTTTTGATTGACTTCCGGCGGGTGTTGGGATACTATGGAACTACAGAAAACGCGCGGCCCCATGCAGGGCGTCGATCGCCCCCATGGTCCGCCGCCATTCGGGAGGGGAGTTTTTGAAAAAAGCTGTATTTTTCTGGATCATATCCGTGGTTTTGGTTGTGGCCGCTGTTTTTGGCCTGCTGCTGAGCGGCGGAAACGGCATTTTGGGCATACTCTTCCTGGCTCTGCTGTTTTTGGCTCTGTTCGGCGGCGGCATTACTGCCACGATCACAACGCTCCGGGCCGCGGGCGGGGGGGACGCCTCTGAGAAATGGCTGGAGGCAAACCAGTGGGAGAAGCCCCTTTCGCTCAAATACGACAACCTGAGCCTCTATTTCAACAATCAGTCCGGAGAACTGGCCATTTTCGACCGGCGGGAGAGCAAAAAGGCGCCCGCCCGCATTCTGGCCTACCAGGAGATCACAAACTCCGGCGTGTACCAGGAGAACGCCAAGGGGAACAGTTCCATCCAGCTGGTCATTCAGCTGGTCTCCGGTGACCCCTATGTCATTGCGGTCACCGACGGGACCCCTCCCTCGGACTCGCCGGAGGTACAGGCGGCGCTGGCCTTTGCCAAAAAGGTCAACGAGCTGCTGTCCATGATGGCCTATGAAAACGCCGCGGGGGTGGAGCCCGGCAAGCGCTACCTCATCGCAAAGTGCTACAACTGCGGACAGCTGCTCCACGGCGAGGCGGGGAAGAGCGGCTGGTGTCCCAAGTGCAAGGCGGACGTCCAGATGCCTGAGCTTTAACGGAACATACGGAAAGGCGGCGCTGCGTGGCAGCGCCGCCTCTTTTCTAGTCCGCCGCCCGCTCCAGCAGCTTTTTGTAGCTGGCGTCGATGGCCAGGGCCCCCAGGGGGGCGGTGACCAGAATGGCGATCACCGCCACGGTAAGCACCACCTGCCCGCAGGAGAGCCCCATAGCCAGAGGCACCCCGCCGATGGCGGCCTGGACGGTGGCCTTGGGCAGATAGGCCAGCACCGCAAACAGCCGCTCCTTTTTGGTGAGCTTGCTCCCCGCCACGCACAGGAGCACCCCCAGAGCCCGGAAGCACAGCACCCCCAGCACCGTGGCCACAGCAGCCAGGCCGGCGGCGGCGGCGTAGTTCAGGTCCACCTCCGCCCCCACCAGCACAAAGAGCATGACTTCCGCCCACACCCACAGCTTGCCGAACTTGGCGGTGAGCCGCTCGGCCACCGGCAGCCGCCACCGCCGCAGGCCCAGGCCCATGCCCAGCACCGTCAGCAGGCCGGAGAAGGGCACCCAGGCCTCCACCGCGTCCTCCAGAGCCACCAGCAAAAAGGCCACCGACAGCAGGATCACCACCTTCACCGAGTCCCGCATGTGGAGCGCTGCAAAGAACTTTGCCAGCAGGAAGCCCACCGCCAGGCCCAGAACGGCCCCCAGCACGATGGACACCGGCACCCCCGCCAGAGCGGACACCGAGAAGGAGCCCCCCTGGGCCATGGCTGTAAAGGAGGTAAACAGGACGATAACGAACACGTCGTCCACCGAGGCACCGGCCAGCACCATCTGGGGGATACCCTTTTCGGTGCCGTACCCCTCGCTCATCAGCCTGAGCATCCGGGGCACGATGACGGCGGGCGACACCGCCCCCACCACCGCCCCCATGATGGCGGCGTCCAGCAGGCTCACCCCCAGCAGCCGGGGGGCCAGCACCACCATGCCCAGTACCTCGAAGCTGGCGGGCACAAAGCACATCAGCACCGCCGGCCGCCCCGCCCGGCGCAGGTCGTCCGCCTCCAGGCTCAGCCCCGCCCGGGCCAGGATGATGATGAGGGCCAACTGCCGCAGGTCGGCGGAGATGCCCAGCAGCTGGGGAGACAGCAGGTTGAGCACGCAGGGCCCCAGCAGGATCCCCGCCGCCAGCATCCCCACCAGCGGGGGCAGGCGGACCAGCCGGGCCAGGGCGCCCAGCCCCAGGCCCAACAGCAGCACATAGGCGATACTTGTTAACATAAAACCATCCTCTCCGGGGGCTGAGCGCAAAAAAATACTGATGCCCCCTGCAAAGTTGCAGAAGTCATCAGCCAAACGGCGGTTCGGGCAAACGCCCCGGGGGGACCTCATCCCCGTATTCCTGGGGCAGTATACCACAGCTCCGCCCCCTTGTCAACGGGGCAAAAAGGGAGTATGATGGAAAAAACCAGTTTGCGGGAGGCCTTTATGATCTTCGACACCCACGCCCATTACTATGACGACGCCTTTGACGCCGACCGGGACGCCCTGCTGTCCGCCCTGCCGGAGCGGGGTGTGGACCTGGTGGTCTGCCCCGGCTGCGACCTGGAGAGCTCCCGGCAGAGCCGGGACCTGGCGGAGCGGTACGGCTATCTCTACTTCGCCGCCGGGTTCCACCCGGAGAACCTGGAGGGGGCCAGCCTGTCCGACCTGGAGCAGGTACGCGCTCTGTGCGCCCACCCCAAATGCGTGGCGGTAGGCGAGGTGGGCCTGGACTACTACTGGGTGAAAACCCCGGAAGCCCGGGCCGGCTCCCGGGACTTTTTTGACGCCCAGCTCTCCCTGGCGGAGGAGCTGGACCTGCCCGTCATCGTCCACGACCGGGATGCCCACAAGGACTGCCTGGACATCGTCAAAGCCCACCCCAGGGTTCGGGGGGTGTTCCACTGCTGCGCCCTGGCTGTGGAGGATGTGAAGCGGGCGGCGGAGTGGGGCTGGATGTTCTCCTTCACCGGCAACATCACCTTCCACAACGCCAAAAGAGCCCCGGAGGTGCTCCGCTGGCTGCCTATGGACCGGCTCATGCTGGAGACCGACGCCCCCTACATGGCCCCCGAGCCCCACCGGGGCCGCCGGTGCGACTCCACCCTGATCCCCCTGACGGCCCAGACGGTGGCCCAGCTGAAGGGCCTGACCACGGAAGAGGTATTGTCCGTCACCCTGGAAAACGGCAAGCGGTTTTTCGGTATCCAATAGAGGAGGCATTGCGATGGAGACCATTTCCTACGAGTACGAGGGTTCCCTCTACGTCAACCTGACCAACAAATGCGACTGCAGCTGCGTGTTCTGCCTGCGGCACAACGGCCACAAGGGGTCCATCTACGCGGACGACCTGTGGCTGGAGCATGAGCCCACCCGGCAGGAGGCCCTGGAGGACCTGCTCTCCCGGGACTATGCCAACTACCGGGAGCTGGTGTTCTGCGGCTTTGGGGAGCCCATGTTCCGCACCGACGACATCCTGTGGCTGGTGGACCGGCTGAAAGAACAGGTACCCAATCTGCCCCCGGTGCGCATCAACACCAACGGCCACGCCAACGCCATTCTGGGCCGGGACGTGACGCCGGAGCTGAAGGGCCGCATCGACACCATCTCCATCTCCCTCAACGGCTCCACCCCGGAGGAGTACTGTGCCGTCACCCGGCCTAGGAGCGGGGCCAGGGCCTGGGACGACATGCTGGACTTCGCCCGAAAGTGCCGGGACTATGTGCCAAATGTGGTGATGACCATTGTGGACAAGGACAAGACCCAGGCGGAGATCGACCGCTGCCGGGCCATCACGGAGGAGCTGGGGGTGACCCTGCGGATCCGGGCCTATATTCCCGACTGAGCGGCAAAAAACCGCCGTCTGCCCAACAGGCAGGCGGCGGTTTTTTTCACGCTTTCTTTCCCTCCAGCTCCTGTCTCCGGCGCTCCAGAATCCGGGGGAACCGCCAGAGGAACATGCTGCCGGTGGTGACGGCGGCCAGGATATCCGCCGCCGGTTCGGCCAGAAACACGGCAAACACCTTGTCGCTCAGAACATGGGGCAGCAGCAGAATCAGGGGCAGCAGCAGAATGATCTTCCGCAGCAGGGCCAGAAAGAGGGACACCTTGGCCTGGCCCAAGGCCACAAAGCTCTGCTGGCAGGCGGACTGAATGCCCAGCATGAACATGCCCGCGGCGTATACCCGCAGGGCCCACACCGCCAGCTCCACCAGCTCCGGCTTGTCGTTGAACAGGGCCACAAACACCTGGGGGAACAGCTCCAGGGCGGCGCAGGCGGTACAGCTGAAGGTGAGGGCACAGATCACCAGCAGCCGGCAGGTCTTTTTCACCCGGTCCAGCTGGCCGGAGCCGTAGTTGAAGCCAATAATGGGCTGGGCCCCCTGGGCGATACCCTGGATGAGCAGGAAGAACACCTGCATTACCGAGGAACAGATGGTCATGGCCCCCACGGCGGAGTTGCCGCCGTAGGCCTTCAGGGAGGAGTTGAAGGCGATATTCACCAGGCTCTCGGTGGAGTTCATGATGAAGGGGGACACGCCCAGGGCCAGCACGGGGGCCAGCACCTTGAAGTCAATGCGGAAAAACCGCCGCTGGAGCTTCAGCTTGGTGCGCTTGCCGGTGAGGAAGCAGAGCACCCACACCGCCGACACCGCCTGGGCGGTGATGGTGGCCAGGGCGGCCCCCTTGACCCCCATGTTGAAGCCGAAGATGAGGATGGGATCCAGCACAATGTTGGTCACCGCGCCGATGAGCACCGTGGCCATGGACATAGTGGAAAAGCCCTGGGCGGTGATAAAGAAATTGAGGCCCATGGAGATCTCCACAAAAATGCTGCCCCACAGGTAGATGGTTAGGTAATCGCTGGCGTAGCCCAGGGTCTCCGGCGTGGCGCCGAAGAGCAGGAGCATAGGCTCCTTCACCAGCTGGAAAAACACGGTAGCCGCCACCGCCAGCACAACCAGCAGGGCGGTGGCGTTGCCCAGGATGGCGTTGGCCTGGTCCTCTTTCCCCTCTCCCATGCGCACCACCGCCCGGGAGCCGCCTCCCATACCCACCAGGGCGGAGATAGCGGAGACGAACATGATCACCGGGAAGCACACTCCCAGTCCGGTGAGGGCCAGATCCCCCACCTCCGGGATGTGGCCGATGTACATGCGGTCCACAATGTTGTACAGGGCGTTGACCAGCTGGGCGGTCACCGACGGCAGCGCCAGCCGCAGCAGCAGCTTGCCGATGGGGTCCCGGCCCAGGTCGTTTTCCCGCTTTGCCACCGCTTACCCCTCCTTCTCCAAAAAGTACGTGGCCTCCATGTCCGCCACGCTGAGGGCGAAGGCAAGGGGGTACTGCTGCATAGCCTGGCCCACCAGGCGTTTGTCCTCGTCGCCGGAAAAGCCCATATGCCAGCGGATGGCCATGGCCTCCTCCCGGGTGAGCCGGAGAAAGCCCGAGAGGATGTACACGCTCTTTTCCCCGTGGCCGTAGGGCAGCTTATCCTCGTAGTAGAAGGTGGGCACGCTCTGCCATTTGCCGTCCGGCCCCTTGATGTTGCGGGTGCCCGCCTGGTAGCAGCCGATCTTGCACACGTCATGGAGCAGGGCCACCAGGGCCACGCTCTCCGGGGTGTACTCCAGACCGTAGAGCTCCCGCACCCGCTCCCGCTCCAGGTAGGCGTTCAGACACTGGTAGACGTTGACGCTGTGCTGGCACAGCCCGCCGGCATAGGCCCCGTGGAACCGGGCCGAGGCGGGAGCGGTGAAGAAGTCGCTCTTGTGCTCCAGATAGTCCAGCAGGGCGTCGGCCCCCTCCCGGTGGATGTTGTCCCGATAAATCTGCAGAAAGGTCTCTCTCCCGTCCATAGCGGTTCTCCTTTTTTTGTTCAATTAAACTAGAGTATAGCACACTCCGCCGGCAAAAGCCACCCCATGCACCCCTGCTTCGCAATCCGAATAGAATGGCCGGAACAGGAGGTGCGGTATGCAGTGGCTTTCTACATTGGGCACGGCGGCGGTATTTGCCGCCGCCTGTAATCTGGATACGGTCATTCTGGCCATGGGCTGGGCCACCCGTGGGGTGCGGCCCGGCCGGGAGCAGCGGTGGGTGATCGCGGGGCTCACCACCCTCATCACCTGGCTGTCCCTGGCTCTGGGCTCCCAGGCCGCAGCGGCGGGGGTGGTGGCCCCCCTGGGCGGGCTGGTGCTGGTGGGCATGGGGCTGTGGTGCGTGCTGGACTGGCTGCGGGCCGCCGGAGGCCCGGAAGACGCCCCCAGAGCCGGGGGCTCCAGCCTGTGGGACTGGGTGGCCCTGGCCGCCGCCCTGGCGGTGAACAACGCCGGCATGGGGGTGGCCGCCGGGGTGTCCGGGGTCAGCCCCGGCTGGGCTGCCGGGGCCAACCTGGTGTGCACCCTGGCCGCCCTCCCCCTGGGGCGGGCCCTGGGGGACGGGGTGACGGGGCGGCTGCTGGGCCGGTTCGCCCTCCCCCTCTCCGGCGGACTGCTGGTGGCCCTGGGGGTGTGGGAGGTGCTGAGCCCGTAGCAAAGGGCGGCTCTTTGTGGTACAATGGGGCCAAAGGATGTGATACCTATGACATTGCTGGACCGTCTGGGTGGCCGGCAGGCCATCCGGCAGGGGGTGGAGGACACCTTCCGCCTGCTCTCCCGCCATCCCCACCCCTCCCATGTGGATGAGCGGGCCCCGCTGGACACCCTGCCCGACTACGTGCTGCTGCTGGCAGGTACGCTGGAGGCTCTCTGATCCCCTTCCAACCGGCAACAAAAGCCGGGGCAGCGTATCGCTGCCCCGGCTTTCTTGTCAGGGGATTTTATTCCGCGTCAGCGGTGAGGAGGGCGCTGGCCCGCACCATGAGGGCGGCCAGCTCGGCCCGGGAGGCAGAGCCCTGGGGATTCAGGACCCCGGCGTTGCCCTTGAGCAGGCCGTTGGACACGGCCCAGCTCACGGCGTCCTGGGCGAAGGCGGAGACAGAGCTGCCGTCGGTGTAGGCGGACAGGTCCCCGGCGGCGGTCACGTCCACACCCTGGAGCTGGGCGTAGCGGTACAGCATGGTCACCGCCTGCTCCCGGGTGAGGGTGTTGTCGGGGGCGAAGGTGCGGTTGCCCACGCCGGAGGCCACACCCGCCTCGCTGGCCCAATCCACGGCGGCGGCACAGTAGGAGGTGTCGGCCACGTCGGTAAACTGGGCGTCGGCAGCGGCGGCGGGCTCACCGGCCATACGGTGCAGGATGGTGACCATCATGCCCCGGGTGGTGGCCACGTCAGGGGCGAAGGTGGTGCCGGTGACGCCGGTCATCAGGCCCTGCTCGGTGACGGCGGCCACAGAGCCGGCGTACCAGGCATCGGCGGCCACGTCGGCATAGCCGGTGGTCTCGGTGGTCTCCTGGCCCATCACGCTGGCAAAGGCAAAGTTGGAGATGAAGTTGAACTCATCCCGCTGGTGGACTTTGTTGGTCAGGGTGTTGGCAAAGAGCACCACGTCCAGCTGGACGCCGCCCACCCCCTGGCCCTCATAGGAGATGGCCTGGATGGAGTCGTTCAAAAAGTCGTTGTAGTGCTCGCCGGTGCTGGGCAGGAAGCCCTCCAGCAGCTCCTTGGAGCCGTCCAGCTGCACCAGCACCTGGGCGCCCTGGGGAATAGCGGCGAAGTAGCCCGCGCCGTAGCCGTAGAGGAGGTCGTCCCCCTCGGCCACGTAGCTGGCGGTGACCAGGCTCTCGGTGGGATAGGTCACATAGGCCAGGGCGTCCATGGCGTTGCTGCCGGCGGTCTCATACACCAGCTGGCCCTCGGCAAAGAGGTCAACGGCAGAGCTCATGGCGTCATAGCCGTAGCCGATGTAGGGGGTGCCGCTCTTGACGGCGGCCAGGGCCTGTTCGTCCAGGGCGGCGGCGCCGATGATCACGTCGGCCTTGGAGGCGTCGTCGGTGACGGTGAAGCCCAGCAGCTCCATGGCCTGGCGGTCATAGTTGTACTCGTAGGCGCCGCTGACCAGGGAGGTCTTGACAAAGCCCTGGTCATTGTCGGCGGGCTTGCCGGAGATGTAGATCACGGGGGCCTTGGAGAGGGCGGTGGCGGCGGGGGCGTCCGTCACGCCGATACCGGTGAGCAGGTAGTCGCCGGCCACGCTCTGCCAGTCGGCGTAGGCGCACAGGAAGCTGCCCTGATACTGGCCCTCGGTGATGAGGGAGACCGTCTTACCCGCCTTCAGCAGGGCGTTGACGGCGGCGGTGGAGTCCTCGCAGGCGTTCATCAGAATGACCTGGGCGTTCTCCACCCCGGTGAAGGAGGAGGTCAGGCCGGACACGTAGGTCTGAGCGGCGGTGTAGTCCATGGCCTCGCCGCAGACGGCGGCGATGGTCTCATAGGCGGCGGGCTGGGCGCACACCGCCATGTCGAAGCCACGGGTCTTGTCGAAGGCGGTGATGCCCTCGGAGTAGAGCACGGGCCACTCGGTAATGACGGTGCCGTCGTACAGCACGCCGTTGGCCACGCTCCGCTTGGCCTGGTACATGGACACGATCAGGGTGCCGGCGGGGTACTCCACCCCGTCATAGGTGAAGGAAGATTCGGTCAGGTTGACCTTGACGCCGTTGCGGGTCAGATACAGCACCATCTCGGCGGCATCCTGCAGGTTGGACTGGTTGGCGCCGTCCATGGGGATGATGTAGCACTCGGGGTAGAAGTTGCCGTTCTCCCCCTCGCCGTCGTACTCGGGCCGGAACAGATCAGCCTCGGCCCCCTCCACGTCGTACTGGTCGCAGAACCACTGGCCCACCAGCTCATAGGCGTCGGAGTTGGCGTTGGTCACGCCCCGCTCGAAGATCTTGGTCTGGTTGAGCAGGTAGCTCTCCTTGTTGGCGGCGATGTAGGCGCTCTGGCCCAGCTGGCCGTAGGCCAGGGCCTCTACCATGAACTGGTCGTAGGCGGGCACCTCAACGGTGTAGGCCAGGGTGCCGTGGAGCATGGCGTACTGGGGGGTGTAGCTGGTGGACATGTCATCCCAGGGGTCCAGCCACTGGGTCTGCTCCTCCCCGTCGGCGGTGGTCTCGCCGGTGTAGGTCAGGTAGTCCCGCTGGGGGATGACGTAGCTGTTGTGGCCATCGTTGTTGGCCACGGCGGCAATGCCCAGGGCCTCGCCGCCGGTCATCAGGTGCTCGGCCAGCAGGTCGTACTCAAAGTTGGGCTCGTGGGGGGGATCGCAGGGCTCGCACTGGAAGGCGGACACCCGGCCGTGGAACTCGGTAAAGCTGACGGGGTTCCACTGAGCGATGAGCTGGGTCATATTCTGGGTCTCGGCCTGGGTCTGGAAGGAGTTGTCCCGGTTCAGGTCGAAGCCGCCGGAGGAGGTACGGGTCATGTAGGTGCGGCCCTCCACGTTCTCCTCGGGGACGATGATGAAGAACACGTCGTTCAGCAGTTCGTCCACAACCACCGTCTCGGTCTCCATGGTGTAGTACTTCTCCAGATCCACGGGGACAGACTTGGTGGAGGTGGTGCCGTCGGCGTTCTCACCCTTGATGTAGCCCAGGTAGGTGGCGCTGTCGGCCACCAGGTCGGGGACGGCCACGGAGCCCTCCTGGCCCACAGGGCCCATCTGGCGGGCCAGCTCGGCCTCGCCCTCGGCGGTAAAGCCGGTGAGCTTGTTGTAGTCAATGGAGCCGGTCTCGGAGGCGGCGGCCTCCACCAGCATCCAGGCAAAGGTCAGCACGCCGTCGGCGGCGGCCACTTCGTTGGCGTGTACGTTGGAGTAGAGCACGGGCACCTGGTAATCCCCCAGGGTGCCGTTTTCAATCTTCTGGATCAGGGCGGTGGGGTCGCTCTCGGCCTGGGCCTTGAGCTGCTGCCACTTCTCCACCGCGGCCTTGTCCTTGGCCACGATCAGGTAGGGCATGTCCAGGCTCTCCATGCCGTTGTCCCCCTGGCTCTGGCCCATGGAGAACTGCTCCACATAGAGGTCGGTGTTCTCCTGGGCGTAGGACACAAGCTCGTCCAGCTGGGCATAGAGCTCGTCCATGGTGTGGAAGCTATCATAGGGGGCCACCTTCAGGGCCACGGAGCCCAGCTCCTCCCCGTCCAGGCTGACGGACAGGTCGAAGTAGCCGCACACGTCCATGTAGTAGCCGCCGTTGGTGTGGGGGACGCTGAGATCCTCTCCGAAGTAGCCGCAGTTTTCAAAGGTAACGGTCAGATAGACCTGGCCGTCCACCGTCTCGGCCCCGGAGACAATGTTGCGGAAAAAGGGGGTCTCCCCATCCGCGCACACCCAGCTGTCCAGCACTCCGCCCTGGGACTGGTTGGGGAACAGGGTGTCGTCCAGGTATTCCTGGCCGGGGTCACAGTCCAGGGACCAGACAGCCTGCTCCGCGGCGGCCTGGGCCTCCTCCTCGGTCAGCTCCACCGGGATGCTGGCCTTGAAGGTCCGCTCGTTGGTGAGGGAGACCATATTCTCTCCGCCGTCGCCTGTGGTGTTGGCGAACTGGGCGGCGGGGGCGGTATCTTCCGCGGCGGCGGCCGGGAAGATACACAGGGACAGCAGGATGGCGCATGCCGTCACCAGAGACAGCGCCTTCCCAACGGGCTTGTGTTTCCTCATGCTTATCACCATTCTCTTTCCTTCCGGTCTGGAGTGAATCATATTCGCATATGACGAATCTGATTGATTTAAAAATACCATCGATGGTAAAAAGCGTCAAGTATAAAAATACATAAAATCGCCACACTATATGAATATATATTTATACGTACACCGTAAAAGGCCTGGGGCCCCAGCGCATACACGCTGGAGCCCCAGGCCTGTTTTTGCATATTCAGCAGGGACACTGACGGCCGGTGTGATCGATGGTGTAGTCCGTGCCGCACTCGCCGGGCAGAATAATCTGGGAAATGGGCACAAAGGTGTAGCCCTCCTGGAGCAGGGTCTCGATAATGTCGGGCAGGGCCTCCGGGGTGTGAAGGGCGGCGTTGTGGAACAGGACGATGGAGCCGGGCTGCACCTTGTTCACCACCCGCTGGGTGATTTCCGAGGCGGACAGGTCCTTCCAGTCCAGGCTGTCCACGTCCCACTGGATGGGCTCCATGCCCATGGAGCGCACGGCGTTGATCACATGGTCGTCATACTCCCCGTAGGGCGGGCGGACCAGGGTGGGCCGCACGCCGGTGACCGCCTCGATTTTATCGTTGCAGGCGTTGAGGTCGGCCACAATCTCCTGGGTGCTCAGCTGGGACATGTGGGCGTGGGAGTTGGAGTGGTTCATCACCTCATGGCCCGCGTCGGACAGGGCCTTCACCGACTCGGGATATTTGTCCACCCAGGAGCCCACCACAAAAAAGGTGGCGGTTATGTCGTAGCGGTCCATGATGTCGATAAGCTCCTGGGTATCCTCATTCCCCCAGGCGGCGTCGAAGGAGATGGCCACCATTTTCTGGTCCCGCTGGACGCAGTAGATGGGCAGCTGGCGGTTGGTGGAAGCGGCGGTGGCGGCGTAGGGGTAATTCACCACATAGAAGATCAGCGCCGCCGCCAGGGCGCAGGCCAGGGCCGTCAGCCTCTTTTTCCGAAACAGCAAGATTTTTCCCATAGAAAACCCTCCTTTGTGCCATTCTATGCCGCCAACCGGCCGGACAGAAGGGCGCAGAAAGGCCCCCAGTTCCGTCAGAGGAACTGGGGGGCGGCCGGCTCCCGGTCCTCAGCGGCGGAGCAGGAGCACAGCTACGTCGTTTACATTGGTGCCGGTGGTCCCGGTGACGATCAGTCCGTCGCAGGCCTTCAGGGCGGTGTAGGAGTCGTTCCGGCGCAGCACGTCATAGATACGCATGCCCTGCCGGGCCAGAGCGTCCCGGGTGTGGCCGTCCACATAGCCGCCGGCGGCGTCGGTGGGGCCGTCGGTGCCATCGCTGCCCACGGAAAAGACGGCGGTGCCGGCAAGGCCCGCGATCCCCTCGGCGGCGGACAGGGCCAGCTCCTGATTGCGGCCGCCCTTGCCCTTGCCCGTCAGGTGGACCACCGTTTCCCCGCCCGCCAGAAAGGCCAGGGAGCGGCCGGTATTCTGGTGGGACCGGGCCACGGCGGCCAGGAAGGCACCCGCCTCCCGGGCCTCACAGTCCAGGCTGTCGGTGAGGATCATGGGCTCATAGCCCAGCTCCCGGCAGGCGGCGGCAGCGGCGCACAGCGCCCGGACGCTGCCGGTGATGACGGTATGGACGTTGTGCAGCTCCTTGGGGGTCTCCTTGTCCAGGCAGGCTGCCGCCTCCCCGGAAAGGGGCAGGGCATACTTGTCCGCAATGCGCCGGGCGTCGGCGCAGGTGGAGGAGTCGGGATAGGCCGGGCCGGAGGCGATCATGTCCAGGGGGTCGCCGATGATGTCGGACAGGACGATGGAGCACACCCGGGCGGGGGCGCAGTGCTGGGCAAAGCGTCCCCCCTTCACGGTGGACAGCCGCTTGCGGATGGTGTTCATCTCCACAATGTCCGCCCCGCAGGACAGCAGGCTCTGGGTAAGCCGCTGCAGCTCGTCCTGGGGGACCAGGGGGGCCTCAAAGAGGGCGGAGCCGCCGCCGGAGAGCAGAAACAGCACGGTATCCTCCGCCGTCAGGTCCTGGGTCAGGGCCAGGGTCTCCTGGGTGGCCGAGAAGGTGTCCTGGTCGGGGACCGGGTGGCCCGCCTCCCGGATGAGCAGCTGGCCAATGGGCCCCTGGGCGTGGCCGTGCTTGGTGATCACGATGCCGCCGCTCAGTTTGTCCCCCACGCAGTCATAGGCGGCGCGGGCCATGGACCAGGCCGCCTTGCCCACCGATACCAGCACCAGCCTCCCCTGGATGGGCGGAATGTCCTTCAGGGCCCGGCGTACCGCCGCGTCGGGCTGTACCGCGGCGATGGCCTGGCGGACGATCTGGTCGCAGTCGTTTCTCAGTTTCATACGTACCTCCATGGAGCCTCGGCGGAGGCTCAGATCAGGCCCGCCTCACGCATGGTACGGCGGACAGGGTTTGGCTTGAGCCGGGCCTCCACGCTGCCCTTCAGATCGCCGGCTATGAACTTATTTATACACCATTGTGAGCAGTTCGGGCATAAATTTTGCGGCGGATGAGCTCGCCGATGAGGGTATAGCCTACCCGGCCGGGGGTGCTGCCGCAGCAGGCTCTTTTCCTGTTGTCCCGCCCTGTTGTGTCTCCAATATAACAGGCTCTCCCCTGCGAAAATTCCGCATAAGCCGCCCATATAGCGTTTACACGAGTATTGAGGTATAATGAAGCGGTCAAAGAAAAGAGGTGTTCCTATGTCAGATCAACGGCAATATTACGAGATGAGCGACCGCATATGGGCTTTGCTGGAACCTCATCTATCAGGTCAGCGGGGACAATGGGGCGGGATTGCAAAGGATAACCGGGAATTTATCAACGGAGTTTTTTGGGTCCTGAGCACAGGCTCTCCCTGGCGGCGCTTGCCGCAGCGCTATGGGAAATGGGGCACTGTATATCAGCGGTTCCGCAGATGGAGAGACCGGGGGATCTGGGAAAATCTGCTGGAGCTGCTGGTGGATGAGCCTGAATTTGAATGGCTTGTGGTGGATACGGGCCAGTACAGGGCGCAGTCTCACAGGGCAGGCCCAGGAGACGAGCATGATGCAGGGGGTATTTCATACCAAGATTCACGTTACCATGGATACAAATGGTTTGCCGGTCTGAATATTTATCGGAGCGGATACCCCAGCTGATTGCCAGAAAGCTGTTCCCCTGATGCCCGGCATCCCGCTCCAGGCCCTGCTGGGCGCCCCCTGGATTGATGATCCACTCCGCCTCATCTCATGTAGACAATATTTAAAAATGCACAAAAATTAGGAATAAAAAACATCGTTATGTGGATTGACGGGCAATGGCCAAGTGTTTATGATTAGTATTAGGTAATTCAAATAACAAATAATAGCAATGAAAGGAGGGCCAGAAAGACACGCACTAAGGGCCGGTCCAAAATCGGCTCAGCGTTTTAAACGGGAACAGAAAGGAAAGAAGTCAAAGGAAATGAGTTAAGGAGGCGGAAGGAAAGAAAATGAAACGGATGCAAAAGAAGGCTTTGAGTCGGATTCTGACATTTCTGATGGCCTTTGCCATGCTGCTCAGCCTGGTACCGGGCGCAGCGCTGGCGGCAGGCCAGGAGCAGGTCAGCCCTGTTGTTACTGTGGAAGGCGGGCAGATTACCGGCGTTTCCTCCGACGTAGCCGGCGTCACCGTGTTCAAGGGCATTCCCTATGCGGCTCCTCCGGTGGGGGAACTGCGGTGGAAGGCCCCTCAGCCTGTGATTCCCTGGGAGGGTGTCCGCGCCTGTGACACCTGGCCCAACACCGCGATGCAGAACGCGCAGACCGATAACTTCTGAATCAGTGAGTTCTATTATGATGAGGATTATCTCCCCGAAGCCAGTGAGGACTGCCTGTATCTGAACCTCTACACCCCGGAGCAGAATCTGGCCAATCCTCAGGGCAGCTATCCCGTCATGGTCTGGATCCACGGCGGCGCCAACGACCACGGCTACGCTTCCGAGATGGAGTTCAACGCGGCCGAGCTGGCCAACCAGGGCATCATCGTGGTGGAGGTCCAGTACCGTGTGAACATCTTCGGTTTCCTGGCCCTGCCTGAGCTGACCGAGGAGGGCGACGGCTCCTCCGGCAACTACGCCATGCTGGACATTGTCAAGTCCCTGGAGTGAGTACAGGAGAACATCGCTGCCTTCGGCGGCGATCCCGACGCCGTGACGGTGGCCGGACAGTCCGCCGGCGCCAGCAATACCGCGGCCCTTCTCTCCATGCCCGCGGCCAAGGGGCTCTTTGACCGGGTCATCATGCAGAGCAGCGGCAGCCTGGCCGCTCCCAGCCTGACCCCGCTGGCCACCGCCGAGGAAAAGAGCGAGGCGGCCATCACCGAGGCCTTCGGCAAGGAAATGACCCTGGAAGAGCTGCGCGCCCTTCCCGCCTTCGAGCTGATGGACCCGGATGTGTACAGCACCATCTGGAGCGCCTGCCGGGGCAACAAGGACGACGGCAAGACCTTTAACACCACCGCTCCTGATTTTACCGGCATCGACGTGATGATCGGAAACTGCTCGGATGAGAGCACCTCCCTAAGCGGCAAGCCCGACGGCACCCTGGATCCCGATACGTTCTATGCCGACCTGAAGAGCAAGTGGGGCGACCTGTACGAGAAGTATGACGCCGACACCCTCTTTGCCCTGACCGACGACCAGATGGACGACGCCACCGAGGCTTACCGCATGAATATGCGCATCGGCGACGAAGAGTGGCTGGTCCGCAACCGCGTCAATGTGCTCAAGACCGTGGCCGCCGGCACCCAGAACCTGGACGGCGCCTATGTCTATTACTTCAACCAGATGCTCCCCGCCCACGATGACAGCACCATCGTCAACTGGGACGAGAGCTTCTATGGCTCCTTCCATTCCTCCGACCTGTGGTACATGTTCGATTCCATGCGGGACGACATCGCCGGTCAGCGGGCCTGGACCGAGGCCGACCATGCTCTGGCCGACGTGATGTCCAGCTGCTGGGCCAACTTTGTCAAGACCGGCAACCCGGGCAACGGCTGGGAGAGCTGCACCTACGAGAATAACGGCGGCTTCATGCACTTTGCCGACGGCAAGGCCACCTTCCGTACCGAGCTGCCCAACGGCAGGGATGAGCTCTACATGGAGGCCGAGATGACCACCCAGGGCCTGACCGATGGGGACATCGGCGGAACCACTGTCAGCGAAGACGTGGCCGACAAGTTCCAGTCCGGCGCCTACCAGGGCATGAACTACCGCTATTTTGAGCCTGAGCAGAGCCAGGCCGGCGCTTCCTATCCGCTGGTTCTCTTCCTCCACAGCGAGAAGGAAGCCGGCAGCGATAACCTGGCCCAGCTGAACAGCAAGGGCGCTACCCTGTGGACCGAGTCCGCCAACCAGGCCAAGAACCCCGCCTACGTCCTGGCGCCTCAGAACCCCGACGCCAACGGCTGGGATGTGGCGCAGGTGAAGGCTCTGCTGGATGACTTTGTGAAGAATCACCCCAATGTGGACACCGACCGGATCTATGTCCAGGGCATGTCCATGGGCGGCACCGCCGTCTGGGAGATGATCGCGGCTTACCCCGACGTCTTCGCCGCTGCCATGCCCATCTGCGGCAGCGTCTCCGCGGAGCTGCTGGCCGATACCGACACGCTGGCCGCGCTGAAGAATCAGCCCATCTGGGCCTTCCACGCCGCCGACGACGAGACCACCGCCGAATCCAACACCAGCGACATGATCGCCGCCCTCAAGGCCAACGGCAGCGCCTGCGCCAAGTACGAGGTCTACTCCGCTGGTTCCATTACCCCCGACGCCCACTGGGATCTGGCCGACCGGGTCTACAGCATCGGCACGCCGTACAACTGGCTCTTCGCCCAGTCTCTGGAAAAGACCCAGAACGGTACCATCGACCCCTCCATGACCTTCACCTCCGAGACGATCTCTGAGGAGCTGGGCATTACCTCCGTCTGGGATTATGAGCTGGGCAAGATCTATGTCATCAACCCCAGCACCAGCAAGAACGCCGTCCTCATCGACACCGCCATGGGCGGCTATGGCGAGGCGGACCTGTATGGCTATCTGGTGGAGAACGGCCTGGTGTCCAAGGAGCAGACCATCGACGTGGTGCTGACCCACAACCACGGCGACCACATCCTGGGCCTGCCCTCTCTGGCTGCGTCCGGCAAGCTGGGCGAGCTGTATATCCACGAGCTGGACGCCCCTGCCGTGGTGACCGCTGATTACATCGACCTGAACAACGTCACCTACATCAAGGATGGGGACACCATCCCCACCGGCGGCGGCGAGCTGGAAGTCTTTGAAGTCCCCGGCCATACCCAGGGCTCCGTGGTCTTCTTCTACGGCGACGACTACATCTTCACCGGCGACGCCATCGGCTCCGGCGATGTGTGGATGACCGCCACCTCTGTGGAGGAGTATCTGCCCTACGTTCAGCGCTTCGCCGCTGAGGTGAATGCCCGGGAAGCTGCCGGCGCGGATTACACCATTCTCACCGGCCATGCGGAAAACTACGCTCCCTTTACCAGCGAGTACCTCAACAACATGGTCAAGTGCGCGGAAGGCACGGTAAACGGCACTATTACTCCCGGCGTCTACACCCGCCGCGACGGCAACTATGCCACCTTCGGCAACGCCAACATCTACTTTAACGACGCCACCACCAACGCCGTGATGAACGCTCAGGTGGAGACCACCGGACAGAAGGTGGTCAGCATCGAGCTGACCTTCGGCTCCGCCGCGGAAGCCCAGGCAGCCGCCAAGGGCAGCTTCACCGTTACCGCCAACCGCAGCGCCGTCACCGCGGAGCTCAGCGACAAGGATACCCGTACCGTCACCGGCGCTGCCGCCGACGGCAACACCGTAACGCTGACGCTGGATGTGAACGACGCCAATGCCGGCACCTGTTACTACACCGACTCCACCGGCACCGTCCGCTACGCGCTGAGCTACACCGTGGCCCAGGGTGACAAGACCTGGACCGTCCAGGCGATGCGGGACGCCATCGTGGACAGCTTCGAGGCGGGCAATTACGATTACGCCGCCGGCGGCTATGATGTGGATTACCGCTACTTTGATCCCACGGAAAACGGCTTCGACGAAAACGGCTCCTATCCCCTGATCCTCTTCCTCCACGGCGCGGGGGAGAGCGGCGACAATAACGTCTCCCAGCTCATCGCCAACAAGGGCGCTACCGTCTGGGTAGAGTCCGACCATCTGGCCCGCAACCCCGTCTATGTGGTGGCGCCTCAGCGCTCCGACGACATGACCAGCGGCTGGGACACCGATGCGGTCAAGGCCCTGCTGGACGCCTTTATCGCCGACCATCCCAACGTGGACACCGACCGGATCTACATCCAGGGTATGTCCATGGGCGGCATGGGCACCTGGAAGATGATTCTGGACAATCCCACCTTCTTCGCCGCTGCCATTCCCATCTGCGGACGGGTGGCCGATGAGAGCTACTATGAAAACGACGGGGCCGCCTTTGAGGCGCTGAAGTATCTGCCTGTCTGGGCGGTTGTCGCGGCTGATGACTCCGCCGCTCTGGCGGAAGGCACCGCCCAAGCGGTCCAGGCCCTCCAGGATCACGGCAACAATACCGTGAAATACTACGAGTATCTGCCCGGCTCCGTGACTCCCAATCCCCACCACTCCTGGGAGAAGGTCTACGAGGATGAGGATATCTACAACTGGCTCTTTGAGCAGGACAAGGAGCGCACCAACAACGGCACCACCAGCGCGGCCCTGACCTACACCATGACAGACATGGGCGACGGCGTGAAGCGGGTGCTGGACTGGCACGTTGATCCCATCTGGGTCCTCCAGGACGGCAACGAGGTCCTGGTCATCGATACCGGCATGGGCAGCGGCAACCTCTATGATTACCTCATGGCCAACGCCATCGAGAATCCTGAGAGCGCCAAGATTACCCTGGTTCTCACCCATAACCACGGCGACCACATCGCCAAACTGGGCGATTTTGTGGGCAAGGCCAATGTGGAAGCGGTCTACATCGGCGCCGATGACAGCGCCAGCGTGATCGAGAAGCTGGGCGACGACGCCGGCAAGGTGGTCACCGTTAAGGACGGCGACACCATCCCCTATGCCGGCCACACCGTCAAGGTCATTGACGTACCCGGCCATACCGCCGGCTCGGTAGTCTATCTGGTGGACAACAGCAAGCTCTTCACCGGCGACGTCTGGATGCAGATCGGTGTGACCACCATCGCCGAGTATGTGGATGCGCTGGAGCACCTCAACGACGCGGTCAAAGGTCTGGACCTGACCATCTATGGCGGCCACATGCAGAACCGCTACACCCTCACCGACCAGTATGTCCGTGACATTCTGGAGTGTGCCAAGGGCATCGTGGATGGCTCTCTGGAAGGCGTGCAGTATCTGCGGGGCAACGTGGCTGACGCCAAGATCGCCACCTACGGCACCGCCAGCATCGTCTATGACCCCGCCAACATCGGCACCCGGCCTTCCGAGGGCGAGACCGAGCCTTCGGCCAACCCCACCCTTGACCGCTTCACCGACCTGCCCGACGACCACTGGGCCATGGATGGCATCACCTACGTGCTGGAGAACGGCCTGATGAAGGGCACCAGCAACACCACCTTCTCCACCGACGCCCAGATGACCCGCGCCATGCTGGTGACGGTGCTCTACCGCATGGCGGGCGAGCCCGCGGTCAGCGGCGGCACCGGCTTTGTGGACGTGGCCGACGGCCAGTGGTACACCAACGCCGTGATCTGGGCTCAGGACAATGGTATTGTGGAAGCCGCCGGCGACCAGCGCTTCCATCCCGGAGACCCCATCACCCGTGAGATGCTGGCTGAGGTCCTCTACCGCTACACCGGGGCCTCTGAGCCCGTTACCGACGGCATTTCGGAGTATCCCGACGGCGGACAGGTTTCTGCCTGGGCTGTGGACGGCATGAACTGGGCTGTGGAGCAGAACCTGATCCGCGGCCAGGGCGACGGCAATCTGGCCCCCGCCGATCCGGTCACCCGTGCAGAGATCGCAACCATTCTCCAGCGTATGGCGGCGGTATAACAGGGCCGTCTTTGGGCCTCCGCGTCAGAGTCTTGCCTCTGTCGCGGAGGCCTTTCCCACTGGTCCGCGCATTGTATAAGGAGTGTTTTATATGGACGCATCAAGGCTGCACAACGGGATTAACCAGACGCTTCAGCAACAGCTCAATTTAAGTCTGATTCTGCGGCTGCTGTGGAAAGAGGGGCTCTGTTCCCGGGCGACGCTGTCCAAGCTGTCCGGGTTGCAGCGCCCAACAATTTCCAATATTATCCAGGACTGTATCCAGTGCGGACTGGTGGTGGAGCAGGGGCTGATCGACGGGGAAAAGGGCCGGCGTTCCATCGGCATTGCCATCAACGGGGACCGGTACCGGGTGATCGCGGTCAAAGTCTCCCGACGGGTCTGCTCGGTGATGCTGATGGGGCTTTCGGGAGAGTGCTACGAAAAGGAAGAATTCGCCATTACCCACCAGGAGAATGCCGCCATTACCATTGCCAATCTGCGCACCCACATTGCCCAGCTCATCGCCCGCAATCCCCAGTGCCAGGTGCTGGCGGTGGGAATGACGGCACCCGGCCCCTTCAAGCGGGAGAATGAGGAGATCATTTTTGTGACCAATCTGGTGGGCTGGGAAGGCGTTCACTTGATGCGGGAGCTGAAAAAGCTGGGAAATATTCCGGTATTCATAGGAAACGACGCCAATGCGGCGGCCTCCGCCTGCCTCTGGAAAAGCGGCAATCAGCCCAGTACGGCGGATTTGGTATACGTCATCGCCGGCTATGGCGTGGGTTCGGGTATTATCTCCCATGGGCGGCTGCTGACCGGCAGCCTGGGTATCGCCGGCGAGATCGGCCATACCTCCATCTGCTATGACGGCCCCAAATGCGAATGCGGTAACCGGGGCTGTCTGGAGTGCTACTGCTCGGCCCTGGTGCTGGAACGGAACCTGCAAAGCCGGCTCAATGCCGGGGAGCCCAGTATGCTGGAGCAGGTATCGGGCCGCCTGACCTGGGAGGCCATTCGGGCTGCCATCCAGGGCGGGGACGAGATGGCCACCCAGGAGTTTGTGCGGGTGTGCCGCTATCTGGCGGTGGGCATCGTCAACCTCATCAACCAGTGTAACCCCTCAAAGGTGGTGGTGGGCGACCTGCTGACCCAATTGGCTCCGGAGCTCCTGCTGGAGACTGTGCGCACCCATGTGCGCAGCTCGGTCCGCCCCTCCATCTGGGAGAATCTGACCATCGAACTGGATATGGTGGAGGAGGACCTGATCCTGCTGGGCGCCGGCCTTCTGGCGGTGGAACAGGTGCTGGAACATCCGGCGGCGTTTATACCGGACATGCCGCGGTAAATACTCCGATATAAAAGCAGTCTGTACGGAACAGATCACATACGGCGTTTCATGGTTAAAAAACAAAGCAGGCAAGGTCCCGGAGCCACGCAGATGCTCCGGGGCCTTGCCTGTATTTGCAATTCAGCTGGTTTCTATGGATGCCCCCGCTTTTTCATGGGCACAGCCGTAATGGAGCGTCCAGCGGGGCAAACCAGTTACCTTTCATCATCACCGGATACACTCCAGATGGTTTCTATCCACTCCAGGTCATCTTCCATACTGGCCACCTCAATCTTATGCGTTGCCTCGTTGATGGCTAACTTCAAATAGCGGGGCTGGCTCTCCCCTGACGGCAGGGCGTAATAAGCGATCCAGCCATGCCATATCGCCGCCGGGGGGCCGAACCGGGCAACGAAGTCATCGTAGGCCACATCGCCCCCCTCCAGAAAAGCCACCACTTCTCCGGTATCCAGCGTGGCCGTTTCGTTCCAGATGAGGGGTTTCATCTCCACGATACGGATTTCGCCGTCCACCTCCGGACCCGTATAGAGAGAAAGGCCTAAATCATCGTCCTCCTCCCGCTCCCAGAGTTCAGCCTGCAGGCTGCAGAACGCATCCATGGTGTAGAAACGCACGCAGGTAACGCCCACGGCGTCAGAATTCCAGTCATCTGCCGGAGTCATGACAAAGTCGCACCAATAGGCCGTCCCGCCGGCGCGAAGAAAGCGGGTGGTATCTTGAACAACCCGGTACTTGCCGTAAGACATCTCTGCATCGTCAATGCCGACGCCAAAACGCTCGTTGATCTCCAGGGGACCAGAATAGAGCGCTATCAGTTCTTCCAGCGTCTCATCCAGCTGCGGATCCGCCGCCAGGGCTTCTGGAGAAAAGACGGACCGGGCCGTGGCGGCGTCACCGTTTTCCAGGGCGGTCAGGAACTTATCCATGGCCATATCATAAGCTTCGCCACTCATCGCCTCCCATGTGCTGTACGTTCCATCTTCTCTCTGGGTTTCCTTCGACACGCATAAGCACCCGGTACATACCAAACAGAACATCAACAGTACCGGGAGCAGCTGGAGATACCGCACCCCGGCATCTCTCACTCTTTTGCCTCGCCTCATCGTTCTCCCTCTACTGACAGTCACATCGTCCGCCGGCGAAACAAGAACACCAGCAGAAAGTGGGGACTGGTCGTTAAGCTTTGGAGCTTCTGCGCAGGTTAGATTTCAATCCCCGGCCTAAAACTCTCTCGGCCATAAAACCACCCCAATTCCGGCTGATCCTGTCGGACACAAGCATAGCATTTTGGTGTCAAAATGCACTCACAGGGATGAAGCTATGACCCTTTACCAATTTTCGGTTGGACTCGTCTGCGTAGAATTCTCTGCTAAACAAGCCCTGATCCTTTTGTACTTGCTGCCCTATGTTCTTTTACGCCCGTTTTCTCCGGGTTTCAGGCGCCTGCAACGTCTCCCTTGTCAAAAGGCACCTCAGGCGATGGTGTTTTTTTCTGCCGTTTATTCTTCCGCCGTCATGTTGCTGTTGACCACATTGAAATGGTGGTTCACCGCCAGCATCAGGTGGGTCTTGTCCCGGCGGCGCAGGGCGTCCACCATCTGCTCGTGGGCGTACTGGAGCTGATTGCCGGTGCGGGGATTCTGGAGGATCCGGCGGCGCATGTCGCTGATGAACCGGTCGATGGTGGAGGACAGGGCCCGGAGAATCTGAATGATGAGCTGATTGCCCGAAATGGCGGCAATCTCGTCGTGGAGCCGCTTGTCCAGCTGGGCCCCCATCTCCGGCGGGCAGGCGGTCATCTGCCGCACCAGGCTGTCCAGCCGGTCCACCTGGCTGTCGGTGATCCGGTCCACCGCCAGCAGCGCCGCCTGCAGCTCCAGCCCCGAGCGCAGCTCGGCCAGCTGGTGGTAGTCGATCTGCTGGAGCAGAATGAGCATGTCAAAGGAATCCTGCAAGTTGCGCTGGATGTTGCAGCTGATGAAATTGCCCGCCCCCTGGCTGCTCACCAGAAAGCCCATGTGTTCCAGCAGGCGGACGGCCTCCCGCACGGAATTGCGGCTGATGCCCAGCTGTTCGGACAGCTCCCGCTCAGGGGGCAGGGACTGGCCTAGGGTGAGCTTGCCATCCCGGAGGGCGTCCTCCAAATAGGTCAGTACGTGCTCGTAGGATTTCTGCTGTTCCGCCATATGCTCAGCCTCCCTTTCCAAACGATATCCGTGGACTTGTCAGATTGTAACTATTATACCACATCAGTCAACAAGTTGTAAAGGTAGTGCCAATTCGAAAAACTGGTAGGTCCAAAATTGCACAAAAATGACACCAGGAAACTTATGCACCCATACAAATTTAGCTTAAATGCCAATTAAAGCCGGATATTCCCTTGACATTTTGCCATCATGCGCCTAATATTGCTTTTGAAAAAAGCAAACGGGTGCGTATAGATTTTATTTTGGTTTTACCATAAGCGCGACGGTGTAAGGGAGTGTCTGGCTGTGTTTGTGCGGTTTGTGCTTGCTCTGCTTCCCATCCTCTGGCTGGCTGTGGCCCTCAGCGTTTGGAAACGCCCCGCCTATCAGGTCTGCCCCCTGGCGCTGGCGCTTACCGTGCTGCTGGCCCTGTTCTATTGGAAAAGTCCGGGGACGGAGGTTTTGACCGGCGGCCTGGAGGGAGCCGTCATGGCCCTGTGGCCCATCTCGCTGGTGATCGTGGCGGCGGTGTTCACCTATAATCTGACGGTGCGCACCGGGGCCATGGAGCGCATCAAGGGGATGCTCACCGCGGTGACCCGGGACAAACGGGTGCTGGTGCTCCTGATCGCCTGGGGCTTTGGGGGCTTTATGGAGGGCATGGCGGGCTTCGGCACTGCGGTGGCCATTCCGGCAGGCATCCTGTGCGGCCTGGGCTTCGACCCCATCTTCTCCGCTCTGGTATGTCTGGTGGCCAACGCCACCCCCACCGCCTTCGGCTCCATCGGCATCCCCACCATCACCGCCGCCTCGGTGGCGGGACTGGAGGCCGGCCCCACCGCGGTGGTGGTGGTGCTCCAGCTGGCCCTGATGGTGGTGCTCACCCCCCTGCTGATGGTGATGATGACCGGCGGCGGGGTCCGGGCCCTGCAGAGGGTCTGGCCGGTGGCCCTGGGCTCCGGAGTGGCCTTCGTGATCCCCGAGTTTCTCACCGCCAAGTATGTGGGGGCGGAGCTGCCGGCGGTCACCGGCTCGGTGGTGTGCATGGTGGTAACCATCCTTCTCTCCAAGCTGCTCAAGGGGGAACCCCCCGCCCAATACGCCCTGCCCAGGACCCAGGAGCAGACCGGCCTCACCGTCAGGGACGGGGTGCTGGCCTGGTCCCCCTTCATCCTGATCTTCGTGCTGCTGCTGGCCACCTCCAGCCTGGTACCCCCCATCCACAACCTGCTGGCGGCCGTCAAAAGCGACGTGGTGATCTACTCCGGCCAGGGGGCCAGCCCCTATACCTTCTCCTGGGTCAATACCCCCGGCGTACTGATCTTTATCGCCGCCTTTGTGGGCGGCGCCCTGCAGAAGGCCAGCCCGAAGGTGATGGGCCAGGTGCTGTGGGCCACCCTGAAGCAGATGTCCAAGACCATCATCACCCTGGTGTCCATCCTGGCGGCGGCCAAGATCATGGGCTACTGCGGCATGACCAGCGACATCGCCGCCTTCCTGGTGGCGGTCACCGGGTCGGCCTACCCCATTGTGGCCCCCCTCATCGGCTCCATCGGCACCTTCGTCACCGGCAGCGCCACCTCCGCCTCGGTGCTGTTCAGCGGCCTGCAGGCGGAGACCGCCTCCGCCCTGGGGATGGACGCCGTCTGGCTGGTGGCCGCCAACACCATCGGCGCCACGGCGGGCAAGATTATCTCCCCCCAGAGCATCTCCATCGCCACCGCCGCCACCGATACGGTGGGGCAGGAGAGCATCATCTTGCGGAAATCCATCGGATATTATATCCTGTTTGTAGTGGTGTTCGGTCTCATCGCGCTGCTGGCCCACCCGCTGGCGGCCCTGGTTCTGTGACCGGCGCACCGGAAGGAGGAACGGCATATGGCGCAACTCAAACTGCCCTTCGGCCGGGGGCACATCACGGCGGACATCCCCGACGGCCGCCTGGCCGGGGTGCTCCAGTCCAGGGCCCACAGCTATCAGGCCAAGGCGGACCAGCCGGAGCTGGTGCGTCAGGCCCTGGAAAACCCCATCGGCTCCCCCCGCCTGCGGGAGCTGGCGGCGGGCAAGAACAAAGTGGTTATCCTCAGCAGCGACCACACCCGCCCGGTACCCAGCAAGGTGATCCTGCCCCAGCTGGTGGAGGAGATCCGGGCGGGAAACCCCGACGCGGAGATCACCGTACTGGTGGCCACCGGCTTCCACCGGCCCACCACCGAGGCCGAGCTGCTGGACAAATACGGCGAGACGCTTTACCGCCACTCCGGGCTGCGCTTCGTCATCCATGAGAGCGGTAAAAAAGAGGACATGGTCCACCTGGGCACCCTGCCCTCCGGCGGGGAACTGCTTATCAACAAGCTGGCGGCGGAGGCCGACCTGCTGGTGGGAGAGGGCTTCATCGAGCCCCACTTCTTCGCCGGGTTCTCCGGCGGCCGCAAGAGCGTGCTGCCGGGGGTGTCCAGCCGGGAGACCGTGCTGGCCAACCACTGCTCCGCCTTTATTGACAGTCCCAATGCCCGCACCGGCATCCTGGACGGCAACCCCATTCACCGGGATATGCTGTATGCCGCCCAGCAGGCCAAGCTGGCTTTTATCTGCAACGTGGTCATCGACGCTGACAAGCGGGTGATCGCCGCCTTCGCCGGACACTTCGACCAGGCCCACCGGGCAGGGTGCGCCTTTGTAGACCAGCTCTCCGGCGTGGATGCGGTTCCCGCTCCCATCGTCATCACCACCAACGGGGGCTACCCCCTGGACCAGAACCTGTACCAGTCGGTGAAGGGCATGACGGCGGCGGAGGTCACCTGCGCCCCCGGCGGGGTGATCATCATGGTCTCCGCCTGCAGCGACGGCCACGGCGGTCAGTCCTTCTACGACACCTTCGCCCATGAGCCGGACAACCGGAAGATCATGGACCGGTTCCTGGCCACCCCCAGCGACCGCACCATCCCCGACCAGTGGGAGGCCCAGATCCTGTGCCGGGTGCTCCTGCAGCACCCCGTCATCCTGGTGACTCAGGCCCCCCGGGAGATGGTGGAGGCCATGCACCTCCACTGGGCGGCCGACCTGCCCGCCGCCATCGCCCTGGCCGACCGGCTGCTGGGTAAGGCGGACAGCCCCATCACCGTCATTCCCGACGGGGTTTCGGTCATCGTACGCAAGTAAAGGCAAATCCGATGTGATGTTATCAAATAAAGGGGAGCGTTTTTATGAGCCAGTACAACAAGGTCACCCCCGAGCTGATTGAGGCCCTGAAGGCCGCTGTGCCCGGCCGGATCAGCGTGAACGGGGACATCAACGAGGACTTTTCCCACGACGAAATGCCCATCTACGGCAAGGCCATGCCCGAGGTGGTGGCGGAGTGCCTGACCACCGAGGAGGTGGCCGCCGTCATGAAGCTGTGCAACGACAACCGGGTGCCCGTCACCCCCCGGGGCGCCGGCACCGGCCTCACTGGCGGCGCGGTGGCCATCCACGGCGGCGTGGTTCTGTCCACCACCAAGATGAACAAGATCCTCTCCTACGACACCGAGAACATGGTGGTCCGGGTCCAGGCGGGCGTGCTGCTCAACGACCTGGCGGAGGACGCCGCCAAGCAGGGTTTCCTGTATCCCCCCGATCCCGGCGAGAAGTTCGCCACCCTGGGGGGCAACGTGGCCACCAACGCCGGCGGCATGCGGGCCGTCAAATACGGCGCCACCCGGGACTATGTGCGGGCCATGACGGTGGTGCTGCCCACCGGCGAGATCGTCCACCTGGGGGCCAGCGTGTCCAAGACCAGCTCGGGCTACTCCCTGCTCAACCTGATGATCGGCTCCGAGGGCACCCTGGGCATCATCACCGAGCTCACTCTCAAGCTCATCCCCGCCCCCAAGGAGGTCATCAGCCTGGTGGTGCTCTACGAGAACCTGGAGGACTGCATCTCCACCGTGCCCAAGCTGATGATGGCCAACCTCCACCCCCAGGCCCTGGAGTTCATGGAGCGGGAGATCGTCCGCCTGTCCGAGAGCTACCTGGGCAAGAGCACCTTCCCCCAGACCTTTGAGGGCACCGACGTCAACGCCTATCTGCTGGTCACCTTTGACGGCGAGAACGAGGACCAGCTCACCGAGATCATCGAGCAGGCCTCCGAGGTGGTGCTGGAGGCGGGCGCCCTGGACGTGCTGGTGGCCGACACTCCCCAGCTGAAGAAGGACGCCTGGGCCGCCCGGTCCACCTTCCTGGAGGCCATTGAGGCCAACACCAAGCTGCTGGACGAGTGCGACGTGGTGGTGCCGGTGAACCAGATCGCCCACTATGTCACCTACATCAAGGAGATCTCCGAAGGCTACGACTTTGAGGTCAAGAGCTTCGGCCACGCCGGCGACGGCAACCTGCACATCTACACCTGCTCCAACGACATGGAGCTGGCCGCGTTTGAAAAGCAGGTGGCCGACTTTATGGAGAAAGCTTACGCCAAGGCCACCGAGCTGGGCGGCCTGATCTCCGGCGAGCATGGCATCGGCCACGGCAAGCTGGACTACCTGGCTCAGATGGTGGGCCCGGTAAACATGCGTCTGATGAAGGGCATCAAGGAGGTCTTTGACCCCAATCTGGTGCTCAATCCCGGCAAGGTCTGCTACAAGCTGTAATAGAAAGACGACTTACATAGAAGGAGGAACCCGTTATGGCATATCTGATTTCGGAAGAGGCTCAGGAGCTGCTGGGCGCTGTCAAGGAGTTCTGTGAGAAGGAAGTCAAGGAGCAGTGCAAGGAGTACGACCGCTCCGGCGAGTGGCCCAAGGAGATTTACGACAAGGCCATCGAGATGCAGCTGCACATGCTGGAGGTGCCCGAGGAGTACGGCGGCATGGGCCTGAGCCGGGTGGACGTGGCCGCCCTGTTTGAGGAGATGGCCAAGGCCGACGCCGGCTTTGCCACCACCATCTCCGCCAGCGGCCTGGGCACCAAGCCGGTGCTGATCGCCGGCAGCGAGGAGCTGAAGAAGCGGGCCTGCCAGCTGATCGTGGACGGCGGCTTCGGCGCCTTCTGCCTCACCGAGCCGGGCGCCGGCTCCGACGCCAGCGCCGGCAAGACCACCGCCGTGAAGGACGGCGACAGCTACATCCTCAACGGCCGCAAGTGCTTCATCACCAACGGCGGCATCGCCTCCTTCTACTGCGTCACCGCCATGACCGACAAGTCCGCCGGCGTGAAGGGCATGTCTATGTTCTTTGTGGAGGCCGGCACCCCCGGCCTGTCCACCGGCCACGAGGAGGACAAAATGGGCATCCGCACCTCCAACACCTGCGACGTGGTGTTTGAGGACTGCCGCATCCCCGCCTCCAACCTGATCGGCGCCGAGGGCAAGGGCTTCTCCATCGCCATGAAGACCCTGGACCAGGCCCGGACCTGGATGGGCTGCGTGGCCACCGGTATCGCCCAGCGGGCCATGGAGGAGGCCATCGCCTACGGCAAGGAGCGCATCCAGTTCGGCAAGCCCGTGCTGAAGAACCAGGCCCTCCAGTTCAAGGTGGCCGACATGGCCATCAAGATCGAGACCGCCCGCCAGATGGTGGCCCACTCCCTGACCCTGATGGATCAGGGCCTGCCCTACTCCAAGGAGTCCGCCATCGCCAAGTGCTACGCCTCCGACATCGCCATGGAGGTGGCCTCCGAGGCCATCCAGATGTTCGGCGGCTACGGCTACAGCCGGGAGTACCCGGTGGAGAAGCTGCTGCGGGACGCCAAGATCTTCCAGATCTTCGAGGGCACCAACGAGGTGCAGCGCATCGTGGTGGCCAACAACACCATCGGCAAATTCTAAGGCGGGGAGCGTAACGACATGGAAATTCTGGTATGTCTCAAGCAGGTGCCCGACGACTCGGTGGAGCTCCACCTGAAGCCCGGCACCCAGGAGGTGAACCTGGAGGGGGTCACCCCCGTGGTCAACGCCTTTGACACCTACGCTCTGGAGATGGCCACCCGTCTGAAGGAGGCGGTGGGCGGCAGCATCACCGCCATCACCATCGGCCCCGAGGGGGCCAAGGACGCGGTTAAGACCTGCCTGGCGGTGGGGGCCAATCAGGGCTGCCTCATCACCGACCCCTCCTTCGAGGGGGCGGACACCCTGGGCAAGAGCAAGATCCTGGCCGCCGCCATCCGCAAGCTGGAGGCCGACGCCGGCAAGCCCTTCGACCTGATCTTCTGCGGCCGGGAGGCCACCGACAAGGCCACCGGCCAGGTGGGCCCCCAGCTGGCCGAGGCCCTGGGCGTGGGGGTGGTCACCGACCTGGTGGACATCCAGCAGACCGACGCCGGCGTGCAGGCCAAGCAGGAGACCGAGGAGGGCTACCGCCTGGTGGACACCCCCCTGCCCTGCGTGGTCACCGTAAACAAGCCCCCCTATGATCCCCGCTATCCCACCATCAAGAGCAAGCTGGCCGCCCGCAAGATGCCCATTCCCACCCTGGACGCCGCCGCGCTGGGCGGCGTGGCCCCCGGCGCCGCCGGCAGCCATGTGGTGAAGGTGTACGAGCCGGCCAAGCGGCAGGCGGGCGTGAAGCTCAAAGAGGAGACCTGCGAGGAGACCGTGGCCAAGGCCATCGCCATGATGGCGGACGCCAAGGTGCTGTAAAGGAGAGAGCGGTATGGATTGGGGAAATCGCAAGGATATTCTGGTCTTTCTGGAACAAAAGGACGGAAAGGCCCTGAACGGGGCGCTGGAGTGCCTCACCCCCGCCCGGGCTCTGGCCCAGCACACCGGCGGGCAGGTTCTGGCCGTGCTGATGGGCACGGACAACGCCGGAGCGGCGGAGAAAGTTGCCCCTCTGGCCGACGGCGTGCTGGCCGTCACCGGCGGAGACTATTCCGACGGGGCGGCGGACGCCTTCACCTGGGCGCTGGAGCAGCTGGCCGCCCAGTATGAGCCCGCGGCGGTGCTGGCGGGCAACACCCCCCTGGGCCGGGAGATGACCGCCCGGCTATGCGCCCGGCTGGGGCTGGGCAGCGTCCAGGACGCCACCGCCCTGGCCTGGGACGGGGACACCCCGGTGTGGACCGTGCCCCTGTACGGCGGCACCGTGCTCAACGACGTGGTGGTGGACACCCTGCCGGTGGTAGCCACCACCCGCTCCGGCGCCTTTGCCAAGCCGGAGGCCGGCCAGGCCGGCCCCGTTACCCCGGTGGAGCTCCAGGTGCCCGCCGACGGGGTGAAGGTCAAGGTGGCCCAGGCGGTGAAGGAGCTCTCCGAGGCGGTCAACCTGGAGGAGGCCAAGGTCATCGTCACCGGCGGCCGGGGCATGGGCTCCAAGGAGCAGTTTGCCCTGGTGGAGGAGCTGGCCGCCCTGCTGGGCGGCGTGGTGGGTGCCACCCGTCCCGCCATTGAGGACGGCTGGGTCTCCCGGGCCCATCAGGTGGGACAGTCGGGCAAGATCGTGGCCCCCGCCCTGTACATCGCCTGCGGCGTGTCGGGCGCCACCCAGCACGTGTCCGGCATGAGCGGCTCGGGCTATGTGGTGGCCATCAACAAGGATGAGGACGCCCCCATCTTCGACGTGGCCGACGTGGGCATCGTGGGGGACGTGGCCAAGGTCCTCCCCCTGATGATCCAGGAGATCCGTCAGCGCAAGGCAGAGTAATCTTCCTAAAGGCAGATCCAGAAGGGTCTCGTCCCCTTGGGGGGCGGGCCCTTCTGTTTTTTGGGGTTGCCTTTTGGGGGAAAGTGTGATATCCTCGAACGGCAGCCAAAGGCTAGCAAAATAATAGGAAAAAGGAGGAAAATCAGGTGGACCTTTGCGGACGAAGTACCAACGCGGGCTGTGAGCTTCCCTCAGGGGACAGGGCTGGCGCCGCCTGGTTTTCCCTGTAAGCAGGGCAGGCCGGGCGGGGCCCGGCTGTCTGTTCCCAAATACGGAAGGTTCCGCCGCGGGGAGCGGCCGGGTATGAAACCCGGACGCTTTGCCGCGGCGCGCCTGTTTTGGTCACTTCCTCGCTGTATTTCAACGACAGGAGGAGAGACCCATGAAACAGAATCTGACCCTGGAGGCGCTGCGGCAGCTGCTGGAGCGCCGGGATATGTGCGCCCTGCGGGACGCACTGACCCAGACCCACCCCGCCGACCTGGCGGAGCTGCTGGATGAGCTGGACCGGCCGGAGATGCTGGCGGTCTTCCGGGCCCTGCCCAAGGAGCTGGCGGCGGAGGTGTTTTCCGACCTGCCGCCGGAGGACCAGCAGGCCCTGATCCAGGCGGCCACCGACCAGGAGCTGTCCGCCATTGTGGAGGAGCTGTGGGTGGACGACGCAGTGGACCTGCTGGAGGAGTTGCCCGCCGGCGTGGTGAAGCGGGTGCTCCAGGCCGCCCGGCCGGACACCCGGCAGCTCATCAACCAGTTCCTCCACTACCCGGAGAACTCGGTGGGCAGCATCATGACCGCCGAATTTACCGACCTGAAGCGGGACATGACGGTGGCCCAGGCCATCGCCCATATCCGCAGGACGGGGGCGGACTCGGAGAGCATCTATACCTGCTACGTCACCGACGCCGCCCGGCATCTGGAGGGCGTGGTCACCATCCGGGAGCTGCTGCTGGCCGGGGACCAGGCCCTGGTGGCTGACCTGATGGAGCGGGACGTGATCACCGCCGGGACCGGCGAGGACCGGGAGGCGGCGGTGGCCCGGCTGATGAAGTACGATTTCCTCTCCCTGCCGGTGGTGGACAGGGAGGGCCGGCTGGTGGGCATCGTCACGGTGGACGACGGCATGGACGTGCTGGAGGAGGAGGCCACCGAGGACTTTGAGAAGATGGCGGCCATGGCCCCCTCGGAAAAGCCTTACCTGAAGACCGGGGTGTTCACCCTGGCCCGGCACCGCATTGTGTGGCTGCTGGTGCTGATGGTCTCCGGCATGATCACCGGCGGCATTCTGGGCCGGTATGAGGCGGCCTTCTCCGCCATGCCCCTGCTGGTCACCTTCATTCCCATGCTCACCGACACCGGCGGCAACGCCGGCAGCCAGTCCAGCACCCTGGTGATCCGTGGCATGGCGGTGGGCGAGATCCACCTGCGGGACTTTGCCAGGGTCTTTTGGAAGGAGCTGCGGGTGAGCATGCTGGTGGGGGCCGCCCTCAGCACGGTAAACTATGTCCGGCTCATCCTCACCTACCTGGGCCAGACCGCCACCGCCCTGACGGTGGCCGCCGCCCTGTTTGTCACGGTGCTGCTGGCCAAGACGGTGGGGGGCGTGCTCCCCATGGCGGCCAAGTTCTTCAAGGCCGACCCGGCCATTATGGCCGCCCCCCTCATCACCACCATTGTGGACGCCATCTCCCTGGTGGTCTACTTTAACATCGCCAGCGCCCTGCTGCCCCTTGCATGAAAAAAATCCCTGTCCGCATCGGCGGACAGGGATTTTTCAGTTTCAGTTCTCCTTGCCCCGGCGCACATCCCCGATCACCTTGATGATCTGGATGACCAGGGTGGGCAGGAAGGCCAGCAGAACGATCTCGCCCAGGTTGGCGACTCCGAAGGCGGGAGCCACCATAAACAGGCCCTTCAGGCCGGGGACGAAGAGCACCGCCAGCAGCAGCACCACGCCGGCAAAGAAGGCCATGACGGAGTACTTGTTGGTGGAGAACTTCAGGCGGAAGATGGACTCCGCTCCCCGGCAGTTGAAGCCGTGGAACAGCCGGGCCAGGGTGAGGGTGGCGAAGGCCATGGTGGAGGCCAGGACGGCGTCGCCCCCCTGGTAGCCCAGGTAGAAGGCAATCATGGTGACGATGGCGATGAGCAGGCCCTGGCCGCCGATGCGGGCCAGCAGGTCCCGGCTGAGGATGGGCTCCTTGGGGTCCCGGGGCTTCTGGTCCAGCAGGCCCCGGCGGGCGGGCTCCATGCCGATGGCGATGGCGGGCAGGGAGTCGGTGAGCAGATTGATAAACAGCAGATGGACCGGCTGGAAGGGCACCGGCAGGGCCAGCAGAGAGGCGTAGAGCACACAGAAGATGCCGGCGGTGTTGCCGCTGAGCAGGAACTGGATGGCGTTTTTGATGTTGGCGTACACGCTGCGGCCGTTGACCACCGCCTTGACGATGGTGGCGAAGTTGTCGTCGGCCAGGATCATGGAGGCGGCGTCCTTGGACACCTCGGTGCCGGTGATGCCCATGGCCACGCCGATATCCGCCTTCTTCAGGGCTGGGGCGTCGTTGACGCCGTCGCCGGTCATGGACACGATGTTCCCCTTCCGCTGCCAGGCGTTGACGATGCGGATCTTGTGCTCGGGGGACACCCGGGCGTACACCGAGATCTTCTCCAGCCGTCCGTCCAGATCGGCGTCGGTCATCTGGTCCAGCTCCAGGCCGGACACCGCCTCGTCCCCGTCCCGGAAAATCCCCAGCTGGCGGGCGATGGCGGAGGCGGTCACCTTGTGGTCGCCGGTGATCATGATGGTGCGGATGCCGCCCCGCTTGGCGTCGGCCACCGCCTGCACCGCCTCGGGCCGGGGCGGGTCGATCATGGAGATAAGGCCGATGAAGGTAAACTCGTTTTCATCCTCCAGGGTCAGGGGCCGGACGGCCTCCAGCTCCCGGTAGGCGAAGGCCAGCACCCGCAGGCCCTCCATGGACAGCTCCATGTTCACCCGGGCGATCTCCTCTTTCCGCTCCGGGGTCAGCTCCACCTTCCCCTCCCGGGTCAGCAGCCACTTGGACCGGTCCAGCAGCACGTCGATGGCCCCCTTGGTAAACAGGGTGGGGGTGCCGTCGATGTCGTGGAGGGTGCTCATCAGCTTGCGGTCGGAGTCAAAGGCCAGCTCTCCCAGCCGGGGATGCTGGGCCCGGTAGCTCTCCTCGTCCACCCCGAACTTCTCTCCCAGCATCACCAGGGCCACCTCGGTGGGGTCGCCGATGGAGGCGCCGGTCTCCTCGTTGTTGGTGGCGTCGCTGGCCAGCAGGGCGGCCTTGAGCAGCAGCCGCTGCACATCGTTGACCAGTTCCAGGTCGTCCCCCTCCAGCAGGGAGCCGTCGGCGTATACCTTCTGGGGGGTCATCTTGTTCTGGGTCAGGGTGCCCGTCTTGTCCGAGCAGATCACCGACACGCACCCCAGGCTCTCCACCGCCTTCAGGTCCTTCATGATGGCGTTCTGTTTGGCCATCTTCTGGGTGCCCATGGCCAGCACAATGGTGACGATGGAGCTGAGGGCCTCGGGGATGGCGGCCACCGCCAGGGCCACGGCAAACATGAGGGAGTCCAGCACTCCCATGCCGGTGCGGAACACCGACAGGGCAAACACCACCGCGCAGATTGCCATGATCACGATGGCCAGCTTGGCGGAGAAGCTGTCCAGGGACTGCTGCAGGGGGGTCTTGCGCTGCTGGGTCTGGTTCATGAGGGCGGCAATCTTGCCCAGCTCGGTATTCATGCCGGTGGCGGTGACCAGCACGGTGGCCCGGCCGTAGGTCACCAGGGAGCCGGAGAACACCATGTTCTTCTGATCGCCCAGGGCCACCTGGCCGCCGGTGATCACGTCGGCGGTCTTTTCCACCCCCTCGCTCTCGCCGGTGAGGGAGGACTCATTGACCTTGAGGGAAAAGTTCTCCAGCACCCGGCCGTCGGCCACCACCATGTCCCCGGCCTCCAGCAGCACGATGTCGCCGGGCACCACGTCGGCGGAGGGGATCTCCACCCGCACGCCGCCCCGCAGCACCTTGGCGGTGGGGGAGGACATGGCTTTCAGACTTTCCAGGGATTTTTCCGCCTTCAGGTACTGGACGGTGCCCAGAATGGCGTTGAGGATGAGTACGGCGAAGATGACGATGGTGCTCTCCACATTCTCCGACGCGGCGGAGATGAGGGCGGCCACAATGAGGATGACCACCAGCAGGTCCTTGAACTGCTCCAGGAAGATCTGGAGCACGCTCTTCTTCTTGCCCTCGGAGAGCTTGTTGGGGCCGTACTGCTCCAGCCGGCTCCGGGCCTGCTGGTCGGACAGTCCCTTCTGGTCGGCCTGCTGCGCCTCCAGCGCCTGGGATACGCTTTTGCTGTAGTATGGCTCGTTTGTCATAAGATCCCTTCCTTTTCAATTTGGTTTGGCGGAAGGATAACAAAAAAGACCTTCCGCCAACCGCCGCCCATGACGACAGTTGCCGAAAAGTCTTGTTACCACAGAGGGCGCGTACCGCCAGGTCCTCAAAAGGCCCGTGATGTTGACGGCACGACTTTCAAACTACTCCCTTTTCAACTGTCTGGATCATATCACACTTTGGGGGGAAAGTCAATTCTTTTTCCAGCATCCCCATTTTCTTCTTCATTATGCCCTGGACGGTTGACGGATAGACCGGCTTTCGGTATACTTTTTTCATCACTTACCTTGTGGAAAGGAGCCGCCCATGAAGCCGAAAGCCATCACTGTCCTGCTCAAAACCGCCTGGGCGCTGAAGCTGATCATCGCCGTGTTCATTCTGCTGCTCACCGTGCTGCAGATGGTGCTGACCGGCAAGGACTCCGTGGAATACCTGCTGGCCGGAAAGTTTAGCCTGGATGAATTTTTTGCCAGCACCATGAGCATTATTGTGGGACTGGAGTTTATGAAGATGCTCATTCTCCACACGTCCCGGGCGGTGACCGACGTGCTGCTCTTCGCCATTGCCCGGCAGCTGGTAGTGAGCCACTCCACCCCCGCCGACACCCTGATCGGGGTGTCCGCCGTGGCCCTGATTTTCGTCATCAAGAAGCTTCTCCATACCAAAGAGGACGTCGACGTGCCTGTCATGCGCCCGCCCCATCCTCCCAGCCAGCAGTAAAAAACGCGGAAGCCAGCCGGCTTCCGCGTTTTTTCGCCGGGAGTGAAGAATCCGGCCGCCGTCAATCGTGTTGTGGATGAAAGCGCTTTCAATCCCATGGAAAGGACGTGAGCAACATGCCTCCCATACCGGACCGGGCGGAGGCCCAGCGGCTGGTGGACACCTACTCCGACCTGCTCCTCCGGCTGAGCTACACCTATCTGGGCAGCACCGCCGACGCCCAGGACATCTGCCAGAGCGTCTTTCTCAAGCTGCTCCAGGCCCCCCGGACATTTGCCGACCGGGATCACGAGCGGGCCTGGATCATCCGCACCGCCATCAACCTGTGCAAGGATTATCTGAAAAGCCACTGGCGGCGGAGCACCGTGGCGCTGGAGGCGGCGGAGACCGTGCCCGCCCCCCAGGCGGAGGAGGGCAGCCTGTTGGCCGCGGTGGAGCTGCTGCCTCCCAAATACCGGGCCGTCATCTATCTCTACTACTACGAAGGCTACTCCGCCAAGGAGATCGCCGCCCTGCTGGGGGAAAAGCCGGCCACCGTCTTTACCCGGCTGGACCGGGGGCGGCAGAAGCTGCGGACCTATCTGGAACAGGAGGAACTGACATGAACCGTTATCAGGATACATTGGACCGGCTCCGCTTCACCCCGGAGCAGAAGCAGCACATGACAGACCGGCTGATGGCGGCGGCAGAGCGCCCCGCACCCCACCGGGCCCTGTCCTTCCGCCGTCTGGCGGCGGCGGGGGTGGCCGCCGCCCTGGTCCTCAGCGTGGGCGTGGCAGGAGCCACCGGCGCGCTGGGAGAGGTGGGAGCCGCCTTCTCCGCCATTTTCGGCCCCTCCACCCAGACGGAGATCATGGACAAGATCGGCTACCCCGTGGGGGTCTCCGACACCGACAACGGCGTCACCATCACCGCCGACGCCATTGTGGGGGATACCTACAGCTATGCCGTGGTGTACACCATCCAGCGGGAGGACGGAAAGGCCCTGGTGAGCGACCAGCTCCTGGCCCGGGCCCCCGACCCGGAGACTGACGCCCTGCCGCTGGCCTTCCAGTCCTACGACGCCGCCCTCCAGGGCTACCGGGGGGGCAGTTCGGGCAACATGTGGTTCTACGACGCCGACCCCGCCGACAGCGCCGTTCAGTTTGTGGAGCTACGCACTCAGAGCGAGCCTCTGGAGCCCGGCCTGCTCACCGTTCGCTTCCAGGACCTGCAGGTATATGGGGAGGACTACGCCACCTGCACCACCCTGACGGAGGGGAGCTGGAAGCTGAGCTTCCAGCTGGCCTTTGAGGACGCCTCCCGAACCCTGCCCTGCGGGCAGACCTTTACGCTGAACGGCGCGGAGGTCACCCTGAATGCCGTCACACTCTCCCCCCTGTCCATCCAGGCGGACTACACCGTTTCCTGGGCGGGCGACACCGCCATGGACTGGATCGAGCCGCTGCCCATGTCCATCACCTACACCGACGGCACCACCCTGGATCTGTCCCACGCCGGCGGAGCCAGCGCCTACGGGACGGGTTCCGTTTCCTGTCAAAAGGGCATGATCTTTGATCAGCTCCACCCTCTGGAGGAAGTGGCCTCGGTCACGGTGGGGGATGTGGTCATCCCCGTCTCCCAGTCCTAGGCCAGCTTCATCCGCTCCCCGATGCGCCAGGAGTCGGTGGCCACAAAGAACTTCCCGTGATCCGAGCGGAACAGCAGGGAAATGGCGGGCTCCAGCCCCCGCAGCTCCTCCGCCAGCGTTCCTTCCAGCAGAAACCGGCTCTCGCAGACGTCGATGTTGTCGTCCAGACCGGTGAGCTGCCGGCTCAGCGTGATCCAGAACCGGGCAGTAAACACCTCTATGGTGGAGAGGACCAGATCAGGCTTATCCCCAAAAAGGTCCCCATAGAGGCACCGGGCCACACGCCGCACGAAGGAGCGCTCCACGCCGCAGAGCACCACGCTCTTGCGCCAGGCCCGGCGGTAGACAATTTTCTGACAGATCATTTCCCCAAGGGGCTCTCCCTGGTAGTGGGCGTCCACCACCGCGGCGTTGGCCTCAATGTCCAGCGTGGCGGCCAGCAGCCGGTTGATCTCCCGCTCCACAGCGGCCAGCTCCAGTCCACGGGGCGCCGGCCGGCTCAGCACGCTTTTGCCCACGATGGCCATATCCGCCGTGGCAATGTGCTCCAGCAGCCATCCCAGCTCCGAGCCGATGAAATTCCACACTTCTTCTTTGTTGCACACATCCCGCTCCACAATCTGCCGGTACCTGGCCATCTGGGTGCTCCGGAAATCGTCGTGAAGCATCTTGTGCAGCCCATATCCCTCGTAGCCGATTTCGCGCATATACGCCTCCTCCTGGGCGGCGTGTTGGGAGAAACAGCTCACCAGCTCGTTCAGCGCCTGCCGCAGGGCGGGCATACGGTCGGCTTCATCGATGCCGGGCGCCTGCGCGATCTCCAAAATCTGTCCGGCGATTTTGAAAATCTGGCGGTGCTCCTGGTCAAACGCAGGAATTCCCATCTTAAAATGATCGTTCCATTGCATCATCGTTTCTGCCCCTCCCTGGCGGTCCATTGGTTGATTCTGTGGTCAGTATAACGGCCCAACCTTGAATTAACATGAAAAATACCCTTTAAATTCATAAATAACAAGGATTGGAAAAACAGACAGGGCCCGCCGTACGGCGGGCCCTGTCTGCTTATCTCTGATATTCAAATTCCAGGTTGTACAGGGAGACGATGTCCCCGTCCTTGATGCCCATTTCCTCCAGCCGGTCGAACAGGCCGGACTGGCGGAGCATCTTGTCAAACCAGTTCCGGGACTCGTAGTCGCCGAAGTTGACGTTGGCCATAAGCCGCTGGAGCCAGGGGCCCTCCACGATCCAGGTGTCGTCCTCGTGAATGATGTTGAGGGGGGCGGAGGTATCCACCTCCGGGGGACGCTCCACATAGGTGGGCTCGTACACCGTGATGGGGGGCAGATGCTCCAGCTGGCGGGCGGCGGCCAGCATCAGCTCCCGGGTGCCCATCTGGGCGGCGGCGGAGATCTCGTAAAAGGGCATCCCCAGCTCCTCCACATGGGCCTTCAGGGCCTCCAGGCCGGAGCGGTCGGCAGCGATGTCCACCTTGTTGCCCGCCACGATCATGGGCCGGTCCTCCAGCCCGGAGCCGTACTCCTTCAGCTCGGCCTGGATGGCTTCAAAGTCGGCCACCGGGTCCCGGCCCTCAGAGCCGGACACATCCACCACATGGATGAGCAGCCGGCAGCGGTCAATGTGCCGCAGGAAATCATGGCCCAGGCCGGCCCCCTCGGCGGCGCCCTCGATGATGCCGGGAATGTCGGCCAGCACGAAGGACACCCCCTCCTCCACATACACCACCCCCAGATTGGGGAACAGGGTGGTGAAGTGGTAGTTGGCGATCTTGGGCCGGGCCTTGGACACCACCGAGAGCAGGGTGGACTTGCCCACGTTGGGGAAGCCCACCAGGCCCACGTCGGCCAGCAGCTTCAGCTCCAGAATCACCTGCCGCTCCTGGCCGGGCAGCCCCGCCTTGGCAAACCGGGGCACCTGCCGGGTGGGGGTGGCAAAGTGCTTGTTGCCCCAGCCGCCGTTGCCCCCCCGGGCCAGCACAAAGCGGTCGGTCTCCGACATGTCGCAGATGATCTCGTTGGTGTCCGCGTCCCGCACCACGGTGCCCTTGGGGACCTTGATCACCAGATCCTCCCCGTCCTTGCCGGAGCAGCGCTTGCCCTGGCCGTCCATGCCGTTGCCCGCCACATACTTGCGCTTGTAGCGGAAGTCCATCAGGGTGGACATATGGGGATTGATCTCCAGGATCACGCTGCCCCCCCGGCCGCCGTCGCCGCCGTCGGGGCCGCCGGCGGCCACGTACTTCTCCCGGTGGAAGGCCACCGCGCCGTTGCCGCCGTTGCCCGCCTTGACGGTGATGCGGGCGGTATCTACAAAGGGTGCTGCCATAATACCTCCTTGCGTACAAAGGAAAAGCCTCGGAACGGGATTCCGTCCGAGGCTTCGTTTACCCACAATTACTGAGCAATTTCAACAATGGAGACCTGCTTGCGGTCCTTGCCCAGGCGCTCAAACTTGACTCTGCCGCTCTTGAGGGCGAACAGGGTGTCGTCGCTGCCCTTGCCCACGTTGACGCCGGGGTGGATATGGGTGCCCCGCTGGCGGACCAGGATGTTGCCGGCCAGCACGAACTGCCCGTCGCCCCGCTTCACGCCCAGACGCTTGGCCTCGGAATCGCGGCCGTTACGGGTGGAGCCGACGCCCTTCTTGTGGGCGAAAAACTGAATACCGATGTTCAGCATGGTGTCACACCTCCAAACTTGTGTGTTGATCAACGCTGTGCCGGGAGGATCAGTCCTCCTCCAGCACCAGCACATAGTCGGGATATTCCTCGTGGAGACTGGTCATGTGGACCATGAGGGCGGTCAGAAGGGTCTGACAGGTGCTCTCAGCGGTCTGACCCAGTCCGCCGGGGAGACGCAGGGAAATGGACGCGTCCCGCTCCTTTACCTTTACCGAGGCCTCCAGCCCCAGCACGTCGTTGACGGCGCATTCCACCAGACGAACGGCGCTGGTAACGGCGGCGCAGACGATGTCGCTCCCCGCTTCGGCATAGCCGCTGTGGCCCTTCACGGTGAAGCCCACAATGCGGCTGCCCTCCATGTGGAAGGAGACGGTGGTCATTTCCTTACACGGAGATGGCGCCGATGGTCACCTTGGTGTAGGGCTGACGATGGCCCTGACGCTTCCGGTAGCCCTTCTTCGGCTTATACTTGAAGACCAGGATCTTCTTGCCCTTGCCGTTCTTCACCACGGAGGCGGCCACCTTGGCGCCCTCCACCACGGGAGTGCCAACAGTGATCTTGTCCCCGTCGATGACGGCCAGAACCTTGTCGAAGGTCACGGCGTCGCCGGCCTCGCTGGGCAGCTTCTCGATGAACAGAGTGTCGCCCTCCGCCACCTTGTACTGCTTGCCGCCGGTCTCGATGATCGCATGCATGTAGTTTCAACTCCTTCATTACGGGCTCGCTGTCGGGGGCGGAAGGATTTTCCTTCACTTGCAACCCATTCAAAGCGGCTCTAATATTATATCCACGCAAGCGGAGGAAGTCAAGGGTTTTCCTTTCTTTTTTCATCCAATCGGCCGAAATACCACCCAATGACTCCGTTTTTCTTCACCAGGGCCCGGTCGGACAGGCGGCGGACCACCCTCAGCTCCTCCCCCGGCGCCACCGGCAGGCGGTAGTCAGTGGACACCTGGCACCAGACCTCCCCATTCCGGACCGAGAGGTAGTCGGTGAGCACCTCCAGCTCCCGGCCGGTCTCCAGGTGGCGGCAGCGGGAGAGCTCCTCTCCCCACGCCAGCACCTCCACCACGCCGCCGCCCCAGCGAATGTTGATGGGGTCCGCCGAGGAGGCCTGGCCATCCAGCGCCACGGCGGTGGGCAGGCCGTCGTAGGCGTACCAGGAAAAGGGACCGCCGGGCGCGGCGGGCAGCTCCAGGGCGTTGAGCTGGCCGTCCATAATCAGGCTGCACCCGCCGTCAATGCTGGCGATGTGCCGCTCAGGCAGCAGCAGGGGCGCCACGGAGGCCACATGGGGATGATAGAGGGTCACCGGCCAGTGACCCACCACGCACCAGCGGCGGAAGGAGCGGCCCTGGGCGAGAAAATTGTCGTTTTTCATGCACCGCCAGGCGTCCAGCCCCTCCAGATGGTCCTCGTCTGGCACGCCGCCGTGGACAAAGAGGTAGTCCGGGGTGAGCAGGATCTCCGGCATAGACTCCAGAAAGGCCAGCTCGGGGGCGAAGCGCTCCCTGATCGCCCGGGCCAGAGCGGGCCGGTCCTCCGGCCCCTGAAAGGGACAGCCCGCCTCCCGGGCCATCTGGACCAGGGTACACCGCTCCCCCCACACTCCCAGGTAGTGGCGGTAAAAGGCGTCGGGAGCGGAGGGCTCCTTCTGAACGAACTCACACACCAGATCGTCGCAGTTGCCCCGGAGGCAGTAGACGGTATTACGCTGGGCCAGCTCCATCACCATCCGCAGCAGCCCCAGGCTGTCGGGGCCCTTTTCGATCAGGTCCCCCACCAGCACCAGAATGTCCTCCGGCGTATAGCGGGCCGCCTCCAGCACGCCCCGGAAAAAGGCCGGGTTGCCATGGATATCGCTGATGGCCAGCACCCGCCGGCCGGAGGGAAAGTCTGTGCGCACCACCCGCGCCTTTCTCGCCATAGGTTCCACCTCGCTTTTACCCCACATTGTACCACACAGGGCACAAAAAAGGAACGGTTCCATGGAACCGTTCCTTTCTCTTTTGGATTTACCGCCGGGCGGCCAGGGAGACCCAGCCCTTCTGCTCCCGCCGCTTGAACACGTGCAGGCCGTTTTTCTCCAGGGCGGCGGCCACCTCGTCGGCCCGGGTGTCGATGATCCCCGAGCAGAGGAACACCGCCCCCTCGTCCATAAAGGCCCCCGCCGTGGCCGACAGGGGGATGATCACGTCGGCCACGATGTTGGCCAGCACCAGGGCGTACTTCTCCTTCGCCAGGTCGGCCACCAGGTCCCCATCGTCCAGCACGTTGCCCGCCAGCACCCGGTAGCGGTCCCTGCCGATGCCGTTGAAGGCGGCGTTTTCGTAGGCCACATCCACCGCCTTGGGGTCGATATCCACCGCCGCGGCGTGGGAGGCCCCCAGGGACAGGGCGGCAATGGACAGAATACCGCTGCCGCAGCCCAGGTCCAGCACCGGCTTGCCCGGCACGGTGTACTCCTCCAGCCCCATGAGGCACAGCTGGGTGGAGGCATGGCTGCCGGTACCAAAGGTGAGGCCGGGGTTGAGGTAGAGAGGAGTCTTGCCCGCCGGAACGGGGTCCTCCCGCATCCACTCGGGCACAATATACAGCTTCTCTCCCACCGCCATGGGCTGGTAATACTTCTGCCAGGAGTGGGCCCAGTCGTTGTCCCCCAGGGGGGCGGCGGTGTAGGGCTGGTCAATGCCCGCCGTCCACGCCGCCAGCTGCTTCTTGCCGTCGGCGTCGTCGGTGACGTAGAACTTCACCCGGCACACGCCCTTCATGCGCTCCAGCAGCTCGTCGTCCACATAGTCCCAGTACTGATGATTCTGCTCCAGGAAGGATTTGAAATCCTCCTCGTCCTCAATGGCGAACCCGGTGACGCCGTTGGCGGTAAGCCGGGCGCACAGGCCGTCCAGCTCCTCCCGCGTGGTGTCCAGGGTCACCTCCAGCCACTTGATATCTTCCATCAGCGCTTACTCCCCAGGAAGAACAGGGCCACGGTGCCCGGGCCGGAGTGGGCGCCGATCACCGGCCCCACGTAGTTGATGACCACTTCTTTGGTGCCGAAGCGGTCCTTCACGTCCTGGGCCACCTTCTGGGCGTCCTCCAGACAGCCGCCGTGGCTGATGAATACCACCTGATTGCCAGGGTCGTCGGCGGTCTCGGCCATGTGGTCCACCAGGGCCTTCAGGGAGGCCCCCCGGCCCCGGGCGGTGCCCACCTTGATGAGGTGGCCCTCATCGTCCACGTGCATCACCGGCTTGATGGACAGCATGGTGCCCAGCACGGCGGTGGCGGGGGAGATCCGGCCTCCCCGCTTGAGGAAATGGAGGTCGCTGACGGTGAACCAGTGGCACAGGCGGAGCTTGTTTTCCTCCGCCCAGTCTCCCACCTCGTCCAGGCGCTTGCCCGACTGCTTCAGCTTGGCGGCATGCCACACCAGCAGGCCCTGGCCCAGAGAGGCGCACAGGGTATCCACCACGCGGACCCGCTGCTGGGGATACTGCTCATTCAGCTCCTGGGCGGCGATCCGGGCGGAGTTGCAGGTGGCGGACAGGCCGGAGGAGAAGGCCAGCACCAGCACGTCCTTTCCCGCCTCCAGGAAGGGGGTCAGGGCCTCGGTGTAGTCCCCCACGTTCACCGCCGAGGTGGTGGCCATGGCTCCCTCCCGCAGCATGCGGTAAAACTCCTCCGGGTCCATCTCCCGGTTGTCGGGCCAGTTCCGGTAGGTCTTGTCTCCCATGGTAAAGCACAGGGGCAGCACCTCCACCCCCAGCTCCTCTACCAGCTGCTGGGACAGGTCCGCCGAGGAGTCGGTAAACAAAACGTAATTATTCATATTGTTATAGCCTCCCGTATTCAATCCGCCGGATGTTCCCGGCCGCTTCTGCTCTTTTTGCCCTTTTCCGGCTGAGGCCGCCGCTCCCGGATCAGCTCCAGCAGGCGCTGGCAGGCCAGCTTGTCGGCATAGCTGCGCAGGGCCAGGGCCATGGCCAGATCAGGCAGGTCCTCCTCCCGGTCGCTGGCGTCCAGGCTGCCCGCCGTCACGTCCAGGGCCCGGTCCAGCTCCTCCAGAAACTGGGCGTACAGGGCCTGGGGCTCCTGCCCCTCCGCCGCCGCGTCCAGCAGCAGGGCGGCGTCCTTTACCGACAGCACCTGCTTGAGGGCGCACAGGGCGGTCAGACAGCCCAGATGGGTGCGGGAATACCGCTTACCCTCCGCCCGAGGCATGGCCCCGTCCTTGATATAATTGTTCACCATGGCGGAGGTCAGGTTCTCCCCCTCCCCATAGCGGATGAGCTGGCGGGGCATGTAGCTGATGAGCTGATCCATATAAAGTCCGATGTCCGGGAGCTCCTCCCAAGCCACCGGCCGTTCCCGCTCCAGGCGCTCTTTCAGTTCACGGATTTCCTCCAAAGGTAGCCCCCCTTTCTGGTTTTCAAAACCATATCACAAAATTTTCGTCCAATTATACCACATTACTTTTTGGGAAGTAAAGTCCTTTGAGAACTGAAAACAGCCCTTTATGCTCACATAACAAAATTATGTGAGCATAAAGGGCTTTCCCTGCTTTTCTGGATGGGCTGGGCCTGGACTGAAAACGCCCGCCCCGAGCCTGATGGCTCGGGGCGGGCGTTATTTACCCTATGCGCTCCGGGAAATCTTATTTCCGCGGATTCTTGATAGCAGCCTGAGCGGCAGCCAGACGGGCGATGGGCACACGGAAGGGGGAGCAGGACACATAGTCCAGACCCACATTGTGGCAGAACTCCACGGAGGAGGGGTCGCCGCCGTGCTCGCCGCAGATGCCCAGCTTCAGGTCGGGGCGGGTCTGACGGCCCAGCTTGGCAGCCATCTCGATGAGACGGCCCACGCCGGTCTGGTCCAGACGGGCGAAGGGATCGGACTCGTAGATCTTCTTCTCGTAGTAGGCGTCCAGGAACTTGCCGGCGTCGTCGCGGGAGAAGCCGAAGGTCATCTGGGTCAGGTCGTTGGTGCCGAAGGAGAAGAACTGAGCCTCCTTGGCGATCTCGTCGGCAGTGAGGGCGGCACGGGGGATCTCGATCATGGTGCCCACCATATAGGTCATGTCGCTGCCGGCAGCCTTGATGATGGCGTCGGCGGTCTCCACCACGGTCTTCTTCACGAAGGCCAGCTCCTTGACCTCGCCCACCAGGGGGATCATGATCTCGGGCACGATCTTCCAGTCGGGGTGCTTGGCGTTGATGTTCAGAGCGGCCTTGATGACGGCGCGGGTCTGCATGGCGGCAATCTCAGGATAGGTGACGGCCAGACGGCAGCCGCGGTGACCCATCATGGGGTTGAACTCATGCAGGGAGGCGATGATGGCCTTGATGTCGGCCACGCTCTTGCCCATGTCCTTGGCCAGCAGCTCGATGTCGGCCTCCTCGGTGGGCACGAACTCGTGCAGCGGGGGATCCAGGAAGCGGATGGTCATGGGACGGCCCTCCAGGGCCTCGTACATGGCCTCGAAGTCGCCCTGCTGCATGGGCTCCAGCTTGGCCAGAGCCTTCTCACGCTGCTCCACGGTGTCGGAGCAAATCATCTCCCGGATAGCGGGGATACGGTCGGCCTCGAAGAACATGTGCTCGGTGCGGCACAGGCCGATGCCCTGCGCGCCGAACTTCACGGCCTGGGCGGTATCACGGGGGTTATCGGCGTTGGTGCGCACCTTCAGGTCGCGGAACTCGTCGGCCCAGGCCATGATGCGGCCGAACTCGCCGGAAATGGAGGCGTCCACGGTGGGGATGGCTTCGCCATAGATGTTGCCGGTGGAGCCGTCCAGGCTCATCCAGTCGCCCTCCACATAGGTGCGGCCGGCCAGCTCGAACTTCTTGTTCTCCTCGTCCATCTTGATGGCGCCGCAGCCGGAGACACAGCAGGTGCCCATGCCGCGGGCCACGACGGCGGCGTGAGAGGTCATGCCGCCGCGGACGGTGAGGATGCCCTGGGAGGCCACCATGCCCTCGATATCCTCGGGAGAGGTCTCCAGACGGACCAGGACCACCTTCTCGCCCCGGGCGGCCCACTCCTTGGCATCATCGGCGGTAAAGACGATCTTGCCGCAGGCGGCGCCGGGAGAGGCGGGCAGAGCGGTAGCCACGGGGGTGGCCTTCTTCAGCGCGTCGGGGTCGAACTGGGGGTGGAGCAGGGTGTCCAGGTTGCGGGGGTCGATCATGGCCACGGCCTGCTTCTCGGTGATCATGCCCTCGTCCACCAGGTCGCAGGCGATCTTCAGAGCGGCGGCGGCGGTGCGCTTGCCGTTACGGGTCTGCAGCATGTAGAGCTTGCCGTTCTCCACGGTGAACTCCATGTCCTGCATGTCGTGATAGTGGTTCTCCAGAGTCTGGCAAACCTCCACGAACTGCTTGTAAGCCTCGGGGAACTTCTCCTCCATCTGGCTGATGGGCATGGGGGTGCGCACGCCGGCCACCACGTCCTCGCCCTGGGCGTTGGTCAGGAACTCGCCCATGAGCTTCTTCTCGCCGGTGGCGGGGTTGCGGGTGAAGGCCACGCCGGTGCCGCAGTCGTCGCCCATGTTGCCGAAGGCCATGGACTGCACGTTGACGGCGGTGCCCCAGGAGCCGGGGATGTCGTTCATGCGGCGGTACACGATGGCGCGGGGGTTGTTCCAGGAACGGAACACGGCCTTGACGGCGCCCATGAGCTGCTCCTTGGGGTCGGCGGGGAAGTCGGTGCCCACCTTCTCCTTGTACTCAGCCTTGAACTGCTCGGCCAGCTCCTTCAGGTCGTCGGCGGTGAGCTCCACATCCTGGGTCACGCCCCGGGCAGTCTTCATCTTGTCAATGAGCTCCTCAAAGTACTTCTTGCCCACTTCCATGACCACGTCGGAGTACATCTGGATGAACCGGCGGTAGCAGTCATAGGCCCAGCGGGGATTGCCGGACTTCTTGGCAATGACCTCCACGACCTGCTCGTTGAGGCCCAGGTTGAGGATGGTATCCATCATGCCGGGCATGGAGGCACGGGCGCCGGAACGGACGGAGACCAGCAGGGGGTTCTCCATATCGCCGAACTTCTTGCCGGTGATCTCCTCCATCTTGGAGATATACTCCATGATCTGGGCCTGGATATCGTCGTTGATCTTCTCGCCGTCCTCATAGTACTGGGTGCAGGCCTCAGTGGTAATGGTGAAGCCCTGGGGCACGGGCATACCCAGGCTGGTCATCTCAGCCAGGTTAGCGCCCTTGCCGCCCAGCAGCTCCCGCATGGAGCCGTTGCCTTCGGAGAACAAGTATACATACTTGTGAGCATTGCTCATTTTACATTCCTCCTAGATTTCTTTGCTCTTACGATACTCAAATATGCCAACCGGTGCTATTATACCATCTTGTCCTGAGATTGCAAGGGATTCCCAATTATTTTGTTTAAAAACTCCGTGGGTTTCCCGCTGTTTTTCTATACTTGCCGGTCAGATGGTTGCGCACTGTGCTTTTCGTTGCCCCGGGGGGCGAAACATGATATACTGAACTGCATCTGACAGGAAGGAAGTCGGCTATGGAAAGACTGGCTGTGGGCATCCTGGCCCACGTGGACGCGGGAAAGACCACCCTCAGCGAGGGGCTGCTCTACGCCTGCGGAAAACTGAAAAAGCTGGGCCGGGTGGACCACGGGGACGCCTTTCTGGACACCGACCCCATGGAGAAGGAGCGGGGGATCACCATCTTCTCCAAGCAGGCGGTGCTGCCCCTGGAGACGGTGGAGCTCACCCTGCTGGACACCCCGGGTCACGTGGACTTCTCCGCCGAGATGGAGCGCACCCTCTCGGTGCTGGACTGCGCCATTCTGGTGGTCAGCGGCAGCGACGGGGTCCAGGGCCACACCCATACCCTGTGGCGGCTGCTGGAGCGGTATCAGGTGCCCACCTTCCTCTTTATCAACAAAATGGATCTGCCGGGGGCGGACCGGGGGGAACTGCTGGCCAGGCTGCGGGAGCAGCTGGACGAGGGGTGCGCCGACTTTCTGGACAGGCCCGCCCTGTACGAGCAGGCCGCCCTGTGCGACGAGGGCCTGCTGGAGGACTATCTGGAGCACGGCTCGGTGCCCGACGCCGCCCTCACCGCCCTCATCGCCCAACGGAAGCTGTTCCCCTGCTGGTTCGGCTCGGCCCTACGCCTGGAAGGGGTGGCGGACTTTCTCCAGGGGCTGGAGCAATACGCCCCCCGGCCGGTGTACCCCGCCCACTTCGGCGCCCGGATCTTCAAGATCTCCCGGGACGAGCAGGGGGCCCGGCTGGCCTGGATGAAGATTACCGGCGGCAGCTTAAAGGTCAAGACCCTGCTGGAGGGCCCCGGCTGGCAGGACAAGGCCGACCAGCTGCGGGTGTACTCCGGCCGGAAATTCCAGCTGGCGGAGGAGGCCCCGGCAGGGAGCATCGTGGCGGTCACCGGCCTGAGCGCCGCCGCGGGCCAGGGCCTGGGCTTCGAGGGGGAGGGGACGCCCCCCGCCCTGACGCCGGTGCTCACCTACCGGGTGGAGCTGCCCCAGGGCCAGGACCCGGTGACCGCCCTGCAGAAGCTGCGCCAGCTGGAGGAGGAGGACCCCCAGCTCCATCTGGTGTGGAACGAGCGCCTGCAGGAGATCCACGCCCAGCTGATGGGGGAGCTCCAGTTGGAGATCCTGCAGCGGCTGATCCGGGAGCGGTTTGACCTGGAGGTGTCCTTCGGTCAGGGGGGCATCGTATACCGGGAGACCATCGCCGCCCCCGTCATCGGGGTGGGCCACTACGAGCCTCTGCGGCACTACGCCGAGGTGCATCTGCTGCTGGAGCCGGGAGAGCGGGGCAGCGGCGTGGAATTGTCCACCGCCTGCCCGGAGGATGTGCTGGACCGCAACTGGCAGCGGCTCATCCTCACCCACCTGGCCGAGCGGGCCCACCCGGGGGTGCTCACCGGCTCCCCCCTCACCGACGTGAAGCTTACCCTGCTGGCGGGGCGGGCCCACCTGAAGCACACCGAGGGGGGCGACTTCCGGCAGGCCACCTACCGGGCGGTGCGCCAGGGACTGATGGAGGCGGAAAACATTCTGCTGGAGCCCTGGTATGCCTTCCGGCTGGAGGTGCCCGCCCCCCAGGTGGGCCGGGCCATGAGCGACCTCCAGCGGATGGGGGGCGACTGCGACCCGCCGGAGACCGTCGGGGAGACCACCGTGCTCACCGGAGCCGCCCCGGTGGCGGGCCTGCGGGACTACGGCCGGGAGGTGGCCGCCTACACCAAAGGCATGGGGCGGCTGAGCTGCTCCCTAAAAGGCTACTTCCCCTGCCACGACCAGCAGGCCGTCGTGGAGGCCATGGGCTACGACCCGGAGCGGGACGTGGACAACCCCACCGGCTCGGTGTTCTGCGCCCACGGGGCGGGGTACAATGTGAAGTGGGACCAGGTGAAGGAGATGGCCCACGTGGACAGCGGCCTGTCCCTGGACGCTCCGCCGCCGGAGGAGGAGGCTCCCGCTCCCCCGCCCACCCGCCCGATGGACCGGGGGCTGTCCCTGGAGCAGGACAAGGAGTTATTGGCCATCTTCGAGCGGACCTACGGCAAGGTGGAGCGCCGTGCCTTTGCCCCGCCCCCCAAGCCCGCCCGCACCAGCCTGGACGACAAAAAGTACAACGTCCAGACCCAGAACAAGGGGCCGGAGTACCTGCTGGTAGACGGGTACAACATCATCTTCGCCTGGGAGGAGCTGAAGCGGGTGGCCCAGACCAACCTGGACGCCGCCCGGCAGATACTGATGGACCTGCTGAGCAACTACCAGGGGTTCAAAAAGTGCGTGGTGATCCTGGTGTTTGACGCCTACAAGGTGCCCCGCAGCGTCCAGGATATATACAAATACCACAATATCTATGTGGTGTACACCAAGGAGGCCGAGACCGCCGACACCTATATCGAGCGGGCCACCTATGAGATCGGAAAGCACCACCGGGTACGGGTGGCCACCTCCGACGGGGCGGAGCAGCTCATCATCCTGGGCCACGGGGCCCTGCGGCTGTCGGCCACCACCTTCAAGGCGGAGGTGGAGCAGGTGTCCGGGCAGATCGCCGCCCTGCTGAAGCAGCTCAACAGGCCCACAAAGTCCCGGCCGGTGGAGGCCGCCCTGAAAAAGGCACAGGAGGAACGAAACAGATGATCCCCTTGCATATCATCGCCCGCATCCGCAGCGACTTTCCCACCAAGTTCGGCATACCCCGGCAGAGCGGGCTGGTGGAGGATTTGCGCGCCACGGTGGTCTTTGAGCCGGAGTACCGCAATCCCGACGCCCTGCGGGGGCTGGAGGAGTTCTCCCACCTGTGGCTGATCTGGCAGTTTTCCCAGGCGGTGCGGGAAAACTGGTCCCCCACGGTGCGGCCCCCCCGGCTGGGAGGCAACGCCCGCATGGGGGTGTTCGCCACCCGTTCCCCCTTCCGGCCCAACCCCATCGGCCTGTCCTGCGTGCGCTTGGTGGGTATCGAGAAGGACCCGGAGCTGGGCCACGTGCTGGTGGTGGCGGGGGCGGATCTGATGGACGGCACCCCCATTCTGGACATAAAGCCCTATCTCCCCTACGCCGATTCCCACCCGGAGGCTTTGGGGGGCTTTACCGGCAACGTGGGGGGCAAGGTGCTGGAGGTGGACTTTCCCCCGGAGCTGCTGGAGCGGGTGCCGGAGGACAAGCGGGAGGCGCTCATCGGGGTGCTGTCCCGGAACCCCCGGCCCTCCTACCAGCACGATCCGGAGCGGGTGTACGGCATGGCCTTCGCCGGGCTGGAGGTGCGCTTCTCGGTGGACGGAGACGTGCTCCACGTCCGGGCGGTGGAATAGACGGAGCGGGCGGCCTGGAGGGCCGCCCGCTTTTTTTGCGCTCCATGCAACAATCCCGCCCCCTCAGGGGTGTTAGGGGCAGAAAGGGGGAAACGCCATGGGAGAGGAAACCGGCCTGCGGCAGGTGATGGAACGCTATGGAGACATGGTGTACCGCCTGGCCCTGGCCCAGACCCACAGCAGCCACGACGCTGACGACGTGTTTCAGGAGGTCTTTCTCCGGTACCTCCGCGCCGCCCACGCCTTTCGGGAGGAGGAGCACCGGAAGGCCTGGCTGCTACGGGTGACGGTAAACTGCTGCAAAAAGCTCCACGGCTCCTTCTGGCGGCGGCATACGGTGGCTCTGTCGGAGGCCCTGCCCGCCCAAAACTCGGATGAAGGGGAGCTGCTGGGGCTGCTGGAGGGACTGCCCCCCAAATACCGGGCGGTGCTCCACCTCTACTACTACGAGGGCTACGCCACCGAGGAGATCGCGGCCATTCTGGGCCGCAGCCCCGGCACCGTCCGCAGTCAGCTCTCCCGGGGACGGGCCCTGCTGCGGGACGCATGGAAAGGAGCGGAAGAACTATGACGGAACAGACCTATCGAAACCTCTTTGACCGGGCCGGTCCCAGCCGGGCCCTGGTGGAGGACACCCTGGCGGCGGCGGAGCAAACAACCGCCCGGCGGCGGGTCCCGGTGCGGCGGCTGGCGGCGGCGGTCCTCTGCCTGGCGGTGGTGCTGGGGGCGGTCAATTATCAGGCCCTAGCCGCCGGGGTGCAGTGGATGGTCCGCTATTTCACCGGCGTGGGGGCCTCCCAATCGCCGGTGATGGTGGTGTCAGAGGCCGACCAGTGGACCGAGGGGGACTGGCTCTGCCAGCTGGACGGGGTAAGCCAGGGGGAATACCTGCTGCTGGAGCTCTACCTGGTCAGCCCGGAGGAGGAGGCCCATCAGCTGGCCACCCGCAGCCTGCGGGTGTACGCCGACGGCGTCCTCCTGGAGCAGGGGGATCAGGTCTACTCCGAATGGATTCCCCATGCAGAGTCCGTGTGCCAGGGCCAGCCGTGGGTCCCCCTCTCCAGCCTGGACTGGGGGCCGGAGCTGGCCTGGCGGGAGGAGGGCTACCGCTCCCGGGTCCATATGCCCTTCCTCTACAAGCTGCCGGAGGAAATGCCCACCGAGCTGACCTATGAGCTGCTGGATCTGGAGGGGGGCGGCTCCCGCACCGGGGCCCTGACCCTCACGCCTGTGGAGGCCCAGGCCGCCCGCTCGGACAGCCGGGACTTTGCCGAGGGGACGGTGACCGCCCTGGTCAGCGAGGACAGCCGGCAGCTGTCGGTGTACGCCCACCAGGAGGAGACGGCGGACGGGCTGCTGCTGACAGGGGCCTCCCTGTTCCACCACCAGGTCACCTTCATCGGGGCCTCCGGGACGCGCTACCCCGACGCGGGGGAAGGCTTCCGCAGCTACACCTCCGGCCATGTGAACGTCCAGCTGGCCGCCGCCCCAGACTGGGTGGAGGAGCCCATCGTGGCGGTGGAGATCGGCGCCCTCCAGCTGGTCTACGAGCACGATACCTGGTGGGATGGCCTGGGAGGGGGTATAGTCCGCGCCCAGGACGCCACCACCTACGAGGACCTGAACTGGGTCATCTCTCTGGAATAACGACAGGCAGAACGGGGCCGGGCGCTGACGCGCCCGGCCCCTTGCCGTTTGTTTATCCCAACAAGCCGCGGCTTATCTTGTCATACATGCCGCTGCCGCCGTCACAGGCCAGGCGGTACCAGGCGGTCTCTCCGCCCTGCTCCACCCCGGCCCGCTCCCCATCGGCCAGGAAAATCACCTTGTCGCCGGAATCCGTCTCATAGACAAAGGCCGGGCCGTCGAGGGTCTCCGGGGCCTCCGCCCTGGCCCAGGGCCACAGGTTCAGCTGGCCGAAGGGGTAGGTCTGGCCGTCGTACACCGTGGTCTGGGTCTCCGCACCGTCGGCATAGACCACGCCCCGCAGCTCCCCCGACTGATTCAGAACCGGCTGAACCACCCGCTCCATGGCCAGCCATACCGGTTCCCCCTCCACCAGGGTAACCTGTCCGGCGGTGACGCCGTCATACCGGGTGGCCAGCCAGTCCAGGGCCGCCCCCTCCGGGGTGAGCAGGCCGGTGTGCTGCCCCTGATCCGCCTCCTCCTGAACCCCGGCGTAATATTCCGCCGCCGGCATGCCGGCGTTCAGCGGGAGGACCCGCAGTGGAGAACCCATACCGTTATAGAACAGCCCCTCCACGCACCAAATGCCCCCCTCGCCCTGTGTGGCAGGCTGGGACAGGAGCAGAGTGACCGATTCCGCCCCCTCATAGCTCACGTAGACGTGGTCGCTGTCCCAGAAGCAGCCGTCGGTATAGATTTCGCTCTCGTCAAAGGCCGACAGGCCGTTGCGGGCCAGGAAGTCGGAAAAGAGCTCCTCCGGCAGCCGGTCAGTGAGCCTGGTCCAGATGGCCAGGTCCTCGGTGGGGTCCTCCGCCATGGTGTAGAACCGCACATCGGTGGGAAACTGCCAGGCGTAGTACCAGCCATCCCCCCGGGCAATGAAGGTCCGCCCGCTGTTTTCGGAGACCAGGGCTTCCTCAAAACCCAGCTGGTCATACCGGGCCAGGGAGAAGATCCAGCCCATCTCCATCTCCGCGCCGCCCCCCGCCTCATAGCTGCGCCTGTCGTAGACGGAGAAGAACATATTCCCCTCCTCCGGAGTCTGCACCAGCAGGTCGGCGGTCAGGTCGGCGGGGAGGGCTACCGTCAGGCCGTTGGACAGCGGATAGAGCTCCGGGTTTTCCAGCAGGGTCTCCAGGTCGGACACTGGGGTTGGGCTGGGGGAAGGGCTGGCGGTGGGTTTGGCGTCCAGTACCGAGGCGCAGGCGGTGAGGACCAGGGCCATCACCAGAGTGACCGCCACCGCTACCGGGCCCCGCTTCTTGGGCCGCATTACCCCCACCAGCCGCTCTTTTAAGTGCTTCTTCTCCTCGCACAGGGTGGCAGTCAGCATGCCCACGCTCTTGGGGGGCTGGCCCGCCGCCATGGCCAGCAGGGTCTCGCCGTAATGCCGCCGCCCGGCGGCGTCCAGACCTTTCACCACCGCTTCGTCGCAGGACAGCTCGCAGGCCCGGTTCAGCTGCCGCCGCACCACGATCATCAGGGGGTTGAACCAGTGGAGGCTGGTCACCGCCACGGCAAACCACTTATAGAGCAGATCCTGCCGCCGGGCGTGGGTCAGCTCGTGGGCCAGGATATCCCCCAGCCGGTCCTCCTCCACTCCACAGGGCAGCACAATGGTGGGCCGGACCACCCCCAGCAGCATGGGGGTGGTCACGTAGGGACACGCCAGCAGCCGGCTCCGCCCCTCCGGGTCCAACCGGGTCAATCGAGCCAGGGCCGCCCCCTCCGGGTGCTCCCCGGTTTCCTTTACCAGCCGGGCAAACCGGCGGTAGCCCCACACCTGCCGTCCCAGGCAGAACACCGTCCCCGCCGCCCAAAGGGCAAGCCACAGCGCCGGGCTGGTCAGCACCCCCCGCCAGTCAACGGCGGGCCGGGCCGGTTGGGTCTCCGGCTGGGGCTGAACCTGTGCCGCACCGTCCTGGACCGGGGGCTGCACCTGCTCCGGCTGGACGGGCCGGGCCGCGGGCTGCTGCTGGACGACGGCCTGGGCTGGCGCCTCCGGCGCCCGGGCGGGCAGGGGAATTGTCACCCCCACCGGCAGGCACAGCCGGGCCAGCACCAGCAGCCAGAGATAGTAAAACACGGTCTTGCTCCTGATCAGGGGCCGCGCCACCAGCAGCAGGCCGGTAAGCACCGACCCCAGTACCGTCAGCACCAGCAGGGTGTGCAGAAATTCCGCCATGCTATTGCCTCCTCTCTTCGTCCATCTCATCCAGCAGCTGCCGCAGCTGGGCGATATCCTCCTGATTCAGCTGATCGGCCCGCACCAGGGCGGCCACCATATTCCGGGCCGAACCGGCGTACAGCCTGTCGATGAGCTTTTTGGTGCGGCTGCCCCGCACCTCCTCCCGGCTCACCAGAGGGGTGTACCAGTACACCTGCCGCTTCTCCTGGCCCACCGCCCCCTTGGCGCACAGCCGCCGCAGCAGGGTCTTGGTGGTGTCCCCGTTCTTCTCCCACAGGGCCTCCTTGATCTGGCCCAGGGTAAGCGGCTCCCCCGCGTCCCACAGCACCTCCATCACCTCCAGCTCGGCCTCGGTGATCTTTTCTTCCACGCTGCTTATTCCGATTCCCCCTTGCACTTTCTCCAGACAAAACAGAGGTTACAGTTGTACCCTTCGCACTCTCAGGGTACAACTGTAACCTCACTTTGTCAAGGGGGTTTTTGGTTACAAATCAGCTGCAGCTCAGGGGGTAGGTGCCGGTGAAGCAGCCATCGCAGAAGCCGCAGGCGGCGTCGGGGGCGATGCGGTGGAGGTCCTCCAGGCTGAGGAAGCCCAGGCTGTCCGCCCCGATAAGCTGGCGGATCTCCTCCACGGAGTAACGGCAGGCGATGAGGTTTTCCCGGTCGGGGATGTCGGTGCCGAAGTGGCAGGGGGCGATGAAGGGGGGCGCGGAGGAGCGCATGTGGATCTCCGTGGCCCCGGCCTCCCGGAGGAGGGTGACGATCTGCCGGGAGGTGGTGCCCCGGACGATGGAGTCGTCGATCATCACCACCCGTCGGCCCTCCACGCAGCTTTTCAGGGGCCCCAGCTTGATGCGCACGGCCTGCTCCCGGCTCTGCTGGCCGGGGGTGATGAAGGTGCGGCCGATGTAGCGGTTTTTCACTAAACCCACCCCGTAGGGGATGCCGGATTCCTCGGCGTAGCCCATGGCGGCGTCCAGGCCGGAGTCGGGCACGCCGATGACCACGTCGGCCTCCACCGGGCAGGCCTGGGCCAGCAGGCGTCCGGCGTTGCGCCGGGCCTGGTGGACCGACTGGCCGCAGAGCACCGAGTCGGGCCGGGCGAAGTAGATGTACTCAAAGATGCACAGATGGCTGGCGGCGTTTTCGCAGTTCTCCCGGATGGAGGTCACCTGGCCTCCCTCTACCACCACGATCTCGCCGGGCTCCACCTCCCGGACAAACTCCGCCCCCACGGCGTTAAGGGCGCAGCTCTCCGAGGCGAAGAGCACCGCGTCCCCCCGGCGGCCCATGCACAGGGGCCGAAAGCCCCAGGGATCCCGGAGGGCGATGAGCTTCTGGGGGGACATGACCAGCAGGGAGTAGGCCCCCCGCAGCCCCTTTACCGCCTGGCACACCGCCTCCTCCACCGAGGCACAGCGCAGCCGCTCCTGGGCGATGGCGTAGGCGATGAGCTCGGAGTCGGTGGTGGTCTGGAAGATGGCCCCCCGGTACTCAAAGGCGGTGCGCAGCTGCTTGGTGTTCACCAGGTTGCCGTTGTGGGCCACCGCCAGGGTGCCCTTCACATAGTTGAGGGTGAGGGGCTGGGCGTTCTCCCGGCGGCCGCCGCCGGTGGTGGCATAGCGCACGTGGCCCACCGCCATGGTGCCGTTGAGCTTGTCCAGGGTGTCCGGATGGAACACCTCCCCCACCAGGCCCACGTCCTTGTGGTAGGACAGCTCCCGGTCGTTGATGGCGGCGATGCCGCAGGCCTCCTGCCCCCGGTGCTGCAGGGCGTACAGGCCGTAATAGGCGGTGCGGGCGCAGTCCCCCTTGGGGTCCCAGATCCCAAACAGCCCGCATTCCTCGTGGATTGACACAGCGTTTCCCTCCCAAAGTTTCCATAAAAAAAGAAAAAGGCGCCGTGGCCTCATGCCACAGCGCCTTTACTCTGACGGGCCCATTATAAGCGTCCGCCGGAGGTTTGTCAAGGCAGGCCGCCCTCAGTCGTCCTGCAAAGCGTCATAATCCATTTCGCCGGTGCGCACCTTCACCGCGTTGTCCACGTGGGTGAGGAAGATCTTGCCGTCCCCCTGGTTGCCGGTACGCAGCACCTGTTCGGCGGCCGCCACCACCAGGGCGGGATCCACCTTGGCCACCACGATGTCCACCTGGAGCTTGGGCAGCAGGTGCATGCTCATCTTGACGCCCCGGTACTGGCCCACCTTGCCCATCTGGGCGCCGCAGCCCATGACCCGGCTCACCGTCATACCGGTGACGCCGATGGCCGCCATGGCGTCCCGCAGGGCGGAGAAGCGCTCCTCCCGGCAGATGATGGTCAGCTTGGTCATGCCGCCCTGGGGATGGCCGGCGGCGGGCGCCCCCGCCAGGGTCACGGGAGTGAGGTCCTCCACATCCACCGGCTCATAGGCCACGTCCCCGCCCAGGGCGCCGGGAGCGGCTGGCAGGAAGTCGGCGTAGGCGGAGGCCAGGGCGTGCTCGGCCACATCCAGGCCCACGATCTCCTCCTCGGGGGTAACCCGCAGGCCGATGGTCTTATCAATGAGCTTGAACACGATGAGCATGGTCACCACGGCATAGGCCCCGATGGTTACCACACCCAGGCACTGGACCCCCAGGTGATAGAAGCCGCCGCCGTAGAACAGGCCGGAGGTGGTGTTGAACAGGCCGTCGGCCACGGTGCCCCAGATGCCGTTGGCACAGTGGACCGCCACCGCGCCCACCGGGTCGTCGATGTGGAGCTTGAAGTCCAGCAGCTCCACCACCAGCACCACCAGGATGCCGTCCACCGCGCCGATGATGATGGCCCCCAGGGCGTCCACCGTGGCGCAGGGGGCGGTGATGCCTACCAGGCCGGCCAGGGAGGCGTTGAGGCACATGGACACGTCGGGCTTGCCGCCCCGCTTCCAGGTGAACACCATGCACACAAAGGTGGCCACCGCGGGGGCCAGGGTGGTGTTGCCCAGGATCTGGGCCAGCTGGGCGGTGTCGGCGGCGGCGGCGCCGTTGAAGCCGTACCAGCAGAACCACAGGATGAAGCAGCCCAGGGCGCCCAGGGTCAGGGAGTGGCCGGGAATGGCGTTGACCCGGAGGGCGCCGTCCTTCTCCCTGGTGTACTTGCCCAGCCGGGGCCCCAGCATCCAGGCCCCCACCAGGGCGGACAGGCCGCCCACCATATGGATGACCGACGAACCGGCAAAGTCCACATAGCCCAGGCCCACCAGCCAGCCCTGGCCGTTCCACACCCAACCGGCCTCAATGGGGTAGATGACGGCGCTGATCACGCCGGAATACACGCAGTAGGCCAGAAACTTGGTCCGCTCCGCCATGGCGCCCGACACAATGGTGGCTGCCGTGGCGCAGAACACCAGCTGGAAGAAAAAGTTGGACCAGTCAAAGCCGTAAAAGTCGGTGAACATCTGATACTCCGGCTTTCCGATAAGGCCGAAAAAGTAGTTCTCGCTGTTCATGATGCCGTAGCCCAGCAGGATGAACACCACCGTGCCGATACAGAAGTCCATCAGGTTTTTCATAATAATGTTGCCGGCGTTTTTGGCCCGGGTAAACCCGGCCTCCACCATGGCAAAGCCGCACTGCATAAAGAACACCAGCACCGCGCCCACCAGATACCATACCGACAGATCCATACGCGCTCCTCCTTCTCAAACAACAAACAAGGCGCGCGGCCGGCCCCCTTACCGGTCTGCGCGCCTTTGCACGGGTCTCTCCATAACGCCATTTTGCCGCGGCAAACACAAAGAGCGCCGCCGGTCTCCCGGCAGCGCCCTTGCATGGGCACAGTCTATGCCCCGCCGCCCCCTTTGTCAACCCCTCCCGTCCAACTTCGGCACAGCGGCCAAACCGCCACCGCCATGGGCCGGGCCCTTTTTGGAAGGTTCCACAAACTGGATACTCCCGCCCCGCAGAAATGAAAGTCCATTATATGATTCTTGCATAAATGCGCCCATATATTTGTTTTTCATTTTTGACCTGCAACACAAAAAGAACAAACTTTCACAATTCCCCTTGACATTCCGCGGTTTGGCCGGTATACTTTCGCACATAGTCGAGGACAAAGAGGTTCCCGCCATCCGGTAGGAATGTCTTTGTCCTTTCTTATTTGAAGGCACGAGAGGAGTTGCTTGCAATGTCGTACACCAAGGAAGATATCATCCGTAAGGTAAAGGAAGAGGATATCGAGTTTATCCGCCTCCAGTTCACCGATATTTTCGGTCAGCTGAAAAATGTGGCCATCACCGCCTCCCAGATTGAGAAGGCGGTAAACAACCAGATCATGTTCGACGGCTCCTCGATTGAGGGCTTTGTCCGCATTGACGAGTCCGACCAGTACCTCTATCCCGATCTGGACTCCTTCGCGGTGTTCCCCTGGCGGCCCAGCCACGGCAAGGTGGCCCGGCTGATCTGCGACGTGTACAACCCCGACGGCACCCCCTTTGTGGGCGACCCCCGGAACGTGCTCAAGCGGGTGCTGAAAAAGGCGGCGGACATGGGGTATGACGCCTTCAACGTGGGCCCCGAGGCGGAGTTCTTCCTGTTCCAGACCGACGACGAGGGCAAGCCCACCGTCAAGACCAACGACGAAGCCGGCTACTTTGATCTGGGCCCCCTGGACCACGGCGAGGGTACCCGCCGGGAGATCTGCATGGCTCTGGAGCAGATGGGCTTTGAGATCGAGGCCAGCCACCACGAGGTGGCCCAGGGCCAGCATGAGATCGACTTCAAGTATGCCGACGCCCTCCACACCGCCGACAACATCATGACCTTCAAGCTGGCGGTGAAAACCCTGGCCCAGAAGAACGGCCTGCACGCCACCTTTATGCCCAAGCCCATTTTCGGCATCAACGGCTCGGGCATGCACACCAACATGTCCCTGTTCAAAAACGGCAAGAACGTGTTCTACGATCCCGACGGGGAGAAGGGTCTGTCCAAGGAGGCCTACTCCTTTATTGCGGGCCTGCTGGCCCACGTGAAGGGCATGGCGGCGGTGACCAACCCCCTGGTGAACTCCTACAAGCGGCTGGTGCCCGGCTACGAGGCCCCCTGCTATCTGGCCTGGTCGGCCTCCAACCGCTCCGCCCTCATCCGTATCCCGGCGGCCCGGGGCCAGGCCACCCGGGTGGAGCTGCGCTCCCCCGACCCGGCCTGCAACCCCTATCTGGAGCTGGCGGTGTGCCTGGCCGCCGGTCTGGACGGCATCGAGAAGGGCATGACGCCCCCCGCCGAGGTCACCGAGAACATCTTCGCCATGGACGACGCCGCCCGGAAGGCCCACGGCATTGACGCGCTGCCCGGCTCCCTGGACGAGGCCATCGCCGCCCTGGAGGGCGACCAGCTGATCCTGGACACCCTGGGCGACCACGTAGCCGCCAACTATATCGAGGGCAAGAAGAAAGAGTGGGACGAGTTCCGCACCCGGGTATCCTCCTGGGAGCGGGAGAAATATATCATCAACTATTGACAAGCCAGTGTGTGGCGGGGCAGGGAGTGAATGGAAATGGAACAGGTGATCGTCGCCTTTGAAAGCACCAAGAGCGCCCTTCGGGTCAAGGAGATCCTGGAGTCCAGCGGCACCGCCTCCTGCATTCTGTGCGCCTCCGCCGGGCAGGTGCGCCGCACCGTCCACAAGCTCCACATCACCGCGGTGGTGTGCGGCTTCAAGCTGGCCGACCAGCCGGCGGAGGCCCTGTTTGCCGACCTGCCGCCCTCCTGCGCCATGCTGGTGCTGGCCACCCAGAACCTGCTGGACCTGCTGCAGGACGAGGACATCTTCCGTCTGGCCTCCCCGGTGTCCCGGGGGGACCTGACGGCGTCGGTACGGATGCTGCTGCAGATGGGGCGGCGGCTGGAGCGGATCCTCCGGCCCCGCCGCTCCGAGGAGGAGCAGGCGGTGATCCGCCGGGCCAAGGAGCTGCTGATGGACCGCAACGGCATGACGGAGGAGGAGGCCCACCGGTTTTTGCAAAAGACCAGCATGGACAACAGCGCCAAAATGCTCCAGACGGCCCAGCTGGTTTTAGACAGCGCGGAAGGGGAATCATAGCAGAGACAACGCAGTCTCTCGGCGGCAGTCCGGAGGCGGGGACTGCCGCTTTTTTGATCACCTGGAAAGGGGATGCACACATGAAAACAGAAGCTTATCCGCAGGGCGGGCTGTACCGGCCCTGTTTTGAGCACGACGCCTGCGGCATCGGCGCCGTGGTGGATATCCATGGCCGGCCGGACCACCAGATCGTGGACGACGCGCTGAAGATTGTGGAAAAGCTGGAGCACCGGGCGGGCAAGGACACCAAGGGGGAGACCGGCGACGGCGTGGGCATCCTGGTCCAGGTGTCCCACGGCTTTTTCAGCCGGGCGGCGGGGTTCCCCCTGCCCGGCCCCCGGGACTACGGGGTGGGAATGTTCTTCCTCCCCCAGGACACCCGGCGGCGCAGCCAGGTCAAAAAGCTCTTTGAGCTGGTGGCCGAGAAGGAGGGTCTGGAGTTTCTGGGCTGGCGGGCGGTGCCCGTCAATCCCGACATCCTGGGCCAGCGGGCCAGAGAGAAGATGCCCGCCATCTGGCAGGGCTTTGTCCGCCGCCCGGAAGCGGTGGCCCAGGGTCTGGACTTTGACCGGAAGCTCTACGTGGCCCGGCGGGTGTTTGAGCAGTCCTGCGGCGGGGACACCTACGTGGTGTCCCTGTCCAGCCGGACGGTGGTTTATAAAGGGATGTTCCTGGTCAACCAGCTGCGGGCCTTCTACCCCGACCTGGACAACCCGGACTACCACTCCGCCCTGGCCCTGGTCCACTCCCGGTTTTCCACCAACACCAACCCGGCCTGGGAGCGGGCCCACCCCTACCGCCTGCTGGCCCACAACGGCGAGATCAACACCATCCGGGGCAACGTGGACCGGATGCTGGCCCGGGAGGAGACCATGTCCTCCAAAGTTCTGGGGGACCAGATGGACAAGGTGCTGCCGGTGGTGTCGGCGGCGGGGTCGGACTCGGCCATGCTGGACAACACCCTGGAATTTCTGATGATGGCGGGGATGGACCTGCCCCTGGCGGTGATGGCCTGTATCCCCGAGCCCTGGATGGGAGACAAGACCATCTCCCGGGCCCGGCGGGACCTGTACCAGTACTACGCCACCCTGATGGAGCCCTGGGACGGCCCGGCGGCGGTGCTCTTCACCGACGGCGACATGGTGGGGGCGGTGCTGGACCGCAACGGCCTGCGGCCCTCCCGGTACTATGTCACCAAAGACGGCCGGCTGATCCTGGCCTCCGAGGTAGGCGTTCTGGACCTGCCGGCGGAGGAGATCGTGCGCAAGGACCGGCTGCGCCCCGGCCGGATGCTGCTGGTGGACCTGAAGCAGGGCCGCATCGTGGAGGACGGGGAGCTGAAAAGCGCCTACGCCGCCCGGCAGCCCTACGGCGAGTGGCTGGACGGCAACCTGATCCACCTGGCCGACCTGCCCGTACCCAACAAGCGGGTGGAGCGGCACAGCCGGGAGGAGCTCCACCGGCTGCAAAAGGCCTTCGGCTACCGGTATGAGGACGTCCACGACACCATTCTGCCCATGGCCCGCACCGGCTCGGAGGCCACCGCCGCCATGGGTACCGACATCCCCCTGGCGGTGCTGGACGACGTGGACCGCCCCCTGTTCCACTACTTCCACCAGCTCTTCGCCCAGGTGACCAACCCCCCCATGGACGCCATCCGGGAGGAGATCGTCACCGACACCACGGTGTACGTGGGGGACGACGGCAACCTGCTGGAGGAAAAGGGGTCCAACTGCCGGGTGCTGCAGATCCAGAACCCCATCCTCACCTCCACGGATTTAATGAAGATCAAGAGCATGGACCAGTCGGGCTTCCACGTGGCCACCGTCTCCCTGCTCTACTATAAAAACACCTCCCTGGAGCGGGCGGTGAGCCAGCTGGCGGTGGCGGTAGACCGGGCCTGGCGGGAGGGGGCCAATGTGGTTGTCCTCTCCGACCGGGGGGTGGACGAGAACCATGTGGCCATCCCCTCCCTGCTGGCGGTGTCCGCCATGGAGCAGTACCTCATCCGCACCAAGAAGCGCACGGCGGTGTCCATCATTCTGGAGTCCGCCGAGCCCAGGGACGTGCACCACTTCGCCGCCCTGCTGGGCTACGGCGCCCGGGCGGTGAACCCCTACCTGGCGGAGGAGACCATCGTGGAGCTCATCGAGGAGGGCCTGCTGGACAAGGACTTCCACACGGCGGTGAAGGACTACACCCAGGCCGTCCTCCACGGCATCGTGAAGATCGCCTCCAAAATGGGCATCTCCACCCTCCAGTCCTACCAGTCCGCCCAGATCTTTGAAGCGGTGGGCATCCGGCAGGACGTCATCGACAAATACTTCACCAACACCGTCTCCCGGGTGGGAGGCATCGGCCTGGAGGAGATGGGGGCGGCGGTGGAGCGCAACCACGCCAAAGCCTTCGACCCCCTGGGGCTGGAGGTGGACCTGGAGCTGGACAGCCTGGGCGCCCACAAAGCCCGCGCCGGCGGCGAGGACCACCTGTACGACCCCCAGACCATCCACCTGCTCCAGCAGGCCACCCGCCGGGGGGACTATGACCTGTTCCGCCAGTACACCCAGCGGGTGGACGACGAGACCCGGCCCCACACCCTCCGGGGCCTGCTGGATATGAAGTACGCAGACACCCCCATCCCCCTGGAGGAGGTGGAGAGCGTGGAGGCCATCGTCAAGCGCTTCAAGACCGGTGCCATGAGCTATGGCTCCATCTCCCGGGAGGCCCACGAGTGCCTGGCCCAGGCCATGAACCTGCTGGGGGGTAAGTCCAACTCCGGCGAGGGGGGCGAGGAGCCAGACCGGCTAAAGGATCCCGCCCGCAACTCGGCCATCAAGCAGGTGGCCTCCGGCCGCTTCGGGGTGACCAGCGAGTACCTGGTAAGCGCCAGGGAAATTCAGATCAAGCTGGCTCAGGGGGCCAAGCCCGGCGAGGGCGGCCACCTGCCAGCGGGCAAGGTGTACCCCTGGGTCGCCAAGTGCCGCCACGCCACCCCCGGCGTGTCCCTGATCTCCCCCCCGCCCCACCACGACATCTACTCCATCGAGGACCTGTCCCAGCTCATCTACGACCTGAAGTGCGCCAACCGGCAGGCCCGCATTTCCGTCAAGCTGGTCAGCGAGGCAGGGGTGGGCACCATCGCCGCCGGGGTGGCCAAGGCGGGGGCCCAGGTGGTGCTGATCTCCGGCTTTGACGGCGGCACCGGCGCGGCTCCCCGCACCTCCATCCACCACGCCGGCCTGCCCTGGGAGCTGGGGCTGGCTGAGACCCACCAGACCCTGATCCAGAACGGCCTGCGCTCCCGGGTGGTGGTGGAGACCGACGGCAAGCTGATGAGCGGCCGGGACGTGGCCATCGCCTGTATGCTGGGGGCCGAGGAGTTCGGCTTCGCCACCGCCCCCCTGGTGACCCTGGGGTGCGTGATGATGCGGGTGTGCAACCTGGACACCTGCCCGGTGGGTGTGGCCACCCAGAACCCGGAGCTGAGAAAACGCTTCTGCGGCAAACCGGAGTATGTGGTCAACTTCATGCGCTTCATCGCCCAGGAGCTGCGGGAGCACATGGCAAAGCTGGGGGTACGCACGGTGGATGAGCTGGTGGGCCGCACCGATCTGCTCTGCGTCCGCACCCCGGCGGTGAACCAGCGGGCGGCCACGGTGGACCTGTCCGCCATTCTGAACAATCCCTGGGCAGGGGCGGGCAAGAGCCACTTCGACCCGGTTGACGTGTACGACTTCAAGCTGGAGGACACGGTGGACCTGAAGGTGCTGGAGCCCCAGCTGGGCAGCGCCCTGTCCGCCGGGGAGTCCCGGCGGCTGAGCCTGCAGGTGTCCTCCACCCACCGGGCGGTGGGCACCATCCTGGGCTCCGACGTCACCCGGCTCCACGGGGATTCCCTCCCCGAGGACACCTTTACCATCCAGTGTACCGGCGGCGGCGGCCAGTCCTTCGGGGCCTTCCTGCCCAAGGGGGTCACCCTCCGGCTGGAGGGCGACGCCAACGACTACCTAGGCAAGGGCCTGTCCGGCGGCACCATCGTGGTCTATCCCCCCAAGGGCAGCCCCTTTGACCCGGCAGAGAACATCCTGGTGGGCAACGTGGCCCTGTACGGCGCCACCAGCGGCAAGGCCTTCCTCAGCGGCGTGGCCGGCGAGCGGTTCTGTGTGCGCAACTCGGGGGCCACCGCGGTGGTGGAAGGGGTAGGCGACCACGGCTGCGAGTATATGACCGGCGGCCGGGTGGTGGTGCTGGGCCCCACCGGCAAGAACTTCGCCGCCGGCATGAGCGGCGGCGTGGCCTACGTGCTGGACGAACAGCGGGACCTGTACCTGCGGCTGAACAAGGAGCTGGTATCCATGTCTCCCGTGACCGAGGCCCACGACGCCGCCGAGCTGCGGGAGCTGATCCAGGCCCACGCCGACGCCACCGGCTCGGCCAAGGCCCGGCACATTCTGGAGCAGTTTGAGGCATATCTGCCCCTCTTCAAAAAGCTCCTCCCCCACGATTACGACCGGATGCTGCGCACCATCGCCCACTTTGAGGAGCGGGGCATGAGCCGCCAGGAGGCCCAGGTGGAGGCCTTCTACGCCAACACCAGAAAGGCAGGGGAATAAGCATGGGAAAACCCACCGGATTTTTGGACGATCAGCGCCAGGGCAACCCGGCTCAGCCGCCCCTGGAGCGCATCAAGCACTATCGGGAGTTCCACCCGCCGCTGGATCGGGAGGAGCGGCGGCGGCAGGGCGGGCGCTGCATGGCCTGCGGCGTGCCCTTCTGCCAGTCGGGGGCGGTGCTGGGCGGCATGGTGTCCGGCTGTCCCCTCCACAACCTGGTGCCCGAGTGGAACGACCTGGTCTATCGGGGCCACCCCAGCCACGCCGCAGACCGGCTGCTGAAAACCAACAACTTCCCCGAGTTCACCGGCCGGGTGTGTCCCGCCCTGTGCGAGGCGGCCTGCACCTGCGGCCTCCACGGCGACCCGGTGACCGTCAAGGAAAACGAGCTGTCCATCATCGAGGAGGCCTGGGCCTCCGGCCGGATGGAGCCCCGGCCCCCCAGGGCCCGCACCGGCCGGAAGGTGGCGGTGGTGGGCTCCGGCCCCTCCGGCCTGGCCTGCGCCGAGCAGCTCAACCGCCGGGGCCACACCGTCACCGTCTTTGAGCGGGAGGAACGGCCCGGGGGCCTGCTGATGTACGGCATCCCCAACATGAAGCTGGAGAAGTGGGTGGTCCTGCGGCGGCTGGAGAAGATGGCCGCTGAGGGCATCCAGTTCCGCATTGGCGTGGACGTGGGCAAGGACGTGTTCCCCGAGGAGCTGCTGGCAAGCTACGACGCGGTGGTGCTGTGCTGCGGCGCCTCCCAGCCCCGGGACCTGACCGTTCCCGGCCGGGAGGCGGCGGGGGTGCTCTTCGCCGTGGACTTCCTGAAAGAGACCACCCGCTCCCTGCTGGACCACAGCCTGGCCGAGGGCACCTACCCCTCCGCCAAGGGCAAGCAGGTGGTGGTGGTAGGGGGCGGCGACACCGGCAACGACTGCGTGGGCACCTGTATCCGCCAGGGCTGCGCCGGGGTGGTGCAGCTGGAGATGATGCCCAAGCTGCCCGACAGCCGGGGAGAGAACAACCCCTGGCCGGAGTGGCCCCGGGTGTGCAAGACCGACTACGGCCAGGAGGAGGCCATCGCCCTCTTCGGCCACGACCCCCGTATTTACCAGACCACCGTGACCGGCCTGATCGCCGACAGCCGGGGCGCACTGGAGGGGGTGACCACCGTGGAGCTGGACCGGGAGCTGAAGCCGGTGCCCGGCACCGAGCGCACCCTGCCCTGCCAGCTGCTGCTGATCGCCGCCGGGTTCCTGGGCCCCCAGGCCTACGTGCCCGAGGTGTTCGGCCTGGAGCGCACCAGCCGCTCCTGCGTCAAGACCCCGGAGGGGAGCTACGCCACCAGCGTGCCCCGGGTCTTCGCCGCCGGCGACATGCGCCGGGGCCAGTCCCTGGTGGTGTGGGCCATCGCTGAGGGCCGGGCCGCCGCCCGGGAGGTGGACCAGTTCCTGCTGGACTGGGGCGGCTGACCGCCATCCAAAACAAAACCGGGCCCCGATCCAGCGGATCGGGGCCCGGTTTTTCCTTGTGCTTACATCTGCTGGTGGAAGGTGCGCTTGATGACCTCCAGCTGCTGCTCCCGGCTGAGGCGGGAGAAGTTCACCGCGTAGCCCGACACCCGGATGGTGAGGGTGGGGTACTGTTCAGGATGCTCCATGGCGTCCAGCAGCAGCTGCCGGTTCATGACGTTGACATTCAGGTGGTGGGCCCCCTGGATGAAGTAGCCGTCCAGGATGTTCACCAGGTTGCCGGTGCGCTCTCCGTCGGTCCTGCCCAGGGCGTTGGGCACGATGGAGAAGGTGTTGGATACCCCGTCCTGGCACACCGCCCGGTAGGGCAGCTTGGCCACCGAGTTGAGAGAGGCCAGGGCCCCGCTCCTGTCCCGGCCGTGCATGGGGTTGGCGCCGGGGGCGAAGGGCTCTCCCGCCTTGCGGCCGTCGGGGGTGGCCCCGGTCTTTTTGCCGTACATCACGTTGGAGGTGATGGTGAGGGCGGAGAGGGTGTGGATGGCGTTCCGGTACAGGGGGTGCTTTTTCAGTTCGGCGGAGAAGTAGGACACCAGCTCCACGGCGATATCGTCCACCCGGTCGTCGTCGTTGCCGTACTTGGGGAAGTCCCCCTCCACTTCAAAGTCCACGGCGATGCCGTTCTCATTCCGGACGGGGCGCACCTTGGCAAATTTGATGGCGGAGAGGGAGTCGGCGGCGATGGACAGCCCCGCCACCCCGAAGGCAGCCAGCCGTTCCACCAGGGTGTCGTGGAGGGCCATCTGGCTGCTCTCATAGGCGTATTTGTCGTGCATGTAGTGGATTATGTTGATAGTGTCCACGTAGAGCTCCGCCACGTAGGAGAGCACCTTTTTGTAGTTGCCCAGCACCTTGGGGTAGTCCAGCACCTCGTCGGTGTCCAGCGGGATGTCGGGCACCACCCGGACGCCCTTCTTCTCGTCCACGCCGCCGTTGATGGCGTACAGCAGGCTCTTGGCCAGGTTGGCCCGGGCGCCGAAAAACTGCATCTGCTTGCCCACCGCCATGGCGGACACGCAGCAGGAGATGCAGTAGTCGTCCCCGTACATGGGGCGCATCAGCTCGTCGCTCTCATACTGGATGGAGTCGGTTTTGATGCTCATGTCGGCGCAGTACCGCTTGAACCCCTCAGGCAGATCCTTGCTCCACAGCACCGTCAGGTTGGGCTCGGGGGCGGTGCCCAGGTTGGTGAGGGTGTGGAGCATCCGGAAGGAGTTTTTCGTCACCAGGGTGCGGCCGTCCACCCCCATGCCGCCGATGGACTCGGTGACCCAGGTGGGGTCGCCGCCAAAGAGCTCGTTGTACTCCGGGGTGCGCAGGTGGCGCACCAGCCGCAGCTTGATGACAAACTGGTCCATCAGCTCCTGGGCCCCCCGCTCGTCCAGCACGCCCCGCTCCAGGTCCCGCTGGATGTAGATATCCAGGAAGGTGGCGGTGCGGCCCAGGGAGGTGGCGGCGCCGTTATTCTCCTTCACCCCCGCCAGGTAGGCCATATACAGGTTCTGCACCGCCTCCCGGGCGTTCTCCGCCGGTCGGGTGATGTCGCAGCCGTACCTGGCGGCCATGGCGGCCATCTCTTTTAAGGCCCGGATCTGCATCTGCACCTCCTCCCGCAGGCGGATGCGCTCGTCGGTCATGGGGCCGTCGATCATGTCCAGATCCTTTTCCTTCTCCTCGATGATAAAGTCGGTGCCGTACAGGGGCACCCGGCGGTAGTCCCCCACAATCCTCCCCCGGCCGTAGGCGTCGGGCAGGCCGGTGAGCAGCCCCGCCGACCGGGCCAGCCGGGTGCGTTTGGGATAGGCGTCAAAGACCCCCTCGTTGTGGGTCTTGCGGTAGAGGCGGAAGTGCCGCTCGATCTCCGGGTCCAGCCGGTAGCCGTACTGCTCCAGGGCGGAGGTGGCGTTGCGGATACCGCCGAAGGGGTTGACGATCCGCTTCAGGGGGGCGTCGGTCTGGAGACCCACGATCACCTCGTTGTCCCGGTCGATGTAGCCGGGGGCGAAGTTGTCGATGCCGGAGACGGCGTGGGTTTCCACGTCGATGATCCCCTTCTGCACCTCCTCAATGATGAGGGCCTGGGCCTTTTTCCACACTTCCGCCGTTTTTGTGGAAATCCCGGCCAGAAAACCGGCGTCCCCGGTGTAGAGGGTGTAATTCTTCTGGATAAAATTCCGCACGTTCACCAAATGCCGCCACTCGCCGGTGCGGAAGCCCTGCCAGGCGGCGCAATTCACGTCAATGCTCATAGGTTCTCCTTTTCGCAGCAAGTCTCGTTCAGTCGTCTGTTCCAGTCCGCCAGGGCCTCCCCCTCCATGGGGGGCGTCCCCTCCAGGGGGTAGGGGATGCCCAGGGCGGCGTATTTGTGTACCCCCAGGGTGTGGTAGGGCAGCAGCTCCACCCGCCAGATGTGCCGGAGGGTCTGGAGATACCGCTCCAGCCCCGCCAGATGCTCCGCCCCGTCGGTGAGGCCGGGCACCGCCACATGGCGCACCCACAGGGGGACCCCCGCCTCCTGAACCTGCTCCAGAAAACGGTCAAAGGCCGCCATGGACCGGCCGGTGAGCTGCCGGTAACCCTCCGCTTCCCAGTGTTTTACATCCAGCAGCACCAGGTCGGTATTCTGCAAGATGGGGCCGTACTCCCCCAGGCCGCAGCCCGCCGTGTCCAGGCAGGTGTGGACCCCCGCCTGCCGGCACAGGGCCAGACACTCCGCCAGAAACTCCGGCTGGAGCAGGGGCTCTCCCCCGGAGAAGGTCACCCCGCCGTTTTGGCCGAAGTAGGGCTGGTAGCGGAGCTGCCGGCCGGTCAGCTGTTGGGGGGTGCAGCTCTCGCCCCCCTCCATGACCCAGGTGTCCGGGTTGTGGCAGTACCGGCAGCGCAGGGCGCACCCCTGGAGAAAGACCACCGCCCGCACCCCCGGCCCATCCACCAGGCCCATGGACTCCAGGGAGTGGATCCGGCCCAAAGTCATGTGGAACCATACCTCCTTTGCAAAAAAGAAAAGCCGACAATCCGGGCTTTCCTCGCCCAGACGGTCGGCTTTTTTCTCATCATACTCCATGTGGTGGCTCCACATTATCCGTCAGTCATATGATGTACCATTTATACCACGGCCCTCCCCTGTTTGTCAACAAAAAAGCACCCATCTTTTTTGTGCAAACTGTCAAAAACACTTCATTTATATTTCTCCCTCTTGTAATTTTAACCAGACACCGCTATAATATAATCAAACAATGTGCGGAGGTTTTGAGAGGCGCAGAGTGGTTCAGGCTGCTTTGCGCTCTTTTTGCACACATGATCTTGGAGGGACTGGCATGGACACACCCCAGCTTTTGGAGCTTCTGGCCGACGGACCGGTAATCGCGGCAGTGAAGGACGACGACGGCCTGAAGCGGGCTCTGCGCAGCGAGGCTCCGGTGCTCTTCCTGCTCTATGGGGACATTCTCACCATCCGGGACACGGTGGCCCAGGTGCGGGAGGCGGGCAAGCGGGTTTTTGTCCATCTGGATCTGGTGGAGGGGCTGTCCACCCGGGAGATCTCCGTGGATTTCATCGCCCGGAGCACCGCCGCCGACGGCGTGATCTCCACCAAAGCCACGCTGACCCGGCGGGCCAGGGAGCTGGGGCTGGTGGCTATCCAGCGGATCTTCCTGCTGGACTCCATGGCCCTGAAGAATCTGGAGCGCCACGTGTCCAACGAGACCGCCGACCTGGTGGAGGTGCTGCCGGGTCTGATGCCCAAGATCATCCGCCAGCTCTGCCGGACCGTCGGCAGACCCATCATCGCCGGAGGCCTGATCTCCGACAAGGAGGACGTCACCGGGGCCCTGGGGGCCGGAGCGGTGGCGGTGTCCTCCACCAACCCCGCTGTGTGGAGTATGTAGGACCCGGACAAGCGCATATGGATGTTTCTGGAGATTGGAGAGTGAAACAGCGCCAGCCCTTCGCCGGGGCGGGTCTGTTTTGCTCTTTTTTCGTCTGATACAATGGTTTACGGGAGGTTTTGCTATGTACGACGTTGTGATCATCGGCTGCGGCATTGTAGGCGCGGCCACCGCCTTCGAGCTGTCCAAGTACCGGCTCAAGGTAGGGATCGTGGAGCGGGAGAACGACGTGGCCTGCGGCACCACCAAGGCCAACTCCGCCATTATCCACGCCGGGTATGATCCCGTCCCAGGCACCCTCATGGCCAGGCTCAACGTCCGGGGCGCCTCCCTGGCCCGGGAGCTGTGCGCCGCGTTGGACGTGCCCTACCTGCCCTGCGGCTCCCTGGTGCTGGGCTTCTCTCCGGAGGATCAGGCCCACCTGGAGGAGCTGTACCGCCGGGGTGTGGCCAACGGGGTGCCCGACCTGGCCCTGCTGACGGGGGACGAGGCCCGTGCTCTGGAGCCCAACCTCTCCCCCGCCGTCACCGCCGCCCTTCACGCCCCCACCGCCGCCATCTGCTCCCCCTGGGAGTACGGCCTGGCTCTGGCGGAGACGGCGGTGCGCAACGGCGCCGAGCTCCAGCTGGAGACCGCCGTTACCGGCCTGACTCCCACGGAGGAGGGCTGGCGGGTGGAGACCAACCGGGGCGTGCTGGAGGCCCGGTATGTGGTCAACGCCGCCGGTCTGGACGCCCAGGCCATCCATGAGATGGCCGCCCCGCCCTCCTTTGCCATCCACCCCTCCCGGGGCCAGTACTTCCTGCTGGACAAGAGCGAAGGCGGCCGGGTGGGCCGGGTGATCTTCCAGTGCCCCAACGAGAAGGGCAAGGGCGTGCTGGTGTCCCCCACCGTCCACGGCAACCTGATTGTGGGCCCCGACGCCGAACCGGTGGAGGGGGACGACACCTCCACCACCAGCGCCGGACTGGCCTTCGTGCGGGAGACCGCCCTGCGCTCGGTGCCGTCGGTGGATTTCCGCACCTCCATCCGCAACTTCGCCGGGGTGCGCGCCTCCACCGGCGCCAAGGACTTTATCATTGAGCTGTCCGCTCCCCATTTCCTGGATCTGGCGGGCATCTGCTCTCCCGGCCTGTCCGCCGCTCCCGCCATCGGGGAGTACGCCGTGGAGCTGCTGGGCCAGGCAGGTCTGGCCCTGGAGCGGAAGGCGGACTTCCAGGCCAGCCGGAAGCGCATCCGGTTCCGGGAGATGTCCCCGGAGGAGAAGGCCAAGCTGGTGGCCGAGCATCCGGCCTACGGCCGGGTGATCTGCCGGTGCGAGACCGTCACCGAGGGGGAGATTCTGGACGCGCTGGCCGGTCCCATCCCGCCCCGGTCGGTGGACGGGGTGAAGCGCCGGGCGGGCGCCGGTCTGGGCCGCTGCCAGGGCGGCTTCTGCGGCCCCCGTGTGGTGGAGCTGCTGGCCCGGGAACAGCACCGCTCTCCCGGAGACATTCCCCAGGAGCGGGCCGGCTCCTGGCTGCTGGTCCGTGAGACGAAAGGAAGGGCGTGCTGATGTATGATCTGATTGTGCTTGGCGGCGGCCCGGCCGGTCTGGCCGGGGCCTGCGCCGCGTGGGAGGCCGGCCTGCGCCGCATTTTGATTGTGGAGCGGGACAAGGAGCTGGGCGGCATCCTCAACCAGTGTATCCACAACGGCTTCGGCCTGCACTACTTTAAAGAGGAGCTCACCGGCCCGGAGTACGCCGGGCGGTTTGTGCGGATGCTTCAGGACACCGGCGTGGAGGTGCGCCTGGACACCATGGCCCTGGAGGTCACCCCTGACCGGAAGGTACATATGGTGGGCAAGGAGACCGGCTACCGGGTGGAGGAGGCCAAGAGCATCCTGCTGGCCATGGGCTGCCGGGAGCGCACCCGGGGAGCCATCGCCATCCCCGGTACCCGGCCCGCCGGCATCTTCACCGCCGGAGCGGCCCAGCGGTATGTGAACATGGAGGGCTGGCTCCCCGGCAAGCGGGTGGTTATCCTGGGCAGCGGCGACATTGGCCTCATTATGGCCCGGCGGATGACCCTGGAGGGGGCCAAGGTGCTGGCCTGCGTGGAGGTCATGCCCTACTCCGGCGGCCTGAACCGGAACATTGTCCAGTGCCTCCACGACTACGACATTCCTCTCTACCTCTCCCACACCGTTACGGATATCCGGGGCAGAGACCGGGTGGAGCAGGTGGTGGTGTCCCAGGTGGACGACCGGCGGCAGCCCATTCCCGGCACCGAAATGGTGTTTGACTGCGACACCCTGCTGCTCTCCGTGGGCCTGATCCCGGAGAACGAGCTGACCCGCCAGGCGGGCATCCAGATCGACCCCCGCACCAACGGGGCGATCGTCTGGGAGAATATGGAGACCTCTCTGCCCGGCGTGTTCGCCTCGGGCAACGTGGCCCACGTCCACGATCTGGTGGACTTCGTCACCGCCGAGAGCCAGCGGGCGGGAAAGGCCGCCGCCCAATATGTCCAGGAGGGTCCGGGGGAGAGCCAGCCCGTTCTGGAGGTACAGAACGGGGACGGCGTAACCTACACTGTGCCCCAGCACATCCGGCCCGGCCGGGTGGAAAAGGCCTGCGACCTATTTTTCCGGGTGAACCGGGTGTGCGGCCCCAGCCGCATTCTGGTCACCTCCGGCGGCGCTCAGGTGGCCGCCTATTCCAGAGACTATCTGGCCCCCGGCGAGATGGAGCACATTATGCTCCCCCGCAAGCTGCTGGACGGGGCCAGCGGTACATTGACTGTATCCATTGAGGAGGTGGCGTCCAAATGAAGGAGCTTATCTGTATCGTCTGTCCCAAGGGGTGCCATCTGAAGGTGGACGAGGAACAGGATTACGCCGTCATCGGCAACAGCTGTCCCAAGGGGGCGGATTACGGCAGGGCGGAGCTGACCCATCCCACCCGGGTGGTCACCTCCACCGTCCGCTGTGAGGGCGGGGCCTATCCCCGTTGTCCGGTGAAAACCAACGGTCCCATTCCCAAGGGGGACATTTTCGCGGCCGTGTCCCTGCTGGACGGGGTGACGGTCAAGGCCCCCGTCCAGGTGGGCCAGGTGGTAGTGGAGAATATCTGTGGCACCGGAGTGGACTTTGTGGCCACCCGCAATATGTGACACAGAATTTATAAAAAAGGAAGGGGCGCAATATTATGGGTACTTACATTCTGGCATTGGATCAAGGCACCACCAGCTCCCGGGCCATCCTGTTTGACCGGGAACAGAACATTCTGGGCGTGGCCCAGAAGGAGTTCACCCAGTTCTACCCCAAGGAGGGCTGGGTGGAGCACGACCCCATCGAGATCTGGTCCTCCCAGTACGGCGTGATGATGGAGGTCATCGCCCAGGCCGGTGTGACGCCGGCGGAGATCGCCGCCATCGGCATCACCAACCAGCGTGAGACCACCATCCTGTGGGACAAGGAGACCGGCCGGCCCATCCACAACGCCATTGTGTGGCAGTGCCGCCGGACGGCGGACATCGTGGATAAGCTGCGGTCCGACGGCCTGGAGGACCACATCCGCCGGACCACCGGCCTGGTGCCCGACGCCTACTTCTCCGCCACCAAGATCAAGTGGATCCTGGACCGGGTGGAGGGCGCCAGGGAGAAGGCCCGCCGGGGCGAGATCCTGTTCGGCACGGTGGACACCTGGCTGCTGTGGAAGCTCACCAACGGGGCGATCCACGCCACCGACGTGACCAACGCCTCCCGCACCATGCTCTACGACATCCGCAAGCTGGACTGGGACGACACCCTGCTCCAGGCTCTGGACATCCCCCGGGCCATGCTGCCCCAGGTCCGCTCCTCCAGCGAAATCTACGGCTACACCGACATCCAGGGCGTCCAGATCCCCATTTCCGGCATAGCGGGCGACCAGCAGGCCGCTCTGTTCGGCCAGGGCTGCTTCTCCTCCGGCGACGCCAAGAACACCTACGGCACCGGCTGCTTCCTGCTGATGAACACCGGCGAGACCCCCTGCGAGAGCCGCAACGGCCTGCTGACCACCATCGCGGTGGGCCTGAACGGCAAGGTGCAGTACGCCCTGGAGGGCTCGGTATTCGTGGGCGGCGCGGTGATCCAGTGGCTGCGGGACGAGATGCGCTTCTTCGCCGAGAGCCGGGACGCGGAGTATTACGCTCAGAAGGTTTCCGATAACGGCGGGGTGTATCTGGTGCCCGCCTTCACCGGCCTGGGCGCCCCCTACTGGGATATGTACGCCCGTGGCGTCCTGGTGGGCATCACCCGGGGCACCCAGCGGGAGCACATCATCCGGGCGGCTCAGGAGTCCATCGCCTACCAGGTGGCCGATCTGGTCCACGCCATGGAGAGCGACACCGGCGTGCCTCTCACCAACCTGAAGGCCGACGGCGGCGCCAGCCGGGATATGTTCCTGATGCAGTTCCAGGCGGACATTCTGGACCGCCAGGTGCTCCGCCCCGCCATCCGGGAGACCACCGCTCTGGGCGCGGCCTATCTGGCCGGTCTGGCCACCAACGTGTGGTCCAGCACGGAGGAGCTCAGCCGCCTGTGGCGGTGCGACACCGCGTTCACCCCCGCCATGGAAGCCGCCAATCGGGAAAAGCTGATGGGCGACTGGCACCGGGCGGTGGAGCGCTGCCGCGGATGGGCCGACCGCTAAGTTCACAGATAACCTGATCAGCCGCCCCCGGGCGCCCTTCCGGCGCCCGGGGGCGGCTTTACAAACGGCGGGGATTGTCCTAAAATGGAAAGCAGTACCACGAAAACGCCACTGGAGGAGGGAGAGCACATGGCTCAGCCCCAAAGCGCCGCGCCCCTCAGCGCCCTGCTGCTGGATGAGGCGGAATTTGGCTCCGACGCCCTTTTGCGGGCCCACCCCTGCGTCAGCACCGGCTTTCCGGCCCTGGACAGACTGCTGGGCGGGGGGCTCTCTCCCGGCCTGACCGTGCTGGGGGCCAGCCCCGGCCTGGGGAAATCCACCCTGGCGCTGAATATCGCCCAACACGCCGCCGCCCACGGCAGCCCGGTCCGCTACTATTCCTATGAGATGCCCCCCAAGCGGCTGGGGATGAAGCTGATCACCCGGGAGAACTTTCTCCGGGGCGGCAGCCCGCTGTTCTCGGTGAAGGACCTGTTTGACGCGGACACCCTCCGGGGCTGGACCGACGGCTGGGAGGCCTACCGGCAGGCCCGGCGGCAGGTGGCCCAGCGGTTGGACCGGCTCTACATCATCGACTGCGACGCCGGCGGGAAGGCCTACACCGCCGAGGACATCCGGGCCGACTTTTTCCGCTTTATGGAGGAGCAGGGCGGGACCGGGGGAATGCCCCTGCTCATTGTGGACTATCTGCAGATCCTCCCTCTGGAGGACGGGGTCCGGGTCAGCGATGCCCGCCAGGCGGTGGACCACAACGTGCGCAAAATGACCGCCCTGTCCAAGGCCTTCGGCGGGGTGGCGGTGCTGCTCATCAGCTCCCTGGGGCGCAGCTCCTACAAGATTCCGGTGCAGATCGACTCCTTCAAGGAGTCCGGCTCCATTGAATTTTCGGCGGACACCCTGCTGGGCATCCAGTTCTCCGCCTGCCAGGGGCAGGACGGCTCCCCCAACCGGGAGTGGAACATGATTCAGGAGAAGGACAAGAACCCCCGGGAGATGGACCTGGTGGTGCTCAAGCAGCGCTACGGCGAAACCGGCAAGGTCCCCTTCCTGTACTACGCCGCCTACGACTGCTTTACCGAGGCCGGGGACCGTCCGACGGCGGCCCCCCTTCCCCGGACGGAGGAGGCCCCTCCGGCCCAGGCCGCCGCCCCGAGCCAGACGGCCGCTCCAGCCCCAACGGCTTCTCCGCTCTCCCAGCCGCCGGCGGCGGAGCAGGCGGAGGCAGCCGAGGAGGTACCGCTGGCGGAGGAGGTTGTCCGCCCCCGGACCCAGGGGCTGGAAAAGGCCTGCATGAACAACACCATGATCGCCCACAGCCTGCGGGGCGGCGGCGGGGTTCCCGGGGAGGAGCAGAGTTGCCGGGTCATCCCCGCCAAGGGCATTTCCACCCGCTACACCATTTCGGCGGAGCTGTCCTGCGGCGACTGCGACGTGGCCGACGCGGTGTACTCCCTCTTTTTGACGGAGAAGTATTTTTCGCCGGAAAACAGCTTTTCCCTCCGGCGGCTGCTCACCCTGCTCACCGGGGACAGCCGGCAGACCCTGACCGCCCGGCGGCGGGACGCCCTGTTGGCCAACCTGGACCGGCTCCAGGGGGCCACTCTCTCCATCCGCTGCGGGGAGGAGCTGGAGGCCAGGGGCATGGACCGGAAATACGAAAAGGCCGGCTTTGATCAGCCCCGGAGCTTCCTGCGGCTGGCCCAGCACAACGGGCGGTACTATTTCCCCTCGGTGCAGCTGGCGGAGGTGCTGCCCCTGTACGCCTATGCCACCATGACGGGGCAGGTGATCTCCTTCCCCACCGCCCTGCTGAGCGCCCGGCCGGGGCCGGGCAAAAAGCCCCTCAGCAGCACCGCCGAGGCCATCGCCATCCGGCATTTTCTCATCTACCGGCTGGAGGTGGTACGCAACCGGAAGAGCCCCCAGGAGCAGCACAAAATGCGCACCATCGCCCTGGGGCGGGACTCCCAGCTCTTCCGGCTTCTCCGGATCCGGCGGGAGGACTACAGCAGCGCCGACTGGAGCCGCCGGTGCCGCCGGGTGGCCGGACTGGTGGCGGACGCCCTGGAGGCTTTCCGGCAGGCTGGCTACATCCAGGGCTATGTGTTCCACGAGGAGAGCAGCGTCACCGTCTCCGGCGCCGTGGCCGACCCGTGGACCCTGGATTACGAACCATAAACAGCAGCAGGCGGGACCGTCTCCGGGCGGTCCCGCCTGTTTTCCTGTCCGGCTCACTCTGGCAGACACCCCCCTTCCGGCCCGTAGGGGCACGTATAGCAGTCCCCGGGGCACTCCACCTCCTGGGCCACGCCGCAGCTGCCGCAGTAGTTGCACGCCTGGCAATCCTGCTGGCAGAAGGGGTAGTTGCCGTCGCAGAGCAGCGGCTCGTCGTCCGGCTCCTCGTACGGCTCGGCCCAGTCGTCTCGGCCGTCGTCCTCCGGCGGGGGGCAGCCGAAGAGCCGGTAATCCGCCAGGAGGAAGGGGTCCTGCGGCTCCTCCCAGCCGTCGCCGAACAGCGCCCGGTCATAGGCCTCGTCCAGGGGCAGGTCCTCCCCCAGGATTTCCTCCCAATCAATTCCCATGAGAATCGCCTCCTTTCCGGTGGTTTTCATTTTTGTTGTGTTCGATATGGTATTTCATATGGATTCTCCTTCCGTATATTCGTATTGATAGGTCAGCCCCAGTCCGTCCAGGTAGTCCTTCAGGGGCCGCTCCGGCCACGAGAGCTCAAACTCCCGTGCGATGCGCTGCTCGGGCCGGTCGCCGGAGGCACGGCTCAGGGCGGCCAGCAGCTTTTCCGCCTCGCCTGCCTCCAGGATGTAGCGGTACTCCGCCCCCATCCGGATCGGGCGGTCCCTGGGGAAGCGCAGGGGGGTGGCGCCGGTGAGCTGCAGCCGCTCCCCCCGCACCTCCACCAGCAGGTAGGACAGGGGCTCCCCGGTGTAGGCGGCGGGCCCTCTGGCCCGGAGGGCCTCCAGCAGCGGATAGGTCTGCCCGCTCACAGCGCCTCACCCCCCTTCTCCCCGGCGGCCTCCGGCAGTTCGCCGTAGGCCTCGTGGGTGTGGAGGTCGTACTTGACCACCAGCCGGGGCTTCTGGCCCCTGGTGAAGAGGTAGGCCTGCTCCAGGGGCATGTTGAGGATGGTGTCCGCCGTCTTGTTGGCCTTGGCGGCAATGTACCGGGCGGTCTCCACGTCCTGGCCCCCCAGGTACAGGCAGTTGTCGCAGTTGTTGATGATGGTCATGCTTTTCTCATGGCCGTAGAGGGCGGACAGCTGGGAGATGCTCTGGAGGATGATGCTGACGTAGATCTCCCGGGAGCGGATCACCGAGATGAGCTTGTCGAACTCCGGGATGCAGGCGTTGGTGGCGAAGTCGTCCAAGATGAACCGGACGGGCACGGGCAGCCGGTGGTCGGGGTAATCCTTGTCCGCGCTGGCGCACAAGGTCTGGAGGGCCTGGGTGTAGAACAGGTTCACCAGGCCGTCCATGGACCGGTCGGTGTCACTGATAGTGAGAAAGACCGCCGTCTTTTCCCGGCCCAGGGCCTTGATGTCCACCCGCCGCCCGCTGCGGTACATCTGCATGGGGCCGTCGTAGGACAGGGCTCCCAGGGCCCGGGAGACGAAGGCCTGGATGCTGGAGTCGGTCTTTTCCGAGTTCTGCACCACGTTGTAGAGCTGGAACTGGCGGGCTGCGAAGCTGTCGGGCTGCTCCTGGGCCAGCTCCTGGAGAAGCTGGCCGTAAATGCGCTGACCCAGTCCGCCGCTGCCATCGGTGGCCGTGAAGAGCCGCACCACATAGTCCAGGGTGTGCTCCACCCGGGGGAGGACTTCCAGCACGTAGCCCACCAGGCAGGCCAGCAGGGTGCGGGCGCTCTCTTCCCAGAAGGCGTCCCGCTTGTCCCCCAGGGGCACCAGGGCGGCGCACAGGGTCTGGATATCCTGCTCCACGTACTTGCCCCGCTTGGGGTCGAAGCGGATGTAATCCAGGGGATTGTAGCCGTCGGAGGCCAGGGTGTCGGTGAAGTCCAGGCTGAACACCTGGTAGCCCCGCCGCCGGAGGAGGGGGCCCAGCTCCTCCTTCAGGCTGCCCTTGGTGTCGGCGATCACCATGCTCTCATTGCACTGCATGATGTTGGGCTTGACGTAGCCCCGGGTCTTGCCGGCGCCGCTGGGGCCGATGATGAGGTCGTTGTTGTTGATGCCGGTGGTGCGGGTGCTGTTGCTGATGAGCTGGCCCTGGGCCAGAATTCTCTGATTGTCCTGCATGGTGATGTTCTCCTTTCCAAGGTTAGATTTTTTCCACAACGCGGTCGGCCAGGCCGAACTCCACCGCCTCCTGGGCGTCGAAGTAGGTGTCCTTGGCGGTGGCTTTGTTGATTTGACGCAGGTTTTTGCCGGTGTGCCTGGCCAGAATGGCGCACAGGTCCTTGCGGCACTTGAGCAGGCGTCCGCTGGTCTCCTGCAGCTGCAGGGCGCTGCCGCCGGCCCCGCCGGAGAGCAGCGGGTCGTGGATCATCACCGTGCCGTGGGGCAGAATCTCCCGGCGGCTGCCTGCCGCGAAGAGGATGGCGGCCATGCTGGCGGCCATCCCCACGCAGACGGTGCGGACGGGGCAGGAGAGGCTCCGCATCACGTCGTAGACGGCCAGCCCGCTGTTGACGCTGCCGCCGGGGGAGTTGATGAGCAGGGTAATCTCCCCCGCCGGATCCTCCCGCTCCAGCCAGCGGAGCTGGCGGATGAGGGAGTAAGCGCTGTCAGGGGTGATTTCGGTGACGCACTCCACCTCCCGGCGGGCCAGCATGTCGTCGGTGATGCGGCAGCTGAAGTATCCGCTGCTGGTCTCGCGGATAATCATGGGTGTTTCACAGTTCATTGGTGAGAGACCTCCTTCCGGTCGTGTCGTTTTTTCTCCTGGGCAATGAGGCAGTAGGGCTCGATGAGCAGCAGATAGAGCATGTGGACTCCCACGTCCTGCATCCACTGGTCGTCCTTATCCAGGCTGTCCTCCGCCATGTGCAGCAAATCCACATAGGGGCATCTGGCGGGCAGCTCCAGATAGGTGCGCAGCATGCCGGCCAGCCAGCGGGGGTATCCGCTGCGGGTGAGGGCGGCCACCCCCTGGAAAAAGCGCTCCTGGGTGCCCATGGCCAGCCGGGCGCTGTCGGGAAGCCACCGGTTGAGCCGGCTGATCCGCTCCTGAAAGGACTGGAGCGGGCGGATACTGTCCTCCTCGCTCTGGTAGCGCTTGGGCATGTTGTCCGGCCTCCGGCCGGTGACTCTGCGGCCCAGCCGCATGGCGTTCACCATGGTCTGGTCTCCCCGCAGGGTGGCGGCCATCAGGCGCATGAGCTCCACCCCCTGATAGTAGCGCTCCCAGTCCCCGTTGCACAGCATATCCCGGGTGGCCAGGGCCACGTCCTCAAAGGTGACGCACCAGTCGGGCAGCAGCGCCCGCATCTGGCGCAGCTGGTCGGGCAGGCCCCGCATCCAGGCCTCCAGGGTCATCTCCCCCACCCGGCCCACCAGTTCTCCGCTGCGGCCTTCGTCGCTGGACACGCCGGCCCGGTAGTCCGCCAGCAGCTGCTGGAAGGGGATGCCGTCCTGCCGGGGCGGGGTGGGCTCCCGGTCCGCCGCCAGCAGCATGGGCAGCCGCCGGGCGGTGCGGGCGGTACACATGGCCTGGCTCCGGCCGTCCTGGAGCACGCGGATCAGGCCGCCGTGCAGGCTGCCGTACTCGGTAGGCGCCGTGCCCTCCCTCCGGCACTCCAGCATGCTCTGCCGGAACAGCTCTCCGGTCAGCTCCGGGGGACAGGGCTCCAGACGGCAGTACCACTCCGGCGGGTCACCCCGGGCTGTCACGGCCTCCAGCATGGTCAGAATCTCCCCCACCTCCCCTTTGGAGAACGGGGAGGCGGAGGTTCGGAACGTGAGGCAGCCGTCCAGCCGGGCGTGGCTGCCCCGCCAGGCGTCCCGGTCGGTAAGCTCCACCGCCAGCAGCACGGCGTCCCCCCGGCACACCAGATAGTCCAACCGCTCCCGCTGGAGTACCTTGGGCCACTGACAGTTGCCCTCCGGCGCGGACAGATCCGCGCACACCGCTCCGCAGAGCAGCCGCAGATGTTCCCGCCGGAACAGCTCCGACTCCGCCAGAGCCCGCTCCCCCGCCTGGGGGTCAAAGATGTCAAACGGCATATTCATGGGCCAGCATACCCGGATACCATATTCATTCATTTCAGATTCCATCCTTTCCTGATTGTTTTCTCAACGCCCCTATCGAAGGCAGGGGTACCCCTGCCTTCTTTCTCCTCCAGGCTCCTGTGACCGCCGGCTCCCCGCACAGCGCGGAACCTCCGTCCAGGACCCTTCCTTCCACAATTTCACCCGGCGCCAGCGCAAGCGGCGCTCACACGCCCGGCTCTCAGGCCTCCACCCCGCTGCCGGATCACGCGGAAGGTGCCGATACCGCAAAACGTTGTCCCGACAGGGACGTTCGGACATGTTTCATGTCCGTCACTTGATGAACAAAATACCTAAAGTATTTATGTTCATCAAATACATATAACATAGCGTTCCATTCAAAATCTCTGAATCCATTCTGCTCCAATGGTTTTCCACATTTTAAAAAATCATCTTTTTATAAACTCAAGCAATTTTTCATCTTTTTCTTTCTCAAATTTCTTTTCGGATTTCAAAAATAGCAAAAAGAAAACCGTCCCGGATGGGAAACCCTAAGGGTTTCCCATCCGGGACGGTATTCTGCTCAAAAGGGTGGCCGCTTACAGCAGTCCTCTGGCGAACTCCAGAATGGACTGGTAATCCACCGCCAGGTTGAGGTTCTGTCCGTCGTCAAAGCCCGCCGTAATGACCCCGATTAGATTGCCGTACACGTCCAGCAGGGCGCCGCCGCTGCTGCCGTGGGAGGTGGGGGCGGTGAACTGGAGCATGGACCGCCGCCCCACCGTCCGAAAGCCGGAGATGATCCCGTCGGACACCGTGTTGAACAGGCCCAGAGGGCTGCCGATGGCCACTACCTTCTGCCCCCGGACCAGCGGCTCCGGTCCCCGGTAGATAGGGATGGGAGCCCGCCGCTTCTCCATGCGCAGGATGGCCAGATCCAGGTCCTGGTTGTACTTGATGAGCTCGTTGGTATAAAAAACCTCCGTCTCCTCCTCCAGCAGCACGCCGTAGTAACGCCCTCCGGCGGCCACATGGAAGTTGGTGAGGATATACCCCGAGCCGTTGATGAGCACCCCGGAGCCGGTCTTGTAGCACTGGTTCTGGTCGTCAAACACCTGCAGCATCACCACCGACGAGGCCAGCTTGGCCAGCTCCTCGTAGGGCATCGGCTGCCGGGACTCCCTGGCGGGCGGGCTGCTGGTCTGCCTCCTGGGGGGCGGCGTCACCACCGGCCGCCGGGCGGGCTGCTGGGCCGCCGGAGGCGGGGCGGCGGGGGTGGAGACAGGCGTGGAGACCACCACCGGCCGGGGCGGACGGTCCGGCCCCTCCACCACCACCGACAGCCCCAGCAGCTCCGGATCCTCCAACCCCACATCCTGGTTCTCGCTCACATACAGCACGTCGCAGCCCATCCGGTACAGCAGGCAGAGGAACAGATACTCCGGCAGCTTCACCACGCCGCCGCAGGCGAATTTGGGGAAGCTGGAGATCTTCTGGGTGCTGACAAACAGGCGGGGAAAGTACTGGTCGATCCAGAACAGCAGCTTGACGGCAAAGTTGCGCACAATGGACTCCTCTGCCCTACCCCGGCTGCGCTGGAAGGCCTCCAGGGTCTCCCGGAAGCTGGTCTCAAAGGCCTCCTCCAAAATCCGGTTCTCAAAGCGGAAGGGCAGCTGCCACTTTCCCCCGTTGTACAGCTTTATGTATGTCTCCAGCGCCCCCTGGTCCGGCTGTCTGGCCAGGGCGGGGACGTACACATACCCGCTCTGCCGGGCCCGGTCGTCCTTCTCCCACATACCCAGCCGCTCCAGTACGCCCTTGTAGTCGTGTCTGGCCAGATAGCGGATAAAGCAGGTCTCTTTCTGGAAGTTGGAATACCGGCCGCTCAGGGCGAAGAACTCCTCAACGGCGTGCTCGGAGCGGGGGCGGAGCACCGCCTGAAAATATTGTCTGTAGTCTGCCATACTCACTGCTCCTTTTCGAGGCGTCCGTCACCCGATCCGCGCCGCCGCCTGTCTCAGCACAAACTCATAAAATCGCTCCCCCGGCCCGCAGACCGCCCTTTCCGGACAGGGAAGGCCTTGAGCCAGCTGCCCATGGGGTACGATGGCCACGTCGGCCCGCTCCAGCATGGGCCGGTCAATGGGGCTGTCCCCGGCGCAGATCACCCGCTCCGCTCCAAACCGCGCCCGCAGCCGGTCCACCGCCGCCCCCTTGTGCATGGACGGCGGGAAGCAATACACCTTCCGCCCGGTTACCTCCACGTCCAGGGGGGTGCGGTCCCGCAGCTCCTCCCGAAGCGTCAAAGCCTCCTGGGGACCGTCGCAGGCGGCGAACACAAACAGCTCGTCCACCATGCGAAAGCGTTTGGCCTGGGGCTGCTTCCCCAGGGCCGCCAGGACCTCCTCCATGGCCTGCCGCCAGGGCCGGACCAGCTCCAGGGACTCCTGCCGCCAGGCCTGGTCCACCGCCCCGCCGTCCAGCAGGATGCCGCCGTTGGCGGCCGCCCCGTACCGGGGCCGGCACCGGAGGGGAAATTGGATGCGCAGGTACTGCTCCACCGAGCGGCTGGTCACCGGGATGAACAGCGCTTTTTCCATCAGCTCCTCCAGCATGGCCGGAGCCGTTGGGGGGAGGTAGCCCTGGGGTTTCCCATCCAGATACTCCACACACAGGTCGGTGTCCAGGGCATGCTTGTATGAAAAGATCAGGGTATTGTCCAAATCGCTTGCAAAGATCGTCTGTTTCATGCTCAGTTGTCGGCCAGCTGCTGGATCAGGCCGCAGGCCCGGTAGTTGACCAGCGGATACTCCACCAGCGGGACCCCCTTCTCCTTTGCCAGTTGATAGATGTGGCCCAGATGCTCCTCGTCCTCCATGCTGTGGACCAGCATCTTCCAGGGCATCCGCCGCAGCAGCACCCGGGTGGCCTCCCCGATGCTGGGCTTCACCAAATTGCGGTCGGCGATGGAAAAGGCCCGGCACAGCCCGTCCACCTCCTCCAGGGCGCTGAGGGCAGGAGGCGTCTCCTCCCCCTCCTCCCCGTCCTCCGGCTGGAAGTGAGCGGCCACCGCGTCAATAAACTGGTAGGTGAGGTCCTGGTCCAGCAGCCCTTTATAGAAGGCCGCGCCGTGGAAGTCGTGGTCGCCAATGATGTCCTTCCGGTAAAAGGTGCGGCTCAGCAGCCCGGACACGGTGGAATTAAGGCAGGAGCTGGCGATGAGGAAGTCGTCGTGGGTCCCCCACTTCTCCGCCAGCCGGGCCGGATCGGACAGCACCGCCAGCCCGGCGCTGACGCCGGGGTACTCCTCCATGGCCCGGCTCAGCTCCCGCTGGATGGCCCCCTTGCCGGTCCAGCCGTCCACAAACTGGAGCTGCTCCGGCCGGTGGCGGGCCAGCAGATAGGCCATGGCGTTGCGGTCGATCCCCTTCCCCCGGATAATGGAGATGGTATAGTGCTTCACATCGGCGTGGTAAAACCGGGCGATATACCGCTTGAGCAGCACGCCGATGGAGGTGCCCGCCCGGGCCAGGGAGACCAGCACTGCCTCCGGCCCCTTGTCCCGCCAGATCTGCCGGGATACGGCGGCCACCGCCCGGGCGGTCATGGGGGCGTACCGGGCCAGGCCGTCGTGGTAGGCCGCCAGATAGGCCGGCGAGGGCTCGTACTCCACGGGCAGCATTTCGGAATAGTGGACCCCGCTCTGGATGCGCTTCTCTCGCTCCGCCGTGGGCAGAGGCTCCACCAGTCCGGTGATGTCCTTCAGCAGGATTTCCACATCCTGCGGCTTATAGGTACCAAACATGTCGTCCTCCCTGGACATAAAAAACCTTCCGGCCCGCCTGGGGCGGGAAGGCCCCCAGCAGGCTGGCCAGCGCCCCGGTCCCCTCCACCGGCGTGTCGGAGACCACCACAATGGCGTCATAGCCGTCCATGTTGTAGAGATAGGTGGGGCGGGCCTCGTCATAAAAGCTGGGCAGCTTGGCCCCGGAACGGATGGGGTAGTCCCCCCGGCCGCAGACGCCGATGGGGCTTCTGGTGGTGGCGTGGCAGCGGACCGCGCAGCCCCGCTCCTCCAGCATGGCCCCCAGCGTCAGGGCGGGGTACATGCACTCCTCCGTCCCCAGCACCGCCACCCGGCTGCCCGCCGGGATGTCCAGGCCCGGCCCCGTGAGAAAGGCCCGGGCCAGCCCGGCGCAGCTGTCCTCATAGGCTCCGATGGGCAAACCCAGCCTGGGGTCCAAAAGTTTTCCACACGCTAATACCTCACTGTGGAAAACTTCCGCGACCGGCTCCGCCGGAGGGGCCTCCGCCACCTCCAGGTCCTCCACCAGGGCGGCGTAGTCCTCCTGGGGGAGCTTGACCAGGTACTGGCTGTGGATGCCCGCCTCCTCCAGCAGCTGCTGGTTTTCCGGGGAGACCCGGTTGAGGATGGAGGCGGCCACGATCTGCTTGTCCCGCAGCTGGGGATACCGCCCCTCCAGTTCGGCCACCATGTTGCGCAGGGTCTTTCCGGTGGAGATCTCGTCGTCCACCAAAATCACCGTGTCCGTAGCGGCCAGCCACTCCGGCAGACGGTCGCCAGGCAGCTTCTGCTCCACCGCGTGACTGTGCTCCTCCAGAAATTCCAGCCACTGGCCGGCCTGGGGAAAGTTCTCCCGGGTGGTGTGGAGGTAGACGCACTCCGGCCCCAGGGAGGCGGCCACCGCCGCGCCCACGGCGGTGGCGGTCTCCGCGAAGCCGAGCACCAATCCGGCGCCTGGGTATTGCTTTGCCAGCAGCTCCCCCAGGGCCCCCATCATAGTCAGGGCCTCCGAGGGGCTTACCGGGATGTGCTTGGCCTGCAGCGGGTTGACCAGCAGGTAGGGCCGCTTGCTGTTCTGAAACCGCTTGGCCAGCCGCAGGGTATCTTCCTTGGTGTAATCAGGCATTCCTTTTTTCCTCACTGTTATCAAGACTTCCGGCGGCCTCCCAGCAGGAAGCCGAAGGCCGTGCCGCACAGCCCGCCCACAATGTGCATCAGGTTGGCCACGTTGTCCCGCACAAAGACCATGTCGTACACCTCCTGGCCCAGGTACAAGGCGCCCACCAGCAGCAGGGTCAGGGGGATCTTCCCGTCCCGCATACCGGAGAGGGAACCCAGCATAATGAGCATGAACACGATGCCGCTGGCTCCCAGCAGGGCGGTGTGGGGGAACAGGAGAAAGTGCAGCACGCCGGAAACCAGTGCTGTCAGGACGATGGCGGCCAGCAGGGAGCGGCTGCCGTACTTCTCCTCCATGGGGGGACCCACCACCAGCAGCAGCAGCATGTTCCCCATAAAATGGCTGCCGTCGGCGTGGCCCAGCACATGACCCAAAAAGCGCACGTAGGTCAGGGGGTTGGCCAGAGAGGAGCGGTACACGGAAAACAGGGCGGAGGTGGTCCACCCCTTGGTGAGGTAGCCCAGAATCAGTGCCAGCAGGGAGAGAAAGAAGAAGCTGAGGATCACCGGCGAGTTATACTGTAATTTTTTCATGCCACAGGGCCTCCCATGCTTGGAAAAGGGGTACTCCCTGGGGAGTACCCCTTTCCGGTTTTATTTCGGGGTGACAGCCTTCCGAATCATATCCACGGGGATCATGGTCACCGCCAGGATCCCCGCCACCAGCCAGCCCACCGGCGGGAAGGGCACGCAGCTGAACATGCTGCCAATCCATGCGCAGGCCGGCACCAGGGGGGCGTTGACGATCAGCGCCTGGATCACCACGATGGCGAGGAACACCTTCATAAAGCCGGTGTTCTCGTTCAGGCCCTTGAAGATGGCGAAGCCGTCGTCGCGGACGTTGAAGCCGTTGAACAGGGCGCTCCAGATAAAGAGCACGAAGTAGGCCGACAGCTTCTGTTCGGTGTTGGCGAAGAACTGGTCAAAGAAGGGGAGCTTCAGGAAGAGGAAGCTGAGCACGGTGAGCCACAGGCCCATGGTGAGAATCTGCACCATCATGGGCTTGCTCACAATGCTCTCGTCCCGGCGGCGGGGCTTTTCGGTCATATACCGCTCCTGAGCCGGCTCGTTGCCCAGCATGATGGCCCCCAGGCCGTCCATCACCAGGTTGACGAACAGCAGATGGGTCACCTTCAGGGGCTCCTCCACCCCGAAGAAGGGGGAGATGGCGCTGACCACCACGGCGGCCACGTTGATCACCAGCTGGAACTTGCAGAACTTCAGGATGTTGTGGTAGATGGTCCGGCCGTACCAGATGGCGTCCTTAATGGACTTGAAGTTGTCGTCCAGGATGACGATCTTGCCGGCCTCCTTGGCGGCCTCGGTGCCGCTGCCCATGGCGAAGCCCACATCGGCCCGCTTCAGGGCGGGGGAGTCGTTGACGCCATCGCCGGTCATGCCCACCACCAGGTTCATCTCCTGGCACAGCCGCACCATGCGGGACTTGTCGGTGGGGAGGGCCCGGGCGATGACCCGGATGCGGGGGATGATCTGCTTGACCTCCTCGTCGCTGAGCTCATTGAGCTGGGCGGAGGTGAGGGCCACGTCGTCCTCGGTCTTGAGCAGGCCGGCGTCGGTGGCGATGGCCACCGCGGTCTCCAGCCGGTCGCCGGTGATCATGACCACCTGGATGCCCGCCCCCTGGACGGCGGCGATGGCCTCCCGGGCCTCGGGGCGCACGTCGTCCCGGATGCCCACAAAGCCCACGATCACCGTGTCGTCGTTGATCTTGTTCTCGGTCATCTGCTGGTTGGAGTACCCGAAGGCCAGCACCCGCATGGACTTGCTGGCCAGCTCGTCGATCTTGGCGTTGATGGCCCGCAGGGAGATGGGGTGCTCCTCCCCGCTGAGGCTGAGGTATTTGGTGGAGGCGTTCAGCAGCCGCTCGGGAGCGCCCTTGTAGAAGGTCTTTTTCAGCTCGCCCAGGTAGGCCTGGCTGAACTTGTTGGCGGAGTTGAAGCCCTGGGAGAGGGTGACGGTACAGGAGCTCTCCAGCTTGCCGAACAGCTCCTGTCCCAGGAATTTCATCAGCGCCTGGTCGGTGGCGTTGCCGCCGATGACGTTGCCGGAGGCGTCAAACATGGACTGGCTGTTCTTGCCAATGGCCAGATCCACCAGGCCCTTGATCTTGCCGTGCTGGGGCAGCTCGGCCAGGGGGATGGTGATGCCGTCTCCCGTGAAGAACTCCACCACCTCCAGCCGGCCCTTGGTGATGGTGCCCGTCTTGTCGCTGAACAGGATGTTCAGCGAGCCGGCGGTCTCGATGCCCTCGGCCTTGCGCACCAGCACGTTGTGGTCCAGCATCTTGCTGGTATTCTGCATCAGCACCAGGGAGATCATCAGCGGCAGGCCCTCGGGCACCGCGCACACGATGATGACCACCGCCAGGGACACCGCCTCCACCACGTCCTTGATGATCTCGGTGGCGCCGGTGTCCAGGTAGGGGCCAATGCCGCCGGCGGAGATGACATAGAAGGCCAGGTACATGGCGGCGATGACCACGGCGCCGATATAGCCGAATCTGGAGATCAGGCCCGCCAGATTGGAGAGCTTCACCTTCAGGGGGGAGTCGGGCTCCTCGTCCTGCATCTCCTCGGCCATTTTGCCCATCATGGTGGCAAGGCCCACCTTCTGTACGTCCAGCACGCCCTCGCCGTCAAAGAGCACCGCCCCGCGGAACAGGGAGTGCTTGTCCACAAAGGTGTCGCCGGTAATCTCGTCGGCCAGGCGGAACTCCCCCGGGGCCGCCGTCTTGGAGCACTCCTCCGCCTCGCCGTTCAGGGCGGAGTTGTCCACCTTGATGTGGCCGTGGATGAGCACGCCGTCGGCGGGGATCTTGTCGCCGGACTGGAGCAGGACCTTGTCCCCCACCACCACGTCGTCCATGTCGATGACGGCCACGACGCCGTTGCGGTAGACCTTACACTGGTCCTTTTTGGTGCTGTCCTTCAGCTGGCGGTACTTGGTATCGCTGGCCACTCCGGTTTTGGCCGAGACGAAGGCCACGATCAGGATGGCCACAATGGTGCCGATGGGTTCATAGATATCCGCGTAGCCCAGAACACACATGACGATCATCAAAACCGCGATCGCCAGGAGGATCCGGATCATGGGATCGCCGAAGGTCTCCTTGAACTCCGCCCAAAATGTGGTGGGTTCTGAGTCGGGGATCACGTTGCTGCCGTATTTTTCTCGAGATTCGGCAACCTCTTTGTCCGAAAGCCCGTTATAGTGCATAATTTTTTCTCCCGTATACACAGGAAAAGAGAAGCCAGGTGCAACGCCGCTTCTCTCTCCTGTTTTCTATGTTGTCAAACAGAAATGAATGCTTACATATACCGCCGGCACAGCTCGGGCAGGCCGGGGTCGGTGGTGGCCTGGCCGATGGCGTTGAACTTCCACTCGCCGTTGTGGCGGTAGGCCTCGCCGAAAATCATGGCTGTCATGCCGTCGTAGTTCTCCGACAGGTTGTACCGGCACAGCTCCTGGTTGTTGCGGGCGTCCACGATGCGGATAAAGGCGTTGCGGATCATGCCGAAGTGCTGGTTGCGCTGCACCGCCTGGTAGATGTTCACCACGAACACGATGCGGTCATACTCGGCGGGCACCTGCTGGAGCTGAATGACGATCTGCTCGTCGTCCCCCGCGCCCGCGCCGGTCAGGTTGTCGCCCATGTGCCGCACCGCCCCGGTGGGGTGCTGCAGGTTGCCGAAGTAGATGATATCCTTCCCGTCCAGCAGTCTGCCGCCCCGCAGCATGAGGGCGGAGGCGTCGCAGTCGATGGCCTGGGGCTTGGAGCCGAACAGGCCGCCCAGCAGGCCGCCCTTGTTGGCCTGGGCCTCATCCCAGCCCAAACCCACAATCACCTGGTTCAGACCCTCCTGGCCCTCCTTGGTCAGGCTGACCTTCTGGCCCTTTTGCAAACTAACAGACATGGTTTTTCCTCCTTATTTTCTCCCGGCGGTCCAGGACAGGCCCCAGTGGAAGGCCTCGTCCAGATCCCGGTGGCCCTGGTAAAACTGGACGATCTTCTCCACGCTGAAGGTCTCGTCGTTGATGTTCTCCAGCAGCACCAGGCCGCACATAATCTTTTGGGAATTAAACTCATCCATCTTCACGATCAGGTCCTCGGCCCCGGGGTAGCGGATGGTGACCACCGCGTCGGCCTGCTGCCAATTGGCAACCCCCTCGTAGATGTAGGTGTAGACCAGCACCCGCTGGATCTCGGCGATGCGGTTGCCGTCAATGCGCAGATTCTCCCCGGTGGTGACGGCGCCGGTGCGGTCGTCCCCGTCCAGGGCGATGTAGGGCTCCCGCTGGAGGGAGCCGAAGGCGTTGCCCAGGGCCTGGACGGCGCCCTTTCTGCCGTTTTTCAGCTCAAACAGGCAACCCAGGTCCAAATCAATGCCGCCGGAGTTCTTGGAGCCCATCAAGCTGGCGAAAAAGCCCTGCTTGGCTGGCTTGCTGTTCCAGTTCAGGTTGACCAGGATCTCTCCCAGGCCGGCGTTCTGCTTCTTTTGAAGGTTGACCTTTTTTCCCTTTTCCAGACTGATGGCCATGGCTTCCTCCTTATTCCACCTCGACCCCGTAGTTGGCGCACAGGGCCGCCAGGCCGCCCTGATAGCCGCTGCCGATGGCGTTGAATTTCCACTCGCCGTTGTTCTTGTAGAGCTCGCCGAACACCGCCGCCGTCTCGATGGAGAAGTCCTCCCCCAGATCGTAGCGCAGCAGCTCCTGTCCATTGGTCTCGTCGTAGATGCGGATGAAGGCGTTGTTCACCTGGCCGAAATTCTGCCGGCGCTCCTCCGCCTCATAGATGGTGACGGTGAAGGCCACCCGGGTGACGTTGTCGGGCAGGCGGCTCAGGTCCACCTTGATCTGCTCGTCGTCCCCGTCGCCCACGCCGGTCAGGTTGTCGCCCAGGTGCTCCACCCCGCCGGAGGGGTCCTTCTGGTTGCCGTAGAACACAAAGTCCTCGCTGCGGGCGGTCTTGCCGTTGTCCCCCAGCAGGAAGGCAGCCGCGTCCAGGTCGAAGGCCCCACCGGTGTCAAAGGCGTTCACATCCCAGCCCAGGCCCACCACCACACGGGACAGGCCCGGATTGTCCTTGGTGAGGCTCACTTTCTGGCCTTTTTTCAGATTAACAGGCATGATTGGTTTCCTCCTTACGCAACTTCAATTCCGTAGTGGCCGCACAGCGCCGCCAGGCCGCCCTGGAAGCCGCTGCCGATGGCGTTGAACTTCCACTCGCCGTTGTGCCGATACAGCTCGCCCACCACGATGGCGGTCTCGATGGAGAAGTCCTCCCCCAGGTCGTACCGGATCAGGTCGGCGCCGGACACCATATCCTGGATGTGGATATAGGCGTTGGACACCTGGCCAAAATTCTGGTTGCGGCTCTCGGCGTCATAGATGGTGACGGTAAAGGCGATGCGCTCCACGTTGGCGGGCACCTGAGACAGATCCACCACGATCTGCTCGTCGTCGCCGTCGCCCTCGCCGGTCAGGTTGTCGCCCAGGTGCTTGACCGAGCCGCTGGTGTGCTCCAGGTTGCCGTAGAACACAAATTCCTTCTCGCTGGGGCACTTGCCGGAGGCGTTGGTCATGAAGGCCGCCGCGTCCAGGTCGAAGGCCGCTCCGGAGTCATAGGCGTTCACATCCCAGCCCAGGCCCACCACGATCTTGGTCAGTCCCGGATTGCCCTTGGTCAGGTCTACTTTCTGTCCCTTGGTCAGATTGATCGGCATAGTGATATCCTCCTTATTCCCGAATCGTTTCTTTATTTCTTCTCAGGCATGCTGTACCTGGAGTTGAAATCCGCCTTGATGGCCTCCAGCCGCTTCTGGTCGTCCACCCGCTGCTTGCGGGCGTTCTCCTGGATCTGCCGGGTCTCGTCGATGCCGGAGACGATGGTCTGCCAGGTCCGCTCCAGGGTCTCGATTTTAATGGAGCTGCCCGAGGCCAGCCGGGCGGTCATCTTGGACTGCTCGGCGGTGTTCTGGGCGTTGCGGATGAGCATTTCGTTGGTCTTTTCGTCCAGGGCGGACATGGCCTCGGCCTGGATACGCTGGCGCTTGAGCATGATGGCCTGGGTGAGGGCCTGCTTGAACACCGGCAGGGTGATGATGAAGGCGGAGTTGATCTTGCGCACCAGGTTCATGTTGCTGAACTGCATGGTCTTGATCATGGGGATGGCCTGCATGGCCACATTCTCCGCCGTGCGCAGGTCCTGGGTGCGCTGCTCCAGCATCATCAGGGCCTGGTTCAGGCTGGTCAGCTCGAACTGGATGGAGTTGTCGCCGCTAGCCTCCATGTCGGCCTGCCGCTGGGCGATGTAGGCCTCCAGCTCCCGGCAGCCCTGCTCCCCGGCCAGGATATACTTCACCAGCTCGTGGTAGTAGTTCACGTTGGCCTGGAACATCTCCTCCAGCTTGCGGTTGGACTGCTTGATCTCGCTCTCGTACTGCTTGAGCTGGACGTAGATCTTGTCCACCTCCTGGCCCATGGTGTGGTACTTGGCCAGGATCTTGTCCAGCTGCTTGCGGAGATTGCCGAAGAGCTTGCCGAACAGGCCGGGGTTTTCCTTGATCTCCTCGATGTCGAACTTGTCCATGATCTTGGCCAGGGTGGTGAGCATGGCGCTGGACTCGTCCAGCTGGGACATGTTCATGCTGTTGAGCACCACGTCGGAGCACTTGGAGATCTCCTCCGCCGCCCCCGCGCCGAAGGAGACGATGGTCTCCAGGTTATAGACCTCGATCTGGCTGGCCAGCCGGTCCACCTCGGGGGAGTTGGTCAGGGCCTGGCTCATCTCCTGGCGGTCGGCCACAATGTCATACTGCTGATAGTTCTCCTGCTCCGCCGGGGGAGCGGCCGCGGCCTGCCCCTGGTCGGGAAGGGCGTTGGGGGTAGGTCTGCTGAAATCCAATCCCATAGTCATGTACTCCTTCCAAATAGTCTTCTGATGGAACTCAGTCCGCCCTCCTGGACGGCGTTGAGGTTGGGAACGGACAGGTCGTACAGGTACTCTCCGATCTGGTGCTCGTTCACATACCCCTCCGGGAGATATTTTTCGATACACTGATACCCTGTGGGTACAAAGAACAGGATGTCGAAGCCCACCAGGTTGAGATAGGCCACCAGGATGCTGTCCTCCAGGGAGAGGATCTTTTCCGTGGTGTTGATGAAAATGAGCTTGGGATTCTTTTTGGTAAAGTCAAACTTCTGGATGAGCCGCAGCAGGTCCCGGTTCAGGTTGAGGGCGGTGGCCACCACGGTGTACTCCGTGCCGTTCTGGTAGGTACCCGCCACCACCTTCTGGTCCAGCAGCAGCTGGAGCTTGTCCAGCAGATGCTCCTGCATCTCCCCCCGGAGGATGCCGTAGGGGTAGGCCTTGTGCTCCTTGATCTTGCCCCGCTGCAGCCGCCCGTTTTTCAGAAATTGGGTGGCGAAGGGCTTGATGGGGTTGGCGTCCGTCCCGGCGAGCCAGGGCACCGACCGGACCACCAGGGTGTCCGGCGTCACCAGCTTTTTCAGCTCCAGCCAGTAGGCGTTGGTCTGCCCGTCCTTCACGCCGCAGATCTTCTCCAGCAGCACCGGCATGGTCACCGTCTGGTCCATCACCGAAAAGCTGGGGCGGTATTTCAGCTCCTGGTCCCACAAAATGGGGATCTCCTCGTACATGGTGCGCAGGGTGACCGTCTCCGCCTTGCCGTACTGCTGGTTGCGGTACATCCCCGAGTCCTGATACATCAGCGAGTCCAGGTCCCGCTCGGCCTGATAGGCCGCCGTGCTCACCCGCACCTGGGCGGGCTCCACAGGGAAGCTGTCCATGGGGAGGGACTGCTCATACCGCAGCTCCAGCAGGGCGGGGTCCTGAAGGGGGCAGCCCTGATTTCCGTCGGGCAGCAGCACCAGCACGTCCACCGGCAGCCGGGCCAGCAGCCGCAGGAACAGGGCCTCGTTGGCGGTGGCGCACCTGCCGAAGAGGAGGAACACCCCTACCTCCGGCATCTGCCAGCCGGCAAACAGCTCCTTCTGATACCGCTTGAGCCACGCCAGCAGATAGACCGCCTTGTTGGTCAGGCGGGATACATTGCCGCCCGGCTCCCTGGCCTCCTCCAGGATCAGGTCCAGAAAGGCCTTCGCCATCAGCCGCTGGAGCTCCTGGCTGGAGGGATATTGGATGTTGGGCGTCAGGCCCGCCGCCAGCTGCTCCACGTTGGCGTAGTTCTGCCGCTTGATGGACGCGATCTCCTCCGGCGTGGGGGCGGGAATGCCGCCGTTCACCAGGCATACCCGCCGCTGGCCGCTTTTCAGCTGCTTGTAGAAGGAGAACATGTCGTTGGAGAAGAGCAGCTTGTCCTCCACGCCGTACTGGATGACAAAGCCGTTGTAGAAAAAGCCCGGCTCGCTCCCCCGGCCCTGGGCGCTGGTAAGCAGCTCCTGGACCTGGGGGCTCTTCATCCAGGCGTTGGTGCAGGGGCGGAGGGCGGGGGGCGGGCCGTAGAGCCGCTGGCGGTTTTCCTCCCTGCGCAGCTCCTCCTGGAGCCCCTTCAGGCCAAAGCCATCGGGAAAGGCGGTCATGCCCGGCTCCTGGTAGAGGACGGACAGGGCGGAGCTGGGGTCCAGCTTCAGATAGGGGGAATCTCCTCCCCGCTCCAGCAGGACAATGTCGGCCCCGGCCCGGGACAGCACGGTGAGCAGCTGCAGCTCGTACTGGCTCACCGCCCCGTCGTACAGGATCTGGGGCAGCTGCTCCGCTCCCAGCCGGTTGACGATGCGCTCAAACTTGTAGTAGAGCCAGCACATATATTTGATATAGGCGTTGCGCAGCATATTTTCATTTTTCCCCTCCCGCAGCATGTCCTGCAGGGTGGAAAACATGGCCTCCACCACGATGGCCCGCTGGGGATCGGCCATCCGGGGCAGCCACCGGCGCAGCTTGCCGTCCAGAAAGGCCCGGTCCAGCCGGAAGTCCTGTCCCATCATCTCGGAGAAGTAGGCCAGGTTGTTCACGTCGGGGTTGGGGATCTTCCCGTCGATGATCACCCCCGTGCGTCTGGCCGACTGGTAATAGGCCTTGAGAAAGTCCGCCACGGCGGGGGAATAGCCCGCGATCCGGCAAAAGTAAACCCCCGCCTCCCTCCGTCCGGAGAGCGGCAAGAATATGTCATTGAGTTTTTCCGGTATGATCAGTTTCAGCATGCCATCAACTTTCTCCGACTGAAGTATGGAATCATTCCCATTATAGCACTTCTTAAAATTTTTTCAACTTGAAGAAAGGGCCATTTACCCAATAAAATGGCCTGTTTGTGCCTAAAAAATTTTTAATCTTCTTTTCATGTTCTCCCATTGTCTTTTGTGGTAAAATTACTAGGTTATCCCCCTGTCTGGGGGATATGATTTTCAGCTGTAAAGAGGGATTGTGATGATCGAGCAACTCAGCGGGTATGACGTGGGCGCCTTGATGTACTGCCCGGCCCACGCCCACGGGACCATTGCCGGCGCTCTGCTGCGGGAACAGTATCCCAAGCCCTTTTCTCTGGCCTTCTGTCTGGAGGACACCGTGCCGGAGGCCCTGGTGGAGCAGGCGGAGGGGGAGCTCTATCAGATCCTGCAGGAGATTTGCCGCAACCGCTCGGAGCACGCCTTTTATCTCCCCCTCATTTTCGTCCGGGTGCGCTCCCCCCAGCAGCTGCGGAAGCTGGCCGCCGCCTACCGCCCCTTCTCCTCCATCCTCCAGGGCTTTATCCTGCCCAAGTTCTTTGTGGAGAACTGCGGGGCCTATATCCAGGCCATCCAGGACATTGCCGCCGCCGGGGCGGACTACCGCTATATGCCCATCTTTGAGTCCCCCGCCATGCTGCCCCTCCACACCCGCTATGAGCAGCTGGCCCAGGTGAAGGAGCAGCTGGACACCGTGGCCGACAGAATCCTCAACGTCCGGGTGGGAGGTAACGACCTCTCCCACGCCTTCGGCCTGCGGCGGACGGTCCATGACACCATTTACGACGTCCGGCCGGTGGCCCACCTGCTGACCGACCTGGTCACCACCTTTGCCGGCCGGTATGTGGTCTCCGGCCCCGTGTGGGAATATTTCTCCGGGGACGGCTGGGAGGAGGGCCTGCGGCGGGAGCTGGCCCTGGACCTGCTCAGCGGGTTTATCGGCAAGACGGTGATCCACCCCAACCAGATCCCGGTGGTCAACGACATGCTGAAGGTCTCCGCCGGGGACTACCGGGACGCCCAGGCCATCACCGGCTGGAACGGGGCGGACGGGCTGCTGGTGGCCTCCAGCGCCGACGCCACCCGCATGAACGAGTACAACACCCACTTCAACTGGGCCAGCAAGGTACTCCGTCTGGCCCAGGTCTACGGCGTGCGGGAGAACTGAGCTGTCAAACACGATAAGAAAAAACGCGGTCTTTCCCTCCAGGGGAAAGACCGCGTTTTACTTGGTCAGAGTATGGCTTACCGGTCGTTCCGGCACAGGTCGGCGAAGGACTCCCGCTCCACCGCCACATAGTGCTCCCGGCCGCCCCGCAGCATGACAATGGGGGGACGGGGCAGGCGGTTGTAGTTGGAGGCCATGGAGTAGTTGTACGCGCCGGTGGTACACACGGCCAGAATATCCCCACGGCCCACGCTGCCGGGCAGCTGGACGCCCTGCTGGATGATGTCGCCGCTTTCGCAGCAGCGGCCTACCACCGAACAGGTGAAGTCGGCCTTCTCGTCCATCTTATTGGCAAGCAGGCAGGTATAATTGGCCTGATAGAGGGCGTAACGGGGGTTGTCCGTCATGCCGCCGTCCACAGAGACATAGTTTTTGTAGCCGGGGATCCGCTTGACCGTACCCACGGTGTACAGGGTCATGCCGGCGGCGCCCACGATGCTGCGGCCGGGCTCCATGTGGATCTCCGGCATCTCGATGGACAGCCGGGCACAGGTCTGCTTGATGGCGTCGGCCACCTGGGCCACCTTCACGTCCACGTCCAGATGGGGGTCGCTCTCCACATAGCGCACGCCGTAACCGCCGCCCAGGTCCAGCTGGGGAGCCATGTAGCCCAATTTCTTCTTCATGTCGGCCACAAACTCCAGCATGATGACGGCGGCCCGCTCGAACACGTCCTCGGCAAAGACCTGGGAGCCCACATGGCAGTGGAAGCCCATCAGCTCCACATGGGGCTGGGCCAGGGTGAAGGCGGTGATCTCCTCGGCCTGGCCGGTTTCAATGGCGCTGCCGAACTTGGAGTCCACCTTGCCGGTGGCGATGGCCTCATAGGTGTGGGGGTCAATGCCGGGGGTCAGGCGCAGCAGCACCTTCTGCCGGATGCCCCGCCGGGCGGCCTCCGCCTCGATGGCCCGGATCTCCTCCACGTTGTCGGCCACAAAGTAGCCGATGCCGTGCTCCATGCTGTAGCGGATATCCTCGTCGGTCTTGTTGTTGCTGTGAAAATAGGCCTGGCCCAGATCGTAGCCCGCCTGCAGCGCGGTATAGATCTCGCCGGAGGAGACCACGTCGATGCCCATGCCCTCCTCCTTCATGATCTCGTAGATGCGCTTGAAGGAGGCCGCCTTGCTGGCATACAGGGGGCGGGCCTTGTCCCCAAAGTGCTTTTGGAAGGCCGCCAGGTACGTCCGGCAGTTTTCCCGGATTTTGTCCTCATCCATCAGGTACAGCGGGGTGCCGTACTGCTGGGCCAGCGCCGTCACGTCCTGTCCCGCGAAGTACAGGCGACCGTCCGCGGCGGTAATGTTATCACAGATCATGGGACTCTTCCTTTCTGTCTCTCTGGACCCGGGGAGGGTCTTCCGGCGGCGGCGGCGAAGCCCCCGCCGCCGGAAGTCAAGAGGGAATTATTTCTGAAGCTGCTTGCCGCTGATGGCTCTCTCCAGCCAGTTCTTGCCGTCGGTGATACGGGCCACAATGTAGCAGACCACATAGTCGCCGGAGGAGTTGATCATGGTAGCGGGAGGATCCACCAGGTTGCCGATGGCCACCAGGATGGGGAAGGCCACCTCAATGTGCTGGGGGAAGAAGATGGAGCAGATGATATACTCGCCGATATAGCCGCCGCCGGGCACGCCGGACATGCCCACGGAGGAGAGCACGGCCACCAGCACCACCAGGGGCAGCATGCCCCAGCTCATATCGGAGCCCATGGTTCCCATGACGAAGGCGATCTTCAGCACACAGGAGAAGCAGGAGCCGTCCATGTGCATGGTGGCGCCCATGGGGATGACCATTTCGGCCACGTCCTTGGGGATGCCGGTATCCTCCGCCTCACGCAGGTTGGTGGGGATGGTGGCGGTGGAGGAGCAGGTACCCAGGGACATGACGGCGGGACGGGCAATGTGCTGGAACATGGTCTTGATACCGTGCTTGCCGCCGCCGATCCAGGCAAACAGGGGGAAGGCGGTGAAGAGGTAGATGAAGCACAGGGGATAGTACACGATCAGGGCCCGGCCGTAGGCGGTAGCCACTTCCGCGCCGTAGGTGGCCACCAGGTCGGCGAACAGGGCGAAGAAGGCGATGGGGGCATAGTAGGTGATGATCTTCACGAAGGCCATCATGACCTCGCTCAGGCCCTCCAGGAACTTGCCGATGATGTGGTCCGGGCCGCCCACCAGGTTGGTGGCGAAGCCGAAGAAGATGGAGAACACGATCAGGGGCAGCATGGCGCTGCGGCTGAGCAGGCCCACAAAGTCATCGGTGGTGAAGAAATTGACGATCATATCCGACAGGGAGGCGTGCTCGCCCATGGCCTCGGTGGCCATGTCGGTCCAGGGGGTCAGTACCGGGGGGAAAACCTTCATCAGCACGAACATGATGACGGCGGCGATGGCGCCGGTGACCACGAAGGTGGCCACGGTGGTGCCCATGATCTTACCCGCCCGCCGGCGGCTGCGCACGCTGGCCACGGAGTTTGCGATGGAGGCGAACACCAGCGGCACCACCACGCAGAACATCATGTTGATAAACACCGTGCCGAAGGGCTTGATGGCGTGGCCGAAGCTGGGGAAGAGCCAGCCCGCGATACAGCCCAGCACCATGGCGGCCAGCATGATGATCAGGAACATATAGTTCTTCATCACTGTTTTTTTATCCATTATGAATACCTCGCTTCCTCTCTTTGCTCTGTCCCTGGAGCCCGGGCCGGACCAACCACGGCCGGCCCGTCAGGGAAGGTTACATGATTACGATAATGGTGTCCTCCTGAATGGTCTGCAGGATCTCAACCATCATCTCCCGGGGCACGGAGACACAGCCGGCCGTGCCGTTGCCGGTACTGCAGTGGAAGAAGATGGCAGAGCCGCTGCCGGGGGTGCAGGAGGTGTTATAATTGATGGCAATGGCGTACTCATAGGCCACGGTCTCCTCCACCAGATGCTCGGCGCTGTCCCACTGGCCCTCGGTCTCGCTCTTCTTTACCATCTGGTTGTAGTAGACGCTGTCCGAATCGTCCACCCAGTAGTCGTCCTCGCCCACCTGCAGATAGTCGCGGGCGCTGCCGGGATCCTCCGCCACGCCGAAGGCCTGGCCAAAGGTGTAGATGCCCCGGGGCGTGCAGCCGTCCCCTTCCTGCTTGTTGCTGGTGGTGCCGTTTCTGCCTACAAAGGCCTCATCGGTGGACATGGTCTCCTTCCAGAAGTCCCCGTCCTTCTCCAGCACGGTGACGGTGGCCTCCGGCGCGCCGTCGGCGTGGGGCCGCACCAGGATGCAGGAGGAAACCGACTGCTCTTCCGGGCTGGTGAGCTTCACTTCCTGACCCTCCTGATTCCACTCCACCCCCAGACCCAGGGCGGAGCTGATGGCCCGAATGGGCAGATAGGTGGTGCCGTCAATGGCGAAGGGCTCCACCGCGCCGCCCCCCTCGTTGGTCAGGGTCAGCTTTTTCCCATCCAGGGAAACCGAGATGTCTCCATAGTAGAGCTCCTTGGTCACCATCCCCTGGATGGCGGATGCGGTGGCAATGGTGCCAAACGCAATGCACCCTACCAGTACCCCGCCGACCACTTTCTTCAGAATACCTCTCATGCTGATTCCTCCTGTCTCTTTTCCTTGCGGAGCCGGAATTCTGCCGGGCTGCCACGTTGTATTTATTTTAAAATGCAAATTTCACACCAAATGACCCTCCCCGTTGCATTTTGTATGAAACTCACAATTTAAAACAAAAGCATTTATATATTATCACAGAGATTAAGGAAAAACATCGCATATTTTGTTATTTTATTCCTGTTCAATCTTTCGCCGGCGGGCAGAAATGGTTCGGAATTCGGGACACGCTTTCCTGATTTCCGGACTATCTGCCCCATTTACTCGATCTGGTGCTCCTTCAGCTTGCCGTAAAACACGGTTTTGGACATGCCCAGCTGCTTCATGGCTTTGCTCCGGCTGCCGCCGCACTGGGCCAGGGTCTGCCGGAGGATCCTGGCCTCCTCCCGCTTGAGCAGCTCCTTCCAGGTGCCGCCCTCCGGCTCGCTCTCCAGGTGGATGTGCTCGGGATAGATGATATCCGACTCGGAGAGGGCCACCGCCCGCTCCAGCACGTTTTCCAGCTCCCGGATGTTGCCCGGCCAGCGGTAGGACATCAGCCAGCTGAAGGCCTCGCCGGAGAGCTGCTTGCGGGGGGCGCGGTACTTTTCCACAATTTTCTCCATCAGGTCGTTGATGAGAAAGCACACGTCCTCCTGGCAGTCCCGCAGGGGGGGCAGCTCCAGGGAAAAGCCGCTGAGGCGGTAGTACAGGTCCTGCCGGAACCGTCTGGCGGCCACTTCCTCCCGCAGGCTGCGGTTGGTGGCGGCCAGGATGCGCACATCCACCGGGATGGGCTGGGTGGAGCCCACCCGGCAGACCTCCTTGTTCTGGATCACGTGAAGCAGCTTGGCCTGGATGTTCAGGGGGATCTCCCCGATCTCATCCAGGAAGATGGTGCCCCCGTCGGCGCTCTCAAAAAAGCCCGCCTTGCCCTTGGGGTTGGCCCCGGTGAAGGCGCCTCCCACATAGCCGAACATCTCGCTTTCAAAGAGGGTGGGGGCGATGGTGGAGCAGTCCACCGTCACCACGGGCCCCTTCCGGGGCTGGAGCTGGCAGATGGTGCGGGCCAGAAAGGACTTGCCCGTGCCGCTCTCCCCCGTGATGAGGATGTTGCAGTCCAGCTGGGAGAGCTTGTAGGCGTAGCGCCTCACGGAGGCCGAGCCCTCTCCCCCGCCCAGGGCGGGGGCCAGAGCCCCCTCCTCCCCCTGGCGGTACTTCTCCTCGGCGGAGCGGATGACGTTGTTGCGCTCCAGAATGGCGTCCCACAGGTCCTCCACATTCCGGAACTTGACAATAACCCCCTCCGGCCCCTCCTCCCCCGCCACCGGCAGGATGGAGGCGATGAGCTCATAGCCGTTGACCTCGTAGGCGGTGTCCACATACCGCTCCGCCTGGCCCGCCAGTACCTGGGCCAGATGGGCCTCGAACAGCGCCCCCTCGAAGAAGTCCTGAAAATGGTACCCCTCCACGCAGATCTCGTATCCGGTCTCCTTGGCCATGTAGGGCGCGCCCTGGAGCAGATTGCGGATGGACTCCTTCCGGGCGGAGTAGCCCTTTTCCTCCCAGAACTTCACCTCCAGGGTGGCGCCGTCCAGAATCACTATCTGGCCGATGGAGAGGAAATAGTCAATGGTATAGGGCACTCCGTCCACGATCACAGAGGTGGACTTGTTTTCGATGGTCACGGTGATGGAGCGGGAGCGGAAGGTGGTCTGCAGCTGGAGCCGGTCGGCGTCCCGGCTGGGCAGGAATTTGTACACCGCCCGGCTGCCCGGCGTCTGGTACTGGCCCACCGCCACGATCCGGTCCCCCGTCCGCAGCCTGCGCTCCTGGATGCCGATACAGGCCAGGTCCTCCGGCGTCAGTCCGCCGTCGTCGGCGCCGATGGCGGTGTCCGCCAGGATCACCACGTCTCCTACCTCCAACCGCCCGGCGCCATGGGGGTGGGGGCTGCGGTTGAACAGGCCGAAACGCTGCTTGGCCCGCTGGTTGATGTGGGTAATGATCCCCTGCCGGTCCAACGTGAGGACGGCGTGGGAGGATGCGTCTAACAAACTCTGTAACAGGCTCATGGAACGGACTCCCTTTTCCCGGTTTCAAGTATAGCTGATTATTATAGCACATCGCCCCCGGCCCGTCGAGGGACGCCGGAGGGGGAAAGGCGGCCCGTCCCGTGGGCGAAGCCGGTCAGAGCCGGGCCAGAACCTCCTCCAGCTCCAGCGTGGTGAAGCCGTCATCCAGGATGAAGCAGGGGATCCCCAGGGTGCCGTTGGCCTTGGGTCCGTCAAACAGGGAGCTGCTCTCCCGCAGGGCCAGGTAGGCCTTCAGATCGGCCAGGCTGGCCGACAGGTTCTGAAAGGTGATGTCCACCTTCCGGGCCGCCAGGACGTTGATGGCGTACAGGGTGTCGGGGCAGAGATGGCTGCCGATAATCGTAACGTGCATGGTCTTTTACTCCTATCGCGTCAAAATCAAAGGAACTGTTACAGGGCGTTGACCGCCTGCTCCAGCTGGGCCATGGCCCGCTCCAGCACGCTGCGGGGGCAGGCGGCGTTGAGGCGCATAAACCCGTCCAGGCTGCGGCTGAAGGTCCAGCCCTCGTTCAGGCCCAGGCCCGCCTTTTCGATCATAAACTTCCGCAGGGCCTCGTTGTCCAGCCCCAGGCCCCGGCAGTCCAGCCACATCAGATAGGTGGCGTCGGGGGCGTAGGTCTTGATCTTGGGAATGTGCTTGGCGCAGTAGTCCACCACGTAGTCGAAGTTGGCCGACAGATAGGGCAGCAGCTGCTCCAGCCACTCCTCCCCCTGGTTGAAGGCGGCCTCCATGGCAATGAGGGAGAAGGCGTTGTTGCGGTGGATGTCCATGCGCATCCAGTACTGGTCAAAGACCTCCTTCATGTGGCGGTTGGGAAATACCACGGTGGAGGCCTGCAGGCCGGCCAGGTTGAAGGTCTTGGTGCCGGAAATGCCGGTGACCACATACCGGGCGATCTCCGGGGAGAGGGTGGCCGTGGGGGTGTGCTTTTTCCCGTGGAAGATCAGGTCGGAGTGGATCTCGTCGGAGAACATTACCACATGGTGCTTCATGCACAGCTCCGCCATCCGCCGCAGCTCCTCCGGGGTCCACACGATGCCCAGGGGGTTGTGGGGGTTGCACAGCAGGAAGAGGTCGGACTGCTCCAGCTTGGCCTCAAAGTCCGCCCAGTCCATCTCCCACTTGCCGTCACGCTCCACAAAATGGTTCTCCACCACCTTGCGGCCCGAGGCCTCCGTCATGTCGTAGAACTCGGAATATACCGGGGGCTGAATGAGCACGCTGCCCCCCTCGGGGGTGAACAGCCGGACCATGGCGCTGATGGACTGCACCACTCCCAGGCTGAAGCTCATCAGCTCGGGGTCGATCTCCCAGTTGTTGCGCCGCTTCTGCCAGCCCCGGATGGCCTCAAAATAATGGGCCGGGCGGCTGGTGTAGCCCCAGATGCCCTCCTGGGCCCGGGCGGTCAGGGCGTCGATAATGGGCTGGGCGGTTTTAAAGTCCATGTCGGCAATCCACAGGGGGATCACCTGGTCCGTTCCAAACTTCTTAACCCGCTCGTCATATTTGGCCGCGCAGTTGTCCTTGCGGTCGACGACGGCGTCAAAATTGTACTTCATTACAATATCATCCTTTCCCGATGAGGTTTGTCCTCTGGTTGAGCAAGGGACATGCCGGATTCCCGTTCTCCCGCCAGCTTTTTGATCCGCCTCCTCATTTTATTCATCCTGCCCAATTTTTCAGCTCCCGTTTTATGCAACAGGCGCAGAGCTGCCGGCAAATCCCTCCGTGGGCCCGCCTATTTAACTGGTTAAAGCACAACCCGTTTTATAATTGGTTAATCCAATTGACCATTTTTTGGCTGCGCCGGACTACTTGGCCAGCCGCTGGGCCCAGAGCCGGCCATTGGGGGTCAGACAGGTGCCCCCCCGGCCTCTGCCCACCCGGGCCAGCCCCTGCTGGCTGAGGGACAGGAGGATGCGCCGGATCTCCTGCTGGGAGCAGATGAGCCCGGCCTCCCTGGCCGCCTTCAGCAGGCTCTCCCGGCCCGCGCCCCCGCCATTCTCCCCGACCTGGTAGAGATACCGGAGGACAAAGTCCTGGTCCCGGCTGGGGTACTCCTTCAGGTAGGGAAAGCCGGTGGCGGGGGCGGCGGGGGACACAGCGGCCCCCTCGCCGGACACGGGCAGGTAGTGGAAGGTGGGAGGCAGGTCCTCCGGGCCGATCACGGGGCTGCCCACATAGCTGAAATACTCCACCACGTTGCGCAGCTCCCGGATGTTGCCCCGCCACTGGTGGGTCAGCAGCAGCTGCTTCACCTCCGGGGAGAGGGTGAACTCCGCCCCGTTCTCTTTGCGGAACTGCTCGATGAGCAGCAGCAGGTCCTCTCCCCGCTCCCGCAGCGGGGGGATCAGGACCGGCAGGGTATTGAGCCGGTAATAGAGGTCCCGCCGGAAGCTGCCCGCCTCCACCCGCTCCTCCAGGTCCTCGTTGGTGGCGGCCACAATGCGCACATCCACGGGGATGATCCGGTTCCCCCCTACCCGCATGATCTCCTGCTCCTGCAGCACCCGCAGGAGCTTGCACTGGAGGGCGGCGCTCATCCCCTCCACCTCGTCCAGAAACAGGGTACCCTTGTGGGCAAATTCAAACAGGCCGGGCTTGCCCCCCCGCCTGGCCCCGGTAAAGGCCCCCTCCTCGTAGCCGAACAGCTCGCTCTCCAGCAGGTTTTCCGGCATGGCGGCGCAGTTGATGGCCACAAAGGGGCTGGAGGAGCGGGGGGAGGCCCGGTGGATGGAGTGGGCGAACAGCTCCTTTCCGGTGCCGGTCTCCCCGATGAGCAGGATGGGCAGCTGGGTCTGGGACATCTTGTTCAGCATGGTGATGCACCGCCTCAGGGCCGGGGAGTCCCCCCGCACGTCGGCAAAGGTGTACTTGGCCCGATACCCCTTGTGGTGCAGCTGGGTGCGCAGCTCATTCTGCCGGTTTTCCGCGTCGGAGAACCGCTGGACGGTGGCAAAGGCGCCGATGCAGTTGCCCCCACGGAGCACAGGGGTCACCGCCACGTTCATATTGACCTCCCCCACCCCCACCACGCAGGCCGGCTGGGGCCGCTCCTCCCGCAGGCAGGCGTCAAAGGGAATGAAGGGGTAGACCTGCCCGGCGGGCTGCCCCAGGGCCTCCGACCGGGGGATCCCGGTCAGCTCCTCCATCTTCCTGTTGCAGGCGAACACCTGGCCGTGCTCATTCACCCCCACCAGGCCCTCGTCCAGAATCTCCATCAGCATGTCGAACTGGCTCTCCAGGCGCAGGCCCCTGGAAAACACCCGGTCGAAGCTGTAGGTGTTGGTGGCCACCTCCTCCTGGTACCGCCGGAAGGCCTCGGACTCCAGCAGGTCCTCATAGCCCAGGCGCAGGGCGGCCTCGATCATGGTGGAGCTGGTACACACCCGCTGGCCGATGTCGATGATCTCCCTGGCCCCCTCCGGCACGTAGCGGCCCTCCCTGGGGGTAATCACATAGTCGTATTTGGACATATCGGGCCGGGGGGCTCCGGGGTGGTAGAGGTCCATCAGCAGCTGGTTCACCCCCAGCTGGTTGAGGTGGACCACCGCCTCCCGGCACATCTTCTGGCTCAGGTTGACAAACAGCGCCCGCCGCCCCGGCGGCAGGGCCTGGAGCTGCCGGATCACCGACCACAAAAAGGTGACCTGAATCTCCATCATCTCTCCGTCGATGGGCACATACTGGTGCAGGTCCCCCACCGTGTCAAAGGCGTCGGTTGTGATCATATAGAGGGCGTACCGGCGGGAAATGTGCCCCACCGAGCCGTCCTGCACGCTGTAGGCGTCCACCGAAACCCGCTGGCCGAACAGCTCCCGCACCTGCCCGGCGTAAAACTGCCCCGCCAGCGGGTCCAGCGAGATGACCGCGATGTCCTGTTTCATCCAATCCCCCCAACCAATTAACCTATTCTTTAACCTATTTACCCTTATCATGGGCCGCAAATCAGGAGTTAGTCAAGCAAAACCACCTATTTTTTCCACAAAAACCCAGAAATTTGCCTCAAATGGGGTTCCCGGCCCCGGCGGCAGTCTTGGCACAAAACTTGCATCTTTTTTCGACAGAAGAACTTAGCGCCCATTTGTACGCGCGTTTTGGAAAAGGAGAGATTGTCATGCAGCTGACCAAGGAAGAAATGCTCACCCTGCTCCACCAGGAGGTCGTGCCCGCCCTGGGGTGTACCGAGCCGGTGTGCGTGGCCCTGTGCGCCGCCGACGCCTACCACGCCATTGGAGGGCAGGTGGTGTCCATCAAGATGGAAGTCAACCCGGGCATCTACAAAAACGGCATGTCGGTGGGGATTCCCGGCTTCAACCGGGTGGGGCTGAAATACGCCGCCGCCCTGGGGGCCTGCCTGGGGAATCCGGAAAAGGGGCTGGAGCTGCTGGAGGAGATCAACAGCATCGTCAGCAAGGAGGCCACCCGGCTGGTGGAGGAAAAGCAGGTCTCGGTGTCTATCGCCGAGGAGGAGACCCAGCTGTACGCCCACGCCGAGATCATCACCACCCGGGGCATCGGCATCAGCACCATCCGGGGCACCCACTCCAACATTGTCTACACCAGCGCCAACAACCAGGTGCTGTACGAGAAGCCCTTCAGCCTGGACAGCGAGGACGCCCTCCACGAAAAGCTGAAGTCCATGACGGTGGCCCAGATCCGGGAGCTGGTGGACAGCGCCAGCCAGGAGGAGCTGGCCTTCATGCTGGACGGGGCGGAGATGAATGAGAAGCTCTCCGACTTCGGCCTGGAAAACCGGCTGGGCATCGGCATTGCCGACACCCTGAAAACCCAGCTGGGTGCCGGCGTGCTGGGGGACAGCCTGATGGCCAACACCATGGTGCGGGTGGCCTCCAGCGCCGAGGGGCGCATGTCCGGCTGTCCCTACGCCGTCATGAGCAGCGCGGGCAGCGGCAACCACGGCATTACCGCCATCCTCCCGGTGGTGGAGCTGGCCAAGCATCTGGGCTCCAGCCAGGAGGCCACTGAGAAGGCCCTGGCCTTCTCCCACCTGCTCAATGTGTACATCAAGCTCTTTACCGGCAAGCTGAGCGCCACCTGCGGCTGCGGCGTGTCGGCCGCCGCCGCCGCCAGCGCCGCCATGGTGTGGCTGCTGGGGGGCAGCGACGCCCAGATGGGGGCGGCCATCATCAACATGAGCGCCAACCTCACCGGCATGATCTGCGACGGCGGCAAGATCGGCTGCGCCCTCAAGCTGGCCACCGCTACCAGCGCCGCCTTCCTCAGCGCCTATCTGGCCGTGGGGGGCGTGGTGGTCAGCGCCAGCGACGGCATCTGCGCCGCCACCCCGGAGCAGGCCATCCGGAACATGGGCCTGGTGAGCACGCCGGGCATGACCCAGACCGACAAGACCATTCTGGGCATCATGATGCAGAAGGACCAGGGCTGACCGGTTCTGCGGATATACGGACGCCCGCAGCGGGGCAGGATTGCCTGCTCCGCTGCGGGCGTTTTTTATCGTTGTATTTCTGTCATTACCAGGGGGTCAGCTCCAGATACAGGTCCTTGTACTGTCTGGCCGACCTCTGCCAGGAGACATCCTTGGCCATGTCCCGCTGGACGATCTCGTCCCAGTGATACCGGTTGTCGAAGTAGAGGCTCTTGGCCCGGTTGATGGCATCCAGCAGCAGCCCCGCGTCATAGCGGTCGAAGGTGAAGCCGTTGCCGTCGCCGGTAAAGGTGTTGTAGGGCTCCACCGTGTCCTTCAGGCCGCCGGTCTCCCGGACGATGGGCAGAGTGCCGTAGTGCATGGCGTTGAGCTGGGTCAGGCCGCAGGGCTCAAAGCGGGAGGGCACCAGCAGCGCGTCCGCGCCGGCGTAGATGCGGTGGGCTCTGGCCTCGTCGTACTGGATGCAGGCGCTGAAGGAGCCGCGATAGGTGTGCTCATAGTAGCGGAAGGCGTCCTCGTACCGCCTGTCTCCGGTGCCCAGCACCACCACCTGGGTGTGTCCGTCCAGCACCTGGGGAATGATGGCGTTGACCAGGTCCAGCCCCTTCTGATCGGTCAGCCGGGAGATGAGGCCGATGACAAACTTGCCCGTGTCCTCCTCCAGGCCCAGCTCCTTCTGGAGGGCCAGCTTGTTTTCCATCTTGTGGTCCAGCACGTTGCCCAGGCCGTAGTTGGCCGCCAGGGCGGGGTCGGTCTCCGGGTTCCACATGTCGTAGTCGATGCCGTTGACAATGCCCCGGAGCTTGCCGCTGTGATAGCGCAGGTGGTCCTCCAGCCGCTCGCCGTACTCGCTGCTCTGGATCTCCCAGGCGTAGGTGCCGCTGACGGTGGTGATCCGGTCGGCGTAGGCCAGCCCGCCCTTGAGGATGTTGGCCTCCACCCAGTCCTGCTTCAGCGCCCCCATGCTGAACACATGGTCGGGCAGGCCGGTCCAGTACTGGATGGTGGGAATGTTGTACACCCCCTGGAAGCGGAGGTTGTGGATGGTGAGCACCGTTTTGGCCCGGCCCACCGGGCTGTCCTGGAACAGGGTGCGCAGATACACCGGCACCAGGCCCGCCTGCCAGTCGTGGCAGTGGATGATGTCGGGGATCCAGTTCATATAATTCAGCGCCGCCAGGGCGGCCTTGCTGAAGAAGCAGTATTTGGGGATGTCGTCCACCAGGTTGGTATAGGGGTTGCCCGAGGAGAAAAACTCCTGGTTGTCAATGAAGTCGTACACCACGCCGTCGCAGATGTACTCCATGATCCCCACGTAGTAATTGCGCCCGGTCCGGCCCAGATCCATGTAGAACTCGCCCCGATAGACCATCTTGTTCTGGTACTCCTGGGGGATGCAGGCATAGCGGGGCAGCAGCACCCGCACGTCGCAGTTCAGCCGGGCCAGCTCCCGGGGCAAGGCGTACATCACGTCCCCCAGGCCCCCTGTCTTGACAAAGGGGTGACACTCCGAACCGATAAACGCCACGCTCCGGCGGGGCAGGTTGGACATTTCGTTCACTGGGGCGGGCTCCTCCGCCACAGGGATGGGCTTTTCCACAGCGGGAGCGCTCTCCTTCACCGTGGGAGCGCTTTTCCTGGCGGCGGTTTTTTCCTCCTTGGCGGGAGCGGCCTGCTTCACAGCGGCAGGCTTTTCCTCCACGGCGGGGGCGGTCTGCTTCACAGCAGCGGGTTTCTCCTCCACGGCTGAGGCGGTCTGCGCCGCCTCAGGGGCGCTCTTTTTCGCGGCGGCAGCCGTCTTCCGGCTGGCAGCCGCGGTCTTTTTTGTAGCAGAAGCCGTTTTTTGCGTGGCAGAGGCGGCTTTTTTTCTGGTGGTAGCGGTCTTTTTGACGGCAGTCTCCGCCGGCTCCCCGGCGGGCGCAGCCGTCTCCTTGGGGGCAGTGTCCACCGCCGCGGGATGGGCCTGTTCCGCGGCCGGAGCCTCAGTCTTTTTCACAGGCGCTCTCTTCTTTGTGGAATCCGCTTTTTCCCGTGCCATCATGAACCTTCCTTTCCCGTACTCTGGTACTGGCAAGAATATAACACATCCGGCCGGCTTTTGACAGTCCTTTTTGGAAATTTCAGAAAAATTTCCACACTTTCTCCAAATTCGCTAAAAGATCAGGGTATCCATCCCACTCACCAATCCGGTCAGGCGCCTTTCCCATTCTTAAGGTTCCGGCCGCTTGCGCTTGCAAAAGGCCCATTGTATAATAAAGCACACACTTTCACGGGCAAAAGCGGCGGCTCGCCTCCGCAGGCCCAAAGGAGGATTATGAATCTCACCATTACCGTCAATCACAGGCAGCTGCTGGACATTCTGCTGAACGTGGGGCTGGTCCGCCCGGTGTTCATCTGGGGCGCCCCCGGCATCGGGAAATCCGCCATTGTGGAGGAGTTTGCCCACAGCCTGGGGCTGGAGTGCGTCTCCCTGCTGGGCAGCCAGCTGGCCCCGGAGGACATCATCGGCGTGCCCCAGATCAAGGACGGCTTCAGCCAGTTCTGCCCGCCCCGCTCCATCGCCCGGCAGGAGCCCTATGTGCTCTTTCTGGACGAGCTGAACGCCTGCACCTCCGAGGTGCAGAAGGCCTTCTACTCCCTGATCCACGAGCGGCGCATCGGGGAATACCACCTGCCCGAGGGTTCCATCGTGCTGGGGGCGGGCAACCGGGCCCAGGACAACGCCATCACCCGGCCCATGTCCTCCGCCCTCATCAACCGGATGTTCCATGTGGAGCTCACCGCCAGCCCCCGGCTGTGGCTGGAGTGGGCGGGGCAGCACAACATCCACCCCTACGTCTACGACTACATCACCAGCCGGCCGGACCACCTGTGGTCCAGGCCCCCCAAGAGCGAGGAGCCCTTCTCCACCCCCCGGGCCTGGCACATGCTCAGCGACGCCATCCACAGCTGGGGCCCGGACATCGATGTGGACAGCCTGCGGGTGCTGGCCGCCGGCTGCCTCACCCCCCAGCACGCCACCCAGTTTCTGGCCTACATCCGCCAGGTGCGCAGCCAGTACGCCCTGGACAAGATCCTCTCCGGCCAGCAGCCCTGGCCGGACAAGCCGGAGGAGCGGGACGTGCTCTACTTCCTGGCCCAGTCCCTCCGGGCCCGGCTGGTGAAGGAGCTGCCCCCGGAGCGGAGCCGGCTCAGCGCCGACAGCCGCGCCCTGGTGCTCCAGGCCAAGGACCGCATCACCGAGCTGGCCGACCTGAGCCTGGAGATCGCCCGGATGGCGGTGACCCCGGAGGACGGCCGGGAGCTGCCCGACTGGTTTGTGGTAGAGCTGTTCCGGGACCTGCCCCGGCTGGCCGACAAGCGCAACGGATGAGCGGCAGAAAGCAGCAGAAGGCCAACCCGGCCCAGGAGGCCTTTCAGGGCGGGTGCGGCCTGGTGAACCTGCACCCGGTGCTGGGGCCCCTGATGAAGCAGGCCACCCCCCATTTTGACAACAGCTACCCCATGGCAAAAGAGGACTGGGCGTGGATCACCGCCAACGGGGACCTCTACGCCAACAGCCACCGCCGGGCCACCCCCCAGGAGTGGGCCTACGTGATAGCCCACTGCCTGCTCCACCTGGCCCTGGGCCACATCCGGGAGGACCGGGCCGGGGACCTGGTGTGGAACGCCGCCTGTGACTGCGTGGCGGCCCGGTACCTGTCCGACCTGCACATCGGCACGCCGCCGGGGGAGCTCTCCGCCCCCCTGCCCCCCAACACCCGGGAGGAGGAGACCCTCTACCGCTGGCTGAAGGAGCACAGCGACGACGCCTACTTCCGCTTCTCCACCATGAGCGGCGGCCGGCCGGACCTGATGTGGGAGCCCATCCGGGCCAGCTGGTGGCAAGGGCCCACCGACTGGCGGCAGCTCTTTGCCGAGAGCCTCCGGGACGCGCTGCGCTCCGCCGTGGACTACGCCGGGGGCGTCACCACCCCGCCGGGGTCCCACAAAAAAATGGGCCCCATCCAGCGGGCCCGGGAGTGGTTTTTGTCCAGCTATCCCCTGCTGGGGGGCGTGGCCTCCGGCTTCCGGCTGGTGGACGACCCCCTGATTGTCCAGCGGATGGACGTTCCGGTGGCCGCCATCTCCATGCACCTGCGGGAGATTTATGTCAATCCATCCGCTGGACTGACCGAAGAGGAGTGGCGGTTTGTCCTGGCCCACGAGTACCTCCACGCCGCCCTGTGCCATGAGGCAAGGCTGGGCAAGCGGGATCCGGAGCTGTGGAACGTGGCCTGCGACTATGTGATCAACCAGTGGCTGCGGGACATGGAGGTGGGCTCCATGCCCGAGGGGCTGCTTTTCGACCCGGAGCTGCAGGGCCTGTCGGCGGAGAGCGTGTACGACCGGCTGGCGGTCAATCTGCGCAAGTACAAGCGCATGGCCCAGCACGACATCCGCTTCGGCCCGCCGGACTGGGCGGCCTCCAAAGACTTTGTGGATCTGGACAGCTGGTGCCGCTCCGCCATCCAACGGGGGCTGGACTACCACCAGACCCACGAGCGGGGCTATCTCCCCGAGGGGCTGGTGGAGGAGATCCGGGCCCTGTCCCAGCCCCCCATCCCCTGGGATGTGAAGCTGGCCCGGTGGTTTGACCAGCGGTTTGAGCCCCTGGAAAAGCGCCGCACCTATGCCCGGCTCAGCCGCCGCCAGTCGGCCACGCCGGACATCCCCCGCCCTTCCTGGCATCTGGAGGAGGAGGCCCGGGCGGGGCGCACCTTCGGCGTGCTGCTGGATACTTCCGGGTCCATGGACCGTTCCCTGCTGGCCGCCGCCCTGGGGGCCATCGCCAGCTACAGCGCCGCCCGGGACGTAAACCGGGTGCGGGTGGTGTTCTGCGACGCCGCCCCCTACGACCAGGGGTACATGGAGGCGGCCGACATCGCCGGCAGCGTCAAGGTCCGGGGCCGGGGCGGCACGGTGCTCCAGCCGGGGGTGGAGCTGCTGGAGCACGCCTCCGACTTTCCCAAACAGGCCCCGCTGCTGGTGATCACCGACTGCGAGTGCGACCGGCTGAACCTCTACGGCCGGGATCACGCCTTTCTGGTGCCCCGGGGGCGCAGCCTGCCCTTTCCCCCCAAGGGGCCGGTGTTTTACCTGGAATAGGCTCTCCTGTATCTTGCGTCTATTGGGATATCAGCGCTTTGGGGTTTACCGAGACGGCCTTGGCCCGGGCCGGGTCGGGCAGCTTGAGCCGGTATTGCCCCAGGCCGTCAAAGCAGACCGACACCCGCTTGGTATAATAGCGGTCCTCCCCGTATTCCTCCAGCACAAAGCTGGCATTGTACGTCTGACAAAGCCGGTAGGTGTTTTCCAGGCCGATCCCGCTGCCGCCGTCCTCCGGGTGGCCGGTCATCCGGCGCAGGCCGAAGCTGACCAGTACCTCCGGCGGGAAGGGGGCCCCACTGTCATAGATGTCGATGGTTGTCTCCGCAATCTGCAGCAGCATCCGGCGTACAGGGCTGGAGGAGGTGGCGATAATGGCGTTCTCCAGCAGGTCCGCCAGCAGGGTGTTGAGGTCCTCCTCCCGGACCTGGTCCTCCATCCATAGGGGGAGGTTGGCCGGGATGGAGCTCTGGAACTCGATGCCCGCCTGGGCGGCCCGGCCGGCCATGAACCGGAGCGTCACATCAATGGACCCGCTGCCTGTGTCCGGGGTTTGACAGCTCTCCTGCGCATAGTCCCGGAGAGCCGTCTGCCGGTCCCGTATGACCGCCTCCAGATGCTCCAATACCTCTGCCGCCGCCGATGCGCAGGCCTCCCCCTGGAGGGTCCGGCCCGCCTTGCGGAGAAAGTCCCGCACGCAGGCGCTTGCGGCGGGGAGCTGCTTGTTGTCCCGGTGGAGGATGGCCGCCAGCCGCTCGTTTTCCTGCCGCAGCCGCTCCAATTGGCTGTTTTTTTCCTCCAACTGCTGGTTCAGCTCCTGGATCTCCCGGAGATACAGCTCCTTCCGGTACACGGCGGCGGTCCGGTCTTTCCACCAGAGCCACAGGGTGATGCCGGAAAACAGGAAAAAGCAGGTCAGGACCAGATAGGCCAGGTGAGCGTCCTGATTGATTCCCAGCAGGGAGGCCGTGACCAGAATGGCGACGCTGATGGAAACGCCCACGTCGCTGCTGCCGGAATCCACCAAAAAGACAAGGCCGTGCTTCAGACGCTTCATTTGAAAGAGGAGCAGGGTCGCGCACAGCTGCAGGACGCCCGCCGTCAGCATACGCCAGATGGGGGCAACGGGGATGTCCAGAAGTGAGAGAACCAGGGCCTCCAGCACGGCGGACAGGGTGGCGGCGGCCGCCAGCGTCCCATAGCTGACCCCATAGGCCAGGATGGTGCAGGCGGCGGCTCTGGGAAGGGGCTCCATGGAGAGGCGTCTGAACACGGGAATGGACACGGCCGCCATGCCCAGCAGGCTGACGGCGGGTACCGTCACCCGCAGCAGAACGGTACAAGCCGTGAGCGCCGCCGCGGACAGAGCGGCACGACAGGCGGCCCCCCGCCGCCCGGAGCCGGAGGGCTGCAGATGGAGCAGCTTCCGGTAGGAATACATGGCGCACACGATGATGAAAGCGTATTTGATCCAGACCTCAAGCATGTTGTACATCCCGCCCACAAGCAAAGTTCTGCAGGAAGCGAGCCGCGGTTGCGGCTCGCTTTTTTAATCCGTCGATTTGAGCTTCGCGGCGTAGTAGTAGATAAACTCCGTGATGGTGGGCACGCCCTTTTCCGAGCTGATCCTGGCCGTATAGTACCGGAGCAGATCTTCAATGGGCGTGGTCCGCCAGGCTCTGGCAATGGCGTTCTGCATGGCCCGCTCCACGCTGGCGGGCGATTTGCCGTAGCTCTGGCCGATGGCGGCGCAGACGTTGGGGGTGGGACCCTTCAGCGCCAGCTGGATGGCGTCGATCAGATATTGATAGCCCACCGCCTTTGTGCTGACCCCGATCTGGTTCAGCTCCGCGATGATCCTGCTGGCCAACTTTTTGCGCAACACCTCCGGAGCCTCCCGCCCGCTGCCGGCGGGGGCTTGCCGCCTGTGCCGCAGGATGCCGTCCCGGAGCAGTGCCAGAAAATGGACCGCCTCCTGGGGTGCGTAGCCGGCCTGGTGCTTCGACATGATAAAATCGGCCCCCAGATTCCGGGCGGCTTCGTGGGTCATGGCGCTGGAATTGTTGGTGGTAACCAGTACGTAGGGTTTCCAGGGGAGGTCCATGCGCCGCAGGTCCTCCAGGACCTGCAGGCCGTTTCCCCCGCCCTGATGGAGCTCCAGATCCAAAATCAGCGCGTCGGGGTGGAAGTCCTGGATCAGCTCCGCCGCCCGGCGGGCGTTGTTGGTCACGCTGACCAGTGAAATGTCCTCCCGGCTCTCCATACATTCCACCATTTCCCTGCAGGCAACGGGGTCGTCTTCCACCAGCAAAACCAGCAGCGCCTGGTCCATACGCAGCGCCTCCCTCCTGGGCCAGCCGTCAGATACTGGGTATCAGTATAGGACATAAACACACAAAAAGCAACGATTTCCAACTAAAAACCGCAACGAATACAAATTGCCAGCCTGGAAAAATCGGATAAAATGGTAGTCAGAATATTCCAGACAAAAGCGGAAAGAAAGCGGGAGGGTGGAGATGGAGGCAAGAAAGTGGGACTGCGTACGATTCGGGTGGAGCGGGGCCGTAGCCTGCGCCGTTACGGCTCTTACGGCCTGTCTGGGCAGCCGGCTTGAGCTGGCGGCGGACATGGTCCGCCTGTCCCGCGAGAGGGAGCTGCTCAAGCAGCAGAACCGGGCTTACCGGGCGGAATTTGACCGGCTGCGCCAGTCGGAGCGGCAGATCCGTGCCCTGCGCCACGACCTGAACAATCATCTGGCTGTCCTGGAGACCTATGCCGCCCGGGGACAGACGGAAAAGCTGGAGCGGTATCTGGGTCGTCTGGGCCGGCAGCTGGCCCGGCCCGGCTTTGTCTCCACGGGCAACCCAGAGATTGACGGCATCCTGAACGACAAGCTGGGCCGGGCGGAGCGGGCGGGGGCCCGGCTGGAGGTGGACGTGCGCCTGCCCGAGAACCTGGCGGCGGATGTGTTTGACCTGGCCGTGATTTTGGGCAACCTTCTGGACAACGCGGTGGAAGGGCTGGAAAAGAGTGTGGACAAGCGGCTCTCCCTCTCCCTGACGGCCGACCGTGGGATGCTTTTTTTGAACCTTGTCAACAGCTATGACGGAGCGGCGCTGCGGACGGAGCGACCGGACGGCCCGGAGTACCGCTCCCGAAAGGGCGGCCCGGAACACGGTCTGGGGCTGTCCATTGTCCGGAGCGCCGTGGAGCGATACCACGGGGAACTCCGGCTGGACAGCGCCGGGACGGTATTTACTGCAGAGGTCATGCTCTATCTGGAGCCGTAGGCCGGGCAGATAACGAATTTCGGCGGTTGGGCGACGAATTTCGGCATTTCATGGACGAGCAGACAGGCAATCCATATAATAGGAGCAGGCTGTCAGGAGGGTCGTATCCATGCAAGATTTTTTGACTGTCCTTGTGCGCATCATCGCTGCCGCCGTGCAGACAAACGGGGCATACCGCCTGTACGGGGTCTATTTTGACCGCCAGTCCGCGGACAAAAACAAGGAATGGGCCGGCTTTCTCCTCTGCTTTCTGCTCTGCGGGCTGAAGGCGGTGCTGAACACCCCGCCGGCGGTCAACGGGGCGCTGACCATCGGCATCTACTGCGGGCTGGCCTTTTTGTACGCGGGCACGGTGCTGGGCCGGCTGACGCGGGCGCTGGGGATCGTGGCGCTGATGGTCCTGTGCGAGGGACTGGTGGGCGGCCTCATGGCCTTCTTCCCGCTCCCCCCGCGCACCGCCTGGGTGACCGGCACCATGCTGTCGCAGCTGCTGTTTCTGATGATTTCCCTGAGCCTGAAGGGGATACACATGCCCAAAACCAGCCCCCGGCTCTCCCGGCTCTATTGGCTGGCCATTCTCTGCCTGCCCACCGGCACGCTGGCCGTCCACATTCTGCTCATCTTCGTCTTTTACGACCCGGCGGGCAATCCCATTTTCCTGCCGGTCTCCATCATGCTGATGCTGATCAACCTGCTGACCTTCTATGTGCTGGACCGGCTGGAGGAGTACAGCGCCGCCTACTACGAAACCGAGCTGCTGGCCCGGCAGAACCAGGCCTACCGGGCAGAATTCGAGCTGATGCGCCAGTCCCAGCAGCAGGTCAGCGCCCTGCGCCACGACATGAAAAACCACCTGGCGGTGGTGCGGCAATACGCCGCCGCGGGGCAGACGGAGGAGCTGGGGCGGTATCTGGACCGCTGCCTGGAGCAGCTGGCCCAGCCGGGCTTTGTCCATACCGGCAACCCGGACATCGACAGCATGCTGAACTACAAGCTGGCCCAGGCGGAGCGGGCCGGTGCCCGGCTGACCCTGGACATACGGCTGCCGGAGGACTTTACCGCGGACGCCTTTGACTGGAACATCATTCTGGGCAGCCTGCTGGACCACGCGGTGGAGGCGCTGGAAAAGAGCCGGGAGAAGCGGCTCTCCCTCTCCCTGCGGGTGGACCGGGGCATTTTTTATCTGAAGATGGCCTACAGCGATGACGGTCCGGCGCCTGAGTCGGAGGGGGCCGGCGGTTTGGGCGGCTCCCTTGTCCAGCGGGCCATAGACAAGTACCACGGGACGCTGGACGTGGACCACGCCGGACAGATATGCACCGTGGCGGTTATGCTCTATCTGGAGCCGTAGGCTGAACACAGGGAGGAAAAGGGAATGCAAACTGCAAAGCGCGAGCATGTGCTGGCCGGCCTGGTGGGGGCCTTTCTGGGCTCCCTGATCGGCGTGGCCTGCATTGTGGCGGTGGGCCAGTTGGGCTATGTGGCCTCGTTCTGCGGCGTGGTGCTGGCCGTCTGCGCCATCAAGGGCTATGGGCTGCTGGGCGGCGCCATGACCCGGAAGGGGGCGGTGATCGCCTCCATCCTGACGATTTTTATGACCTACCTGGGCAACCGGCTGGACTTTGCGGTCAGCGTGGCCCGCACCCTTGATATAGACATATTTTCCGCCTTTCGGGCGCTGGACTCCCTGCTGAATACCGAATATACCGTGTCCAGGGCCTACTGGGGCAACCTGGTCCTGCTGTATCTGTTCACCCTGGTGGGGGCGGTGCCCACGCTGTTTGCGGCCTTCCGCCACGCCGGCCGGGACAGCGCCCCGCCGGAGCCCGCGCCCCAGCCCGCCCCCGAACCTGCTCCTGAGTCCCCTCCGGCAGCGCCTTCGGAGGCCCGCCGGGCCTTCACGGGCTCGCTGTTCCCCGCCCTGCTCCCCTTCATCGGCCTGTTTTTGGGGGTGCTGGTATTCTGGCTCTCCCTCACCCCCGCCGTGTTAAACCTGCTGGTGGGACAGGCGGAGTCCCCCGAGGCGCTGCTGCGGGGATATCGCACCTGGTACATCCTCCTCATCGGCGCGGCGGTGGTAGCCGTCCTGCTGCCGGCGGCGGGCTCTGTCATCGCCCTCAAAAAGGCAGATATCTCCCTCACTCTGCTGGGACTGGTGGTGGTGTCCGTCGGTTTCCCGCTGTTTTTGGGGGTGGCCATGCTGGGCCAGGAGGATGTCCCCGGGCTGCTGGCCCGGAGCGGCGAGGATCTAGCCCAGCTGGAAAGCGGACAGCTGGAGCAGACCACGGTATGGCTGAGCCCCAGGACGCAGCGGGAGGGTCTCCCCGGCCCCTACGCCGAAGGCCAGCCGGAACCGGTAACCCAGTACAGCGCCACGGGCGCCAGCGCGGACCCCACCTGGACGCCATTCTACATACCGAACTGCCTGGGCTTTGCCCCCGACCGGCAAACGCTGTATAACGGAAACGAGAGCATCAGCTGGAACGAGGAAAATTCCCAACAGTACCGCCTCTCCTATACCACGCAGTTCCATCTGGTGGTATCTGTGGAGCCGGTGGGAGAGGAGGCATACGGATGAAGCTGGAGGTATATCCCAACAAAAAGCGGAAGGGAAAGCTTTTATTCGCGCAAATTCTGTGCCTGGCCGCGGCGGCGGCCATCGTGTGGTTTCTCAACCTGGGCTTTATCAAGGACCTGCTGAGGGAAGAGCGGTGGGGATTCTGGCTGTTTGTGGGCTTTCTGATCCTGTTTCTCCTCCTGTTCGCCGCCTGTTTTTACTTCCGCAACCGCCCCCGCATCCGGGTCAGCGGCCAGAGCGTCACCTTTTATCCGCTGCTGACCCCGGCAAAGCAGGTCACCTGGTCGGAGATCACCGCCAGACAGGTCAACCTGGACTGCACCGGAGACCCCAAAGCCACCGCCGCCACGGTAGCAGGCGGGGTCATCGGCTACGCCATCTATCAGAGCCTGCAGCAGTCCAGCCTGGACAGCGCTCAGGCGCTCAGCCCGGACAGAGACTGGAAATTCACCTACTACCAGGGCGGGAAAAAGCTTATCTCCATCCTGTCCCGGGAGTCGGAGCACGCCCTGGAGTTTGACGAAATGGTGCGGGCTCATCTGGCGGGCGCCTCCATGCCCGCCATGCAGGCGGGCGGGGAATGCGCCGCGCCGGAGCAAAAGAGCCGGGGCAAGGCCCCCGTGGTCATCGCCTGCGTCCTGCTGGCCGTCTGCGTGCTGGCGGTGTCGGGCATGTACCTGTACCGGCAAAACAGGCCGCTGCCGCCCCTCCCCTCGGCGGATCAGCCCCAGGCAAGCCCCCTCCCCGCCCAGCCGGAGGAGAGCGCCGCTCCTCTGACGGCCACCTGCAAAAACGTCACCTTTGCAATCGACCCGGCCTGGTCCGTCTCCGACGGCTATGACGGGGTGTACATGGACGAGGTCATGGGCGTGGTCTACCATCTCAACGGCGTCTCCCCCCTGAGCCCCTACACGCCGGAGGAGTTTTACAACGAGCTGCTGGAGTTTTACCAGGAGGAGAACAGCCCGGTACTGGGCGGTCCTCTGGAAGAGCGCACCGGAGCGGACGGCGCCCGGCGGTACATGGCCAACCTGCAAATGGTGCAGGACGACACCTACTACATGTACTTCACCCTGGTGGTCTGCCCGGAGCAGGATGTGGCCATCACCTTTGGCGCCCAGACCCTGGCCACCCCGGCCGCCCTGTACGAGGAGGAGATCATCCGGACGGTGGAGCACATGGCGGACACTGCCGTCTACACGCCCCCGGCGGAGCAGGACCAGGACCTGGTGTTTGACGCGGCCTATTTTGCCGGCACCGCCTGGACCGCCAGCAACGACAACTCCCAGTGGGTATTTGACGCCGACGGCAGCTTCCACTGGTATCAGTCCAGACAGGTGACCGACGACAACTACTATGCCGGCACCTATCAGTTCTATGTGGGCCAGGAGGCCTGGGACTATCTGCTGGCGTATTTTTCCGACATGGGCCTTACGGAGGAGGACCTGCTGGGCGTGATCAACGACAGGCCGGAGTACAGCCTGGAGCGGTTTGTCTGCCTGGTGGCCACCAATGAGTCCTTCCTGCTGGACGGGGAGGAGCAGCTTTCCGCCCCCACCCAAACCCATTACTTTGGCTTCTTGCTGGAAAACGGCTCCTATCTGAACATCGCCAACATGACCACGGGCTCCTCCTATGCCTTTACCAAGGACCCGTAGGCCCCTGCCGCAGATACACACCAGGTTTGTGGAGGTTGGGACATGGCACTGGTATTCTTTCTGGCGCTTTTTGGGGCCCTTGGCTTTCTGGGCTCGGCCATCGCCTGTCTGGTGATGACCTGGCAGTATCAAAAAAGCCATCCGGGGGCCAAGCTTTCCATCGTACTGCGGTGGGTGGGCTGCGGGGTGATGCTGCTGCTGGGGGTGGAATGCGCGCGGCTTGCGGCGGCGGTATACCACGCCCTGGTCACCATTTTCCCCCACTGAACGCACACATCAAAAGCCGCCCGCGTTCTGCGGGCAGAAGAAGGGAGAAACGCATAGATTATGGCATTTAAAATTGGCTCTTTGCTCTTTATTCTGATATTTGGCTCGTTTCTGCTGGCGCGGATCTACGCCGTAGGCCCCCTGGTCTGGCTCAAGCGGGCGGCGCTGCGGGGCCGGGCCCTGGAGGGCGTCGACCGCCGGGAGCTGGTGGCCCGGGTCCAACAGCTGCTGCCCCAGGCCAACGACGGCAACGTGATCTTTTCCCTGCACCGGGAGAACTCCTCCAGCGGCGGCAGCAAGGTGACGGTGATCAGCACCACCTATTATTACAATGTATTTGTGGTGGACGGGGATTTCCTCTGGGTGCTCCCCATGTCCTATGACAAGCGGCAGCGGAGCTACCAGCTGGGTACGCCCGTCCGGTTCTCCGCCAGCGACGTGCGGCAGGTCCGCCTGACCGGCACGCACGGGAAAACGCTGACCTTCCACTTCCTGCTGGAGCTGGACGGCCGCAAGCTGGAGCTGGCCATGGCGCTGACCCCCTACTGCTTTAGCCTGAACAAATATTATCCCTTTACCCTTCTGCAGGAGGAGGCCTGCAAAAAGGCCCGGCAGACTGCTGAGCGGATGGCCTTTATCGCCTGCAATCTGTCGGCAAGCGAACTGGAAAAGGGGCGGCTGAAGGACGAGTGCGGTAATTATGCCCTCTATGCTGTCTGCGCCAGCGTGTTCGGCCTTATGTGTACGCCCACCGAGAGCCTGATCCCCGTGCTGGCCTGCTTTGCCATCTCCCTCATTCTGTTCGGGGTGATGCTGTCCAAAAAACAGGTGCCAAAAGTCAGCGCCGTCCTGGTGCTCCTGGCGGCGGTGGGGTCCTATCTGATGATGCGCCCGTAGGAATCAACAAAGAAGGAGAGGAATTGTTATGCCGTATATGCTTTATGGAATGGTAATCGCTGTGGTATTCGTCCTGCTGGTTGCTGCCATTGCCGTTCCCCTCTGCAAAAAATTCCGGTGGGGTCTGGACGCCGAGTCCCAGATCACCCTGCGGCCGGAGGAGAAGCTGATCGCCTCCATGGTAGTCAGCTGGAAGCACAAGGCCTTTTACCTGAACAAGCGGGATATCCCCTACGGTATCCTTGACATCACCAACCAGCGGCTGGTGTTTACCCACACCAGCGGCATCAATGTGAGCTTTGCCCTGGAAAAGGCCGACATCGCCAGCGTGAGCAGCGCCGGGCTGTTTATGTGCGTCCAGGCCACGGACGGCACCCGCTATCTGCTGGGTACCTCATGGAAAAAGGAGTTCAAGGGCTATCTGACGCAGATGGGCGTGCCCGTACAGTAAGGGATAAACAAAAACGAGGCAGCGGTAAAACCGCTGCCTCGTTTTCGTTTGTTACCTACTCTGCCTGCCCTCAGTCCAGATACCGCAGATTGGACACGGCGCTGATGCCCAGCCCCGGCCCGTCGGTCAGGGTGATGTCCCTGCCGCTGAAGTTGGCGCCCCCCACCACCGGGTCGGCGCTGCACAGGGCCGGTCCGTCCAGGTCCACCTTGGTGATGGTCCCCTTAGCGCAGGCCAGATGCACCGCAGCGGTGACGCTGACCTTGGCCTCCAGCATGCAGCCGATCATGCACTCCACGCCGTAGACCTGGGCGGCGGAGACGATCCGCAGGGCGTCGGAGAGCCCGCCGCACTTCATCAGCTTGATATTGATGTAGTCCGCCCCGTGGTTCTGGAGGATGGTCATGGCGTCCAGGGGGGAGAACACGCTCTCGTCGGCCATGACGGGCACCGGCGAATGGGCGGTGACAAAGGCCAGACCCTCCAGGTCCCTGGCCTTCACCGGCTGTTCCACCAACTCCAGGTTCATCCCCTCTGCCTGCATGGCTTCCAGCAGCTCCACAGCCTGGCGGGGCGTCCAGGCCTGGTTGGCGTCGATGCGCACCACCGCCTCCGGCGCGGCGGCCCGCACCGCCCGCAGCCGGGCCAGATCCAGCTCCGGATTCTCGCCCACCTTGATTTTCAGAGCGCGGTAGCCCTGGGACACGGCGTGGGCGGCGTCCTTGGCCATGGTCTCCGGGTGATTGACGCTGATGGTCAGGTCGGTCTCCAAGGCGGTGCGGCCGCCCCCCAGCAGCTTATACAGGGGCAGCCCGCAGGCCTGGCCGTAGAGATCCCACACCGCGATTTCAGCGGCCGCCTTGGCGCTGGTGTTGCCCACAATGCTGCCGCTGATGACGGAGCAGAGCTCCTCCAGGTCGGCGACCTCCCGCCCCACCAGCGCGGGGCAGATGTGCCCGGCCAGGGCGGCCTGGATCGAGCCCAGGGTCTCCCCCGTGACGGCGGCGGTGGGGGGCGCCTCCCCCCGGCCTACCGCGCCATCCGAGGTATAGAGCTCTACCACGATATCCTCCACATGGCCTACCTCCCGGAGGGCCGTCCGAAAGGGCACCCGCAGGGGCGCCGACAGCAGCCCCAGCCGAAAACCGGTTATTTTCATCCTATCTTCCTCCCGTCAAAGGTGGTGCTTGCTGCACTGGGAGAAGCTCTCAGACAGCGGCTTGGACACGGTGTCGTAATTTTTGTTGCACAGGGTGGTGAAGAGCATATCCACCACCAGAAGGGCGGCGATGCGGCTGCTCATGGCGCCGCTGCGGAACTCCAGCTCCGGCGAGGAGGTGGGCAGCACGTAGTCCGCCAGCTCGGCCAGGGGGTTGGCGCCGTACTTGGTCACGGCCACAATGCAGGCGCTGCGCTCGCTGGCCGCCCTGGCCAGCTCCAGCACCTCGGTGGTCCGGCCCGAGTTGGAGAAGAACACCGCCACATCCCCCGGCTTGATGGAGGTGATGTAGGTGAGCTGCACGTGGGCGTCGGTGCAGAAGATGGCCCGCAGGTCGATGCGCAGCAGCTTGTAGTACAGGTCCTCCGCCACCAGCCCCGAGGCCCCCATGCCGAACAGCCGCACGCTCTGGGCGGCGGCGATCCGGGCGGCCACCGCCTCCAGCACGGCGGGGTCCTGGATTTTGGCGGTGCTTCTGACGGCGTCCACCGTACCGGCCTCGATGCCCCGGATGATGTCCTCGGTGCCGGCGTAGATCCGGGTGTCCAGGAAGTCCATGCTGCTGGGCACGGCGGTCTCCTCCCGGGCCTGGCGCAGCTGGGAGACCAGGTTCTTTTTCATCTCCTTCAGGCCGGAAAAGCCCAGGGACTTGCAGAAGCGCACCCACACGACCTGGCTGACCCCGCTCTTCTCAGCCAGAGAGGCGATGGGGTCGTCAAACACCGAGCTGAGGTTTTGCAGAAAATATCTGGCCACCTTTTGCTCGGCGGGACTGAGGGCATCATACCTGCTCCGGGTCCTGATCTCGATGTCTGTCATGGCAAACCCCTTTCCTGATAAAAATGGGGATACCTGTTCCCAGTATCCCCATCGTCTATGTGTTTCTGAGGTACAGGCCGTACCCCCGGCCCACGGAGCCGCCGGCCCGCAGCCGCTCCTTGAAGAGCCTCTGCAGGGCGGTGTCCTCCGGCAGGCCGTCCGGTTTCCCGTCCCAGGGTCTGCCGAAGATGATCCACATGTCCCCATAGCCGGGGTCGTCAATGACGTACAGCAGCCGGTAGCGGGCGGCAAACCGCCGGATGCCGGAGGTCTCCCCCAATCCGGCGCACAGCGGATGGAGCAGCCAGGAGTCGCACACAAAGGGTACGCCCCCCGTCCGGTCCTCCATCTGGAAAAAGGCCGCCGCCCGGGCGTAGGACGCCTCGCAGTCATCCTCCCGCAGCGGACCGCAGGAGGGGACGTGGACGTTGATCACCCGCTCCCCCCGGTTCAGAGGGGCGTCGGCCCGGAAGTCGGTCAGCTCAAACTGCAGCCGGTCCAGGGCGAAGCACTTCAGCTCAAAAAAGCGGTAGAACCACGCCGCCACAAAGGAGCCCCACACCCCGTAGATCCTGTGGCACTCCCGGGTTTTCCACAGCAGATCGGCGAAGGAGTCGTGATAGATCCCCTCCTCCAGCCCGGCAGCGGCGTATTTTGCCCGGGCGGGCTCCAGCAGGCAGAGATAGGGCATCATCCGCATGGTATAGGGGCTCTGGCCGCAGGGGGCGGCAAAGGTATCCATCTGGGCCAGCACACCCTTGATATCCACCGGCTCCCCCGCCTGATAGGCCTGGACCGTGCCCTCCAGCACAGCCCGGGCCTGTTGGTGCCCCATGGCGGCCTCCATGGCCCGGCCATAGGTCTCCACGGCCTCCGGGTGGTAGTCCCAGGGGGCCAGCAGCTGTTTGATTCCGGCGCGGTCACAGCGCATCCCTCACACCTCCCCGGCGTTCAGATCCTTGAGCAGCACCCGCTCGGCAATGCCGGGCTTGGCGGCATCGGGCAGCACGCCCAGCTCCCAATAGCCCAGGGAGCGGTAAAAGGCCAGCGCGCCGGCATTGAAGTCGCTGACCAGCAGGCTGGTTCTGGCGCAGCCGGCCTCCCGGGCCATGCGCTCAAATTCCCCCATCAGGAAGCGGCCCACGCCCTGGCCACGGGCCCACGGGGCGGCGCCCAGCAGGGAAAGGTAGTGGTACAGGCCGCAGAAGCCGCCCGGCACCACCCGCATCACCCCGGCGATGGCATTTTCATCGGTGAGGGCGTACCACAGCTGGCCCTGCCGGGCGGCCCGCTCCAGCGAGCGCTGGAGCCGGTCGCCGCCGGCGAAGTATCGTTCCCAGATGGCGCTGCCCCGAAAGACCTCCACGCACTCCGCCAGGCGGTCTCCGCCGCCCGGCGCCAGCCGGAGCGCCGGGCTCATTCCTTGACGCCGCCCAGGGCGATACCCTCCACAAACTGTTTCTGCATCAGGCAGTAGAGGATGAAGGGCACCAGGAAGGACAGGGTGGCCGCCGCCATGGGGGGACCGTAGTTGGTGGCAAAGTAGCTGGTGAGGGAGCTGGTTGCCACGGTGAGGGTCTGCATCTCGTTCTTGGTGGCGGCGATGAGGGGCCACAGCAGGGCGTTCCACGCGGAGTTGAAGGTGAAGATGGCCAGGGTGATCCGGGCCGGCTTGACCATGGGCAGCACGATGCGGGTATAGATGACAAACTCGCTGCACCCGTCGATCTGGGCGGCCTCAATGAAGTCGTTGGCCACGCCCTGGATGAACTGCCGCATCATAAACACGCCGAAGGCGCCGATGAGGGGAATGACCAGGGCGATGTAGGTGTTGAGCAGGTGCCACTGGCGCATCATGACGTACAGGGAGATGAACACCACCTGGGTGGGGATCATCATGGTGGCCAGCACCAGGTTGAACAGGCCCTTTTTGCCGGGAATGGGCTTTTTGGCAAAGCCGTAGGCCATGGAGCAGCTCACCAGGTCCACCGCCACCACGCTGACCACCACCACGATCAGGCTGTTGAGGATGGGCCGGCCGAAGTTCCGGTTTTCAAAGAGATAGCGGTAGTTGAAAAAGTCAAAGAGCTTGATGTCCTCCCAGCGGATGTACATGGTGGAGGTGTCGGCAAAGGAGACCAGAACCATGTATACCAGGGGGACAATGCACAGAATGGCGAACAGGGTGACCAGAATCACGCCCACCACAAAGCGCACGCTGCGGCGTTCTCTGCGTATCATGTTCAGTCCTCCTTTCCTTCAAAGAACCGCTGCTGGATGAAGTGAACAGCCAGAATGACCAGCAGCAGCAGCACGGCCACGGCGCTGGCGTAGCCGATGCGGAAATCCTGGAAGGCGTAGGCGTATATGATGTAGGCGACCGTGGAGGTGGCGCCGTAGGGGCCGCCGCCGGTCAGCTTGTAGACGATGTCAAAGGCCTGGAAGGACCAGATGATGCCCAGGGTCACGTTGAGGTAGGTAATGGGCTTGATGAGGGGAACGGTGATTTTCCAGAAACGCTGTCTGGGGGTAGCGCCGTCGATGAGGGCGGCCTCCCGCACGCTGACGTCGATGTTCATGATGCCGGCGTAGAAGATGATGGTAAAGTAGCCCACGCTCTTCCACACCGCCACCAGCGAGACGCAGATGAGGGCCGAGGTGGGTTCGCCCAGCCAGTTGTAGGGCCCCAGGCCGAAGATGCCCAGAATCTCATTGAGCAGGCCGCCCTTGGAGGCCAGGATGACCTCCCACACGGAGGCGGCGGCCACATAGGAGGCCAGGGTGGGAATGAAGATCACGCTGCGCAGGAACCGGCCGTAGCGGTTGTTCAGGTACTCAGCCAGGAAGTTGGCCACAAACATGGCCATCAGGGTCTGGAGGGGCACGGTGATGATGACGTAGATCACCGTGTTGAACAGGGCCCGGCGCAGCTGAGAGTTGGTGAACACCTTGGCGTAGTTCTCAAGGCCGAGCCACTGGGGCGGCTGGGCCAGATTGTACTGTGTGAAGCTGTAAAACACCGTCATAAAGATGGGCGCGATACAAAAGACCAGGAAGATCAGCATGCCCGGCGTGATGTACGCGATGCCGTAGGCGGCCTGACGGCGCATCAGGCGGGAGGCGGGCCTCCGATTCGGTTTACTCATTCTTTCACCACACTCATTTCCGCTTTAAAAAAGAGAAACCGGGCATTGCCGGAGACGACCATGCCCGGTTTCTGCGTTCTGCTGTTAGGAAGCGATCTGCTCGTTGTAGTAGGTCATGGTCTGCTCAATGACCTGCTCGGGGGTGAGCTGGCCCATGAGCATGCCCTGGACGTTCTGCTGAAACTGGTCCATGAAGGAAGCGGAGCCCTCGAAGGAGGGAACCACGTGCATCTTGTCGGCGTCGTTGGTGTACATGCTCTGGAAGGGCTCGGGCTCGCTGTAGGTGGCGTCGGTGGTCAGGGAGGGCATGCCATAGATCTGCTCATGGTAGTCGTCCATGCACTCGGCGCTGGTGATGTACTTGATGAGGTCGGCGGCCAGAGCCTTGTTCTTGCAGTAGCTGGCCACGGCCAGGGAGTCCACGGAGAAGTTGGTGGCCACGCCGGCGGAGCCCTCCAGGCCCAGGGAGCACTGCCAGTTGATGCCCTTCTCGGTGTAGGTGGAGGCGTTGCCGGTGCCGTTGATGATGATGGCGGCCTCACCGTTGACGAACTTGCCGTTGGGGTCGTCCATGGTGACGATGCTGTCGTCAAAGATACCCTCGGTCTTCAGCTTGTTGATAAAGGTGAGGGCCTCCAGGGTGGCCTCGCTGTCCATGTTCAGGTTGCCCTCCTCGTCCAGCACGGTGCCGCCGGCCTGGAAGAAGAAGGGCCAGAAGCTGGCCAGCATGGCGGAAACGCCGTTGGTGGCGCCCCAGGACTGGATGAAGGGCCAGACGTCGGGGTTGGCCTCCTTGAGGGCCACGCACACGTCAAAGAACTCGTCCCAGGTGGTGGGCAGCTCGGTGATGCCGGCGGCCTCCAGCATGTCCATGTTGTAGTAAATCACGCAGGGGTTGCCCGCCATCATGGGCCAGGTGCACAGCTGGCCGTCGGTGTTGTAGGCGCCCTGATCCAGGAAGACGTACTTCTCCCGGTCCTCGTCGGTGATGTACTCGTCCAGGGGGGCCAGCAGACCGGCGTTGATGAGGTCGTAGGTCTCGGTGACGTACACCACGTCGGGACCCTCGCCGGCGCCGGAGAGCATGCCGGTGTAGATTACGGTGGCGTAGTCGGACCAGGAGAGGATCTCCAGGTTGACGGTGCAGTTGTTCTCCGCCTCAAAGGCGTCCAGCTTGGCGTTCCAGAACTCCTCGTCGCTGATGCCGTCGCCGAACTGGTAGATGGGCAGCCAGAGGGTCAGCTCGGTGGCGGCGCCGCTGCCGGAGCCCTGGACGTCGCCGCCGCTAGACTGGGGGGTAGTATCCCCGCCGCAGCCGGCCAGCAGGCCGATGGAGAGGGAGGCGGCAAGTGCAAGTACAAGTACTTTTTTCATGTTATCCTCCTTACAATTTGACGTTTCCTCCAAAAGGGCATCACCGATACCCTTAGTTAGGAACATTATAACAGTTTATTCACAAAATGTAAAGAAACAAAAGTTCAATTTCACAAAATATACTGTTCTATTCTTTCATAATTGTGAAATTGGTCAAAAAACCGAGTGAATCAGGGGCATTACACCCGTAAATTGGCGTTTTCTGGCAAGCAGCGGAGCCAGCGCCTCCAGTCCCCGGGCGGTGTACTCCCACGCGGCGATGCCGGCCGCGCCCTGGGGCAGGTTCAACAGGTCGTAGGGGTTGCGCAGCGCGGCCACCGCCATGGGCTTGCCCAGGGCGCCCAGGGCCTCCATCAGGGCCAGCTGCCCCGGCTTCAGGTGGGCGTTGCAGGTGCCCAGCACAATGCAGCTGCTCTCCGCCGCCGCCTGGACCGCCTTGGCGATCTCCCCTTCCTCCGGGTCGTCGGAAGTAACCAGGGCGTATCCGCCCAGGGCCTGGGCCATGTAGTCGGGGAAGGCGGGGGTCTCACGCACATGGCTGGACACCAGGCTGGCCCGGACGGGGCCGCAGCCCACAAAGAAGGGCCGCTCCCCCAACTCGGGCATGGGGCCGTAGAGCAGGGTGAGGGAGCGCTCCAGCATCTGGCGGACCTCCCGGGCGTCCGCCTCGGTGGTGCCAGGCAGTCCGTCGGCCTGGCTCAGGCCGGACTTGGCCCGGGCCAGCCGCTCCAGGGAGCAGTCAAACTCCGCCTTGGGCAGGCTCCCGTCCTCCAGCCCGGCCAGCAGCCGCTCCGCCGTCTCCTGGGCCAGAGCGGCGGTGTGGGAGATACAGACGATGTCCGCGCCGGCGGCAATGGAGGCCACCGCCCCCTCCACCGTGCCGTAGAACTTGGCGATGGCGTCCATCTCCATGCAGTCGCTGATGATGACCCCGCCGAAGCCCAGCTCCTCCCGGAGCAGCCCGGTGAGGAGCCGCCGGGACATGGTGGCGGGCAGCCGCTCCGTCTCCAGCTTGGGGAAGAGGACGTGGCTGGTCATGATGGCTGGGATCCCCGCCCCGATGGCCTTGCGGAAGGGGGGCAGCTCGCAGCGCTCCAGCTCCTCCCGCCCCTTTTCTACCAGGGGCAGGCCCAGGTGGGAGTCCACCGCGGTGTCGCCGTGGCCGGGGAAGTGCTTTCCGCAGGCCATCACGCCCCCCTCCAGGGTACCCCGCATGAATGCCAGGGCCAGCTCAGACGCCCGCTCGGGGTCGTCGCCGAAGCTGCGCACGCCGATCACCGGGTTGGCCGGGTTGGAGTTGACGTCCAGCACGGGGGCCAGGTTGAAGTTGACGCCGCAGCCGCGCAGCTCCCGGGCGGTGAGCAGCCCGGCCCGGTAGGGGGCGTCCCCTCCGGCGGCGGCCAGGGCCATGGCGCCGGGGGTGTTGAGCATATCGTCGGAGAGGCGGGTCACCACGCCTCCCTCCTGGTCAATGGCGATGAGAGGCTCGGCCCCGGTCTCGGCCCGGATGAGCTCCTTCAGCTCCCGGCACAGGCGGGTAAGCTGCTCCCTGCTCTCAATGTTCCGGCGGAACAGGATCACGTTGCCGATCTTGTGGGTCCGCACCAGATCTGCGAAGGTCTCGTCGATCTCCGTGCCGGGGAATCCGGCCATAATCCGCTGGCCTACCGCTTGTCTGAGGTCCATGGTTCACTCCTCCTCCAGTACCTTGGCGATAACGCCGCCGTGTTCCTTCAGCCGCTTCTCCGCCTCCTGGGCGCTCAGGCCCCGGGCCAGCATGACGATGGCGGTCTTGACCGAGAAGTCGCACTGCTCCAGGGTCTGGCGGGCCAGCTCCTCCTCCACGCCGGCGGCGGTGGACACGATGGAGATGGCCCGGCGCACCAGCTTTTCGTTGGTGGGCATCACGTCCACCATCAGGTTGCCGTACACCTTGCCCAGGCGGATCATGGCGCCGGTGGAGAGCATGTTGAGCACCATCTTCTCCGCGGTGCCGCTCTTCATGCGGGTGGAGCCAGTGATGACCTCCGGGCCGGTCTCCACCCCGATGGGGATGTCCGCCGCGGCGTTCATCTCCGAGTTTTTGTTGCAGGTGAGGGCCACGGTTCTGGCCCCGATCTCATGGGCGTAGGCCATGGCGCCCAGCACGTAGGGGGTGCGGCCGCTGGCGGCGATGCCCACCAGCAGGTCCTTGGCGCTCAGATGGATGCGCTCCATGTCCTCCCGCCCGGCCTGGGCGTTGTCCTCCGCCCCCTCGGCGGCCCGGAACATAGCGCTCTCGCCGCCGGCCATCACTCCCATCACCATGCCGGGGTCCACCGAATAGGTGGGGGGACACTCGGCGGCGTCCAGCACGCCCAGGCGGCCCGAGGTGCCGCAGCCGCAGTAGATGAGCCTGCCGCCGTCCCGCAGGGCCTCGTAGGCGGCGTCCACCGCCCTGGCGATGCTCTCCAGCTCCCGCTCCACGGCCAGGGCTACCTTTTTGTCCTCGTCGTTGATCCGGCGCACCATCTCCAGGGTGGAAATGCGGTCAATGTCCGCGGTATTGGGGTTACGCTGCTCGGTGGGCAGCATGTTCAGCTGTACCAATCAAATCTACTCGCTTTCCTCAATGGATTTCCCGCCCAAGAGCCAGATGCACTTCCCTGCGGAAGGCGTTCATGTCCGCTTGGGGCAGGTGGTCGTAATACAGTCTGTTTGTCAGCAGGGCCAGACCTATGCCGGCCTGGCGGTCCACCCACAGGCTGGTCCCGGTAAATCCGGTGTGTCCGCAGCCGGTGGGAAAGGCCCCCCCGGTGTGGAAGGCCAGGCAGCGTCCCTCGCAGCCCGGCTGGGGGGTGACCGCCCCCAAAAAGGCCGGGTCCCGGGTGTTCAGATAGAACTGTCCCAGTCTGGCCACCCCCTCCCGGGTGCCGAACAGCCCGGCGTGGCCGCTGACGCTGTGAAAATAGTAGTAGGCGTTGCCGTCGTTGGGCTGGCCCACCACGTCGGTGCAGTGGGGCCGGAAGCCGTCAAAGGCCATCCCCCGCTCCCGGCACATGTTCTCCTCCACCCCGTTGTCCCGGCAGGAGGGCACCAGGGGCAGGGACAGGTCGGGGCAGAAGCACAGCTGGCCGATCCCCAGGGGCTGGGCCACATACCGGCGGATAACCTCCGGGAAGGGCAGGCCCGTAACGGCGCAGAGCACCTCCCGCAGGAGCATATAGCCGATGTCGCTGTACACCATGCCGGGCTGTCCCGGAGGGAGGTCGGCCAGGATCTCAAAGAAGGGCCGCCCGTCGGCGTAGAAGGGATACCAGGCCGGCAGGCCGGCCGTGTGGGTGAGCAGGGCCCGGAGGGTCATGCCCGCCAGCCGGGCCCCCAGCGCCCCCTGGGCTTCGCCCAGCAGTCCGCCCACCGGGTCGTCCAGGCCGACCCTTCCCTCCGCCGCCACCGCCAGCAGGGCGGTGGCGGTATGGGGCTTGGTGAGGGAGGCCAGGTCGAACCAGCGTCCCCCCTCCCCTTCGGTGGCCCCGGCCTCTCTCACGCCGGTTTTGTCAAAGAGCGCCCACTCGCCATAGGGGAACACGCCCTCCGCTACGGCCCGGTCCATCAACGGCGCCACGATGCTCAAATAAAAAACCTCTTTTCATCTGGCTGGAAATATTGTATCATAGTGCCACTGGATTTGAAAATATTATATCACCCCGAAACCGGCAGTTCAATTATGCACTTTATACTGAATCACAGGGGACCTTTTTGGCGAAAGGGCCCAACAGATTTTGGAAGGAGTGGAGGACAGATGATCAAACAGGTGGCGAACAAGCCCTGGCGGCTGGCGGTGGGGCTGATGTCGGGCACCTCGGTGGACGGCATCGACGCCGCGCTGGTGGAGCTGGAGGGGCTGGGGGCGGACCCCAAGGTGAGGCTGCTGGCCTTCCGGAACATGCCCTATCCCCCGGCGGTGCGGGAGAAGATTTTCGCCCTGTTCCGCCCGGAAAACGCCACGGTGGACAAGGTGGGATACATGAACTTTCTGTTGGGCGAGTATTTTGCCGAGGCGGCTCTGGCGGTGATCCAGGAGGCGGGTGTGGACAAAAGCACCGTGGACTTCATCGCCTCCCACGGCCAGACTATCTGGCACGCTCCCCAGGCCGACTGCTCCGACGGCTACCCCATCCGGTGCACGGTACAGATCGGGGAGGGGGCGGTGATCGCCGAGCGCACCGGCATTCCCACCGTCTCCGACTTCCGGGTGGCCGACATGGCCGCCGGCGGCCAGGGCGCGCCCCTGGTGCCCTTTACGGAGTATCTGCTCTACCGCCGGAAGGAGGAGACCATCCTGCTCCAGAACATTGGCGGCATCGGCAACATGACGGTGCTGCCCGCCGGCGCCCCGCCGGAGGCAGTCTTTGCCTTTGACACCGGCCCGGGCAACATGATCATCGACGCGGTCATCTCCGCCGCCACCGGCGGGGCGGAGGGCTTTGACCGGGACGGGGCGGCCGCCGCCCGGGGCACGGTGTGCCGGGCGCTGCTGGAGGAGCTGCAGAAAGACCCCTACTATACCCAGCTGCTGCCCAAGACCACCGGCCGGGAGCGGTTTGGGCAGCAGTATACCGCCAGGCTGCTGAACTACGGCAAAGAGCACGGCCTGTCCTTTGACGATCTGGCGGCCACCGCCACCGAGCTCACCGCCTGGTCCATTGCCGACGCCTATGAGCGGTACGTCCTGCCCCGCTACCAGGCCGCCGAGCTGATCGCCGGCGGCGGCGGCAGCTACAACCCCACCCTGATGGCCGCCCTGGGGCGGCGTCTGGCGCCCCACGGGGTTCAGGTGCGCACCCAGGAGGATCTGGGGCTGAGCAGCGACGCCAAGGAGGCGGTGGCCTTCGCCCTGATGGGGGACCGCTTCATGACGGGCCAGCCCAACGCCCTGCCCTCGGTCACCGGGGCCAAGCGCGCCGCCATCATGGGCAAGCTCTCCCTCCCCTCTCCCCGCTGAAACAGAAAACCTCCCCCCGGCGCGTCCTGTCCGCGCCGGGGGGAGGTTTTTTGCCCGGCGGCATCCCGCCGGGAGCCGCTTGATTTCAGCCCATGAGTGGTGTACACTTTTTCCATCAGCATCCGCCGGAGCCACGGTCCGGCGGCGGAAAAAGGAGGCTGCCAACCTGTGGCAATCATCGGAATTGATCTGGGCACCACCAACTCGCTGGTCAGCGTCTATCGAAACGGACGCCCGGAGCTGCTGTCCAACGAGCTGGGGCAGTACATGACGCCCAGCTGTGTGGGGGTGCTGGAGGACGGCTCCGTAGTGGTGGGCGCCGTGGCCAAGGAACGGCTGATCACCCATCCCGGAGAGACTGCGGCCTCCTTCAAAACCTGGATGGGCACGGAAAAGACCTTCTCTCTGGGAGGAAGGACCTTTCTGCCCCACGAACTGTCCGCCCTGGTGCTGCGGAAGCTGGCCCAGAGCGCCCAGGCCGCCCTGGGAGAGCAGATCGACGAGGCCGTCATCAGCGTCCCCGCCTATTTCAACGACAACCAGCGCTGCGCCACCCGTCTGGCGGCTCAGCTGGCGGGGCTGCCGGTGAAGCGGCTCATCAACGAGCCCTCCGCCGCGGCCCTCTTCCACAGCCGCGCCACCCCCCAGGAGGAGCGGCGGCTGCTCGTTGTGGACTTCGGCGGCGGCACCCTGGACGTCAGCGTGGTGGACTGCTTTGCCAACATGGTGGAGATCGTGGCCATCGCGGGCAACAACCGCCTGGGCGGCAACGACATTGACCGGGCCATCGCCGACTACTTCTGCCAACAGACCGGCCTTGTCTGGTCGGAGCTGGACGCCCAACAGCAGCGGCAGCTGCTGTCCCTGGCAGAGCGGGGAAAGACCGGCCTCAGCCAGGCGGGGAGCCGGGGCTGCATCCTGGCCTGCCAGCTGGGCGGGGAGACCCTGAGCGCTCCGCTGAACCGGGAGCTCCTGTCCGGCCTCTGCCAGCCCATCTTCCAGCAGGTCAAGGAGGTCATCGTCCGGGGCGTCCGGGACAGCGGCATTCCCATTTCCGCCATCCACGACGTGGTGCTGGTGGGGGGCTCGTCTCAGCTGGGCGTGTTTGTGGACTATCTGGAGGAGCTTTTTTCCAAGCGCCCCACCCTGGCGGAGCATCCGGAGCACACCGTGGCCCTGGGGGTGGGCCTGTGCGCCGGCATCAAGCAGCGGGACGCCCAGCTTCAGGACCTGGTGATGACCGACGTGTGCCCCTTCTCCCTGGGGGTGGCCACCTGCAACGACCTGCAGGACGTCAACCCCCACATGTCCACGCTGATCCCCCGCAGCAGCATCCTCCCCGCCCGCCGCACGGAGCGGTTTTACACCCTCTCCCCCTACCAGCGGCGCATCCGCCTGTCCATCTACCAGGGGGAAAACTACTACGCCGCCGACAACCTGCTGCTGGGGGAGCTGTCGGTGTCGGTGCCGCCGGACGAGGCGGGCAAGCAGTCTGTCACGGTGACCTTCGCCTATGACATCAACGGAATTCTGGAGGTGACCGCCGAGAGCAGCGGCGGCGAGCGGCGGCGCACCGTCATTCTCAACCCCCGGCTCAACTGGTCGGAGGAGGAGATCAACCGGGCGCTGGAGCGGCTGAACGCCCTGCCGGACCAGTCCCTCCCCCGGGAGGAGGATCTGCTGCTTCTCTCCAGGGCGGAACGGCTGTTTGCCGAGCTGACCGACAGCCGGCGGGAGGAGGCCGCCGACATCATCCTGCGGCTGACCCAGGCCCTTCAGTCGGGCAGCTCCATCCGCCTGGCCCAGGAGCGGGAGAACCTGCTCCGGCATCTGGAGGAGCTGGAGGCCTGGGCCCAGCGGGATATCTGGGAGCCCCCTTTCCGGGATGAAGACGACGAAGAGGACGAGGAGGAGATATGATGCAGCCTTGGGATCTGTTGGGCCTTGAACCCACCCGGGACACGGGGGCCATTCGCCGGTCCTACGCGGCGGCGGCGGCGCGGTATAACCCGGAAGAGCACCCGGAGGAATTTCTGGCGGTACGCCAGGCCTATGAGCAGGCCATGGCCTATGCCCGGGGCCAGGAGCAGCCGGACGCCCCGGCGGAGGGCTCCGCCCCTCAGCCCCGGCCCGTGGAATCCGCCGGGCCAGTGGCACAGGAGGCGGAGACAGGCGGCTTTACCCTGTGGGAGGAGGCCCAGGGCGAGGGGGACTTTTCCTGCCCGGCTCTGGAGCGCTTTGAGGAGCTCTACCGCTCCAAGCAGCGCCGGGACCGCAAGCAGTGGGACCTGTGGTTCACCTCCCCGGAGTTTCTGGCGGTCTTTCATGACCCCCGGTTCACCCATGCCCTGTGGCAGGCGGTGGACCAGGCGGGGGAGGACTTTCCGCCCCCCAAGGAGTTCCAGCTGGCCCTGGCCGTGGCCTACCGCTACCGGGCGGAGGTCTACCAGGATCACACGGAGTTTGTCCTGGAGCAGGGCGCCGGCTTTGAGGGGGTAAATCACCTCCTGCGCATCGCCGGCCTGGGCCCGCTGGTGCGCAAGCTGCAGGGCAACGACGTGGTGCTCTCCGTGGCCTATCAGGATTACGATACCCTCTGCGGCCTGGCCCGGGCGGGTCGCTGGGGGCAGCCCGACCTGGAGCGGCTGCAGAAGCTCCTGATGCGGTACAGCAGCGCTTACCTCAAGGAAAGATGCTCCGGCAGGCCGGAGACCGAGCGCAACATCCTTTCCATGCGCCTGCTGGAGGCCTTTTTCAACGACCATTCCCTCCCTGTGGACGCCTATGAGGTGCTGTGGAACATCTTTGACCTGAACTCGGCGATTATGGGCCGCTCCAAGGTTTTTTACGGCCGCCTGCGGGAGATCGTCCTGGCCAAGGCGCCGGAGGTGTGCGCCCCTCGGGAGCGGTTTGTGGAGCTGCGCACCGCCTACAACGATCTGGGGCCGGAGGTGCAGGCAGCGGGGGGCGAGGACTCCCCCCGTGGCCGGGCGCTGGTGGAGCGGTTCATGGCCCGGGAGGATTTTCAGCGGGCCATCCGCAACCGGGTGTTTGTCCGGGACGAGCTGCTTCCCCACTGGTGCAGCTGGTTTTCCAATCCCCACCTCCTCCAGGCCCTCTCCGCCCTGTATGATGCGGATCAGGCCCTCCCCTACGCCTCCAGCGTGGTGGAAACCATCCGGCAGGCCCTGCTCCAGCGGGAGGAGGAGATGGCGGCCAAGCGGGAGCGGGAGCAGCTGGCCCAGCTGGCCATGGAGGACATCGGCCCGGAGAGCTGCACCCTCTCCAACCCCCTTTTCCTGCGCTATTTTCTCCAGACCGCCTTCTACTGGGCGGAGGGGCAGGAGCAGGAGAGCCTGTACGCCCTGCTGGACCGGGAGTTCCCCTCCAACCAGGTGTGGAACCAGCGGCTGGCCCAGGCGGAGCTGTCCCGCTCCATTCCCCTCACCCAGTCCGGCACTGACGAAACCGGCCAGAACATCCAGCGCACCATGGAGCTCCAGCTTCTGTTCCACCAGTTTTATGTGGAGTACCGCATGGACGGCCAGATCCTCTGCAACCCGGAGCTGCCCTTCTGGGGGCTGGCCCAGCTGGAGGACGACGAGCTCTTTCTGCTGCTGCTCCCCATCCTGTCCGCCTTCCAGGACGAACGGGAGGAGGTGCAGGCCCACCTGCGGGAGCGGCTGGCCCGGCTGGGCCTTCCCGACGCCCTGTTGTCCAGAACCGCAGAGGCGCTGGCGGGGGAGGCGGCCTGCCTGATCCCCACGGATGGCGGCGCCGCCATCCTCCGCCCGGCCCGCTTCTGCCAGGAGGCCGAGGGGGAGCTGTACAGCTGCGTCTGGTACGGCAACGGGCAGCTGCTGGCCTTCCGGCGGACGGCGGAGGGCCTTGGGCTGCTGCGGGAGTTCTGCCGGGATGGGGTGCACTCCCTGCAGGACGCCTGGCGCATCTCCACAGAGATTTTCAAAGAGGTATTCGCTCCCGCCCCCAGTCCGGACGAGCTGAACACCGGCCTGTGCCAGCACCTGCACGTGGAGTACTCCGCCATGCCCAGCCAGGACTTTGAGGGGGAGGACATCACCCCCGCCCTGCTGGCGCAGCTGCTCCAGGGGTTTGAGATGAAACAGGTCACCCGTCTGGTGGTCAACCACAACCTGGTTCTGCTCTGGAGCCAGCCCAGCTTCGTCACCGCCGCCCAGCCCGGAACCTGCGCCCTGCTGCGCTTCCGGGACGAGGCCCGCGCCCGGGACGGGCTGCTGTCCGACTGGGACAGCTATTACTACGGTCAGGCCGACCAGACCCCCCAGCTCCCCTTCCGCATGGGCACTTTGCCGGACTATCTGGTACACCGCACCCCCCAAAAGCCCATCGAAGCCCTCATCGCCCTGCTCAACGGCATTGACAGCGGAAACGGCCGCTGGTCCAATAAGGTGAACCTCTACAACACGGAATACTACTATTATTACTACAAGCGGACCCAGGGCTGCTTCTCCGTGGAGGAGTGCAACGGGGCGCTGCTGCGCCGGCGGTATGTGCTCAACAAGATGCCCCTCTGCTTTGCCTATCAGGAGGCGGGCGGGGCGGTCACCAGACGGGAGGTAAACGCCTCCACCCGGCTGACCCTCACCGACCAGCTGGTGCGCTTTGAGCTGGGCGGGCTGGATTACCTGTCCCTGTCCTGGGAGCTGGAGGAGCTGGGGCCGGTCCATCTGGTGCTGCTCCACCAGAAGGCCGACAAGGAGCGCAGGGCTCTGGCGGTACTGATCCAGGACAGCCCCCAGAGTATCGACTACCTGGTGGCGGACCGGCGGGAATACATCAACACCGACCGGAAGGTCCGCAAGGCGGAATTCCGGGGCCGCATGATCCCCCGCTATCTGATCCACTATGACTTTGCCGGCCTGCGGGACTTCCTGGACCTCTTCTTCCTCAGCCTGCCCCAGCCCAAGTCCCTTCTGCACTACGAGTTCGGCAGCCTGGCCTCCGGCCCTGACTACCTGACAAAGCTGGGCTTTGCCGAGCACCGGCGGCGGCTTCTGGAGCCGGAGCCCGGCGCCAACTGACCCCCGCTTATCTCCACAAAAGAAAGGAGGGATCAGCCCCATGGGCTGATCCCTCTCTCCTGTTCTGTACCCTTTTGCTGTTAATCGCCCATGGCCTGCTCCAGGCGGGCGTTCAGGGTATCCTCCTGGTCCTTTACGTTCCCGATGATGGCCGCTCCCACAATGTTGCCCTCACTGTCCACCACATAGGTGGTGGGATAGCCCGTCAGCTGGGAAATAAAGTCCTGGTACAGCTCGTTGTCCGGGTCGGGGGACAGGTTGGTGTATGTCACGCCCTTTTCCGCCAAAATCTCCTGGGCAGTCTCCAGCTGCCTGTCGCTCTCTCCCGAGTCGGAGGCCACGCCGATCAGGTTGATGTTCTGCCCCTTGAAGTCCTGATAATAGGCCTCCAGCTCGGGCATTTCCTCAATACAGGTGCCGCAGCCGTTGTTCCAGAAATTGATGATGGTGGCGTCGTAATCGGCAAAGATATCGCTGGTCACGGTGTTTCCCTGGGTATCCAGCTCGGAAAAGGCGGGAAAGGGGGTCTTGGAGACCAGCGTATCGTCGGAGGACGAGCAGGCGCTCAGGCCCGCCATGAGGCCGGCGGCCAGCAGGATACAAATGCTCTTTTTCATCGGCTCAACTCCTTTTTGTGTGTTGCCCGCAGGTCCGGGGTCCTGCGGATGGCCTGATGGGGGCAGGCCCGGATGCAGTCCCCGCACCGGATACATTCGGTGTGGTTGGGGCTGCGGAACACGTCCACATCCATGCCGCATGCCCTGCTGCACGCGCCGCAGGCGGTGCACCGGTCCTGATCAACGGACAGGCGGCAGAGGGCATGCTTGTTGAACAGGGCGTAGAAGGCCCCCAGGGGGCAGAGCCACTTGCAGAAGGGCCGGTAGAAAAAGATGGCCAGCACCGCCACCCCAACCAGAAGGCAGCTCTTCCAGGTAAACAGCGTCCCCAGGCTGGCCCGGATGCTCTCATTGGCCAGCGACAGGGGGAGCCCGCCCTCCAGGATCCCGGCGGGGCAGAGATATTTGCAGAAAAAGGGGTCGCCCAGCCCCACCTCATTAACCACCGTCATGGGCAGCAGGATCACAAACACCACCAGAACCCCATATTTCAGATAGGTCAGCCCGTGCAGCCGGCGGGTGCTGTATTTCCTGGTGGGGAGCTTGTGCAGCAGCTCCTGGAACCATCCAAAGGGGCACAGAAAGCCGCAGATCCCGCGCCCCAGAAGTGCGCCCAGAAAGATGAGAATGCCCACAACGTAGTAGGATACCTGGTATTGGGGGGCGCCGACCACCGCCTGCAGGGAGCCGATGGGGCAGGACGCCGCGGCGGCAGGGCAGGAGTAGCAGTTCAGCCCCGGAACGCACACGCCTTTCAGGGGGCCGCGGTATAATTTCCCTTTAAAGAAGTTGGACAGAAAGGGATTGCAGGCCAACGTGGCCAGCAGCTGAATCTTCCAGCGGCCCCCGCTTCGTTTTTCTCTAGCCAATGCCCACACACTCCAGACACAGATTGACGCCCTTGTGCAGCACCGTGACGTGCTCCTCCCGCAGCACCCCCGCCGCAATGAGGACCGCCCCGGCCAGCAGCAGCAGAACGGAACTTCTCTTCATTCCCCGCTCACCCCATCGTGACGTCCGCCATGCCGTCCTCTGTCTCGCCGCCGCTCTCCTGACCCATGGACACATAGCTGCCGGCGCTCTCCGACAGCGTCTCCCCGTCCAGCGAGGAGCTCCAGGCGGAAATGAGAGAGCCGTTCACGTACCAGACGCCGGTACAGGGAATGCCGGAGGCCATCTCGTCATTTTGGGCCAGGGCCTCTTTCATGGAGTCGTTGTACGCCACAATGGAAAAGGGCGCGTCCTGGAACAGCTGGGCGTCCATGTCGCCCTTGACGCACACCACAATGTCGGCCCCCGCGGAGCGGACGCCCTCCGCCCCATCGCTCAGGGCCTGATAGAAGTCGGCAAAGCCCTCGTCCTCAGGGTCCAGAAAGGCCACAAAGGCCACGGAGGGAAGGTCCTCATTGGTAAACTCCTCCCCCGCCAGCGTCTGGGTGGTAAAGTCGCCCACCTTGTTGAAGGCCACTTTATCCGCCGCGGGCACGGTGTTCTCCTCCAGATAGCTGTCCGCCCACTCCTGGGTGATCCAGCCCTTGTCCAGCGCGTCCTGCACCGTGACGGAGCCGTCCCGGATGGCCGCCTCCACCTCCTCCTGGCTGGGCGCCTTGCTCCCGCAGGCGCCGAGGGTGAGGCAAAGGGCCAGGGCGGCGGCTACAACACGTTTTTTCTGCATGAAAATTCCTCCTGTGTTTTCATTTGACGGGGGATATGGTACCATACAACATGTCAAATCCGTGTCAAGGAATGCTTGACACGGATTTGACCCAGTTTATGATATCTTGTCAGAAAAACGCCGGGAGTTTTGTTATGAGAATTTTGGTGGTGGAGGACGAGCGCCAGCTGTGCGACGATATCGCGGAGGACCTGGAGCTGGAGCGCTACACGGTGGAGCGCTGTTACGACGGCCTTACGGCATGGGAACATATTCTGGTGGAGCCCTGCGACCTGGTGATCCTGGACTTAAATCTGCCGGGCATGGACGGGCTGGACATTCTGCGGGCCATCCGGCAGGAGAAGCCGGAGCTGCGGGTGCTCATTCTGTCCGCCAGAAGCGCGCTGTCGGAGCGGGTGGCCGGCCTGGACCTGGGGGCGGACGACTATCTGACAAAGCCCTTTGAGCTGGAGGAGCTGGAGGCCCGGGTGCGGGCCCTGCTGCGCCGGGACTTTGCCCCCAGGAGCGTCGCCGTTTCCGCCGGAGCCCTGACCCTGGACGCCCAGCGGCGGGAGATCACGGCGGACGGGGCGGCGCTCCCCCTGACCCGCAAGGAATTTGAGCTGCTGGAATACCTGATGCTCCACCCGGAGCGGACCGTCAGCCAGGAGGAGCTGCTGGACCACATCTGGGAGAGCGACTCCAACCCCTTCAGCCATTCTGTGCGCATGCACATCTCCTCTCTGCGGAAAAAGCTCCGCCAGGCCCTTGGATACGACCCCATTGTGACAAAGATCGGTCAGGGCTATCGCCTGGAGGTGAAGCGGTGAAACAGCGTCTCTCCCTGCGCCTGCGGGTGACCCTGGTGTGCGGCCTGCTGCTGGCCGCCTGCTGTCTGCTTCTGACCCTCAGCCACAACTACTACGCCTATGAGATGGCGGACGCCATTGAGGCCATTCCCCTCCAGCCGGCGGTTACAGTGAACGACGGCAGTTCATCGCCGATGGAGGAGCTGTCCCTGGCCCAGTCCACCCTCCCCGTGCGCAGGCTCTTCCGGGTACAGAGCCTGCTGGCCATGGGGGTGATCGTGGCCGTGGGCTGTCTGATGGTGTATTGGCTCACGGGGAAGGCCCTCTCCCCCCTGCGCCGCCTGGACGAGCAGATCCGCAGCAGGACCGCGGCGGATCTGGACCGGCCCCTTCCCGTGCCCTCCAGCGGAGACGAGGTGGCGGGCCTGACGGTCTCCTTCAACCAGATGTCCCAAAATCTCAGCCAGGCCTTTGCCCGGCAGAAGCGCTTTTCCCAGTGCGCCGCCCATGAGCTGCGCACGCCGCTGACGGTGCTCAAAACCCGCATGGCCCTCTTTCGGAAAAAGGGGCTGTGCAGCACGCCGGAAACCGACGCGCTGCTGCGGGTGCTGGAGGAGCAGACCCAGCGCCTGTCCGATCTGGTGGGCGATCTGCTGGCCCTGAGCAACATGGACACGCTGGAGTGCGGGGACCGGGTTGACGTGCCCCAGCTGCTGGCCGATACGGTGGAGGGCCTGCTGGACCAGGCCCGGCAGCAGCAAGTCTCCATCCAGCTCCACACCCAGCCGGGAACCGTCCTGGGCAACCGTCCCCTGCTGGAGCGGGCCCTCTTCAATCTGGTGGAAAACGCCATCAAATACAACCGTCCCGACGGTACCGTGACGGTCTCCGCTGCCTGCGCTGGCGGCGTTCTCCGGGTGGAGATCACCGACCAGGGTATCGGGATCCCCCAGGAACTGCTCCAGCAGGTATTTGAGCCCTTCTTCCGGGTGGACCCCTCCCGCTCCCGCCAGTTGGGAGGCGCGGGGCTGGGGCTCTCCCTGGTGCGGGCCATTGCCGAGCTGCACAATGGGCAGGTCTGGGCCGAGCCCGCTCCGGGCGGCGGCAGCCGTTTTGTCCTGCTGCTGCCCGAAAACGGGGCCTCCCCCGGCCTGAGCCGCCTCAGCCCTTGGCCCGGTTGACCAGGAAGATGCCCAGGCACACCAGCACCAGGGCCGCCAGTCCATAGACGGTGAAGGCCTGGTTCTGTTCCCCCAGCAGCAGGGCGGACAGGAGCACGCCGAACACCGGATTGAGAAAGCCGTAGATGGTCACGCTGGCCACAGGGTTATATTTGGTTAAAATACTCCAAATTGTATAGGCCACCGCCGACAATACGCCCATATAGGCCAGAATCAGCAGGGAGGGCAGGTCAAAGCCGGACAGCGCGCCCCCGCCGGCCAGACCCCCGGCCAGCAGCAGCAGGCCGCCCAGCACAAACTGATAGCCGCACAGCACAAAGGCGTCCTCATGGGCGGAATAGGACTTGAACATGGACACGGCCAGTCCGTTTGCCACGGCGGCCAGGAAGATGGCCCCCTCCCCCGCCAGGGAGAGTCCCCCCGCCAGGGAACCGCCGGACAGGTTGATGACCACCACGCCCAGAAACCCGCACAGGCAGCCCAGCAGCTTGTTCCACCCCAGGCCCTCAAAGCGGAACACCAGGGCGGAGATGAGGATGGCCCAAAACACGTTGGAGGCGGTGATCACCGAGGCCTTCACCCCCGAGGTGTGGGCCATGCCGATGTAGAAGAAAAAATACTGCACGGCGGTCTGCACCAGACCCAGCTTGGCCACCATGGGCCAGGAGCTGCGCTTTGGGCAGACAAACCGCCGCTCCCGCAGGCAGTGGAACAGGACGATGAGCACCCCGGCGATGAAAAAGCGCAGGCCGGCATAGACGATCTGGGCGGCGGAGTCCTCCCCGCCGATGTCCAGTAGCCGGTAGCCGATCTTGACCGCCGGGAAGGCGCTGCCCCAGAGCAGGCAGCAAAAGGAGGCCGCCAGGCCCACCACCCAGGGTTTGGAGAGGGCGGCGGCCGGTTTTTCTTGCTTGGTGCTGTTCATATTGCTCCTTCTCTCTGAAACGCACCGCGGCAGGGCCGGCCGGCCCTGCCGCGGTGCGTGTTTTTGTACCGGTGCTTTTTACTGGGCGCTGTCAGCCGTCTCAGCGGGCTGATAGAAGTAGCGGGGCTTGCCGCGGCAGATGATGCCGCCCACGATCATGCCGATGATGGTGGGCACCAGCCAGGAGAAGCCCTGCTCGAACAGGGGGATAAAGCCCATCACATTGCGCAGGGCGGTAAAGTCGGGCGCCACGCTGAGGATGGCGTCGCCCACGCTCACCACGCCGGAGACGATGATGCCGCCCTTGTACACGTCGTCGTTGGGGATCCACTTGTCCAGCAGGCCCAGCACGGTAAAGACGATACAGATGGGGTACATGATGAGGAAAATGGGGGTCACGTAGTCAATGATGCTCTGCACGCCGAAGGAGCCGAACACCGCGCCCACCACGCAGACTACCACGATCCACACCCGATAGGGGATGCGGCCCTTGGAGACCTCGTTTACCACTATGGCGCCGGTGGTGCCGATGCCCACGGCGGTGGTCAGGCAGGCCAGGCCCACCGCCAGACCCATGCAGCCCATGCCCACGACGCCCAGAGTCTGGCCGATGAGGCCGGAGAGCAGGGTGGTCTGGGGGGTGCTCAGGTCATAGTAGGCGCCGCCGGTGGCGCCGATGTAGGTGAGCATCACATAGATGGTGCCCAGGGAGGCCACGCTGACCAGGCCAACCAGGATGCCGCAGCGCTTGCGCTCCTGCGCGTCCCGATGGCCCTTCAGCACCAGGCCGCTGATAAAGATGTTAGCGCACATCAGGCCCACGGTCAGGTCGCCGGTCAGGTAGCCGGTGAGCATGGCCGAGGTGACGGGATTGGGGTTATCCACCTCCTGGGGCACGCCAATGGGGGAGACCACGCCCTTGATGAGGACGATGGCCAGCATGATCAGCAGCAGAGGGGTCAGGTATTTGCCCAGTTTATCCACCACCGAGTTCTTGTCGAAGGCGAAGAAGAGCACCAGGGCGAAGAACACCACCATGGTCACCCAAATGGGGACATTGGGGAACAGGGGCTGGATAGCCAGCTCATGGGTGGTGGCGCCCGACCGGGGCAGGGTGGAGCCCATGCCCACCAGGATACAGCCGATGACGTAGAACCAGTCGTAGAACCTGGGGTGGACGTGGCCCATCAGGGTCTTTACGTCGCCCACGTTGTTTACCGCCCAGAAGGCGGTGACCGGCAGGATGACGCCGGTGATCAGGATGCCAATGGCGCCCAGCAGCCACTGGGTACCGGTGGACAGGCCAATCTGGGGCGGGAAAATCAGGTTGCCCGCGCCAAACATGGTGGAAAACAGGGCCAGGCCTACCACCACGCTGTCAATGCCCCAATGCTTCTTTTTCATACACAATTCCCTCCGTTTCTCGTTGTGCGGCCCCTCTTTCAGCCGCGCTGGTACACGATCTCTCCCTCTACCATAGTCAGCATAACCTGGGTGTCAAACAACTCCTCCAGGGGACGCTCAAAGATATTCCGGTCCAGCACCACCAGGTCGGCGTACTTGCCCACCGTCAGGGTGCCGTAGCGGTCCTCGTCATAGGAGGCGTAGGCGGCCTCGCTGGTGAACATCTCCACCGCCTCCTCCAGGGTGACGCCGTTTTCCGGGTACCACTGGGGGCCGTTCCGCCCGTCCCGACGGGTGACGGCGTAGTACAGGTTGGGCAGCACGTCAAAGGGCTCCACCGGACAGTCCGAGCCGCCGCACATGTGTACCCCCAGATCCTCATACCGCCGCCAGTTGTAGCTCTGCTTGCCCAGCTCGGGGCCCACGCAGTCGTCCACCACCTTGGAGTCGGCCTTGAGGAACACCGGCTGCACATAGGCCACCAGATTCATCTCCTTAAACCGGTCCTGCTGGGCCTGGTCCATGATCTGGCAGTGGATGATGCCGTTGCGCCGGTCGGGATAGGGGTGGGTGCGGGAGACCCGCTGGATGGTGTTGAGCATCTGCTCCAGGGCGGCGTCGCCGATGCAGTGGGCCACCAGATGGAAGCTGTTGGTGTAGGCCAGCTCGGCCAGCTCATACAGCTCCTCATCGCTGAACAGCAGCAGGCCCTTGGTGCCCGGGTCGTTGCGGTAGGGCTGGCGCATGGCGGCGGAGTGGGAGCCCAGGGAGCCGTCGCACAGGAACTTGATGGGCCCGAACTTGAAGCGGCCCAGGGTGTCGTTGGCCCGGTAGCCCATGTCCAGGAAGCGCTGGATCTGCTCGGCCCGGCGGAAACGGATCTGCTCGTTGACCCGGATGGGCAGCCGCCCCTCCTCCGCCAACTCCTTGTACGCCTGGATGACGTCGGCAAAGTCGTCGTCGGCCACCAGGTTGAAGTCGTCGCTGTGTACCTGCACGATGCCCTTGGAGGCCGCCTCCTTGCAGACGGTGACCAGCATCTCCTTGATGTCATTGACCGTGAAGCGCTCCCAGCAGCTCTGCACGCACATGGCGGAGTTCTCCCGCACGTAGCCGTTGGGCAGGCCGTCCTCCCCGAAGTCCATGGTATGCTGGGTGGTATCCGCCCGCTCGTCCCACAGACCCGCCAGCTGGAGCGCCTTGGTGTTGAGGCAGACGATATGGCCACAGGCCCGCTGCAGGAACACGGGCACGTCGGCGGCGATGGCGTCCAGGTCGTGGCGGTCGGGGATCTTGTTCACGTCGCTCCAGTTGACCTGGTTGAAGTTGCAGCCGATGACCCAGCGGTTCTCCTTCCGGGCCTTTTCCGCATCGGCCTTGCACAGGCGCACCACCTCTTCATAGCTGGTGGTGTCCACCAGGTCGATGCGCCGCTTGAAGGTGGCGTAAAAGAGCATGTGCAGATGGGTGTCGGAGAAGCCGGGCAGCATCAGCCGGCCCTCCAGGTCGATCTTTTTGGTGTTGGCATCCGCCAGGGACAGAACCTCCTGGTCGGTGCCCAGGCGGAGGATCACCCCGTCCTTCACCGCCATGGCGCTGACCTGGGGATAGGCCTTGTCCAGCGTGCGGATGACGCCGTTGTAGAAAATAGTGTCCATACCGTTCCTCCTTCTCATTGCCGGGTTTGGCTGTCCAAACCGTTTTTCACGATCCGTCCGTCCTGAATGACCAGCTTCACATTCTCTTCCTGCCGCAGCACCTGGATGTCCGTCCCCGGGTCGCCAGACACCAGCAGCACGTCGGCCAGCTTGCCCGGCTCCAGGGTACCCAGCTCATCCTCCATCAGCAGCAGCCTGGCGTTGGTTTTGGTGGCCATGGAGATGACCTCCATGGGGGTGTAGCCCGCCGCGCACAGCCGCTCCAGCTCCAGGGTGGCCTGGCTGTAGGGACAGCCGAAGCTCTCGTCCCCCAGGAAGTCGCACCCCACGCCCACCTGTACGCCGGCCTTGCGGGCCATCTCCAGGGAGCGGTAGTGGGCCTCATAGGAGCGCTCGGTCTTTTCCTGCAGGTAGGGCAGCACCCCGGGGGTGCGGGAAAAATAGGTCTTGGAGGCGTGCATGATGGCCAGGGTGGGCACCAGGAAGCAGTCGTTTTTCAGCATCAGCTCGATGCACTCCTCGTCCAGATAGAAGCCGTGCTCGATGCACTTCACCCCGTTTTTCAGTGCCATCTTGATGCCCCGGTTGGCCTGGGCGTGGGTGGACACATAGCTGCCCATGTTCTCCGCCTCCTCCACCGCCGCCCGGATCTCCGCCGCGCTGAAGTGGCTGTGGGGGGTGGCCTTGTCGCCCTGGGAAAACACCCCGCCGGTGGTCATGATCTTGATGAGGTCGGCCCCGTTGCGGGCGTTGATGCGGCAGGCCCGCCGCACCTCGTCCTCCCCGGTGACCAGGAAAGCGGGGCTGTAGGCCCCCAGGCTCCCCTCCAGGGAGAGCTTCTGGTACACGTCCCCATGGCCGCCGATCTGGGAGAGGATCTTCCCCGCCCCGAAGATGCGGGGCACATCCAGCAGGCCCTCCGCCACCGCCGGCTTGAGCAGGATCACGTCGCTGCCCAGATCCCGGAAGGCGGTGTAGCCCTGCTGCCGCAGCTGAGCCATGTCCCGCAGGGCCCGGGCCATGCTCAGCTGGGGAGTCATGCTCAGCCACTCCACCGCCGTGGCGCTCCCCCAGCCCATATGGACGTGGGCGTCAATGAGCCCGGGGAGAATGGTGGCGTTCTGGGTGGTATAGCACTGGACCCCCTCCAGCTCCGGCAGCTCGCTCTGGCGGCACACCAGATGGACCCGGTTCCCCTCCAGTACCACCGCGCCCTGCTCTATGGGCGGGCCTCCGTTGCCGTCCAGCACCCGTCCCTTCAATACGATCACAGGTCAGTCCTCCTTTCCCTTACCCCATCGCCCGGCGCTGGGCGATGATGGACACCATCACCCGGTCGGTCTCCAACATGCCCGGGTCATTCAGCCGGCCAATGTTGGCAAAGGTCTCCTCAATGGTTCTGCCGATGATGCCCTCTCCCGCGGGCACATGGCAGCCCGCCATGGCCAGATAGGCCGCCTGTACCGCCATGGCGGCGGCGGTGCTCAGCTTGTAGGCGCAGGAGCTCTTGGCTCCGTCGCAAAACATGCCGCCGATGGTGCCGATGACCGTCTGCATGGCCTGTACCGACTGCTCATACCCGCCGCCCAGCAGATAGGTCACCGCCGCGGCCATGCCGGTGGCCGCGGCCACGCCGCAGCCGCAGAAGGCGGTCATGCGCTTGATATATCCCTTGATGTAAATGGTGATCATGGAGCTGATGGCCAGGGCCACCGCCGTCTGCTCCCGGGTGGCCTCCAGCTCCTCCGCCGCCGTCAGCACCCCCACAAAATTGGTGATGCCGTGGTTGCCGCTGCCGGTGATGGCGGTAATGGTCACGTTCATTCCGCCCATACGGGCCTCCCCTGCGGCGGCGGTATAGGCCCGCACCGCGCCGCATACCGCCAGGGGGCCCTTGTCCTGGATGGCCGTACAGGCCCGGATGGTCCGGCCCAGCCGACGGGTGGGGTCCTCCAGATCCCGCAGGGCCGCCTGCTTGTTGCGCTGGGCTCCCTCCAGCAGAAAGTCAAAGGCCTCTGGCTCCATGGAGCAAATCAGGCGGTAGAGCTCCTCCACCGTATGCCCCTGGAAGGGACAGGGGAGCGGCCCTCCGGCGCCGCCCTGCCGGCACAGCAGCACCCGGCCGTTGCGGGAGAGCTCCACCACGTTGGAGTAGTCATACATGATCACCGCCTGGGCCTCGTCCTCCCCCGCCCGCACCACGGCGCGGACATACAGCGGATCGGGGGTCTCGCCGTACTTCACCGTCACCCGGCCGGCGGCCACCGTCTCCTCCGCCCGGCACACCATCTCGCCGGTGACCTCCTCCAGAATGGCCAGCCCCCGCTGGGGCCGGTCCAGCAGCACACCCAGGGCGGCGGCCAGCTCCAGGCCCACCCGTCCGGTACCCGGTATGCCTACGCTCACCCCGTTTTTGTAGATATTGGGGCTGACCAGCACCTGGATCTCCTCCGCCGGTTTCTCCAGGGCGTGGGCGGCGGCCGCCGCCGCCAGGCATACGCTGCCCGGGTCGGTGCAGCCGGTGGAACATTCAATCTCCGAGACCAGCGCCTGCAGCAGTTCCTCTTGTGTCATACTGCTCTCCTCTTTCTCTCCGGTTGTTTCGTCTGTGCGGATCCCGGTGGAACAGAGGATCCTTTTTCTATACCATACCAGAGCTGGAGCCGGATTCCCATGCAAAAAAGCGCCGAATCCGCAAAGAGATCCCACTATTTTTTCCTTGCAGGCAGCAGAAAGACCAGGACTTTTTTGATGTTCTTACTTTTTTATATCTCCCCCGCCGGTGCGGCGTCCACGGTATGGAAATACCCGCCCGGATGCGCAGGCCCGGGGCCATCCGGCCCGGCCGTTACCTGCGCCCCTCCTTGGGCGGGTATCCAAATTGTTTTTTATACACCCGGCTGAAGTAGTTGGGATCCTCATAGCCCACGGCGGCGGCAGCGGCAGAAACCGAAGCCCCCTCCTCCAGCAGCCGGGCGGCATGGCCCAGCCGCACCCGGGTCAGGTAGTCCCGAAAGGTCTGGCCGGTGTGGGCGTGGAAGATCCGCCCCAGGTAGGCGGAGCTGACGAACTGTTCCCGGGCCACCCCCTCCAGCTTCAGCGGCTCGGGATAGCGGGATTCCACAATGGCCATGGTGCGGGCCACCAGGGGGTGGTCGGCCCGGCTGTCCGGGGCCAGCAGCCCGGCGGCCCGGTCGGCCAGCTCCTCCATGCGTCTGGACAGTTCCCTGGGGGTGAAGCAGGCCTCCAGGTCAAGCTCCGGCCGCCAGTCCGCCCCCACCTGTCCGCAGGCCCGGCGCAGCCCGGCGCAGTACAGCTCCAGCCATCCCTCCAGAATGGCGGCGTCCCCCCGGCAGCCGCTCAGCAGACGGGCGCACAGCTGTCCGGCTGGCTGGACGGTATCCTCCCCGCTCCGCAGGGCCCGGATCAGGCGGGCCTCCGCCTGGTCGGGATAGGGCTCCCACTCCCCCGTCCAGGGGGTATAGCGGCACACCAGCCGCTGGGGAAAGAGGGGACCGCTGCAGGCGGCCAGGCGGGCGGTGCGGTAGCTCTCCGCCAGTTCCTCCGGCCCGGCGGCCGGCTCTCCCACCCCCGCCCGGGCCAGACGGCACCGGCCGGGCAGCAGGGGCGTCCACTCCGCCAGCAGCCGCCCGACGGTCTCCAGAGGCTCCGCCGTTCCCACCGGGCAGTAGCACACCACCCGCCGGCCGTAGCACTCCAGCCGGAGCTCTGGCCCGGCCTGGGCGCTGAGGGCCTCCCCCTCCTCCGGGGACAGGGGAGCGGACAGCAGGACCACCACCACCCGGGCGGGCAGCCGGGGCAGCGGCTGGGGCAGGCCGGAGGTCATGCCGCAGGCCAGGCTGGGCCACAGCTGGGGCGGCTGGGCCCGGCCCCCGGCGGGGCGGCTGAGCACGCTGCGGATACGTTGAAGCAGCAGGTCGGGCCGCATGGGCTTGAGCAGGTAGTCCTGGATACCCACTGACATGGCCTTGCTGGCAAAATCAAACTCATTGTAGGCGGTGAGAATCATGATCCGGCAGTCCAGCCCCCGGCTGCGGACATACTGGGCCACCTCGAAGCCGGAGCGGCCTTTGAGCATGATGTCCAGCAAAATCAGGTCGGGCGCCAGCTGGTCGATCATCTGGATGGCCGCCTCGCAGGTGGCGGCGCAGCGGATGTGCCGGGCGGGGACAAGGGCCTCCATCAGTTCGGCCAGCTCCCGCCGCTCGGCGTACTCGTCCTCCACCACCAGAATCTCATACATGGCCTACGCCCCCTTCCCTGTCCAGGGGGCAGAGCAGCTCCACGGTGGCGCCCTGTCCTGGCCGGCTGGCAATGTCCATGCGGGCCTCGGGGCCGAAAAACAGCTTGAGCCGGTCGGAAACGTTGCGCAGTCCGGAGCCCTCGCCGCCCCCCTCCTCCAGCTGTTCCAGCACCGGCTGGGGAATCCCGTCGCCGTTGTCCGAGACGGTAATACGCAGCAGCTGCTCCTCCAGCCGGACCCTGACCGACAGGCGCAGAGGCCGCTCCTCATCCGCCATGCTGTGGACGATGGCGTTTTCCACCAGGGGCTGGATGGTGAGCACCGGGATCATCACCCGCTCCCCGCCGGGCTGGCAGTCGATCTCGTAGGAGAATTCCGGCCCCATGCGCTGGCTCTGGATGGCCAGATACTTCTCCGCGCACAGCAGCTCCTCCGACAGGGTGCACACCGAGTCCTTGGCCCGGTAAGCCCGGCGGAGCAGGTCGGACAGGTCGCAGATGAGACCGGCGGTCTGGGCGGCGTTCTCCCGGTAGGCGGTGCGCATCAGCAGGTTCAGGGTGTTGAACAGGAAGTGGGGGCTGATCTGGGACTGGAGGAATTTAAACTCCATGGAGTGGAGCTTGCGCTCCAGCTCCAGCTTTTTTTCCATCTGCTGGGCGTACTCCATCCGGGTACGCAGCTCCGACTGGCTCACCGCCAGATAGGAGGCGAAGATCCGCAGCAGCTGGACCCGGGCGTCCAGCTCCTCCCGGGAGAGCACCCGCAACTCGGCCGCCGCCTTCTGCAGCCGGCCGTAGTCCAGGCCCAGCTGGGCGCAGCTGTCCTCCAGCCGGCGATAAAATTCCGCCTGGGTGTCCTGGGTGAGAAACTGGCCGTAGGAGAGATAAATGGACCGCTCCTCCTCCACCGGCACCGGCATGGAGATGACGCTCACCCCCATGTGGCAGCACTCCACCACCACCCCGTCCCCTGCCCGCAGGCCCATGGTGTGGTTGCAGGCCCGGCAGCGGGCCGCCCCCTCGGGGCTATCCATCACGCAGCGGCAGAACTGGGTGAAGCGCTCCAGCCGGAGCGGCCCGTGCCAGCTGCCCGACTGGTCGATGAAGGAGATGGTTTGCCCCGTGACGTTGGTAAAGGCCAAATCCATCTGATGCAGCAGATGATCCAGCGTCTGGCTGTCCTTGCGCGGCGGCATAGGCCGCCCCCCTTCCATCCGTGTATAATTGGACCCATTATACTGTCCCTACCGTTCAAAGTCAACGCACTACCATGTGAAAGGGCCGGAGGCGGTCGCCTCCGGCCCTCGCTTGATTTGAGCTGCAATCAGAAATCGCCCAGGCCCATGCCGTCGTCGATGACCACGGTCTCCTCGGGCTCCTCGGTGATAACGGGGATGAATTCGGACAGGTAGGCCTCCTCCGGCAGGCCCGCCAGGTAGGCGGGCAGGTTGATGATGGGGCCGTCCATGCCGTAGGGCAGGGGAATGGTGTAGGTCACCGGGGGCTGCTCGTCGCCCCCCTTCTCCTGGGTGATGATCAAGGTGACGGTAATCTTCTGGCCAATCTGGTCGGCGGAGGCACGCTCGTTATCGTAGAGCTTGGAGAGCGCGTCGCCGTCGGCGTTGTTGCCCACGTGAATCTCAATCTTGTAGGGCGCTTCATAGGTGGTACCCTGGTACTCCACGGCTTTGTTGTCAAAGTATACCGTGTGACCCCGGCCAATGACCATCATCACGGCGCAGATAGCCACCAGGATCAGGAGGAGCGCCAGCTGAAAAATCAGTCTGCGGCTCTTCATTTCGCACGCGCCTCCTCTTCCTTCTGGGCCAGGGCCAGCAGATAACCGGTCTGGCTCTTGGCCCGGTGCTTTCTGCTCTCATACATGATGAGGGCCACGGTGATAACGCCGTAGGACACGAAGGTACGGAAATACTCGCCGATCATGGAGTCGCCAGTGATGGCGGTGCCGGCCTCGGGGGCCAGAATGAACATCATGTGGAACAGGGTCACGCCCAGGAAGGCGTTGCCGATGGAGGCTCTCTCCACCGACGCGCCGCCCACCAGCAGGGCCGCGATGCTGAAGGTGCCGATCTGGGTGTGGGCGGAGTAGGTGGGGAAGTTGCCCAGGTTCTGCAGGTAGATGATCATGCCGAAGCCCGCCACCACCGTAGACATGACGATGGCGATGATGCGGGTGCGGTCCACGTTGATGCCGGCGTCCCGGGCCACGTTCATGTCCTGGGCCACCGCCCGCATGTCCTGGCCCAGCTTGGTGCGCCGGAACCAGATAATCACCAGGCAGAGCACCGCGATGATGAGGAAGGTGAGCACCGGAATCTTCACGCCGCCCACATTGATGGCCAGCAGGTTGTCCAGCTGCTGGCGCATGCTCAGCAGGCTGACGGTGTTGCGGATGCCGTAGCCCCGGGGCAGCTTCAGAGTGCTGTGCATGATGGGGATGATGGAGCCCATCAGGAACAGCACCACCAGCTGGTAGACGCCGTTCATGAAATAGGAGATGAAGTAGCTGGTGACCATCTCACGGCCCTTGGCCTTGTTCAGCAGGTTGCCGCAGAACAGGCCCAGCAGGATGGAGATGGGGATGGAGATGATCATGGCCAGGATGATGCCGGGAATTCCCCAGATCTGCCAGTCCACCACCAGGATCAGGGCGATCTCACCGGCCATGGCCCCCAGGGTCATGCCGAAGTTCAGGCCCATGCCCGCCATGATGGGGATGAGCAGGGCCAGGATCAGGAAGGTGTTGCGCCCCATACGGGTGACCAGCTCATTGAGCAGGTAGGCGGGAGAGTAGCCCGCCAGAGGCAGGCAGACCAGACAGATCAGCACGAACATGATGGGGACGGAGTTGTCCTGGAGCAGCCGCTTGAGGCTGACTTTGGAGGTTTGTTTCCGCTTCATCTTGAACCCCCCTTAACTTTGCGGGTCAGCGCGTAGACGATCATGCCGTTGGAGATGATGATACGCACCACCTCGCTGACGTCCATGTGGATCATGGCGGTCATAACGGTGGGCGTCAGGGTGACCACGCTCTGGTAGAGGATGGTGCCGATGATCACATGGGGGATGGTCGCCTTGTTGACGGCGGCGCCGCCGATGAGGATGGCGGCCACCGTGGGCAGCGTCATGTTATTGGGGGCCATGTACAGCTGCATGAAGCCGAAGCCCTGCTGATAGACCAGGATGCCCACCGCGCCCAGCCAGGTGGACATGATCACCGACAGCAGGCGCATCTTGTCCACATTGATGCCGGAGGCCCGGGCAAACAGGGGGTTGGAGCCCACGGCGGTCATGGCGGTGCCGGTCTTGGTGTGCAGGAAGGCCCACATACCTAAGGCCAGCAGGGCGAAGAACAGGATGGCTCCAGTGGGGAAGTACAGGCCGTTGGTCGGGTCAATGGGGATCTGCAGGAAGTTGGCCAGAGCCCCGCCGTAGAAGCCGTCCAGGGAGATGGTGGTACGCAGGCCCTTGCCGGACAGACCCCACACCATGGTGGGGCTGGTGTAGGGCAGCAGCAGCCACATCATGCACATAAAGGCGATGGAGGCCAGGCCCACATAGGTGGCGATCATCATTTCGCCGCCCTTGATGCGGTTGAGCAGCCAGCCGTAGCCGCCGCCCAGCAGCAGGGCGAAGGGGGTGGCCAGCAGGATGGCAATGAAGAAGCTCACCGGCCCGGTGGCGCCCAGCTGGATGGCCAGGGTGCCTCCCAACAGGCCGGCAATGATCCCCAGAGGGATACCGAAGTTCAGGCTGCATCCGGAATGGATCATGGGCACCATGGCCAGCACCAGCACGGCGTTCCAGCTGAAGCGGTTGATTACGTTGCCCACCTGCATGGTCAGGTCGGCGCCCACGATGGGGGCCATGATGAACAGCAGCAGGACAAACCCGGCGATGATGGTTCGGGGCAGCCCGAAGCGGGATGCAAAGCTGAAGCGCTCCATCAAATCCCGGTTTTCCAGTGTTTTTTCCATATCTGTTTTGTCCATGACATCCTCCTTATACCACCTGGCTGACCATCAGCGTACCGAAGGCCTCCGAGGACTCGGTGGCCGGCAGGATGCCGGCGACCCGCCCGCCCGAGACAATGGCGATCCGGTCGCAGCACTGGCGCAGCTCCTCCAGCTCGGAGGAGATCACCACCACGGTCACGCCGAATTCTCGGTTGAACCGCTTGAGGGCCTCCAGCACCAGGGCCTTGGCGCCCACGTCGATACCCCGGGTGGGCTCGGAGACGAAGAGGAACTTGGGCTGCAGGGCGAAGGCCTTGGCCAGGCAAACCTTCTGCTGGTTGCCGCCGGAGAGCTCCTTGGCCCTCTGCTTGGAGCCGGTACACTTGATCTTCAGCTCGTCGATATATTTGTCGGTCACGGCGCGGATGGCCCGCTCGTCCCGCCAGGTGAACAGGCCGAATTTTTTGAGGAATTTGTTCTGGATCTGCATGGCGCCAAAGGCCACGTTCCACTCCAGGGACTCGTCCAGCAGCAGGCCCACCCCCCGGCGGTCCTCCGAGACGAAGGCCAGGGAGGCGTCCAGGCACTTGCGGGGGCTGTTGAGGGGAATGGGCTTGCCCTCAAACTCCACCGTTCCTCCCGCCTCGTACAGGCCCATGATGCCGTTGGGGATGCCCAGCTTGCCCTGGCCGGCCAGGCCGCCGATGCCCAAAATCTCGCCCTCTTTGATATCCAGGTCGATGTTGCGCACCGTCTCGCCGGGCATGTCCACCCACAGCTTACGGATGGACATGATGGTCTTGGCGTCGGGCAGCTCCCGCACCTCGGCGGCGGAAGCGCTCTCCACATTGCGGCCCACCATCCAGCGGGTGATCTCCGGCACGTCCAGTTCCTTGGCGGGGGCTTCCTTCACCACATAGCCGTCCCGCATGACCACCACCGTGTCACACACGGACAGGATCTCATGGAGGCGGTGGGTGATAAAGATGACGGAGATTCCCTGGGCCGACATGCTCCGGATGGAGGTCAGCAGGGCCTCGGCCTCCTTCTCGGTGAGCACGGCGGTGGGCTCGTCCAGAATCAGCAGTTTCAGCTGGTCCTTGCTCAGCTCCCGGGCGATTTCGGTAAACTGCTTGTGGCCCACGGGCATATCGCTGATGACCATATCGCCGCTGATCTTCACGCCCATCTTGTCGATGGCCTGGTCCGCCCGCTGGGAGATGGTCTTATAATCCAGGGTGTCCAGCCGGGGTCCAAAGACCTGGGAGACGATGTTGGGCTTGGTGGGCTCCCGGTTGAGCAGGATGTTTTCGGCGGCGGTAAAGCCGGGAATGAGGGAAAACTCCTGGTGTACCATGCCGATGCCGGCAGCCAGAGCGTCAAAGGGGGTGGCAAATTTCACCGCCTGGCCGTTGAGCCTGATTTCTCCCTCATAGCCGCCGGTCTCCCGGATGACGTCCATACCAAAGAGGATCTTCATCAGCGTGCTCTTGCCGGCGCCGTTCTCACCCACCAGGCCCAGCACCTCGCCGGGCCCCAGGGTGATATTGATGTCGCTCAGAACCTGGTTGCCGAAGAAGTCCTTCTTGATATTCCGCATTTCCAGCAAGGGAGCATTGTTGTTTTCCATAGTCTTTTTCTACTCCTCTCACGCTTTGAAAACAGCAGGGGAAGGAACTCCTTCCCCTGCTGTTTGAATGAACCATCGGAGAAATAGATCAGGCGGTGGTGAAGTACTCCTCGGGCACCTCAACCTCGGTGGAACCCATGTAGTAGCCGGGATCACCCATGATGTAGGTATCCTGGTACACCAGGAAGATGTTCTCGGACTTGACGCCGGTGGTGGCGTTGGTGTAGCCGGAGCCGTTCCACTCGGCGCCGGGAGAGAACACCTCGTAGGCCTTGGCGATATCGTCCATATCGGTCAGGTCGCTCTCGCCGTTGATGACGTTCATGGCGTGCTGAGCCAGACCGGCGGAAGTGGTGTAGCCGTAGGAGTAGGCCCAGGTGCCGAACCGGCCGGCGCCGCCGGCCTCGACCACGGCGGACTCCACCTTGGCCAGGATCTTCTCAAAGTCGCCGGCCTCCTCGGTCAGGTCCAGACCCAGAGCGCCGGGGTAGCCCATCAGAGGAGAGGGCAGGTCGGCCTCGATGAAGTAGCCGCCGTACTCAAACAGCTGCTTCAGCAGGGGCTCGGTGTGGGCGTCGTTGGTGCAGAAGTAAGCGGTCTCGGTGCCGTACTTCTGAACCCACTCGGGCACCTTCTCCAGGATGTAAGCCTGAGCGCCGGCCACGCCCACGTCAGAGGTGGGATCGGGGGCGGTCTCCTGATGGAACTCCATGCCGAACTCCTCGCAGGCCTTCTGCATGACGGCCACGCGGCGGCTCATGGTCTCATAAGCCATGTGGCGGGGGAAGGAGATGTGCACAAAGTCGGTGCAGCCCAGCTCATGGGCGGTGCGGATGATCAGGTAGCCGCGGGCCACGAAGTCGTTGTTACACACCAGGTCGGCGGCGGAGCCGATCTCGGGCAGGTCCTCGTGGGACTCACCGGCGATGCAGATGATGTCGGGGCGGCGCTCCTTGACCTGACGGAAGGCCTCGGTGGTGCCGGGGACAGCCTGGTTGACGACGATGGCCTTGATGTCGGGGTCGTCGGCCAGACCGGCGATCTTTTGGATGGTGGTCTCCACCTCATCGGTGAAGTTGTCGGGATAGGTGGCCAGAACCACACGGTCCTCGCCGTACATGGCCTGGAAGGCCTCGGCGCCCCGGCGGTCGTCCTCGGACTGGGAGACGGTGCCGGTCACAATGCCGATCTTAAAGGTGTCGCCGGCCTCAGAGCCGGAAGGGGCCTCGCTGCCCTGGGGGGCAGTGCTGTTCTGCGCGCCGGAGGGATTGCCGCCGTTACCGCAGGCGGCCAGGGCCAGCAGCATGGCTGCCGACAGCAGGATACTGATTGCTTTTTTCATACATACCTCCAATTTTCGGCAAAGCTTGCCGAGGCTATATGTATAATAATAACAGACGTTCATAATTTGTCAATACTCAGTTCATAATTTGTCAACACCAAGTCTATATTTCTGCTTTTTGGAAAATACAGGGCAATTCATTTCCAAACGAAAACAAGTGCATGACCAACGGCGGCATGCCCCCGCGCCATCTGTCCATGCCGCTTTTTTATCAGGTGCATAGCGCCGGCTGAACCCCCGTTCCCCCCTTTTTTTGACCGTATATGCGCCTCTCACACGTCCACAGAGACAAAACTCCGCTACAGCTAAATAGAATTTTTATGCATCATTTTATGCAAAATCCGCCAGCCCGTCTGTCCAAAGACGGGCTGTTGATTTCCACACAACCAGAGCAGGCGGACCGGATATCCGGCCGGTCCGCCTGGAAATATTGGGAGCCAGGCTCTTAAGCGCAGGCGCAATCCCGCCGATTACATATTTAGTGTTCCACATTTTTGCCTTGCCCCCGGCCCCGGCCGCGGAGCAGGCGCGCAAAGAAAAGAGAGCCATAAAAGAAAGGAAGAATTGGTAATGACTCAGACCGGAAGAAGATTCCCCCTCATGCGCCTCAGCGCACTGCTGTTGACGGCCGGCCTGCTCCTGTCCGGATGCACCGGCGGAACGCCGGCGGCGGACAACAGCGGCGCTCCCGACGGCAGCCCTCTCCCCGCCGAAAGCGTATCCCCCACCCCCACCGAGAGCACGGATTTCAGAAAATACAACGCCTACTCCGATGTGATGAGCGATATCTATGAGATGGACGGCATGCTGGCCGCCTATTTCACCGTAGTGCAGGATCAGCCGGAGTTTGCCCTGGTGGAGGGCATGGATTACAGCATGCTGGAGGATGTGTTCTACAACTATATCCCCCTGAGCATCATCATGAACACGGCTCTGGATTACAGCACCGAGGAGCCCGTCTACCCCGAGCAGGACGCCCTGCTGCTGGAGCTGGAGCAGCCCTATTCTGATATGTGCGACGCTCTGGGAGAGCTGTCCGACTACCTGTCCTTTGACCGCTATGTGGATGACAATATGGCCCAGGCCGCTCAGCTGCACGCCCAGATTTATGAGGCTGTGGGTCCCTTTGACCAGGCCGCCTGGCCCTTTGTGGAGTCCATGCAGGTTCTGGATCAGGAAACCGAGCAGCTGGAGCTGGACCGCCTGGAGGCCGAGGGCATGAACATTGCCCTCTACAGCCGCATGATCACCAATATCTGCGGTGAGATGGACGCCGACGTCTGGGCCCAGGTGGAAAACGCGGAGTCTCTGCCGGCTCTGGATATGACCAACCTGGAGAGCCTCTATACCCAGTATCAGGAGGCCTACGCCAACCTCACCGCGGCGATGGAGGACCCGGAGCAGGTGGAGAAGGTGTACAGCTGGAGCTCCGATGAGTACTGGTCCGACACGTACCGGGACAACTTTACCACCGCCATTGCCGATGTGAATACGGCCATTGCCGCCTTCATGGAGGAGGCCCGGAGCCAGGCGGACTATAGCCAGAGCTACGAGCAGTTCTATACCGCCGTCTCCGAGCTGATTGACCAGTATAACACCAGCTTCGTGTAAGAAGCGCGGATCAGCTTTTACCCAACCCAGAGAAAAACACATGCCGGGCAGGAAGCACAGCTTTCCTGCCCGGCACATCTTTTCTCTGCCCGCCATGTCCCCGATGCGTCCATTTCATACATAAACCATATGAAAGGAGGGAGTGCGGTGTCCGTACCGGAACAGAGCAAAAAGCGGGACTATTCCCACTATGACCGGATGAGCACGGCGGAGCTGGAACAGATTCTTCGTCTGGATTTCCAGACTTCGGACGGGCAAGCGTCTGATCCGGACGCCATTTTCTATATCGCCGGTCTGCTGGCCAAGCGAAACGGGCCATTTGAACCGGACGCCGCCTGGGAGCGGTTTCAGACCCAGTACCGCCCCTGTGCCGACGGCCGCTCCCTGTACGACTGGGACGGCAGCGGCGGCGCCCCGGCGGCGGAGCAGACGCCCCCCAGCTCTGTCCGGTCCCGGCACGGGAGACAGCTGGCCGTGCTGGCCGTCGTCCTGGCCGCTCTCCTCCTGGGCGGGATGGCGGCCTGGCCCTCCGGCGCAGACATTCCCGGACATTTCGCCCAGTGGGCGGATGAGACCTTCCGCTTTGTTTCCGCAGATGCCGGCGCTGCCTCCAGCTCCAGCACAGACGAGGAGGCACTCCGGCGGCTCCGGTCCCAGCTCCGGGAGCTGGGGATGGAAGATCGCTTCCCCATATCGTATCTGGAGGGCTTTCACCCGGGGAAACTGAACGTTTCCACCCTGAACGACCGTGTATCTGCAGACGTGACATTCTCCGGAGGGGACAGGAGCTACACGGTCTGGATTGATCATTTTATCCAGCCCACCGACAATACCGGCACCTTTGAAAAGGACGACACGCCCGTGGAGGCGTATGAGCACAACGACCAGACGTTCTATATCCTCTCCAATGAGGACACCCTGACCGCCACCACCTATAACGGGGAATTCATGGTCACGGTGGCCGGTGCGCTGACCAGGGAAGAGCTCAAGACCGTCCTCAACGCCATTCCCAGCCCCAACTTTGCCCAGTACCGGGTGCAGATCCAGGCCGATCTGGCTCAGGTGGGCCAATCTCTGTATTTCCCCCAGATTCCAGAGGGTTTCTTTCCATATAGCTGCAGCTATTTTGTCATACCACCCAACTTTGACGCCGACTGGAGCGAGTCCTATATACGGGGGGAGGAGTACCTGACGTTCGGTCTGACCATATACCACGGCTCCCCCTGGGCCCATTACTCAAAGGATGATGGGCCGGTGGAGGAGTACGTCTACCAAGGGATCACCCACTACATTTTCGGCAACGAGGGTACCGCCACCGCCGTCTGGATGGTGGAAGATACAGAATACTACATGTGGGTTACCGACGCAAACGTGGACATCAAGCAGCTGCTCCGCTCCATCTATGCATCGGAGTAGCGCAGGCGCAGGAGTCTCTTGCAAGATATGCCAAGAAACCTTATAATGAATGTTACCGATCAAATCCCAGCGGTCTTCCCGGAGCAGCCGGGAAATGGCGCGATACAGGTGGTGAAACCGTGGGCAATTCCATACCGGATGAAGGGCCGATTACAACTCTATACCAGGAAATGTACGGGCGGATGATTGCCTACGCCTCCAGCGTTCTAGGAGACCGGAGCCTGGCGGAGGAAGCGGTGCAGGATACCTTCTGTATCTTTTGCGTCAAAGCAGAGACCACCCTGCAGCACGAAAACCCCCAGGGCTGGCTGATGCGGACCCTCCAGAATGTCATGCGGAACATGCAGCGCCACCGGGCCGCCGCCAGCCGGCTGATCATGCAGTCCCTGCAGACCGAGCGCCTGGAGGAGCTGCTGGTCTATGACGAGGAGGATGTGGAGCTTCTCTATGGGGACCTGGCCGCCCATGCGGATTTTCAGCTGCTCAAGCGGGTTGTGCTGGACGGCTGCACCATGCTGGAGGCCGCCCAGGAGCGGGGGATCACGGTGGAGGCCTGCAAGAAGCGTATCCAGCGGCTGCGCGCCCATTTGAAACGGAAACTCTCTGATCCCTGACCGCCATGTCCCCAATACAGCCATCCCGTACATAAACCCTATGAAAGGAGGGAGCGCGGTGTCCGTACCGGAACAGAGCAAAAAGCGGGACTATTCCCACTATGACCAGATGAGTACAGCGGAGCTGGAGCAGATTCTTCGTCTGGATTTCCAGGCTTCGGATGAGAGCGGGTCTGATCTGGACGCCATTTTGTATATCGCCGATCTGCTGGCCAAACGAAACGGGCCATCCGATCCGGACGCCGCCTGGGAGCGGTTTCAGGCCCAGTACCGCCCCTGTGCCGACGGCCGCTCCCTGTACGACTGGGACGACAGCGGCGACACTCCGGCGGCGGCAGAGCAGACTTCCCCCGCCTCCGTCCGGCCCCGGCGCTGGAGGCGGCTGGCCGTGCTGGCCGCCGTGCTGGCCGCCCTCCTTTTGGGCGGGATGGCGGCTCAGGCCGCCGGCGTGGACCTTTTTGGCGCCTTTGCCATGTGGACGGACGAGACCTTCCATTTTGTCCCCGCGAACCCCAACGACGCCTCCAACGCCGGCGCAGACCCGGAGCTCCCCACGCAGCAGTCCATTCTCCAGGCGGCGGGGCTGGACGGCCTGTTCCCCACCTGGTGCCCTGAGGGCTTTTCCCCCGGCGCCGTAAAGATCACCGAGCTTTATGACAGCATCTCCGCAAATATGTCCTACTTTGGGGAGGACAGAAACTATTCTGTGACCATCATACAATACATGCAGCCCCAAACCTCTGTCGGCACCTTTGAAAAGGACGACACCCCGGTGGAAGAGTACGTCTACCACGACGTCACCCACTATATCTTCAGCAATAGGGACTCCACCACCGTCACCTGGCTGATGGGAGATATCAACTACTACATGACGGTCACCGACGGGGCCCTGGACATAAAGGCGCTGATCCGCTCCATCTATGAGCCGCAGTAACGGCGGACGGAAAGGGCCCTGTTCCATGCCGCGGCTGTTTTTCACACATACAAAAGCAAGGAGCCTGCCGCGATGCTGCGGCAGGCTCCTTTGTCCTGCTGTTCTGTCAGGGCGTATTCTTCGGCCTGCGGGCCAGCTCCATAATCTCAGGATACTTCCCGATCACATAGTCATAGCTGTTCCTTCTGTGGGGCAGCAGGCATTGGCTGCAATCCTTGATCCCGTTTTCCAGATACTTAAAGTTCCCCCCGCACTTGTCCCCCAGCGCGTACAGGGGGCAATAGCAGAACAGGCAGTTAAAGTCCTCCGGGTGCTCCGTCCGGTGACAGGGAAAATACTCGCACTGCCGGTGGGAGAAAAAGCGGTACTGCTCCGGTTGCTTTTTTTCTTCCATTTTAAGGGCTCCTTTCTCCCGTCCCAGAGGGCACACAGGCAGGAGACCGCCTCTGTCCCCCCGCGGCACGCCCCATGGTCAGGTTTGTCATCTTTGATTATAACACATTCCCCCCGGCATATGGTATTCCAAACCTGCTGACTTTACCCAGATATCTGTTTTTGCGCTCCCGCTGTCTGCCGGAACACCTGCGGAGTCCCGGCTTGACACCCCTCTCCCAGTTGTTATAATGGGGATATGGTTCACGCGCTGTATGCCGGTCCTTCAGGGCAGCAGGCTCTGACCTCAATTGGTCCCCGGCCGCGAGTCGCCGCCGGGCTGCAAAAGCTTGTCGTATTCGCTGCGCTCCGGCGAACCATCCAGCGGTATAACCGCACACCAAGGTGTGCTGGAAGATACCGCCGGACGGTTCCCCATACACATTGGTGCTGTCCGGCCGGTCAAACAAAAGGGGGGAGATTTTTTTGATTGTCTATCGGGAACTCTCCTCCCTTGCGCGGGACCTGGGGGTAGACGCAAGGCTTCTGTATGCCGTCAGCAATTCCCTGGACCGGCACTATCGCCAGGTCTGTCTCCCCAAAAAGGACGGCGGCGTCCGGACTCTCTCCATTCCCGACCAGCTGCTCAAAACCATTCAGCGGCGCATCACCCAGGTGCTTTTGGTCCACATGCCGGTTTCTCCCTACGCCACCGCCTACCGCTATGGCGGGAGCGCCTGGCGCAACGCCGCCCCCCATGTGGGACAGCCCGCCCTGCTAAAGCTGGACATCCGGCACTTTTTTGACAGCATTCTGTACGCCACGGTAAAAGAGCGGGCGTTTCCCCCGGAAATTTACGCCGAACCCCTGCGGATCCTGCTGACCATGCTCTGCTATTACCGCCAGTCTCTCCCCCAGGGCGCTCCCAGCTCGCCCGCCATCACAAACATCATTCTGTCCGGCTTTGATCAGGAGGTGGGGGCCTGGTGCGCCGGCAAGGGGATCCGGTATACCCGCTACTGCGATGACATGACCTTTTCGGGGCTCTTTTCCCCGGAGGAAGTGACCGCCTTTGCAGAGGCCCGGCTGCGGCCTTTCGGCCTCTTCCTCAACGGGAGAAAGACCCGGTTTATTCCGGCGGGGCGGCGGCAGGTGGTGACCGGCCTTGTGGTGAATGAAACCGTGGGTGTGCCCGCCCACTATCTGCGCGCCCTGCGGCAGGAGCTCTATTACTGCCGTAAGTTCGGCGTATCCGGCCACATGGCCCGTCTGGGGATCCCGAAGCCGGAGGGACGCTATCTGACAAGGCTGCTGGGCAGGGTAAACTATGTGCTGCAGGTCACGCCGGGAAAGCGGGAATTTCAGCAGGCACGCGCCTGGCTGCTCCAGGCCCTGGCCCACTGTGAAGGATAGAAAAACAGGCCCAGCGGCAAGGAGGAACGAAGTATGGCGCGCTACCACAGAAAAACTGAGACCACCACCTATGACCTGACCGTGCCCACAGGGGCCGCCTCCCTGGGCCGGCGCCTGGGAGAGGCGGGAACCAACTGGAGCCGCATCGGGCTGGATGTATTGATCCGGGCCGCCCTTGTGGTCTTTGCCACAGTCCTGCTCTGGCGGAAGGGCGAGCTTGCCTCCAGTACGCCGTTTGCGCTGGGGGCGGTTATCTGCATCTATGCCCTCCTGATCCTGTTTCCCCTGCGGCATTGCCGGGACCATATGGAGTTTCATGAGAACGGGATTGTCTACCGGGGCAAGCCCTATCTGTTCCAGACGCCCAGGGCCCAGTGGAGCCGGGTCAGCGGGACGGGACACTTTCTGTCTGTCACATATCTCTACCTGGATGGGATGGAAAAACAGCTCAATGTAAGCTGCGTCCGTGACGCCCAGGAGATCTTTACCCGCCTCTACATCAGCGGCGGGGAGCGGCGGGGGGCCTGAGGCCATGAAGCCGGAATACATCCTGATGGCCGTCACCTTTGCCGGGCTGTTTCTGGCCGCGGTGATCTCCCAGCAGGTCAAGCAAAGAAAGGGGCGGGGCGGCGGGGATCTGGCCCGCCTGCGGGACATCGCGGCAAAGCAGCTGGACGACAGCGGCCGCTACACCATCGCCTACGCCTGCTGCAGCCAGGTCAAGCTGTCCGTGGGCCGGCCTGTTACCACCACCTATTTCAGCTACATTGTTGCCTTCCGCCCCGAAACGCTGTTTGTGATCCCGCTGCAATTTTCCGGGCGGGAGATTGTCTCCCACCCCGGCTTTCGTCTGGACCGGGAGAATGTGGGGGCGGTGCGGACCGATAAGGTGGGCCGGGTCACCTTTTGCGCTACGGACGGCACGGAGCTATGTACCCTGTCCGTGTCCGCCAGCAACACGGCGGACGGCCCGTTTCAGCCGCTGAATATCCAGCAGGCGGATGAGGCGGAGCGGTTCCAGTCCTTTCTCCGGCAGTTTACCGCCCAGATTCAGGCCGAGCCGTCCCGGCGGGACGGAGTTCCCCCAATATCCCAGCCAAAGCGCTACCCGCAGCAGGAGACGGAGCGGCGGCGCACGCTTTGACAGGGCATTCGGCGTGCCGCCGCTTTGACGATTTAATCCCGCATGTAGGCAAAGCTGTGGATCAGCTGCCTGGTGTAGGGGTGGGACGGGGCCTGGAACACCGCTTCCGTCCTCCCCTGCTCCAGCAATTTCCCCTGTCGCATGACGCCGATGCGGTGGCTGCTGCGCTCGATCAGATCCAGATCGTGGGAAATCAGCAGGTAGGATACGCCGGTGCGGGCCTGAATCTGGCGAAGCAGCTCCATAATCTGGGCCTGAACGGATACGTCCAGCATGGAGGTTGGCTCGTCCAGGACGATAAACTCCGGCTCCAGCAGCATGATGCGGGCCAGCACAATGCGCTGGATCTGACCGCCGCTGACCTGACTGGCCCGGCGCTCCAGCAGCTCCGGCTGGATGCCGTAGGCGCTGATATGCGCCCGGATCCGGTCGTCCATATGGTCCCGCCCAGGCAAATCGTGGAGCAAAAAGGGCTCCCGCAGGCTCTCCAGCACAGTCATACGGGGGTTGAGGGAGGTGTCCGGGTGCTGGAACAGCATTTGAATCCGCCGCCGGTAGGGGCGCAGCTCTTTCCGGGAAAGGCGCAGCAGGTCCCGGCCGTCCCAGAGCACCTGTCCGGAGGTGGCGGGCAGCAGGCGGGTCACCATCCGCCCCAGCGTGGACTTCCCGCAGCCGGACTCTCCCACCAGGCCGTAGGTCTCGCCGGGTCCGATGGTCAGGCAGACGTCGTCCACCGCCCGGTACCCGCCCCTCCCCAGGCGACCCGACGGAAACACCTTGGAGAGATGCCGCAGTTCAAGTACAGCCATGACAGGCTACCCTCCCCTCTCCCAGACAGAGCTCCCCCGGCTCCTCCAAGCGGCACCGCTCCCTGGCATGGGGGCAACGGGGATGGAACACGCAGCCGGCGGGCTGGTGGGTAAAGGCCGGGGAAAAACCGGCCATGGGCCGCATACCCAGATGGGGCAGCGAGGCGATGAGCCCCTGGGTATAGGGATGCCGGGGGTGCTCAAAGAGCTCCCGGGCGGTATTGGTCTCCAGGATCCGGCCGCAGTACATGACCACAATGCGGTCGCAGAACTTCCGGGCCAGCAGCAGGTCGTGGGTGATCACCAGAAAACCGGCCCGGTATTGCTCCCGCACCGTGCGGAAGGTGTCGTAAACCTGATTGCGCACCACCGCGTCCAGCCCCTTGGTGGGCTCGTCGGCAATGAGCCACCGGGGGCGGGCCGCCACGGCGATGGCGGTGAGGGCCCGCTGGCACATCCCGCCCGACAGCTCAAAGGGATAGGACCGGGCCACCCGTTCCGGGTCGGAAAAGGCCATGCTCCTCAGCAGCTCCAGGGTGTGGGCCCGGCGCTGGGCCCGATTCTCCCCCCGCAGACGGAACACCTCCTCGATCTGGCGCCCCACCCGGAGGCTGGGATTGAGGGAGGTGGCGGGATTCTGCGCCACCAGGGCGATGTCCCGCCCCTGCACCTGGCACAGCTCCCGCTGGGAGAGGGCGGTCAGCTCCCGCTTGCCCAGGAAAATCTGCCCGGAAACTGCGGCGTTGGACTGGAGCAGGCCCAGAATGGACAGCCCCAGCACCGATTTCCCGCTGCCGGTCTCCCCGATGATCCCTGTAACGGTATCGGGCGAGAAGGTGAGGCTGACGTGGTTGACCGCCGGAATTTCCCCGGAGGGGGTGGAAAAACGGACGCAGAGGTCCTGAATCTTCAGTTCCATGCCGTTTCCCCCTTTCACAGCATCCGGGCGCTGCCGTCGTCATGGTCCAGGCGGTCCCGCAGGCAATCGGCAATGAGGTGAATACTCAAACAGAACAGCGTCAGGCAGGCCGCCGGAGCCAGCAGCACCGGGGCGTACCGGAGATAGTAGAGCTTGGCGTCGTTGATCATGATACCCCAGTCCGCCGCCGGCGCCCGCAGGCCCAGGCCCAGGTAGCTCATGGCCGCCACGGTGAGCACGGTGGAGCCGATGCGGGTGGCAATGAGCACCAGCAGGGGCAGCAGGATGTTGGGCAGAATGTGGCGGCGGATGATGTAGACGCTCCCCGCCCCCATGGCCCGGGCCCCTTCGATATAGTGCAGCTCCCGCACCTCCAGCACCTGATTGCGCACAATGCGGGAGAAGCCCGCCCAGGAGCTGACCACGATGGCGATCAGCAGGCTGCGCAGCCCGGGGCCCAGAAGGCCCAGCACGGCCACCACAAAGGCAGTGCTGGGGATCCCCTGAAAGATGTGGACCACAGCCTGGATGAGCTGGTCGGGCCAGCCCCCCAGATAGCCGGAGATCAGGCCGATGGTCATGCCCACCATCAGGGTGCAGCCCGTGGCAAAGAAGGCGATGAACACAGAGGAGCGGCTGCCGTAGATCAGCCGGCTGAGCAGATCCCGGCCCAGATGGTCGGTGCCCAGCCAGTGCTCCGGCGAGGGGCCGGCCAGGCTGTTGGCCATATCGACCTGATTGGGGTCCCAGGGCGCGATGAGGGGGGCGGCCAGCCCCGCCAGCAGGAAAAGGCCCAGTACCGCCAGGGCGAGGTAACATACCACCTGTTTTCGTTTCATCCTCAGCCCTCCAGTCGGATCCTGGGATTCAGCCAGGCGCAGAGCAGGTCGGCCAGCAGGCAGGTCAGCACGAAGGCAAAGCCGGTAAAGAGCACATAGCCCTGGATGGCGATATAATCCCGGTTGTTGATGGCGGCAAGGGCATAGCTGCCGATGCCGGGGACGGAAAAGACGCTCTCCGTGATCATGGAGCCCCCCAGCAGGCCGCCGAAGGTGTTGGCCACATAGCTCACCGAAGGGGTCAGCGCGTTGCGCAGCCCGTGGCGGAGGATGATCTGGCTCCGCCGCAGGCCCTTGGCCTGAGCGGTGAGGATATAGTTCTTGCTCATCTCCCCCAGAAGGGAGGAGCGGAGCAGCCGGATCACCACGCAGGCCGAGCCGATGGAGACCGCCAGGCAGGGCATGACAAAGCTGGCCAGACTCTCCGCTCCGCTGGTGGGCAGGATGTGGAGTTTCTGGGCCAGCAGCCAGATGAGAAAATAGGCCATGCAGAAGCCGGGCACCGACATCAGCAGGACCAGGAGCACCCGCCCCAGCAGATCCAGAAAGCTGTCCCGGAACAGGGCCAGCAGCAGGCCGCCGGCCAGACCGGCCATGGCGATGACCGCCAGCGCCAGCACGCTGAGCAGCAGCGTATTGGGCAGCAGGCGGAGCAGCTCCCCCAGCACCGGCTTGTCGTCTATGAGGGACTGGCCCAGGTCTCCCCGGACCACCCCGGCCATCCACCGGCCGTACTGGACCAGAACGGGGTCGTCCAGCCCCAGCTCCTCCCGCAGCGCCTGGATCTCCGCTTCTGTTGGGATGTAATCCGGGTCCGCGCTGGCCCGGTTGGTGGCCGGATCCCCCCGTGCGATGAGCCCCAGGCCAAAGGCCAGGAAGGTGATGCCCACCAGGATGGGGACCGTCCACAGCAGCTTCTTGATGGTGTACAACAACGTCTGACGCAAGCAACCGCCTCCTCGACAGCAGGCCGCGCCAAAGCATGGCTTTGGCGCGGCTTGTTTCTCACTCCACGTTGACCCAGGCCAGATGGCTCAGGTCCAGATGATCGCTGAAATCCTCGTAACCGGTGATCTGCTGCTGATTGTAGATCAGGTTGCTGGTGTCGTAAAACAGGGGGATCACCGGCAGCTCGGTGTTGGCAATCTCCTGGAGCTCCACGGCCAGCTCGTGGAAACGTTCGTCGTCCAGGGTGGTGCTCATTTCGGCCAGCAGCTCATCCGCCTTGGAATTGTGGTAGGCCAGGTGCTGGGACTGATTGTAGGAGCCGTCGCTGCTCATGTACAGGTTCAGGAAGTGGTAGGCGTTGAGATTGGACATGCCGTGGGTCATGAAATTGGCCCCCAGCTCCCCCGCCTTGGACATCTCGGAATAGGTGGAGGAGTCGATGATATTTACCGTGGCGTCAATGCCGATCTGGGCCAGCTGGGACTGGATGTATTCCATCATCTCCTTGTAGGGGCCCCGGTCCAGGTAGAGAGAGCGGGTGTACATATCCAGCGTGATGCGCTCCTCCCCCAGCACCTCCCGGGCCAGCTCCTTGGCCCGGTCCATATCATATTCCACCGGCAGCTCCACCCAGTCGGGACACATGCGGTTGAGCAGGTTCTGGGTGGGCTTGGCGTAGCCGCCCCAGAGCTGATCCACGATAAGCTGCCGGTCAATGGCCAGGCTCACCGCCTGGCGCAGCCGCACGTCGGAAAAGGGCGTACCCTCCCCCTTGAGCAGCATGAAGTGGGTGATGTTGGAGGTCTGCACCGCCATGGCGAAGCGATCGTCCTTCAGCAGCTCATCCCCCAGCGCGGCGGGCATGGCCCCCAGGTCCAGCACACCCATGACCTCCTCGCTGTCCAGGGCGGCGTACCGGGTCTGGGGGTCGGTGATGATGCGCACCCGGATCTGTTTGATTTTGGCCGGCTCCCCCCAGTAGCCGTCAAAGGCGGTGATGTCCACGTACTCGTCCTCCACCACCTTCTGGATCATGTAGGGCCCGGTGCCCACGGGCTGCTCCACAAAATAGCCGGTCTCCGTATCCCAGGAGCCGGGGTAGAAGATGCAGCTGGCGGTGTCCTTCATGTTGAACAGCAGCCGGGGAATGGGGTCGGTGAAGCTGACCTTCACGGTGTAATCGTCCACCTTTTCGCAGCCGATGAGGCCGGGGTAAAGCTCGTTCACCTTGAAGGTGGTGTACTGGGAATAGCCGCTTTCCATCAGCTTGTAGCGGTTGAAGTTCTCCACCACCACGTCGGCGTTGAAGTCCTCCCCATTCTGGAACTTGACCCCCTGCCGGAGGTAAAAGGTCCACACGGTGGCGTCCTCATTGCGTTCCCAGTCCTCCGCCAGCACCCCCATGGGGTTGCCCTGCTCATCCACGGAGATCAGGGGCTCCCACGCGCCCAGCAGCTTGTGGGAGAAGTAGACGTCCTCCAGGCCGGGGGCCAGTGTGCGGGCACCTGCCAGCACCAGCTGATCCTCGGCGGTGTGGACGGCGGCGGATTCTGTCTGGACGGGGTCCGCCCCAGGCGACTGGGCGGAATCAGGGCTGCCGCAGGCCGCCAGGGACAGGGCCAGCGCCGCGCCGGTCAGAAGGGCAAACAATCGGTTCAATCTCATCCTCATTCTCCTTTTCCTGGTCTGAGCTTACGCTCCAACACCCGCAAAGCAAGTTGCTCCGCCCTCTGATATGGGAAACAAAAAAGCGGACGCTCCTCGCGTCCGCTTTCTGGCTGTTTCCCATAAGCAAAAGGCCGCGCATCACACCGCGCGCCCTCTGGCTGGCATATTTGTCGGAAACCCGCCCATCAACGGGGGCAGTCTCCCAGTAGGTCTTCTGACTGACGTGTCCCGGCGGCCACAGCCGCCCTTGCCCGTTCATCGCCTTCCCAGCCCTTCCCTCCGGGCCAGTGACCTGCTTTCGCAGAAAATGAACGCGCTCCACGATCACAGCTACGGAGCTTCCGCCGAAACCACGGCGGCAGTCCATGTCCAGGATTCTCACCTGATTCCCTTGTTCAGCAACAAGGATGCGTGTCCGGTCCCAGGACCGGGTCGCGCATGCGCCACAAAGCCGGAGCCCATATTCAGTTGCAGGTTTCTGTCCTGGATTATAGCACACTCCCGCTCCCATATGTTGTTCCAAACTTGCTGACTTTGCCCGGATATCAGATTCCTCTTCCACATGGGGCGTCTTTTTTGATATAGTACAAAAAGAGCGGACGTGTTGGAGGAAGGACAGCTATGGATCACAGCAGCAGCATGGAGCGCATCCTGGCCTATATTGACAGCCACCTGGATGACAATTTGACCGTGGAACAGCTGGCGAGATACTCTGATTACTCCTTTTATCATTTCTGCCACGCCTTTTCCAGCTACACCGGCATACCGGCGGCCACCTATCTGCGCCGCAGGCGCATGGAACTGGCGGCAAAGGATCTGCTGGCCGGACGCAAGAGCGCCGATGTGGCCGCCGCCCGGGGATTTGATACCTCCTCCGGCTTTGCCAAGGCTTTCCGCAGGCACTACGGTCTCTCCCCCACCCAGTACCGGCGGGAGATGGGGGACGCCCGGTTCTGCGTAACGCCCTCCATCCGTCCAATGGGGCCCTTTACCGCCGTGGGCTACCGGCTGGCGCCGCCCAGCGGAGAGTTCGACGTGCTGGACGCGGGAGCTTACTGGATGGGCAAGGCCTTCTCCTTTGTCAGCAAAGACGATTACCGGCGGCTGGCGGGGCCCAGCCCCATGGAGATCGGCGCCTGGATCCAGCCCGACCGGGAGACCGGCGCGTTTTTTTATTTCTTTGGGCCCGTGGTGGAGCATACCGACTTTATTCCCCAGGGCCTGGTGCCGGTCTCATTTGAGGCGGCGGAATACGCGGTATTCCCCGTCCCTGCCGGCAACGGGAACATGACCCTCCTCAACGAAAACGTCCGCCGCATGTGGAAGTACATTTTTCAGGAATGGCTGCCGGAAAACGGCCGCTACCGGGCCGCCGGCGGCAGAGTGGACTTTGAATGCTACCAGGACGGAGAAACCTCGATCTGCATTCCGGTCCTTCCACTTTGACTGCCGGACCTGCGGTTTACCCTGTCATTTTTTTGTATCCGTCAAGGCGTGGAGCAGTTCTTCCTGCCCCTGGCCCCACTGGTGGTTCTGGGTAATTTCCGCTTCTGTGCACGCAAAATACCGCCACTGTTCCTCGTCCGTGATGCCAGCGTCCCAGGTGGTGTCAAAATACCGGTACTCCTCCCCCATCAGGGCGCAGTTCCACATATGCTCCTCTCCGGCGCCCGTGCCGGTGACATTCCAGCAGGGGATCCCGGCCTCCTCGCAGAGCATACGGAAGGCCCAGGAAAACCCGCCGCAGATGGCGGTTCCCTCCGCCAGCGGACCGTATGCGGTCCGGGACTCGAAGGGCATGGCGCCGGGGTCCTGATAATAGCGGTAATCATAGGCTGTGTGCTCCACAATATAGCCATATATGGCCCGCAGCTTTTCCTCATCGTCCATATCATCGGTCAGGATCTGCTCCGCCACGGTACGGGCCATATCTTTTACTTCCCCGATCCGCTCCACACTCTGCTCCAGCGTTTCAAACTCCCCGGAAGCGGCAAGGATGGCGGTGGCATCGTTGTTAAGGGTATCAACCACATAGCCATAGCCCGCCTGCTGCAAAACCCGCTGCATATCGTCCACCAGCAGCTCCGGATTGCGGATGACAATGGGGATCTCCTCCTGCCCCAGGCGGTCATCCGCAGCCTCCGCCAGGTCGGCCAGGCTGTGGATCTCCACCGCTCCCTCCGGAATGCCGTCCGGATAGCCCAATTTGTAGGGCATATATTGAATGCTGCAGATCGTACCCTCCGGTCCCTCCGTACACTCCAGCTGATACGCATATTTCAGCTCGGGCCGCTGGCTCAGAACCTGGTTGGAGGCGTTCTGCAGAAGAATGGACCGGTCCTGAAGGGTCAGCTCCTCATCCGAAAAGGCAAATGTCAATTGGGGAACCAGCCCCTCATAGGCCTGCTCCAGAACCTTCTCCGCGTCCGCCTGGGTGGCAACCGGATAGATGCCGTCCATTGGGTCGGCCGGAGTGGGCGAAGGGGTCTCCTCCGGCTGGAAACTCTCCGGCGGCACGCTTACATCGGGGGTTTCCGCCGGCTGCCGGGAACAGCCGCACATACTCAGCAGCAGGACAATGACACAGAAAATGGCGCTTCTTCCGGACACAAAAATCCCTCCCATAAGGTCTGTTCGTTTTATGATAGCACAGAAGCGGAGAACACCGCAACAAGCTTCCCTCCACCGGGCCCCCCCTTTTCAGCGGGCGGCCGTCTGGCGCGTATCCGCTGACTGCTTTGTAACTATGTCACAGAACCGGGTGGATTTCCGTGGTATTCTATGTAAAAACAAACGGAAGGAGACCGTAGGTCATGAAGCAAACTGATTTCGTCGTCACCCTGTTCGAGGGAAAGGAAAATCCGGAAAACCTGACCGTCGCGGCGGTGATGGCTCTGAACGCGTTGAAGCAGGGACATTCCGCCACCATGATTCTGATGGTGAAGGCCGTGGCTCTGGGGCAGCCCGATGCGGCCAAGGGCGTGGATATCGGCGCTCCCTTCCCGGAGGTGGGCGGACAGCTGGAGGAGTTTTTGGAGCTGGGCGGGCAGGTGTGCATCTGCAACGCCTGCATGATCCACAACGGATTCCAGCCGGAGCAGATGGACCCCCGCTATGTCCTGATCAACGCGCCGGATGTGGTGACTCTGCTGATGGGCGCCAAGGGCTCCCTGCAGATCACCTGAGGCCCTGCGGTCGGCCCGACGTGCTCCAAACGCTGCAAAAGCCCTGGAAAGACCCTGCCCGAAGGCGTCTTTCCAGGGCTTTTCCTTTGTTGAAATAGAAACCCTCGTATGATATACTGACACAAAGTTCAGAAAGGGAGCGCAGGATATCCTATGAATCGTCCGATCTGACAGCAGGCACAGCATAACAGGAATGCTTAAGCTTTCAGACGCCGCAGAGCCGGCGTCTGTTTGTTGTGCCCGCTATTCAGAAAGGACTTTTTTATGCGAAAAAACCGATACCTTCTCTACGCCATTGCGCTGCTGCAGGGCATGGTGTTTTACGGCCCCATTGCCACCCTGTACCGCCAGGCTCAGGGGGTTACCATTCTGCAAATCACCCTTATCGAAAGCATCTCTCTGGCCCTGGGTATTCTGCTGGAGGTTCCATGGGGCATCATTGCCGACCGCATCGGCTACCGCAGGACCATGATCTTCTGTTCCGGGCTGTATTTCCTCTCCAAGCTTGTCTTTTGGCAGGCGGATGGGTTTGCCGGTTTTCTGCTGGAGCGGATCATGCTCAGCGTCGTCCTGGCCGGTTTTTCCGGTGTGGACTCCAGCATCCTGTATCTGTCCTGCCAGGGGCAGGACAGCCAGAAGGCCTTTGGCATGTATCACAGTATGAGCATGGCGGGTCTCCTGGCGGCCGCCGGCACATTCTCCCTGTTGATACAGGACGATTACTCTTCGGCCGGGCTTCTCACGGCCGTCAGCTATGGTCTGGCCGCTCTGCTGTCCCTGGGTCTGACGGAAGTGAAGGAGACCACGGTGGAAACGGCCCGGCCAGAGCCCATCCGCGCCACTCTGCAAAGCACCCTCCGCAACCGGACCTTCCTGCTGTTTCTGGCGGGAGTGGCCCTCTTATCGGAGTGCCACCAAACCATTACCGTCTTTCTGAATCAGCTCCAATATGCCCGCTGCGGCATGAACAGCACCGCCATGGGGGTCTTGTATATAGCGGACACCCTCCTGGGACTGCTGGGGGTGTACTCCGCTGCTCTGACCGGCCGGCTGGGAACCAGGCGAGCCTGCTGTCTGTTTTGCGGCCTTGCCGCCGCCTCCTGCCTGGTGCTGGCCATGACCGCCCGGCCGCTCCCGTCTGCCATGGGGGTCCTGACCCTGCGGCTTACCAACACCCTGTTTCAGCCCTTTCAGTGGGAGATACAAAACCGGCAGCTCCAAACGGAAAACCGCGCCACCGCCCTCAGCGTCCACTCCATGCTCATCAGCTGCATCGCCATCGGCACCAACCTGAGCTTCGGGGCCCTGTCGGACTGGAACCTACCGGCAGCCTTTTTCTTCGGCGGAGGCATCTGCGTGGTGAGCCTGATGTGCTTCCTCATCTGGCACCGGAGCGCTGTCCGGGCGGCGTCATAAGGCCGGCGCCGCCGAGCATCCGGGCTGCAGGGCTCGAAAGGCGAGCACGCACAATATAATTTGTACCACGGAGGAAATGGGCGTCCCCAGCCCGATGTGAAACAGGGTGGCATTGTCCAGGTGGCTCATGAGAAACACCACCGGGATTCTGACGCAAAACGCCCCCACCACGCCCTGTACCATCACAAAGGCGGTTCTGCCGCATCCATTAAAGTATCCCACAAAGCAGAACAGGATCGCGGTCAGCAGGCAATCAATGGCATATGCCTTGAGGTATGTATGGGCGTTGGCAATGACCAGCGGTTCATTGGAGAAGAGCCCGGCCAGAAACGAGCCGCCGAAAAAGGCCAGCGTACCCATCACAGCCCCGGCTGCCAGAGCGGTCCTGATCCCATAAAACAGCGCCTGTCTGGAGCGCTCCCATTGTCCCGCCCCATTATTCTGTGCGACAAAGGCAGAGATGGACTGCATATAAGCCGAGGCAACCAGCATCAGGAACACACATACCTTTTCCGCCACTCCCACTGCCGCGGACTGGACCACGCCCATGGTGTTGACCACCACCTGAATAAACAGGAAGGAAAACTGCACCAGCAGCTCCTGCAGCGCAATGGGAATTCCGATCCGCAGAATCCGCCTGATGCAGGTGGGTTCCAACCGGATGTCCCGCAGTGAAAAGTCAAAGGGCAGCTTTTTCCTGCGGAGCAGGAGCAGGGAGCATACCACGCTGACCGCCTGCGCGCTCACCGTGGCGATGGCGGCGCCCGCGGCCCCCATGTGAAAGACGGCCACCAGAAGCAGGTCCCCCAGAATATTGATCACGCACGCAATGGCCACGGTGACCAGCGGGGTTTTGGAATCGCCGATCCCCCGGAAAACCGCCCCAATGACATTGTAGGCGGTGATAAAGACGGTACCGATGCCGCAGATGCGCACATAATGGCTGGTCTGCGCAAAGGCCTGGGCAGGCGCATGCATCCACACCGCCAGCCGGTCGCTGAAGGGGACCACAACAGCGGTCACCAGGAGGGCCACCACGGCAAAAACAGCAATGCCGCAGCCCACCCCCTGGCCGGCTTGCCGCCGCTTTCCGGAGCCGATTGCCTCTCCCACAAACACGGTAACCCCCATGGTCAACCCGGTAATAACCATCGTGACCATGTTGAACAGCTGACTTCCGGAGGCCACCCCGGACTGCTCGTTGGTTCCGGCAAATCGCCCGACAATGATCAGATCGGCGGCGCCGTACATGGCCTGCAAAAAAAGGGCCAGCAGCACCGGAACGGCAAAGGAAATCAATGTGCGCAGGATATTCCCCTGAACCAGGTTTTGTTGCGTTCTCTTGCCCATAACTCCCCACCTCAACATTCTGTTCATCGTTTTCCGACTAAAAAACAGAGCTGGATAAGAGAACGGGAATTTCACCCGTCATCTTATCCAGCTCGCAACTTCTCCGGTTGCTCACCCTCCGATGAACGTAGGGATTATAACAGAGGCTGTCTGTTTTTGTCAATATCCAGTTCCGTGCCGTCAATCAGACAGTCTGAACATGGTCTGCCCCGCTTCCCAATCCTCCGGGGTATTGGCATTGAAAAGGCTCCGCGCCAGCTTTTCCCGGGGGAACTGGTCCTCAGGAACTTTTTGCACCCTGACATAGGGCAGCAGCCCCCGGTAGAAAGAGCGCTCCCTCCTGTCCAGCGCGGCGGTGACGGCAGGCAGGCACTTGCGGGAGTAGAAGGAAAACAGGGGCTCCACGCCTCTGCTCCTGCGCTGGATCAGGCAGACATCCGCCTCCCCCATGCGCCCGGAAAGGGCTCGGGCCAGCTCCGGATTTCCAAAGGGCAAATCCACAGCCGTGAGAAAATAACGCTCGGCGGGTACGGTATTCATAACGGTCTCCAGGGCAGCCAGCGGCCCCGCCTCAGGCCGGGCATCTTCCACCATCTGCACCTGTTCCAGCCCCAGATGGGCAAACCGCTCCCTGGTATCCACCGAGAGGACCAGCCCGTCAAACACATCCCGCCAGCGTTCCGCCAGCATGGCCACCAGGGGGGTCCCGTTGACCGGCAGCATCGCCTTGTCCCGGCCCATGCGGCTGGACTTTCCGCCCGCCAAAATGACAGCAACCGTTTTCATCGCAAACTCTCTCCCTGCATCTCTACCAAACTATTTTCCAAAGGGGCAGATGGGGTAATGGCACTCCGGACAGCCCAGGCACAGCCCGCCGTGGCCCAGGGCCTTCAGGTCGGCCCGGCTGACCCGTACTCCGGCGGCGAGCCGGGGGAGCATCAGGTCGAACACGGTGGCCTTGGCATACATGACGCAGCCGGGCAGGCCCAGAATGGGGGTACCGTCGGCAAAGTAGCCCAGCAGGAACATGGCCCCCGGCAGCACCGGAGCGCCGTAGGACACGATCTCCGCCCCGGTGTCCCTGATGGCTCCGGGGGTGCGGTCGTCGGGGTCCACGCTCATGCCGCCGGTGCACAGCACCAGATCCACGCCCTTTTCCTGGAACTCCAGAGCGGCAGCGGTGATGGCCGCCCTGTCATCCCCCGGCAGACAGTGGTGAGTGACCTCCATACCGCAGGCGGCTAGCTTCCGGATGATGACGGGAGTAAAGCTGTCCTGAATGAGGCCCTTGGCCACCTCGCTGCCGGTGGTGATCAGGCCGCAGGTCTTTAATTTCCAGGGGGTGAGGGAGAGAATAGGGGTGGCACCCGCCCGCTCCTCCACCGCCTTCAGCTTGTCCTCGGCGATGACCAGGGGGATGATGCGGGTGCCCGCCAGCTTGTCCCCCTTGTGAACGGCGGTGTTGGTGTGGCGGGTGGCAATCATGATCTCATCCTCGCCGTTGATGGCGTTGAGCCGTTCCACATCCACCTGGAACAGGCCGTCGCAGTCGGCGATGAGCTCGATCTTGCCCTCCTTCACCGGCGTGGGGTGCATGTGCTCGTTCTGGCACAGGACCCGCAGCCGCTGGGCCGCCTCGTCCTCGTGGAGCATGCCGCTCTGCTTTTCCCACACGTACAGGTGCTCCTTGCCCATGGAGAGCAGCACGGGGATATCCTCTTCCGTCACCACGTGTCCCTTGCGGAACCGGGCGTCCTTGGTGACGCCGGGGATAATCTGGGTCAGGTCATGGCAGAGCACGTGGCCCACGGCCTGTTTGGTATCAAGCAGCTTCATCTTACCTTCATCCTTTACGCTTCTGTGGCCTTTGGAGGGGGGCATACCTATTCCCCCACAACGGTGAGCTCGTCCCCCGCCGAGATGGTACCACCATGGAGCACCTTGGTAAATACCCCTTCCCGGGGCATGATGCAGTCCCCCATCACCTTGTAAATTTCACAGTGGGCATGGCACTGCTTGCCCACCTGGGTCAGCTCCAGCACCACGTCGTTGCACCGGAATTTCGTCCCGATGGGCAGGGTTTTGAAATCGTACCCCTCCACCACCAGATTTTCGCCAAAAGCCCCGTCGTCCACCACGGCCCCTCTGGCCCGGAAGGCCTCCACCTGCTCGTGGGACAGCAGGGACACCTGCCGGTGCCACTTGCCCGCGTGGGCGTCTCCCTGGATGCCCCAGTCCTCCACGAACTGGGCGGAGCCCACGTTTTTCTTCTGGGTGCCCTTCTGCTCGCTGACGCAGACGGCAATTACCTTGCCCATAGGGGTCAACCTCCAATCTGATACATGCTCCGCCGCTCGTCCTCCGCCGTGCCGGATGCGGAAAAATGATGGCAGGCGGGCTTGGCGAAGATGGCCCGCTCCATGGCGGCCCGGAGGGTATGTTTATCCGCCCCGCTGTCCAGCAGGGCTTTCAGGTTTATCCCGCTATCATACTGGAGGCAGGTTTTGAGAAATCCGGCGGCGGTGAGCCGCACCCGGTTGCAGTCCTCACAGAACTGGTGGCTGACCGCGCTGATGAAGCCCACCCGGCCGGTAAAGCCGGGAAAGGTCACATAGCGGCCCGGTCCGCTGCCTCCCCCCTGCCCGCAGGGACCGGCGGGGCCGAACGCCTGCTCCAGCACAGCCAGCACCTCCTCCTGGGTACGCCGGGGCAGGGTGTCCCCCAGGCCGATGGGCATGAGCTCGATAAAGCGCACATCCACCCTCCGCCCACGGGCCAGGGCGGCCAGGGGGACCAGCTGGCTGTCATTTTCCCCCATGGGCACGCAGTTGAGCTTGACCCTCAGACCCGGCTGCGCCAGGGCCGCTTCCAGGCCCTCCAGGGCCCGGGGCAGCAGATCCCGCCGGGTAATGGCGGCGTACTGGGCCCGATCCAGGGTGTCCAGGCTGATGTTTACCCCATCCAGTCCCGCTTTGCACAGGGCGGGCAGCTGCTCCGCCAGCAGTACGCCGTTGGTGGTCAGGGTAACGGTGCGGATGTTGGGGATGGCCTTCAGCGCCCACACCAGCCGGTCCAGCCCCTTCCGCACCAGGGGCTCCCCGCCGGTGAGACGCACCGTGTCAATCCCCATCCCGGCGGCCAGGCGCACCAGCCGGACAATCTGTTCATAGGAGAGGATGGCATCGTGCTCCATCCACTGCACCCCATCCGCCGGCATACAGTACCGGCAGCGCAGGTCACACCGGTCGGTGACCGATACCCGCAGGTAGTGAATATTCCGTCTATATTGGTCCAGCATGATGATGTCCTTCCTCTCTGTATCGTATCAGCACACCCGCCGCCTTTGCCGCATCCCCCAGGGGCAGGGTGGGGATGCCGGGCAGAGACAGCTCCAGGTCGGTGACTAGGGCCAGCAGGGTGGCCAGGTCGGACACCGGGGCCTGGGAAATCTCACCCCGCACCACCTCCAGCTTGGGCCAGGGGGTGTACTTGAAGCCCTCCAGCAGGATCAGGTCAGCCTCCGGGAACTGGGCAATCAGAACATCCTCCATCACCGGCTGTTTTTTGACCACTTTAAACTTTTCCCCGTCAAAGATGGCGGTACCCGCCGCCCCGGCGGCCATGAACCGGCCGGTGTCGGTGCCTGGCGGGTCGGGGTCGAAGCAGTGGCCGTCGTGCTTGATCACCGCCACACGGAGCCCCGCCTCCGCCAGCAGAGGTAGCATGGCCTCAATAAGGGTGGTCTTGCCGGAGTTCTTCACCCCGGAGACGGCGATCACCAGGGGCTTACCCACGGTCGTACACCCCCGACTTGCCGCCCTCCTTGTGGACCAGGCGGATCTCCCCCAGCTCCATGCCCTTGTCGATGGCCTTGCACATGTCATAGATGGTGAGCAGGGCCACGGACACCCCGGTGAGGGCCTCCATCTCCACCCCGGTTTTGCCGGAGAGCTTGACCGTACACTCTGCCCGGACGGCGCACGCCTCCTCCAGAATCTCAAACTCCAGTGCCAGATGGCTGAGCAGCAGGGGGTGGCACAGGGGGATGACCTCCCAGGTGCGCTTGGCGGCCATAATGCCAGCCACCCTCGCCACCCCAAGCACGTCCCCCTTGGCGGCGGTGCGGCCGGTGATGGCGTCCAGAATGGGCCGGGTGACGAAGATTTTTCCCTCGGCCACGGCGGTACGGTAGGTGGGCTCCTTGCCGGTCACATCCACCATAACCGCGTTGCCCGCCTGGTCAAAATGATTGAAAACAGGTTCCATTGCAGCCTCCTCATTCCAGCAGCAGAATCCGCACCCGGGTGCCCGCCTCCGCCGGGGGAGAGCCCGCCGGCAGCTCCGCCAGGCAGTTGCACCCCACCAGAGAGGCGAGCATCCCGGAGGAATGTCCCTCCGGCAGGGTGATATGTCCATTCTCGTACCGGCCCCGGATAAACCGCCGCCTGGGGCTGGCCTTGGGGAAGGGGGTGTCCAGCACGCCCTCCCCCCAGCGGGGGCCCTCCTCACCGGACAGGGCGGCCAGCAGGGGCCGGGCCAGCAGCTCAAAGGTGGTGAAGGCGGCAAAGGGATTGCCCGACAGAGAGAGAATGGGCTTGCCCTCATAGAGGGAGTACATGGCGGGGGTGCCCGGCTTCAGGTTCACCCGCCAGAAGATCCGCTCCGCCCCCAGCAGGGGGAGGGCCTGGTGAAAGATATCTTTGTCCCCCACCGACACCCCGCCGGTGGTGAGCAGCACGTCGCAGATTTCCAGCAGCTCCCTCATGGCCTCCGCCACGGCGGCGGGGTCGTCCCCCTGGTGGGCGGTTTCGGTCTCAACCCCCAGCTCCGCCAGCCGGGCGGCCAGCAGCATCTGGTTGGAGCCGTAGATCTTCCCGGCGGGAAGGGGCGTTCCGGGGGACACCACCTCGTCCCCGGTGGTGAGCAGGCCCACTCTGGGCCGGCGGCACACCTCCGCCTCCGTGAGCCCGGCGCCGGCCAGCACCCCCAGGGCGGCGGCGTCCAGCCGGGTACTCTTTTCCAGCAGCAGGGCGCCCTTCCGGTAGTCCTCACCCTGGTAGACATAATTCTGGAAGGGTTTCAGGGAGACGAACACGGAGACCGGGTCCCCCCGGTCGGTGTCCTCCTGGGGTACCACACAGTCGCAGCCGGGGGGCAGCATGGCCCCCGTCATGAGCCGTACCGCCTGACCGGGGCCCACGGGGATTCTGGCTTCGTCCCCGGCGTACACCGTGTCCACCACCTCCAGCACGGCGGGGTGGTCCCGGTCCGCCCCCGCCAGGTCGGCGGAGCGGAGGGCGTAGCCGTCCAGAGGGGAGCGGTCAAAAGGGGGCTGATCCAGGGGGGCGGCGACGTCGGCCGCCAGGGTCCTGCCCAGGGCCCGCTCCAGGGGCAGCATCTGCGTGCCCAGCGGGACTCGGTTCAGCAGGATGGCTGTCTGGGCCTCTTCCAGCGTAAGACCTGTTTTCATCAGCAGCTTCTCTCCTTCGGTGAAAGTGGCGCTTCTCGCAAAATACGGGGGAGCCGTCGGAAAAGACGGCTCCCCCGCATTTCATCTGTCCTGGAGCAGCCCCTTTTCAAATACGGAAGGTCAGACCGTTTCCGGTCTGGCCCAGGCGGAACCACCATAGCCAAGGCCTGCAGGCGATTCCGCTCGGAGCAATTCAGTTGTATCTCTCTATCCTGGTTCAGGCCAGCCGGAACGTCTGGCCCAGGCCCTGCTCCCGCGCCCGCTCGTATACCGTGGCGGCGCAGTTTACATCGTGGGCCCCCATTCCCATGTGGGTGGAGACGATGATCTCATCCTCCCGCTCTCTGCCGGGGCACTTTCCGGTGAGCAGCTCGGTCATATCGCCGAACACGTCGGATTCTGTCAGCAGGTGGCCGGGGTTGAGCTTGGGGCTGCGGAGAATGTGGGCGTCGGGCACCCGATAGCCCAGATACCACTTGTCCGCCGTCTTGCCCAGCCGGGGATCCAGGTCCCGGAAGCCCTCAATGCCGATGACGGTGGTGCCCGGGCGGAGCAGCTCCGCGGGGAACAGGGCCTGCTGGGCTCCGGAGGCCATCAGCACCAGATTGCTCCCGGCCAGGGCCTCCTCCGGGGCGGCGCAGAGCACCGTCTCCACCCGGCCGTCGTACTGCCGCCGGACCTCCTCCATGGGGCCCCGGCTGCGGCTGAAGAGGCGCAGCTGCTTCAGGGAAGGGAATCCCTCCAGAAAACCCCGGATGCCGGCTCTGGCCTGGGCGCCGCAGCCGAATACCGTCAGCACCTCCGGCTCCGGGTTGGCCAGGTGTCTGGCCTGGACCACCCCGTGGCCTCCGGCGGTGCGCATGTTGGTGATGTTGGTGGCGCCCACGATGGCCACCGGGGAGCCGGTGCGGGTATCGCTGAGGGCCACCAGATTGCCGTGGCTGAAGGGATAGCCCGGCAGCGGCGCGGCGTAGGTGTCAATCCACTTCACGCCGGCGTAAGCACGGTGGCGCAGGATGGCGGGCATGGAGTGGAAATTGTTTTTGTGCTCGGGGTCCACGTACATCAGCCCCATCTCGCCCACGGTGATCTCCCCCGTACCTACGCGGTAAAAGGTGTCCTCCGCCAGGGTAATGACGTCGGCGGGGGTGAGAAGGACCAGCACGTCGTCCTCACTGAGCAGGAGCAGCTGCTCCTGGGGATAATTGATCGCCATATTACGCTCCTGATCCTCCCCGGCTCACTTGCGCCGGAGGTGGAGGCTGTCCAGCAGGGCACTGCACGCCTTGTCGCTGCCGCTGGCCCGGTACTCCTCCTCGGTGACGCAGGTGAGGGCCCCGAAGGTGCAGGCCCGCACGCAGGCGGGCTGGAGGCCGTTTTTCACCCGGGTGTTGCATCCGTCGCACTTGACCATTTTGCCGTCGCTCTCGCGGTAGCGGGGCGCGCCAAAGGGACAGGCCATGGCGCAGCTCTTGCAGCCGATGCAGTTGGTGTTGTCATAGATGGTAAAGCCGGTCTCCGGGTCCTTTTTCAGGCAGCCCACCGGGCAGGCGTCGATGCAGGGGGCGTCGGTGCAGTGCATGCAGGCAGTGGACAGGTAGGCGCAGTACACCCCTCCGTCGGCCAGCTCGATTTCATTGTCAAAGGTCTTCCGGTAGCACTGCTCGCCGGCGGCCAGGTCGATGTCGTTCTGGTCCATGCAGCCCATCATGCAGGCCGAACAGGCGCAGCACTTGTCCGCATCAAATACAAAGACATGTTTCATGGTTCAACCCTCCTGGACATTCCGAATGTTGCAGCGCATCCCCTTGAAGCCGGGGAAGCCCGAATAGGGGTCCAGATGGTCCCGGCCGATGAGCAGGTTTACGTTGGCCTCGGTGTAGCCGTGGAGCATCATGATGACCCCCGGCTTGATCTTGTGGGTAAACTTCACCTTGACCCGGATGGAGCCGTAGGGGCTGTAGAGCTCCACGCTGCCCCCCTCTTTCAGGCCCAGGCGCTTGCCGTCCTCGGGGTTGATCTCGCAGGTGGGCTCGGGCCGCAGGCTGCGCAGCCAGGGGGTCTCATGGGCCCGGGAGTGGATGGCGTGGGCCAGGCGGGCGCCGGTACACAGGTAGAAGGGGTAATTCTCTCTGGTCTGCTCGTCGTTCTGGTCGGCCAGGGAATCATAGTAGGAGGGCAGGGGGTCCAGGCCGTACTTGGGGTCGATGGCGGCGATGGCGGTGGAGTAGAACTCGAACTTGCCCGTGGGGGTCTTGAAGCCGTCCCGCAGGCACTTGCCGGGCTCCGCCGGCCACTTGGCGGCGGGCACCTTAACCGGCAGGTCGCTCTTTTTCAGGTCGGCCACCGTCAGGCCGCAGCCCTCCATCATCCAGTCCAGGCTGGCCTCATACCCCTTCTGGAGGTATTCGTCATCCAGGTTCATCAGCCGGGCCAGGTCGCAGAGGATATCCACGTCCGACCGGGACTCGTACAGGGGCTGGATGGCGGGCTTGGTGTAGAACAGATAGCCCCCCTGATAGGCCTTCAGCTCGCTGCGCTCCACCGAGGTGCAGGCGGGCAGGACGATGTCGGCGTACTTTGCGGTCATGGTCATGTACACGTCGGTGTCCACGAAGAAGTCCAGCTTGTCCTTCATGGCCCGGAGCAGATCGTCGGTCTGGGGGTACATCTTGGCGTTCATGCCCAGGGCAAAGATAGCCCGGACGGGGTAGGGCTTGTCCTCCTCCAGCTGGCGCAGCAGATCCATGCCCTGCAGCTCGTCGAACTGGGCGTTCCACAGGGGGAAGCGCTCGGCGCCGATGCGCTCAGCGCCGCCGGGGTAGCGGTCGGAGCGGAACTCGTGCTCCCGCATTTTGAAGCCGGCGGGCTTGTGGAGGTAGGTGGCCGGGTTGGGCACGTTGCCGCCGGCCCGGTCAAAGTTGCCGGTGAGGGCGGTGAGGCAGAAAATGGCCCTGTGGGAATTGAAGCCGTTGATGTGGTGCACCAGGGCGGAGGCGGAAAAGTTGGTGCAGGCCGGGCCGTTGGTGGCGTACAGCTTGGTGGCCTCATAGATGTCGTCCGGGTCCAGGCCGGTGATCCGGGCCACCTTGTCCAGGGGATACTGGTCGGCCAGGGCCTTGTACTGCTCAAAGCCGTAGGTGTACTTCTCCACATAGTCCATATCGGCCCAGCCGTTGTCAATGATAAGCTTTGCCATGCCCAGCGCCAGGGCGCCGTCGGTGCCCGGGTTGATCTGCAGGAAGATGTCGGCCAGGTTTCTGGAGGCCGGGGTCTGGCGGATGTCGATGATGATGACCTTGCCTCCCCGCTCCTTCAGCTTCTGCACGCCCAGCACGGACAGGTGGGCGGAGTAGTAGCCGTCAAAGTTCCAGCCCAGGAAGGTGTTGGCGTGGGCCATGTCCGGGCCGGCACCGGTGCCGGCGGTGACCTTGTTGGCGATGACCATGGCGGCGCTGCAGGTGGAGTCGTCGGTGCCGAAGTTCACGCTGCCGAACACGTGGGCAAAGCGGTGGAGGATGGGGCGGTACCACTTGCAGTAGCCGCTGAGGAAGGCCACGGAATTGGGGCCGTACTGCTCCTTGACCTCATTGAGCTTCCGGGCGATGGTCTGATAGGCCTCGTCCCAGCTGATGGGCTCGAACTTGCCCTCGCCCCGCTGGCCCACCCGGCGCAGGGGGGTCCTGATGCGGTCCTCCCGGTAGACGGCGTTGCGCAGGGCGGAGCCCTTGGTGCACAGGTGGCCGTGGTTGTAGGGGTGCTCCGGCGTGCCCTCCACCCGGATAATTTTGCCGTCCTTCACATAGCAGTCCACGCCGCAGTGGTGGCCGGGGCTGCAGATGGCGCACAGGGAGTGCTTGATCTCGATTCCGGTATCGGGACCGGGGATCTTGGCTTTGATTTTCTCTTCAAGCTCAGTCAACGGATTTCCCTCCTAAAAAGTCGATGAAGCTGTCCGGAAAGCCCTTGTCCTTCAGATAGCAGACCGACCGGATGTCGATGCCGGCCGCCGGGCTCTCAATGGACTTGATAAAGATGTTCTTGAGCAGTCCGTTGCTTTCCGCCGAGCCGATCACGTTCAGACACTTGACGCCCTCGCCGTTCCGGACGCCCCGGATGTAATAGCAGGCGTCCTCATATTCATAGACGGCATCCTCCGGCCCGCAGGCGCTCACGTCGCCGATGCTGATAAAGTCATAGTCCAGATAGTGGGCCAGGTTGACCAGCACGTTGGCGTCAAACTCCATCCGGCCGCCGGTCATGTTGGCCCCGGCCACCCGGCCCTGCTTCTGGGCGTTGAACCACACGCCGATGTTGCGATGGGTGCCGCTCTGGATATCCAGCGCCTCGCAGCAGTCCCCGGCGGCGTAGACGCCGGGATAGTTGGTGGCCATGGTCTTGTCCACCACTACCCCCCGGTTCATGGCCACCCCGCTGTCCTTGAGAAAAGCGGTATTGGTCCGCACGCCGATGCAGACGGCGATGAGGTCGGCGGTAAACCGGTCCCCGCTCTTGGTGACGGCAGTCAGCCGCCCGTCGTCCTCCCGCTCGATGCGCTCCAGCATCTGGTTGAAGGAGAGGCTGACGCCCTTGTGCCGCAGATCCGCCTGGATCCGCCGGGCGCTCTCCTCAAAGGCGGCCACGTAGAACATCCACGGGGCCCCGTCGATCAGGGTGCAGGGGATATCCCGCACCGCCAGGTCCTCCACCACTTTGATGCCCACCCAGGACGAGCCGATGACCAGGCCGCTCTTTACCGCGCCGCTGTCCAGCCGCTGCTTCAGCTCCTGCGCGTCCTTCACGGTGCGCATTTTGAGCACGCCGGGCAGGTCCATGCCCGGAATGGGGGGCGCCACGGCGGAGGCGCCGGTGCTGATGAGGATGTTGTCATACCCGGCCTGGCTGCCGTCGGCAAAACGGAGCGTCCTGTTTGCCGGGTCCAGCCCCGTAACCGGCCGGTTGGTGTAGATGTTCAGGTTCAGCTTCTCCCGGATCTCCTCCAGGGAGCCGTAGGGAAACATGGCGTCATAGGGGATGGCGCCCTTTACGTAGTAAGTGGTCAGCATGGGATTATAGGGCCCCAGGTCTGTGTCCGAGTAGACGTCAATCACGGCCTTGGGATCCCGTCTCCGCGCCTCCTCGGCGGCGCAGAAGCCGGCGCCGCCGAATCCGATAATGGCGATTTTGTTCATAGGGTTCCTCCAAGCAGTACAGTCATAGTTCTCTCCGGGCAAGGCGCTCCGGAGGCGGGCTGAGCTGGCCTCCGGAACAATGCGCGCCTATGGTCCGTGAGGGATGGTCAGCCCAGCAGCCCGTCCAGCGTGGAGATGTCCTCCACTTCCTCGATTCTGCACAGGGTATCCAGCGCCTTTTCCAGGGCCTCGCCCTGGAGCACCGGGGCGGCCTGGACCCGGAACCGGTCGGCAAACTGCTCCCGGCTCATCATGTTGTCTGGGTGGCCGGGATGGCAGTCCATCTTCTCCACAAAGGTACGTCCGTCCTTGAGCTTGACGGTGATGGTCTTCATGGGGAAGCCCCGCTCCTCCCGGAACTGCTTGAAGCTGGACATGGGGGACTCCTCGGGAGAGGGGCCGGCCTTGACCCGCTTGGCCAGAGCGATGCGCTTGGGGTCCTTCATGCGCTCAGGGGTGTACCAGTGGGCGCCGGGGTGGGGATCGTAGAGGAAGGAGGCGATGACGAAGGGGATGGAGAACTGGGCGTGGGTGACGGAGGTAAAGCCCTCGTCGGGGGCCCACATCCGGGCGCGGACGGGGGGATCCACGATGATCTCCTCCACGTCCTCGGGCCCGAAGCCCTCCCGCTGCACCAGATCGCTGATGATCTCCACCGGGGTCTGCACCCACATGTTGGCGGGCCAGTGCTTGAGCAGGGTGCGCATGATGAGGTACCGCTGGCCCAGCTCCTTGGTCAGCCAGGACAGGTCGGCCTCCTCCGAGCGGATGGTGGTCTCGCCGGAGCCGTTGGAGCCGTCGTTGCCGCAGATCACGCCGGTATAGCACCGGGGCTCATCCAGGGCGTCCCGGTTGTTGCGGATGCCCTTCTCCACCGCCTTGGCGATGCAGAAGCCGTCCCGGGCCCGGTAGCCGTGCTCGTAGTGGTAGAAATCCGACATGGTGGTGGCGTGGTAGGCCACGGGCAGGGTGGAGCACTCGCAGCCCATGCCGATGGCCTGGTTGATCTGACGGGCGTCCAGGCCGTAGAGCTTGGCCACCGGGAGGATGCAGGCGAAGATCTGCCAGCTGGTCAGGCCCCAGCCCTTCTTCTTCCACCGCTCGTCGGAGGGCTGCACCGCCATGGCGATGCGCTGATAGACCTCATAGCCGGCCACAATGGCGGTAATCAGGTCCTTGCCGCTCCTGTGCCGCTCCTCGGCGGCCAGCCAGGCGCAGGGGATGACGCCGGCGGCGGGGTGGCCGGTCCAGGAGCAGTCCTCCCAGTCCAGCGCGTCGCTGGCGGTGCCCAGGGCCAGGGCCGCGTTGATGGCGGACAGCTTTTCGCCGGTGCCCCACATGGTGGTGGCGCCGCCGGCGCCGCCGTTGGCCTCCTTTGCCATCCGCAGCGCCTTTTTATAGATGGGGGTCCCCTTGGCGCCCAGCGTCACGCCGATGGTCTGGAGCAGAATCATTTTGGCCCGCTCCACCACCTCCGGCGGGATATCCTCGTACTTCAGATTGGCCGCGTACTCGCTCAGCGTCTGGGTATAGGTGGTGGGAGTGAGGAAATTGTTATCTTTATACAGACGATTGTACCGCATACTGTACCTCCTGCTTCATCAATATCGGGTCTGCCGCTCAATAGAGGAACTGGGGCAGCACAGAGGCGTCCTCATACTCATCCAGATGGCAGATGCAGTCGATGGCCTTCTCCGCCTGCTCGCTGGCCAGCACGTTGCGGGTCTCCAGGCGGAAGCGGTCCTTGAACTGGTCCCGGGTGAGCATGTAGTGGGGATGGCCGGGGTGGGTAAAGGTGCTCTCCACATACTCGGTGCCGTCCTTCATGCGGACGAGCATGAATTTCTCCGGGTGCTTGCCGTCGATGAGGTCCTTGATGAACTTCATGCCCGTCATCTTGACAAAGCCGTCGGCCTTGACCTTCATCATCAGGTCGATGATCTTCTGATCCTTCATGGTCTCAGGCTGATACCAGACCGCTCCGGGCTCCGGGTGATACATGGCGCAGGCGGCGGCGTAGGGGATGGAGAACTGGGCCTGGGTGATGGACTCGTAGCCCGTCTCGGAGTACCAGTGGCGGAAGGCCACCGAGGGACGGATGATGATTTCGGCCACGTCGTCGGGATTGAACTTGTATTTGGTGACCAGCCGGGCGGCCAGCTCGGCGTAGGTCTGGACAAAGACGTTGGCGGGCCAGTGCTTGACCAGCAGCATGTCCATCATCATCCAGTGCTCGCCCAGCTCCTTGGTCAGCCACTCCGGCTCCTGATAGCCGCAGTGGGCCAGGTAGGCGGTGGGGTCGTCAAAGGCGTCCTCCATGTTCTCGATGCCGTACAGGGCGGTCTTGATCATGCTGATGGTGCTCTCGGCCCGGAAGCCATAGAGGTAGTTCAGGGAGTCGGACATGGTCAGCTCGTGGACGTTGGCGGGGATGATGGCGCAGGCGGTGCCGATGCCGAAGGCCTGGTTCATCTGCTCCTCGGACAGGTCCAGCAGCTTCATCAGCACGGTCAGGTTGCCGAAGATGTTGTAGCTGACGATGTTGCTCCGGCCGGCCAGGGCCACCCGCTGGTAGACCTCATAGCCGGCCACGATGGCGGTGAGCATCTCCTTGCCGCTCTTGTGGAGCACCTCGGTGGCGATGACGGCGGTGGGGATGACGCCGGCGGAGGGGTGGCCCGTCACCGAGCAGTCCTCCCAGTCCAGGGCGTCGCCCATGGTGCCGGCGGTGAGGGCGGCGGCCTCCCAGCTCACTTTAGCCCCGTCGGCCCACAGGGTGGCCTTCCCCTCGCTGCCGGGGGACATCTCCTTGGAAATGGCGATTACGTCCTTGATCTGCTTGAGCTCGGCGCTGCACAGGCTGACGCCCACCGTCTGCATGACCATCATCTTGGCCTGCTCGATGACCATGGGGGGAATATCCTCATACTTCAGCGTCTTGATAAAATGGCACAGCTGCTTGGTCCAGTCGGTGGTCAGCGGCCCATGTACATTAAATCCCATATTGTCTCCTCCTTACGATATGTCCCGGTCAGATGGTAAACAGCTTGCCCAGGCCGGGCAGCTTGTCGTTCACCCGGCTGTGGCGCAGGCAGGCCCACAGGCTGGCCTGATGGCTGGTGATAACGGGCATGCCCAGATCCTCCTCCAGGATCTCCACCAGCTCCATGGTGGCCAGGCCCATGCAGCTCAGGAAAAACACCTCGGCTCCCTCGGTTTTCAGCTGCTTGGCCTTGCGGTAGAGGAAGTATTTGCTGGGGTGGCTGAACTCCCCCACCTTGTTGAAGCCCACGCCGGTGATGGAGGTGACCTCCAGGCCGTTGTCCTCCAGGAACTTCTTTTCCGCCTCGTTGGTCTCGTCGGGATAAGGGGTCATGACCACGGTTTTGCTCAGCCCCAGCGCCTGGAAGGCCTCCAGCACGGCGGTGCTGGTAGTCAGGCCCGGCCAGCCGCTGGCCCGCTCGATGCGCTGGATGCACTCCTTGTCAAAGCCGTAGCCCTTGATGCAGCTGCCGGAGGTGCAGCCGAAGAGCACCACGTCATGGCGCTTTTTGGCGTACATCTTGGCGGCCTCCTCCAGCTGGTCGGAGAGGTAGATGAGGCCCTCCGGGGTGGGGCCGGGGAAGGAGAGGCGGGTGCTGTCGAAGGACACGCCGGCGGGGGCGTATTTGTTGAAGGCGTATTCCACCTGATCATCCAGCGGGGCGATCACGCCGATTCTCGCCCGCATGCTGTACATTCCGTCACGATAATACATGAAAAACTCGCTCCTTTCCGCGGTTGTCCCCTCAGTATGTAAACAGCTTGCCCAGGTTGGGCAGCTTGGCGCCCACCCGGCAGTGGCGCAGCGCGCTCCAGAGGGTGGCCTGGTGGCTGGTGACAACCGGAACGCCCATCAGCTTTTCCAGCTCGTCCACGATCTCCATGGTGCTCAGGCCCATGCAGCTCAGGAAAAAGGTATCCGCGCCCTTCAGATCCATCTCCATGGCGTTGCGGTAAAGGAAATACTCGTCGCAGGCCTCCATCTTCCGCCCGTCGCAGCGGATGTAGCTCACGTCCATGCCCACGATGTTGGTGACCTCGTAGCCGTTATCCTCCAGGAACTTTTTCTCGGCCTCGTTGGTGGCCTCTGGATAGGGGGTGAGGACGGCCACCTTTTTGGTGCCCAGGGTCTTCAGGGCCTCCAGCACGGCGGTGCCGGTGGTCAGGCCTGGCTTGCCGCTGGCCCGCTCGATCTGCCGGATGCACTCCTGATCCCAGCCCAGGCCCTTGATGCAGCTGCCGGAGGTGCAGCCGAACACCACCAGGTCCGCGTCGTAATTTTTATAAATGGCGGCGGTGGCCTCCAGCTGGTCGGTCAGGATGGCCAGTCCCTCCGGGGTGGGGCCGGGGAACTGGATCTTCATGGAGGCGAAAGAAACCCCTTCCGGGGCATAGATGTGGAACGCGTGCTCCGTATTTTCACTCATGGGCGTAATCAGGCCGATTTTTGCTCTCCAGCCATACATAACGCATACATTCCTTTCTCCGGATGGATTTGCCAATTCAGAACCGCTCCACCCATTTTATACAACACTTCCCCCTGTTCGGCAATTTGCGTTTTTCGTTATCCAATACCAAAGAATCGGGTAGCAAGTTTGGGGAAACCATCTTCCTTTTTCGCCGATTTGGTGATACCATTGCCATGCCAAACACAGGCAACCGGTTTTTTATCCTGATTGCCAACAGAACCGCTCCCCTCTTTTTCCCCGCCCCGACCACGCCGCGGGCCCCCGGAACTCCGGCGGGCCCGCCCGGTCCGGGCCCGTTTACCAGGCGCCTTCCCATTTCAGAAAAGAGAAAGGAACTGTTGGTATGTCTAATGAAAAAAGCGTCCGCCAGCGCAAGGGTTACTCCCCCGCGCAGTACGTCCACATCATCATCACCCTGCTGCTGATGTTTGGATTCGGCTACCTGCCCACCTTTTCCACCCTGACCCCCGTGGGCATGAAGCTGCTGGGCCTTTTCCTGGGCGTTATCTATGGCTACTCCACCTGTGAGGTCATCTGGCCCTCCCTGTTCGCCTTTATCGCGTTCGGCCTGAGCGGCTATACGGACATGAACGGAGCCATCGCCTCCATGCTGGGCGGCTCCACCGTGTTTCAGATCATTACCCAGTACTTTACCGCCGGCGCCATCGTCATCTACGGCTTTGGCAAGTGGTTTATTCGCTGGTCCCTGACCAAGAAGATCTTCAGAGGCAAGCCCATCTTCTACACCTGGTGCTTCATGTTCATTTTCATGTGGACCTCCATCGTCATCAGCCAGATCCCCATGGCCCTGCTCCTCTACGCCATCTGGAACGACATCGCCGACTCCTGCGGCTATGACAAGAAGAGCACCTTCCGCTACTACGGGTTCGGCGGGATCCTGCTGTCCCTGATGATGGGCGGCGCCATGATCCCCTACAAGAGCTGGCAGCTGGGCCTGGCCAGCACCTGGCAGCAGGTGACCGGCGGCAACATCAATCTGGGTCTCATGTTCCTCATCACCGGAATCTGCGGCACCCTGATCATCACCGCCTATGTCCTTCTGGGCGCCCGGCTGTTCAAGGTGGACTTTTCCACCATGGAGGCCTTTGATGTGGAAAAGCTGGGGGAGGAGAGCAAGCATCTGCGCCCCCGCACCAAGCGCATCCTGGTGGTTTACCTCATCACCATGCTGCTGGCCATCTTCTCCGGCACCTTCCTGAACAACCCCCTCTCCGACTTCTTGAACAACACCCTGACCGCCGGCGGCCTGTACTGCGTGTGCTCCGCCCTGCTGATGGTCATTCCCAGCGGCGAGGGCGACGGCCAGGCTGCCATTCACTTCAATGACATCAAGCACTCCGACAGCGCGGTCAGCTGGCCCGTCATCCTGATGTGCGCCGTCACCATCCCCCTGGCCACCGCCCTGACCAACGAGTCCACCGGCGTGCTGCCCTGGCTCACCGGCATCTTCAGCCCCATCTTCGAGGGCCGCAGCCCCGTCTTTATCCTGGTCTTTACCATTATCGTCATGCTGATTCTGACCAACGTGGGCTCCAACATCGCCTTCGGCGGCGCCATGATCCCGGTGGTCAGCCCCTTCGTCATCGCCTCCGGCATGAACCCGGTGGTGGCCGGCGCGGCCCTTATCTGGATGGCCAACATGGGCCTGGTCCTGCCCGGCGCTTCCGCCCCCGCCTCCATTTTCCACGGCCGCAGCGAGATTCCCGACGCCGGACTGCGCACCAAAATTGTGCTCTTCTCCGCCGCGTTGCTCCTGATCATATCCATTGTGGTGTTCTCTCTGGCCTATCTGGTTACGGCCTGACGCCGGTCCCTCCCTGTGGACCCGGCGCATCCCGCCAGAGGGCCGGGTCTGCGCACAGCTGCCTTCCATTGATACCGTATCAGCACTTGCGGAGCGTCCCGCTCCCCACGCAGACAAAGGAGATGTCACTGTTATGATTCAGAAAATCACTGTGATTGGCGCCGGTGCTACCGGCCACGCTGTTGCCGGCGTTATGTCCATGCGCGGCTTCCAGGTCACCCTCCACGACGACGCGCGCTTCCAGCAGGAGCTGGACGCGGTCAAGGAGCTGGGCTTCATCCAGCTGCGGGGCAAGATCCGGGGAACCGGCGCCCCCGCCAAGGTGACCACCGACCCTGCTGAGGCCATCCACGGCGCCGAGGCCATTTTCGTGGACGTGCCCGCCGACCGCCACGAGGAGGTGGCCCGGCGGATCGCCCCCCATCTGGAGGACGGGCAGCACATCCTCATCATCCCCGGCAACCTGGGCGCCTTTGTGTTCCGCCGTGTGTTCCAGGAGCTGGGCGTCACCGCTCAGGTGACCCTCACCGAAAAAGAGGGCAACTTCTGCCCCTGCCGGCTCACCGCCCCGGCGGAGGTCACCGTGGGTCTGCCCCTGAACCTGAAGGGCAAGGTGGCCTCCCTGCCCGCCTCCGACACCCCCAAGGTCCTGGCTGCCCTGGAGGGGGTGGCGGAATACACCGCCAACCAAAACGTGTTCGAAGGGGTAGTCAACGCAGGCAACGTCATCAACCACATCGCCAGCACCGTCCTCTCCGCGGCGGAGATCGACCACAAGGGCGCCTCCTTCTCCCTCTTCAAATATGCCTTTACCCCCTCGGTGGTCCGCTGCATCCGAAAGATCGCCAGTGAGCGGGAGGCGGTCATCAACGCCATGGGCATGTCGGTCCACGGCGTGCCCACCGGCATGATCGACAAGGTGCTCCACCTGGAGGAGCACCCGGAGGTCAGCGTCTTTTACGAGTACATGGACGGCCCCTACGCCCTGGACCACCGCTATCTCCACGAGGACTGCGGCTGCGGCGGCGCTTTCGTACTCTCGGTTGCCAAGCGGCTGGGGCTGGAGATGCCTGTTCTGGAGTCCTTCCTGGGGGTGGCGGGCGCCCTCAACGACCGTGACTACATTCACGGCGGCCGGACGCTGGAAAACCTGGGTTTCCCTGCAGAGCAATCTCTGGAGGAGATTTACAAACAGATCTGATTCTGATATGCTTACAGGCAGGGGAGCAGCGTGCTGCTCCCCTGCACTGTTTTCAACAGGAGGATGCCATGAAGCTGGAACACTTTCGCTATTTCCTGGAGATCGGGCGGCTGCACTCCATTTCGGCGGCTGCCCGGTCCCTCCATATCCGGCAGACCACCTTGAGCGCCATTGTCAAGGGCGCGGAGGAGGAACTTGGTTATCCCATTTTTCGACGGACCCCCGGCGGCGTGGCCGCCACCGTGCCGGGTGAGCAGTTTCTGGTCCTGGCCTGGGAGATCAACCTGAAATATGAGGAGCTTTTGAGCCTGAAGCAGCGCTCCACCCAGGAGGCCCCCACCATCCGCCTGCTGCTCCCCCCTTCCGTGGGTTCCTGCCTGCCCGTCCTCCTAACCAACGAGTTTTACCAATATGACCTGAGGGGAAATCTGGCGTTTGAGGAGTGTATCAGCACCGCGGTAGGAGAGCAGGTCCAGAAGGGAGCCGCCAACCTGGGACTGGCCTATCTCACAGAGGAAAACATTTCCCTGCTTCAGTCCAACCCCCAGTGTGCCGAGCTCCAGCTCCAGCGGCTGCTCCGGGACCAGATCTATCTGGTTGTGGCCAAAACCCACCCCCTCGCCTCCCTGCGGGAGGTGGACATGTCCCAGCTCTACGGAGAACGGCTGGCTTCGGCCAAGTCGGTGCAGAATGACGCCATTCTGGGGCCGATTCTGGCTAACTGGAGCCGGATTACCCGGTTTCCGGACGTGGATCTGCTGAAGCAGGCGGTGCTGCGTCAGAATATGATCTGCTTTCTCCCCCGGTATACCATTCTCTCGGAGGGAAGCCGCCTCTCCCCCGCCCAGTTTTCCGTCATCCCGGTGCGCAACACCGCGCGCCCCAACCGGCTTACCCTGTGCCTCATCCATCGCCCGGAGGAGTCTCTGAGCTGCCAGGAAAAAATCCTGAGAATTTGTATTCTGGATTGCTTCTGGCGGTTCCGAACCTCCCACAGCGGCTGTTTTTCAATGGAGGATGAACCATATGCGAATGGAATATCTTCGTTACCTTCTGGAAATTAGCCGGCATCGCTCCATTTCCACCGCCGCCCAGGCCCTTTACCTGAGTCAGACCTCGCTGAGCACCACTGTGCGCCGTATCGAGGATGAACTGGGCTTCCACATCTTCAGCCGCACGCACAGCGGGGTGGAGATTACGGCGGAGGGCGAGGAGGCGCTGGCTCTGATCACGGAGATTCTCACCCGGTTTGATAAAATTCAGAGGCTGGGCAAGCTGGGCTCCGCCGCCACTCCGGCGGTCCTGCTGCTCTCCCCCACCATCAGCGACGCGCTGAGCATCCCGCTCAGCCAGATGTTTCTGGAGCGGCTGCCGGAGGGAAACCTGGAGTTCCACATCGCGTCCGGCGACGAAATCGGCAGCCAGATCATCAACAGCAAAAGCAACATCGGCGTCACCTATTACTCCGCCGACCACCTCTCAGAATATTGCTCCATTGCCTCCAAATACCTGGTGGAGGTCTCCGTTTTATGCCGGGATCAGCTCTATCTTTTGGTGCGGAACAGCCACCCGCTTGCCGGCCGGCCACAGGTTTCCATTGGCGAATTGAATCACCTGAATTTCGCCATCCTCCCCCACTTCAACGCCCAGGAGGATTCCATCGCCTATGCCAAATCCCTCGGCACCGGAAACCGTTACACCACCTTTTCCTCCGTGGCACTGCTCAAGCAGGCGGTGCTGCAAAACGACATGGCCTCCCTTCTGTGCGGCTACGCCATCCACCATGGCTCCGGCGCGTACCGCGACCAGCTCAAGGCCATTCCCCTGGTCGGGACAAGGAGCAAAAATGAAATCGCCATATGCCTGCTCCACCGCAATAAACAGTCCATCTCCCATCAGGAAAATGTGCTGCTGGAATGTATCCAGGACTATTTCAAAGACCTGGACTGCGCCGGCAGTCCAGGCCCTTCTCACGCCTGTGAGCCATAGCCTGCACCAAGGAAACAGCAAAACAAAACCGCCCTTTTCCAGTGGAAAAGGGCGGTTTTGTTTTGAGTCTGCCCGGATGTAAACCGGGGAGCTTATCCTTGCCAACACAGGTCCGGCTTACGCTATAAAAGCCAGTCCAGCTCCAGCTCCGTAGGCATAAGACTCACATCCGGCTTGACCCGTTCTCCGTGGAAATCGCTGCCGGCTGTGATGTGCAGTCCGTACATGTTGGCCAGTTTCAGATACCAGGCCGTCTGCGCCCGGGTGTGTTGGGGGTAATGGCACTCCAGGGCGTCCAAACCGACCTCTTTCAGCCGGGCCAGCAGGGCCTCCAGCTTTTCGTCCGGATAGCCCAATTGACAGGGATGGGCCAGTACCGTCTTTCCCCCGTCGGCGTGGATGGCGGCGATGCAGTCCTTTGCTTCCGCCTTGAACCGCTCGATTGTTTGGTATTCCTCCGTATCCAGATAGCGGTCAAAGGCCTCCCGGAGGGAGGAGACATAGCCCCGCTGCAGCATGACCTGTGCAAAGTGGGGCCTGGCCACCAGCCCTCCGCCGGCCAGGGCCTCCACCTCCGCCAGCGGGATATCCATTCCCTTTTCTTTCAGGAAGTCCACAATACGGAATTTCCGTTCCGCCCGGCTGTCCTGCAGGGTGCGGCACAGGTCCTCCAGCGCGGGATGTTTTGCAGAAAAGCCCAGGCCCAGGATATGGAGGTGCCGGTCCTCCTTGGCCCCCAGCTCCACGCCGCGGATCACCGTAAGCCCCAGCTCCACGCCAGCCCGGAGCCCCTCCTCCAGGCCGCCGGTGGTGTCATGGTCCGTGATGGCCAGGCACCCGATGCCGGCCGCCCGCGCCCGGCAAACCAGCTGCCGGGGCGTATACTGTCCATCGGAGGCCGTGGTATGGGTATGTAAATCCGCTCTGCGCCTCATACCGTCAGCCCCGGAGTATCTGCGGAAAGCACCGCTCATAGGTGAGGATATCCTGCTGCGTATCGCATTCCAGCCAGAGCTCCTCCACGGGAATGGTCTGGATGGGAAAGCCCTGCAAAATCATGCCCTGAAGCAGAGTTGTCATATCCAGCTTGTCCGCCGGCTTGGGCAGAGGCCGGCGGAGGGTCTGCCCCACCCAGTCCCAGCTCTGGGGCGTAAAGCGCAGCAGGCCCATAAACTGGCCCTGGATCTGCTCCCGCCGCTCCGGCTTTTGCCCGATCTCCAGAAGGCGGCCGGAAGGGTCTGTCCGGAAGGTCTCCAGGTCCTCCAGGGGATTGTCCATCCGCTGCTCCCAAAGGGACCAGTAGCCCGAGTAGGAGGTGATGGCAAGGGGGGCCGGGCTGTCCATCAGGGCCCGGACCGCCTTGGGATGAAAGACAATATCGGAGTAGCAGACGATGCAGTCCTCCCGCTCCAGCCAGTCTTTTGCCATGGTGAGGGAGTAAAACATATTGGTCCGCTCCCAGTGGGGATTGTGAAAATAGGTTACGCCGGGGACTGTAAACAGCTCGCTTCGATAGCCGGTGACAATTCCGGTTTCTTCCCGCCGGATCCCGGCCTGCTCCAGGCTGTCCAGGCAGCGGTCCAGCAGCGTCCGCCCGCCCAGCATACACATACATTTGGGTCTGTCCTTGGTGCGTTCACCCAAGCGGCTGCCCCGTCCGGCGGCCAAAATAACGGCCTTCACAGTGTAAATACCTCCTTTATCCACCCAACATCCCGGGGCCGCGGCGGGAGATACCGCTCCGGATGCCACATGATCCCATGTATCCAGGGATACGCCCGGTGTCCCACCGCTTCCAGCACGCCGTCCGGCCCCCAGGCCCTGGGATGCAGGGGCGGCGGACAGGCGGTGGCTCCCCAGCCGTGGTAGCTGTTTACGGTGTCTCCGTTGTCCAGCGGATGCTCCACCCGGATGTGGCCGCTGACACGCCGCAGCGGCACGCCGAAAACGGAGAGCAGCATCTGCATCCCCCGGCACACCCCCAGCAGCGGCACCCTGTTTTCGATGGACCAGTCGATCAGAAGTTTCTCCACCTCATCCCGCTCGGGCGCGTCGCCCCCATAGGCGCTCAGATCATTGCCGCCGGTCAGCAAAATTCCGTCCACAGGGGTCTGGCTCAGGATCTGCTTCACCGTGGGCAGATGGTTAGGCAGAATGACGGGGCAAAAGCCGCAGGCCTGGGCAAAAACCGCCCACTCCTGGGAAAGGGCGTCCCGCCGCTCCCCGGTTTGCTCCACCACCTGTACCCGCTGGGTGATGGCAATTTGCTTGCTCATAGTATCATGACCGTCCTGTTCCCGCAGTCTACCGCCAGCCGCCGGGCCGCGGCATAGCGGGCAAACTGCTTTTCCCCCACGCCGATGACGGCGGGAATCCCAAATTCCGCCGCCCGAATGGCCATATGGGAATTGGCCCCGCCGTAGGCGGTGATAAACCCGGCAATCTGATGGGAGAAAATCCAGTCATAGCCCGGGTCGGCTCCCTTGATCAGCACCAGCTTCCCCGTCAGCGGCTCCTCGGAGGGCAGCGTCACCGTCTCGGCGGTACACTGCCCCTGGGTGATAAAATTGGGCACGCCGTCGGGCTGGAAGAAGCTGTATACCTGTCCCTCTTCCCACAGCAGCGGCGGAAGGGTCAGCCCAGCGGCCGCCTGTGCCATCGCCTTTCCCTCCCGGATAGAATCCCGCAGCACCTGGCCCAGGTCGCCGGCGGACGAGCAGAACTCCATCACCCGCCGGATGGAGACATAGGACATCTCCTCCCGGCTCAGGCCGTACGCCTCGCCCAGCTGGGCCAGCAGCTCCAGCACGTCGGAGAGGGTGCGGGTAAAGACGAATTTCGCGTACTCCCGGCCCTCAATGGCCTGCTGGATAAAGGCAAACAGGGACAGCACATCGGCGGAAAGCCGGTGTTTCTCCAGCAGCTGCTGAAGGCGCGTAAACTGCTCCAGGGAAAGCTTGAATACCGCTTTGTCCGGCGCCGTCTGCCGGGGAAGGGCCGTGTCGAAGTAGCGGCTCTCCTGGTCGTACCTGGGCGAGCGGATGTCGTAGGTCCCCGGCCTGAGATGGCCGTATTTTTCCAAAAAAGCCTGCCGGGACAGGCGGGAGAGGTCCCGGGAGATATTTTTCCCCACCGTGGCCAGGCTGCCCAGATAGGCCGCCCGCTCCTCCTCGGTGAGCACCCCCACCGCCACCATGGAGCGCAGAAACTCCACCGCGATAAAGCCCGCCCGGGCCAGCCCCGCAAAGGGCAGCGTGCCGTAGCGTTTGCAGTATTCCAGCAGCCAGTAAATCTTTTCCACCGGACTTAACTCGCTGTCCAGAATCTGCCGGTGCTTGGTCTGCAGAATTTCGATCTTGCGGGCGTCCTTTTTCCACAGGCCGTCCTGACAGATGATGGAGTTGGTCAGCGCCCGCAGCGCCTCCACCAGACAGTCCTCCTCCTCTCTGGTAAAGCCGCAGGCGTCCAGACGCCGTACCCGCTCCGGCAGGTCGAAGGGATAGCAGGTGAAGGCGATTTCAAACTCGATCTTGTCGTGAAACTCCGGGTGCAGCCGCAGCTGGCTCAGATAGTGCTCCGCCAGCTTTTCCGCCAGCTCCTCCGGCAGGCTTTTGGGCAGGAAGGAGTTGAAGCTCACTCGGGCGTCGATGTAGGGCAGGCCCCGGAAATTCTGCATCAGCGGAAAGGAGCGCAGGTTCCGGTAGCCGTAGTTGTCCCGCTGGTAGGCCCACACGCCGTCGGTGATGATCTCCTGGTACAGGCTCAGGGCCAGGGGGCGGGGCCGAATGCCGATCATCTCCGCCGGGTTCCAGTCCGGCATCACGCCGTAGACCGCGGTGCGGCCGCAGAGGTCGGGATGGGGGCGCATGGAGGCCCGCAGTTTCTCCTGGATCTGCTCCAGGCAGCGGCTCTGCTCCTCCAGCCCGGCCAGGGGCCGGCGCAGCACCAGGGGGCGGACCTGGAGCAGATAGAGCACATCCTCCGCAATGGCAAATTCCAGGTCCAGGGCCGGGCGCTGGAAAAGCTCCTCCAGCTCCCGGCACAGGGCGATGACCCGGTCCAGGGGCGCAGGCGGGGGCACGGGGGAGCGCTTAAAGTGGTAAAAGGTCTCCAGCCGGGCGCCGGTGCCGTCTGTCACCGAGCTGGTGGAGCCGGTGGTTTTGTCGTAGTTCAGGATGTAATAGTTGCCGCTGGTGTTGGGGTCCGCGGTAAAGGCCACGCCGCATACCTGGACCCGCTCCAAACAGGGCTGGAGAAAGACCTGGTTTTCCGGGTCGTCCCCCATGGCGGCGGCCACCTGCTCCACGGCCTGCAAGATGGCCGCCTCGCCCTGTACATGGGCAATGGAGAGGAATTTCCCCGCGTTGGAGCTTTCCGCCGTGTCCTCGTTGCGGGCGCTGCTCCGGACAATGAGAGGCCGGTTTTGCCAGCCCGCCTCCCGCACCAGAGACAGCAGCCCTTCCGGCTCCAGCCCGCCCGTCCGCAGGCAGAGCTGAGGCAGCACCCGGGCGGTGGTCAGAACCGGCTCCAGCGCCCGCAGGGTGTCCGCCTTGCTGCCAAATGTTATCATAAAATCACCGCTTTGTGGAGCGGACCGTGAACGCGCGGGAGAGGTAGGGGACGGTGATCTCCTTCAGTCCGCTGATTTTTTCTTCGATCATCTGCAAGATCTCCTCAAACAGGGCGTCCCCTGCCTGAGCATGGATATCGTTGACGGAACGCCAGGCGCCCATATACCGCTCTTTGCTCATCACGGCCTCATGGGGGCCTTCGATGAGGAACAGGTCCTCAAAACAGGGGGTGCAGAGCAGCTTCTCCTCCATGTCCGTCATGTTCATTCTGGACCCGGAGGAAACCCGCTTCAGATGGGGGACCATCTCCTGGATGGCGCGCTCAATGTCCATGTGGAATGGGCTGCGCTCCAGATCCCTGGGGTTCCAGATGGCGGTGAAACATCCGCCCGGCTTCAGGATCCGGTGGAATTCCCGCAGCGCCACAGGCGCGTCCGCCCAGTGAAAGGACGAGCCCATCAGCACCCAGTCCACACAGCTGTCCGGCAGGCCGGTGACCTCCGCCAGGCCCTTGGACCAGGTAAAGCTGGTCTGCCCCGCGAAAAGGCGCATTCCCTCTTCCCGCATGGCGTCGTTGGGCTCTACGGCAAAGCCCCTCAGGCCCAGCTGCGCCAGGTTCTCCGTCAGCTTTCCGGTTCCCGCGCCCACGTCGGCCACAGCGGAAACAGGGCCGTTTTTCTTCTCTATGTAGGCCTGGATCACCTGCAGGACCGTGAGGGAATAGCCTGTCCGATTTTTATAAGCCTGGGCAAGCTGAGTAAAATCTCCTAATTCCATGCTGCAACTACCTCCATAATTTTTTGCGCCTGCTCCTCCGGCGTTTTTTCTCCGTCATTGTAAAGGATCAGGTCAGGCGCTTTGGGCTCCTCAATGGCAAAGTGGACGCCGGCCACATCGTTTTCACCCTGACTGTAGAGCCCCTTTTGATCCCGCCGGCGCAGGGTTTCCATACTCGTCTTGACATATATTTCGCAGTATCCGGGGATATGGGTCCGGTTCCAGTCCCGCACGCTGTCAAACATGGAGATGGTACAGCAGACCACATCCAGGCCCTGGTCAAACAGCAGTTTGCACAGGCGGGCGTTGCGCATGGCGCTTTTGAGGCGCTGCTCCGGCGTATAGCCCAAGTCGTCCCCAAACACCTGCCGCAGCTGATCCCCGTCCAAAAAGACCACGTTGTCCTGCTGTGCCCTGAGCTCTTGGTAAAGCAGTTTTCCAATGGTTGTTTTTCCCGCGCCGGAAAGGCCGGTCAGCCAATAGACTCTACTCATGCAAAACCTCCGGTTGAATCAATTTGGGACAGACGGGATTGGCGCATGGATATCTTGCCCCAACTGCTGCGAAATGGTCTGATAGACCTTTTCCCCGCAGGTGCCGTCGGTGTTGGCGTAAATGCAGGCGGCGGCCTTCCGGCTGGCGCTGGGGGACTCGCCTTGCAGCAACTGTTGGATCAAGGCCTTCCAGTCCTCCTCTTCCTCCGGGTAATAGTGGAAGGCGTCCGGTGGAATCATGGAGTGTTTTGGCATTTCGCCATCCAGAAAGATGATAGGCTTCTGGGTCAGCAGGAAGGTATTAAGCAAAGAGCTGGACCCCGAGAGCATCACATCCGCCCGGGACATGGCCTGCAGATAATCCGGGCTCTCATCCAGCACCACATGGCGGGCAACGCCTTGTCCCCCGCGGATTTGTTGGATCAAAGCCTGGTAGTGGGGCTCGTACTGGGGATAATTCTGTCGGATAAAGGTCTCGGTCAGCGGATGAGGGCGCCAGATCACCGCCGCATTGGGAAACTGCTCCGGGAGATTCAACACCCGCTCCACCACCTTCAGCACACCGCCCACATGGTAGAGCGTATTGAGGAAAAAGACCGTCCGGTTCTCCAGCCGCTCCGTCCACTCCCTGGGGCAGGGTGGGGGCGAGCGCAGGGCCCGCACCACGGAGTCCAGCTTGGGCGAACCCAGGGGAAGCAGCTTTTCTCGGGGCAGGCCAAAGCGCACGGCGGGTTCGGTGAGGAAGTCGCCGGCCAACACCACTTTATCCACATTTTTCAGGGAAGGCAGGCCGAACCAGAACTCCGGGTCGCCAGGCTGGGGAATAAAAAAGGGGGACACGAAATAGGGGACATAGACCAGCATATCCGTGTACTGCCGCAGTTGGGCCGTATGATAGGCCGGCTCCACCTGGGTCAACGTGTTATAGTGGTCGTAGATGTTGTGGAGAAAGATGACGTCAGGCATTTCCCGCTCCAAATCGTACTCGGCATAGGGGATAACGGGAGCCTTTCCCCAGAACTGGGGCCCCTCGTCGATCAGCTCCCCGGCCTCCAGGCCGTTGGGCCCGTTGTGAAGCGGACGGTAGGGGACGGGGACCACATGGGCGATGCAGTCCGGATCCCGGGCCGCCGCCTCATAGATGGAGGCCAGCGTGCCCCACATCTGGATTTTATAGGGCATAAAGACCACCTTGAGCTGGGTGGGAAGCCGGCGGATCTCCCCCTGCAGCGCTCTGACATCCCGGAGCAGGGCCTGCAGATCCAGGTTATCCTTTTCCAGCGCCCGAGCCAGGTCCCGGGCTTGTCCCAGGGCCTGCCGGCCGGGCTCGCCCTCTTCCTCCAGCACAGAGGCAATCTGCGTCAGCGCCTGTACGCCGTCTTTGAGATAGACAGATGGTTCTGAGAGTGTGGGGAGAAGTTCCAGCAGCTCCGCTACCGTGTCCATCAGCGGCAGCAAACGCTTTTTCAATTGGCGCAGCATCCGAATACCCTCCTCACTGTAAAATATTGGTCGATATCAACTGCCCTCTCCGCTCGATCAGGTGGGCTACCTTCTGATAGGCGGGGCTGGCCTTCAGCGCGGTTACCGCCGGGTCATTGGGGTCGTACCGGGCCAAAATTTCCCACACCTTATTTGCCAACTCCAGCAGCTCGGGCGGCTCGGTCTTCTGTTTCTTCTGCCATTGCTCCAATTGCTCCAGCAGATACTCTACCATTCGCTTCATACCGGGGGCGTTTTTCAGACTGGCCCGCAGATTGCGCACATAGGCCAGCTCGTCCCCTTGCGCCAAAGACCGCTCGGCCTGACAGCAATACCAGGCAAAACGGTGCATACCTGGCAGCACACAGAGCGTATCCTGACTCAGAATATCCGGGTGATAGTACCAGGACAGGAACTGTTCCGACTGCCGCAGGAACCCACGGTGCAGCTTCATCAGCTTCTCCGGCTCATCTTGTTCCCAATCCGCAAATTTGATTGCCCCGATGTACAAATCATAGTCCCAGAGACGCTCCATAGGAGAACGGGGCTCCTGGCTTGGCAGCAGATCAATGATTTGGCTTCCCAGCTTTCTGGCCAGATTTTCTGCGTATTCCGTGAGTTTTTCTGAGGATGCCTCAAAAAATGGTTCCGGCATGGGGAAGTGAAGGGACAATAATTTCAAGGGAAGTATAAAAGGTATATTTTCCCAGCTTTTGATATGTTCCGCCGCTGCATATGCCTCTTTCCCTTCCTCCTCCAGCATAGCCTGTGCCGCATGGGCCAGGTCGCAGTCTCCCAGGGCCACCAGGAGCGGGTATGCCGGCTTTTCCGGATAAAACTCATCAGGCTCCAGGTCGGTGGGGGGAACATAAAAAAACATTTCATTGGAGCGCGCAATAAACGCGTCCCGGCACAGCTTCCATTTCTTGTCCTCTTCCTCAGGCTCCGCTCCGAAGAAGGCTTTCCCGGCCCGTTCAAACAGAGCGGTCAGGTCAATATACTCCCAGGAAAAATACGCCACATTCAGCCATTTCCCCACATTCCCGGCGGACATCGTCTCCACGGGATGCTCCTCCAGCAGGCGCAGGCACTCCTCCCACTCCCGCCGTCTGGCGTGGGCCATAGCCATAGCCAGTATAACGCTCTCACGACTGCTGTTACTTCCAGCCGCAATGGTCCCGCAGCGCAAGCCATCCGGTCCAAAATCACCTCGTTCAAGCCGCTCCATTCCCTCCAAATAGCTCTGTCCATGTGTCAGAACCTTGTCATACCCGCGGGCCTTTTGGGCCGTCATGACAGCCATATAATTAGCGTCAACCTGAATATAAGGAGATTGTGGATAAGCTGCCAGCGCTTCTTCCAGCCAATCCTGATATTCAGGCATACCCATTTCCCCGCCAATACGCAAGGCGTTCCGATAGGCGGCAGCTCCCAGGATATTCCCTTCCACACCGTCCTTCTTAAGCTGATCCATCATCCGCCGCACATATCGGAGCGACTGTTCCGTTGTGTACGAAGACTCCACTGCCTGCATCAAATACAGGAGATTATTCGGATGCTCCGCAAGCTGCTGCTCAATAAGCGCCATGTTGCGCTTTCCCTTTTCAGCGGACGTCAACACGCCGTTATAAATATATCCGTCATGCCAGAGAATGGTTTTTCTCAGATATGTATACCTGCTTAATGCGGCGTCGGGCCAAACCTCATGTACCCTGCCCTGAAAACGCAGGCCGGTAGACATATTTAAAAGCCGGTTAGCCTCAAAGGCCGTATATTGGTTGTCATCATTTGGGTCCACATAGTTGTTGATGAGCAGATATGCACTGGTGCAGTCGTTTACTCTGGAATCAGTTAAAAACGTCTTTAATTCCGTAACATCCGGGTCAAGCGTCTCATCGGCATCCAGTGACAGATACCAGCTGCCCGAGCTGCGGTCCATGACCGCGTTTCTGGCCGCTGCAAAGTCATTGATCCATGGAAAATCAAACACCAGGTCGGCATATTGCTCTGCCACCTCGCGGGTTCCATCCG
>ERZ1643246.17-NODE-17-length-258180-cov-199.581308_pt1 | contig 258180 bp, 230 predicted proteins | sample MGYA00579265_ERZ1643246 | MGnify/ENA primary metagenome ERZ1643246 (study PRJEB29033, sample SAMEA4952261) | chicken gut metagenome | biome: Broiler Chicken; feature: Gastrointestinal Tract; material: Caecum | place: Ireland | collected 2018 | study: Broiler... | reverse complement strand
TTGTTTCGCAAAAACATATAGCTCAAGCGGCGGGATTGGGAACAATAGGGAGGCACTCTTTATTAATAACGCCAGAATTCGGAAGTATGGTCTAGCTAGGAGCAGTGTTATGTGAACAGGATTTTGAGCCTGATAAAATGAAAGAACCTATTTGCAATAATTGTAATTTATGCGTTGATATTTGTCCTGTAAATGCTTTAGAAAATCCAGAAATAAAACAGCAATCCTGTTGGGATTTTGCATTTGGAGATGATGAAGAAGAGCAGGTTTGGAGAATAGCTTGTCATAGGTGTAGAGATATTTGTCCGTATAACCTTGGCAGTCAAAATTCGATTCTGAGGAAAAATGACTAAAGAAAATCCTAAATTTCGCGGTAAAATCTGCCCCCAGCAAACGGCATTTTGGCCTTTGCTGGGGGCATTTTCTGCGTGTTATGCGGCATTGCGAGGGCACGCGAAAAAAATTTTAAAAAAGCAAAAACTTTTTCCCGCGTTTTGCGTTATAAAGGTCAGCAGCTGTTACATGGAGAGGAAAGGAGGCGAGCGCCATGAAACGGGAGCGGCGGATGCGAAAGCGCTTATTGTGCGGCGACCGCGACGCGCTGCGGGCACTCATTGAGCGATACTACGAACCGGTGCTGTGCTACGCCGCGCGCCGGCTTTTGGACGACGACCTGGGCGCCGAGATTGCGCAGGAGACGTTTGCGCGGTTTCTCGAAAACCTGCCGGAATACCGCAGCGAACAGGCTTTAGAAGGCTATCTGTTCGCGATTGCCCGCCACTTGATTGCGGACCACTTCCGCCGAAAGGGGCCGGACTTGCCCGGTGAGGAGGCGCTCGCCTGCCTGCCCGGTGCGGGTTCCCCCGCTGGGGACATTGAGCGCGGGGAGCGAAGCGAAAGGGTCCGGCGTCTTTTGGGGACGCTGCCCGATATACAGCGTGAAGCCATTGTGCTGCGCTATTATGAAAATAAAAAGCTCACAGAAATCGCGCGGCTGACCGGCGCAAACCTTTCCACCGTCAAATCACGCATCCGTCAGGGGCTTCGCCGCATGCAGAAGGCCCTGCAAGAGGAGGGAGATCCATGAAAAAAGCAACCAAACGCGATGTCGTGCGCCTGCTGCGCGCGGACCCGGGGCCGAAAGCGGCGCCCGGCGAAAAAGCGGCGCTCTTTTCCCGTCTGGCGGAAAAGCTGCCCGACGCGGGGCAAGTGCGCTGCCGGAATTTATGGCAGCAAATCCGCTACCAGCTCGGGTACCTCTCGCGCGGAACGATCGCGCTGCTGATTGCGGCGTTCGCGGCGCTGTTTTTCTTGTGCCGCTTCCTGACGCAGGAAACGGCGGCGCTTCCCGTGGAGGCGTGCGCGTACTTTTTGATGCTCTGTCTGCCGCCGCTGCTCGCCTTGCTGATTGTGCCGGCGCTGCAGAAAAGCCTTTTTTCCGGCATGGCGGAACTCGAGAGCGCGTGCCGGTTTTCGCTCAAGGAAATCCTACTTTTGCGCATGCTGGGGCTCGGCGTGCCGGGCTTTGGGGCGGCGCTCGCCCTGACGCTCGCGGTGCCGGGAGAAGGCGCCTTGCTGCCCGTCGCGGCGGGAGCTTCGTACTGCCTGTTTACGGGGCTGTCGCTGTTGTGCGCGTCGCGCTGGCGGCAGACTTGGGCGTGCGCCGTGCCGCTCGTGCTGTGGAGCGGGCTGCTGGCACTGCTTTTGCCGGCAAACCCCGGCGCGGGCGTGCATCGGTCGATTCTGGAGACCCTGCTGCCGGCGCTGTCTGCGCCGGGCGCGATGCTCGTCCAATGCGCGGCGGCGGGTATGGTACTCTTTCTCGGCATCCGGCGCTTATTTGGGTGCCTGATTGCACGCGAATCCGATATTCTGTCCTTAGTAGGAGGTTCCCTATGAAACGAAATGCAAAACTTTTCGGCGCCCTGCCGCGCTTTGCGATGCGCAAAGCCATCCGCCATCCGGCCACAATTGCCGGGATATTCGTAATGGCAGCAATTTTTCTGCTGTTCCTTTTTTCCGCCTATGCCCCGCTTTTGTCCGGCCATCCTTATGGAGAGTTTCAGGATCCGGAGTACAAGGCCGTCACAACGGCACAGTATCGTGCTTGGCGACAGGAAATTCTCGACAGTTACGGCGGCACACAAACGCCCGAAAAACATGCCGCGCTTCTGCAATACGAAGACGGCTACCTGAGCGAAAAAAATGAACCGGAATGGGACGAGACAGCCAACGGCAACATTCACGCTCCCGAATCGTACACAAAATTTCTGACGGTAGAAAGCCTTTTGCGGGCCTACAGCGACTCGGCAGAGCGTGCGGAGCGCTTAAAGGAATTGCAGCATGACAATTCTCCGGCCGCAAAACTCGAGTACGCACTATTAAAAGACCTTCCCACTTCCAATGGTGAAGGCGCCGGAGAAGCCGGCGATCTGCTTTTAGGGTATTATCTGCTTGCTTGTGTGCCGGCCGGCGTTCTCGTACTCGCGCTAAGCGACACATTTGCAAAAGAAAAACGCACGCGCATGGACGAAATGATTATCTGTACGGCACGCGGACAATGGCCTTTCTGGCGGAGTGTGCTTTTGGGCGCTGGCGGGCTATGTCTGGCCGCTTTGGGCACGTTGTTCCTTTTCCTGTCTGTTCCGGCGCTGTGCATCGGTGTAGATTTGCAGGCACCGCTGCAAAATATTCTGCGGCAGTCCCCCTATCCGCTGACGATGCTTGGTGCACTGTGTGTATATCTCGCAATGGTGTTTTTGGGGCTTTGGAGCACGGCCGCCATCACACTGACGTGCGCGGCGTTTCTTCCGGGTAGTGTGCTTCCGATGCTTTTAAGCGGGGGCATCTGTGTGGGGCCGAGCCTGCTGCGCATGCTTACCGGATCGAACAATCCTATTTTCCTATATACACTGATGGGGCTTTTATCCCCAGAACACAGCCTGCGGGAATTTCACGCCGTCACGATTGGGGCCATCGCCATCCCGCAGCCGATTGCGGTCTGTGTGCTGTGGGCTTCCATCAGCGCCGTTTTATTCATCGTTACACAACTGCACCTGCGCCGCCGTTTTGCGCGCGGGGTCGAATAAAGGAGGAACCGCTATGATCCAGCTTCGAGCCGAATCGCTGACCAAAACCTACGGCGCAAAGGCCGCCGTCGACCACGTCTCTTTCACGCTTTCGCCGGGCATTTACGGGCTATTGGGCGCAAACGGCAGCGGCAAAACGACCTTGATGCGCATGCTCGTGAGCGTTTTGCGGCCGACGGGCGGGCAGATTTTCTGGTGCGACCAGGAGATTTCAACGCTTGGCGCGCAGTACCGCGACGTGCTTGGGTATCTGCCGCAGAATTTCGGCTACTACAAAGAATTTTCCGCGTGGGATTTTCTCTTGTACATGGCTTCGCTCAAGGGCTTAGACGGCAAATACGCGAAAGCAAAGGCCGCGTCGCTGCTCGAATTGGTGGGCCTTGCGGACGAGCGGAAGGCAAAACTCCGCACCTTTTCCGGCGGCATGCTGCAGCGCGCCGGCATCGCGCAGGCACTGCTCAATGACCCGAAACTTTTGGTGCTCGACGAGCCGACGGCCGGCCTCGACCCGAAGGAGCGCGTGCGCTTCCGCAACTTATTGAGCGACATTGCGAAGGATAAAATCGTTCTGCTTTCGACGCATATCGTCTCGGACGTTGAGAGCATTGCGGATGATATTTTCCTGTTAAAGCGCGGAAAATTGATCGATGAGGGCAGCGTGGAATCGCTCCTGGCGGCCGTCATGGGAAAGGTCTGGCAGGTCACGTGCACGCCGGACGAAGCCGAGGGGCTATTCAATCTTTACGCTGTCGCAAACATGCGCCACGAAAACGGGCATGTGGTGCTGCGCGTGTTAAGCGAAACGCCGCCCACGCCGGACGCCGAGCCCGTGCGCACGCCGACGCTCGAGGACGTGTATCTGTGGCATTTTGGCGAAGAGAGCGGGGAAACGAAATGAGCGCTTTATACCGCTATGAGCTTCGAAAGCTCTTCTGCCGAAAGCAGGCGGTGGCCGTGCTCTGCCTGCTGCTTGCGCTGAGCGTACTCGCGGCCATAGGCAATGCACAGGGGGCGCTCTTCCCCGCCACGCACTGGAATGGATATGAAAGCGGCGCTTCGCTCTCCGAGACGGAATTTGAAAAGCTAAGCGAAAAAGCCGCGCCGCTGCGCGAGCAGCAGACGGCAGGCGGCACCTTTTCGGACGAAGAATGGGAAACGCTTTCCTACTACATGGGCGCCCAGGAAGCGCGCACACCGGCGGCTGCCGGGACGCCGGTGCCGGCCGCAGAGACGCCGGAACTCTTGAAAATGGCGGAAACGCTCGGTACGATGTCCGTCGAGGGCGGGTACACGGGCAGCGCCGCGCGGCTTTTTGCGGGCATCCCGGCCGGCTTTTTGCTGCCGGCGCTGTTTCTGCCGTTTCTCTTGAGCGGCCTTTTCGCGGAAGACGCGCGCTGCGGCATGGACGCTTTACAATTTTCGGCGCGGTTTGGGCGCGGGCGGCTGCTCTGCGCAAAGCTTTTGGCCGCTTTGACCGCGTGGCTGCCGGCAGCGGCAGGGTGCGGCGCAATCTGTGTGCTGCCGCCGGTTTTATCGGACCCGCATACGGACTGGGGTGCATCCGTGCAGCTGCTCTATCCGAACGCGGCGTATGCGCTGACGCTCGGCGAAGCTGCCCTCTGGCTCATCGCGGCAGGCGTGCTTTTGAGTGTGCTCTCCTCCCTTTTCGCGCTTTTGCTCTCGAGTCTTTGCAAGGCATCGCTTTTAGGGGCCGCGGGCGGCTGTATGCTCGCACTGTACCCCTTTTTGCGCGTATTGCCTCTCGCACCGGAAGCGCGGCGCGCGCTGTGCTGGAATGTGACATCGCTTTTGTTTGGCACGGACGATTCGTTTGGCTGGCTGTCGTTTTTCGACGGGGCAAAAGTGTTTGGGCGGTTTTCTTTTTCGGTGCCGGTAATCTTCTGTCTGGCGGGGATTTTCGGGGCCGTGCTGCTCACTTGCTGCATCTGGCGCTTTTTAACGCGGCAGGTGAAGGGATAAGGCTTGTGAAAGCTGCAAATCCTATAAAACCATTTCCAAAAAAACAGAGCGGATGGCTTCTGCCAATCGCTCTGTTTTCCATTCTATCCCTTTTATAAATTTTCATACGAAAGCAATCGCTTCTTCTGCACGAACAGAGCACCCGCACGTTCCAGGGCCGCGTCTGCTGTTCCAAAGTGGTACGTTCAAAAGGTGCAGGGGGACGCGCATTGGCGCATATACATTTTGGGCGCTTCTCATCCGGAATATAAAAAATCGGCGGTACGCTTGCGAAAGTCCGTACCGCCGATTCTTTTCATTTATAAACGAGACCGCAATTTTATTTCCCGGAAAATGGGAAAGCACATTTACTGCGCCGGGAGCTCTTTCTTGGAGGCTTCCTTTTTGCCGCCCTTTTCAGGCTGGGCTTTGCGGTCAATCCACATCGCATACAGCGGGCCGGCGATGCAGTTGGAGGAATAGCAACCGGTCACGATGCCGACCATCATCGGCAGCGCGAACGTCGTGACGCTCGACAGGTTGAAGATCGTACCGACGATAAACACGCACGCAATCGCCGCAAACGTGCACAATGCCGTGAAGATCGAGCGCGTCAGCGTCTGGTTGATGCTCAGGTTCACAACCTCGCTGGACTTTGCGCGCTTGCCCATCAATTCACGATTTTCACGGATACGGTCATAGACGATGATTGTATCGTTGAGGGAATAGCCGAGGATTGTCAGCACGACGGCAATAAAGTTCTGGTCGACCGGAAGCTGGAAAATCACAAACGTGAAATATACCATCAGCACATCGTGCAGCAGCGCGATGATGGCCGTAACGCCGGCGGGCATACCGCCGATTTTCCGGAAACGCAGGGCGATGTAGCCGATCAACAGCACGGCCGTAATGATGACGGCCACAATGCACTTGCGGAAGAAATCCGTACCCATCGATGCATCGATGGAGCTGGAATCTTCGATCGAAATCGTATCGTCCGGATACTGCTTCTGCAGGCTTTCGAGCACCTGCTGCTGCGTATCGACCGAAATGTTCTGGGAACCCGCAACGGAGATCGAAATCTGGTTGTGGGGTTCGCCGTTGCCGGACTGAACGTTGCTGTTCAAGCGCACCGAAACGTTCGAACCAATCACATCCTCGACCGCCTGCTCGACCGTAGCCTGATCCATCGTGCCGGTGTAGGAGTAGTTAATCTCCGTGCCGCCGCGGAACTCGATGTCCAGCTGGGTGCCGAACACGATATTGAAAATAACGCCGACGGCCAAAAGGCAGAGGGAAATCGCAAAATAGATCTTCTTATTTTCACAGAAGTGGATCTTAAACTGCTTCAACGGCTGCACCTCCTTTTCCAGACTTTTCGTGGATCGGACCGCCAAAGAGCCACTTCTTGCGCAGCGGCTTGAAGGCGGCGAGGGACTTCGTCATCAGGCGCGTGGTACCGACGCCGAACACGAAGTTGCCGATGTTGCCGATCAAGAGCGTAAAGCCGAACGAGTAGATGGTGCCGGTCGTGCTTGCGCCGAACAGGAAGGAAAGAATGTTGTTCGGGCCAAAGACCAGCATCAGGATGACGGCGACCAAAATGGTGGTGACGTTGCCGTCAAAGATGGCCCAGAAGCTGTTCTCGTCGCCGGCCTTAATGGCGTTGTCGATCGATTTCCCCGCCCAGATCTCTTCCTTGATACGTGTGGCGGTAATGATGTTTGCATCGACGCCCATGCCGATGGAAAGGATGATACCGGCAATACCCGGCAGCGTCAGCGTAAAGCTGCGCATGAACGGGAAGAAACCGGAAACCGCCGCAAAGCACAGCGCAGCCTGTCCGCACAGGGAGATGACGGCCACAACGCCGGGCAGGCGGAACATCAGGATCATAAAGACCGCAACAAATACGAAAGCGATAATGCCTGCGATGGCCATCACCTGCAGAGAAGAGGCGCCCAAAGTCGGGCTGACCGTGCTGAAGCTCGTTGTGTTGAGCTTAAAGGGCAATGCACCGGAATTAATCTGGTTGGCAAGCTGGGTCGCTTCCTGGGCGGTAAAGTTGCCGCTGATCTGCGCATTGCCGCCGGTGATGCCGGTCTCGCCGTATTCTGCCTGATCGACCGAAGCGGAAGAAATCATCGTATTGTCCATCCAGATGGAGAGCGTCGTGCCCGCATTGGCGACCTTTTTCGTCGCCTCCGCAAACTTTTCGGCGCCGTCTTCCGTCAATTTCAAATTGACGACGTACTGACTTTCGCCGGTTGTCTGGTTCTGGATCACGCCGGCGGAGGCAGAATCGACATCGCTGCCCTCGAGCAGGACGTTTTCTGCGGTAACACCCGTCGGATCCGTGTACACCGTTTCGCCGTTGCTGTCAAGCGACGTATTCTGATACTCGCTGCCCTCGCGGAATGTCAATTCGGAGGTTGCAGCCAACTCCTGAATGGCCTCTTCCGGGTCGAAATCCTGTTCGTCGTTCGACCACGGGTAGCGGACAATGATGCGGTTGTGGTTGTAATCGACGTCTAATTCATAATCGGTAATGTTGTTTTGGACCAGACGGGTCTCGATCACGGACCGCGCCGCATCCATTTGCTCGGTCGTCGCGGCATCGCCGGTATCGGGGGCAAAGGTTGCCTCTACACCGCCGTTGATATCAATGCCCCATCTGATATCACCAATCCCCTTGACGTAAGTGGTCTTGGTGTCGCCTCTGTAAGAATACACGCCGGACATGGACGCAAAGGTAAAGGCGAAGATGAGGATTGCCACGATAAAAAAGATTGCTTTTCGTGCTCGCTTCATGCGTTCATCCTCCAATAATATACGAATCCTTCCGCGCGGCTGCCGCAGACGGAACACCCTTCATTATAGTTTTGAAGGGCAGAAAAGTCAATCGTCAGACAGAAACTCTCCCTTCCTTTTGCAAAAAAAGCCGCCTTCTTTTTGCGGGAAGGCAGCTTTTGTCTTAATTTTCTTCCGTTTTTGCGCCGAGGAGCTTCTCGCAGGCGGCCAATTCCGCGCACAGGCAGAACAGTTCGGCCGCAATCTTCAGCTCATCGAGCGGCGGATACGTCGGGGCGACGCGGATATTGCGGTCATTCGGGTCCTTGCCGTAAGGGAACGTAGCGCCGGCACCCGTCAGGGTAACGCCCGCCTCCTTACACAAAGCGACCGTGCGCTTGGCGCAGCCGTCCATCACGTCCACACTGATGAAATAACCGCCGTGCGGCTTTGTCCAGGAAGCGATCCCCTTGCCGGAAAGGCGGCGTTCGAGCGTTTCCTCCACGAGGGCAAACTTCGGCGCGATGATCTGCGCGTGACGGCGCATTTGTGCGCGCACGCCGTCCATATCTTTCAGGAAAAGGATATGGCGCAGCTGGTTGAGCTTATCGGGGCCGATGGTCTGGTAGGCGTAATGTTCGCGGAAGACCTTGAGGTTTTCCTCGCTGGCCCCCATCGCGGCGACGCCGGCGCCCGGGAACGTAATCTTGCTTGTGGACGCAAAGAACAGGGGCATATTGATGCTGTGGCACTTGCGGCACTCTTCCCAGAGATTCAAAAGCGTATCCGGCGTATCGTCGAGGTCGTGCACGCAGTAGGCGTTGTCCCAGAAGATGCGGAAATCGGGCGCGGCGGGTTTGAGCGCTGCGAACCGGCGGACCGTCTCATCGGAGAACGTGATGCCCGTGGGGTTCGAATACTTCGGCACGCACCAGATGCCCTTGATGGCCGGGTCCGAGGAGACGAGGCGTTCGACGACGTCCATATCGGGGCCGGTCGAAAGCATCGGCACCGTAATCAGCTCAAAGCCGAAATACTGCGTCACCGCGAAATGGCGGTCATAGCCGGGCGCCGGGCACAAAAACTTCAAATGCCCCTGCTGGCTCCAGGGCTTCGAGCCGGGGAAACCGTGCGTCATGCAGCAGGAAATCGCATCGAACATCATGTTAAGGCTGGAATTGCCGCCGACAATGATGTTATGGTCGTCCAAGCCCATCATTTCCGCGAAAAGCTCGCGCATTTCCGGCAGGCCGTCGGCCAGGCCGTAGTTGCGGCAGTCGTCGCCGGTGGACGCGTGCAAATCGGACTGCGGCGTCAAAAGGCCGAGCATGCCCATCGACAGGTCGAGCTGTTCACTGCTCGGCTTCCCGCGCGCCATGTTGAGCTTTAACCCCTGCGCCTTATACGACTCATATTCCTCTAAAAGCTGCGCGTGCAGCGTTTGCAGCTGTTCGGTTGACATCTGCGAATATTCCACAAACAAGCATCTCCCTTTTCTAATTTGCGGCAAATGAGCACCGCAAGTCCGCAAAGACCTTTACTATTTTAGCGGACGAAGCGGGAAAATGCAAGTTTAAAATGAAAATCCTGCATTTTCACAACAACCGATTCGGGCGAAAGGCTGGTTTTAGTGAAAGCGTCTTCTCATTTTTCCGGCTTTTAGAATTCCGCGCTGCCGGTCGTGCGCGGGAAGGGCAGGACGTCGCGGATATTCTGGATGCCGGTCAAATACATGACTATGCGCTCAAATCCCAAACCGAAGCCGCCGTGGTGCGTACCGCCGAAGCGGCGCAGATCGAGATACCACCAATAATCCTCCATGTTCATGTTGAGCGCTTTCATGCGGGCCTCGAGCACGTCCAGGCGTTCCTCACGCTGGCTGCCGCCGATGATCTCGCCGATTCCGGGAACGAGCAGGTCAACGGCCGCAACGGTCTTGCCGTCGTCGTTTGCGCGCATATAGAACGCCTTGATTTCGGCCGGGTAATCCGTCACGAAGACCGGCTTTTTATAAACCTGCTCGGTCAGGTACTTTTCGTGTTCCGTCTGCAGGTCACAGCCCCAGGAAACCGGGTACGTAAATTCCGCGTTGTGAGGTTCGAGGAGCCGGATGGCTTCCGTATACGTGACGCGCGCGAACGCGTTGTCGCAGACGTTGTGCAGGCGGTCGAGCAGGCCCTTATCGACGAAGCGATTGCAGAATGCAAGATCCTGCGGACAGGTCTGCATGACATATTCGATCACGGATTTCATCATCGACTCGGCCAATTCCATGACGTCCTCGAGGCCGGCAAACGCGATCTCCGGCTCAACCATCCAGAACTCGGCCGCATGGCGCTGCGTGTAGGATTTTTCCGCGCGGAACGTCGGGCCGAACGTATAAACCTGGCCGAACGCCATCGCCATGCACTCCGCTTCCAGCTGGCCGGAGACGGTCAGGCAGGTCGGCTTGCCGAAAAAGTCCTGCGTATAATCGACAGAGCCGTCCTCCTTGCGCGGCGGGTTGTCGGCGGGCAGCGTCGTGACGCGGAACATCTCCCCCGCGCCCTCGCAGTCGCTGGCGGTGATTAGCGGCGTATGCACATAAACAAACCCACGCTCCTGGAAGAAGCGGTGGATGCCGTAAGCGGCCGCCGAGCGGACGCGGAACGCCGCGGAAAGCAGATTCGTGCGCGGGCGCAGATGCGCAATCGTGCGCAGATACTCGACGGTATGGCGCTTTTTCTGAAGCGGATAATCCGGCGTGGAAGCGCCTTCGAGCATAATTTTTGAAGCGTGCAGCTCAAACGGCTGGCGCGCCTGCGGCGTCAAAAGCAGCGTACCCTCAATGCACAGGGCCGCGCCGACGTTATATTTCGTCACTTCCTGGAAATTATCGATCTTGTCCGCCTCAAAGACGATCTGCAGGCCGCCAAAGCAGCTGCCGTCGTTTAAGTCGATAAAGCCGAGCGCTTTGCTGTCACGGATGGAGCGCACCCAGCCGCAAACGGTCAGAGGCGCCTGCGTAAAGCGGGCAGCGTCCTGATAGATCTCCGCGATTTTTGTCCGATTCAAGATTTCGGTTCCTCCTTTATAAAATGCCTTGCGTTCTTTCCCGTTTAGTGTAACGCAAAACAGAAAGTACTGCAAGGAAAATCAAAAAATCTTCAAAAATCGAAAAATAGGGCTTGCTTTTTCTCGAAACATCCGTTATAATATAAAAGTCGCCGCAAGCACGGCGAGGTTGCCAGTTGGAGAGGTATTCTAATTGGTAAGGAGCCACATTGGAAATGTGGTGTGCCGCAAGGCATTGCGTGTTCGAGTCACGTCCTCTCCGCCAAAAGAAAAGCACAGCAGAAATCCTTTCTGCTGTGCTTTTTTGTTTTGTCCGAAACAGGCTTTAGAAAACCGTGTCCGTCTTCGCATCCCAGATGCCGTACAGGTCTGTGCGGCGGCCGGACAAAAGCGGCAGACGCGCGCGGTACATCTCAACGGCTTCAAGCGGGAGTTTAACAAGCGAGAGGCATTCGTCCTCCCCCGCGCGGCAAAGCACGTCGCCCCACGGGGAACAGCAAATCGAGTGGGCATACGGGGCATACGCGCCGGCGGTCCCTTTGGCCGGACCGATGCCCGCCGTGAATAGCTGGAAATCCGCCGCGCGCAGGCGAAACAGCAGGTCCCAGTGCGCGGCCCCGGTTGCCTGCGTAAAAATGGCCGGAACCAACACGAGACGGGCGCCGCGGTGTGCCATGAGGCGGAAAAGTTCCGGGAAGCGAACATCGAAACAGATGCACAGGCCAATCCGGCCAAAGGGCGTATCAAACACGGTGGCGGTGTCCCCGGGAGAAAATAGGTCCGCCTCGCGGAACCGCGTACCGTCTGCAAGGCGGGTTTCAAATAAATGCAGTTTCCGGTGGGCGGCAACGAGCTCTCCCTGCGGGGAAAAAACAAAACTGGTGTTAAAAAGCGTCTCCCCCACCCGCTCCGGCAGGCTGCCGGCGACAAGCCAGGCACGATTTTTGCGCGCCGCTGTGCGCAGGCATTCCAGCACGGGGCCGTCCCGCGTCTGGGCGCAGGCGCGCATCGCCTGCGGCTGGTAGGGGCACAAAAACATTTCCGGCAGCACGGCCATCTCTGCCCCTTCCCCGGCGGCACGCTCGAAGTGCGCCAGGGCACGGGCAAGATTTTCCCGGGGATCTATAGTCCCCTGCATTTGCAAAAGCGCCAAACGCATGGTGTGTCCTCCTTTTTCGAGACTTCAAAAAAAGGGTAGCGAATCTTTTCAGATTTGTCAAATACGTACGCGTGTGTGATTGTTAAAATTATGTTATATTTTGCTGCGGACTGCCCAGTGCCTTGCTGGACGGTGCAAAAATTGTTATACTAATACTAATCGAAAAACAAGAAGTTGGTTTGATAGTTTGAAACCCCCGCTTTTTCAGAATGGAGCGGGGCACTCAAGGAACAGGCGGTGTATACATGAATAAGAAAAAGTTTCCGAAAGCCGCGGCGGTCATTGACATCGGGTCCAGTGCTTTGAAAATGCGCATCTCGCAGCTGCGCAAAGGCGAAATCGTGGATCTGGATCAGTTAGTCTACCCGCTTTCTCTGGGGCACGAGGTCTTTACAACCGGCTCGATCAGCTTTGAAAGCGTGCGGACGCTGACGGAAGCGCTGGCCGGCTTTAAGAATCTGATTCAGGAATACGGCGTAACACAGTGGCAGGTGGTGGCCACCACGGCAATCCGCGAGGCCTCGAACCGCGCGTTCGTGCTCGACCAAATCCGCATTAAAAATGGATTCTCCGTGCGCGTGCTGGAGGATGCCGAAGAAAAGACGCTGATCTATTCCGAGATTCTGGACCTGCTCAACCGCACGGGCGATTTGACGGAAGGATACAGCCTTTTGTCCTATATCGGTTCCGGCACGCTTGGCATTGCGCTGCACGACGGCCAAAACATGGTTTACTCCCAGAATGCGCCGATCGGTGCTTTGAAGCTGCACGACATGCTGGCCAGCATTGAGGAGCAGACTGAAAACTTCGACCAGGTGCTCGAGGAATACCTGCGCGCGATGCTCAATTACCGCCCGTTTGAGATGGGCCACGACATCGTCAATATTATCCTGACGGGCAATGAAGCCGAGATGATTGCGCATCTGTGCCACGCGGAACTGGAAGAGGGGCGGTTTAAAATCCCGGTCAAGCGGATTTTAAAGCTCTATCAGGGAATTTCCAAGATGACGTCGAGCAAGATTGCGCTGCACTACCAGCTCTCGGAGAACGAGGCGGACCTTTTGTACTCGGCACTGGCCATTTATGTGCGCCTCATCCGCCTGACGAACGCGGGGTTTGTCCTCTCGCCGAAAATTGATTTGTGGGACGCACTGATGCGCCAGATGCTCTTACCGAAACAGGACGCGGTGTATTTTGAGCATGTGCGCAGCAACGCGCTTGCCTGTGCGCAAACCATTGCGTCGGATTACCAGTGCAGCCAGGCGCATACGCAGGTGGTGCGCACGATTGCCGGGGAAATTTTTGACCGCACAAAGCCCCTGCACGGCATGGACCGCAAACAGCGGCTGCTGCTGGATTTGGCTGCCGTGCTGCATGACTGCGGGCACTTTGTCTCCGTCAAGCAGCATCTGGACGCGACGTTCGACCTGATCCGGCACATGGGGATCTATGGCATGACGGATCGGGATATGCTGCGCATTGCGTTTGTGGCGCGTTACAACGAATTCTATGAGCCGCAGCTGCGGGACCCGGCCTTCCAGCAGATGTCGGAACATTCCGTCACGGAAATCGCCAAGCTCGTCGCGATCTTCCGCCTGGCAAACGCGCTGGACAAGTCGCAGAAGCAGAAGATTCCGCAGGTCAAGGTGAAACTCTCGGACCAGCAGCTGACCATCAGCGCGCAGACGAATGAAAATGTCCTGTTGGAACAGTGGGCTTTTGCGCAGTGTGCCGGCTTCTTTGCGGACGTGTTTGGCGTAAAACCCGTTTTGAAAATCAAGCAGACCCTCATTTAAAAAAGGAGCAACAGCATGAGCGACAAAATGAAAACCGAAAAGGAGCAGCTGACCCCTTTCCCCTACTATAACCGTGAATTGAGCTGGGTGGATTTTAACGCCCGCGTGCTGGAAGAGGCCATGAAAAAAGAGAACCCGATTCTCGAGCGTGTTAACTTCCTCTCCATTACGGCCAGCAACCTGGATGAATTCTTCATGGTGCGTGTGGCCGGCGTCATCGAGCAGATCAAAAGCAAATACAAAAAGCCGGACCCGAGCGGCATGACGCCGTCACAGGTGTACGCGGCCTTATCGGAAAAGATCCACACGTTTGCCGAACGGCAGTATTCGTGCCTGCTGCGTTCGATTGTACCGGCACTGCGGCGGGAAGGGCTTTCCTTCCTCTCGCTGGAGGAACTCGACGCAAAGCAAAAGGCGTTCATCGAATCGTATTTTGATAAAATCCTTTTCCCGGTCTTGACGCCGCTGGCGGTCGACCGCAGCCGGCCGTTCCCGTTTTTGTCAAATAAGAGCTTAAACATCGCAATCCGCCTGCGCCTGAAGGGCCAGGAAGAGCCGGCATTTGCCGTCGTGCAGGTGCCGGGCATCCTGTCGCGCTTCCTGGAAGTGCCGAGCAGCGAGGGACGCTGTTTTGTCCTGTTGGAAAATGTCATCATCTCGTGCTTAGACCGCCTGTTTGAGGGCAGCACGGAAGTGCTCTCCGCGAGCCCGTTCCGCATTACGCGCAACAGCGACCTCGACATTGACGAAGAGGCGGAGGACTTGATGCTCGCCATCCAGAAATCCATCAAAAAGCGCAAGCGCGGCCGTCCGGTCCGTCTGGAGCTGCTGCAAAAGTGCGACCCGGAAACGAAGGCATTCTTAGTGGAAATGCTCAACGTGAAGGAAAGCGGCATTTACGAAGTGCCCGGGCCGCTGGACCTGACGTTCTTCTCCAAATTTGCGAGGCTGCCGGGCTGTGAGCATCTGTGCTTTAAGCCGATCGTGCCGGTGTACCCGCCGGCCGATTTCTGGGGATACAGCGACATCTTTGAGGCAATCCGGGAAAAGGACCGCATGGTGCATCATCCCTACGAGAGCTTTGAGATTGTGGTAAACTTCATCCGCCAGGCGGCCGAAGATGAAAATGTGCTCGCCATTAAGCAGACGCTCTACCGCGTCAGCGGCCATTCGCCGATCATTGCCGCGCTGATTAAAGCCGCGGAAAACGGCAAGCAGGTGACGGTCCTCGTCGAGCTGAAAGCGCGCTTTGATGAGGAAAACAACATCCTTTGGGCCAAGAAGCTCGAGGAAGCGGGCTGCCACGTGATTTACGGCCTGGCGGGCTTAAAGACGCACTGCAAGATTGCGCTGGTGGTCCGCCGCGAAGAGGACGGCATCCGCCGCTATCTGCACATGGGCACCGGCAACTACAACGACTCCACCGCCAAAATTTACACGGACCTTGGCATGTTCACGTGCAAAGAGCCGTTCGGCATTGATGCCAGCAGCCTGTTTAACGTCCTGACCGGCTACAGCCAGCCGCCGGAGTACAACAAGATGGTAGTGGCCCCCCACGGCATGCGCACGTTCTTCCAGGAAATGATTGAGCAGGAGATCATGAACGCGAAAAACGGCCTGCCCAGCGGCATTACGGCAAAAGTCAATTCGCTGGTCGACCCGGACATCATCGAGCGGCTCTACCGCGCAAGCCAGGCCGGCGTCCCGATCCGTCTGATTGTGCGCGGCATCTGCTGCCTGATCCCGGGTCTTGCGGGGATCAGCGAGAACATCCAGGTTTACAGCATCGTCGGCCAGCTTTTGGAGCACAGCCGTATTTTCCGTTTTGAGTGCGGCGGTACGCCGAAGATCTATATGGGCAGCGCCGACTGGATGCCGAGAAACCTCGACCGCCGCGTGGAGCTCGTGTTCCCGGTGGAGGACCCAGACTTAAAACAGCGCGCGTTTGACACGCTGGACCTGATGCTCAGCGACAACATCAACGCCCGCATGATGCTCAGCGACCGCTCCTATATCCACATCGACCGCCGCGGCAAGCGCGCCTGCAACAGCCACCGCGAGTTCAGCCGCCTGGCACAGGAGCGCCTGAAGGCGTTGGAAACGCAGGAGCGCGCAAAACCGTTCCGCCCGCTGACCGCCGAAGATGTTTCTAAATAAAGACTGTTCGCGGACGCATTTTTGTGCTATACTATGACTATGTGCAAAAGGAGATGTGCAAAAAAAGGAATGGAAAGGGGAACCTTCGCGTGAAACGAGTAGGAATTCTGACCAGCGGCGGTGACTGCCAGGGGTTAAACGCTGCCATCCGCGGCCTGGGCAAAGCGCTGTACCAGGCGTTCGGAAAGGACATTGAAATTTACGGCATAGAAGACGGCTATCGCGGCCTGATTGAGGGGAACTACCACAAAATGAAGGAAAGCGAATTTTCCGGCATTTTGAATCTGGGCGGTACGATTTTGGGGACAAGCCGCCAGCCCTTTAAGCTGATGCGCGTTGTGGACGAAAACAGCGGCGACAAAGTGCAGAATATGAAGGACAATTACCGCAAGATGGGGCTCGACTGCCTGGCGATCCTGGGCGGCAACGGCACGCACAAGACGGCAAACCTTTTAAGCCAGGAAGGCCTGCACGTCGTCACGATGCCGAAGACCATTGACAACGACATCTGGGGCACCGACATCACGTTTGGTTTCCAGAGCGCCGTAGACGTGGCGGCAAATGTGCTCGACAGCATCCACACGACGGCGACATCGCACGGCCGCGTGTTCATCGTGGAAATCATGGGGCACAAAGTGGGATGGCTGACGCTGCACGCGGGCATTGCCGGCAGCGCAGACGCCATTTTGCTGCCGGAGATCCCGTATTCGATCGACAGCATTTCGAAGGTCATCGAGCAGCGCAGCAAAGCCGGCAAGCGCTTTTCGATCATTGCGGTGGCGGAGGGCGCGCTCTCCAAAAAGGAAGCAAAGATGAGCAAAAAGGAGCTCAAGGCGGCGCGCGCGGCGGAACCGTATCCGTCGGTCGCATACCGGCTTGCTAAGCAGCTGGAGGATGCAACCGGACACGAGATCCGCGTGGCGGTGCCGGGGCATATCCAGCGCGGCGGCAGCCCGTGTCCGTTTGACCGGGTGCTCTCGACGCGCTTCGGCGCAGCGGCGGCGCGGCTGATCCGCGAAAAGAAGTACGGCTACATGGTGGCCATGCGCAACAACGTCATTGTACCGGTGCCGCTTTCGGAAGTAGCCGGTAAGCTGAAGACGGTGCCGCTGGACCTCGACATCATCCAGACGGCGCGCGACATCGGCGTCAGTTTTGGCGATGAATAATCCCTTCTAAAAACAAAAAAGAGCGCAGCAAAAGCAACGTTTCCAATGCTTTTTGCTGCGCTTTCTTTATGAAAGGCTTTAGGAAATGGGCTCGCCCAGGCGTTTGAGAAACGCCGTAAAATAATCGGGCAGCGGGCTCGTAAACTCCATATATTCCCCGGTGCGCGGATGGACGAAGCCGATGACGCGCGCATGCAGGCACTGGCCGTCTAACCCCGGTGCCGGCTTTTTGGGGCCATAGAGCGGGTCACCGGCAACCGGATGGCCCATGTACGCCATATGGACGCGGATCTGGTGTGTGCGGCCCGTCTCGAGTTTGCAGCGGACATGGGTAAAGGCGCGGTAGCGCGCAAGGACCGTAAAATGTGTGACGGCATTGCGGCTTGCCTTTTGGGTAACCGCCATCCGCTTGCGGTCGACAGGATGGCGGCCGATCGGCGCATCGACCGTACCGGAATCCTCCTTGATGACACCGTGCACGACGGCCTCATAAAGGCGCGTAAACGTATGTGCCTGAATCTGCGACGCGAGGGCCTGGTGGGCAAAATCGTTCTTGGCGACCATCAACAGGCCGCTGGTATCCTTGTCGATGCGGTGCACGATGCCCGGGCGCAAGACCCCGTTGATGCCGGAAAGCGAGTCCCCGCAGTGGGCCAGAAGCGCATTGACGAGCGTATGGTCCGGATGGCCTGGCGCGGGATGGACAACCATGCCTTTGGGCTTATTGACAATGAGGAGGTCGTCGTCCTCATAAACGATCGAAAGCGGGATCTCCTCCGCCTGCACCGCAAGCGGCGCCGGGTCCGGGAGCACCACACAAAAGCATTCCCCCGCCTCCACCCGATGGTTTTTGGAAAGCGGGGCGCCGTTTTTTGTGACAAACCCCTGGGCGATATACTTTTCGACGGCGGAGCGCGTCACCCCGTCTAGGCCGGTACTCAAGAATTTATCGAGCCGCTGTCCTGCCTGTTCCGGGGAGACGGTCAGCATAAACTGCTGCGGCATCTTTCAGGCCTCCGCGCGGGGCTCTGCCGCTTCCTTGCGGTCGCGGCGCAGCACATGGACCAAGAAGCAGACCGCTCCGGCCACCACACAGATGTCCGCAAAATTAAACACGGGCGGAAAAATGGAGAAGCTCAGATAATCCACCACGAATTGACGGACAAGGCGATCGATAACGTTGCCGATGCCGCCGCCCAGAATGAGCGCGCACGCCGCCCAGGAAAAGCCGTCGTGGTGGCGGTAGCGGGCCAAGGCGGCAATGATGACGATACAGACGGCGACGGTCAGCAGCGCAAACAGCCACTGCCGGTTTTGCAGGATGCCGAAGGCCGCACCGCGGTTTTCAACATAAACCAGTGAGAAGAAGCCCGGAATCACCTCATAGCGGCCAATCGGCGCGAGCCACGAGAGCATCACGGCTTTAAGAATCTGATCTACCGCCACGATTCCCGCGGCAGACAACAGCACGATCACGATTTGCATCACGAATGGGTTCCCCCTCCGAAAGAAGAAAGGCGGAGCAGACCCTCTGCCCCGCTCTTTCCCATTTCTATAGATTTTCTTAAGATTCCAATACCTGCGCACAGCGCTCGCACAGGTCCGGATGCGCGGCATTCTTGCCGACGGTGTCGCTGTACATCCAGCAGCGTGCGCACTTTTCGCCTTCGGCGTGTTCCACCGTGACGGAGAAGTCGGGCAGCGCAACGTCCGTAAACGTTCCGGTACCGCCTTCCTGCACTTCGACGGCGGAAACGATCAGCACCGGCAGAAGCTCTTTCTCCACGGACTTCGCAAACGTGTACAGTTCGCCCGTGCAGTGAAGCGTGACCTTCGCATCGAGGGCAGCGCCGATGACCTTCTGCTTGCGCGCCTTTTCGAGCGCCTTCTTGACGTCGTCGCGGATCACGTGGATGCGGTCCCAGCGAGAGACGAACGCAGCGTCCTCCGGCAGGCCGGAACCCGCGGGGAACGAATTGAGCACGGCAGCGCGCGGGTCCTCTTCCTTCGCGTGCGGCATGGCCTTCCAAATCTCATCGCCGGTATAGGCGAGGATCGGCGAAACCAAGAGCGTCAGGCCGCTCAAGATGCGGAACATCACCGTCTGTGCGGCGCGGCGCGTGAGGCTGTCGGCTTTTTCGGTATACAAACGATCCTTGGCCACGTCAAGATAGAAATTGCTCAAATCCACAATGCAGAAGTTGTGGATGGCGTGGTAGGCGTTGTGGAATTCATACGTGTCATAGCTCTCCTTGACCTTCGCGATCAACGCGTCAAACTTGCGCAGGGCCCACAGGTCGATTTCCTGCAAATCCGAAAGCGGGACGGCGTCCTTGTCCGGGTCGAAGTCGTGGAGATTGCCGAGCATAAAGCGCGCCGTATTGCGGATCTTGCGGTATGCGTCGGACAGCTGCTTTAAGAGATCCTTCGAGATATGGACATCCGTGTGATAATCGGACGAAGCCACCCACAGGCGCAGGATGTCGGCGCCGTACTGGTCGATGATCGTTTTCGGGTCGATGCCGTTGCCGAGAGACTTACTCATCTTGCGGCCTTCGTCGTCGATGACCCAGCCATGCGTGCAGACGGCTTTATACGGTGCCTGGCCGCGCCAGGCAACGCTCGTCAGAAGGCTCGACTGGAACCAGCCGCGGTACTGGTCCGCGCCCTCCAGGTAGAGGTCGGCCGGCCAGTGCAGTTCCGGGCGCTGATCCGCGACAGCCGCGTGGGAAACACCGGAGTCGAACCAAACGTCCATAATGTCGCGTTCCTTGACAAACGAATGGCCGCCGCACTTCGGGCAGGTCGTGCCTTCGGGCAGGATCTCCTCGGGCTCGGTTGTATACCAGGCATCGCTGCCCTTTTCGCCGAAGAGCTTCGAAACACGCAGCATGAGATCCTTGCGCATCAGCGGCTCGCCGCAATCCTTGCAGTAGAAGATCGGGATCGGCACACCCCAGCGGCGCTGGCGGGAAATGCACCAGTCGTTGCGCTCGCGCACCATGGACGTGATGCGGTCCTTGCCCCAGGCCGGAATCCACTGGACCTTGTTGATCGCGTCGACGGCCTGCTCCTTGATCGAATCCACCGAGCAGAACCACTGCTCCGTCGCGCGGAACAAAATCGGGTGCTTGCAGCGCCAGCAGTGCGGGTACTGGTGGACGATGTGCTGCTGGGCAAACATCGCGCCGCTCTCGACGAGATAATCGGCAATCGCCTTGTTTGCCTCCTGCGTGGTCATCCCCGCGCAGATGGGCCCCGCCTCCTCGGTCATGCGGCCGTGCGCATCGACCGGGACCAGGATCGGCAGCTCGGGATAATGGTTGTGGCAGACATTGTAGTCGTCAACGCCGTGGCCGGGCGCCGTATGGACGCAGCCCGTGCCGCTTTCGAGCGTGACGTGGTCGCCGACGATGATTAAGGATTCGCGGTCTAAAAACGGATGCTGCGCCTTCATATATTCGCAGTCTTTGCCGGTAAACGTCGCGATCACTTCGTAATCGGAAAGGCCGGCGGCCTGCATGGCGGACTCATAAAGCGCGGACGCCATGATATAATACTCCCCGCCGCAGTGGATCAGGGAATATTCAAAAGACGGCCCCAGGCAGATGGCCTCATTGGCCGGCAGCGTCCATGTGGTCGTGGTCCAGATGACGAAATAGGTGTGGGCGAGGTCTGCGCCCTTCGACGTAAAGAAGCCGCCCTTGTCGTCCGTGACGCGGAATTTGACGTAGATGGAATCGCAGGGGTCTTCCGCATATTCGATCTCCGCCTCGGCGAGTGCCGTCTGGCAGTCCGGGCACCAATAGACCGGCTTTAAGCCGCGGTAAATGAGGCCCTTCTCGCACATATCGGCAAAAATCTCGATCTGCTTGGCTTCGTAATCGTGCGTGAGCGTGATATACGGGTGATCCCAGTCGCCCAGACCGCCCAAACGCTTAAACTCGTTGCGCTGGCCGTCGATGTACGACTCCGCGAATTCACGGCAGATTTTGCGCAGCTCCACATCGGAAATCGTGGCGCTGTTTTTCACGCCGGCCTTCTTGCGCGCCTTTAACTCCGTCGGCAGGCCATGCGTATCCCAGCCCGGCACGTACGGCGCTTTATAACCCGACATATTCTTCGAGCGGACAATCATATCCTTCAGCACTTTATTCAACGCCGTACCCAGATGAATATCGCCGTTCGCATAAGGCGGCCCGTCGTGCAGAACGAAGACGGGCTTGCCTTCGTTTTTCTTCATCACTTCTCCGTAGAGATCTTCTTTTTCCCACTCAGCCATTGCCAGCGGTTCCCGTGCGGGCAGTTTTGCCTGCATCGGAAAATCGGTCTTTGGCAAATTCAAAGTGCTTTTGTAATCCATCCGCTTTCTCTCCTTCAATGCAAGCCGCCTTTTGCTGCATCCGCAAACTGCTTTGGGCGGCTTTTTTATTCTACCCCAAACGGCTTATTTTTTGCGATCAAAAATATCGGCGACGTCGTCGTCTTCCAAATCATACTCGTCACCGAACTGGACGCTGGAAACGACCGGGCGCGTCACCGCGGGCGACGGCTCGACAGGCGAAAAGGAAACCGGCTCCGGCTGGCTTTGCTGGACCGCCTCCTCGGAGGCCTGCGGGGCATCCTCTTCCTGCAAAACGACGGCCGGCACAGGCTCCTGCGTGTGGACCGGCGCCGCGGCCTTCAGCGGCGGCTCCTCGGGCGCGGGGGCTTCCTCTGCCGGTGCAGGCTTTTCGGCGGGCGCCGGCTTTTTCTCCACTTTCGGCAGGGCGTTGATCAATGTCAGGTGCTTCTTATACATTTCCAGAAGCGAGGTACGGAACGCCGAAACTTCCTGCTTGAGCTGGTCGAGCTTTTCCTGCTCATCGCCGATCTGGCGGCTGGCGCCGGAGACGATCTCGTTTGCCTTGCGGTTGGCGTCATTGACGATGGCCTCTGCCTGGTGGCGCGCTTCCCGGATGGAAGCGTCCCGCATTTTCTGCGCGCTGACGAGGGCGGATTTGATATCGTCCTCCTCTTTGCGGTACTGTTCGACCTGGGAAGAGAGCTCCGCAATCTTGTCGTTGCAACTCTGCATCTGCGCGTTGAGGCGCTCGATGGTGTCGCGCTGTTCGGCGGTCTTCTGGATTAACGCGGAATACGAGGACTCCACCTCATCGAGGAAATCGTTGACATCTTCTTCCATATACCCGCCGCGGAAACCCGCCCGGCGGAATTTTTGATTCTTAATATCATTCAATGAAAGCATTTTTGACCCTCCCGTGGTTCAGATAAATTTGCGCCCCAAAAGCTTCCGCTTGCCCTTTTTGGTCTGGGTGCTGAGGCTGTCAATGCAAAAGCGGCCTTTCCCGCGAATGGAAAGGAGCGCGCCCTCCGGAACAGTATATGCGTGCGCATGCACGGGGCTGTGGTTTACCTGGACGGCATCGGCGTCGATTAACGCCGCAGCCTTGTCGCGGCCCAAGCCCGTGCATGCGGCGACGACGCAGTCGAGGCGCGGCGACGCGATGACCGCCTCAATGGGCGCGAAGTGGTGGAGTGCCGGCAGCGGCTCCTCGACAGAAGGGGAAAGCTTTACGCCGACTCTCCCAATTTTCGCGACCTGAGCAAACAAAAAGTCGCGCACCTCCCTGCGGCAGTAAAAGACGCAGCGGCCCTCTTCCAAAAGGAAATCCCCGAGCGTTTCGCGGTTAATCCCGGCCGCGAGGAAAGCGCCCAAGAAATCGCGGTGGGAAAGCACATCGCACTTCCGCCACACCGCGGTCGCGCCGCAAAGCGGAAACGCATCCGGGTCCGGCTCCTGCCAGAAAGGGAACGCGCCAAAATAGACGCGCTCCGCATCGGGATGGCCGCCCCACAAAAGGAAGTTTGCGCCGCACATTTCCGCAAAGCGCTTGGCAAGCGAGGCCTGGCGTTCATCGAGGAATCCGACAAAATGCGGCGTATTCTGCCGCTCGGCAGCCGCCGCGGCGTCTTCTATGCGCGCTTGAAGCACCGCATCCGTATGGTTTGCCGCCTGCATCACACGTATACGCCGTTCGTATCCAGATCGCTCATGACGTCGTCCCCCATCAGGTCGACGTTATAGGGCGTGATGATAAAGGTATTTGTCGCGACACGCTTAAACTTGCCGCCGTTGGCATAGGCGACGCCGCTCAAGAAATCGATGATCCGGCGGGAGACATCCTTGGCGGTTCCTTCCAGGTTCAGCACGACCGTATTCGTGCGCAAAAGTTCGTCGGCGATGGCGGAAACCTCCTCGCCAAACTGCTCCGGTTTAAAGAGGACGACCTGCAGCTGGGTCTTTGTGTTCAGGTTGACCACTTTGCCATCCTGGCTGCGGCGCGTGCTATACGTGCTTTCGCGGCGCGCAGCTGCCGGTTCCGAACGCGTCTCGCGAGCCGTTTGACGCGGGGCGGTTGTGTCTTCCTGCTCGGGAGTTTCCTCCTCATAATCGTAATCGCCGTACTCCTCTTCCGGCGGATTCCAAAGCTCCTTAAATTTCTGCAGCAGCCCTGCCATATGAAAAACCTCCTAAAAGACTGTTATTTGCTGTAATCCCGCGGCCCAAACAACGAGGACCCGATGCGCACCATATTGGCGCCCGCTTCGATTGCCTGCGCATAATCCGCAGACATGCCCATCGACAAGAACCGCATATCAATCCTATTATCTGTGTTTTTGCGGCTGATGTCAATGTAAGTTTCGTGCATTTTTGAAAAGTATGCGAAACTTTCTTCTGCGGACGCGCCGGCGGGCGGAATCGCCATCAGGCCGCGCACAGTAATTGCGGGAAGCTGTGCAACATTTTCGAGCAACTCGTCCAAGTTCTCCAAAAGCACACCGGATTTATTTTCCTCCCGGCCGATATTGACTTCGAGGAGCACATCCATGGTGGTGCCGTGTTTGATGCACTGGCGGGAAATCTCCTGGGCAAGCTTTACGCTGTCGACGCTTTGAATCATCGAGACGCGGCCAATCAGATATTTGACCTTATTCGTCTGCAAATGGCCGATAAACTGGACATCCGCAAGGTCTTTGCGGTAGCCGTCGTATTTGTCGAGCAGCTCCTGCACCCGGTTTTCACCGATACACCGCACGCCCGATTCAATGGCGTGGTTAATCACCTCGACCGGCACCGTTTTGGTGGCGGCCAGCAGCGTAATATCCTCGCGCTTGCGCCCGCTCTTTTCGGCAGCTTTGGTGATCGTTTCCTCGATGTGTTTGAGGTTTTCCTCGACGTCGTGAAAGCGCGCTTGCAGCGCTTGTTCATTCAATGACTTTTCCGTCATACAGGTCATCCCCTTCTATTACCACTTCATCGTAAAGCTGAATGGACTCATCTGTCATCAGCGTGTCGAGATCCGGATCCGGATCGCAGTAAATGTAATTGCCGTCGCTGTAAAGCGGCACAATCTGCCTGAATTGAAGTTCGGTGCCGTACGTCACATAGACACCCTCGACGTATTTTTCCTGCGTGACGGTGTTGCCGTTGGCATCCGTGACTTGTTTTTGGACCGTCTCGAAGTGGACGGCGTCCTGGCTCACCTGAATGCCGGAATACGTGGCGAGCGTGACCTCGGCGGTCTCCTTGCGCAGATTGATCAGGGCGCTGTCCATTTGGGCCGATTCCAGAATAATGACGGCCTTATCCTCGCCGGGCCGCTGATTGACGCGGGCAACCGTCGCCGAAACCTCCTCATTGCTTGCAAACGGGAAGGAAATCGTGACGGAGGTATCCGTTTTAAACTTGCTCGCGTCATTCTGGCTGACGGTGAACACAAAATACCAATTAAACTGGCTGCATACACGGCCGATCACATTGTCGGGCACCGCCTGCGACTCGATGTCCTTGTCCAAATCCTCCGCATAGATCTCGAGGACATCCTCATAGGAAAAGGCGTTTTCATAGCCATCGGTCTTGCTCGAGAAATAGCCGGCTTCCGGCGCCGAAATCGCGCCGAGGCTTTCACCGTTGCTCTGCACGGAAAGGGAGGAAAGCTGATCCTGCAGCGCGGCGATGCGTTCGCTGAAATCCTGCACGTCGCCGTCGGCAAGCTGCTTTTCATTCAAAAGCTTTAAAAGTTCGCGGCGCGCGTCGTCCAGATCGGCGCCCGGTTCTTCGGAAAGCTGGGACAAGGTCAAAAGCTGCGTTTCCAGCAGGGATTCTACATTTTCGGTACTGTAGGTAATCGAGTCGCCCATGCCGGAAATCTCCTGCAGGTCGGACAGCTGCGCCTGCAGGTCCTCCGCCTCGTGCAAAAGGTCGGCATCGGCAACGCTTTCATAAGCATGGGCGACGGCACCGCCCTTATTGATCTTGCTGCCGTCGGGCAAATCGTACTCGAGTACGCCGCCCAGCGTATTCGTCAAATACTGTTCGTCGCGCACGGCGTAACCGGTCACCTGCAGTTTTTCCTCGACGGTGCGGTAAAGCGCCGTTTCGGTCTGCTGGCGGCTGAAATTGGCGTTGTAGATCTGATAACCGACAAAATACAAAAGCAGCGCCGCCACCACGAAAGAGACGATGCGTTTGGGCCATACACTGTTCAGATGCATACAAAGCTTCCTTTCCAATGGGTTTGCACGCGGTGCAGGACCTCTTCGAGCAGCGCCTGCGGGGTCGGAAAGTCGTCCACAAACAGCGGCTGCGCATCCTTTTCCCGGCGAAACCACGTTAACTGGCGCTTAGCGTAGCGGCGGGTGGCGCGTTTCATCTCCTCGACAGCCTGGGAAAGCGTGCAGGTGCCCGCAAAGTACGGGAGCAGTTCTTTATACCCGATGGCCTGGCGGGCGGTTTCCCCGGCGGAAAGGGAAAACACGTGCCGGGCCTCTTCCAATAGGCCGTCCGCGAGCATTTTGTCCACGCGCGCGTCGATGCGGCGGTAAAGCGTTTCCCGATTGCGAAACTGCAGAACCTGAAAGCAGGCATCGTACGGCGGCGCTTCCGGGAGGGCTTCCCGGGCGGCCTGGGTGGGCGTTTTGCCGGTCGTCTCGTAAATTTCCAGCGCGCGCACAACGCGTTTGAGGTTATGGGGATGGATCTTTGCGGCAGCCTCGGGATCGATTTGGGAAAGCCGCTGATGAAGACTTTCGGGGCCATGCGCCTGCGCGAAGGCAAACAGCGATTGGCGCAGCGCTTCGTTGACGCCTTCCCCCGCAAACGTAAGGCCGGAAAGAAGGCTGCGGATATAAAGCCCCGTCCCGCCCGTCAGCACAGGCAGGCGGCCGCGCGCGGTAATCTGCGCAATCGCGCGCGCGGCGAGCGCCACATAATCCGAAACGGAAAACGGTTTTTCGAGCGGCCAGAACCCGAGCAGATGATGCGGCACGCCCTGCATTTCCGCTTCGGTGGGGCGGGCCGTGCCGATACGCATCTCGCGGTAGATCTGCATGGAATCCGCAGAGACCACTTCGCCGTTTAGGCGCTTGCATACTTGCACGGCGAGGTCCGATTTGCCGCAGGCCGTTGGGCCGGCAAGCACCAAAACCCGCTCTTTCAAAGCCAATCCCCCCCGTTTCTCATGAAATTATGTAAACTCCAGCTTCTATTGTAATCGAACCGGACCCAAAAAGCAAACCAAAATGCAAGGCAAAGGGCGCCGGAACTTTAAACATTCTGTAAATCTTCACTCATCCGCGCCCGAACTGCCGCTCGAGGTCCTTACGCTTGAGGACGATCGAGACCGGCCTGCCATGCGGGCAATAGCGGATGTCTTCCTGCTCCAATCGTTTCGCGAGTGCCAAAAGTTCCTCGGGCGAACTTTCGTCGCCGGCCTTTACGGCGGCGCGGCAGGCAATGTTGTGGAACAGCCATTCGAGCTTTTCGGTCTGCACATGGGTGCGGTGCTCGAGCAGGTAACCGGCCATTTCCTCGACGGCGGCGGCCGCGTCCTCGCCTAAAACCGTCGGCACGCTGCGCAGCAGCACGCTGCCGGCCCCGAAATCCTCGAGCAGGAAACCGGCCTTCTGGAACGTCTCCAGGTTCTCGAGGACGGCGGAATATTCCTCTTTCGAAAGCGTGATGGGGACCGGCGACAGGAGCATCTGCTGGGGGATTTCGCCGACCTCGCGGCGCAGTTTCTCGTAGAGCATGCGCTCGTGGGCGGCGTGTTTATCGATGATGCGAAGTTCCTCGCCCTCTTCGATCAGGATATACGTAGAAAAGGCTTCGCCGACGAGCTTTGCCGGCACGGGTGCTTTCTGGCGCTCCGCATAGGAAAGCGGGGGCGTTTCCGGCTGCTCGGGCGGCGGCGAGGGGGGGTGCGGCAGCGGAACGGGCGGTTCCACAGGCTTTTTGCGGGGCGCGGGCGCTTGGGGCGGCGCGCTGCGCACATAGGAATCGATGCTGTACGCGCTGTCCGACAGGGAAAGCACTTCGTTTTCCGCCGGCCGGCGCGGCGCCTCTTTGGCAGGCGGCGCGGGCTTTGTGGAGGAAAAGAACAGCTGCTCGGGCGGCGTCATCAGGCGGATCGGGGCCTGCGCGGGCTTTTGCGCCGTGGGCAGCTTTAAAACGCTGGGGGCGTCCTCCGTTTGCAGAGCGGTTTTGACCGCGTGGTACACGGCTTCGAAAACCGGCTTTTCGTTCATAAAGCGGACTTCCATCTTGCTGGGGTGGACGTTGACGTCTACGGTGGCGGGATTGACGGAAAGATGCAGTACGCAGCCGGGGAATTTTCCGACCATGATGCTGCCGTGGAACGCCTGTTCCATGGCGACCATGACGGTGCGGGACTTGACATAGCGGCCATTTAAGAACATATTCTGCATGCTGCGGTTCGGACGCGCCGCTGTGGGTTTTGTGACAAACCCCCAGACGCGGACGTCGTTGAGCGTATAGGAGACCGGCAGAAGGCTCTTTGTAAATTCACGGCCAAACACGGCGAACACGGCGTTTTTGAGCTTGCCGTCGCCGGGCGTATTGAGTGTCTCCTTGCCGTCGCGCAAAAAGCGGAAGGCCACTTCCGGATGGGAGAGCGCCGCATGGTCGAGCACGGCAGCCACCGCATTGCCCTCGGTGACATCCTTCTTGAGGAATTTCATGCGCGCGGGCGTATTATAAAACAAGTCGCGCAGCACGAGCGTCGTGCCCTGAGGGCAGCCCGCATCCTCACAGGCCTCCTCTTCCCCGCCGGAAATCACATAGCGCGTGCCGGCGAGCTCGTCTTTCGTGCGCGTGAGCATTTCCACGTGCGTGACCGCCGCGATGGAGGCCAGCGCTTCCCCGCGGAAACCCAGTGTATCAATCCGAGAAAGGTCCTCCTCGGTCTGCACTTTGCTCGTTGCGTGGCGCAAAAAGGCTTTGGGGACCTCTTCGCGCGGGATTCCCGTCCCGTTATCGGTCACGCGCATAAAGGTGACGCCGCCGTTTTGAATTTCCACGGTGACGGCCGTTGCGGCGGCATCGATCGAATTTTCAACGAGTTCCTTGATCACAGAGGCCGGCCGCTCGACGACCTCTCCCGCCGCGATCAGCTCGGCGACATGTTTTTCCAGGACATGAATTTCCGGCATTGCACCGTCCTCCTTTCGCATAAAATTTTATTTATATATTTTTATATATTAACATTTACAGGACTGCGTCGTCCGCAAAAAGCTGCGGCGCTTCTTCCCGCCGGCCGCGGCGCAAAAACGCCTCGACGAACGCCGTGCGGCGCTCCCACTCCGCACGGGAAGCGGCAAAGTGGAAAAGAGCCGTCTTTTTGCGCCAAAGCGGCAGCGTTTTCCGTTCCAGATGGTCGAGCTCCTCCGCAAAGGACATGCCGAGGGTCTGGCCATAGCAGATGCATTGATAAATCTGCAAAGCGCCGTTGTGGTCCAAAAGGTCGGCGTCCTGCACAAGATGGGTCGCCGTATCGTAAGGGGAAGCGTCCGGCGGGCGTTTGTCGTCGTGCACCGCGATGATGGCGGCGGCGCGCTCCAAAAGCGGCGCGGGGACTTTGCCGGCTAAAAGCTCCCGGACCCGTTTGGCACCGGCTTCCCCGTGCTCGTGAAACGCCGTGTCATGGCAGACGTCGTGGAAAAGGCCGGAAAGGTACACAAGGTCGTCGAGCCGTGGGCTCTCCCTGACGGCCTTGCGCAACGTAACAGCAAGGTGCGCAACGCGGCGGCAGTGGTCGGCGGTCCAATGGCTGCCGCGGCCGCAGGCATCCGGCACCCCTTCAAATTCATGAAAAAGAATGGCTTCCAAAGCCGATTGGTCGAGCGTCATCGCGCCGCCCCCTTTCCGGAAAGCGGCAGCTCCAAAATGGAACGCATGGGCTGCATCGAAAAGCCCTGCGTATAGAGCGCATAGGCGGCCGCATTGAAGCGGTAAACTTTTAATTGAAAGCTGTCGAGGCGGCGCTCTTCGCACGCGCGGAGCATCGCGCGCAGCAGAGCCGTCGCCACGCCGCGGCGGCGAAACGCGGGCTCGACGTACAGCGCCATGCCCTTGCCGAACGCGTGCGGGGCAAAGTAAGAGCCGGGCTTTTTTTCAAAGCGGCGCAGGGCAAGAATCGCCATACCGGCCGGGCGCCCGCCGGCTTCGGCCATAAAGCACAGCCGCCGCTGCAAAAGCGCCGCAAACGATTCTTTTGAATCGGGCTGGGACTTTCGCAGCAGAAGGTCCGGGCGGGCGGCTGCGTGGAAATTGTGCAGCGACTGCATCATATCCGCGGCGGGCACGTAGTCGTTTGTATCCATCGGACGCACCGAAACATCGGCCGGCGCTTCGGGCAGAGGCGGCAAGGGATTTCGCAGCGGCAGCTCGAGCGACGTGCGGCGCGGGCGCATGCCGAATTTCTGCGTATAAAGGGCGTAGGCATTCGCATTAAAATGGTAGACATTTAATTCCAGAAACGCCGCGCCGGCCGCTTCTGCCCGCGCGCGCACTTCGGAAAACAGCGCCGTCGCCACGCCGCGGCGGCGAAATTGGGGCAGCGTGTAGAGGTCGATCAGCGCGAACGCGTCATAGGCGCGCCGGCCCTCTTCGAGATCTTCCGGGTACGCACGGGGCTGCCACAAAAGGAACCCGGCCAAGCGCCCATCGGTTTCAGCCGCGAGGGAATCGTTTTCGCGAAGCATCTGCGCGAATTCTTCCGGTGAGGGCGGCGTCTCCCGCCGCAGCATCAGGTCCGGGCGGGCATCCGCGTGGAAATTATGAAGGGACAGCATCATCTCCGCCGCAGCGGCGTAATCGCCGGTCTCCAGCGGACGCAGCACCAGTGTCATGGGTCAAGTCCCCTCCTTTGCGAGTTTCGAGAGTGCAAACAGCTCGTTCATGCACTCGATCGGTGTGAGCGTATTGACATCCATTTCGCGCAGACGGCGCAGCACCTCCGATTCATTCGGCGGCGTGAGCATCAGCTGCGCGGGCATTTCCTGCTGGGCCTGCTTGGGCTTGGGGCCTTTGGGTGCGGAAACCGGCTGGCCTTCGGTCAGTTCCTTTAAGATTTCCTTGGCGCGGCGGATGACTTTGTCCGGCACGCCGGCGAGCTTCGCGACTTCGATGCCATAGCTGTCGTCCGCACCGCCGCGCACAATGCGGCGCAAAAACGTGATATCGTCGCCGTGCTTTTTGCAGGCGATGTTGTAATTTTTGACGCCCGCGAGCAGGGATTCGAGTTCCGTCAATTCGTGGTAATGCGTCGCAAACAGCGTCTTTGCGCCTAAGGTCTTCGGATTGGCGACAAACTCGAGCACGGCGCGTGCGATGCTCATGCCGTCATATGTGGAGGTGCCGCGGCCGATTTCATCCAGAATCAACAGGCTGTGGGCCGTAGCGTTCTTTAAAATTTCGGCCACTTCCGACATTTCAATCATGAAGGTAGACTGGCCGCTCGCGAGGTCGTCCGAAGCACCGACGCGCGTATAGACGGCGTCTACGATGCCGATCTGCGCCGAGGTGGCCGGCACAAAGCAGCCGATCTGCGCCATCAACACGATCAGCGCAACCTGGCGCATATAGGTGGATTTGCCGGCCATGTTGGGGCCGGTAATCACGCAGACGCGGTTTTCGTCTTCGTCGAGCAGGACATCGTTCGGCACAAACGGCGCCGCAGAAAGTGACTCGACGACGGGGTGGCGGCTTTCCTTCAAAAGGATTTTGCCGCTGACGTCCACCGTGGGGCGCGTGTAATGATTTTGGACACTGACACGCGCAAAGGACAACAGCACATCAAGCCGGGCGACGGCGCGGGCCGTTTTCTGCACACGCACAAGCTCTTTGGCAACCTCTTTGCGCACGGAATCGAACAGCTGGTATTCCATTTGGACGCTGCGGTCGTGCGCGCCGAGGATGCGGCCCTCGAGCTCTTTTAATTCCGGCGTGATGTAGCGCTCGCAGTTTGTCAGCGTCTGCTTGCGCACATAGGAATCGGGCACGCGGTCCCGGAACGCGTTGGGGATTTCAATATAATAGCCGAATACACGGTTATAGCCGACCTTCAGTTTCGGGATATCGGTCTTTTCCCGTTCCTGGGCCTCAATCTGCGCAAGTACATCGCGGCCGCCGGTCATATCGCCGCGCACAAGGTCCAAAGCCTCGTGGTAGCCGGGCTTAATGATGCCGCCTTCCCGGACGGAAAACGGCGGATCATCGACGATGGCGCGGTCGATCAAAGCGGCAACGTCCTCGAGCGCGTCAATATCCTGCTCGATGCCACGGAGCATCTCCGAATGGACCTCCTTTAACGCCTCGCGCAGGGGAGGCAGGCAGCGGGCCGCCGATTCGAGCGCGCGCAGGTCACGGCCATTGGCATTGCCGTAAACAATACGGGACATCACACGTTCCAGGTCGTGGATGCCGTCGAGCGCATCGGTAAGCGTATCGCGCAAAAGGGCGTCCTCCATCAATTCCTCGACGGCGTTGAGCCGCCGGCTGATGGCGGCGGGGCTCAGAAGCGGCCGTTCGATCCAGGAGCGGATCAGGCGCTTGCCCATGGGCGTGCGGGTTTTGTCGAGCACACCCAAAAGCGAGCCGCGCTTGTCCTTCGTGCGCATCGTCTCCAAAAGCTCCAGATTGCGCCGGGCATTATAATCGAGGCGCATGTACTGCGCGCCGCTGTAAAGCTGCAGCTGCGTCAAGCGCTCGATGCCGGTGCGCTGCGTGCGCTGCAGATAGCAGCGCAGGGCCCCCAAGGCGCACAAAAGCTCCGGCTTGTCGCTGAGCCCGAGCGCCTCCAAGGTATCCTCCTGAAACTGCGCAAGGACGAGGGCCTTGGCGCCTTCCTCATCAAAATCCGCATCCGAAAGTGTTTCCAGATGTGCGGACAAACGGTCCTTTAAAAAGGCGGGGACCGACGCTAAGTTTGCTGCCGCCGCATTGAGCAGCGCTTCCCTGGGGGAATAGCGCGCGAATTCATTGGGCAGCGCTTCCGCCAGGTCGCCGCGCAGCCGTGTGCCGTACAGTTCGCCTGTGGAAACATCCGCAAAGCAGACGCCCGCGGTTTCCCCGCGGACGCAAACGGCGCAGATATAATTGTTGCGCGACTCGTCGAGCATACTGCCTTCAATGACAGTGCCGGGTGTGACGACGCGGACAATATCGCGCTTGACGATGCCCTTTGCGAGCGCCGGGTCTTCGACCTGTTCGCAAATTGCGACCTTATAGCCCTTGGCAATCAGGCGCGCCATGTAGGGTTCATAGCTGTGAAACGGCACGCCGCACATCGGCGCGCGTTCGCCCTGGCCGCAGTCGCGGCCCGTCAGCGTCAGGTCCAGTTCCCGGGAGACGAGCTTCGCGTCGTCAAAAAACATCTCGTAAAAATCGCCCAGACGGAAAAAGACGATCGTATCGGGAAACTGTTTTTTAACCGCAAGATACTGCCGCATCATCGGCGAAAGGGCATTCGGATCCGCCGATGCTTTCTCCTTCTTTTTCATCGGTTAATGGCAGCCGCCGCACGTGGAGCAGTCATGCGTGCACGGCTCGGTGGTGGCGGGGTCCTCCCCCTGCGCGCAGTTGGAAAGGATGCCCGTAATGCGCTGCAGAAGGCCGTCAAGTTCGCCGCGGGCGGCGTTATACGCGGCCATGCTGGGGTTTTTCATCACCTCGTCGTACTTTGCCTGCAGGTTCGTCTGCAGCTGCTGCACGCGCTCGGGGCTGCGGTCCTTTTTCTGGACCTCCGCGTCTAAGTTCATGCGGATCAGGTTAAACGCGCCGATCTGCTCCTGCAGTTCCTTGTCGGCGTCGCACTGGGCGTTGACTTCCCGGAATTTTTTGTAAGCCGGATGTTCCTGTAAAGCGGCGCCGAGGGCGCGGGTCATTGCAATGATATCGTTTTCCATTGGGTTGATGCTCTCCTTTTCGATGGGAATAAAAAATAAAATAAAAAATAAAAACGAAACAACCGGTTAATCACCGGCCGACGGCACAAGCTCGCCGGTCAAAATCCAGTTGCGGGCGTTCGTGATGCGCACGTGCTGGAAGGTGCCGCACAAAGCGGGGTCGCCCGGGAAATCCACGACGACGTTGCCGCCGGTACGGCCCGTCAAAAGGCCTTTTTTCGGGATTTCTTCTTCCACCAGCACGCGCTGGACAGTCCCCACGGCGGCGGCACAGCGGCGGGCAGCGACGGCTTCCTGGGCTTTGCAAAGCTCCTGGAACCAGCGCGACTTTTCCTTTGCCGGGACGGGGTCCGGCATGGAAGCGGCGCGCGTGCCGCGGCGGGGCGAGTATATAAAGGTAAAGAGGCTTGTAAACTCCACTTCCTGAATCAGCGAGACGGTGTCCAAGAATTCCTCGTACGTCTCGCCGGGGAAGCCGACGATCACGTCGCTTGTCAGGCTGATGTCCGGCATCACCCGGCGCGCATAGGAGACGAGCTCCAAATATTTGGCGCGGTCGTAATGGCGGTTCATTTCCTTTAGGATGCGGTCATTGCCGGACTGGAACGGCAGATGCAGGTGGTGCGCAATATGGGTAGAACCCGCCATCGTATCGAGCAATTCGCGGGTGCAGTCTTTCGGGTGGCTCGTCATAAAGCGGATGCGGTAATCGCCGGGGACCTCGTCGAGCATACGCAGAAGCTGCGCGAAATTGACGCCGTAGTCCGGCTTTTTGCCGTAGGAATTGACGTTTTGTCCCAAAAGCGTGATGTCCTTATAGCCGGCCTCCACAAGGCCGCGAAACTCCGAAAGCACCGCCTGCGGATTTCTGGAACGCTCGCGGCCGCGGACGTACGGCACGATGCAGTAGGAACAGAAATTGTCGCAGCCGTACATGACCGAAAGCCACGCCTTAAAGCGGCCCTCGCGGCGGATGGGCAGGCCCTCGGGCACTTCGCCCGTTTCCCCGCCGCGTGCAAACACGCGCTCGTGCTGGGTCACGCACGTAAACAAAAGCTTCGGGAAATTCGGGATCTGGTGCGGGCCGAAAACGAGGCTGACGTATGGATAGCTTTTTTTGATGCGCTCGGCGACGTGTTCCTGCTCCATCATGCAGCCGCACAGAATGATAAGGACTTCCGGGCAGCGGCGCTTCAGATTTTTAAGTGCGCCGACATTCCCGAACACGCGGTCTTCCGCATGCTCGCGGATGGCGCACGTATTAAACAGGATTAAATCCGCCTGCTCGGCGTCCTGCGTGAAGGCAAACCCCATTTGCAGCAGCATGCCCTGGATGTGTTCGCTGTCGGCGACATTTTGCTGACAGCCATATGTGTGCACGAATGCAAGCGGGACTTCGCCGCGCTTGCGTGTTTTGAAAATCTGCCGCAGCTGCTCGATCGTCTGGCGATCGGTCCCGGCGGCCGAAAATAGGCTTTCTGACACCCGCGCTTCCTCCTGTGTTCCATTTAGTCGGTATCTAAAGGATTATAGCACATTCTGCGCGTTCGGGCAAGGCAGGCAAAAGGAGATGGGCAAAAGAGGCAGGGAAAGCGTTTGTACGGCGAGTCTCTTGCAAAAATCTGCCTGACGGTTTAAAATATGAAAAAATATAGTCTTTTTGTTTTGATTTCTGGGAGACCCGCGCAAAACGCCTGCTGTTTACCGAATGTCCTGGATTCCGCGCAGCAGGGAAAGGCTGAAATCTTTCGCAAAGGAGCATCTCTGGAATGGAACCGAATCAGGAGTATTTGGAACTTCTGGCTGAAAGTTATCCGACGCAGGCGCAGGCCGCGGCGGAGATCATCAACCTCAACGCGATCTGCTGCCTGCCGAAAGGCACGGAATACTTCTTCAGCGATCTGCACGGGGAATATGAAGCGTTTGTCTATTTATTGAACAGTGCTTCCGGTATTATCCGGGACAAAATCGAGACCCTGTTCGCGCGTTCCGTACGCGAAGAAGAGCGCGCACAGCTGGCAATGCTGATTTACAGCCCGACGGAGATGCTGCGCAAGATGCGCCGGGAGCGCACGCCGGAGGAACTGACCGACTGGTACAGCGTGACGATCTACCGGCTGGTGCAGGTGTGCAAGGCCGTCTCCTCCAAATACACGCGCTCGAAAGTCCGCAAAAAGATGCCCGCAAACTTTGCGTACATCATCGACGAACTGCTGCACGCGGACACGGAGGAAAACAAGGACAGCTATTACGGGGAAATCATCCATTCGATCGTACAGACCGGCATGGCGCGGCCGTTTGTGGAGGCATTTTGCAAATTGATCCGCGCGTGCAGCATCGACCGGCTGCACATCATCGGCGATATCTTCGACCGCGGCCCGCACGCGGATATTATTTTGAATGAACTGATGCAGTTTCACGACGTGGACATCGAATGGGGCAATCATGACATTTACTGGATGGGCGCTGCGATGGGAAATCCGGCATGTGTCGCGAACGCGATCCGCTTAGGGATTAGTTACAACACGTTTGACCAATTGGAAGACGGCTACGGCATCAACCTGCGGCCGCTGTGCATGTTTGCGTCGCGCGTATATGCAGACGACCCGTGCGAAGCATTTTTGCCGCACATCCTGGATGAAAACACGTACGACCCGGTGGACATCTCGCTGGCGGCCAAGATGCACAAGGCGATCGCGGTGATCCAGTTTAAGCTCGAAGGCCAGCTTGTGCTGCGGCATCCGGAATACGAGATGGAGAGCCGCGCCATCCTGCGGACCATAAACTTTGAAGACGGCACCGTCGAAGTTGATGGAAAGCGCTATCCGCTAAAGGACACGTCGTTCCCAACCGTAGATCCCGAAGACCCGTTAAAGCTAAGTGACGAGGAGGAGGACCTGATTCAGACGCTCGCGATGTCGTTCCAGCACAGCGCGCTTTTACAGACGCATGTGCGGTTTTTAATCTCGCACGGAAGCATGTACCGCTGTGTCAACGGCAACCTCTTATATCACGGGTGCATCCCGATGCAGGCCGACGGGACCTTCGCGCAGATTGAACTGTTTGGGGAAACGCTTTCCGGCAAGGCGTATCTGGATGCAATCAACGAAAAAGTCCACAGTATTTACTTTATGGACCCGAACACGCCGCGGCGCGCACAGGAAGCCGATTTCCTGTGGTATTTGTGGTGCGGCCCGAATTCGCCGCTGTTCGGAAAAAGCAAGCTCTCGGCATTTGAGCGGTATTTCCTGGAAACGGAAGAGACGCACCGGGAGATTTACAACGACTACTATGTGCAGGTGGAAAGCCGCGAGACATGCGCCCGCATTTTGGAAGAATTCGGGCTTGACCCCGCACATTCGCACATCGTCAACGGGCACGTGCCCGTGAAGATCCGACAGGGCGAGCACCCGGTCAAGGGCGGCGGGCTTTTGTACATGATTGACGGCGGCATGTCGAAATCGTACCAGAGCCAGACGGGCATTGGCGGCTATACGCTGATCTACAATTCCCACCACTTAGCACTCGCCCAGCACAAACCGTTCGCGGCGGCCAAACAGAACTTAGCCGACAACGCACCGACGGTGCAGGTCGTGGAGCCGATGCAGCAGCGCGTGCTGGTAGGCGACACGGACACGGGCAAGGCACTGAAAAAGCGCATCGCGGCTTTGCAGCGCCTGCTGGAAGCGTACCGCAGCGGCACGGTTGCGGAGCGCCGATGAGCCGGGGCGTTTTGCGGGCGCGGCCGCTTCTCCCCCGCACAAAGCCGGAAGGTACACTCGTTTCGGCGGTACAGCGGCCAAAGCAGCGCATCCTGCTTTTGGATACGCTGCGCGGGCTCGCGCTTTTAAATATGCTTCTCTACCACTTCCTTTATGACTTAGTCTCCTTTAACGGCGTGGACCTGCCGTGGTATCACGACACGCCGGGGTACATTTGGGAACAGTACATCTGCTGGAGCTTTATCCTACTTGCGGGGATCTCCCTGCACTTTTCGCGCCACCCGGTGCGCCACGGGCTTCTGACGTTCGGCTGCGGGGCGGTGGTATCGCTCGTGACGGCCGTCGCGACGCCGGGAGACGCCGTCCACTTTGGGGTGCTGACGCTTCTGGGCAGCGCGATGCTGCTTGCTTCTGCACTCCGGCCGGTGCTGCGGCGAATCCCCGCGGCGGCGGGCTGCATCGTCAGCGGCCTGTTGTTCGTGCTGACAAAGGCGGTGCCGTCGGGCGGGTTTGGCATATTGAATTTCATGCACTGGCCGCTGCCGGACGCGTGCTATACGGTGTACTGGCTGTATCCGCTCGGATTCCCCACGCCGCTGTTTGCTTCGAGCGACTATTTCCCGCTTCTGCCGTGGTTTTTCCTGTTTCTTACCGGCTTTTTCCTGTGGGAATGGGGCGGCAAAGCGCTCGCCGGGACCCGGGCGGCCGGCTTTCGGATCCCGGCCGTCACCCCCCTCGGGCAGCATACGCTGTGGATTTACATGGTACACCAGCCCCTGCTTTATGGGCTCTCGATGCTGCTTTTATAAAGGCGGCGCCTGATGCCTCCCCTTGCGGGGATGCACATTTGGGTGTATACTCAAGTCGTGTCAAAAAGGAGGGACGCGTACAATGAAAGTAGGCATTGTGGACGCAGGCGGCGGCCTGCGCGGAATCTATGCGGCGGGCGTGCTCGACTTCTGCATCGAACAGGGCCTGCAATTTTCGTGCTGCATCGGCGTCTCGGCCGGCAGCGCCAACATGGCCGCTTACCTGGCCGGACAAAAGGGGCGCAATTACCGGTATTACACCGAATACTCCCAGCGCAGCGCTTATATGGGGCTCGGGCAGTTTTTGCGCACGGGCTCGTACATTAACCTCGATTACGTTTACGGCACTTTGAGCAATTCGGACGGCGAAGACCCGCTCGATTACGAAAGCATGCAGAAAAATCCGGGCGAGCTGTACGTCGTCGCGACGGAGGCCGAGACGGGGCGCGTCAAATATTTTTCGAAAGACGAACTAAAAAAGGATGACTACCGGGCCTTTATGGCCTCCTCGTGCATTCCGGCCATCAACCGACCGTATGTAATCGACGGGGTGCCCTACTTTGACGGCGCTTTGTCCGACCCGGTGCCGGTGCAAAAGGCGCTGGACTTGGGCTGTGAGCGTGTGGTCGTCCTGCTCTCGCGCCCGTGCGACGCGCCGCGCAAGCCCGGGACCGACCCGCTTCTGGCAAGGCTTGTGCGCCGCAAATACCCAAAAGCGGCCGAAAACCTTCTGAAGCGCGCCGGGCGGTATAACGCAAGCCTCGACCTTGCGCGGAAGCTCAGCAAAGAAGGGCGGGCGATCATTCTGGCGCCAAAAGACATCGAAGGGGCCGGGACCCTCTCGAAAAACAAAGGCGCGCTATTGCGGCTGTACCGTTTCGGGCTGGAAGACGGCGAAAAACTGCTCCCGTTTCTCAAAAACGAATCTGGCATTCATTAAAAGCCGGGACCTTTCGAAAAAAAGGCCCGGCCTTTTTTGCGCCGCTTTTTTAAAACACGGTACGGCGGAAAATGTGGGGATCTTGGTGGCTGTGGGATTCTCCGTTTTTGAAAATTTGAAGTTTTTTTCGTCCCGGCCGTCAGATTTTCCGATAGAAAAAGAAATCGAATTGTGTAGCCATTTTACAATTCTGTTCCCGAAAGGTTCCTCTTATTTCTAATTTCTTGTATAAATTTTGTGCAAAACAGCGCCGAATCCTCATAAAAAGCAGAGAAGTTCAGCATTTTAGAATGGATTTGCACAGGATTTCTGGAAACGCATTGACGGACGGAAAAACCGTGTGTATAATGGGGGTATGCATGTATACGACTGCAAAGATGCAAAACCCAGTTTGCTTCCTGCACAGCGGCAGGAGCGCTTTTTCCGAAAGGAGCCCAGAGCTTATGAACGGACCGGAAAAGAAAGGGAACCAAACGGCTCCCCTTTACGATGCTTCCTTTGAACACGACGCCTGCGGCATTGGCGCAGTGGTCGACATCAAGGGCCGCAAGACACACAAGACCGTCGATGACGCACTGAAGATCGTGGAAAAGCTGGAACACCGCGCCGGCAAAGACGCGGAAGGCAAGACCGGCGACGGCGTCGGCATCCTCTTACAGATCTCGCACCGCTTCTTCTCGAAAGCGGCCGAGCAGGCAGGGTTTTCCCTGCCCGGCGAACGCGACTATGGCATTGGCATGTTCTTTTTCCCGCAGGACACGCTCAAGCGCAGCCAGGCCAAAAAGCTGTTTGAGATCATCATTCAAAAAGAGGGCATGGAATTTTTAGGCTGGCGCACGGTGCCGGTCAAGCCCTCGATCCTCGGCACGAAGGCGCGCGATAAGATGCCTTATATTGAACAGGGCTTTGTGCTGCGCCCGAAGGGGGCGCGCCGCGGGCTCGACTTTGACCGCAGGCTGTACGTTGCGCGGCGCGTGTTTGAGCAGTCGAGCGTCGACACGTACGTGGCCTCGCTGTCGAGCCGCACGATTGTCTACAAAGGCATGTTCTTAGTCAACCAGCTGCGCAAGTTCTATCCGGACCTGCAGTCGGAGGACTACGAGTCCGCCATCGCGACCGTGCACTCCCGCTTCTCGACGAATACGCAGCCTTCGTGGGAACGTGCGCATCCGAACCGGATTATCCTGCACAACGGTGAAATCAACACGATCCGCGGCAATATCGACCGCATGATGGCGCGTGAAGAGACGATGTCCTGCCGGGCGCTCGCAAACGACATGGACAAGATCTTCCCGGTCGTTGCGTCCGGTGATTCCGACTCTGCGACGCTCGATAAGACGCTGGAATTCTTAATGATGTCCGGCATGGATCTGCCGCTGGCGGTGATGATCTGCATTCCGGAACCGTGGCAGAAGAACACGGCGATTCCGTATAAGAACCGCGACCTTTACCAATACTATTCGATCTTGATGGAGCCGTGGGACGGCCCGGCGGCGATTTTGTTCTCCGACGGCGACTGCCTGGGTGCGGTGCTCGACCGCAACGGCCTGCGTCCGTCGCGTTACTACGTGACGAAGGACGGAAGGCTGATCCTCTCGTCGGAGGTCGGCGTATTGGACATCCCGCCGGAGAACATCGCGCAGAAATCGCGTTTGGAACCCGGCAAGATGCTGCTGGTGGATACGGTGGAAGGGCGCATCGTCGAGGACAGTGAACTGAAGGCCCGCTATGCGGCAAGAAAGCCCTATGGCGAATGGCTGGACCAGAACCTGGTGCGCCTGCGCGATCTGCCGATCCCGAACCGCAAGGTGCCCACGTACTCGAGCGAGGAACTGCCGAAGATCCAGAAGGCGTTCGGCTACACGTATGAGGACGTGCAGGGGTCTATCCTGCCGATGGCAAACACCGGCGCGGAACCGACGGCCTCGATGGGCATTGATATCCCGCTGGCGGTGCTCTCGCACCACGACCAGCCGCTGTTTAACTACTTTAAGCAATTGTTCGCGCAGGTCACGAACCCGCCGATCGACGCAATCCGCGAAGAGATTGTCACGGATACGACCGTGTACCTGGGCGATAACGGCAATCTACTCGAAGAGAAGGCCGAAAACTGCCGCGTCCTGCAGGTGCACAACCCGATTTTGACCTCGACGGACTTAATGAAAATCCGCTCGCTGAAAAAGCGCGGCTTCTGCGTCGAGACGGTTTCGATTCTCTATTATAAGAATATGCCGCTAAAGCGCGCGCTCGACAAGCTGTTTGTTTCCGTGGACCGCGCGTACCGCAACGGGGCCAACATCATCATCCTGTCCGACCGCGGCGTCGATGAAAACCACGTGGCGATCCCGTCGCTGCTGGCGGTGTCCGCGATCGAGCAGTATCTGATCCGCACAAAGAAGCGCACGGCGGTCTCCATTGTGCTCGAATCGGCCGAACCGCGCGACGTGCACCATTTTGCAACGCTTCTGGGCTATGGCGCACGCGCGATTAACCCCTACCTCGCACACGAGACGATCGGGCAGCTCATCGAATCCGGACAGCTCGACAAGGATTACTACGCGGCGGTGGACGACTATAACGCCGCCATCCTGCACGGCATCGTCAAGATTGCGTCGAAGATGGGCATTTCGACGATTCAATCGTACCAGTCCTCGCAGATCTTTGAGGCGGTCGGCATCAACCACGAAGTCATCGACGAATATTTCACCAATACGGTTTCGCGCGTAGAAGGCATCGGCTTAAAGGAAATTGAAGCGCTGGTGGACCACAACCACACGAAGGCCTTTGACCCGCTGGGGCTTGCGACGGATTCGACGCTCGACTCTTTGGGCTATCACAAGGAGCGTTCCGGGCAGGAGGATCACCTGTACAACCCGCGCACAATCCACACGCTGCAGGAAGCGACGCGCCGGGGTGATTACGCGCTGTTTAAAGAATATACGGCCTTAGTGGATGACGAGAATAACCCGCACACGCTGCGCGGCCTGCTCGACATGCGCTACGCCAAGGAGCCGATTCCGATCGAGGAAGTGGAAAGCGTCGATTCGATCGTCAAACGCTTTAAGACGGGCGCGATGAGCTACGGTTCGATTTCCAAGGAAGCGCACGAGTGCATGGCGGAAGCCATGAACATGCTCGGCGGCAAGTCAAACTCCGGCGAAGGCGGCGAGGAGCGCGACCGTCTGGGCACCTCGCGCAATTCCGCCATTAAGCAGGTGGCGTCGGGCCGCTTCGGCGTGACGAGCGAATATCTGCTTTCGGCCAAGGAAATTCAGATCAAAATGGCACAGGGCGCAAAGCCCGGCGAGGGCGGCCATCTGCCCGGCAAGAAAGTCTATCCGTGGATTGCGAAGACACGCTATTCGACGCCGGGGGTTTCGCTGATCTCTCCCCCGCCGCACCATGACATTTACTCGATTGAGGACTTGGCGCAGCTGATTTACGACTTAAAGAACGCGAACCGCCAGGCACGCATTTCCGTCAAGCTCGTCTCGGAAGCGGGCGTCGGCACGATTGCGTCCGGCGTTGCGAAGGCCGGCGCGCAGGTTGTGCTGATCTCGGGCCACGACGGCGGCACGGGCGCCGCGCCGCGCACATCGATTCAAAACGCCGGTTTGCCGTGGGAGCTGGGCCTTGCGGAGACACACCAGACGCTGATTCAAAACGGCCTGCGTTCGCGCGTGATCCTCGAGACGGACGGCAAGCTCATGAGCGGCCGCGACGTCGCGATCGCGTGCATGCTGGGCGCGGAGGAATTCGGCTTTGCAACGGCGCCGCTTGTGACGATGGGCTGTGTGATGATGCGCGTATGCAATCTCGACACGTGCCCGGTGGGCATTGCGACGCAGAATCCGGAGCTGCGCAAGCGTTTCCGCGGCAAGCCCGAATACGTCGCGAACTTCATGCGCTTCATCGCACAGGACCTGCGCGAGCATATGGCGAAATTGGGCGTACACACGGTCGAAGAGCTCGTCGGCCGGACGGACTTGTTGAAGGTGCGCGAGCACGCCGTCAATGAGCGCGCGAAGCTCGTGGACCTGTCGGGCATCCTCGATAACCCGTACACGGACGCGAAGCAGTACAAGGTCCACTTTGACCCGAAGGACATCTACGACTTCCAGCTGCAGAAGACGGTGGATTTGCGGGTGCTCGAAAAGGAACTCGCGCCTGCTTTGAAGGCCGGCGAACACGCGGAGGCGACGATCCACGTCTCCAGCACGGACCGCACGGTGGGCACGATCCTCGGCAGCGACATCACGCGCCGCTTTGGCGACGGCCTGCCGGAAGACACGTTCGTCATCCACTGCCAGGGCGGCGGCGGACAATCCTTCGGCGCGTTCATCCCGAAGGGGCTCACGCTGCACCTCGAGGGCGACTCGAACGACTACCTCGGCAAGGGCCTTTCCGGCGGCAAGCTGATTGTGACACCGCCGAAGGGCGTGACCTTTGACCCGGGCGAGAACATCTTAATCGGCAACGTGGCGCTGTACGGCGCGACCTCCGGCAAGGCATTTCTGCGCGGCGTGGCCGGCGAACGCTTCTGCGTGCGCAATTCCGGCGCGACGGCCGTCGTGGAAGGCGTGGGCGACCATGGCTGCGAATACATGACCGGCGGCCGGGTAGCCGTGCTCGGGCGCACGGGCAAGAACTTTGCGGCCGGCATGAGCGGCGGCATCGCGTACGTCTGGGACCGCGACCGCGACCTGTATTTGAAGCTCAATAAGGAGCTCGTCTCGATGGAACCGGTAGAGGAAAAGCACGATGTACAGGAACTCAAGCAGATGATCACCGAACACGTCGAAGCGACCGGCTCTACGCGCGGGCAGTACTTGCTCTCGCACTTTGAAGAGGAACTGCCGAACTTTAAGAAGATCCTGCCCCACGATTATGCGCGCATGCTGCATGCAATCGGGCAATACGAAGAAAAAGGGATGAGCCGGGAGCAGGCGGAGATGGAGGCCTTCTACGCCGCCGTAAACAAAAAGGAGCGTGTCTAACATGGGAAAGCCGAGTGGATTTCTGGAATTCGAGCGGATCAATGAGCCGGGGCAGGCGCCTTTGGAGCGCATCCGGCATTGGGATGAATTTCATGTCTCGCTGCCGGAAGAGCTCAGGCGGGAACAGGGCGCGCGCTGCATGGCGTGCGGGGTACCCTACTGCCAGTCCGGCATGGTGCTCGGGCGCGGCGTATCCGGCTGCCCGCTGCACAATCTCATTCCGGAATGGAACGACCTGATCTATCACGGCAATACGGAGCTTGCGTTACAGCGGCTTTTAAAGACGAACAATTTCCCGGAATTTACCGGACGGGTCTGCCCGGCGCTGTGCGAAGCTGCGTGCACATGCGGCTTAAACGGCGACCCGGTGACGATTCGTGAAAATGAGCTGGAAACGGTGGAAGCGGGCTTTGCGGAAGGGTATTTAAAACCGCAGCCGCCCACGACAAAGAGCGGCAAGCGCGTGGCGATTGTGGGCTCGGGCCCTGCGGGCCTGGCCTGCGCCGAACAGCTCAACCGCCGCGGGCATGCGGTGACGGTTTATGAGCGGGACGACCGTCCCGGCGGGCTTTTGATGTACGGCATCCCGAACATGAAGCTCGAAAAGCAGATCGTCGACCGGCGCATCCAATTCATGCGTGACGAAGGCATTTCGTTTATCACGCAGGCGGATGTGGGCAAAAATTATGATCCGAAAAAGCTCTTGTCGGAAAACGACGCGGTGGTTTTGTGCTGCGGCGCCAAAAAGCCGCGCGACCTTGCGGTGAAAAACCGGGGCGCAAAGGGCGTGTATTTTGCGGTGGATTTCCTCTCGCAGAACACCAAGAGCCTTTTGGACTCCGGATTTGCGGATCACCAGTATGTCGACCCGCAGGGGAAAAATGTCGTGGTCGTCGGCGGCGGCGACACGGGCAACGACTGCGTAGGCACTTGCATCCGCCACGGCTGCAAATCGGTCGTGCAGCTGGAAATGATGCCGAAAGCGCCCGACGCGCGCACGCCGGACAACCCGTGGCCCGAATGGCCGCGCATTTGCAAGACGGACTACGGCCAGCAGGAGGCCATCGCCGTGTTTGGCGCCGACCCGCGGCTGTATTCGACGACGGCAACGGAACTGCTCACGGACAAGGACGGCACTTTGACGGGGGTCAAAGTTGTGAAGCTCTCGCCCGACTTAAAGCCCATCGCAGGGACGGAACAGGTGCTGCCGTGCGAACTTCTGATCATTGCGGCGGGTTTCCTGGGCTGCCAGGAATACACCGCAAAGGCGTTTGGCGTAACGCTGACGAAGCGCAATGTGGTGGAGACGCAGCCCGACGCTTACGCGACGAATGTACCCGGCGTATTCACGGCCGGCGACATGCACCGCGGGCAATCGCTCGTTGTCTGGGCGATCGCGGAAGGGCGCCGTGCCGCGCGGGCGGTGGATGAATATTTGATGGGATATTCGAATCTGCCCGAATAAATCAAAAAATAAAAAAAGGCCATGCTGCAGGCATTGCTGCGGCATGGCCTTTTTGTATGGATGGGAAAAGATTTTATGGCGATGTCGAAAGGCCGGCGCACTTTACGCGTGCGCAGGCGGAAACAAACGCATCGGAAAGCCCCGGCGCGGCGGGAAAATAGAGATGGGCGAAACTCGCAAACAGGTTTTTGCGCGCAAACCCGCATCGCCACGTGCGGCCATCGGGTTTCTCGAGCAGAAAATCTTCGCCGCGCTGGGGGGTATCCCAATAATGAAAGCAATGTACCGGAATGTGCTCGCCTTTTGAAAGCAGAAACGAATCCATCTGTGCTTCCAAACGCGCATAGCCAAAGCGGCGCAGTCCCACACGGCGGCTTTCACCGGGCAAAACGCCCACCATGGGAAAGCAGGCGCCGGACGCATCCTGCAGGGAATCGAGCAAATAGAGGTAGCCGCCGCATTCGGCAAGTGTTGGCAGGCCGGCGCGCACAGCCCGCGCGACCGACGCGCGCATGGAGCCATTTTCCGAAAGGGCACGTGCGTGCAGTTCCGGCCAACCGCCGCCGAGGTATAGGCCCTGACAGTCAGCGGGCAGGGCTTCGTCGTACAGGGGGCTGAAAAAGCAGAGCTGCGCGCCGCTTTGGCGCAGAAGCCGCAGATTTTCGTCATAGAGGAAGCAGAAGGCTTCATCGCGCGCGACGGCAAGGCGCACCCGGGCCGGCGGCCGTTCGGCTTGATCAAAAAACGGCGGGACAGAAAGCGGCGGGGCACTTTCCGCGATTTGCAAAAGCAGCGGCAGGTCGACGGTCTTTGCACATTGGGCACCGAGTGCTTCCAGCGCTTCGGAGAATGCCGGCCGTTCTTTTGGCGGGACGAGGCCGAGGTAGCGGCTTTCGAACGCGCTGGCAGGCATTGGCGGCAGATATCCCGCGACGGGCAGGCCGGTTTCTTTCTCGAGCGCGGGTTTCAAACGCGCGTAGGCCGCGGGCGTACAGTCGTTCAAAAACAGCGCCTTTATAAAACTCGGCGAGCGGAACGTAGAGAAGCCGCGCACCTTTGCCGCCAAAGACAAGGCCTCCCCTTTCGCGCGCAGCACGAGCACCGCCGGCGTCCGGGTCGCGCGCGCGACCGCATAGGCGCTGCCTGCCTCCGTCATGGCGGCGCCGTCGTAATACCCCATGGCGCCCTCCAGGACCGTCACGCCGGCGTGCTGGGCCTGAAACGCGAGCAGGCGGCGGACCGTTTCCTCCGAGGAGAGATAGAGGTCGAGGTTCAGGCTGGGAACCCCCAAAACGGCGCGGTGGAACATGGGGTCGATATAATCCGGGCCGCATTTGCAGGAAGCCGGGGAAAGGCCCCGGGCCTTCCACGCCTGCAGCAGGGCGCAGACGGCCGTCGTCTTCCCCGCCCCGCTCTCCATTGCCGTCAAAAGCAGGCGCGCATTAGCCACGGTCTTCCTCCCGCTCCAAGAGCAGCACACTTAAAGGGGCAAAGGATTGCCCGCAAAGCGCCGCCGCGGTGCCGGCCGTCACACGCTGCTCGGGATAGGAAAGCGCCTCGCCGACGGCGGCGCGGGCATTTGCAAAGCCGCCGTCACAGGCGGCCTGCAAAAGGCGGTGGACGCCGCCCTCCCCACCGGTCAAAAAGAAGACCGCGGCGTGCAGGCGCAGCTGCGCCGCAGGGTCACACGCGATGCCGTGCGCACTGACGAGGTGCCACGCCTGCCACGGGCGGCCGAGTGCCGCCGCAAAGCAGGCAACGCTCGGGACACCGGCGATGGAACGAACGGCATATCCCGCCTCCTGCAAAGCCGCCCGCAGACGGGCCGCGCCGCTGTAAAATCCGACGTCGCCGCTCAAAAGCACGCACGGGGCTTTCCACTCCGGATGTGCACGCAGGGCTTTGAAAACGGGCTCCGGCAGATAACAATCCTGCCGCGCACCCGGGCAAAAGGCGGCAAGTGTCTTTAATAAACGCGGCGCGCCGAACACGACATCGGCTTTTTGCAGGGCCAAAAGCCCCTCCCCGGTCAATCCGCCGGGGCCGCCGGGGCCTGCGCCGATCAATGTGATTTGCATGATGGATTCCTCCCGGTCATTGGTATCTGCAACTGCGAACGGGATAACGTCCGCAATCGTTCGAGAAGCTGTGCATAGGAAAGGCCTTGCTCTGCCGGACGGCGCAGCACCCAGAGCACAGCGCCGCAGGCTTTTGCCGCAGAAACTTTTTCAGAAAAGCCGCCCGCGGCGCCGCCTTCTTTCGTGACGAGGTGGCGGATTTGAAACTGCGAGAGCAGTGCGCGATTGAGCGCCTCGGAAAATGGCCCCTGCATGGCCACGATGTGCGAAGGGGGAATCTTTTCCCGCTCACAAATACAGAGCGCTTCGTGTGTCGGCAAAACCCGCACGTACAGCCGTTCGCGCGCGAGGGGCGCAAATGCCGGAAGCTCTTTGACGCCGGTCGTCAAGAAGACCGGGCCCTCCGTTTCAGCCAGGGCAGCGGCGGCTTTTTCGGCGGTTTCCAATACACGGGCATCCGCGGGCAGAGGGCTCTGCGGCCGGGCGAGGCGCAGGTACGGCACCGCAGCGTTCGCGGCGGCCGTTTGCAGATTCCGCGTGACCGCCTTCGCATAGGGATGCGTGGCATCGACCAGGACGTCGAAATTTTCCTGGCGCAAAAGGGCCTCGATCTGCGGCTCGTCGAGACGGCCCGTCAAAACGCGGACCTGAGAGGGCAGCAGCTGCGCGCCGTATGCCGTTGCGACGCTGGCCGTCACCTCCCAATCTTTCGAAAGTTCCTCGGCAAGACGGCGGCCCTCCGTGGTGCCGGCAAACAGCAACAGGCGTTTCATAGCGTGTATCCGCGCGGCGTGACGAGCTTTCCCTCGAAAATCCGCGTCTGGCTGTTGCCAATGTAGACGGTTGTGAACATGTCGGCGGCAAGATCGGAAAGGGCCGCGAACGTGCAGACGCCGCTTTCCTCCCCCTCCCGGCTGATGCGGCGGGCCCAGCCGCAAGGCGTCTGCGGCGCGCGGAATGGGGCAACCACTTCGCATGCGCGCTTTAAGTATCCTTTCCGGCTCCGGCTTTCCGGATTATACAGGCAGAGGACGAAATCGGCCTCCGCCGCCGCGCGCAGGCGCTGTACGATCGTCTGCCACGGCGTAAGGCGGTCGGACAGGGAAATGACGGCGAAATCATTCGTCAAGGGCGCGCCCAGCAGCGCGGCCCCGGCCGTTGCGGCCGTCACGCCGGGCACCACCTCGACGGCGACTTCCGGATACGCCGGCGCAAGCTGCAGCACAAGGCCGGCCATCCCATACACGCCGGGATCGCCGCTGCAGAGGAGAGCCACCGTCTTGCCGCTCTGCGCCTCCTGCAGCGCTTGGCGGCAGCGCTGTACTTCCCCGGTCATTTGGGTGGTATAGACGGGTTTTTGGGGAAAAAGCGGGCGAACAAGGTCGATATAGACCGTGTAGCCGCACAAAAGGTCGCTCGCTTCCAAAGCGCGGCGCGCCTGCGGGGTCAGCATCTCCTCCCCACCGGGGCCAATCCCCACAACGTAGACTTTCTGCATAGTTCCTCCTTCGCGGATGTTTTTTCAAGACGGCCAAAGCGGCATGCCTTTGAAAAAAAGCGGGATAAGAAAAAAGCCGCCTCTATTATAAGAGACGGCTTTGCTTTTTGAATCAGCGCAGGCACCAGGAAACGGCGACCGCCTGCGTCCCCAAATGGGTACTCAAAACCGGGCCGAGTTCCCGCTGCAGCAGTTCTGCCTGCGGGAAACGGCGGCGGACCATATGGGCAAGGCTTGCGGCAATCTGCGCGCTGCCAAACCCCTGGACCATCAGGCGTTTCGCGTTTTCGGGCACCATCTGCGTGAGCATCCGGACGCGTTCCGCACGGCCGCGCGTCTGGCCGCGCGTCACGATCGCGCCGCCTTCCAGCGTAAAGACCGGGCGGCGGTTTAAGATCGTATTGACGGATTGGCTCGTAAAATTGAGGCGGTGGCTGCGGCGAAGTGCACGCATATCCTCAACGGAGAACGCGACGCCGACCTCTTTTTCAATGGTGCGGAAACGGTCCGAGAGCTGGGAAAGCGACAGGCCGCGCAGGCTCTCCTCCCGCGTGCGCAACAGCGCAAAATACAGGGCGCCGGCCGTCAGATGAGAATCGAGTACCGTAATATGGGCATTGCCGAGCGCCCGCGCCGCCGTTACGGCACTCGTCCATGCACCGCTCAAGCGCGAGGAAAGCACGATGCACAAGACATCGCACCCCTGCGCCAAAAGCTGACGGAATGCCGTCGCAAACGCAGAGGGCGTACACTGGGCCGTTGCGTAACGGGAAGCACGGCTCAAGCGGTCCGTATAGCCCGGATTTTCGTCCGTATAATTTTCAAGATACGCTGTGCCATCTACCGTATAGCTGTGCGGGACAACACAGATGCCGAATTTTTCGGCCTCCGCGTGGGTCAAAGGGGCGGTGCTGTCGGTCACCAGGGCGATCATTCCTTAAACACCCCCATCTTGCGGAAACGGGCGTAGCGCTTTGCGCAGCGCTCCTCGCTCGTCATCGCTTCGAGCGCATCGAATTCCTCCGAAAGCTCGAGCGGCAGCGTGCGCCACAAGGCGTCCTGGTCGCTTTCCGGCAGAATGCGCTCGATCAGGCCGAGTTCCAGAAGGTCCTCCGGCACGCAGCGCAGGCTGTCGCTGGCCTCGCGGACCTTTTTGGAATCCTTCCACAGGATGCTTGCGCAGCCTTCGGGGCTGATGACCGCATAGTAGGCATTTTCGAGCATCCAAACCTGGTCCGCCACGGCAAGCGCGAGCGCGCCGCCGCTGCCGCCTTCCCCGATGAACACCGTGAGGATCGGCACTTTAAGCGTCATCATCTCGCACAGGTTTTCGGCAATAGCAAGGCCCTGGCCGCGCTCCTCCGCGCCGGTGCCGCAGAAGGCGCCGGACGTATCGACGAAGCACAGCACCGGACGGCCGAATTTCTCCGCCTGTTTCATCAGGCGCAGCGCCTTGCGATACCCTTCCGGGTGCGGGCTGCCGAAATTGCGGAACGTGCGCTCCTTCATCGTGTGGCCCTTTTCCTGGGCGATGACGGTGATGGGCTTGCCGCACAGGCGGCCCACGCCGGCCACGATGGCCGGGTCGTCGGCAAAGCGGCGGTCGCCGTGCATCTCAAAGAAATCGGTGACAACGTGGTTGACAAAGTCTAAGCCGGTCGGACGGCCGGATTTTCTTGAAAGCTGGATGCGCTTATAAGCTTCCATCGCTTCACGCCTCCTTCCTGTGCAGACGCAGCAGCTGCGCGAGCACCTTGCGCTGTTCCGGGCGCGGCACAATGCCGTCTAAGAACCCTTTTTCGAGCAGGAACTCCGCGCTTTGGAAACCCTTGGGCAGTTTTTGCCGCATGGTCTGCTCGATCACGCGCGGGCCGGCAAAACCGATCAGCGCGCCGGGCTCGGATAAGAGGATATCGCCCTCCATGGCAAAACTCGCCGTCACGCCGCCGGTCGTCGGGTTCGTCAGCACGGTGATATACAAAAGGCCCGCGTCGCTGTGGTACTTGACGGCGCCGCTCGTTTTTGCCATCTGCATCAAGGAAGTCGTGCCCTCCTGCATGCGGGCGCCGCCGGACAGCGTAAAGCCGATGACCGGCAGGCGCTCTTCTGTCGCGCGTTCAAACAGGCGCGTAATCTTCTCGCCGACGACGGAACCCATCGAGCCCATCATGAAGCGGCTGTCCATCGCGAAAATAGCGCAGGGCTCCCCTTCGATTGCCGCTTTGCCGGAAATGACCGATTCGTTTTCGCGGCTATTTAAACGGGCGCTCTTCAATTTGACGGCATAGCCCGGGAAATGCAGGAAATCCGTGCTGCGCAGGCCGGTATCCCATTCCTCGAAACTATTCTCGTCGCAGATCTTTAAAAGGTGCTTGCGGGCGGGGTATTTAAAATGGTACCCGCACGACGGGCACATCCACAGATTTGCCCGCATATCCGATGTAAAAATGGTCTTGCCGCAGCCGGGGCATTTCGTGCAGAGCTGGTCCGGAACCTGCGGCTGCTCGGTAAAACCGCTGCCGGCTGTAGCAACGCCCATGTTTTCCAGCTGGTTGCGGCTGGGCTTAAAGTTTGCGGACTTCAGCATCGTTATTCAGCCCCTCTCTTTTCCATAAAGTCGGTGGTATAGCTGCCGTCGAGGAAATCAGGGTCGGAAAGGATATCCATCTGCAAATCCGCAGTGTGCGTAACGCCCTCGATCACGAGTTCCGCCAGGGCGGCTTTCATCTTCCGCACGGCCTCCTCGCGCGTCGGCGCATGGACGATCAATTTCCCGAGCAGGGAATCGTAGTACGGCGGCACGGAATAATCCTGATACAGCGCCGTATCGAAACGCACCCACGGACCGCCCGGAATATGCAAGAGGCTAATGCGGCCGCAGCTGGGCATGAAATGATTTTCGGGGTCCTCCGCATTGATGCGGCACTCGATTGCGTGGCCGTTTAAGCGGATATCCTCCTGGTGAAACGGCAGTTCGATGCCGGCAGCGGCGCGAATCTGCCATTTGACAAGATCCAGGCCCGTGACAAATTCCGTGACGGGGTGTTCCACCTGCAGGCGGGTATTCATTTCCATGAAATAAAAGTTGCGATCGCTGTCGACCAAGAATTCAATGGTGCCGAGGCTCCGGTAATGGACGGCGTGGGCGGCTTTTGCGGCCGCATCCATCATCCGCGCGCGCATTTCCGGGGTGATGCAGCAAGCGGGGCTCTCTTCGAGCAGCTTTTGGTGTTTGCGCTGGATGGAGCACTCGCGCTCGCCCAAACAAACGACATTGTCGAAGTTATCACAGAGGATCTGCATTTCAATATGCTTGACGGGGTCGAGATACTTTTCGAGATAGCACGCGCCGTCGCCGAAAGCCGCCTCGGCCTCCTTGGAAGACGCCAAGAAGGCGGGCTCTAACTCCGCTTCCGTGTTGACAAGCCGGATTCCGCGGCCGCCGCCGCCCGCACGCGCCTTGACGAGAAGCGGAAAACCGATTTCCTTTGCCGCCTTTTTGGCCGCCTCGACATCGGGGACAATCTCGCTGCCGGGAACAACCGGCACGCCGGCCTCGCGCATTGTGCGCTTTGCGGCGTCTTTATCGCCGAGTTCCGAAATGAGCTTCGCGTCCGGGCCAATAAAATGGATGTGGCACTTCTCGCAAAGTTCGGCGAAGCGGGCATTTTCACTCAAAAGGCCATACCCCGGGTGAATCGCCTGCGCGCCCGTCTTGACGGCAGCGGAAAGAATCGACGGCATATTCAGATAGCTGTCCTGGACACGTGCCGGCCCAATGCAGACGCTCTCGTCCGCCAGGCTGACATGCAGGGCGTCGCGGTCCGCCTCGCTGAAGACGGCCACCGTGGCCACGCCCATCTCCTTACAGGCGCGGATGATGCGAACGGCAATCTCTCCGCGATTGGCAATCAGAATCTTGGAAAACAATGGGCCCACTCCTTTTTTCTTGCGGGAATCATCCGACCACCGCAAAACTTAAATCGCCGCTGACCACAAGTTTCCCGTTGACACTGCCCTTGCAGTGCGTAAAATAAAACGACTTGAAAACCCGCGTGACGGCACATTCCATCTCCAACGTATCCCCGGGCTTTACGGGGGTGCGGAATTTCACCTTATCGATCCCGGTAAAGTACGGGGTCTTGCCTTTGAGCTTATCGGCCAGCATCACGCAGCAAGTCTGGCCCATCATCTCGCACAGCACTACGCCGGGAACCGTTGGATTCCCCGGAAAATGCCCCTGCAAAAACCACTCGTCCCCGCGCACCGTATAGCGGCCGTGGGCGGTGCCGTCGGGCTGCAGCGACGCCTCATCGACAAGAAGCATCGGCTCGCGGTGCGGCAGGATCTCTTTGAGCTGTTCTCTATCCATCTTCCCTAAACCTTCCCTTTTAGACAATCTTAAACAGGCACTGGCCGTACTCGACGAGCTGGCCGTCCTCGACGCAGATGTCGACGATCTCGCCCGCCTGGGGGGATGTAAACTCGTTCATGAGCTTCATCGCTTCGATGATGCACAGCACCTGGCCCTTCTGCACATGGTCGCCGACCTTGACGTAGGGTTCCTCCTCCGGAGAAGGCGCGAGGTAAGCGGTGCCGACCATCGGGGATTTGATCTCGGTGATGTTATTAAAATCGACGACGCTGTCCTTCGCTGCGGGGGCTGGCTGCTGCGGCGCCGGTTCTGCCGGCGTTTCCGCGGCCGGGGTCGCCGTGCTGAGGGCTGCGGGGACCGGAATCGAAATCTGCGGCGCTGCGGGCGCAGAAACCACCTGTACTTCCTTTTTCAGGACGACGTGCTGGCCGTCGATCTCAACGTCGAGCTCCGTGAGGGCTTTGTCCTCCATCAGCTGGGCCAGCTCCTTGACTGCCTGCAAATCCATGACTCATGCCTCCCTGACTTTTCCGAAGACCAGGCAGCCGTTATGGCCGCCAAAGCCCAGGTTTGTCGAAATTGCGTTTTCTACATCCATATGGACGCTCTTGCCCGGCGTATAATCGAGGTCGCATGCGGGATCGGGCTCTGTCAGGCCGATCGTAGGCGGAATATCGCCGGTGTCGATTGCTTTCAGGCACGCGATGGCCTCCAAAGCGCCCGTTGCGCCCAGAAGGTGGCCCGTCATGCTCTTTGTCGAGCTGATCTTCACTTTGTAAGCGGCCTCACCGAACGCCTGCTTAAAGCCCTTCGTCTCCGTTGCGTCATTGAGCTGCGTGCTCGTGCCGTGGGCGTTGACGTAGGTATGCTCGTCTGGCGTGATGCCGGCCTCTTCGAGGGCCAGGCGGATGCAGCGGGTGATGCCCTCTGCCTCCGGCTCCGGCGCGGTAAAATGGTAGGCGTCGCCCGTATTCGCATAGCCCAGCACTTCGCCGTAAATCTTAGCGCCGCGGGCCTTGGCATGTTCATACTCTTCGAGAATCAAGATGGCTGCGCCCTCGCCGAGGACGAAGCCGCTGCGCCGCTTATCGAACGGAATGCTGGCGGTGGCAGGGTCGGGGTTCGTCGTCAGCGCTTTGCAGCTGGAGAAGCCCGCAACGGTCAACGGGACCAGCGCCGCCTCACTGCCGCCGGCAATCACGGCGTCGGCATAACCGTCGCGAATGCAGTGGAACGCTTCGCCGACGGTGTGGGTGCTCGTCGCACAGGCGGTGACAATCGGCACGCAGGGACCCTTGGCGCCCGTGCGCATCGAGATGACGCCGGCACCCATGTTGATAATCATGGCCGGGATCATATACGGGGAAACGTGTTTGCCGTTTTCCATGCTCGTATGATTCTCGAGCGTCGTGGTAATGCCGCCGATGCCGCTGCCGAGATAAACGCCCAGGCGCTCCGGGGCGATATGATCCTTAATGCCGCTGTCGGCCATGGCCTGTTCCGCTGCGGCCACCGCATACTGGGTAAACAAGTCGTTTTTCCGCAGATCGGATTTTGAAAAATATTGAAGCGGATCGAAGTCCTTGACTTCCGCCGCGATATGGACCTTTAAGTTGGACGAATCAAAGCGGGTGATGGGCCCGATGCCGTTTTTGCCGGCGACGAGGTTTTCCCATGTCTGCTCGACCGTATTTCCCACGGGCGTTACGGCGCCCATACCGGTCACTACTACTCTGCGCATCCTGCACAACATCCTTTCTTACATGCCCAGGCCGCCATCCACGCGCAGGACGACGCCTGTAATATAAGCGGCTGCATCGCTCGCTAAAAAGGCAACCGCATGCGCCACATCCGTCACCTGGCCGACCCGGCCCATGGGAATGGTCTGCAACGTGGCATCCTTCGCCTTCTGGGTCATGGCGGCCGTCATGTCGGAGGCAATAAAGCCCGGTGCGACGGCATTGCAGGTGACGCCGCGGCCGGCGAGCTCCTTGGCCACGCTCTTTGTCAGGCCGATGATGCCCGCTTTTGCGGCGGAATAACTCGCCTGGCCGGCATTGCCATGCAGGCCCACGACGGAGGAAATATTCACGATGCGGCCGTAACGCTTCTTCATAAAATGGCGGTAGAGCGCCTGGGTCATATGAAACGCGCCTTTCAGGCTCGCGCCGAGCACGCGATCGAGGTCTTCCTCTTTCATAGAAAGCAGCAGACCGTCGCGCGTAACACCGGCGTTGTTGACGAGCACGTCGACGCCGCCAAAATCGGCGAGCACTTCGTCGACGGACTGCTTAACCTGCGCCAAATCCGAAACATCACACTGATAACTTTTTGCGCGTGCGCCCGCTTCGGTCAAAAGCGCGACAGATTCCTCTGCCGCGGCGGTGTTGCCCGCGTAAAAGATCGCCACATCCATCCCGGCCTGCGCCAGCTCCAGCGCGACCGCGCGGCCGATGCCGCGGCTGCCGCCCGTGACCAGGGCCGTCTTTTTCTGTTCACTCATGCGATTGTTCCTTTCCGTATTGCTTTCTTGAACGGTGCAGAAGGCTTATGCCTTGCACGCCGCGACGGCGTCCGACAGCATCTGGGCATCCTCGACGCGCAGAATTTTGGCGTCGGGGGCGATGCGCTTAACGAGGCCGGAAAGCGTTTTTCCGGGGCCGACTTCGATAAACGTGTCGAAACCGTCTTCCATCATCTGGGAGATGGTCTGCTGCCAGCGCACGGGGTTCTCCATCTGCCGCGCGAGCGTCGCCTTAAACGGCTCCGCATAGGGCTTCGAGGTGAAGTTTGCGTAAACCGGAATGCGCGGCTGATGCATTTCCATCTTCTCGAGGACAGCCTCGAGCGACGCGGAAGCCTCATGCATCAGCGGGGAATGGAAACCGCCGCCGACGGCCAGTTTTTTCGCGCGCCCGCCCGCCTCGGAAACGGCCTTGCAGAACGGGTCGATCTCCTCGCGCTCGCCGGCCGCAACGAGCTGGCCGGGGCAGTTATAATTGACCGGCCAAATGTGCTCGAACTTTGCGCAGATGGCCTCGACTTCTTCATTTTTGAGCTTTAAAACGGCGGCCATTGCGCCGGGGTGGCGGTCATTGGCCTGTTCCATCAAACGGCCGCGCTCGACGACGAGCGAGAAGCCCGCTTCGTCGGAAGCGAACGCGCCCGCAAACGTCAAAGCGGCCACTTCACCCAAAGAGAAGCCCGCGACGCCGTCGGCATGGACGCCCGCCTCTTCCAAGGCGCGCGCCGCCGCGAGGTCGACGCAGTAAACGCAGGGCTGGGTGTTGTGCGTCTGCGTAAGTTCTTCTTTTGTGCCGGAAAAGCACTGCGTGCTTGTACCCGGACGGACGGCGTCTGCGGTATCAAAAACCGCCTTGGCCGCCGCGCTGGCGTTGGACAGGGACTCGCCCATGCCGGGATACTGTGCGCCCTGGCCGGCAAACAGGAAGGCTACTTTACCCATTTTGCCGCCCCTTTCAGAAGCGCTTCGGCCTCTTCGCAGACGGAATGGACGATGTCCGCAGCGGGCTCTTCCTTCTTGACAAGGCCGGCAATCTGGCCCGCAAGGAAGCAGCCATTCTGCTCGTCGCCGTCAACGGCCGCATGGCGCAGGGAACCCGTGCCGAGGCGGTTGAGTTCCTCGACGGAGACATTTAAGTCCATCTCTTCCTTGGCAAAGGTGCGGCTGAAGTGGTTCTTCAGGCTGCGCACGGCGTCGCCCTGACGGCGGCCGGTCACGATTGTGTCGATGTCCTTTGCTTTCAAGACGCGCTTTTTATAATTCTCATGGACGTTGCACTCGTTGGCGACCAAAAACCGCGTGCCCATCTGCACGCCGCAGGCGCCGAGCATCAGTGCCGCCGCCATGCCGCGGCCGTCCGCGATGCCGCCGGCCGCGATGACCGGGATCTTCACGGCGTCGCAGACCTGCGGCACGAGCGCCATCGTCGTGCTCTCGCCGATGTGGCCGCCGCTTTCGCAGCCTTCCGCAACGACGGCAACCGCGCCCGCGCGCTCCATCATGCGCGCATACGCCACGCTCGCGATGACCGGGATAACCTGAATGCCGGCCTCCCGCCACGCGGCCATGTACTTGCCCGGGTTGCCCGCACCGGTCGTCAGCACGCGCACGCCTTCCTCCACAACGACCTTCGCAACCTGGTCGGCGTAGGGGCTCTGCAGCATGATGTTGACACCGAAGGGCTTATCGGTCAATTCCTTCGCCTTACGGATCTGTCCGCGGACCCATTCCCCATCTGCGTTCATCGCAGAAATGATACCCAGGCCGCCCGCGTTGCTGACCGCCGCCGCAAGGTCCGCGTCGGCAATCCACGCCATGCCGCCCTGGAATACCGGGTATTGAATTCCGAGGATCTCACAAATTGGGGATTGCAGCATGCTTATTCCTCCGTCTTGTCAATCAGATTGAGCAGATCCTGCACGGTCTTGAGCTGGGCATCTTCGGGGATCTCGACGCCGAATTCGTCTTCGCAGGCCATCATCATGTCCACGATGTCCAGAGAGTCAAAATCCAGAGACTCAAACGTCGTCTCAGGGGTCAGCGTGCCGGGCTCCAAATCGTCCTTGTATTCGCTGATGATCTTTTCGAGTCTTGCCAGAGTTTCAGAATTTGCCATGATTGTTTTCTCCTTTTTGCTTTGAATTGCAGTGCATATATGGTTTAAAAAATCGGACTAACAAAATTTTAATCGCGCGTCCATTCAAGGACGGCAGTGCCGCTTGTGAGCCCCGCGCCGAACGCGCAGAGCATCAGGATGTCCCCGCGGTGCAGGTGGCCCAAACGGGCTTCCTGGTCGAGGAGGATCGGCACCGACGCGGCGGACGTATTGGCCGTGCGGGCAATCGACGAGGGGACTTTTTCGGGCGGCAGGTGCAGCTTTTTGGAGGCCGCATCCATGATGCGCTGGTTTGCCTGATGCAAAAGCACATGATCCACCTTTTCAAAGGGGATGCCTGTCTCTTCGCTTGCGCGGCGCAGCTCCGCGGTGATCGTGCTGACGGCGAAGCGGTAAATTTCGCGGCCGTCCATCACGAGGCCGTGGGGCGGCTGCTCGTTTGTCTCAAACGGGCTTTCCCCCGGCGCATGGGGCACATGCAAAGCCAAGCTGCCCTTTGCGGTCAAATGCAGGTAGCGCAGGCTGTCGCCCTCCCCCAGCACGGCCGCGCCGGCGCCGTCGCCGAACAGCACGCAGGTGGAGCGGTCCTTCCAGTTTAACAGGCGGCTCAAGCCCTCGGCGGCCGCAACGAGCACATACTTTGCGCGCTTTCTTGCAAAGATGCCGTCGGCATAGTCGAGCCCATACAAGAAGCCGCTGCACGCCGCATTGACGTCCACAGCCGGGCAAGTAGCGCCCAGGCGCTCCTGGATCATGCAGGCAAGGCTTGGACTAATCCAGTCCCCGCCGACGGTCGGGCAGATGATATAGTCGAGTTCCTGCGGAGAAACGCCACTCATTTCCAGCGCACGCTGTGCTGCCGTAAACGTGATTTCCGTGACGGATTCGTCGGTAATCACATGCCGTTCGCGGATGCCGGTACGGGTGCGGATCCATTCGTCGCTCGTCTCCACAAGCTTGGCCATATCGTCGTTTGTCACAGTCTTTGCGGGCAGCGCGCTGCCCGTTCCAAGAATCGTAAAACTCAAGTTGTTCCCTCTTCTCAATGCAGTTCTTCGTCGAAAAATTGGTTGAGCTTGCGCACGCCGGAAAGCATCGCTTCCCGCTCCTGGCGCGTCAAGGATTTTGTGACCGCACGCACCATATGCCGGTGAAAATAGCGGTGGGCGGTCACGATCCGCGCGCCCTCGTGCGTGAGCACAACATGGACGACGCGGCCATCGGAAGGGCTGCGCTGTTTTTCCACGAACCCTTTGCGGCAGAGCTTGTTGACGGCCGCCGTGACGCTGGGCAGGCTGATGCCCTGGCTCGCGGAAAGGCAGCTGATCGTGCACGCCTGCCGCTGCTGCGCAACGGTCTCCATCAAATGCACTTCCCGGATAGAGACCTGATGCTTGGAGGTCGTGCGAAGCATCTGCTCCTCCAAGCGGTCGATCGAACCGTACGCCTTCACCAATAAGTCATTGAGTTCAGACTCAAACGCGGTGATGTCTACCGCCTCCCTTCCCTGCCTAGGCAAATACTTAGTTTAGCTAACTAAGTATACGGCGCGTCTCTGACGTTTGTCAAGATACACATTCTTGAAATTGGAAATTTTATTCCTGCCTGCTTTCTCTAAAAGCCGCGTGGATTTGATTTTTGGCGCCAATTTTGGAATGAATCAGGCGGGGTTTTCCGCTTTGATTTGGAGAAGGGACACAAAGTGTTGGCAGATTGGGGAAGGATTTTCTTCGGTCAATTGTAGCGGCTTTCGTACTCCTGAATCTTCGTGATATTCTGCCGCTCGATTTCGCTGAGTTCGCTTTCCGGCACCTGTTTGACTTTGGGCAATGCCTGATACCAAGGAAGCGAATAGAAATGGGAGCGGTAGGGTTCCGTTTGGAAATCGAAGCCGTGGCGGGCATAGATCTCGTTGCGGGCGAGGGCGAGCTGCTCTTTGGCCTGGCCGGAAAAGAGGACCGGCACAAAATCAAGCGTATTGAGCAGGCGCTCGCTGCTTTCGGGGAAGACGTCGCCCTCGTGGAGCGTGCTGCCGCCCGAGGAGGTGTTTGCGGAGGACGGGCGCGAGGAAGTCTGTTGCTGCACGGTTGGAACCGCGGTGGAGAGCATCACAAACGCCGTTTCGCGCGAAGCCGCGCTGCCGGTCTGTACGGACAGCTGGGCCGTGCCCGCCGGGGAAAACGTGCCGCTGATATTGAGGCGGCTGCCCAGCAGGGAAACGACGCCCTCTTCCGAAAGCGTACCGGAAAGCGGCGTACCGGAAAAGGAACCCTTCGGCACATAGGAGCCGGAAATTTCCCCGTCCGCACACTCGGCGATGACGAGGCTGTTGCCGGTCTCGTCGTTCCAAACGCCGGTGAGGTTCCACGTATCCACGGCCCAATTGGTCACACGCGGCCGGGAAAAGCCCGACGACGAATCCGCGGGAATGCCGATTTCCATATGGAGGGTCGCCATCGGTTTCGTGACGGTAAAGCGGTAAGTGATGCGGTCCGCGTAATTTTCGTCCGTACGGATGTCACTGATTTCCGATTCCGCGACGCGGAAGTCCGTAAAATTGCTCTGCCGGACCGCCGCGGCAAGCGCGGCGGCATCATAGCCGGCCGGCACGGACGAGGAAGCGGATGCCGCGCTCGAAGCCGCCATACTCTGGGTGGAATCGGGCGTCGCGTACAGGGTTTCCCAAGGCCATGCGCCGCTGCCCTGGTACCAGCCAAAGCACAGCCCAAACGCGGCGGCGGCCAAAACCAGGACCACCATCAGCACGACGAGCGGGCCGTGCGAGCGGCGCGGGGCTTCCTCCTCAAACGTCCAATCGGAAGGCGGCGGTGGCGTTGGCGCGGGGGGTGCCGGTTCGGGAGGCGGCGCAGGAGACACTGTAGACGGCGTCTGCGGCGTTTCGGGTGAAAGCGGGGCGCCGCAGTGCATACAGGTATTCGATTCGGCCGGATTGTCCCAGCCGCAGTTTGGACAGAGCATGTCCTCACCTCTTTCTTTGTGGAGGATGGTAAAAAGGGGTGCCTCCTACCCGCGGCTTGCGGCGGCGGATCAGCGCGAAGAGCGCAGAAAAGCATAGGGCCCCACAAAAGGCACCCGCCGCATCCAGGCAGACATCCGTCAAAGCAGAGGTGCGGGCAGCGGAAAAGTGCTGGTGCCATTCGTCGAACAGCGCGTACAAAACGGCTGTCGTTTCGGAAAAGAAGAATCGCCGAAAACGCTGCCCGGCGGCGCGAAAGACGGTCGAAAAGCCGCCGAACAACGTGCCGCCCAGCAGAAAATAAGCGCCGAAGTGCGCCGCTTTCCGCACCAGGCGGTTGGCATCCGCCAGCGGCAGTCCAAAAAGGCGCCGCAGCACAGATGCAAGGGGAAGGCTCAGCGCATCGCTTTCGGGGCCCGGCTGGGCGGAAAAGCCGAACAGGGCCAGCATGATGCATGCGGAAAGACCGAAAAAGAACAGGCGTTTGGAGAAAAGGCGGACAGAAAGCAAGCGATCCCTCCTCCTTTTTTCACAATTATACCATATCTTACGCCGCAAGAAAACCCCGTTTTTGTCTCCTTTGCAAAGGAGGGGCCGAAAGCATAGAAAAAGCCGGGCCCGCACGCGGGAAGAGCCCCGCTGTGGGTCCGGCTTTTTCCTTTTTCGGTTTCCGCTCTGCAAACGCGCGCCGCTTACAAAACCGCGTCGAGCATTTTGCGGTAGTCGTCAATCGGGTACGCGCCAACTTTCGTGTTGACGGCCTTCCCGTTTTTGAAGACATACACGGTCGGGATGCTCATGATGCCGTACTGGGCGGCGAGCTCCTGGTTGCGGTCCACGTCGACCTTCAAAACGGCGACGCGGCCGGCGTATTCTTCGGCCAGCTGTTCGATCACCGGTGCGAGCATCTTGCACGGGCCGCACCAGGTAGCCCAAAAATCGCACAGGACAACCGGATTCTGCTGGAGTGCCTGCTGCAGCGCGGCTGCGTTGGCGTGGATGACTTCTGCCATAAAAATAACCTCCTTGTGCCGGGGAATTATCCCTCGTACGTTTCTAAAGTTGCTTTGTTGATAACGACATCCGTCTCGGGTTTATCGTTGTCATCGACCGGGGTGGCGGCAATGGCGTCCACGACGTCCATGCCCTCATAGACCTGGCCGAACACGGTGTGGCCGCGCGGCGGGTCAAACGCATTGTAAGCGCCGTCGAGCGAAGGGTTGCCGCCCTGCTGTTCGTAAAGCGCTTTGTAGGTATCCGTCAGCTTTTCGGGGTTGAGGATGGTATACTGCTGGCGGGCAATCTGCGGCCAAAGGCTTTCGTCGATCTGCAGAAGCTGGTCATAAAGCGATTCATACTGCGCCCAGACACTGCTGTCGACGGGGCCGGCCTGGTTAATGAAGAACTGGCTGCCGTTGGTGTTCGCGCCGCTGTTGGCCATCGCGAGGGAACCGCGCAGATTGACGAGCGTCTCGCTGAACTCGTCTTCAAACGGCTCGCCCCAGATGCTCTCGCCGCCGGTACCGTCACCGTTCGGGTCACCGCCCTGAATCATAAAATCATCGATCACGCGGTGAAAGGTCAGGCCGTCGTAATATCCCTTTTCGATCAAACCCGTAAAATTCTCTACGGTTTTGGGTGCTTCCTCGGGGAAAAGACGAATTTTGATGGTGCCCATCGACGTATCGAGCACGGCCACCTGTTCGCCGGCCTTGGGCGGGTCGAGCTGGTAGCCAAGCGTCGGGCTCTGCGTTTCCGACGAGCCGCATCCTGCCGCCGCACAGGCAGCAGCCAGCACAAAGGCCGCCGCACAGATCCATTTGGAAAGACGCACATTCTCACATCCTTTCTCATGTGCTGTTTCTTCCCAGTTTACAAGAATCGCACGAAAAAAGCAACCCTTCCGCCCCTTCTTTTCCGCATGGCGCCGTCTGGCGGCGCATATATTGGGGATGTTCGACAGCGAAAAAAGGAGGTAGTGAAAATGGATGCATACACACCGGAAGGCTGGCGGCTGGAATCAAAGGAAAACCGCGCCGCATTAGAAAGCCCCAAATCCCTTCTCAAAGCGCAGCGGCAGGGAAAAATCCTCGAGGCTAAGGCGCTCGTCTGCGATAAAGCACACAATCTGTGGGTCAACTTAGGCTGCATGCAGGGGATGATCCCGCGCGAGGAAGGGGCGCTGGGGATCCGGGAAGGGACCGTGCGGGATATTGCGCTGCTCGCGCGTGTCAACCGGCCCGTCTGTTTTATCGTACAGGAAATCCGGGAATCCCCGGGGGAAAAGCCGCTTGCTATGCTCTCCAGGCGGGAAGCCCAGGCGCGCTGCCGGCGCGAAAAGCTCGACCGCGTGGTGCCGGGGGATGTGCTCGACGCGCGCATTACGCATTTGGAGGCTTTCGGCGCATTTGCCGACATCGGCTGCGGAATTGTCGCGCTGATGCCAATCGACATGATCAGCGTCTCACGCATTCACCACCCGCGCGACCGTTTCCGTGTAGGGATGGATATCCGCGCCGTGGTGCGCAGCACCGAAAACGGCCGCATCACCTTAAGCCAGCGGGAGCTGCTGGGCACGTGGCTTGAAAACGCCTCGCGCTTTTCGAGCGGTGAGACGGTGGCGGGGATTGTGCGCAGCGTAGAGCCGTACGGCACCTTCGTGGAACTCGCGCCGAATCTCGCGGGCCTTGCCGAAAAGCGCGAGGGCGTAACCCCCGGGCAGCAGGCGAGCGTATACATCAAAAGTATTTTGCCCGAACGCATGAAAATCAAACTGGTTCTGATCGAAACATTTCCGACATCGGAAACGCCGGCGCCGCCGCACTACTATTTTACGGGCAGCCACATGGACCGTTTCCTCTATTCGCCGCCGGGCTGCGTAAAGCATGTAGAAACCATCTTTACGCCCACACAGCCCACCGACCCTTAAACGCCCGGCAGAAACGACGCGGCGGAAAGCACGGCGCCGCAGAACTGGGCGCGGCGCTCCTGCTGCTGGGCGGCGGAAAGGGGTTTCCCGGCACGCTGCAGAAGCGTTGCCGGCTCCACCGCAAACAGAAGGCTGTCGAGCTGCTCGACGCGCACCCCGCCGATCTGGCCCGCACACACGCCCATGCGCACGCTGGCGTACAGGCGCAAAAACTCCGAAAATTCAAGCGCACGCGCACTGGCGAGCACAGCAAGTGCGCGGCCGACCGCGTCCTGGGCCTCTTCCGTCTGCAAAAAGGCCGTGCGGGCCTGGCGTTCGCGGGTGCACAGCTGGCCGGAAATGGAAAGCAGGTTTTTGACGGCATCCGCTTCGCTGATCCCAAACGAGATGCGGTTTGTCAGCTCATAGCAGGCGCCGGCAGGGTCGATGGCGCTGTCAAACAGGCCGCGCAGGGAAAAGCCGAGCTGTGCGACATCGCCGGAAAGCTGCTCGACCGCCCCGCCCTGCTGCAAGGCGGGCAAAAAGAGCAGCACCGACGGCTGCAGGCCCGTTCCCAGGGCGTCGAGGCGCTGGGTTAAATAGCCGAGCTGTGTGTGAAAGGCAAAGCGCAGCGTGCGGTCTAAGACCGTGTCGAGCGTGTTGACGCGGTTTAAAACGTCCGGCAGCGCACTGCCGGATGCGATGCCCTGCATACTGACGTGGTCGATGCCGTTTACAAGCACGCACAAGCTCTCGTCGTGCGTATAGAACACGGCGCGGCCCTGCGGCTCCGCGATGAATTCCGCCGAACAGAGCTGCCGTTCCACGAGGGAAACGGCCTGTCCGGGTTCCTGTTCGTCGAGGAACGCGGCCGTCCACGCAAGATCCGGCACCGCAGAGAGGGCTTTCTCTACGCGCAGGCAGACACGTTCCCGGTCCGACGCCGACATGCGCACGGGGAACGGCAGGTCCGAAAGGTTGCGCACCATGCGGATGCGGGACGCAAACACAACGTCGCGGTCAATGCCGGGCGCTTCATACCATTTATGCATCGGGGTCCCCCCCTCCTTCCAAGCGGCGCAGGCTCTCGTTTAAAAGGGCCTGCCGGCGTACGCGGTCGGACTGTTCGACGGCTTCGCGCAGGGCATCCTGCAGAACGGTCAATTCCATATTCTGCTGGGGCTGCGGCAGGTTCTCGCCGGGCATCTTTCCGCAGTGCACATCTGCACCGTAAATGTGCTGGAGCACCGGCTGCAGCTGCTCCCGGAACGTCTCGTAGCAGCGGGCGCAGCCGACCAGGCCCGTTCGTATGATGTCATCAAACGTTGCGCCGCACTGCGGGCAGTGTTCCACACCGGCAGGCGTTTCCTCCAAGCAATCGCTGAAAACGCTCCCGAAGCCGCGGTCGAGATGGGTCAGCAGCGACGTATAGCCGAGCCGCTGTGCACACACCGCGCACAGCGCCCGTTCGGTCAAGCGGCCGTTGACAATCGTTTTGATGCGGGTCGTGACCGGGCGCTCCCCGCAGCACTGACATAACATAAAGGGTCCCTCCCTGTTCAAAAATCCGTTCACACATTCCGGGAGCGCGCAATATACTGGATTGTAACAACAAACAAGGAGGCAATCCAATATGTGCAACAATGGTTTTGGCGGTAACTGCTCCTGGATTATTCTGATCATTATCCTGCTGATCTGCTGCGGCAACGGGAATGGCAACAACAACGGCTGCGGCAATGACTGCGGCTGCGGCAGCGGATGCAGCTGCTAAGCTCTCCATTTTGAGAAAGGGGCGTTCGGGCCTTTTGGGGTCCGAACGCCCCTTTTGCATGCGCAAGCAGGCGATCTTTTTAAAAAAGGAACGCTTCGGCTTACTCGTTTGCGAGCGCCTGCGTCAGCGCACGCGCCAGCTGGTCCGGGCAGGACGTCGGGCGCATGCCGCAGCGGATGCCCTTGCAGCGGTCGATGACATCCTGCGCCTTCATGCCGGCAACCAACGCGCAGATGCCCTTGAGGTTGCCGTTGCAGCCGCCGATGACCTGGACTTTGCGGATTGTGTCGCCGTCTAAGTCGACAATCATTTCCTTCGAACAGGTGCCGGATGTTTTATAACGATACTCCATTTTTCTACACTCCTCACAATCATTCAGAAACACACAAACGCCTCTCCCCTTTTTTACAGCCGCAGGCAAGAGAGAGACGGCGGCTTTACCGCAAGAGGCGTTCGGTTGTAAAGTGGCGCGCCGCACTGCGCCATAAAAACAGGTCAATCACCCAAATGACCGCGGCGATGGCCAGATAGGCGCCGCTTTGCAGCCGGAAAAGGCCCGAAAACTGCGCGACAAACAGCAAAATAAACGGCAGCGCGACGTAGCCGCAGATCTGCATGGACTCCCCCACGCCTGTCCCGTGCGCATTCAAAACCACCATAAACAGCACGCCGAATAGAATCAACCCCGGCGCAACGAGCAGCAGAAGCACCCACCAGCTCGCGTTGGCCAAAAAGAACGTAACACCCAGCTGGATATCGCCGACGATCATAATGACCGTAAACAGCAAAAACGCGATGAGCGTTGCCAGGACCGACAGCACCAGACAGCCGATGACTTTGGCTTTGAAAATCTCGCGCGTCGTTAAGGGGGTCAGGAAAAGCGTCTCCATCGTGCCGTGCTGGCGCTCCCCCAAAAAGGAGGTGGCCGCCGCGATGCATGAGACAAGCAATGGGATCAGCAAAAAGAACATCGGCCCCAGGCAGTCGGAAAACAGATAAAACAGCGCCTGGCGGTCGTTCATCCCGCTCTGCGCCTCGCCGAGCAGGGCGCGCAGCTGGTCCATGCCCGCAAAGCTCTGTGCGGGCAGCAGATTGGAAAGCACAATAAAGACAATCGGAATCACGCCGGCAAAGACCAAGGGCAGCAAGATCAATAGTGCCCGCACGCCGGCGCTGTTCCAGATCTCGCGGAAATCCTTTTTTAAGACGGCCGTTTCGCGCGGGTTAATCAATTTCCGCAAAGGGCGCGGCAAATTCATTGGCCAGCCTCCTTTTCCTCCAATCGGACGTAAGCGTCTTCGAGACTCGGCCGCAGAAGGCGGGCCTCATAGACCGCGTGGCCGGCCTCGATCACTTCACGCAGAAGCTGCGGCATCTGGGCGGGGTTTTGGATCTCTTTTTCCCAATAGCCGCGGCCTTTATCCTGCCAGCCGGGCAAAGAATCCTCCAGCGCGAGATGAAACCGCGCGCGGGCGACGCATCCGGCCGCCTGGGACAGCTCGGAAAGGCTGCCCATCGCCGTCAGGCGGCCGCTGTGCAGCAGCGCAAAGCGCTCGCACAGGCGCTGGGCGACACGAGGCTGACGCGTACAGACAAAGAGCGTGACCCCCTCTTCCCGCCGCAGGCCGCGCAGCAGCGCAAAGACCGCGGTCGTGCCTTCCGGGTCCAAGCCGTCGTCCGGCTCGTCGAGCAGCAAGACGCGCGGGCGCAGAAGGAGCGCACGGGCCAGCGACAAGCGCTGGCGCATGCTCGTGGAATACGTCTGCACGAGTTCGCCGCGCGCTTCCCAGATGCCCAAATCCTTCATCAGCTCCGTACTGCGCGTCTGCAGGTCGTCCATCCGCATGCCGGCGGCACGGCCGAAAAAGTGCAGGTTCTCCTGCCCCGTCATCGTCTGGTACATCTTGGCCGACGGCAGCAGGACACCGCAAAGCCGGTGGACCTTTTCGGGCTGCTTGAAGGGATCCAGCTGCAGGATGCTGCACGTGCCGCGGCTGGGATGCAGCAAACCGGAAAGCAGGCGCACGAGTGTGCTTTTGCCGCTGTCGCGGCCGCCCAACAGGGCGAACGCGCCCCCTTCGGGGACATCGAACGTTACCGATTCGAGGGCATTCGTCTTGCCGTTGTACGTTTTTGTGAGCTGCTGTGCGGTGACGGCACCCATACGCTTCCCCCTTCCTTTGGAGCGGTCCTGCCCCAAAAAGCTTCCCCTCTATTATAGGGGTTCGCGTGCAAAAGCGCAAGCCGTGCGGCGCGGAATTTTATGCACGCAGCCCGGGTTTCCGCGCTGCAGCCAAAAAAGCCGCCCCGGGGCCTTTTGCAAAGAAGGAGGCAAAGGCCGCCGGGGCGGGCGTTTTTTAAAGGCAGAACATTTTTAAGCGGCATCCGCAGTCTGTGCGTCCGACAGCTCAAAATAGCCGGGCTCGGCGCCGCCCGTCGTCTCCTCGTCGGGGGATTCTTCGGCGGGATACTTTGCCGCGCGCACACGCGGGGCCGGGGCGGTAACGGGGTCGCAGTCGACCTCAAACGTGGGCGCCTCATCGGTCAGATGGTTTAACCCCGCGTTGCGGATCACCGTCGGGTAATCGAGCAGTGCAAGGTCCATATCGACGGAACCGGAAATGCCCGGCACCGTGCCGGAATTGTCGTACTGCCACAGGTGGGCGCCGGAATAGAGCAGCGACGCGTTCGTCGTATAGCGCGCATACCAGATATCGTAATCCTTGAGCGCTTCCATGTCGAACAGGTTGCGCGTATTGCTCAAGTTCGTATAATTGATCGCGTAATAGCCGGCATCTTCCACCGTGCTGCAGAACGCCTGGACCATCTTCGTGGCGAGTTCCTTATCGATTGTCACGTCGTGGTAATTTTGCGCGTACGTCACGGTCGCGCCCTCGATGTCACAGGAAACCGGCAGTTCGACTTTATACGGGGCGATTGCGTTCATGCAGTAGCGCGCTTCCTCGGCGGCGCTCTCCTCATCCCACGCGTAGCTGAACCAGTACACGCCGACCGGAATGCCCAAACGGTTGCATTCGCTGATATTGTATGTAAAGTAAGCGTCGATGTTATTCTTGCCGTAGCCCGCGCGCAGGATCGCGAAGTCGATGCCGGAAGCTTTGACGGCTTCCCAATCGATCTTCCCCTGATGGTGGGAGACGTCGATGCCCGTGTAGCCGGTATCGAAAATGGAAATGGTCACCGTGATCGTGCAGTGCTTGACGGATTTCTGCCCGGGCAGCGTCGTGTAGATGGCGCTCGCCTCGCCGGGATCACCGACGGCGCGGACGCGGAAATAATAAACATCATTGCCGTTTTCGACGGTCTTCGTGACATTCTCGGTGCGCAGGACATTGCCGTTGCCGGCGGCGATGCTGGGCTCGAGGCCCTGCGGGCCGACGATCTCAAAACGGAACGCGTAGGTATGGCCCTTGTCCACGGTAAAGTCGACGGTCGTGTCCGACTTGACATACGGCGCGCCGACCGTAATCGTGCAGTGCTTGACGGCTTGTTGTCCGGGCAGCGTCGTATAAATGGCGCTCGCTTCGCCGGGCGTGCCGATGGCACGGACTTTAAAGTAATAAACATCGTGGCCGTTTTCAACGGCTTTCGTAACATTTTCGGTACGCAGGACATTGCCGTTGCCGGCGACAATGTGGGGCTCTAATCCCCGCGGGCCGACGACCTCAAAGCGGAACGCATACGTCTTTGACTCCACGACCGTAAAATCGATCGTCGTGTCCGACTTGACATACGGCTCGGCGGGCCTTTCGTCCGCAGCAAAAGCCGGTATCCCCAGCACCCCCAGCAGCACAGCCACTGTGAGGAAAAGGCTCAGCAGTTTTTTATACATCGAATCCCTCCACTGTAAAACTCTTCATTTTCTCGTGCTTTGTGCGAATTTGTCGTGAATTTTGTCAATACGTTCAGTATAACGCCCGCCCCGACCGCTGTCAACCCCCGCGCGGAAAAATACACGGAGAGGATTCCCGAACCGAATCGGAAAAATCAAAAAGCCGGCCGCCGCAGGTTGCGGGGACGGACAGGATCCGATATAATAAAAAGAAAACGCACTATGGAAAGGGGAGGTTCCCGATGGAGCCGCAAAAACAGGAGCCGCAGCAGCCGGAAAAGCCGGAAGGGCAGGCAGAACGCCTAGCGGACAAGCTGCTGCACGGGGCCTACCAGGTATCCCGTTACGTAGAGATTGTACTCGCCATCTTAATCATCGTGGTGGTAGCCGTGCTGGTCGTGCGCATGATCGCCGACCTGTTTGCGGGCGGCTTTGCGGCGCTGGAAGTGCAGAATTTCACGGCCTTCCTCGCAAATGTCCTCGCGCTGGTTATCGGCATTGAATTCGTGCTGATGCTGTGCAAACACACGCCGGAAATGCTCATCGAAGTGCTCGCGTTTTCGATCGCGCGGGAGCTGATTGTCGACCACCTGCAGACGTGGGAGACGCTAATTGGCATCGGCGGCATCGGGCTTTTGTTCCTCGTGCGCAAGCACCTGCTGTTAAAGCAGACGGAGCGCAAACAGCTCGACGACACATTCTGACAAAAGCCAATCAAAACCAAACCTTCAAAACAAAAAACGGCGCCCGCCTGGCTCTGCACAGGGGGTGCCGTTTTTTTAGAATGCAAATGCGTTTTTAGAAAGCAGAAAGCTCAGCGCGGGTCGAGCTTTTCGAGCGTCTCCCAGATACCGTTTAAGTAGGTGGCGCCCAGCGCGCGGTCGTAAAGGCCGTAGCCGGGACGGGCTTTTTCGCCCCAGATCATGCGGCCATGGTCCGGGCGCATGAAGCCGTCAAAGCCCGTGTCGTGGTATGCCTTCATGATCGCGACCACGTCCAGAGAGCCGCAGGCGGAATAGTGGGCGCTTTCCTCAAAGGAACCGTCGTCGAGAATCTTGACGTTGCGCACATGGGCAAACGGGATGCGGCCCATCGCACTGTACTTGCGCACGAGCTTCGGGATATCGTTCGAGCGCGTGCAGCCGAGGCTGCCGGAGCACAGGGAAATGCCATGGTGCGGGTCGTCGTAAAGGCTCAGGAAACGGTCGAGGTTTTCTTCATTCGTAATGATGCGCGGGATGCCGAAAATCGACCACGGCGGATCGTCCGGATGGATGCCCATGTAGACGTCGCTTTCGACGGCGACCGGCATGATTTCCTTGATAAAATGTTCGAGGTTCTTCCACAGACCTTCCTCGCCGAGCTTTTTGTAAGCGTCGATCAGGGCCGCCATCTCATCGGTCGTATAGGAGCTGTCCCAGCCGGGCAGTGCCAGCTTTGTGGGGTCCATCTTCGCGACGTCTTCCTTATAGTAGACGAGGGCCTGGCTGCCGTCGGGCAGCGGCTGGTCTAAGCGGGAGCGTGTCCAGTCAAAGACCGGCATGAAATTGTAGCAGATGCACTTGACCCCGACGGCGGCCAAGCGGCGGATGTTTTCCTTGTAGTTTTCAATGTAGCGTTCACAGTCGCCGGTACCGAGTTTAATGTCCTCATGCACGGGGACGCTCTCGATGACCTCCATCTCCAGGCCCTTGGCGTTGACCATATCCTTGAGCTTCTGGATTTCTTCCACCGGCCAAACTTCCCCAACCGGGACACTGTACACCGCTGTCACCACACCGGTCACGCCGGGGATTTGGCGGATCATGTCGAGGGTAACGGGGTCGTCGGGGCCATACCAACGAAATGTCATTTTCATCCGAATACTCGCTTCCTTTCTAATTGGTGCGAATCTGGTTTACACTGATTGTTGCTCATTATAACTCAAATTTCAAAAAAATGCAATCAATTTTGAAACTTTTTGTTTGTGATGCTTTATACCTCTTTTGGGCCTTCACGCCAGCCGGGGGAATCGCAGAACGCAATCCGGCCGCAGGCACGTCCCTCCGTTTCAAACAGAAGGACTTCGTTTTCACCGGCGCGCAGAAGCGGCGCGGGCACGTAGAGCCGCGACTGCGGGCCTTTGTCCCAAAAACGGCCCAGCAAAAAGCCGTTAACCAGCACGCAGCCTTTCCCCCACCCCGCGAGGTCGAGGAATGTGTCCGCAGGCGCTTCGATCGAAAAGCGGAAGCGGTAAAAGGCGGGAAGCCCGGGCGTAAAGCCCGCGGAAAAGTCAAGGCGGGAAGCCATCGCGGCATCCATCGGCAGGGGAATCATCTCCCAGCCGGCATGGCTGCGGCCATCGAGCAGGACGGCGCCGTCGATGCCCTTGCGCTGGTACGCGAGCAGCGGGCCGTAATTGACGCGGCCGAGGTTTTCGACAAGGATCGAAAGCCGGTGCTGCAGCGGCAGGCACACGTCGTGCGGCGCGTGCAGTTCGCGGTCATAGAGCGTCATGGCGGGGCGGCCGTCAAAAAAGAGCTGGGCGCGGTCGGCGGTGTGCTGCAGTTCAATCGTCCGATACGTCCCGTGCGGCGCGACCTGGGTGGAATACAATACATAACCGACGCTTTGGCCGAGCTTTTCCATGCAAAGCGGCCAAGGGCTTCGGACCGGCTCCCCCAAAGACGGCAGCGCGGCCTCGAGGGAAACGCAGTCGGTGACGGAAACCGTCCCAAACGCCCGTTTCGGGATGGGCGGCGGCGGGGCCGGCAGGGGTTCTTCCGCGAAGCGGGCGAAGAGTGCGCGCAGCGCGTTATATTTCGGCGTCATGGAGCCGTCCTCGGCAAGCGGCGCATCGTAGTCGTAGGAGGTCGTATCGGGGCTTAACGCCCCATAATCATTCGCGCCGTTGAGAAGGCCGAAGTTCGTGCCGCCATGGAACAGATACAGATTGATGCTGCCGCGCTTTAAAACCGCTTCGACCTCGCGCGCACAGACATCCGGCGGCGTCGTGTTGTGGGCGCGGTCACCCCAGGCGTCGAACCAGCCTACCCAGAACTCCGTGCACAATAGCGGGGCCTCCCCGCGCGTCTGGGCGAGAAACGCCTGCAAAACGGCAAATTTTTCGGGCGCACCCGCGCCAAAATTGACCGTGGGCAGCGCGCCCTCGACACTGCCGTTTGCAAGGGAGCGCGGCAGCGGGCCGTCGGAGGTAAAGAGCGGCACCGTCACGCCGTTTTCGCGCAAAAGGTCGCGCAGCGCCTCCAAATAGGCGTGCTCATCGCCGTAAGAGCCGTACTCATTTTCCACCTGCATCATCAGGATGTTGCCGCCGCGGTCGATCTGCAGCGGGGCAAGCACCTGCAGAAGGCGGGCAAAATAGCGGCGCACCGCCCGCAGAAACGGCGGGTATGTGCAGCGCAGGCGCATGCCGTCCTCGGCCAAAAGCCAAGAAGGCAGGCCGCCGAGGTCCCATTCCGCACAGATATACGGGCCCGGCCGCACGATGGCCCAAAGGCCCAATTCCTGTGCAAGTTTTAAAAACGCGGCGACGTCACGGCCGCCGGAAAAGTCGTAAACGCCCGGTTTCGGTTCGTGGAGATTCCAGGGGATGTACGTTTCGACGGTGTTGCAGCCCATCGCCTTGAGCTTTTCGAGGCGGTCGCGCCAATAGGCGGGCACGACGCGGAAATAATGGATTGCGCCCGAACGAATCTGGAACGGGCGGCCGTCGAGGTAGAACCGGTCGGACTGGGTAAAGGTGTGTGCCATAAAAGGCTCCTTTCGTCTGGCGCCCTGCGTTGCACGCGGCCAGACCTGCATGAAAACGGCCGTGGTGGAAGCAGAAGGCAGCTCGATTTTCCCCAGTATACCATACGCGGTTTTTGGCCGCAATACAAAAGGCATAAAAAAGCCGGTAGAAACACAGGTTTCGCACCGGCTTTTGTCCATGTATTACATACACGTTCCGGCCGTTTATTCCAACTCAAACGCGCCGGTATAGAGCTGGTAATACTGGCCTTTTTCCGCGAGCAGCTGCTCATGGCTGCCGCGCTCGATGATCCGGCCGTGTTCGAGCACCAGGATGGCCTTGGCGTTGCGGACCGTGGAAAGGCGGTGCGCAATCACGAAGACCGTGCGCCCGTACATTAAGGCGTCCATGCCCTGCTGGACGATGGCCTCGGTGCGGGTGTCGATCGACGAGGTGGCCTCATCCAAAATCATGACCGGCGGGTCCGCGACGGCGGCCCGCGCGATGGAGATCAGCTGGCACTGGCCTTGGGAGAGGTTGTTATTGTCGCCGTTAATCTGGGTCTGATAACCGTCGGGCAGGCGGGAAATGAACGCATCCGCACCGGCGAGCTTGGCGGCGGCGATGCACTCCTCGTCGGTGGCGTCCAGGCGGCCATACCGGATATTGTCGAGGATGGTGCCGGTAAACAGGTTGACATCCTGCAGGACAAGGCCCATGGAGCGGCGCAGGTCCGGCTTTCGGATTTTCGTGATGTTGATGCCGTCGTAGCGAATCTTGCCGTCGGCCAGGTCGTAGAAGCGGTTGATTAAGTTTGTGATGGTCGTTTTGCCCGCACCGGTCGCGCCCACAAACGCGATTTTCTGGCCGGGCTTTGCATAAAGGGAAATATCATGCAGGACCGTCTTCTTGCCGTCGTAACTGAAATCGACGTGGTCAAACACGACGCTGCCCTGCACACGGGTGTACGTCACGGTGCCGTCGTGGTGCGGGTGTTTCCAAGCGGGGATGGTGCCGTCGGGGTCTTCCCGGAGGGCGCCGTCTTTGACCTGCTTGGCGTGCACGAGTGTCACATAGCCTTCATCCTCTTCCGGCTGCTGGTCCATCAAATCGAAGATGCGCCCGGCGCCCGCCAGGCCCAGCGCGACGCTGTTCATCTGCTGGGCCGTCTGCGTAATGGAGGAAGAGAACTGGCGAATGACACCCAAAAAGGACACCAGCGTCCCGATTGTCGTGGAAAAGGCGCCGGCGCCGAACAGCGCCATGGCGCCGCCCAAAATGGCAACAACCAGATACTGCAGATTGCCAAAGCCGGACAGGACCGGCATCATGACGATGGAGGTCCCGCCCGCCTGCATCGCGTTGCCGAACAGGGTTTCGTTGATTTCCCGCATCTTTTTCCGGGAAGCTTCCTCGTGGCAGAAAACCTTGACCACCTTGAGGACGCCAAAGATCTCCTCGATATACCCGTTGAGCTGGCCGATGGAGGTCTGCTGTTTGGCGAAATACCGCCGGCTGCGCCGCAGCAGGCGGCTCCCCACGAAGGTCATCAGGACGGACAGCGCCACAACGACGAGGGTCAGCCACAGGTTAAAGTGCAGCATCACACAGAAAGAGAACACGAGCGTGACCGAGGCGGAAATCAGGGCGGGCATACTTTGGGCGATTAACTGGCGGAGCGTATCGGTGTCGTTCGTGTAGACGCTCATGATGTCGCCGTGGGTGTGGGTGTCAAAGAAACGGATCGGGAAGGTCTGCATCTTTGTAAACAGGTCGTCGCGGATTTCCTTTAAGACTTTCTGGCCGATGATCGCGATGACACGGTTATAAAACAGCGTGCCGAGGGAACCGATGAGGTAAACGACCGCCATCACGATCAACAGGCTCATCAGCCCCGCAAACAGGTCCTCCCCGGTCTGCAGCATGCGCAGGATGTAATCGTCGATGATGACCTGGACAAACAGGCTGCCGATCATGCTGCAAAGGACGTTGATTAAGACGCACACCACCACAAAGGTGAACGCGCCGCGGTGGCGCTTGACGATGTAAGACAGCAGCCGCGTCAGGGTTCCCTGCTTATTCTTCTGCATGGCCGGTGCCCCCTTTCTGCTGGGATTCATAAATTTCCCGATAAATGGCGTTCGTCTTGAGCAGCTCCTCGTGGGTGCCGACCGCGTCGATGCGGCCGCCGTCCATCACGAGGATGCGGTCGGCGTCTTCCACCGAAGAGATCCGCTGTGCAATGACGATCTTGGTGGTGGCCGGCAGATCGGTGCGCAGCGCTTCGCGGATCAGCGCGTCGGTTTTCGTATCCACGGCGCTGGTGGAATCGTCCAGAATTAAGATTTTCGGGCGTTTGAGCAGCGCGCGGGCGATGCACAGCCGCTGCTTCTGGCCGCCGGAAACGTTCGTGCCGCCCTGTTCGATGTAGGTGTCGTAGCCGTCGGGGAAAGTCTGGATGAATTCGTCGGCCTGGGAACGCTTGCAGGCCTCCACGAGTTCGGCGTCCGTGGCCTTTGCGTTGCCCCAGCGCAGGTTTTCCTTGATGGTGCCGGAGAACAGCACGTTTTTCTGCAAGACCATGGCGACGGCGTTGCGCAGGGCTTCCAGGTCATATGCGCGCACATCCCGGCCGCCGACCCGGACGCTGCCGATCGTGGCATCGTATAAGCGGGGAATCAGCTGCACCAGCGAGGATTTGCCGGAACCGGTGCCGCCGATAATCCCAATCGTCTCGCCGGAACGGATGTGCAGGTCAATGTCTTTTAAGGAACATTTTTCGGGATCGCCGGTATAGCTGAAACCGACGTGGTCAAAGTCAATGGAACCGTCCGGAATTTCCGTGACCGCGTCCTGCGGGTCCCGGATGCTGGGCTGCTCGTCGAGCACCTCTCGGATACGGGAAACCGACTCACGCGACATCATCACCATGACGTAGATCATCGAGAGCATCATCAAAGACATCAGGATCATCAGCGAATACGAGATCAGGTTATTTAAGTCGCCGGTCGTCATGGAGATGCCGGCCAGGATGGTGCCGTTGGCGGAGCCGACAATGGCCTTTGCGGAAATCCACGGGATCACAACCAGGCAAGCATAGATCGCGAGCTGCATCATAAACGGGTTAAAGGCGATCAACGTCTCGGCCCGCGTAAAATCCTTCTGGATGCTGCCGGAAATGCCCCGGAACTTCTGCCCCTCGTAGTCTTCCCGCACAAAGCCCTTGACCACACGGATGCCGTGCAGGTTTTCGCGGACGACGCCGTTTAAGCGGTCGTACGTTTTAAACACGCGGTGGAAAATCGGCTGCGTCAAACGGGCGATGACCAATAGGCCGATTAAGAGCAGCGGGATCACGACCAGATACAGGATGCCGACTTTCCAATTGATGGAAAATGCCAGCACCAGCGCACAGATCAGTGACACCGGGCTTTTGACCGCCACGCGCAGCATCATCATATACGCATTCTGCACGTTGACGACGTCGGTGGTCATGCGTGTGACGAGGCTGTTTGTTGAGAATTTGTCGATGTTCGAAAAGGAAAAGTCCTGGATCCGGTCGAACATGGCATTGCGAAGGTTTTTCGATAAGCCGGAAGCCGACTTGACAGACTCCCAGCCGCAGGCCGCCCCGAATACCAGCGCCAGCGCCGCGATCAGCAAGAGGGCAAACCCGTAGTGCAGGATGGTGTCCATCGACGTTCCCGTGCTCGTCAGCGTGTCGATGAAATGGCCGGTGGTGAGGGTCAGAAGCAGCTCACACACCGTTTCCAAAATCACGAGCACAGGCGTCAGCAGGGCGTCTTTTTTATATGCCTGCAGATATTTGAGCAATGAAAACATTTCGTTTGCAGGTCCTCCTTTGTTCCAATTTTGAAGCGCCTTCGCGTTTTTATGGGACCTGCGGGGAGGGCTGCTGCATGTTTTCCACGATCTGAAAGAGCGCGTGCCGGACCGCTTCCAAAGCCTGCCGGGAAAGGCCGGTGCAAAGGCGGGCGTCGAGCGCCTGCATCTGCCCGGCAACCGCCGCCTCGCACGCGCGGGCTTTCGGGGTGAGCGCGATCTCCTTCTTGCGGCTGTCGCTGCCGCTTACGTTCTGGGTCAGATACCCCATCCCCTTTAAGGCCTGCACCGTCGTACAAATGCTGGACTTCGAAAAGCCCAGCTTCTTCGCGAGTGCGGAAACAGAAAGGGCGCCGTCCGTCTCGGGGCGCCACCGCAGCATTTCATAAAGCAGAAACAACTGGGAAAAGCGCAGCCCGGTGCCGTCGGCCGCCTGGTTTCCATAGGAAGCCAAACGGCCGCCGACACGATAGAGCAGCTCCACCACCTGATCTTTGGGCATCCTGTACAGCCTCCTCGCTTGGCAGCCCCATAAAAAGGCGAAAGATTCTCTATGTATTATAAATTTCCAAGGAGGCGGACGCAACGCATTTCGCGAAAATTATTCTATTTATTTTATTATATCTAATAAAGAAAATTTATAAATTGGCTTGCATCCCCCAGAAAAACGCCGTATAATCAAAAAAACGATATCGGGAGGCCATGATGAATCTTTTTCAATTGGAATGTTTTCTGGCGGTTGCGAACACGCTGAGCTTTGCCCGTGCCGCCAAGCAGATGCAAATCTCGCAGCCGGCTATTTCCCACCAAATCAAAAACCTGGAGGAAGAGCTGGACGTAAAGCTGTTCCAGCGTTCGACGCGCGTCGTGCAGATGACGCCACAAGGGCGCGCGTTCCTGCCGGACGCCAAAACGATCCTCTCGACCGCACAGCAGGCGAAGCTGCGTTTTCAGAAGAAAGACCGGCGGGCGGTCAAAACGCTGTCGATCGGATGCAGCGCCTTTACGCAGTTCGCGGCCCTTGCAGACCATCTGCGGCAGCTTTCGCAGCAGATTCCGAACCTGCACCCGCAGCTGCATGTGGTGCCCCATGAATACCTGTTCCATTTGCTGGAGACGGGGAAAGCCGATCTGGTCTTTGATTTTAAAACGGAGGAGGAAGGGCGCCAGCGCTACACGTACCGGGAACTGGGGCGTGCGGCGCTGACCTGCGTATGCCGCAAGGAACATCCGCTCGCGCGGCACGCACAGATCACGAAGGCGGACCTCGAAAAGGAGCCGTTAATCTTCTGCGACCCCGTCTACCTAATCCCGGAAGTGGCCAATTTGCAGTGGCAGCTGGCGGCGGGGCGCAGCCCGGTAGACCTGCATTTCTGTGATTCCTCGGAGGCGGCGGTGATCTTGGCGGCGGCCGGTTTGGGGATCGCCATTCTGCCGGAGCCGCTTGTCCCGCTCGACGCCCGGATCGTGCGGGTCCCGCTGGAAGGAACCGCCAAATTGTCCGCCGGCATTTTTTACCGGCCGTATCCGGGCGACACGACCCTGCGGACCTTTATCCATCTGCTGACCCATTCGCCCGCGCCGGAAGCGCCGGGGGCGGCCGGCTGACCCCTGTATGGCGGCATGCCGTAAAAACAGCAAACAGCCAAAAATGCCCCGCAGCCTTCCGGAAAAAGCTGCGGGGCATCTGTAATCGAATATCAAAACAGAATTAAAAATCGATGCGCTCTTCGTCGCACGCGCGTTCGACGGCAAATTTCCCCTGCAAAAGGGCCGTATGGGCGCCGACGGTTTCGCCGCACCACGTGCTCGCAAGCAGCAGGCGGCCGACAGACGGGACGCGGCCGGCCGGCGCAGCCGTTTTGGCGCCCGCCGCGCGGACAAATCCCAAAAGGCCCATGTGAGCGTTCGTGCGGTCGGCGTATGTCAGCGGCGTATGGCAGGCGACGGCCTCCAGGCTGCCGGAAAGCTGCGGGAAGCAGCGCACGAGCGCGTCCGCGACTGACTCAGTCAAGCGGCGGCGTTCCCGCAAATACGGCTCTCCCTGCAAAGCGAGGGTCTCCCAATAGGCATACGCCTCACGGCCGCGTGTGGGCACGTCCACCGCGATGAGTTCGCGGCCGCCGCGCACAAACGTAGGGTCTTCGCCGTACTGCGTCAGGCGCAGGCGGTCCACCCCGCCGCCGGCCGCCGGCACAACCGTAGTGGGAAAGGAAAACGTATAATAGGGCGGCAGTGCATCGCCGTCGGCCCAAAATAAGAGACGGGTCGTACAGACCGGCGGATACTGGGCCGGCGCATCCCAGCGGGCCTGCAGGCGCCGGTCGACGTTGTAGGCGCTTTTCAAAAGGGCGCGGCTGACATAAAATGGATCGCACGCGGCGAGGACCCAATTGGCGAGTACACGGCGGCCCTCCTGCAGCTGCAGCCCGCGCGCCGTCCCGTTGGAAATCAGGATCTCCTCGACAGGGGTGGAAAGCTGCAAATCGCCGCCGACTTCAAGGTAACGCTGCGCCATGCGCTGCACAAGCGGCCGCGCGCCGCCCATCGGCAGGCCGCTGTCGCCGCCGGTAAAATAGGCGTACTGCAGGACAAGCTCGCCCAGGCTCGCGCCGGGCGGCACCGCTTCGACGAAGGCACGGCGCAAAGCGGGCATATGGAGGCCCTCCGCCCATGCGGCGAGCGGGACGAGGTTGAGCTTTGCCAAAAGCCGGCCCGCTTCCCCTGCGTGTTCGCTGCGGCGGCGCTCCAACGGGCCGCAGAGGTCCGCGGGCTTTTCGACGCGCGGGGAAAAGCCCTGCAGCGTGCGCACCCAGCCGCAGAACTTCTGAATCTGTGCCCCGTCTTCCGGCGCAAGCGCCTCACACGAGGCGGCAAAGCGGTCGAGGTCCTGCCAGAGCACGGCCGTATGGCCGCCTTCCGTGGCGGCAAAAAAGCATTCCGGCGAAAAAATCATCGTGCCGCCCAATGCGCCGACTTCCTGCCAGCAGCGGAAAAGCGGGCTGCCCTCTTTCGTTCCGACGAGCAGGCGCAGGCTGCCCTCGAGCGCAACGCCGTTGGCAGTCCAGCCGTGCAGGCTGCCGCCGACAAAGCGGTTCTTTTCAAAAATAGTCGTGCTGAACCCGTGGGTCTGTGCGTAAATTCCCGCCGAAAGGCCCGCGATGCCCGCGCCGATGATCGCCATTTTTCTTGGATTGCGCATCAAAAGCATCCTCCTTTCCGTTTTCGGGAAACCAGGTGAAGGGTTAACGCCTGCCGGCGGTCAATCCGCCTGCAGTTTTTCGATGCAGGCCTTGATCTCCTGCATCTTTTCGGGAATCTGGATATGCTGCGGGCAGCGCTCTGCACAGCGGCCGCACTGCACGCACGACGCGGCGCGCTGCGTTTCGGGCAGGGCCTCATAAGCCTTGAGATAGACGCCTTCACGCTGGGAGAGCGTATAATCGTTGTAGAGTGCGAACATTTTGGGGATCTCTACGCCGGACGGGCAATCCATGCAGTAGCGGCAGCCCGTGCAGGGAATGGTCAAGTGGGCCTTATACAGCTCGGCGGCCTTCTCGATGGTCTTCTGTTCCTCATCCGACAAGGGCGTAAACGCCGTAAACAGCGCGGTATTTTCACGCACCTGCTCGAGCGTATTCATACCGCTTAGAACGGTCATCACACCGGGGAGGCTGCCCGCGAAGCGAAGCGCCCAGGAGGCAAGGCTTTTGTCGGGCTCGGCCTGCTTGAAGCAGGCGGCCGCCTCCGGGCACAGTGTCGCCAGCGCGCCGCCGCGCACCGGCTCCATCACGACGACCGGAATGCCGGCGTTCTGCAGAAGCGTATATTGGCCCTTTGCGTCCTGGGCAAGCCAGTCGATGTAGTTGAGCTGGATCTGCGCAAAGTCCCAATCCCGCAGGGAAAGGACCTTTTCGAGGACTTCGGGCGTATCATGGAACGAAAAGCCGAGGCGGCGGATGCGGCCTTTTTCTTTCTGATGCTCGAGATATGTAAAGACATCAAATTTTTCAAACGTCTCGAGGGATTTGGCCGTGATGCTGTGGCACAGGTAAAAATCGAAATAGTCGACGCCGCAGCGCTTGAGCTGCTCTTCGAAGATGCGCTCCACATCGCCGGGCATTTTCAGGTGCCAGGACGGCATCTTATCGGCCAAAAAATAGCTCTCGCGCGGATATTTGGCGAGCGCGCGCTTTAAAAAGCCCTCCGATTTCCCGTCGTGGTAGACGTAGGCGGTGTCATAATAATTGACACCCGCCGCATACGCTTCATCGATGAGGCGCTCCGCCTTTTCAAAATCGATTTCCTGGCTTTCCTCGCTTACGCGCGGCAGGCGCATGCAGCCAAAGCCTAAAAGGGACGGCTTCGCCGTCGTCCCGCGGTATCCACGTGAAAACATAAGAATTTCCTCCTATTTTCTATTTTTCATAGAGAAAGCCGCGCAGAAATTCGCCTGCGCGGCGGGCTTGCCTGGAAAGCCGGAAAAACAGCGCCCGGCGCAAGGGCCTTTTTCACGGCATTGCAAAGGGACGGGGCCCTTTGCTATAATAAAAACGAGAGTGCCCGGCCGAAGCCATGTACGGGCCAAAAAGGAGAACGGTTGATGGAAAATCGTGTGATTGGACGCTTTGCACCCACACCGAGCGGGCGGATGCATTTGGGAAATGTGCTGTGCGCGCTTTTAGCCTGGCTTTCCGCGCGCAGCAGCGGCGGGAAAATCGTCCTGCGCCTAGAAGACCTGGACACCCACCGCTGTCCGCCCGGGGCCGCCGGGCAGCTGGAGGACGACCTTCTGTGGCTGGGCCTTCCGTGGGACGAAGGCGGGAGCCTGGGCGGGCCGCACGGGCCGTATTTTCAAAGCCAATGCACGTCCTATTACGAGGAGGCGCTGCACACGCTGCAGCGGCAGGGGCTTTTGTATCCATGCTTCTGCACCCGTGCGGAGCTGCACGCCGCGGACGCGCCGCATCTTTCCGACGGCCGTGTCCTTTACAGCGGCAAATGCCGGCACCTTTCCGCCGAAGAGATCGCCGAAAAGGCAAACGTCCATCCGCCGGCCATCCGCCTGCGCGTGCCGGACGGGCGCATCGCATTTTTGGACCGCTGCCAGGGGCTGTATACCCAAGACCTCGCGCGCGAATTCGGGGATTTCCTCGTGCGGCGTTCGGACGGCGTCTTTGCCTACCAGCTGGCGGTCGTCGTGGACGACGCGCGGATGGGGGTCACGGAAGTGGTGCGCGGGCGCGATTTGCTGTCCTCTACGCCGGCGCAGCTATACTTGATGCGCATGCTGCACCTGCCCGCGCCGCGTTACGCGCACATCCCACTGCTGCTCGCACCGGACGGGCGGCGGCTTTCAAAGCGGGACGGGGATTTGAGCCTGGAGGCACTGCGCGCGCGGTTTCGCTCGCCGGAGCCGATCCTGGGGCTGTTGGCGTATCTCTGCGGTTTGCAGGAAAAGCCGAAGCCCAAAAGTGCGCAGGCGCTTTTGGAAGGGTTCTCATGGGAGAAAGTCCGCCGCGAAGACATCCGCGCCGATTTCCCGCGGCTGCTAAAAAAGCTGTGAGGCGCAGCCTTTAAAGGCTGCGGAAGCGCCCGGGGCTCTGCACGCGGTTGATAAACGTGCGCAGGGGATTCTCCCGCTTTTCGACCTTCGTCAGCCACTCCGGGCGGATCTCTTCAAAGACAGCCTGCGGAATCTCATAGGAATCGAGCGGGCGCTGCTCGAGCAGATTCTTCTGCATCGTGTCAAACTGCCGCTGGGTAAATTCCTCATTGGCCAACAGGCGTGTACGCTGGCCGGGGCGCGTATAATGCATCACACAGTACATGTAGTCCGCCCAGACGTTGTATTCGGTCAGATAGATGCGCTCATCGGGCACGTTGAGCGTCAAAAGGACCCCGTCGCTGACCTTCCCGTCGGTACAGAAGCGACGGCCTTTGACATAGCCGAAAATTGGTGACTCGCAATTTAATTGAAACATTTCTACCAACGCACGGTAGGGCACTTCAAATCGCAAATTTTTGCGCGCCCGGTGGACTTTTCCGCTGCGCAGCGTCATGAGGACCTGTTTGGATTGATACGTTTTGATGATCACGAATAGTTCCCTCTTTCTCTCTTCCCCGCCGCAATGCGGGGGCGGGCTCATCGCACAGCCCAATCGTACAAAACGGTGTCCGGCTTTCCGACCGCGAGCGGCTTAATCAGATAGCGCCGCAAAAGGCGGTCGTTGTCGAACCCGGTGGTGTGGTAAAAGGCTTCCGCAAAGCCGCCTGCGATGCAGCCGACCGTATCGGTATCGCACAGGCAGCTAAAGACATTGCGGATGCAGCTCTCATAATCGTGGCTTTCCAAAAAGCAGCGGAAGGCCAGCGGCATCGTCGCCTGGCAGGTCAGGCGGACCTTCGAAAATGGGCGGCGCAGCACCAGGGGGGCTTTGAGGGCGTAACCGTAACGCTTCTCGACCACGCGCTGGATTTCCTTTTTGCTGCAGCCGATCCGCGCCAAAAAGACGCCGACCGCCGCGGCTTTGGCGCCTTTGATGCCTTCCGGGTGATTGTGCGTACACTGGGCGCTCAAAGCGGCCTGGCGCTCGACCTCCTCAAGGGTATCAAAATACTCGCCGATGACGCCCGCGCGCATGGCCGCGCCGTTGCCGCAGCTTTGGTAAGGGCGGCGGTTCGAAGAGTGCAGCCAATCCTGAAACATTGCGCCGTAGCCGACGTTCGGATAGCGCTTACCGAAGGTACGGTACGCATTTTCGTAGCTGTGCCCCATCAAGATGGCGTATTTTGTCGCCACGGTCATCACCGTGTCGTCCGTGTAGCGGCAGTCCGGCGCAAACAGCTCTTCCGTCTGCCAATTGAAATTGCTGGGACGGCTGAATTCGAAGCGTGACCCGGCGATGTCGCCCAAAATGGAACCGATCATACCTTTTATCCCCCTATTCCTTAGACTCAGTATACCGGATTTATACAAAAAAGAAAAGGGCCTTGTGCAAAAAAGATTTTCTTTGCGCGTTTTTTTCGTCAAAGCCCGGACACGCAAGCGGGATAGACGGGATAGAGCCGTTATGGAGTTGACATAATCTCATTTGTGCGGTATACTATAAGCGCACAAAACGTATTCCTTTGTAAAAAGGATGCCATTCCTGGATCGACAAGCTCTTATGCTTCGCTCATGTTTGTGACGTTATACATTGCCGGAAGGCCGGATGGGATTCCCGTCTGGCCTTCCGGCGTTTTGGGAGGAACCGATGGACGAGATCGTATTGGGTGGACAAACCATACCGTTCACACTGGTGCGCAAACGGATTAAAAACATCAACCTGCACATTCAAAAGGACGGGAGCATTTTTGTCTCCGCGCCGGCACGGGTGCCGAAAGCGTATGTGCTGCAGGTCCTGCATGAAAAAGAGGCGTTTTTGCTGCGCACGCGCGAGGCACTGCTGCGCCGGCAGCAGCAGGCACCGCCGCCGAAAGCCTTTGTGGAAGGCGAGACGTTCCGGCTGCTGGGGCGGTTTTACACGCTAAAACGGGTGCGCACGCCCGGCGTCGCGGCAGAGGGCGGAGCGCTGCTGTGCGGGCCGGGGGACCCGAAAAAGCTCGTGCCGGCCTGGCTGCGGAAAGCCGGGGAATGCGTGTTCCAAAAAGCCGCAAACACCGCACGTGAGCGGCTTTTGTCCCAGCAGTTCCCGCTGCCGGAAGGCGTCCAGCTGCGGCAGCGCCGCATGGTGTCGCGCTGGGGCAGCTGCAATCCCGCGCGGAAGGCCGTGACCTTTTCCACACGGCTTTTGGAAACGCCGTATCCATGCATTGAGGCGGTGGCGATGCACGAGTTTTCCCATTTCCTGCACGCGGACCACTCGAAGGCGTTTTACGCCGTGCTGGAACGCTGCATGCCGGACTACCGCGCCCGCGCCAAAATCCTATGTGAGGAAGCGTACCGGATTTTCTACAACGAATGAGCGGCAAAAATTTTCGCTTTCCTGTGATTTGCAGTTGACAAACTCCCGAAAACCTGTTATAATAGTAAAGCTGTTCGACACAGCGCAATGAATCATTAGCTCAGTCGGTAGAGCACCTGACTTTTAATCAGGGTGTCCGGGGTTCGAATCCCCGATGGTTCACCAAAACGGCAGGGGCACGGGACTTGTGCTTCTGCCTCATTTGCAGGAGTAGTTCAGTGGTAGAACATCAGCTTCCCAAGCTGAGAATGCGGGTTCGATTCCCGTCTCCTGCTCCATGGATCCAAACACATACACATCCGCGGCGCACTTTCCTGAAAAGGGGTGCGCTTTCTTTTTTGGTTTCATAGAAAACTTGGCATTTTAAAAGGAGGCTGCGCAAATGACGGAAGTGGTGGCGGCGCTTTTGTGGGACGGGGACCGGTTTTTAATCTGCCAGCGGCCCGCCAATAAAGCACGCGGGCTTTTGTGGGAATTTGTCGGCGGAAAAGTGGAGCCCGGCGAGACGAAGGAACAGGCGCTGCAGCGGGAATGCCGCGAAGAGCTCGCGATTGCCATCGATGTCGGGCCGGTGTTTTGGGAGACGGTGCACGAATATCCGGACATGACGGTGCATTTGACGCTGTTTTCGGCGACGATCGCCCAGGGGCCGCCGCAGCGGCTGGAACACGCCGACCTGCGCTGGATCCTGCCCGAGGAAATCCCGCAGTTTTCGTTCTGCCCTGCCGACAAACCGGTTTTGGACCTTCTGCAGACACGCGCAAAAGCCGAATAAACCCCAAGACGGCGCCATCGCCTTTTTAAAGCGATGGCGCCGTCTTTTGTACGGAATCCATTTACGCGCTTTGCCGGCGGGTGTGCAGCAGCTGCACCCATGCGGCGAGTGCATCCCATTGAAACGTGTGCAGCGCGCGGGCATAGACGGCAAACGCTGCAGGGTCCTGCTCCTGCAGCAGCTGCAGGCCTTTGCGCGGGCCAAAATAGAATTCCCCGCGCAGCTGAAAATAAATTTCAAGGCTATCAAAGAGAAGCCAATGCCAGCGGTAATCCCCCTCGGCGTCGCCGCGGCGCGCACGGTCAAGCATTTTATCGCACCAGGCAAGCAGATGATCGAGCTCCTGCGGCGTCTTTTTTGGGAACTGTTCGATATATGTCCGCACGGCGCGCTGCATTTTGGCGGCCAGGCCGTGGCGGTCGAGTACAATTTTCGCGTCCGAAAGCTGCACGAACGCTTCCGGCTGAAACGTCTTTTCGATGGCTTCCGGCGAATAAAGGAACACATCGAGAACCGTGCCATCGATCTTCGAATTGTCGTAGGTGCGCTCGGCATTTTTTGTGAGCACGCACGCATCAAAATCGCTGTGCGGGCCGTTTCTCCCCTGCGCGAAGGAACCATACACGAGGATCGCCTCGGGGTCATACGTCCGCTTTAAATAATCGAGGATGTGCACTGCGGTTTGCTCCATGGTTTTCCCTCCGAAATCAAAAATGCAGCGGCAAAGAAGCCCTCCTTGCCGCTGCATCGAATTTTTAAAACGTTTGTGGGGTATTCTTATTTCACCATGCCGGCGATTTCCTCGGCAAAGTTGTCCTGGCGCTTCTCGAGGCCCTCGCCCTTTTCGAAGCGGACATAACCCGTGATCGCGATCTTGCCGCCGAGTTCCTTCGCAACGGAATCCGTGTACTGCTGCACGGACTGCTTGCCCTCCTTAACGTACGCCTGGTCGACAAGGCAGATCTCCTTGAAGGTCTTCTTGACCTTGCCGGCGACCATCTTCTCGATGACGTTGGCGGGCTTGCCGGAGTTCGCGGCCTGCTCGGTCGCAATCTTCTTCTCATGCTCGACGACGTCGGCCGGAATATGGGCCTCGTCGAGGTACTGCGGGTTCATCGCAGCGATCTGCATGCCGATGTTCTTCGCATACTCTTCGAATTCCGGCTTCGCGGCGACCTCATCGGTCGTGTCGAAGGAAACGAGGACGCAGATCTTGCCGCCTGCATGGATATAGGAAGCGACGTGGCCCTCCATGCGCGCAAAGCGGCGGACCTTGATGTTCTCGCCGATCGTCAGGATCTTCTCCTTGAGGATTTCGTCGATGGTCTCTTCGGAACCGGATGCCTTGCAGGCGAGCAGCGCTTCAACGTCCGCGGGGTTCTGGTCCATGACCGTCTGGGCGCACGTCTGCACGAACTCGTTGAAGGAAGCGTTCTTCGCGACAAAGTCGGTTTCCGCGTTGACTTCGATGGCGACGCCGACCTTACCGTCCGCCGAGGTAGCCGCATAAGCGACGCCTTCGGCCGCGATGCGGCCAGCCTTCTTCGTGGCGGCAGCCAGGCCCTTTTCACGCAGGTAATCGAGCGCTTTGTCCATGTCGCCGTCCGAAGCCGTCAGGGCCTTCTTGCAGTCCATCATGCCGCAGCCGGTCTTCTCGCGCAGTTCCTTGACATCTTTTGCTGTAAAAGCCATGTTAGCGTATCTCCTTTTATTGTATGCTCAAAAGTTTTTCATTCCGGATGGATCTTCAAAACTTATTCGGCGTCCTTCTCGGCAGGGGCTTCGTCTTTCCCCTCTTCGCCCTCGGCCTCGCCTTCCTGGCCTTCGCGGCCCTCGATCAGGGCGTTGGCCATCGTGGCGGAGATCAGGCGCACGGCGCGGATGGCGTCGTCGTTGCCGGGGATGACGTAATCGATCTCGTCCGGGTCGCAGTTCGTGTCGACGATCGCGATGATCGGGATGTGGAGCTTGCGGGCTTCCGTGACGGCGATGTGCTCTTTTCTCGGGTCAACGATGAACAGCGCAGCCGGGAGCGTCTTCATGTCTTTGATGCCGCCCATGAACTTCTCGAGCTTTTCAATCTCGAGGTTCAACTTGACGACTTCCTTCTTCGGCAGCAGATCGAACGTGCCATCCTCCTGCATCGTCTTGAGCTGGTTCAAGCGGTCGATGCGGCGGCGGATCGTGCGGAAGTTCGTCAGCATGCCGCCGAGCCAGCGGGCGTTGACGTAGTAAGCGCCGGCGCGCTCAGCCTCTTCACGGATGGACTCCTGGGCCTGCTTCTTCGTGCCGACAAACAGCACGTTCTTGCCTTCCGCGGCGAGGCTGCGCACAAAGTTGTACGCTTCCTCGAGCTTGCGGACCGTCTTCTGCAGGTCGATAATGTAGATCCCGTTGCGCTCCGTGAAGATATAGGGCTTCATCTTCGGGTTCCAACGGCGGGTCTGGTGGCCGAAATGGACACCGGCTTCGAGCAGCTGCTTCATAGATACGATTGCCATTTTTAAAAGTTCCTCCTTGGTTTTTCCTCCGCCGCGCCTTCGGCACCGGAGACCGCCCGCCTTTCCCTCACTTGTTTTTGCTTCGGAAACGGCCGGCAGCACCGTCCTATGCCGGTGCGGCGTGTGAACTAAAAATTTTCCTGCGCAAACCGCGCACGGTGTATTATACCATGCCCGCGCCAAAAAAGCAACCGCCCGCCGCGATTTTTCGCAAAGAAAACGGTCCATTCCCGCAAGGCCGCGGCCATATGGCAAATCGCGGAAAAGAAAGGCGGCAGGGCAAAAAATTTTTCTAAAAAAGCCGAAGGAAATTACAGGGGGAACCCTTGGATTTTGAAAATCGTGGGTGTATAATATGAACGAAAAGCCGGGAGGAATTCTGGCAAATTTATTGGCAAAGGAATGTAGGGAATTATGTTAGAAAAAATGATAGAAACCTTAAAGCAGAACCCGCGCCGCATCGTTTTCACGGAAGGATGCGACGCCCGCATCCAAACGGCAGCCAGCCGTCTGCACAAGGAGGGCTTTCTGACGCCGGTGCTCATCGGTGTGCCGGAGGAGGTAAACGCGGCCGCAAAAGCTGCGGGTATTGACATCGACGGCATTGAGATTGTCGACATCAACACGTTCCCGGATTTTGAAAAGATGGTTGCGACGATGGTTGAGCTGCGCCGCGGCAAGATGGACGAGGCGACGTGCCGCGCGAACCTCAAGAAATCGAACTACTTTGGCACGATGTACGTCAAGATGGGATATGCCGACGCGCTGCTCGGCGGCGCGACGTATTCGACGGCGGACACGGTCCGTCCGGCGCTGCAGCTTGTCAAATGCAAGCCCGGCCACAAGATCGTGACGAGCTGCTTTATCCTGCACCGCCCGAAGGCCGACGGCAGCGAGGAAATCTACGCGATGGGCGACTGCGCAATCAATATCGACCCGACCGACGACGAGCTCGTGGAGATTGCCCAGGGCACGGCGGAAACGGCGCGCGTGTTCGGCATGGAACCGCGTGTGGCAATGCTGTCGTACAGCTCGAAGGGTTCCGGCAAGGGCGAGAGCGTCGATAAGGTCCGCTCCGCAACGGCAAAGCTGCAGGCGCTGCACCCGGATTACGACGTCGACGGCGAATTCCAGTTTGACTGCGCGTTCGTGCCGGAAGTGGCGGCCTTAAAGGCGCCGGATTCCAAGGTGGCAGGCCACGCAAACGTGTTTATTTTCCCGGAAATCAACGCGGGCAACATCGCCTACAAGATGGCGCAGCGCTTTGGCGGCTTTGAGGCAATCGGCCCGGTCATGGCCGGCCTCAACGCGCCGATCAACGACCTGTCCCGCGGCTGCAACGCCGACGAAGTCTACAAGATGGCCATCATCACGGCGGCGCTTAAATAAGTCATAAAATCTATATCCTCTATAGTTATGAAACGGGCGGCGCCCCTTGCAGGAACAACCTTGCAAGGGGCGCCGCCCGTTTATTTTTTCATTGCAAACTGTCCCGCCGCCCGGCAGGAAGTTTCCCTGCAAAAGGGAAGCCCGTGTATTTGCGCAAAGAGTGCTTTTCGAAAGCTGTATGAAAAAGGCCTGCGGCAAAAGCGGAGACAGGAAACGATATGGCCGGCCTTACGCGCGTTTGCGGTCTTTCCAATCGCAGACGGCTTTGTAAATCTGGACGAGGAGCGTGGGCAAAAACGCCAAGACCACGATCTGCAGGATATGGGAAACCGTCAGCGGATAGACAAGGAACAACCCCTCGAGCGCCGGTAAAAACAGGACGATCGCCAAAAGCGCGACGCCCAGGAAAAACGCGCCGACCGAGTAAAGGTTCGTCGAAAACTTCAGCCGGAAGATGCCTTCCTTTGCGCGGCAGTTAAAGCCGTGGAACAGGCGCGCGAGTGTAAGCGTGGCAAATGCCATCGTGCTTGCGGCCATCGCGTTGTGGCTGGTGCCATAGCCGAGGTAGAAAGCCACCATGACCGCGACGGCGATCAAAGCGCCCTGGGAGAGGACCTGAGCCCAGACGCTGCCGGTCAGGATGCTCTTGTGCGGGTCGCGCGGCTTCTGGTCGAGCAGGCCGCGGCGGGCGGGCTCCATGCCGATGGCCAAAGCGGGCAGGGAATCCGTCAAGAGGTTGATAAACAGAAGGTGGACGGCCTCAAAGGGCTTCGGCAGCATCATGAACGACGCAAACAGCACGCACAAAATGGCGGCCATATTGCCCGAAAGCAGGAAGCGGATCGCGTTTTGGATATTGTTATAGACGCTGCGGCCGTTGACGACGGCCTTGACGATCGTTGCGAAGTTGTCGTCGGCGAGGATCATGGAAGCGGCGTCCTTGCTGACTTCCGTGCCGGTAATGCCCATGGCGACGCCGATATCCGCTTTCTTGAGCGCGGGGGCATCGTTGACGCCGTCGCCCGTCATCGAGACGATGGCGCCGCGGCGCTGCCAGGCCGAAACGATGCGGATCTTATGCTCCGGCGAAACGCGCGCATAAACGGAGATGTGCGGCAGGCGCTCGTCGAGCTGCTCGTCCGTCATGGCGTCGAGCTCCACGCCGTCGAGCGCCTCGTCGCCGTCCTCAAAGATGCCGATGCGGCGCGCGATGGCGGTGGCGGTGACCTTGTGGTCGCCGGTGATCATGACGGTGCGGATGCCGGCGCGCTTTGCGTCCGCGACGGCCTGGATGGATTCCTCACGCGGCGGGTCGATCATCGCGACGAGGCCGACGAACGTAAAGTCCTGTTCATCGTCGAGCGTCAGCGGCCGGATTTCCGGCAGCCGGCGGCACGCAAAGGACAGCACGCGCAGGCCTTCCTCGGAGAGCGCGTCATTGACGCGGAGAATCTCCGCACGGCGCTCATCGGTCATCGGCACCTCGCCCTGGGAGCGCAGCTCTTTCGTGCAGCGCGAAAGCAGCACATCGATGGCGCCTTTCGTCAGGAGCGTCGGCACGCCGTCGAGGTCGTGCAGCGTACTCATGAGCTTGCGGTCGGAATCAAACGGCAGCTCGCCTAAGCGCGGGTGCTGTTCGCGGTACATCGTTTCCTCGACGCCGAGCGCGTCGCCGATCTGGACGAGGGCAACCTCGGTGGGGTCGCCGATGAACGTGCCGTTTTCCTCATCGGTGGTCGCATCGCTGGCCAAGAGGCCAATCTTGACAAGCAGGTGCTGCGGGTCGTTCGCGAGGTCGGGGTCGGCGCCCTCGATCAGGCGGCCGTCGGCGTAGAGCTTCTGCACCTGCATGCGGTTCTGCGTGAGCGTACCGGTCTTATCCGAACAGATGACAGAGACGGAACCGAGCGTTTCAACGGCCTTCAAATCCTTAATAATCGCATTCTGGCGGGCCATTTTCTGCGTCCCCATCGCCTGAACAATCGTCACAATGGAGGAAAGCGCCTCCGGGATGGCGGCCACGGCGAGGGCAACGGCAAACATCAACGAGTCGAGGATCGGCATGCCGTTGCGCAAAATGGAGAGCAGGAACACGCCGACGCAGATGATCAAAATGACGGCGGCGAGCTTTTTCGAGAAATCATCGAGGCTGCGCTGCAAAGGTGTGCGGCGCTGCTGGGTTTCATTCATCAACGAGGCGATGTGGCCGATCTCCGTCTGCATGCCGGTGCCCGTGACGAGCACGGTCGCGCGGCCATACGTGACAAGTGAGCCGGAAAAAACCATATTTTTGCGGTCACCGAGCGGAACCTGCTCCTGCATAAGGGTTTCGGACGTCTTTTCCACATCGACGCTCTCGCCGGTCAAGGAGCTCTCATTGACCTTTAACGACGCATTTTCGAGCACCCGGCCGTCGGCGACGACCATATCGCCGGCTTCGAGGAACAGGATGTCACCGGGGACGACCTGCTCGGAGGGGATTTCGACACGCGCGCCGTCACGCAGGACCTTGGCCGTCGGGGAGCTCATCGCCTTGAGGCTTTCGAGGGATTTTTCCGCCTTGACGTACTGCACGGTGCCTAAAATGGCGTTTAAAATCAGCACGACAAAGATGACGATGGTGCTCTCGCCCTGGCCGGAAATCAGGGAAATCACGGCCGCCGCCACCAAAATGACGACGAGCAGGTCCTTAAATTGCTCCAAAAAGACCTGCAGGGTGCTTTTCTTTTTCCCCTCGGTGAGCTTATTTTTGCCGAACTTTTCGAGCCGTTCCTCGGCCTGCGCCCGGCTTAAGCCCTGGGCCGTGGCGTCGAGGGACGCGAGCGCCTGTTCGGGCGTCCGGTTAAAATACGATTCTGCCATACGCTTTGCTCCTTTTTACAGTTTGTAGCATATTGGGCGGTCTTTGCAGGGCGCGGGCAAAAGAAAAAGACTTCCCGCGACTGCCGCCTTTGGACAGTCATCGAAAAGTCTTGTTACCATGTTGGCACGCATGGCCAGACAGCACCTGCGGGATTCTAAAAAGATCCGCGCGTCGGCCGCCGTGATGTTGACCGTGCGTCTTATAACTACTCCCTTTTGAAGACTGCCTTATTATACCCTGGCGCCCCGGCTTTGTCAACGAAAAGCCATAAAAACGGCTGTCTTTTATGAATTGCCCCAGTTTTTTCCGGATATGCGTGCTCTTTTTGCACGAGAGACACGGAAGCGAGCCGCGGCGCCTTCCAGCAGAGGCGGAGGAGGAATTTTTTTGACAGCTTTTTGCAGATAGGTGTCTTGTCATCTGTCATGAAGTATGGTATACTCCTAAGATAAAAGCGGCCGCCCGGCCGGTGCCCGCAGCAAACGGGCACCTTTCAGAATGCCGGGCGGCCTTTACAAAGCAGGAGGGACAGCGGTGGAAGAGAAACAGGCGCGCTTACAACGGCTCAAGCGCGAAAAGGACGCGGTAATCCTTGCACATTACTATGTGCCGGAGGACGTGCAGGAAGCGGCCGATTATGTGGGAGATTCCTTTTATTTAAGCCAGGTTGCCCAGCGCGTGGAGGCCAAGACGATCGTGCTGTGCGGGGTGCGCTTTATGGGGGAAAGCGCCAAGATCTTAAATCCGCAGAAGACCGTCTTGCTGCCGGACGCGGCGGCGGACTGCCCGATGGCGCACATGGCGGACCCCGCGCGCGTGCGGCAGGTAAAGGCGCAGTATCCGGACGCGGCGGTCGTGTGCTACGTCAATTCGACGGCGGAACTGAAAATGCTCGCGGATGTGTGCGTGACGTCCTCCAATGCGCTGGCGGTATGCCGGGCGCTGCCGAACCGGCGCATTTTCTTTATTCCCGACCAGCATCTCGCGCATTTTATCGCCGCCAAGCTGCCGGAAAAAGAGTTTCTCTTCAACGACGGCTGCTGCGTGGTGCACGACGCCATCCGCGCCGGGGACGTGCAGGAGACGATGCGGCGCCACCCGGGCGCGAAAGTGCTGGTCCATCCGGAATGCCGGTCGGAAGTGACCGCGCTTGCGGATTACGTCGGCTCGACGGCGGGCATTTTGACGTTTGCGCAGCAGGATGACGCAAACGCTTACATCGTGTGCACGGAGCGGGGCATCTTCTATGAGCTGCGCCGGCGCTGCCCGGAAAAGACGTTTTTCCTCGTAGAGGGCTGCAGCCAGACGTGCACGGACATGAAAAAGGTCACGCTCGACAAGGTGATCGCCGCGCTCGAGGCAAACGCCCCGCAGGTCACGCTGCCGGAAGCGGTGCTGCAGGCGGCAAAAACGCCGCTGGAACGGATGCTCGCGCTTTCGCGCTGAAGACGCGGCAGGCGGCCGGATGGGCCGCAGAACCATATTTCATATCAAAAGTCCATATCAAAGAAGGGGTTTGGATTGAAGGAGCAATACGATGTGCTGATCGCCGGCTGCGGCGTGGCGGGACTGTTTCTCGCGATGCATTTGCCGGAACAGATGCAGGTGCTGCTGCTTACGAAATCGTCCGACGAGGAGGAGAGCGATTCCTTCCTCGCGCAGGGCGGCATCTGCATGCTGAAAAACGAGGCGGACTTTGACAGCTATTTCGCGGACACGATGCGCGCCGGGCACTATGAAAATGACCCGGATGCCGTTACGACGATGATCCGCTCGTCGCAAACGATCATCCGCGAACTCGTGGCGTGCGGCGTGGACTTCGCGCGCGAGGCGGACGGCTCGTTTTCGTTTACGAGGGAAGGCGCGCACTCGACGCCGCGCATTCTGCACCATGAGGACTGCACGGGACGGGAAATTACGAAAAATCTCATGCGGAAAGTCAAGACGCTGCCGAATGTGACGTTGTGCACCGAGACGATGCTGCTTGACCTTTTGTGCGCGCAGGGGCGCTGCTGCGGCGGCGTACTGCTGCAAAAAGGCGGAAAGCCGTTCCCGGTGCTCGCGCGCGACACGGTGCTCGCGACCGGCGGCGTCGGCGGCGTGTACGAAAACTCGACGAATTTCCCGCATTTGACGGGGGACGGTGTCGCGCTGGCGCTGCGGCACGGCGTGGAAGTGGAAAACGTCGACTATGTGCAGATCCACCCGACGACGCTGTACTCGAAGCGGCCCGGGCGGCGGTTTTTGATTTCGGAATCCGTGCGCGGCGAAGGGGCCGTGCTGCTCGATAAACATGGGAACCGGTTTACGGACGAACTTTTGCCGCGCGACCGGCTGACCGCGGAAATCCACAAGCAGATGCAAAAAGACCACACGCCGTTTGTGTGGCTTTCGATGCGCACGATCGACTGCGACGTCAAAAAGCGCTTCCCGACGATCTGCGCGCGCTGCGAGGAGGAAGGCATCCATGTGCCGGAGGATCTTGTCCCCGTGGTGCCGGCGCAGCACTATTTTATGGGCGGCGTCAAGGTAAACCTTGACAGCCGCACGAGCCTGCCGCACCTGTACGCGGTGGGTGAAACGGCGTGCAACGGCGTACACGGCGCGAACCGTTTGGCGAGCAACTCGCTGTTGGAAAGCCTGGTGTTTGCCGAGCGCGCCGCGGCGGCGATTGTCAAAACGGACAGCGCGTTCTGCCCGGCGGAATACCAGCCGGCGCGGTACCGTTCGCCGGAAAGCTGGCAGGCGGAAAACCGGCAGCTTGTCAAAGACGAGATTCTTCATGAAAAAGAACAAAGGAGCAAGACCTCATGAATCCTGTGACGACGCTTTTGCACTGTGACCCGGTGCTTTTACAGGCCCTGAAAGAAGATATTACGAGCGAAGATGTGACGACGAACGCCGTGATGCCGCATGCGCAGAAGGGCGAAGCGCAGCTCTTGTGCAAGGAAGACGGCATTTTGGCGGGCATCGGCGTGTTTGCGCGCGTGTTCACGCTTTTGGACCCGCGGGCAAAGACCGAAGCCTTTTTTGAAGACGGCGCGCGCATCCACAAAGGGGACCTGTTGGCGACCGTCACGGGCGATATCCGCGCGCTGCTTTCGGGCGAACGGACGGCGTTAAATTTTTTACAGCGCATGAGCGGGATTGCGACGTATACGCGCCGGCTCGCGGACGCGCTTGCGGGCACGAAGACGAAGCTGCTCGATACGCGCAAGACGACGCCGAACCTGCGCGTGTTCGAAAAATATGCCGTGCGCGTGGGCGGCGGCTATAACCACCGCTTCAACCTCTCCGACGGCGTATTGATTAAGGATAACCACATCGGCACGGCAGGCGGCGTACGGGAAGCCATCGAGCGGGCGCGCGCCTATGCGCCGTTTGTGCGCAAGATCGAAGTGGAAGTGGAGACGCTCGACATGGTGCGGGAAGCCGTAGAGGCCGGCGCCGACATCATCATGCTCGACAATATGGCGCCCGAAACCATGCGGGAAGCCGTTGCGCTGATTGCCGGGCGCGCCGAAACGGAATGCTCGGGCAATGTGACCGCGGAAAATATCGCAAAGCTCGCGGAAACGGGCGTCGACTACATCTCAAGCGGGGCTTTGACGCATTCGGCGCCGATTCTCGACCTGTCTTTAAAGAACCTGCACCCGATTGCGGACGCACAGGCGTAAGAAATTTTGACGCTGCGCTTTGGCCGTGATAAAATAGGGGTAGTTTTGCATCTTGAATGATGGGACAATCCCTCGAAAAGGAGCGACCTTGCATGAAACGCAAATCCCCCTATGACCCTTCCATGGATGAGACGCGGCCGATCGACCCGGACGCGACGTATGACGACGGCTACGACGGCAATTACGACGACGGCTATGCGGAGCCCTACGACGCGGATGACGAAGAAACAGACGGCCCCTATGCGGAGCCCCCTGTCTCCCGCAGCCGGGAAGCGTACGGCTATGAGGACCGCGGCTACAGCGACCGCGAGATGCGCAGGGATTACGGCCGGACACCGCGCAGCGGCAAGCCGCTGGTCGCCGCCATTGTAGCGGCGGTAGTGGTGTTGATTCTCGTGCTGGTCCTGGTGTTCCGCGGCTGCGGCACTTCGACCGACACCGCAAGTTCCCTGCCCGCTTCCCTGCCGGCGGCGGTCTCTTCCGAAGACGAAGGGATCTCGGAAGAAACGGAACCGGCGCCCGTATCGCAGGAAGCGGAACCGGCGCCCGAGGAACCGTCCTCGCAGCCGGAAGCTTCCTCCGAGGTTTCTTCTGTGCCGCCGGCTGAAAGCGAGCCGCCCGCCGAAAGTGTGCCGGAGTCCCAGCCCGCCTCGCAGCCGGCGCCTGTGCCTTCCAGCGAACCGGAAGCGCCGGAAAGCACGCCGGCCCCCGCCGAAAGCGAGCCGCCCGCCGAAAGTGCGCCGGCACAGACCGCACCGGAATCCCCGCCCGCGGAGACAGCGCCTGCGTCGGAGGCAGCGTAAAGTCGGATTTTTGCTGCCGGCAGCCAAAGGCACTGCCAATTAAAAAACATAAAAGCCGCATCCGAAAAAACGGGTGCGGCTTTTTTCTATGGATGCTTCGATTTAGACGCTTTTATTTGGCCGAGGCGCGGCTGCCGCCTAAAAAGCAGCAGGCGCACAAGGCCGCAGGCCATGCCCAGCGGGAACGCCACGCCGAGCAGCAAACCCCCGGAAAGGCCGTTGGGCAAAACCTGCGCCGCCATGCCGGAAATCGAGGGGCCGGCGGTACAGCCAATATCCCCGCAAACCGCCAGCAGGCCGAACATGGCGGTGCCGCCGCGCGGGAACGCACGCGCAGAGAGGCTGTAAAGCCCCGGCCACAAAAGCGACACACTCAGCCCGCATAAGGCGCAGCCGAGCAGTGCAAAGGCCGGCACGGGCGACAGTGCGGCCAAAAGGTAGCACGCCGTGCATGCACAGGCGCACAAAAGCAGCGCGTGGCGCAAATCGAAACGCTTTCCAAACAGGCCAAAGAGCAGTCGTCCGGCTCCCTGCAGCGCGGCGAACAGGCACGGCCCCAGCAAATCCCCGCGCACCTTTTCAATCCCTAAGCAGCGCTGCACAAACAGCGACGCCCACTGCCCCATGGTCATGTCCGCCGCCCCGGCACACACCATGAAGCACAGGCACAGGCAGAAAATCTTTGTGTGCAGCAGCGTAAACACCGGCGTGCGCTGCCCGGCCGGGACCGCCTCCGGCAGCGGCGCCGAACAAAATGCAAAGAAATTGCAAAACGGCACACACGCCCAAAGAAGCGGCAGCCACCACCAGTTCTCTTCCCCGACAATCCGCAAAAAAAGCGTGGTGCCGAGCACCACGGCAACCTGCCCCCAGCAGCAAAACGAATGCAGCAGCGCCATCGAAGCCGCGCGGCCGTTCTGCTTTTGCGGCAGCGCATCGAGGATGGGGCTTAAAAGCGCTTCGATCAAGCCGCTGCCCATCGCGCTCACGACGACCGCCAGGCACAATCCCAAAAACGGGTCCAAAACCTGCGGCAAAACGCCCATCCCAAACAATCCGGCCGCCGCACACAGATGGGCGGCAAGCGTGCAGCGGCGCTCGCCGATGCGCTCCACACACGTCACGGCAAAAAAATCCATGAGAAGCTGCGTGCCGAAATTGAGCAAAATCAAGGTGCTCAGGGCGCCAAACGAAAAATGATACTGCGCCTGGAACACGGTAAACAGAAGCGGCGCCAAGTTGTTGACGATCCCCTGGGTCAAATACGCGGCGTAACAGCAGCGGCGCGTGCGCGCAAAGGTTCCCTGGCGCAAGGCTTTCTCCCTCCCCTATCCGATCAGATATCACCTGCTTTAGTCTATGGAAGAAAGGGGGATTTGGTTCCCGGAAAGGAAGCCAAGGCAGCGCCCGGCGAACGGTGGGACGGGGGTAGGATGAAAATTTGCCGCAAAAAAGGGAGCCCGGAAAAAGGCTCCCTCTCTTCATTTTCTGAAATCTTCTTATTTTTCTAAATGTAGAAAATACAGATGCCGCAATCGGAAAAAGTTCATTCGGCAGTGGCCATGCGGTACATCGCTTCGAGGCAGATTTCGGCGTGCTGCAGGAAACGGTCGATGTCGATATTCTCGTTCGTATTGTGCAGGCGGCGGTCCCCCTCGCCGGGGAAGAACGGCCCAAATGCGACGCCGCGGCCCTGCATCGAGCGCGCGTACGTGCCGCCGCCGCAGGAGAAGGTTTCGGCGGGCTCGCCCATGACGTCCGCATAGGCCTCCTTCAAAAGGCCGATAAACGGGCGGTCCTCCGGCAGATAGAGCGGCTGATCGTCGGTCACGCACTGGCACGAAAGGCCATACGGCAAGGCTGCGTGGCGCACAGCCGCACAGATGTCGTCGCCGGAAGCGGTCACAGGGTACCGGATATCGATGCCGATGCGCTGCTCTTTGCCGTCGATGCGCACGATGCCGAGGTTAACGGTCAGGGGGCCGGACGGCTCGTCGCTCTGGCGGATGCCAAGGCCTGCACCGGTCGTTTCCAGGCCGATGCGTTCGGCCGTAAACAGATTCAGCGCGCCGAGTTCCGTTTTCGTAAAGACCTTTTGCAAGAGGTACAATAAGTGCGCGGCGGCATTCTTGCCGGCTTCGGGCATCATCGCATGCGCGGCAACACCGAGGCTGACGATATAGACGCCGTCGGGAGTATCCGCAATCTCAAATGTGCCGCAGGCAGGCGCCAGCGCGCGCAGGGCCGCGGCCTGTTCCGCGCTGCAGCGCAGGGAAGCCTCCGCCTTCTGGGGCACGGCGTTGACGACGGTGCCGGCCTGAAAGCGCTTGACGGCTGTGCCCGGCAGGCCGCCGGAAATATCCAGGCGCAAAATACCCTTTTCGCGGTTGCAGATGCCGTAATCCGCATCCGGGGTAAAGCCGAACACGGGCAGGCCCTCGCTTTCGTAGTATTTTTCGATGTCGTCGCTCGCGACCTCCTCGCCGCCGCCAAAAATGACGCGCACACGGCGGCGGGTCTTGACGCCCTCCTCCTGAAGGACCTTTAACGCATACAGCGCGACCACCGCGGCGCCCTTATCGTCCGCCGTGCCGCGGCCGTACAGCAGGCCGTCCTTCTCGACGGCCTCAAACGGGTCCGTCTGCCAGCCTTCGCCGGCGGGGACGACGTCCACATGGCACAGGACGTCCGCAAAGCCGTCGCCCTCGCCGTAGACGGCGTGGCCTGCATAATTGCCGACGTTTTTCGTTTCGAGCCCCAGGCTCTGGGCAAGCTCCAAAATGGCGGAAAGGGCCTTCGCGCTCTCCTCACCGAACGGCATGCCGGGCTTTGCCGGCGCCACGACGGAAGGGATGCGGACGAGCGTGCGGATGCCTTCGAGGATCTGCGGGCGGTATTTCAAAATCTTCTGACCAAACTGCATAGATATGGACACTCCTTTTTTCAGGAAACGGATGGACGGAAAGCGGCATGCGGCACGCCGCCCCGGGCACGGATCCGTTTTCTTTCAGTATAGCATATTTTTCGCGCCAGCGGAACAAGAAAAGCCAAATTGTTCCGCGGATTTGTGGGCTTTTTTGCGGGTGCAGCGGCACAAAATTCCGCATCGGGACAAAAAAGGACTTGTAATTTTCCTTCCTCTCGTTTATAATAAGTAAATGTATCCGACCTGTGCGGCAGCCGGGAAAATCGACCGGTATCCCATGCGGGTGTTCGAAGAGAGCAAGGCAGAAATGGCGTGCGGCAGGATATGCAGACGGGCGGGCTCTGTGCGGCGGGGCGCCGTGAACCATGTCAGGCGGGGAACCGAGCAGCATTAAGCGGAGTGGCCCTGTGCGATACAGGTTTGTCTGTCCGTCTGTATATCCTTCTGCACGGCGGCGCGCAACGCGGCTGTCTTGCTCTTTTCTTTCTGAAAACGGACTGAAAACGGGCAAAGCAGAAGGTTTTGAAAGCAAAAGAAAGGGAGCGCGCGAGGTGTATCAAGTCCTTTACCGGAAATGGCGGCCACAGGTCTTCAAAGACGTGGTGGGACAGCCGCAGGTGACGCAGACGTTGAAAAACGAGCTGAAAGCTGGGCGGATCGCACACGCGTACCTGTTTACCGGCAGCCGCGGCACGGGCAAAACGACGTGCGCGAAAATTTTGGCGCGGGCGGTCAACTGCCTCTCTCCTGTTGACGGGGACCCCTGCGGCGAATGTGAAATCTGCCGGGGTATCCAGGATGGGAGCATCCTGGATGTGGTGGAAATCGACGCGGCGAGCAACAACGGCGTCGACAGCATCCGTGCGCTGCGCGAGGAGGTAAACTTCACGCCCGCGGCGGCGAAATACCGCGTCTACATCATCGACGAGGTACACATGCTGTCGATTGGGGCGTTCAATGCGCTGTTAAAGACGCTCGAGGAGCCGCCGGCGCACGTCATCTTCATTTTGGCGACGACGGAAGTGCACAAGCTCCCGGCGACAATCCTTTCGCGCTGCCAGCGCTTTGACTTCCGGAGAATCCCGCCGGAAGACATTGCAGGGCGGCTTCGCTACGTAACCGAGCAGGAAGGCGGCACGATTGACGAGGAGGCCGCGATGCTCTTAGCGCGCCTGTCGGACGGCGCCATGCGCGACGCACTGTCGCTGTTAGACCAATGTTTGGGGCGCAGTAAGCACGTAGACGTCAAGGTCGTCAACGAAGCGGCAGGGCTTGCGAGCCGCGAGCACCTGTTTACGCTGACCGAGGCGCTGCGCGACGGCGACAGCGCGAAGGCGCTCGCGGTGGTCGACGAGATGCACCGCGCGGGCAAGGACATGGCGCGGCTGTGTGAAGAGTGGCAGAGCCACCTGCGCGCGCTGATGCTGATTAAGACGATGCACGACGCGCGGCGGCTGGTGGCCGTGACGGACGACGAATTCGCGGCGCTTGAAAAGCAGGCGCTCTCCGTGCGGCTTTCGGTGCTCCTGCACGGCTTAGACACGCTGCAGGAGACGCTTGAGCGCATGTACCGCGGCGGCGACCGGCGCACGGCGTTTGAGATGGCGGTGCTGCGCCTTTGCTGCCCGGAACTCGACGACAGCCGCGCGGCGCTCGTGCGGCGCATCGAGGCCCTCGAGCGCGGGCTGCCTTTGCACCGAACGGCACAACCGGCAGCGCAGCCTTCCGCAAATGAGCCGCCGGCCGCCGCGCCGGAAGAGGAAGACCCTCCTGCCGCTTTTGCGGCGCCCGCCTCCCCCACACCGCCGGAACCGGCCACGCACGCTTCCAAAAGCCCGCCGCCTTCCTTACAGGCGCTGGCCGCGGCGGCCGAGCCGCTTACGGAATGGCCCGAGATCCTGCAGGAATTAAAGCAATATTCCCGCACGGTGGCGGCCGCGTTTGACGGCTCGTCGGCCTATACGAGCGGACCGTACGTGCTCATCGATGCGCAAAGTGAGCTGGCGTTCCGCCTGCTGCGGGAGCCGGCCCAGCGCGACGGCATGCGCCGGGCCATTCAAAAAGTGACCGGGCGCACGTATAAGCTCGGGCCTTACCGCCCGGCGGACGAGTCCGCACAGAAGGCGGCCGACCCCTTGCAGGCGCTGGCCGAGCGGGCACAAGCGCAGGGAATTCCCGTCGTCGAATCATAAAACGTTTGGATGGCAAAGGAGAGACAGTCTTTTTTATAGGCACGGGCTCCTTTCCACATAGAAAAGCAAGAGTAGAAAAACAAAAGAAATTTTCGTTACGAATTTGGAGGTTCCATTCATGAAAGCGAGATTACCACAGGGTTACGGCGGAGGGCCGAGAAATCTGCAGCAGATTGCAAAGCAGGCACAGAAGCTGCAGGCAGACATGGACGCACTGGGCAAAGAGCTCGACGAGACGCCTTACACGGCGACGGCCGGCGGAGACGCGGTGAAAGCGACCGTGCTGGGCAAAATGGAGATCCAGTCGCTTGAAATCAAGCCCGAAGTGGTTGACCCCGAGGACATTGAGATGCTCGAAGACCTCGTGACCGCCGCGGTCAATGAAGCGCTGCGCGCGGCGACGGACGACCGTGCCAAGCGTATGGAAGCCATTTCCGGCGGCCTGAATATGCCGGGGCTGTTCTGATGGCCTCGTATACGGTCGCGCCGCTTGCGAACCTGATCGACCAATTCGAGCGCCTGCCGGGCATCGGCCACAAAAGTGCCCAGCGGCTTGCCTTTCACGTGCTGGGCATGACGAAAGAGCAGGCGGAATCGTTCGCCAAAGCCATTGTAGACGCGCACGAAAAGATTCATTACTGTGCGATCTGCTGCAATTTGACGGATGAAAAGCTGTGCCCGATCTGCCGCGACCCGAAACGCGACCCGTCGTTAATCTGCGTTGTGGAGGATTCGCGCGATGTGCTGGCGCTCGAACGCACAAACGAGTACCGGGGCACCTACCATGTGCTGCACGGGGCGATTTCCCCCTTGCAGGATATTGGGCCGGAAGACCTGTGTATCAAGGAGCTTTTGGCGCGCGTGCAGAAGGGCGGCGTACAGGAAGTGATCATGGCGACGAACCCGACGGTTGAGGGCGAGGCGACGGCGATGTACCTGTCGAAGCTCATTAAGCCCCTGGGCGTCAAGGTGACGCGGCTGGCCTATGGCATTCCGGTCGGCGGCGACCTTGAATATGCGGACGAAGTCACGCTTTCGCGCGCATTCGCGGGGCGCAGCGAGCTATAATCGAATCTACAGACGAAAGGAGGCGGCCCTTTGAAGCCGGAAAATTTCAAGACGATTGCGCGCAATAAGAAGGCCTACCACGATTATTTTGTGGAGGAAAGCATGGAAGCGGGCATCGAGCTGTGCGGCACGGAGGTAAAATCCCTGCGCGCCGGGCAGTGCAACCTTAAAGATGCATGGTGTGCGGTAGAAAACGGGGAACTGCTCGTTAAAAACCTGCACATCAGCCCCTATGAGCACGGGAACCAATTTAACCGGGATCCAATGCGGGAGCGCCGCCTGCTTTTGCATAAGCGGGAAATCATGCGGCTTTACGGCCTTGTCAAGCAGCAGGGGTGGTCGTTAATTCCGCTGTCTCTGTACTTTAAGGGAAGCCTTGTGAAGGTGCAGGTGGGGCTCTGCCGCGGCAAAAAGCTGTACGATAAGCGCGCGGATCTGGCGGCACGTGCGGCAAAGCGCGACATGGAGCGGGCGCTCAAAACGCAGAACCGCTAACTTGCATGATTTCTGAAATGGTGGTATACTAAGAAATACGTTTCTGGAAGGCAAAACGCCTTCCTTTGTATGGGGATGTAAAGGTTTCGACGGGGGCTGTAAGCATCGGTAAGCGAGCAGCGGGGCGGGACCGCTTTACGAATCCGCACCTTTAAATTTAGATGAGAAATCTTCTAAGAACGACAGCAAGATCGTAAACGTTAACTTCAACAATTACGGGATGGCTGTTGCAGCTTAAAAATAAGCTGCCATCCACACGGTGAGTACCGCGGCGCCGTGCTGGGTGTAACCCCAGCGGTGAACGTGAACCGGGCGACGCCTTTAACCCGGTCATGACCCAAAGGCTCCCTGCCTGGTAAGCCCGCCTGCGGGCGCACCGGGCAGGTAAATGTAAAACGCAGGATACGCTCGTAGAAAGCCTGTGTAAGCGGCTTTCGGACAGGGGTTCGATTCCCCTCATCTCCACCACAAAGCTGAGGCTAGACGCCATGCGCGCCAGGCTCAGCTTTTTCTTTTGCCGGAAAAGTTCCGGCGCTTGAAATATAAAACGAACCGAGACCCTTTCGAAAGGGTCTCGGTTCGGCGGGCGGGGTTTTGGTTTTGGAAATTTGGGCGGGCTCGAAGAGAAGAAATCAAGCGTCGTGCTTCCGCGTCAGAACGAGTCCGATGATTGCTGCAATCAGGGCAACTGGCGCCGCTCTGACAAACAACCACTCAAACGCGTGAAAACCGACTCCAAGAACGGCGGCTTCCGGGTCGCTGTAATCCCAGCTGAGATATGGGCTATTCCAGACCAGCAGGACTGCGAAAAAAATGACGATGACTATGCACAGCGAGAGAAGCAGCCAAAAAAGCAGTTTCCGTTTAGCTGTTTTCCGCTGCGCAAGCTGCAAATTGATAATCTCTAATTTTTCGGAAATCACTTTCAGGGCATCCGTCTCCGGCACGGTGACCGTTTCTCCCAGCAAAGTGCTTACGGGCGTTTCAAGCGCCTCGGATAGAGAAATCAGCAGATCGGCATCCGGAACGGACAGGCCCTGTTCCCACTTTGAGACCGTTTGCCGCACCACGTTCAGTTTGGCCGCAAGCTCCTGCTGCGAAAGCCCTTTTGCTTTTCGGATTGCTCGGATGTTTTCACTCAACATTGTAACACACTCCTTTGCCGTTGTTACCGCCATTGTACGAGAAAGTGCCCGTTGCCGCAAGCAACGCAAAGGAACATGCGGGGCGGGGAAAACGGAGGATTTTCCTTTGTAGTGGGCTTTCGGAGATGACAGCTGTCCATTTTTGAAATGGATAAACGATAACTTGCTGGACGAAAATTTCTGTTGTATAAAATCATGATTCCCGTTGTGGAGGTGAAAACCGATTGGATAGAAAAATGGAGAATTTTATTTTTGCGTACAAATGCTTCGCCGCCTGCAATTGCCTGTCCGACGACACCGATGGCTTTGAACTCCTTGTCAGAGAGGACGGCCTTCTGAAATACCAAACCTTTACGTTTGAAGGCTGCGCGATCGATTTGGCTTTTTACAAGCTGCGGCCTGAAACCCTCGAAAAGATGAAAAACACCATGGAAGCGCATGCTGAAATCTTCGAGGTAAATTCCCAACTGCGCAACGGCTCCTTCGACGGGACCTTTCATCAATTCCTGTTTACTGCCGCAGGGAAAGAAAGAGAAATCCTCGCTTTAAACATAGAAAATTCTATGGACGATCAAAGAAAAATCCGCAAAGCGTATCGAAAAGCGTACGGCGAAACTTTGCGGCAGGAACGCATCGTATTCAATTTGTTTTTTGAAATCTGCGCGATTTTAAAAGAAGAAAAATATGAGCTGGCGCTGGACCATTTTATAACCCCACGTCTAAGCGTACAACGTCCAAAATAAAGGTTTTATCGGATTTGAAAAGCCCAAAGAGAATTTTTTGCTTTCTCTTAGGGCTTTCTTCTTTTTTATTTTTTTGTGCGCGTCAAAATTTACGTATCCAATTTGCAGAGATACAGCGTCTTCGTTTCGGCGTCGTAGAGGCCGATGGTCAAATTGAAAGACGGGCGCTTGAGAAGATCCGGCGTTTTCGCCTGGAGTGTTTCCGCCTGGCGGTCGAGCAGGCAGTAATAGCCGGTCTGAAGTTCGGGGACCAGCGGGTTCCCCGCATCGTCCGTCAAATAGGGGCCGTCGCTGACACTACCGTCTTCGGACGTGCGGCCGTACAGCAATATGCGGGCGGTTTCGTCGAGCGGCAGCGGCTTCCACGCGGGATTCGTCTGGAGCTGTTTTTCGACGGTGTTGTCCGAAAACGAATAGGAGACGCAGGAAACGCCGTCGCCATTCCCGCTGTGCGTATCGTAGGAAGATTGTTCGCGGGCGCCGGTGAGCGCAATCCCCAGCGTGTCTGCATCCGCCGCTCCCTGCCGAAAGCCGCAGGCCGCAAGAATACACAGGATCCACAACAGGATGCCGGCCGCCAAAATCCGCTTTTTCAAAAAATCGCCTCCCGAAAAGTCTTTTGGAATCGGAAAGATTCTACACAAGTCTCGTCCGTTTGTCAAGGAGCGGCCGCCTTCTCGGAGAGGATGGTTCGAAACATGCGGAAAATGGCCCGCAACGTTTTTTACGTTTGCGATTCCGCCGAACGGTCGCGAAGCAGCACGCACTGGCTGCCGCGCTCCGCGTAGACGCTTTCAAACTGGGAGCGGCTATACTCGACAATGCCGGCGAGCGGGTCGGCGATGGTCACCGTGTCGGGCGCATAGCCGATGAGGACGGCCCCGTGGTCGTTCGTGCTCCAATCGACGTACGTCCCGTCCTCCGTGTACCAGCCTTCCGCCTGCCGGCGGTCGGCCATGCCGATCGTGACCCAAACGACAACCGGCGTGCCCTCGCTGACAAAATCATACAGCTGCTCTGGAGTGGCCCCGCTTTCATCGACAGCCTGCAGGCTGCTGCCGGCATCCTGTAAATACGTATTGGCGGCGGTCACAATGGCGCCCGTCCCGCAGATATAGCCCGCTTCCGTAAAGGGGTCGCCGATAAAATAGTTGCGCAGGTCTCCCCCATACAGGCGCCCATCCGCCCCCTCATGGAGATTCGCACGGGCTTTCGGAAGATAGTCCGCAGCCATGGTCGTCTTGTCCACCGAATAGCCGTAAAAGTGCAAAACCATCGTCAGCGCGGTGATCTCGCAGCCGGTGGGAAGCTCCGGCATTTGATAGAGGATGGGAAAATCCGCAAGGCGGAAGGAATCCGGGCGCGAAGCCTGCGGCGCGGCACTGGAGGGCGGGGTGCTCGCCGCAGATTCTGCGGCGCTGGAAGCGGGCAAAGACGAAGATTCCGGCTGCTGCACGGCGCTGGAAGGGGGCAGCGATGTTAGATTGCTCTCCATGGTTTCGACCCTGCTGGAGGACGGCAAAGACGCCGGGGCTGCCACCTGCTGCGCGGAAATTGCCGGCGCACACGCGGCTAAGCACAGCGCCAGCACGCCCGCTGCCAAACACAGTCTCTGTTTTCTCATACACACACCTCATCGGTTTTCCGCCAGGCCCATTCGCCCCCTAGTTTGGAAAGCGCGGCTCTCGGCTGCGCGGGCTATGCCGGCGGTTTCTTTTGTCTGATTATAAAACACAGCCGCAAAAATGTCTAATACCTATCCTTTATCCTTTTCCATAATCTTTTTATATAGGCCAAACCGGCCGCCGCGGACAGCGGACACCGAAGCGGAGCCCTCTCCCCTCGTGCAAAACGGAAGAAGCCAAACGGCCGTCTGGGCGCCGGTGGTGGAGGATTTTTCGCCGAAACGGGCGCAATTGGCGGGCCCGGTGCCATAATTTCCTTGTTTTCAGAGATGGCTTTTGCTATAATGAAGGAAAGGCAAAGAAAGGCCGCTGCAAAGCGCCGGATGCCTTTTAAAAAAACAGTAAGCAACGCTCCCCGCGGGGCATCCATGCGTTTGGCTGCCTCGTCGTGAGGGGCTCGACAATTCCCGGAAAATTGCCGGGAGGTTTTGAAGCGCCATCCATAGAGGAAAGGAAGATTTGGTCATGGCAACGAAAAAAGCAGATCTTACCAATCAGAAACCGGCCGAACAGGAAACCACTGCGGCAGCCGAAAAGAAGACGGCCTCCGCTGCAATGAACGCACTGCCCCTTGCGGGGAAGCCCGCATCCGTGAAGGCCTCTGCGCCCGGCACGCAAAAAGCGAAGTCCGCCGCGAAGAAAGCCGCCGCTTCCACAAAAGAAAAGGCTGCGCCGACGGAAAAGAAAGCTGCAGCCGAAAAGAAGGCGCCGGCGGAAAAGGCATCCGCCGCAAAGGCAGATGCACCGGCCGCAAAGAAGACAACCTCTACAAAGAAGAAGAGCACCGCGGAAAAGAAAACCGCTTCCACGAAGAAATCCACCGCCAAGGCCGCCGCAAAAGAAACGGCGCCGGCGGAAAAGAAGGCTGCCGCCGCAAAAGAGACGGCGCCGGCTGAAAAGAAGGCTGCCCCCGCAAAAGAGACGGCGCCGGCCGAACAGAAGGCTGCCCCCGCAAAAGAGGCGGCGCCGGCTGAAAAGAAAGCTGTCGCCGCAAAAGAAACGGCGCCGGCCGAGCAGAAGGCTGCCCCCGCAAAAGAAGCGGCGCCGGCCGAACAGAAGGCTGTCGCCGCAAAAGAGACGGCGCCGGCCGAACAGAAGGCTGCAGCCCCCGCTGCCGCTGCGCCCGCCGCGGCGTCCGCACCCGCCGCAGAAGAGACGCAAAGCGCACCGCAGGAACCCGCATGGGCTTCCCTGCCCCGCCGGAGCGTGGCATTCATCGGCTCCGAATGCTATCCGTTCGTGAAGACCGGCGGCCTGGGCGACGTCATGTATGCGCTGCCGCGCGAACTGGTCCGCCTCAACTGCGACGTCCGCGTGCTGCTGCCGCGCTATGCCTGCATCCCGAAGGAATACCAGGATAAGATGGTCTACCGCGGCGAATTCTACATGGACCTCGGCAAGACCGGCCGCAACTATTACGTCGGCATCATGGAATACATCCAGGACGGCGTCGTGTATGATTTCATCGATAACCAGGAGTTCTTCACCGAAGGGAATCCCTACGTGAACCTCGTAGACGATATCCCGAAATACTGCTTCTTCAGCAAGGCCGCGCTCGCCGCGCTGAACTATATGAACTGGATCCCCGACATCGTCCACTGCCACGACTGGCAGGCCGCGCTGGTGCCGGTGTATCTGCGCACGCTGTTCAAGGATTCGCCGGTCGGCCACGCGAAATCGATCCTGACGATCCACAACCTCCGCTTCCAGGGCATCTACAACATCCCGACAATCCAATACTGGACCGGCCTGCCGAACAGCGTTTTCGGCATGGGCGCACTCAAGCAGAATTATGTGGACGCGAACCTGTTAAAGGGCGGCATCGCCTATGCGGACCGGGTCACAACGGTCAGCGGCACGTATGCGTGGGAAATCCAGACGCCGGAATACGGCGAGCATCTGGAAAATCACCTGCGCTACCACAGCGGCAAGCTGCGCGGCATTGTCAACGGCATCGACTATGAGATGTGGAACCCGGCAACGGACCCGGCGCTTGCTTCGAATTACTGGCTTGGCAACGTGCTCGACCACAAGATGGAGAATAAGCGCGCGCTGCAGCGCGAATTGGGGCTTCAGGAGGATGAAGGCAAGTTTGTAATCGGCCTGATTTCCCGCCTGACAAACCAGAAGGGGCTCGACCTCGTCAACGCGATTGTGCCGCAGATCCTCGACGGCAACACGCAGATGGTCGTGCTCGGCACGGGCGACAAGCAGTACGAGGATGCCTTCCGCTACTATGAAAACACCCACAAGGGCACGTTCAGCGCATGCATCCAATACGACGAATCCCGCGCCCACCGGATTTACGCCGGCGCCGACGCCTTATTGGTGCCTTCGCGCTTTGAGCCCTGCGGCCTGACGCAGCTCAACGCGATGCATTACGGCACCATCCCGATCGTCCGCGAAACCGGCGGCTTAAAGGATACGGTGCAGCCCTATAACGAGTTTTCGGGCGACGGCAACGGCTTTACGTTTGACCGCTACGACGCAGGGCTTTTGCTCGACGCGATCAACCGCGCGAAGACGCTGTACTTCACAAACCGCTACCACTGGGACGAAGTCGTGCAGCGCGACATGGATAAGGACGTGTCGTGGGGCAAGTCGGCAAGACAGTATAAGGACCTGTACCTCGAATTGACGCAGTGGTAAACGCCGCGCCCCCGGAAACGGGCCGTTAAACCGCTTTTCGGAAAAACAAAACAGGAAGGCGCCGCCGCCGGTTTTCTGCCGGTGTGCGGCGCTTTTGTTTTCGGGCGGAAAGGCAGCGCGAAAGGATTTCTTCTTTCTCCTTTTCAGGAATTGAAAGCACTTTTTCGATACATTGTTTGATGTTTTTTACAGAAATCATGGGTGGAATTTCAAAAAAACAAGCCTTGTCCGGCAAAAAATTCGAAAAAGGCCTTGCAATTTTCGAAAAGGTATCGTATAATACGATTGAACAAAGGCGTTCCAGTTTTTTGGAACGCCTTTCTTTTTTTGCCCCAAAATATTTACCTTTTAGGAGATGAGGAAGAATGAACACAGGAGATAACGCGTTCGTGCTGCTGTGTGCAGCTCTGGTATTCCTGATGACCCCCGCGCTGGCCTTTTTCTACGGCGGCCTGGTGCGCCGGAAAAACGTCGTCAATACGATGATGGCGTGCGCCGGCGTGATGGGGCTTTCGGTGGTGCTGTGGATTGTGATTGGGTTTTCCCTTTCGTTCGGCGCCGATCACGGCGGCATCATTGGAGGGTTCGAGTACGTATGCATGAACGGGCTTGACTTTAACGAGGCCCTGTCGTACGCGCCGACGCTGTCGTCGTTTACGTACGTCGTGTTCCAGATGATGTTTGCGATGATCACGCCGGCACTGATTACCGGTGCCGTGGCAGGGCGCATGCGGTTTAAGGCGCTGTTCCTATTTATCGCGCTGTGGTCGGTGCTCGTCTATTACCCGATGGCCCATATGGTCTGGGGACAGGGCGGCTTCCTGGCGGAGCTCGGCGCGGTCGATTTTGCCGGCGGCAACGTCGTGCACATCAGCTCGGGTGTCAGCGGCCTGGTGCTGGCGCTGCTGCTGGGACGGCGCAGCGGCGTAGAGCACGTCTCGTACCGCGTGCACAACATCCCGTTCGTCTTCCTCGGCGCGGGGCTGTTGTGGTTCGGCTGGTTTGGCTTTAACGCCGGTTCGGCACTGGGCGCAAACGGCCTGGCGGCGCACGCTTTCCTGACGACCGGGCTGTCCTCCGCGGCGGCTTTGCTCATGTGGATGCTGCTCGATGTCATCAAGGACGGCAAGCCGACGCTTGTGGGCGCCTCGACGGGCCTCGTGGTGGGCCTGGTCGCAATCACGCCCGGCGCAGGGTTTGTGCCTGTGTGGTCGGCAATCGTGATCGGCGCTTTGGTCAGCCCGATCTGCTATTTCACGATGAACTTCCTGAAAAAGAAGCTGAAAATTGACGACGCGCTCGATGCGTTCGGCTGCCACGGCATCGGCGGCATCTGGGGCGGCATCGCAACCGGCCTGTTTGCCCGCAGTGACATCAACCCCGTCGCACAGTGGAACGGCCTCGTTTTTGGCGACGCACGGCTGTTCGGCGCACAGCTTTTGAGCATTGTGATCACAATTGCGGTGGCGGTCGTGGGCAGCCTGATCTGTGCCGGCATCACACGGCTCTTTACGCCGCTGCGCGTCGAGCACAAAGAGGAGCTTTTGGGCCTCGACCTGACGCAGCACGGCGAGCAGGCTTATCCGTCGTTTAACGGCTTTGATTGAGAAAGGAGCGGCAGATACTGATGATGTATAAGGTCGAAGCGATCGTCCGCGAAGAGAAGCTCGAGGACATCAAGGAAGCGCTGCACGCGATCGGGGTCAACGGCGTGACGGCTTATCAGGTGATGGGCTTCGGCGCCCAGCGCGGCTACAAGACCGTTGTGCGCGGCCAGGAAATTGACGCGGTGCTGGTGCCGAAAATCAAGCTGGAAGTTGTGGTCTCGTCCGAAGAATGGAAAGAGAAGACGATCCAGACAATCTGCGACGTGGCGCACACGGGCGAGATCGGCGACGGCAAGATCTTTGCCTTTGCGATCAGCGACGCCGTAAAGATCCGCACCGGCGAACGCGGCTATGACGCGCTGCAGGCGACGAACAACGCCCTCGACGGCGAATAAAGCGCATCATTTTGAGATTCAAAAAAGCGCCCACACGGCCTGGCAAAGCCGTGCGGGCGCTTTTCGATTGCCATGATAAACTTGCCATCATAAAAAGGTTTGCGATTGCGCGGGGCGCGTATACGTCTGCTCGAGCATGGCGACATGGGATAAAAAGGCGGGGTCGTCAAAATACTTGGCATGGACGGGACAGACCCGGACGCAGGCCTGGCACTTGATGCAAAGGCCCGGCACGGCGGTGGGGTCGTCTTTCGAAATGGACCCCATCGGGCAGGCAGCGGCGCAGCGGCCGCAGGAACGGCAGCGTTCCGCGTGGGTTTTGGGCTTGGCCTTTAAAAAGGCGGCGGGTTTGCCGTCGAGGCCGAGCGGCGTATAGTACGGGCCGACGGGGTCTCTCCCCGCGACAGAGACGGGCGCGGGAAGGGTTTGGGCCTGGCGCGCCTTTTCCGCGGCTGCGCGGGCAAAGGCGCGGCGCTGCGCCCGGTCGGCTTCCGTCGGGCGGCCCGGGGCGATCTTTTCGGAAAACGCATGGCCCGCGGCAAAGGCGGCGCCGGCGACGGTATGAAAGCCCAGCTCCTCGAGCGTATTGCGCAGCTCGATCAGTGCATCGTCGAAGCTGCGGTTGCCAAACGTGACGACCGGCACCGCGAGGGCCTCCCCTCCGCAAAACCCCGCACGCAAAAAGGGCAGCACCTTATTGGGCACACGGCCCGCATAGACAGGGACACCGAACACGACAAAATCCGTCTCGCAGAAGGAATGGACCCCCGCCCGCTGTGCAGGCAGCGTAAAATCGAGCGTCCGCAATGGCACATGCAGCGTTTCGGCTGCCGTGCGCGCGACATCACAGACCGCAGAGGCCGTATTGCCCGTCGGGCTGAAGAAAACCGCCCAAACCGTTTTGATCCGCATGGCGTTTCCCCTCCTCTTTTTTCTGCATTATACCGCACGCGGCCGGTGTGCCGCAATGGGTTTGGAGGGAAGAAAAAATTTTGCAAAATTTTTTCGAAAAACGCTTGACAAACACGGCCTTCCCGTTTATAATATATTCTTGTCAGCCGCCGAGAATGCTGGCGTAGCTCAGTTGGTAGAGCAGCTGATTTGTAATCAGCAGGTCGGGGGTTCAAGTCCGTCTGCCAGCTCCAAACGGGCATGGCCCGTCGCCGCAGATGCGGCAATCGGTTGACGTATGAAACGCAGCTTTGGCTGCCATATGGAGGAGTTCCCGAGTGGTCAAAGGGGGCAGACTGTAAATCTGTTGCTTCGGCTTCGATGGTCCGAATCCATCCTCCTCCACCAAAAGAATTTGTGATAATGAGGCGAGGCAGTTTTCTGTCCCGCCTCATTGTCGTAAATGGAAATCATCCAATTGCTTACGATGACCCGTTGGGAAATGCGCGGGCATATCAATTGGGTGATAGAATTATAACAAATGCTGTTGCACCGTTTAAGAACCATCGCACGACGCATAAAACGTCGCATAAATCGACAATGACATCTTCCTTGAGTGGGGTTGGTTCACAAATAGCAACTAGCGCTGCTCAGAATGCAATAACGACTTTAGGTGACGAAGGTGCTTCTGATGCGGTCGATTTTGTTTCCTCTAAAGCAAAGGTGGATATAAGTCCTCCAATGACAGTGCTTAAAAAAGCAGGCATCGTTTCGGTAGGCTTTGCGGTTGTGGGTGCTATACAAGATATTGTCACATATCATGATGATCCCACAGCAGTAGCATGTGCACTGTTTATCGATGCAGAATCTTATGTAGCGGGGATAGCAATGGGGGCATTAATTAGTGGGATTGTAGCAGCTACACTTTTGAATCCTTTTACTGCTCTTGTTGCTACAATAGGGTTTGGTATTGATGCTGGTGTTGCACTTGATGGTATTGCAAATTATGAAAAGAAACAGGTGATCGGATATTGAATTTTGAAGATCTCCTTTTAATTTATTTGGTTCCGCCTTTTTTTATATGGATGATTGTACTGTTTATAAGAAGCTATCAAAAAAAGGGCTTTTTTGTTTCATGGATGAAACATCAATGGGAATTTCTTTTGATTGTCGGATCGTTGATGGGAGCGATCCTTTGTGTGAGTGCAGCGAGAGCGATTGATTATTTTGCGTTACCCTATTACAAAGCGATTGATCCATTCATGAAGGTGGCAGAATGCTTGTTTCTTCTTTGCATGGTGTTTACGGAATTTTCTTGTTACTTTGCAGTGAAACGGAAAGCTGCGTCACCGGCGGTTCTTCGCAATCTTACAACGGCTTATACCATGTTGCCGTTTGTCATTCTGTTTGTGTTTACCGCGTTTTTGTTTTCTAATTTTTAAATCGTTATTTCCACCCTACAAGCTACTCTTAAAAAAGCTGTAGGGTGAGACTATTTTTGGTTTTTCATAAAACTATTTTCCGTTGCTCATGATGCCTTGCTGATGTTTATCATGTGGGCGATTACAAATGACCCCTAAGTAGCGCAATATTATCACGCGATTGTTTTGCAAAGGGCATTGCGTTCTTGTCCGTTCTTTTGGGTTCGCTGAACCTCCTCGTCAGCCCTATCACGATTGTCATGAAACCGGCCCCTTCCTGCCGCGCGCGGGAAGGGGCCGGTTTCTTTGTTCTGCCTGATGATCATCGAAAGCGCTTTGACGTCCATGTGATCCGCATATTGGAGCAGCAGCCTCGCTTCGCGCAACAATCTAAAAGCATAAGACAAAAAGGCCAAAGCGGGGGCCCTGCAAAAGGGTTCCCACTTTGGCCTTTCCAGATATTCACTTCTTTTTCTATGCGTTTGGATCTTCACATACATCCTGTCCGGCGCCTGCGTCCTCCGCCTGGATGAGGATCTTATTTTTCAGCAAATCCACGTTTTGAATGGTTCCCCGCACATGGGTCGTCTGGCCGATGATGTCGCACAGCGTAATGTCCTTGCCGTCAAGAAATACGTTGCAGACGCTTTCCGACACCAGTTCTTCCCGGCCATTTTCACACACATAAACGTTTGACAGGCACATGTCTTGTTCCCTTCCCTGCTTTTATTTTCCGGTGAAAACCGCCTTGCGCTTCTCGATAAATGCCTTGACGCCTTCCTGAAAGTCGGCGGTCTTTGCGCACGCGCACTGGGTGGGCGCCTCCGTGTGGTCGAGCCAGTCCTTGTAATCGGCAAACGCAGCCGCATAGATCTGCTTTTTGATATTCTGATACGCCGTCAACGGGCCGTGCGCCAGCTTCTCCGCGAACTGCATAACCGTGTCGTGCAGTTTCTCCTTGGGCACAACCTGATAGGCAAGGCCCAATTCCTTCGCTTCCGCTGCCCCCATCGGACGGCCGGTAACGGACAGTTCCAAAGCCCTGGCCGCGCCGATGCTCTTTGAAAGCAAATAGGCGGCGCCCGTGTCGGGCACTAAGCCGAGGTTGACAAAGGCGAGGATAAACTTCGCGTTGTCGGCACAGAACAGGAAATCCCCGCCAAGGGCCAGGCTGACGCCCGCGCCCGCAGCCGCGCCGCAGACGGAAGTAATCACCAGCTTGCGCATCTTTTTCATGGTATCCGCCAGCTGATCGACCCGGGCAACCAGCGCGTCCAGTCTGATCTCCCCGCCGGCCTGTACCTGCTGATAAAAGAACCCGATATCCCCGCCGGCGGAAAAAGCCTTGCCGTCGCTCTGCAAAACGACAACCTTGACCGCATCGTCCCGCTCGGCGTCCTGGAACCGGCACAGCAGTTCCTCCGCCATCTGCTCGTCGATTGCGTTGAGATTCTTCGGATACCGCATCGTAAGGACCGCGATGCCGTTTTCCACGATGTATGCTGTCTTCTGGAATTCCATCTTTCACGTCTCCCTATAGAGATTTTCCCGGAAATCTTTTGCCGTTCAAAATTTTCCCGGGAAAACAAAGTTCTTCGATTGGAAAGGCCGAAGCCTTCTAAAAGCCGCGCCGCTTATTGAATGGTGATGCCCATTTTCCCTTCCGTGAAAATGCGTTCATCCATCAGCTTCAGGTTTTCCGAGAGGATCGGCTTGAAGTCCATCTGGTCGAGGATGTCCTTCTGCAGATCGACACCCGGCGCGATTTCTTCCAGGACGATGCCATCCTTCGTCAGGCGCAGGACCGCGCGCTCCGTCACGTAGAGGACTTTCTGGCCGCTCTGGGCCGCATATTCCGCGCTGAACGTAACCTGCTGCACGTGTTCGCGGAATTTTCTGGATTTGCCTTCCTGGAGGATCGTCAGCTTGCCGTCGCCGACCGCATACTTCGCGCCGCCGGCCGTAAAGGTGCCGGCGAAGATGACGAGCGGTGTCGGCTGGGTGACGTCGATAAATCCGCCGCAGCCGGGCATCATGGTGCCGAATTTCCCGACGTTGATGTTGCCCTTCGCGTCGCATTCCGCCAATCCTTCCACGGCCATGGAGAGGTTGCCGCCGTCGTAGAGGTCGAAGTTGTAGGCCATCGAAAGCGTGCCCATCGTGTTGACCGCACAGCCGAACGTGTCGCCGGTCCCGGGGATGCCGCCGAGCATGCCGTCTTCCGCGCTCATAATCAAATCGTCGCTGAAGCCCTCTTCCCCTGCGACGGACGCGACCAGCGTCGGGATGCCGATGCCGAGGTTGACGATGGATTCCGGCTTTAACTCCATCGCGCAGCGGCGGGCAATGACGGTGCGGACATTGAGCGGCAGCGCCTCCATGGAATCCACGGGAATATCGAACCGGCCCGTGCGGGAAGCGTCGTAATAAATCTTGCTCGTCATTCTATGGTATTTTTCCGGCTCCTTCGAGACGACCACCGCATCGACAAACACGCCCGGAATCTCGATGGACGCGCCCGGAAGTTTACTGCCGGAAAGGTTTTTGACCTGCACGATGACTTTGCCGCCGCAGGCCTTGACGCCCATGGCCAGATCCCGCATGTTCATCGGGCCGCACTCATCCTCGACGGAAATATTGCCGTTTTCGTCGGCCGTTGTCCCGCGGATGATCGCGACATCAAATTTCGGGACCGGATAGTAAAGCCATTCCTCACCGCCAAACTCGACGAGCTTGACGATCTCTTCCGTCGTCACGTCGTTCATCTTGCCGCCGTCGAGGCGGGGGTCAACGAACGTCTTTAAGCCGATCTTGCTCAAAAAGCCCTTTTTCCCCTGCAGGGAGGCGCGGTACATGTTCTGCACGACGCCCATCGGGAAGTTATAGGCCTGGCATTTGTTGGCGTTGATGTACGCGGGAATCTTCGGGTTTAAGCCGGTGTGGCCCATGATGATCTTCCCGATCAAGCCGTCGTGCGCCCAACGGTCAAAGCCGCTGTCTTCCAAGCCGGCGCTGCCGGTATAGACGCAGGTCAGATTGTTCGGGTGGCCCGTCTCGAGGAAACGGTCCTCCACGGCCTTAAAGACCTCGTCGGCCAGCCCCCAAAGGACAAAGCCCGTCGCGGCGACAACCGAATCGTCTTTGATAAGGTCCAGCGCTTCCTGCATCGATTTTACTTTGCTCATGTTGCGATCCTTCTTTCATTTTCTAAAAATCAATCCTTCTAAAAATCAACCCTCCAATACGCTTTGCAAAATGCTTTCCACCGCCGCGATGCTCACCGCTTCCGCCGGGAGTTCCCGCAGCGATCTGCCTTCCCGGTCGTATTGATTGAGGATCGGGTCCTCCGGGATGGAGCCGACCACCGGCACGCCGACTTTCTCGACGAGCGCCTGCAGCGGCTGGTCGTTTTTGACCCGGTTTAAGACGAGGCCGGCCTTGCGGACGCTGATGCCGTTTTCATTGGCCAGCGCAATTTCCACGATGCCGCGGGCCGTCTCAAGGCTTCTGGCCGACATATCCGAGACGACCAAAAGCGTATCGAGATTCTTTAAGACCCGGCGGTTGATCTGCTCGGGCCCGGCTTCCCCATCGACAATCGAAATCCGATAATCCTGCACGAGCATATCCATGCCGTGGCGCAGAAGGTCGTTGACCGCGCAGTAGCAGCCCGGCTCTTCCGGACGGCCCATCAGCAAAAGGTCAAAGCCTTCCCCGTGATGGACGATATCGCGGATGACCTCCCGCATGGGGCGGTCGTTCATCTTCTTTTTGACGTCGTTATAGCCCACAATCGAACGGCGCATGGCGGTGATGGTCTTTTTCGGATCCACCTGGATGCCCAGCGTATAGGGCAGGCTCATCGCCGAATCCGCATCGATGGCCAACACCTCGCCGGGATACCGCTTTGCGAGCATCGTGACCATCAACGAGGCGATGATGGATTTCCCGGTGCCGCCTTTGCCGGTGATGGCAACTGTTTTTCCCTTTCCCATACGATCATCCCTGCTTCTTCTGATTTGCGATCAAGGTCTCCATATATTCCGTAATCGTTGCCTTGATCTGGTCCGCCGTCTGGTAGCGGATATCGATGCCGTCCTCGTCAAACGTCAGCGTCGGCAGGCCGTACTTTTCATAGATATAATCCTTCACGAGCTTGCTGGCGGCCCACGTGTGCTTGCATCCCACATGGCCTGCGAACATCGCGACGTTTACCTTGTATTCGCCAATCATGCGGTCGACCATCTTGATCCACGGTTCCGCAGGGCCGGAGGCGCCGTGCACCATCGGCGAATTCAGCGTGCGCTGGCCAAGGCCCAGGAAGATGCTGTCTTCCGAGGAGGTATCGATGACCTGGTAGCCTTCGTAGCCGAAGCCGTCCATCACAAGCACCGCGTTAAAGGCCTTTTCCATCCAGCCGACGATGCCCGCGTTGTTCCAGAGCATGTTTTGCAGCCAGATGACGCGGAACTGCTCTTTGCCCGGCGTGACGCCGCGGCCGGCCTTTACGTTGCGGACGCCGTAATCGTATTCGGCCTGCAGAAAATCGACGGCCCCTTGGCTGCCCATCATGCCGCCGACCATTTCGTTGAGCACGAGCAGGCTGCCCGGAAGCGGGCAGGGCGTAATCTGGCGGAGCTTGGAGCATGCCGTCAAAAGGCGCGCCGCCTCGTTCCCGCGCTCGAGGATCTCCCGAAAACGGTCCCAGTCGAGTTTGTTGCCCGTGACTTCTTCCAAAAACTTGCAGGCCTCTTTGATCTGTTCGCCGATGTACCGGTAGCCGCGCTCATCCTGCCGGTACGGCGTATCCAGGCAGAAGCTGGGCACGCCGAGGATTTTGGAGGCGGCCGTATAGGCCACGCGGGACGAGTCGCACGGCGTGACCGTGGAGAGGACCGCGTCCGGCTTCATCTTCAAATCCCCCGACAAATAGTAGCCGATCTGCCCGCGATTGATGGAACAGAGCTGGTGGCTGACGTATTGGTCCGCGAGGTCCAGATACTTAAACGTCTTATCCGAATTTGCGTAGCGCATGATCAGCGTTTCCGGCACGAACGGCACCGCGTCAAATGCATAAATCAGCTCCGCAGGCGTATTCGTGCTGGTCAGGATCAGCTTTTTGCCCCGCTCGTGGGCCGTGCAGATGTCGTTCCAGTGGTCCATCTGCAGCTGCGCCATCCACAGGCGGTCCGGGTGCTTCGCCTTCATGTGGTTGTACATATTGACGACTTCTTTATGTACATCCGGCAGCAAATCCACTTCATGGATTTCATTTGTCTTCGTGTCGTTCATCAGTCTGTACCTCCTTCAAGCATTTCTACAAACGCTTCCGCGCGAACGCCAACCTGGCCGGCATTCGTTGTGATTTCTTCTTTTTCCAATGTCAGCACCGGATAGCCGTCCTCTTTAAACCGGTCGTAGAAGAACACGCTCTCGCCGCCCCACAGGCAGCAGTTCTTGAGGCGGACGTAGACGATGCCGTCCACGTCGAATTCCTTGGCCAGGCGCAGCATATCCTCGTACATCTCGTCGTGCAGGTCGGTCATCCGCGGACAGGTCAATTTTTCAAGATACGAACGCGCGATGGACTCCAGCGGCGTCTCCCCCTCTTTCCGGGTGACATCCTGCCACAGATAGCGGGTGCCGTAGCAGTTATAATCCGTGACGATCAGGCCGCCGTGCTCTTCGAAGATATGGACATAGTCCGGGTCATCCACCGCCGAGCCGATCATCATGAGCCTTGCGCCGTACCCCGTGATCGGTTCGCGGCCCTTTGCCTCTTCGATAAAGGCTTTGAGCTCCTGGTTATAGATCTCTTTTGGCATGGACATGGCCTTGATGGTCCACTGCAGCGTCTCGGTGCCGCTGACAAACGGGTGCTCGCCTTTCGTGAGGCTGAAAAGCTCGCGGATCAGCGCGCGGGTTTCGTTATAAAGGTCAATCGAAGCGTTGAGGGCCTCATCCGTGATTTCGCGGCCGGAGAGCTTCTCCATCTCTTCCTTCAGGATTTTCAGCTCATCCACGAAATAACGGACGGCCAGATGGTCGTGATTTCTCGGGACATTGAGGTTTACCTTGCACTTTGTGTTTCCAATCACTTTCCAGTTATCGTACAGGCGCTGCACGAACATGCAGCCGTCCGAAATGACAATGCCGTCGAGGAAATGGTACTTCCCGCTGATCAGGTTCTGCAGGCAGGCCCTGCAGAATCCACACGCGTAGTCGGTCATCCACAGCTCGCCGTCGCGGTCGTCGGTGCACTCCGTGCCCCGGATTCGGACGGGCAGCATTCCCGCGGCGTGGATGATCTCTTCGGGAATGTGGCAGCAGACCGTGCCGACGACCTTGCCGCCTTTCTGCTTCCAGCTTTCGATATACGCATTATCGATTGCTATCGTTGGTTTCATACTCTCATGCTCCTTTATGTAAGAATCGTCGATGGGATGGATTTGCGTTTGGAGGGCCTTCTCGTCACCACGTGTGCTGCAGGGCATCGAACGGGCAGGCCTGCACGCAGCGGGGACTCTGGCCGGCGTTTTCACGGTTTTTACAAACCGTGCACCGTTCTTTCAGCCGGTTGCGGGCTTCTTCACGGATTTCCACGACCTCTTCGTCGTAATCGTCGAGGCAGACCGCAAACAAGCCGGCCGGGCACGCTTGGACACACGGCTTTTCCGCACAAGTGCAGCACTTGTCCGTATCGATCCGGATATAATAAAAGCCGCTGCCGTCTTCATAACCATAATGACAAAGCATCTTGTTCACTCCGTTTTCCGTGCGCGTTTTTTCCTGCGCTGCAGCAAGTCATACCCCAAAACGGCACCGCCCAGGGCGCCGGCGATCTGGGAATCGTAATCGCTTTGCAGGGCTTTGACGTGCATCAGCCTTTCGATGCGCTTGACAACGCCGATATTCTTGGCGATGCCGCCCGTAATGGCGAAATCCTCCACCATTTCATTCTGGCGCAGCAGGCGCGCCACGCGCTCCGCCATGGCCTCGCAGTAAGCGGCCAGGACCTGCTCCTTCGTCCAGCCCTCCCGCATCAGGTGGCCGACCTCGGTCTTTGCAAAGACCACGCACTGGCTGGTAATCGGCGGCGGCTCCTTTTCGACCTGCAGGGAGCGTTCGCCGATTTCCTCGATTGGGACGCCCAGAAGGTCCGCGATGACCTCCATGCCTCTGCCGGTCCCGGCCGCGCACTTGTCGTTCATCATGAAGGAGACGACCCGGCCGGTTTCGTCGCAGTGGATGGCCTTGCAGTCCTGGCCGCCCATATCGAGGATGGTCCGCACCGTCGGGCCATAGATGTAATGGGCACCTTTGGCGTGGCAGGTAATTTCCGTAATGGTCTTATCGGCGAACGGCACATTGACCCGGCCGTAGCCGGTCCCAACGGTAAACGCGATGTCTTCCTGGCGCAGGCCCGTCAGATTGAAGACCTTCCGCATCGCATTGTGCGCCGAATCCTTGCTGTTTGCGCCGGTGCGGATGCTGGCGTAGGCGGCGAGCCGTTTGTCGGACAGAAGCACCGCCTGCGTGCTCGTGGAGCCGATGTCCACCCCCGCCGTCAGGGTGCCTTCCTGCCATCTTTCGAGGTCGGGATTCCGCCAGCTTGTTTCCGACCATCTCCAAAATTCTTCCGCCATTTGAATCCCTCCTCACGTTTTCGCGGCAAGCAGCGCGGCGCCGTAAGCACTCGCATATTCCGCATAAGGCACCACCGTGACTTCCTGCTTCATTTCCCTGTTGAGCGCCTCGATCAGGCCGCGGTTTAACGTCAGGCCTCCAATCGCACACACCTGTTCCACTTTGCCGAGCCGCTGCACCAGCGCGGAAATGTGAGACGCCACACTCGTCAAAACACCCCATGCGATATCGGCCGCCTGTTCATTTTGATGGATCAGCGAAATCACCTCGGACTCGACGAACACCACGCACTGCGCGGAAAGGGTAATATCCTTTTTGTGCTGCAAGGCGAGCGCGCCGAACGATTCGATGGGGGTTTCCAGCACGCGGGCCATCGCCTCCAGGAAGGTCCCGCTGCCGGAAGCGCATTTGTCGTTGACCTCGTAGCCCTGGACAATATGCTGCTCGCCGAGACGGATGGCCCGGTTCCGCTCCGCGCCGAGGTCTAAAATGCACCTGCAGGAAGGGGCCAGTGCGCCGACGCCCGCCGCGGCAGACATGATTTCGTTGACCTGCCCGTCCCCGAACGAGATGGTCGGTGCGCCAATGCCCGTCTTATAGATGCGGTCCACCGCCTCCCGGGGAAGGCCGCTGCCGCTGCAAAGCAGATCCAACACATCCGAGGCCGCCTTGTTTGTGTCAAACGCCGTGCGGGTAACCGCCGTGGACTGAATGGCCCCGTCCCGGACCAATACGGCCTTCGTCCGCTGTGTCCCGCAGTCAATGCCAACTGTAATCATAAATACCGCTCCAAAATCTGTTTTTGAAAATGCTTAGCCTGTGACCAGGTCCGCTACTCTGCCGATTTCCGGTATCCGCATGGTAAGCGCGCTGCCGGAAAGGCCCTCGGCGAGGAGCACCGGGTTTACCGGAATCACACAGGCGACCTTGTCCTCGTCGGGAACCGCATCGATAAGGACCTGCTGCGCGGCCGCATCGACGCGGTTTAAGAGGTAGTAGACGGGTTTCCCGATCGCGGCCGCCATTACCGCAATCTTTTTCGCCAGCTGGATCGATTCATACGACGGGTCGAGCACCATGAACAGCAAATCCATTTCGCTGTCGATGCCGCGGCCGAAATGCTCGATGCCGGCTTCCATGTCCAAAATGGCCACCTGGTGGTCCGCAAGCTGCAAGTGCGCAATAAAAGCTTTTAACACAGAATGGAACGGGCACGCGCACCCCTCGCCGACCGCCTGGATCTTTCCGCTGCACATGAGCTTGATGCCGTCTTTTTCGGTCCGATACTTCTCCGGAATATCCGATAAGGTCCATGGACCCTTAAAATATTGGTTCAGGAACGCTTTGGGGTCCGCCCCGCGGCTTTGCAGGAAGCCTGCCTTCCCGCCGACATACTCCATGAAATCTTCCGGCTTTTCCATGCCGAGATGGCGGTGCAGGCCATAGTTGGATTCGTCCGCGTCAACGATCAGGACTTCCTCGCCGCGCGCGGCCAGTTCCCTTGCCAGAAGCGTGACAATCGTACTCTTGCCGCAGCCGCCTTTTCCGCAAACCGAAATTTTCACTGTCTTTGCCTCCTTTTATACTTTCGATATTTTTTCTCTTCTTTTACTATACAACTTATGGAAAAGTACTCATCCTCTTTGCAGGGCGATTTTGATGCCTTTTTTTCATCTTTCAAAATGCAAAGGAAATCCGAAAATTCATCCATAAGGAGGATGCCAAAAATCAAAAAACGGGCCCCGACCGCTTTTGCGGCCAGGGCCCAACTCTTCAAACTATATGGAAATTCCAATGGCTTTATTTATGCCGGTAGCTCATCAGGTACAGTTTCGAAATGAGCTCCGTCTTGTTGGCGACATTAAACTTCTGATAGATATTCCGATGATGCGTTTTGATCGTATTGGGGGAAATAAAGCACCGCTGTTCGATTTCGCGGTTGTCGTAGCCGTACGCCATCATCGTCAAGATCTCCCGTTCCCGCGGTGTCAGCGTGTTCAGCGTGGCCAGCACCCATTGGTCGCGGATTTTCTGGTATTCCGTCAGATAGACGCACATCGCCGTGCGAAGGCCGCCAAACATTTCCCGGAACGCGATCGGCTTGACGTACACCCGGTAATTGTAAAGCAGGCAGTCGATCTTAATCCTTTCCGGTTTCAGGATGAGGTTTGCACCCAGATGGTCGATCACGCACTGCGCGTAATTCTTCTCTTTCGCGCAAAACGGGACACTGTCCCCCGTGTCGGTATCGAAAGAACCGTTGTGCACGATGATTTCGCAAAAATCGGAGAACGTCCGATTTTGATCGAGGATTTTCATCTCCTGGTCTAAGACGGCCACACCGATATGAACCCCATCAAAGAATTCATGAAAACACTTCTGCTGCTCCGTTCTCCGCCTCTTTTCCAGAATATACTGCTGCGCGATGCACCGGCCGGTGCTTTTGAAAATTTCCCGCTCCGAGTCCGAAAGCGGGCGCTCCGGAAAAATGGACAAGGCCGCCAGATAACGGCCGTCCTCCTGCAGATACAGGCAGAGTTCCTGCGGTGCGCCGGCGCGCTTGAGAAATTGGCGATACGCCGCCTGGGCCGCCGGATCGCCGGGTGGTGCCTCCTCGAGCGTGACCATGTCCTTTTCCAAAAGCGCCTTTGGCGGCATGGCCCGGCAAAAGGGGTCCGGGTGCTCGGAAAAGAAGGCCTTCACTAGGTCATAATCGAGATTCCTGCACGCAAACGGGAAAGGCTGCCGATGGGGTTTGTGCTCCAAAGACGACGGGCCATCCCGATTTTCAACCAAAAGAAACTGCCGTATGCCATAAGACTGTTCCAGCAGCTTAAAAAGAGTCTGGTAGCCGAACGGCTTCTGTGCCTGCATCGCACAAACCCATTCGGTAAACGCGGAAAGAGAAAACTGCATACTGCACCTCATCCAATCGGGCCCGGCAGGAATCGATGGGAAAATTCCTTTCCGGGGCCCTTGTTTGCTGACGGAAACTTCATTTGCTGTAAAACATATTGTAACACCATGAAAATGGGAATGCAAGTCCATCCGAAAGGCTCCTTTGGCCGCGCAGCCCGCCACATGAAAAGGAAAAGCCCCGGAACGGGAAATTCCGGGGCCATACGCATCTAAGATTTTAAAATGGGAACAAAAGCAGAGGCTTTCTCCCAAAAGGCCGCAGGCTTTGGTTTTTGGGGAACTTACGCGTCCACTTTCGGCTGTGGGCTGCTCGGCAAAAACGGCCGCTTTTCGATGGCTTCGACAACGTCCTTCAAAAAGGCCGTCACTTCCAAATGCTGCGGGCAGGCGCGTTCGCACTGCTTGCAGCCGATGCAGTCGGAGGCCTTTCCGTGGCGCAGGGCAATGTTGTTATAATAGACCGCCTGGCTTGAGAAGCTGCCCGTTGTGCGGGAGAGGTTGTTATAAAGCGCGAAGTACTGCGGGATGGCGATGTCCTTCGGGCAGCCGTGCGTGCAGTAGCCGCAGCCCGTGCAGGGGATCGGCGTATTCTGCTCGATGACGGCGGTGGCCTTCTGGATTACCGCGAGGTCTTCGGGCGTGATGGGCTCGAAATGGCGGAACGTGTTGGCGTTATCGGCAACCTGTTCGAGCGTATTCATGCCGGAAAGGACGCAGACCACCCCCGGCTGGCTGGCGGCAAAGCGCATCGCCCAAGAGGCGTTGGAGGCCTCCGGGCGCGCCTGGCGCAGCAGGTCCTGGGCTTCGGCGGGCAGGCGGACGAGCGTGCCGCCCTTGCAGGGCTCCATGACGATGACGGGCTTTTGATACTTGCGGGCAATCTCGAGGCAGCGGCGGGACTCGACGTTTGGCTGGTCCCAATCGACGTAGTTTACCTGCAGCTGGAGGAAATCGAGCTTGTCCCCATACTGGGCGAGGATTTCGTCCAGCAGCGCCGGCATATCGTGGAAGGACATGCCGACCTTCCGGATCTTCCCTTCGGCCTTTTTCCTGACCGCGAAGTCGAAGACCTCGAGCTGCCGGCATTTTTCATAGACATTCGTGCCCATGTTGTGCAGCAGATAGCAGTCAAAGAACGTGACGCCGCAGTTTTGGAGCTGTTCCGAAAAGATGCGCTCCAGATCCTCTTTGCTCTTTAAGTCGCGCAGCGGCAGTTTCGTGGCCAGGCGGAAACGGTCGCGCGGGTAGCGCTCGACTAAGGCCTTGCGGACGGCCTCCTCGCCGTGGTAGCCGTGGTACGTGTACGCCGTATCGAAATACGTAAATCCCTGCGCCAAAAAGGCGTCAAACAGGGCTTCGATCTTGTCGTAATCAAACGAGACCGGGTCGTCGGGGTGAAAAAGCGGAAGCCGCATGCAGCCAAACCCAAAGTCGACGTGTTGCTGTTCCATAAACATCCTCCTTGTGACGTTTTCAAAATTTATTCGCGCGGATGCGTCCTTCCCTATTGTAGACGTTTTGGGCAAAGGTTGCAACGGGTTCTGCCCCTTGCAGGCGGGAACATCAGCCGCGCGGCACATCGGGGGCATCCGGGCGGTGCAGGTCCGCGCGCTCCCGGCGCAGCACGACCGCCGACAAAACGGCGGCGAGAACGCTCGTCGCGGCAAAATTCATCCAGATGCCCGTCAATCCCAAGGGCCAGAATAAGAGCACGAACAAAACCGGGAACACCAGTGCGGTGGACACGGAGATCAGCGAGGCCGGCAGGGGCTTTTCGACCGCGAGCATATAGCTCTGCGTCGCAAACGAGAACCATCGCGTCACGTACGTCAGGCTGAACAGGCGCAGCGCAAAGACCGCCATCTGCAGGATTTCTCCGCCGGCGTTTGAGACAAACAGGCACGTAATCTGTTCGGGAAACAGCGCGGTCGCGGCGGCCGACAGAATGGAGACGGCGGCGCTGGCCGTAAAGCAATACTTCTCGATGGCCCGCACGCGGGAGAGCTTCTGCGCGCCCCAGTTGTAGCCGACGGCCGGCTGCAGGGAATCGCACATGCCGTAGAGCAGCGGCTGGATAAAGCCGTCGACGAACATCAGGATGCCATAAACCGAGACGGCCGTCTCGCCGCCCATGCGCACGAGCAGGAAATTAAAGAGGATTGAAGCGATGCGGCCGGCAATGTTATTGAGGAAATTCGGGCTGCCGCAGGCGACAATCTGCCGGATGCGCCGCAGCTGGAAGCGGGGCTTACAAAAATGCAGCAGCGCTTTCCCGCGGAAAAACGGGGAAAGTGCGACGAGCACACAGACGAACATGCCGCCGCTCGACGCCAAGGCCGAGGCCCAGATGCCCCAATGAAACACGCCGAGAAACAAAAGCTCAAGCCCGCAGCACAAAACGGACATCAAGATATTCAGCCCCATGCTGCCGCGGATATAGCCGCAGATGCGCAGAAAATTGTCCAGCGCAAAAATCATCGTCGTAAACGGCGAACACAGCGCGTACACGCGCAGGTACTGCACGGCGAGCGCGGCAAACGTCCCTTCCGCACCCATAAATTGGATCAGCGCCGGCGCCGCCGCAAAAATCACACCGCCTAACAGCACGCCGACGGCGACAATCATCAAACAGGCGCACGTAAACAGGTTGTTGGCCTCCTCGTGCTCCCCGCGCCCTAAGCTGACGGCGATGGGGACGGCCGAACCGACGCCAATCAAATCGGCCAGGGAAAAGTTGATGATGACGAACGGCATTGCGAGGTTGATGGCGGCAAAGGCGGTCGCACCTAAAAACTGGCCGACAAAGACGCCGTCCAGCGTTTGGTAGAGCGAGGATGCCAGCATACTGATGGCGCCCGGGATTGCGGCAGTAAAAAAGAGCCGCCGCGGCGCGGTCCTTGCAAAAAGGGCGGTGGAATCCATAAACTTGTGTTCTCCTCCTATTCTGAAAGCGAAACGGCTTTCTCCCCAAATGGGCTGTAAAAAAGCGCCCGGTTATCCTTGCAAATAACCGGGCGCACCCGACCTCTTTTCCGACCTGTGTATTGCGATACACGGTCCTCCGAGAACCCTGGGGAAGATTTTTTGTATACCTACAGCATATGCGATTCCGCAGAAAAAGTCAATGGTTTACAAAAATTTTTGTAAGCTACACCGCATAAAAAGGGCGGCACCCCACCGAAAAGGGGCGCCGCCCGCAGAAGCGTTTGCTTTTTTGCGAAACTTAAATCGAGATCTCGTGGGCAATGCGGTAGAGTTCCATATTGAACGGGCGCTTCATCTCGAGCGCTTCCGTGATGTCCATATCGACAATCTTGCCGCCCTGCATGACAACGACGCGGTTGCTGTGGCCTTCCTGCAGCAGCTTCACCGCGCGGTAGCCCATTTCACTCGCGACGACGCGGTCGCGCAGCGTCGGGGAACCGCCGCGCTGCACGTGGCCGAGGATGGTCGCGCGCGTCTCAATGTCGGTCGTCCACTCGATGTGCTTTGCGAGCTCTTCCGTGCCGCCGACGCCCTCGGCGACCATGATGATGAAGTGGTGTTTGCCGGTCTTTAACGCGAACTGCATGCGGCCGATGATGTCGCGGCGGAAATCCCACGGGACTTCCGGCACAAGGATCGTCGTTGCACCGACGGCCACACCGACCTGCAGCGCCAAATCGCCGCAGCGGCGGCCCATGACTTCCACGACGCTGCAGCGGTCATGGGACTCTGCGGTATCGCGGATGCGGTCGATCATTTCCAGCGCGGTATTCATCGCCGTGTCAAAACCGATCGTGTATTCGCTGGAGGCAATGTCGTTGTCGATCGTGCCGGGGATGCCGATGCACGGGATGCCGGCTGCCGTCAGGTCGCGCGCGCCGCGGAACGAGCCGTCGCCGCCGATGACGACGACACCGACAACGCCCATCTCCTGGCACGCCTTGGCTGCCTTCTGGACGCCTTCGGGCGTGTTGAATTCGGGGCTTCTGGCAGTGTAGAGAACCGTGCCGCCGCGCCCGATGATGTCGGACACGCTGCGCAGGTTCATGTCGACGACGTCGCCGTTTAACAAGCCATTGTAGCCGCGGCGCACGCCTTTCACGCCGAATCCCATCGCCAGGCCCGCGCGCACTACCGCACGAACAGCCGGGTTCATGCCCGGTGCGTCGCCGCCGCTGGTCAAAACGGCAATAGACTTTTCACTCATTGTAAAAACCTCCTGCTCCAAAATCCCCGCGGTTTTTTGCACAGCACCGCGGTGTTTCCTTCTATCTTTCTTTCTCTATTATAAAAGATATCCGATACAACTACAAGCGTTCGATATAGAAAAATTCCTCTTGAATTGTTGTGATTATTGAACATATGCGACATTTTTGTCGCCGAGCAGCTCTTTGAGCGCCGCAAGTAGTACAGAATTTACCTCCACCCCTTCGCGCCTGGGCGCGCAGTACATCTGATTTTCCTTTTGGAAGACGATATAAAGCGGCGTTTTCCCGTCGAAAATGGCGAGATACCGGCGCGCGCGCGAAAGGGCGGGGTCCTCTTTTGAGGAAACGCGCAGGTAAAGGCCGGGCTTTACGTGCTTTCCGGCGGGCTGCGGCGCCGGAGGGGTGGCGGACGGCTTCGGAGCGTCCGCTTTCCCGCGCTTTTTAGAGCCGTCTTTTTGGGGAACGGCCTCTTTTACGTGTTCGGCATCCTCGACGCGGTCGCACAGAAGCTTTGGCGCCTCCTCTTCCCGCACGCTGATGCGTCCGGAAACGCACAGCACGCGGCCGCTGCCCAGAAGCGAGCGGTAAACCTCCCACTGGCGGGAAAAGACGAGGACTTCGATGCTGCCGTAAAAATCTTCAAGCGTGACAAACGCCATTTCGCCGCCGCGCGAGGACTTTGTCTGGATGTGGTCGACCAATCCGAGCAGGCGGATATAGTCGCCGTCGGAAAAGCGGCTGCCCCCTTCGCCGGCTTCGAGCACATCGCCGACCGGCACAGCGCCGAAGTCGCGGTAATGGCCGGCATAGGCGGCCATCGGATGGCCGCTCAAATACATGCCGGCGACTTCCTTTTCCATCTCCAGGCGTTTGGCCTGCGAAAAATCCTCCATATGCTCGAGGCGGATCGGCTGTGTCTCCCCTGCCCCGGTGCCAAACAGGCCAAGCTGCCCTTCGACGTTGCGGCGGCGGTCACTTTCGAGCCAGGAAAGGACGCCGGGGACCGCGACGAACAATTCGCGGCGGTTGTAGCCGAGGCCGTCGAACGCGCCGCAGGCGACGAGGCTTTCGAGCGCGCGGCGGTTATAGGTGCCGTACAGGCGCTCGCAAAACGAGACAAACGAGGGGAACGGCCCGCCGCGCCGGCGCTCCTGCAAAATCTTTTCGATCAGCGCGCGGCCTAAATTGCGCACGGCCAAAAGCCCGAAACGCAGGTTTTCGCCCTCGACCGTAAAGCCCGCGCCGCTTTCGTTGATATGCGGGGGCAGCACGCGGATTTGGAGCTTTCCGCACGTATCGATATAGCGGGCCAGTTTGGCCGTTTGGTCGAGCGTACTCGTCATTAAGGCCGCCATATAGGCGCGCGGATAAAAGCACTTGAGATAGGCCGTCTGATACGCCAGAATCGCGTAAGCCGCCGCGTGGGACTTATTAAACGCATAGGACGCGAAGCTCTCCATCTCGCCATAGATTTTTAAGGCCGTCTCCTCGTCGATGCCGCGGCGCACGCAGCCGGGCACCTCGACCTGCCCGTCCGCATCGACAAGGCCGTGCAGGAAGATTTCCTTTTCGCGCTCCATGACGTCGTGCTTTTTCTTGCTCATGGCACGGCGCACGATATCGGCGCGGCCAAGGCTGTAGCCCGCGAGCGTGCGGAAAATCTGCATGACCTGTTCCTGATAGACGATACAGCCGTAGGTGACCTTTAAGATGGGCTCCAGCAAGGGATGCAGGTATGTGATTTTTTCGGGGTGGTGGCGGTTTTCAAGATAACGCGGGATTGACTCCATCGGGCCGGGGCGGTACAGCGCGACGACCGCGATGAGGTCTTCAATGCTCTCCGGGGAAAGCTGCATGATGACATTGCGCATGCCGCCGGACTCGAACTGGAACACGCCGTCCGTCTCCCCGCGCGAGAGCATCGCATAGACCTCTTTCGCGTCGAGCGGGACGTCCTCGGCGGAGAAATCCGGGTGGTCTTTCTGGATCGTGCGCTCGGCGTCGCGCAGGATTGTCAGGTTGCGCAGCCCCAAAAAGTCCATCTTCAAAAGGCCGAGCTCCTCGAGCGCCGTCATCGTGTACTGGCACACAACGGCGTCGCCGTTTTTCGAGAGCGGCACGTAGGCGTCGACGGGCTGGTCCGTAATCACAACGCCGGCCGCGTGGGTGGAGGCGTTGCGCGGCATGCCTTCGATTTTTTGCGCCATCGAAAGCAGGCGGTGGACCTCGGGGTCCTGCTCGTAGCGTTCGCGCAGGGCGCGGGACGTTTTGAGCGCCTTTTCGAGCGTGATGTGCAGCTCATTGGGCACGAGCTTTGCAACGGTATCGACGGCGGCGTAGGGCATCCCCATGACGCGGCCGACGTCGCGGATTGCGGCGCGCGCGGCCATCGTGCCGAACGTGACGATCTGTGCGACGTGGTCTTCGCCGTATTTCTGGACGACATAATCGATCATTTCGCCGCGGCGGTCGTCGGCAAAGTCGATGTCAAAATCCGGCATGCTCACGCGCTCGGGATTTAAAAAGCGTTCAAACAGCAAATCGTAGCGAATCGGGTCGATGTTCGTGATGCCGATGCAGTACGCCGCCAGACTCCCCGCACCGGAGCCGCGTCCGGGGCCGACGGGGATGCCGACCTCTTTGGCGTGGCGGACAAAGTCGTGGACGATCAGATAATAATTCGTATAACCCATTTTGTCGATCGTTTCGAGCTCGTAGGAGAGGCGCTTGTGCACCTCTTCGGACGGTGCATCGCCGTAGCGGCGATGCATACCTTCCGTGCAGAGGCGGTGGAAATACGCGACGTTTTCCTCGCCCGTGGGCGTTTCAAAGTGCGGCAGCTTCGTCTTGCCGAATTCGAACTCGACGTTGCAGCGTTCGGCGATGCGTGCGGTGTTATCGCAGGCTTCCGGCGTGTCGGGGAACAGCGCGCGCATCTCCTCTTCCGTCTTATAGTAAAACTCGGCGCCCGAAAACGCGAAGCCGGAATCCTCCGACAGTGTTTTGCCGGTCTGGATGCACAACAAAACGCGGTGCATCTCCTCATCATCGCGCGTCAGATAATGGCAGTCGTTCGTCGCGACCAAAGGCAGCGAGAGCTCGCGCGAGAGCTTTAAAAGGCCCTCCTTTACACGCTTTTGCTCGGGGATGCCGTGGTCCTGCAATTCAAGGTAAAAGTGGTCGGGGCCAAAAATGTCCGCATACCGCCCGGCGGCCGCTTTCGCGCCGTCGTAGTCGTTTGCGCACAGGCGGCGCGGGATTTCGCCGGCCAGGCACGCGGACAAGGCGATTAGGCCCTCGTGGTACTGTTTTAAGAGCTCCAAATCGACGCGCGGCTTGCTGTAAAAGCCCTGGGTCCAGGAAAGGCTGACGAGCTTGATGAGGTTCTGGTAGCCGGTCTGGTTTTCGCACAGAAGCACGAGGTGGCGGTTTTCGGCGTCGAGCTCGCGCGTGCGGTCGAAGCGCGTGCGCGGGGCGACGTAAACCTCGCAGCCGATGATCGGCTTGATGCCGCGTTTTTTGGCGGCCTTATAAAAATCGACGGCGCCGTACAAAACGCCGTGGTCCGTAATGGCAACGGCTTGATCGCCGCGCGCTTTGGCCAGATCCAAAAGCTGCTCGATGCGGCAGGCGCCGTCTAGGAGACTATATTCGGTGTGCAGATGCAGATGAACAAACAAACGTATGCCGCTCCTTTCACAAATGTATCAAAAGGAAGAGGCGCCGGTTTTTTCACGGGCAGCCTTTTCGGCGATCTGCGTGATGCGCTGCAGGCGGTGGTTGACGCCGGAGCGCGACAGCGGCGGGTCGAGGCGCTGTCCGAGTTCGCGCAGGGAAAGGTCCGGGTTTTCATAACGCAGCCGCGCAAGCGCGCGCAATTCGGGCGGCAGGCTTTCGAGCGTGCCGCCTGAGGCGAAGAGCGTTTGCAGCGCACGGATGGGGCGCGCTGCGGCGGAGGCGGTTTTTGCGATGTTGGCCGCCTCAAAATTTGTCTGGCGGTTGACCTGGTTGCGCACCTCCTTGAGCATGCGCGCCTGCATGACGTCCATCGCGGCGTTCGGCGCGCCGAGCGCCGTCAGGAAATCCTCCACGCCCGCTTCCCCGTGCAGGTATACCACATAGGAAGCGCCGCGGCGCGACAGGCGCACATGCAGGGAAAGCGGCAGCTCCAAAAGCAGCGTACACAGGTCCTGCGCCAGATGCATGCGCGGCGTGACAAATTCGACGCGGTAGTGCTTTTCCGGGTCGAACGCCGTACCGCACGCGAGGAACGCCCCGCGCAAAAAGATGAGGGTGGTGTCCTCCTCGAGGTTTGCGCGGTTTAAGCGCAGATGGACCTCGCGGCCGGTGTGGCCAAAATAGGAGAGTACACGCAGAACATCGCCGCTGTCGGGCACAGAAAGCGTGCACACCGCATGCGTCGCGCGGCGCAGGGCCGTTTGGGTAGAGACGATGGCGCCGGTCAATTCCGCGAGGAGGTCCGCCGCGAGCTTGACCGCCGCAACGCACTCGCTTTGCAGCGAAATCCCCTTTTCCCCAAAGCTGCGCCCAAACAGCAATAAGCCGTAGCACATCGCCCGCTTTTGGGACGCGCGCTGCAGCTTTGCTTTACAAAATTCCTGTTTGACCCGGGACGAAAACGACACGGCATTCCCCTCTAATTCTTCTGGATATCGCGGTGATTGACGCTGACACGCCGGCCCTGCGAGAGCAAGTGGTCGTAGATTGCCTGCGCAAACGTGACGGAGCGGTGGTGGCCGCCCGTACAGCCGACGGCGATGACGAGCTGGCTTTTGCCCTCGTTGCAGTAAAGCGGCAGCGAGAAGTCGAGCAGTTCAAACAGGCGCTTTAAAAGCCCCTTGGACTGCTCCCACTGCATCACGTACTCCTGCACGGGCTTATCTAAGCCGGTCTGCGGGCGCAAGGCATCGATATAGTACGGGTTCGGCAGGCAGCGCACGTCAAACACGAGGTCGGCCTCCGGCGGGATGCCAAACTTAAAGCCGAAGCTCATGCAGTAGATCTGCAGCCCCGCCGACGCGTCGCCCAAAAACAGGCCGGAAATGCGCTCCTTGAGCTGCGCCGGCGAAAGCAGGGACGTATCGATCAGATAGTCCGCGCGCTCGCGCACGGGGCGCAGGATTTCGCGTTCGAGCTTGACGGCCTGTTCCAGGCCCGTCGTATCCTCCGCGAGCGGGTGCTTGCGGCGCGTCTCCTGGAAGCGGTTGCGCAGCACGGTGTCGGAAGCGTCCAGGAATAGGATTTTATACGGCTTTTCCGCGGCCTGCATCTCGTCGAGCGTCTCAAATAAGCTCGAAAACATATCCCCGCCGCGGATATCCGTGACGACCGCGACGCGGGGCAGCGACTGCGCCTGCTGGCACAAGTCGTAGACGGCCGGGATGAGTTTCGGGGGGATATTGTCCATGCAGTAAAAGCCGATGTCTTCCATCGCATGCAGAGCGCGCGATTTGCCGGCGCCGGAAAGCCCGGTTACGATCAAAAATTCCATAGACGGCCCCTTCTTTTAAGAGATCGGGCGGATCTCGCACTCGAGGCGGACGCCGCTCTTCTTAAAGACCGTCTTCTGGATCTGGTCGATGAGTTTTAAGACATCCTCGCACGTGGCGCCGCCGGTGTTGACGATGAAGCCCGCGTGCTTTTCGCTGACCATTGCGCCGCCGACCTGCGTGCCCTTTAAGCCCGCCTGCTCGATCAAAGCGCCTGCATACATGCCGTCGGGGCGCTTAAAGACGCTGCCGGCACTGGGCATTTCGAGCGGCTGGCGCTCTTTGCGGCGGTTGAAATAATCGTCCATCACAAGCGAAATCTGTTCGGCGTTGCCGGGCTCTAAGCGCACGACGACGCTCGTGATGATGCAGCCGTTTTTCTGGTAGGCGCTCTTGCGGTAGTCCATCTCCATTTCCGGGCCCAACAGGGAATCCGTCTTGCCCGTGCGCGTGACGTGTGTGGTGGAGACGAGCACGTCGCTTAACTGCCCTTCAAACGCGCCCGCATTCATAAACGCAGCGCCGCCGACGGAACCGGGGATGCCCCAGGCGAACTCGAGGCCCGTCAGTGCATTGCGCTGGGCAAATTTGCAAAGGCCCGCAAGCGTCGCGCCCGCACCGCAGGCAATCGTGGTCGGGTCCGAAAGCGTAATCTTGCGGAAATCACCGGTCAGCGACAGCACGGCGCCGCGCACGCCCGCGTCGCTGACAAGCACGTTGCTGCCGTTCCCCAACGGCAGCAGCCGCACCCCCAATGACCCCGCCGCACGGACGATGTCCTTTAAGGCAATGATGTCTTTGACGGCGATGAACAGGTCCGCCGGGCCGCCGATCTGGAACGTCGTGTGGCGGCTCATCGGCTCATCCTTGAGCACCAGGCACCCGGCGTTTTCCGCAACGCGTTTGAGCGTTTCAATTTTATTCATGAAAAAGGTCCTCCCTTTCTTTCCTACTCGATTAGATTGACAAAACGGGCCCGCAAATCACAGCTGGGCAAAACAGGGGTCCTGCGCCACGCGGGAATGCGCCGCAAGGTACGCTTTCAGGCGCTCGAAATCCGCATTGACGACGAGTTCCTCGGGAAAATCGAGTTCCTCCAATAGCTTCTCCGCGTTGGGGAACACGCCGACGAGCGACGAAAAATGGGCGTCGCTGTCCACGACGACCGGCACGCGGTAGGCTTTGCACAACTCCAAAATCCGGCGGCAGTTCGCAACGGACTTCGGCCGGCTGTGGAACGTGCCCTCATTGAGCTCGACGAGCTTGCCGGCCGCGCCGAACTGCGGGATCACGCGCTCGTAATCGAAAGCAAAGCGCGGCGAACCGCAGTGGCCGATCACATGGACCAGCGGGTTTTTGCACACGGCCTCCCACAGACGCGTGACCTTCTCGGGCGTGGGGGATTCGTCCTGCGGCATGCAGCCGTCATGGATGGAGGCGACGACCCAGTCCAAATCCCCCTTGCAATTTTCCTCCAAATCGACATGCCCGTCGTAATCGATCACATTCGTCTCCTGTCCACGCAAAAGGAGCAGGCCGTCGAGCACATGCGGCACCACTTTCAGGTTGTGGAAATACCATTTTCCCGGCGCGCCGGGCATCGTGACGCCGTGGTCGGTGATGGCGATCGCGCGAAGGCCCCGCCGGCGGGCGGCAGCGGCCATCTCCTCGAGCGTACTGTACGCGTGGGTGGAAGCAATCGTATGCATATGCAGATCCGCTGCAAAGTTCATATCTGAAAAGCCCCCTTTTTGCCGGATCCGTTGTCAAAATGGGCGCAAAGGCCCGTTTGCTGCGGCACTTTCAAAAAAGTGCCCGCGGCATTCTCCGTTTTCTTTTCAAGGATTGTATCCAGTATTTGATTCGTATTTTAAATGTCGAGATCGCGCTTTGTGACCTGCTCGTCGATCAGGGAAAGATCCATCCCCAGGCCCTGCAGCAGCTCGCGGGCGGCATTGTAGCCCATCTTCTTCTGGCGGTTATTCATCGCGGCCACTTCGATGATGACAGCGAGGTTGCGCCCGGGTTTGACGGGAATCGTCAGGACGGGGACCTTGATGCCGAGAATCTCGGTGTACTCGCTGTCGATGCCCATGCGGTCGTAGACCTTGTGGGAATCCCACTGCTCGAGGTTGATGACGAGGTTGATCTTTTCGGAAACCTTGACCGCGCCGATACCGAAGATGCGGCGGGCGTTGATGATGCCGATGCCGCGCAGCTCGATGAAGTGGCGGATATTCGACGGCGCCTGGCCGACGAGGCTTTTCGCCGACACGCGGCGGATCTCGACGGCGTCGTCGGCGATCAGGCGGTGGCCGCGCTTAATCAGCTCGATGGCGGTCTCGCTTTTGCCGACGCCGGAGTCGCCGACCATCAAAACGCCTTCGCCGTAGACCTCGACGAGGACGCCGTGGCGCGTGATGCGCGGGGCGAGTTCGACGTTTAAGTAGGCGACGAGTGCCGCGACGAGGCTGCTCGTCGACTCGGCCGTCGTCAGAACGGGAATCGTATACTTTTTGGCGGCCGTCAACAGCTCCTCACAGACCGGCAGCTTGCGCGCGATAATCACGGCCGGCGGGCCCTGCTTAAAAATATCCTCAAGCACATGCTCGAGTTCCTCTTTGCACTGCTGCTTCATGAAAGCGGTCTCGGCGTTGCCAATGATGATGATGCGCGTGGGGTCAAAATAGTCGAAGAAGCCGCCCAGTTCCAGACCGGGGCGGTTGACGTCGCTGGAGGTGACGAGGAAACTCTCCGGCGGACCCGGCATATAAAGGGTCTCCAAGGAAAGCTCTTTGATGACTTTGTCCAGGGAAACACTGTAGGATGTCGTCGGCATGAAGGATACACCTGCCCTTTCGTGCGGCATCGCTGTGCCGCGTTTGCGTTTTTTGCACGCTTCTGTTTCCAGGAAGCGCCCGGATTCTGTTTGGATTTTATAAATCAAAACCCTTTGCTTTCTATTATAGCCGATTCGCGCGGCTAAGAAAAGGCAAAATCTAAAATTATTCTGCGGGAAGGCGGTTCTATTGCCGGGCAAAATGTGTTATAATACAAATGATTCTGCGGGTTTTCGACAGAATCCGCGTCGAAACTTGGAAGACTTTCCCGTTTTATCCTTATAAAAATTTCTTTCCTGCTCGGAGGTCATAGAAAATATGAAAATCGCGTTATTCTCTGGAGCCGGCAGCGTGCCGTGCGCCGCTTCCACCTACGTGTCCGTGCTGCGAAGCGGCCTGGAGAAGACCGGAAACGAGGTCATGGTGGTGACGGCCGACCCGGAAATCGAAGAATGCTTCCCGCAAAACGGCACGATTTACTGCCCGGCGCGCCCGACGCCGAGCCTTTACGGCTGCTCGGTGCGCACGAGCCTTTTGGGGCCGATGGAAGAGGACCTCGCCCGTTTCCGACCGGACGTCATTCATGTGGTGACGCTCGATGAGATGGGCTTGGCCGGCGTAAAGTTTGCGCAGAATTATGATCGGCCGCTCGTGACGACGATCCACAACCTGCACGATGCGCTGGAAGGGTACGGCTTAAACAAGGCGTATGACAGTTTGGCGAAGATGAAGGTGCGCTCGACGGTGCGCAAGATCCTGTCGGAGAGCGACGCCATTTTGGCGCCCAGCAGCAAAACGGCCGATGAATTGAAAGCGATCGACATCCGCTGCAAATTGAAGCGCTCGCCGTTTTGTGTCGATTTGGACACGTTTGTGCCGTCGGACACGGCGCACACGGAGCTTTTGGACGAATGGAAAATCCCGAAAACGACGACGAATTACATCTTTGCGGGGCGGCTTTTGGACGACTGCGGCGTAGCGGCACTTTTGGAAGACTGGCACGCCGCGGTGGCGCCGACAGACCCGCTGCATTTGATTATTGCGGGTACGGGGCCGGACGCCGCGCTGTATGCGGAGCACGCAAAGACGCTGCAGCTTTCGGAGCAGGTGACGTTTGTCGGGCAGCTTTCCAAGCAGAAGCTGACAGACCTTTACAGCTGCTGCCGCGCATTCGTCAGCGCGAGCCGGTCGGGCGCCATCAAGGCGGCGCCGCTCGAGGCGATGGCGGCCGGGCTGCCGGTGCTTCTGCACGAAGACAGTGCAAACGCGGAACTTGTGCGCGACGGCGTCAACGGGTTTTTGTTCCGCGACGCGCAGCGGCTCGGGGAGATTCTGCGTCAATTGGAAACGCTCGACCAGGAAGGCATCCATCTGCTGCACACGCTGGTGCGCAAGAGCGCGCAGAACCTTTCGGATGTAAACCTTGCCGAAGGGATGCTCGACACGTACGCCGTGGCGGCAAAGCGCCGCAAAGCCCACCGCAGCGCGCAGTGACGGCGGATTGAAAGCGTACATACAAGTCATCAAAATCATCCAAAACAATTGAAAAACACAAAAGTGCGTCCGCACACCCGGGAAACCGGGGGCGGACGCACTTTTTATGACGCTTTGACCGGCGCGGCAAAAGGCCGCGCGCATTTTAAGCAGGGGAAGACGGGTTTGCGGCGCCTGCCGTGCCGGGCGCTGCGGGCACATGCAGCACCTGCGCCGCAAACCGGCCGAACGGGCGGTTGAGGCGCCGGGCGATGGTCCCGACGAGCAGCGCGGCCGCGACGGTGCCCTCGCGCACGCCCGCGAGCGTGTGCAGGCCGACAAGGCCGCAGACGCAGGCGATCACGACGAGGGTAACGTCAAACGCGACCTTCATCGTGCCGAACTTCAGCTTCGGAAACGCCTTGCAGATGGCCAGCACCAAGCCCTCGCCCGCGAGCGTGACGACCTGCGCCGTCACCTCGATGCTCACGCCGACCGCGACGAGCACGACGCCAACAAGGCAGAGGATCCACTGCTGCCAGTAGGCATCGCACGGAATCTGTTCCGTTAACCAGACGCCGAAATCCGTCAGCACGCCGAACACGACCGCCACCGGCAGCTGCAAGAGCTGCAATAGCTCATACCGCCGGCGCAACAGAAGGATTTGAATCAAAATAAAGACACAATGCATGAGGATGGTGATCTCCCCCACCGTGAGCGGCGCGCACAAAAGGCTCAGCGTATACGGCACACTCGAGATGGGCGACGTGCCGAGATCCGCTCGGATGGAAAACCCGACGCCGACCGCCATAATCAGAAGCCCCACACACAGATATACGACGCGCAGAAAATAGTGCAGCGCGTCCGCTTTCGCTTGTTTCATCCTGCATTCGCCTTTCTTTCTTTTTGTTGGGGCCCCGCCGCCTCGGAAAGCGACTGCGAAACGGCGCACAGCGCCTGTTTGAGCGCGTCGAGCTGGGCGGCAGAAAGGGAGGCGGCCGCGGCTTTGTCCGCCGCGGCGAAGATCGCGTCTATTTTTTCCGCAAAGCGCTCGCCCTTCGGCGTCAGGGAGACGAACAAGGAGCGGCGGTTGCCGTCTTTCTGGCGGCGGGAAATGAGCCCGGCGCTCTCCATGCGGCCTAAGATGCTGCCGACCGTTGCCGGCTCGATTTCACAGTAGCCGGCGATGGATTTCTGGTCGCTCTCCCCCGCCATATGCAGAAACTCCAGCACCTTTGGCTGGCCGGAAGTCAGCCCGAGTTCCGCGGCCTGCGACAGGACGATGCGGTTAAGCTGCATGTGCGCCCGCATTAACAGATAGTGCAGAGACTCCATGCGCAAATCCCTCCTTTGTTTTCCCGGCAAGGCCGAAAAAACGCCCTATTGTAAGCATACAAATTCTATGCATGCTTATAATAGGGCGGTGTGCGGGATTTGTCAAGGGTTAGTCGTTGGGCACTTCGTAAAAATTGCCGGTAACCTGGTCGGTGCGGATGATATTGACGAAGGCTTTCGGGTCCACCTCGCGGACGGCGCGCTTAATCTGCTTGACCTGGCCGCTTTCGACGACGGAATAGATCATATCCTGTTCCTTGCCGTTATAAAGGCCGGTGCCGCGAAACAGCGTGGCGCTGTGGTGGGTTTGCAGGCGGATCTGCTCGTAGAGCTCATCCGGATGGGAGGTGATGATAAACAGCGTCGTGCGCTTATAGCGCGGATTGAGCAGGTGGACGACCTGCGTGGACGCAAACTGGAAGATAATCGAGTACAAAGCACTCTCCCAACCGAACAAAGCGCCCGCGATGACGAGCATGACGGCGTTGCCGGCCAACACGTAATTCCACGCATCGACGTGCAGCCGCTCCGACAGCGCGACGGCGATAAAGTCCGTGCCGCCGCTCGTTGCGCGGCCGCGCAGGCAGAGGCTGATGGCAAAGCCGTTGATGATGCCGCCGAAGATGCAGATCAAAAGCACGTCGTTCGTCAGCGGGATCGCGGGCAGGGCGTCGGTCAGGACGCTTGTCAAAACGATCATCAAACAGGAAAACAGCGTAAAGCGCCTGCCGATGAACCGGAAGCTAATGACCGCCGGCACGGCGTTTAACAGGAAATTGATCAGGGAGAACGGCAGCGACACGCCGCCGAAGGTCTGCGCGCTGCGCTGGATCAAAAGCGTCAGGCCGTTAAAGCCGCCCGGGAACAGCCCGCCGGCGTCGACGAAGCTCTTCATGTTCACGGCCATCACGACGGAGGCGCAGACGATCAGGACGACGCGCGTCAAAAAGTCGCGGGCAGTCAGGGGCGGCTCTGGGCGGCGGGGTTCGCGTTTTGCTTTCATTTCTGGAAATCCTCCCTCTGGTTCTGCAGACGAATCCTGCTTTTTCTTTTATTATACTGGAGAATCGGGGACAAGGCCAGAAAAAAGATGCACGAAAATGTTCTTTTTGATACAGAGAAATTGCGTCAAAAAGCCGGGCACAACGGGAAAAGCCCGTGCGCCCGGTTTGGAAGGTGTTTTTGGTTATGATTATGTTTTGGGTTATTATTATATTGTTACAAGGAGCGCACTGCCCGTGCCGGGCACTCAAACGCCCACCAGAGTTTCGAGAGGAACCAGAACGAGAAGTTCGAAATCGTGCCGCCCCACGAATCGTTGAGCATCACCGAGTAGGTGCCGTCGCCGTTTCGCATCGCGAACAAAAACGGCGTCTCCGCGTGGCTGTAAACGTAGTCCTGCGGCGTCACGTCGCGCCCGGCGCACTTTTGCGAAAGATAATGGAAATCCGGGCCATTCGGGTCGCCGCCGGCGTCTCCGTTTTCGAACACCGAAATGCTCCCCGCGTCTTCCCCGTCGGCCGTGCGCAACAAGAACTCGTAACTGCGCACGCCGCCGCCGAGTCCCGAGAGCACGCCAACCAGCAAAAGGGCCTTCTTTTTGCGGGCGGGTTTTCTTTTCATATCCTGCACACTCCTTTCACGCGCTTCTCGGGAAGCGGTTATTTCGCATGGCTTATAACTATAGTGTACAGGATTTTCCTAAAAAAACAAGCATTTTTATTGATAAATTTGAAACGCAGCGGGCAAACCCTTTTCGCATTTTCGACAACAAAAAGGCGCCGCCTCAAAAGAAGAGGCGGCGCCAACTGTTTTTATCATTAGAGCAGGAGATGGACCATCCAATAGACGACCACCGGGAACACGAACAGGACAACCGCCTCCAAAAATGCGGCTGCGCCGAACAGGACCGTGACCGGTTTTTCGAGAAACGAGAGCTTTGAAAGCCACCCGCGCCGCTGTGCCAGAAGGAAACAGACAAAGAGCACGACGCCGAGTCCCGAGAGCACAAGCCCCGCGGCAAAGCCGGGCGGCGTAAACGAGAGCGTCACTTCGGAGACGCCGGCCGGGACTTTGACGGCCAAAAGGGAGCCGAACGCCGTTTCGACCGCGCACGGTTCGCCGTTGACGGTGGCCGTGTAGCCCGCTTCGGCCGGAATCGGCAGCAAAAGCCAGCCGGACGCCTTCGCGTCGACCGTACCGGAAAGCGTGTTGCCCTGCTGGGAAAGATCCGCGCACGAGGCAGAGGCAAGCGCTTTTTCGAGCAAACCGACGTCCAATCCCGCGACGCCGAACGACGAGCACGTGATGTCGTGGTGCAAATCGAGCGTAATGTCGACGACCTGGCCCGGCTCGAACGTACCGAGCTCCAGAATGCCGTTTTGGGAATCTTTCGGGTACGACGGCGTGATCGTGCGGCCGTTGACCGTCACGCGGAACGCATCGTACGTCGGGCGGGAGAGGTCGGTCGTCGCCTCGTCGAAACAGTCGAGGTAGAGGATCGTCTTTTTCGAGACCGTGATCGAATAGAAAAGCCTTCCGCCCGCACCGGTCACCTTCGTCGTGCCGCCCTTGTCGGTCTTGACGTGGGCGCCGCGCTCCTCAATCGGCGAAAAGCGTGTAAAGAGCGGTTCGTCGATGCCGAACACGCTTTCAAACAGCATCTGCTGCATTTGGAAACGGTCGCCGTCGGCGAGCGCTTCGCCGAGCGACTGCGTGACGACGCCGAACGGCAGCGTATACGGCGTCTTTACAATCGAATAGTCGCCGTTTTGGTAGAGGACCTCGCGGCCGTCCTCCGTGCCGCGCAGCGCGATGGTATATTTCTGCGCGAGCAGCGCGTCGGTCAGGGCCGTGCCGCCGTTGGAGCCGATTTCCATCCAATAGGAGGAATAGCCGAGCCATTTCATCGCATTAAGGGCCGTTTCGCCCGTCAGGGACGTGTAATGGCTCAAGGCATTGTAGCCGAGGCCGCCGAGCAGATTCGCATCGAAATATTTCTCGTCGAGCTTCACACGGTAGAGGCTGTCGTCGTCGACGCGGTCCGCAAGGTCCAGGACATTCTTGTAAGCGGTGCTGTCGCCGCCGGCCTGGCCGATGTAAAGATCCATATGGAAAAAGCCTTCGACGAGCGTGAGCGCGCACAGCAGCACGCAGAACGCGGGCTTTGCCAGGCGCCGGCCGCGGTATAAAAGGAAGAGCAGCAAAAACCCGCACAGCGCGCAGGCGGCAAACAGGGCTTCGAGCTTCAAGGAATCCGTGTCGCCCCAAAGCGTGCGGACGTATTCGGAGAGTTCCTCGCGCAGAAGCGCGTCGGACAAAAACCGCCACGCCAAAGCAAAGAGCAGCGCTGCGGCAGCGGCCGGCAGGACCCAATCAAACGCCCGGCGCCGTTTCGGGACAAAGCCCGCCCCGAGCAGGCGCTCGGTCTGTGCGAGGTACCATGCGGCAATCAAAAGGCCCAAAAACACCGGGATAAACCCGTAGCGCGCCGGGAATGCCTGGTAGCTGCCCAAATGCCACATGCGGTTGATCGGGTCAATCAGAAGCGGCAGCAGCATGAGCAAAAACAGCACAAACACGCACCACAGCCCCTTCGCGCGCGAACGCCCGCTGAAAAAGAACACGGGCGCCCCCACCGCAAGGGCCGTGCACAACAGCACCGGCAGGGTCGTGGGCAGCGGCGCCGTGAAGCTGCCGCTGCTGACACTCGAGAGCAAATCGACCGTGCGGCCGCTTTGCAGGTACTCGAGAAACGACGGCAGCCATACGACGGCCGTCGCGAGCAGCGAAAGCACCACCGCCAGCGCCGTCAAAAGAAGCCCTCTGCCCCGCCGTGCGCGCGGCACCGCGAAAAATGCGAACACACCGCCGGCGAGAAGCATCCACAAAAGCACGATGGCGCCCTCGTAGTAATTGATCACCAGCAGTGCCGCTGTGGAAAACGTGAGCAGCGCCGGGCGCGCCTTCTGAAAGACATAGAAATATCCCAGAAGCAGCAGCGGGAACAGCGCCACCACGTCGAGCCAGATGACATTTTGGTAAAACAGCATCGTAAAGCCCGACCACGCGTACATGCACGAAAAGCACGCGACCGGCACAGCCGGCAGCCGCGGGAACAGCCGCGCAAAGGCAATCGACGCCGTCAGGGCCGCCGCCGCCATTTTCAGCGCGACGAGGAGGTTCATAAACGCGTACAGGTCCGCTTTGGGCACGAGCAGCGTCAGGGAGGTAAACGGGCTTGCAAGGAAGAAAAAGAACACACCCCAAAAATCCATGCCACCCGCGTTCTGGAGATTCAAAAACATGGAGGCATCCCCGTGCACAATGTTTTGAAAACTCATCAAAAGCGGGACGACCTGCTGGTTCATATCACACCAGGAAAGGGTGCGCACGCCGAACGGCCAATAGCCGCCGCCGAGAAACACGAGCAGAACGGCCGCCAGGACGGCAGCCGGGGCGAGCCAATACGCATGCCGGTTTTGCTTGCGCATAGAAGCCCTCCTTTCGAGTTCGAATTATTCGAGCACGATCTTATGGAACACCTTTTTGCCCTTTTTGACGACCATGGCGCCGTCGGGGAAGTCCTTTTCCGTGACGACGGCGGCCGGGTCCGTGACCTTTTCGCCGTTGACCGAGAGGCCGCCCTGCTGGGCCAAGCGCCGGCCTTCGCTCTTGCTCGGAATGAGCTTTACCTGCTGCAGAAGGTCCAAAAGGCCCATGCCCTCGCCGAGCGTTTCCTTCAAAAGCGTGGAAGTCGGCATATTGGCCGTGTCGGCCTTTGCGCCGAACAGCGCCCGCGCGCCGTCCTGGGCCTTTTTGGCCTCTTCCTCGCCGTGGACAATCTTTGTGACCTCATAGGCGAGGACTTCCTTGGCGTGGTTGAGCGCCGCGCCGCCTTCTTTCGTGAGCGCGTCGATCTCCTCAAGCGGCAAAAACGTCAGATACTTTAAGCAGCGCTCGACGTCCGCGTCGGGGAGATTTCTCCAATACTGATAGAAATCGAACGGGCGCATCTTATTCGGGTCCAGCCACACGGCGCCTTTTTCCGTCTTGCCCATCTTTTTGCCTTCGCTGTTCGTCAAAAGGCCAAACGTGACGCCGCAAGCGGGTTTCTGTTCCTTCTTGCGGATGAGCTCGACGCCGCCGATGATGTTGCTCCACTGGTCGTCGCCGCCGACTTCGAGCGTGCAGCCGTAGCGGCGGTGCAGCTCCAAAAAGTCGTAGCTCTGCATGACCATGTAGTTCATCTCAAAGAACGTCAGCCCGCGCTCCATGCGCTGCTTATAGCACTCGGCGTTTAACATGCGGTTGACGGAGAAATGGACGCAGATATTGCGCAAAAATTCGATGTAGTTTAAGTTCAGAAGCCAGTCGGCGTTGTTCGCGATGATCGCCTTGCCGTCGGAAAAATCGACGAGCGGAGCCATCTGACGCTTAAAGCATTCGATGTTGTGGTCGATTTCCTCACGCGTGAGCATCTTGCGCATGTCGGTTTTGCCGGACGGATCGCCGATCAGCGCCGTGCCGCCACCCATCAGCGCGATGGGGCGGTGGCCGGCCTTCTGCAGGCGCGCCATGACGAGGATCGTCATCAGATGGCCGACGTGCAGGCTGTCGGCGGTCGGGTCGAAACCGATATAAAACGTCGTCTTGTGGTTGTTGAGCAGGTCGCGGACGGCCTCCTCATCGGTCACCTGCGCGAGAATCCCGCGCGCTTTGAGTTCTTCGTAAACTCCCATTGTCAAATCTTCCTCCTATTTGTCGGGGGCATAAAAAAACACCCCCTGCTTTTTTGCAGAGGGCGGAAAATCCGCGGTACCACCTCAGTTCACCGCCCCCTCGCGGGGACGGCCTCAAGGGTACAGCAAGCCCCAAAGCCCGCGATACCCAGGCGCTGTAACGCGCGCCGCGCGGCCCGGCCTACTTCGCTTCCGAGCGGTTCAGCGGGCAGCTCCGGGAGGTAACTTCACCGGGGCGCGCTCCGGCTTACACCCACCGCCGGTTCTCTGAGCCGCGCTTGCCCGCTTACTTTTTCCCATCATTGCTTTTTTATTAAGATAGATTCGTAATAAGAGGGCTTTCCAACGCCCTCATGAGAGCCATTATACCCGGGAACGGCGCCGCTGTCAAGAGATGGCGCTTTCCCTCAGGCTTCGGCGCCCAGGCGCAGCATTTCCGCCGCATTTTCGAGGGCGAGCGGCGTAATCTGGGCGCCGCTGATCATCCGCGCGAGCTCGCGCGTGCGGCCCGCGTCGTCCAAAAGCGTGACATCCGTAAACGTGCGGCCGTCTTCGATGTGCTTTTCGATCTTATACTGCCTATCCCCCATCGCGGCGATCTGCGCTAAATGCGTGACGCACAGCACCTGGCGGCCGCGGGCCGTCTCCCGCAATTTTTTGCCAATTTTCTGCGCCGCGGAGCCGGAAACGCCGGCGTCCACTTCATCGAAGATCAGCGTGCCGGAAAGGCTATCGAGGTTTAAGACGGATTGGATTGCGAGCATGATGCGCGACAGTTCGCCGCCCGACGCAATCTTCGACAGCGGGCGCGGCGGCGTGCCGGGATTTGCGGAAATCAAGAACTGCACGCGGTCGCAGCCGGTCGGGCCGGGCTTTGCGGGGCGCTGCTCCACACAGAACTGGACGCCGGGCATGTCGAGGTAACACAATTCCTGGCGGACTTTCTCCTGGAACGAAGCAGCCGCCTGCCGCCGCGCTTCGGACAATACGGCACCCAAGGCTTTGACCTGTTCGGCGGCGGCCTTCTCCTGCGCCTGCAGACGGACCAGTTCCTCGGCGCTGCCCTCGATCTGGGAAAGCTCCTGCTTGGCATGTTCCAAATAGGCGAGCATATCCGCTTCCGTCTCGCCATATTTCAGGGAAAGGCGGTAGAGAAGGTCTAAGCGCGCCTCGATGTCCTCGAGTTCCTGGGGGTCGAGCGGGTCGCTGTCGAGCGCGCGGATCTCCTCCTCACAGTCGAGCAGCTCATAGGCGGCGTTGGAAAGGCGGTCCGCAAGCGCCTGCGCCTGGGGCAGGACCTGCGCGACGGAAGACAACGCCTGTGCGGCCGCCTGCACCGCGCCCGCGGCGCCCAAAGCGTCCTCCCCGCCGGAGAGGGCCTCGCTCGCCTCGCCGATGGCGGCCTCGATGCGCGCACTGCTGCGAAACTGGGCGCGCCGCTGCTGCAGGCGCGCCTGTTCGCCGGGCTTGAGGTCGGCGTCCTCGAGCTCTTCGATCTCATAGGTCAAAAGATCCGTGCGGCGCTGCTTTTCCGTTTCATCCAGATCGAGCGCCTGCAGCTGCGTGCAGAGCTTTGTCCAATGGCGGTAAGCGTCCGTGTACGCCCGGCGGGTCTCGGGCGGCACCCCCATGCGGTCGATATAATGCAGGTGATTCTCGGGCGCCAAAAGCCCGAGGCTTTCGTGCTGGCCGTGAATCTGCAAAAGCTGCGCGCCCAATTCCCGCAGTGCCGCCGCCGGCGCGGGACGGCTGCCGACGCGGCACACGGTGCGGCCGTCCGCGCGGATTTCCCGCTGCAAGAGCAGCGTGCCGTCTTCCTCGGGCACAAACCCGAGCGCATCGAGTTTTTGCAGGACCGCATCGTTAAGGCCCGAAAAGCTCGCGCTGACGTAGGCGCCCTTTTCCCCGCTGCGCACAAGTTCCCGCGACGTGCGCTCGCCGAGCACCGCATGGATGGCGTCGATCATAATGGATTTGCCGGCGCCCGTCTCACCGGTCAAGACGTTGAAGCCGGGGCCGAATTCGATATTCGCCTTTTCGATGACCGCAATATTTTCAATATAAAGCTGGTTGAGCATGTATCCTCACCCCATCATTTTGGAAAGCCGGGCGGCGAGCTGCTGGGCGGCCTCCGCGCTGTGCGTCGCCGCGAAAATCGTGTCGTCGCCGGCAAGCGTCCCGACGACGGCTTCCCAATGCGCCGCGTCGAGGGCGACGCAGACCGCCTGGGCCATGCCGGTGTGGGTCTTTAAGACGACCAGGTTGCCGGCGCTCGCGACGCTGACGGCGGAGTCGCGGAGCATCGTTTTGAGCTTTTCGGAGAGGTCGGGATTTTCCTCCCGGCCGGCCGTGTAGCGGTACTTGCCGCTGGGCGAAACGGCCTTCATGAGCTTTAATTCCCGCATATCGCGCGAAACCGTCGCCTGCGTGACCGCAAAGCCCGCCTCACGCAGGCGGCGCAGCAGCTCCTCCTGCGTGTCGATCTCCGACTGGGAGATGAGTTCCAAAATTTTTGCCTGGCGCCGCGCCTTCACGGCTTTTCCCTCCTCTCGGTAAACTTCTGGTCGATGATCGCATAAAAGCTGTCCTGCTTGAGTTTGATAAAACGCGCCGTATAAGGGCTGCGGAAAACCGTAAGCGTCCCGCCCGGCAGAAGCGGCAGCGCCTTGCCGCCGTCGACGCTGACAAACGCACCGCCGCCGGCGCAGACCGTCGTTTTCAGCGCCGCATCCTCCCCGAAGACGACCGGCCGGCTCATCAGCGAATGCGCGCAGATCGGCGTCAAGAGGAAACACGTCAGGTCCGGCGCGACGAACGGGCCGCCGGCCGACAGCGAATACGCCGTCGAACCCGTCGGTGTGGAAAAAATCAGCCCGTCCGCGCGGCAATGCATCAGCTGGGTGCTGTTAAACGAGACGGAAAGGTCGAGGATGCCGGCCGTCGTGCCGCGCGTCAGGACGACGTCGTTTAACGCGTCCAGGCGGTGGGTTTCGCCGTCTGCCGTTGAAAAAGCGGCGCGCAATAAAATCCGCCGCTCCTCCGAAAAGGCGCCGGTTTTTAAGCGGGCCAGGCAGGGGAGCTCGTCGGTCTCGAGCTCCGCGACAAAGCCCAGATGCCCCGTATTGACGCCGAGGATGGGCCGGTCCGCGCGGGCCGCATGGCGCGCGGCGTGGATAATGGTGCCGTCGCCGCCGACCGCGATTACAAACTGTGACGCCTTTAGCAGCGTGTCCGTGTCGGGTGCAAAGAAATCGGCCTCGGGAAACAGCGCCCCAAGCGACACCAGCATGCCGGCCTGCATGCCCAGGCGATGGAGCGTTTGCAGGATTTCCTGCGTACAGGCGCGCGCGTTCGTCTTTTCGAGATTCGGGAGCAGGGCCGCCTTCATCATTTCTCGCCACCACCATTCAGCACGCGGTGGGATTCCTCAACCACGTCCTTTAAAGCAAGCGGGACGCTTTGGGGGACCTCCGCTTTCTGCAGATAGAGCAGATATTCGATATTCCCTTCCGGCCCGCGGACCGGGGAATACGTCAGCCCCAAAATGGAGAAGCCTGCCTCCTGCACGAACGACGTAATCTCCTCGAGCACCTCGAGGTGGACGGCGGGGTCGCGCACGACGCCCTTTTTGCCCACCTTTTCGCGGCCGGCTTCAAACTGGGGTTTGACAAGGCACACGGCCGTGCCGGAAGGCTTTAAAAACCGGCGCGCGACCGGCAAAACGAGCTTTAAGGAAATGAACGCCACGTCGACGCTGAAAAAGTCGACCTCCTCGGGCACCTGCTCGGCGGTCAAATACCGCACATTCGTGCGTTCCAGATTGACGACGCGCGGGTCTGTGCGCAGCTTCCAGGCAAGCTGCCCGTAGCCGACGTCGATCGCATACACCTTTTTCGCGCCGTTTTGCAGCATGCAGTCCGTAAACCCGCCGGTGGAGGCGCCGATATCCATCGTGACGGCGCCGTCCAGCGAAATGGGAAACGCCTGCATCGCCTTTTCGAGCTTTAAGCCGCCGCGGCTGACGTAGCGCAGGCCGCCGCGCACTTCGAGCTTGGCGTTTTCGGGGACCTGCATGCCCGGCTTATCCGCTTTTTGATTGTCCACATAAACCTCGCCGGCCATGATGATCGCCTTGGCGCGCTCGCGGCTGTCCGCAAAACCGCGCGCGAAGACGAGGCTGTCGAGGCGCACTTTCTGACTCACTTTCCCCACTCCGTTTTGATGATCTGGACCATGGCGCTGCTGTCGAGCTTTAAGTCCGCGAGCGCCTGCGCGACCGTTTCATGCGGGACGAAGCGGTCGATTGCCTGCAAAAAGAATTTCCCGTGAAAGCCGCGCTCCAAAAGCGAGGCGGCAAAGTGTTCGCCGACGCCGCCGCAGCGCATGCCCTCTTCGAAAAAGAACACGGCCTGCCGGTTTTGCGCCGCGTCGAGCGCCGCGGCCGGCAGGGGCTTAATCTGATTGAGCTTTAAGATTTCTGCCCGCACGCCTTCATGCAGCAGGCGTTCCTGCGCGCGGCACGCCTGCGCGAACAGGCGGCCGTATGTGATAAGCAAAATGGGCGCGCCGGCCTCCCCGTACAAAGCCCAGTCGGCGCCCGAAGGCTGGAACTGCGCCGGGCAGAACGGCTGGCCCCCGCGCGGATAACGCACGGCCACAACGCCCGGCAGCTCATACAGCGCACGGCGCAGGTCCTGGTAGAGTTCCTCAAAATAGCACGGGGAAAGGACCGTCACGCCGGGGATGGCGTTGAAAAATGCGGCATCAAACACGCCCTGGTGCGTTTCGCCGTCTTCGCCGACGATACCGGCGCGGTCGACCGCAAACACCACCTTCACGCCCTGCAGCGCCGTGTCGTGGATGATCTGGTCGTAGCCGCGCTGCAAAAAGGTCGAATAGACGGCGAAAACCGGGCGCATCCCGTGAGAGGCGAGGCCGCCCGCAAACGTGACGGCGTGCTCCTCGGCGATGCCGGTGTCAAAAAAGCGGCTGGGAAACGCGCGGCTAAACTTCTGCAGGCCGGTGCCGGTCTTCATCGCGGCGCTGATCGCGCAGATGCCGGGATCCTGCTCCGCAAAGCGGCACAAACAGTCGCCGAACATGCCGCTGAACGTTTCGCCGCCCTTGTGCGCGGGCTCGCCGGTTGCGATGTCAAACTGCGAGACGCCGTGGAACGCGCCGGGATTTTGCTCGGCATACGTGTAGCCGCGTCCCTTTTCCGTGACAACGTGCAATAAAACCGGGTGATCGATCGTGCGCGCATTGCGCAGGACCTCCAAAAGCGTGGGCAGGTCGTGGCCATCGAACGGGCCATAATAGAAAAACCCCATATCCTCAAACAGCGTGCTGTTATACAGGATGGACCGGATGGCCGTCTTCGTATTCTTCACGAGCTTAGAAAGCGGGGCGCCGACGAGCGGTGCATGGGAGAGCAGCGACTCGATGTCCGTTTTTGCCTTGCGGTAGGAAGGCTTTGTGCGCATCTGCGCAAGATAGCGCGCGATGCCCCCGACGTTGCGGGAAATGGACATGGAGTTGTCGTTTAAGATGACGATGAAATTTTTAGGGAATCGCCCGGCGTTATTGAGCCCCTCATAGGCAAGGCCGCCGGTCAGGGCGCCGTCGCCGATCACCGCGATGACAGCGCCCGATTCCCCCTTGAGCAATTTCGCCTGCGCGATGCCGAGCGCCGCCGAAATGGACGTGCTCGCGTGGCCGACCGTAAACGGGTCCCACGGGCTCTCATGGCGGTTGGGAAAGCCCGAAAGGCCGCCGCGGGAGCGCATAGAGGGCAGCGCCGCGTTGCGGCCGGTCAGAATCTTATGCGTGTAGGCCTGGTGGCCGACGTCCCAGACGATCTCGTCGTGGACGCTCGGGAACACATACCGCAGCGCGACCGTCAATTCGACGGTGCCGAGGTTCGAGGCCAGGTGCCCGCCCGTATGGGAGACCGTCGTGATGATACGCTGGCGGATCTCGCCGCACAGCGCCTGCAGCTGCTGGACCGAAAGCCCCTGTAAATCCGCAGGGGAATGGATTTGTTCGAGCATGGACATCCGTTAAGACCCCTGCTTTCCGGACGCGGGCAGATGGTTGTGCAGGCGTGCGGCCGTCAGGGTATTCTGCAGAAGCATCGCGATGGTCATCGGGCCGACGCCGCCGGGCACCGGCGTGATGTAGGAAGCGACGGGCTCGACGGACGCAAAGTCGACGTCCCCGCACAGTTTGCCCGCTTCGTCGCGGTCCATGCCCACATCGATGACAACCGCGCCCGGCTTTACCATATCGGCCGTGAAGAATTTCGGTTTCCCAATCGCGGCGATCAAAATATCCGCTTCCCGCGTGACGGCGGGCAGGTCCTGCGTCTTCGAGTGGCAGACCGTCACGGTGCCGTCCGCCTGCAAAAGCAGCATAGCCATTGGCTTTCCGACGATGTTGCTGCGGCCGACGACGACGCAGCGTTTCCCGGCGACGGAGATGCCTTCGTGGCGCAAAAGCGTTAGGATGCCGGCGGGCGTGCACGGCAGGAAGGCGGCTTCCCCGAGCGAGAGCTTGCCGACGTTTTCCGGATGGAAGGCATCGACGTCCTTGTCCGGCGCGATCGCGTTGACGACCGCCTGCTCGTCGTAGCCCTCCGGCAGCGGGGACTGCACGAGGATCCCGTCGATATCCGGGCGCGCATTCAGCTGCGCGATGAGGTCCATAAGGGCTGCCTGCCCAAATGAGGCGGGCAGCGTGTGGACTTCGCTGTAGATGCCCGTCTCCTCGCACGCGCGCTTTTTATTGCGCACGTACGTATGCGAAGCGGGGTCCTCCCCCACCAAAACGACCGCGAGCCCGGGGGTCACGCCGTCCTCTTCCATTTGTGAAACCTGCGTCTTCATCTGTGCGCGCAGTTCGGCCGCGATTGCCTTGCCGTCGATACGAATCGCCATCTTGCATTCCTCCATTCCTGCGCCTGGGTCCCAGGCGGCATTGCATTGCTTCTATATCAAACGAATTTTAAATTTTTCGGATGGTCAGGATTGTTCCCCGTGGTCCGGATTCCCGGCGGACACGGGGGCAGACTCCTTTAAAATCTCTTCATCGGGGATCTGGTCGACAACGGCGTTCATTTCCATGATATGGCGGCTGCCGCAGCCCAAAAGCTTCGTGCGGCGGCGGAACACGATCAGAAGGACGATCGATGCCGCCACCATCACCGCGGCAAGCACCTGGGAAACGCGCAGGCCGAGGCCCGGAATGATCAGGCTGTCCGTGCGCAGGCCTTCAATCCAGAAACGGCCCGCGCCGCTCCAGAACAGATACAGCAGAAAGACTTGGCCGTCGTAGCGGCGGAATTTGCGGCTGAAAACGTGCAGCAGCACAAAGCCGAGCAAAAGCCACATCGACTCATAGAAAAAGCACGGATGGACGGGGACGCCGTTCGTGTTTTCACTGACCATGCCCCAGGGCAGGTCCGTCTGCGTGCCGAAGGCTTCCTGGTTTATAAAATTGCCCCAGCGGCCGATGCACTGGCCGATTAAAAGCCCCAAAGACGCGATATCCAAGACGGCCGGCAGCGAAAGTTTCTGGATTTTTGCCGCCAGAAGGCCGCCCAGCAAACCGCCGATGGCCCCGCCGTAAAACCCGAGGCCGCCCGAATGGATGTCAAAAATCAAAAGCGGGTTCTCGCGGTACATGTCACCGGGGTAAAACGCGACGTAGTAAAGGCGCGCGCCGATAACGCCGCACACGATGCCGACCAAGATGCACGTCATGAGCTTGTCGGCGTTGACGCGAAACTTTTTCGCGCTCGAAAGCGCGTAGAGAAACGCCAGCACAAACCCGATGGCGATCAGGATGCCGTACCAATAGACGTGAAACGAACCGATGGAAAACGCGATATTGTGGAGCGTCAGCGAGATGCCGAGCCCCGGAAATTGTACATGATACATTACGCTTCCCCCCCTGCCTGGTTTGCCGGCTCGATGACGGACAGCACGGCGCGGTCAGGCAAAAGCTCGGTTTCCAAGCGCGCGCAGACCGCTTCGGGCGTTGCGCCGGCGATGGCTTCGAGCGTGCCAAACAGGGAACGGCCCGCAAAATAGGCGCTGACCAGCGCGTTGGCGAGGCTGGAAACACTGTTAAAGCCGGACAGCATGCGGCCGTAGACGACTTTTTTCGCGCGCGCGAACGCCGCGGGCGCGATGCCGTTTTGGCGCACGTCCGCGATTGCCCGGGAAATGGCTTCGGCGACGGCTTTCGGGTCCTTCGACTCGCCGGAAAACAGCACGCTCGCGTAGCCGGGGCCCGCGAAGGATTCGCAGTCAAAGCTCGCTTCGTTAATCAGCCCCTGCGAAAGCAGGCTGCCGTAAAGCGGCGAAGACGCGCCGCACAGCGCCTCGAGCAGGATCTCCGTGCGCGCCTCCTCTTCGTCCGTGAGCGGATGTCGGGCGTCCTCCTTAAAGCCATAATAAAACAGCGGCGTAACGACGCTGGCCTTTGCCGTGACGAAATGGGACTGCACCCCGGCGGGTTCGGGCTTAAAAAAGCGCTCGATTTTCTGGTCCGGAGCGGGCTTTAACAGCCGGTCGCACACGTCGAGCACGCGCTGGGGCTCAAAATTGCCGACGACGCACAGCGCCATGTTATGAAGGTTATAAAACGTCTGGTAACACTGATAGAGCAGTTCCGGGGTAATCTGCGCGATGCTTTCGACCGTGCCGGGAATGTCGATGCGGACGGGATGTTCCTGATACATCGCCTGCAGCAAATGGAACAGCACCTGCCAGCCGGGGTCGTCGTCGTACATGCGGATTTCCTGGCCGATGATGCCCTGTTCCTTCTGGACAGTCTGCTCGGTAAAGTACGGTTTCTGGACAAAATCCAAGAGGATTTCCAAAGACTCATAGACGTGGTCCGCACAGGAAAACAAATAGCATGTTTTATCAAACGTCGTGTAAGCATTGGCGGAGGCGCCGGTCTTTGCAAATTGCAGAAGCGAATCCGTGCCGTCCTCATTTTCAAACATTTTATGTTCGAGATAATGCGCGATGCCGTTGGGGACAGTTGTGTAAGCGTCCTCGCCGGCTAAGCGGAACGTGTTATCCACGGAGCCGTAATTCGTGCCAAAAATCGCATAGGTGGAATGGCTGTCCTTTTTCGGATATAAAAAGATACGCAGCCCGGACGCGTGCTGGACTTCCCAATACGATTCCCGCGCGCGGCTGTTCTTGACTTCCTGCATCAGATTCACAGCGACCCCTCCTTTTTTCCGGTCAAACGATAGACCGTATCGAGCTGTACGGTATTGGCGGCCTCGAGGATCTCCTCACGCCCGACGGCGTTCACGCGGGCCGCATATTCGGTGGGGCTCAACCCCCGTTCCCCGAACGTCTGCGACAAATACCAATTGTCCAGCACGGAAAGGGAATCCTCCGCCGTCAAAAGGGAATTGCACAAAGAGAGCTTCGCCGTGGCGACGTCCTCCTCGGTAAAATTCCCGCGCTGCACGGCGGCGAGCTGGTCCAAAATGGCCGACTCCGCCCGTTCCATATTGGAAAATTCAACGCCGCTCTGCACAAACAGGAAGCCCTTCGGCGGCAGGTAGTTCGCGGAGCAGTAATAGCACAGGCTCATGCGCTCGCGCACATTTAAAAAGAGCTTGCCGTTTGGCGTGCCGCCAAAGATGCCGGCCATCAGCCGCATGGCCGGCACGCGCGGGTCACTGCCGTAAATGGGCGAACGCATACCGAGCACGAGCTTGCCCTGGACGACCGCTTCCGTATCCCCGGCGCGGCGCACGGTTTTCGGGGCCGCGGCGGCCGGCGCGGCGGCAAACGGCACATACGCGCGCTCGATGTTTGCAAACGCCGCCTTGAGTGATTCGAAGACGCCCCGCGGGTCGCAGTCGCCGAGCACGAGGATCTCCACGCGGGCGGTCCTGCACATCGTGCGCCAAGCGTCCGTGACGGCTTCGCGCGTCAGGGCCGCGACGGCCTCCCGGCTGCCGAAACGGCCGACGCCAAACGGCTCGTCCGCACACATGGCCTCCATGCAGCGCTGCAGCGCCCATACGCGCTTGTCGGCGAAATCCGCGTCGATCTGCTCGAGTGTCTGGCGCTTTTCCTGGCGCAGGTCCTCCTCGCGGAACAGCCCGTCTTCCAAAACCGGGTCAAACAGCGCCTCGCAGAGGACATCGGTCATCTCTTTGACGAGGTCTTCGCCCGCAAGCGCGTAATCGTTCGCCAGCGCCGAAGCCGTGACCGTAAGCACCTGGCAGTCGCCGATCTTGCCGACGTCCCCGCCGAGGCCCGCGCCGTAAAGGTCGTCCATTTTCCGGCTCAAAAGCGTAAAATCCGGATAGCGCCGCGTCGCGCGCGTCAGCAGAAACGGCACCAGCGCATTGGCGGCCGCCGTCTCTTTGGCAAGCGGCATCAGGAAATGGACGCTGATCCGAAAGGTTTTGAATTTTGTATCCCGAATGCTCTGCAGCTGGACGCCGTCGCAGAGCGTATGATGTTCCACAGAAACCATAAAAGGATATACCCCCTCTTCCCCGGCCCTTTGCACGGGGCCGTTTTGTTATCCCTAGTATACCACAGCACACCGCCTATGAAAAGCGAAGTTTCTATGAACATGCATAAATATAACGTTTTCCGGTCTTCAAAAGGCAGCTTGCCGCAGAAAAGAAAGCATGGTATACTCCTGTTTGCGACATTTTTTCAAGAGAGGGCTTTTTATGAATACAAAAAAGACGGAGCGTTTTGCGCAGCTCGGGTTATTGGTCATGACGATCATCTGGGGGACGTCGTTTGCCGCCGTGAAGAGCGCCACCGATACGATCCCGCCGACGTGGCTGGTTTCCCTGCGGTTTTTGATGGCGGCGGGGCTTTTGTGCGTGCTGTTCTGCCGGCGGCTGCCGCGCATGACGAAACAGACGCTGCGCGACGGGGCGCTGATCGGCGTATTCCTGTTTCTCGCGTATGAGCTGCAGACGGTTGGCGTGCAGTACACGACAGCCGGGAAAAACGCGTTTTTGACGGCCGTGTATGTGGTGCTCGTGCCGTTCTTCTACTGGGCCGTGCGCAAAAAACGGCCCGGCGGCGCGCAGGTTGCGGCGGCCTTTTTGTGCTTAGGCGGCATCGGGTTTTTGTCGCTGACGGGGGACGGGTTTTCCCTCGGGCTCGGCGAGGGGCTCACGCTGCTGTGCGGCGTGGCGTATGCGGTACACATCGTCGTGCTGGGCATGCACACGAAAGCGCACGACCCGTTTCTGCTCAACATCGTCCAATTCGCAACGGCCGGGGTATTGGGGCTGCTGGTCGCGGGTGTCAGCGAGCCTGTGCCGGTTATCAACGGGGCAAACGCACCGTCTTTGTGCTTTATCGGCTTTGTGAGCACGGCGCTCGCGCTGTGCCTGCAGACGGCGTGCCAGAAGCACGTGGAGCCGGGAAAGGCGTCGCTTCTGATGTCGCTGGAATCCGTATTTGGGTGCCTGTCGGGCATCCTGTTCCTAAACGAGCGGCTGACGGCGCAGACCGGGGTCGGGTTTGTGCTGATTTTCGTGGCCCTGCTGCTCGCGGAGCGCCCGCAAAAGCGCGCCGCCGCCTAAAAAGCGCGATACAACAGAAAAACCGGCGCACCAGGAGCTTTGGCTGAGCTTCCGGTGCGCCGGCTTTTTGCTATCGTGGAATATTCAGGATTCGGTGGACGCAGACTGCGCCTCGCTTGCTTCTTTGAGCATCTGGCCCACGTGTTCCGACAGCTGTGTCAACAAAACGCGCGCCCGCTTTGCGCCGGGGATCTGCTCTTTCGGCAGCGTCTTTGCCTTTTCCATCTGCTTTAATCCGCGCAGCAGATGCGCACAGGCCTCCTGCACATGCAGGAAGTCCTCCGGCAGCGGTTGATCGTTTTGGATGCGTTCGAAAGACTGCGCCTGGCGCACCTTTCCCTGCTCGGGGTCACGGAGGCTTTTCTCAAGAGAATGGAAAAGGCCCCAGATCAGGTGCTTTTCTTCCGCAGTAAAATACATCGGATGTCACTCCTTTGACATGAAATTCTTCCGAATACGAGGTTCGGGCGGTCGCGGGCCCGGCGAAAGGCACGTGTTTCCTTCCTTTTTCCGGGAAATGCGGCACCCTTCGCGCCCTTTGGGACAGCTTTCGCCCCTTTTTCCGATAAATCGCGATACCATGATTATAGCAGAGCGGCGCGCGGTGTGCAACTTTTTTGCGCCACCAAAATTTGCAAGAAAATTTTTAAAAGCTCTTAAAGAATCTTATCTATTTCTTTGTATTTTTATTGAAAATCGCAGATTTTTTTGGTATACTAAAAGATATCTCAAAACCCTTTGCCAAATAAGCAAAATGAGGAGGCATCCGCCATGTTGGAAGAGCGCATGTTTAAGGTCACGTCGCCGCACAGCAGCGTCCCGCTGAAGGTTGTGCCCGGGCACTTCGCGACGAGCCACGCCCACGTCAATTACTATATCGATATCACCACGCTCAAGACACGCCAGAGCGAGGCCGCCGAGGTCGCGCACGAGCTTGCCGCGCGGTATATGTCCAACACGCTTGTGGACACGATCGTGTGCCTGGACGGCACGCAGGTAATCGGCGGCTTTTTGGCCGAAGCGTTTAGCCGCGCGGGGTTTCTTTCCATCAATGCGCACCAGACGATCTACGTGGTGGCGCCGGAAACGGACAGCGCGGGACAGTTCTTTTTCCGCGACAACCTCCTGCTCGCGCTGCGCGGGAAGCACGTGCTGCTTCTGACGGCGATGGTCACGACGGGCATTTCGCTGGCGCAGGCGGCGGAATGCGTGGCCTATTACGGCGGGCGGACCGTGGGCGCGGCCGCCATCTTCAGCGACATCGATACGGTCGGGGAGGTTTCGGTGCAGCACCTGTTTTCTTCAAAAGATGTGCCGAATTACCAGGCCTTTACGCACAACGACTGCCCGTACTGCAAGGCCGGCCAAAAGCTGGAGGCGCTTGTCAACAGCTTCGGCTATTCCGCGCTGTGAGGCAAAATCCAAAAGAAAAAAGCGGGGGCCTTTTTGGGGGTCTCCGCTTTTTCATGCCCGAAAGACTTATTTTACGGCGATGACTTCCATTTCCACCAAGCCGCCCTTCGGCAGGGCGCCCGCCTGGACGCAGGAGCGGGCCGGCGGATTTTCCGGGAAATACCGCGCGTACACTTCATTGACCGCACCGAAATCCGCGATATCCGCGAGGAAGATCGTCGTCTTGACGACGTTCTGATACGTCATGCCGGCCGCCTTGAGGACCGCGCCGAGATTTTGAAGCGACTGTTCCGCCTGGGCCGTGACGCCCTCGCGCAGGGTGCCGGTGGCGGGGTCGAGCCCCAACTGGCCGGACGCAAACAGCGTGTTGCCGGCGAGTGTTGCATGGGAATAAGCGCCAACCGCCGCGGGGGCGCCGGGCGCGTTGAGAATCGTATGCATAAGAAAACCTCCTTTTTGTTTGCGCTTTCATTGTACCGCAGAAACACGCCTTTGTAAACGCTCTGTCCAAAAGGGCCCTTGCAAAGCGGGAAGCGGCGTGATAAAGTGGAAGGGAACTTCAGATCCGGGAAAATACAAGGAGGCGTATCTTTATGCAGGGGATTCAACCGCTGTGCGCCCCGGGCGCCGTCGTGCGCGGGGACGTGGAATTTGGGGAACATTGTTCGGTGTGGTACAACGCCGTCGTGCGGGCGGATTCCGCCGAGATCCGCGTCGGGGCCGGCACGAACATCCAGGACGGGTGCGTGCTGCACGTCGATGAAGGCTTCCCGCTGCGGCTCGGGGAAGGCGTGACCGTCGGGCACGGCGCCATTTTACACGGCTGCACCGTGGGGGACAACACGCTCGTCGGCATGGGGGCAACCGTTTTAAACGGCGCCGTCATCGGCCGGGACAGCATCGTCGCGGCAGGCGCTCTGGTGCCGCAGGGGCACACCTACCCCGACGGCATGCTGCTTTTGGGCGTCCCGGCGCGGGCGGTGCGCGCGCTTTCGGCCGAAGAGATCGCGCAGAACCGCCAAAATGCCGCGCATTACGTGGCGGCGGCAGCCGAGGAGCTCGCCGGCGGCACGGCACAGAAATAAAATAACACAAAAAGGGCGCCCACACTGTAAGCGGTGCGGGCGCCTTTTTATTCTCTTTTTTCTTCTCTTTATCGATTGCGGAAAGCTGCCTGCTTTGGCGGGCTTAAAGGCCCTCGTACGTCTGCAGGATATCCTCGGCGACCTCGATCTTCGGCAGGCGGCTGTCCATCGCCTGCTTTTCGATGAAATGGTGGGCTTCCTCTTCGGTCAAATGGCGGTACTGCACGAGCGCACATTTGGCCCGGCCGATGACCTGCGCCTCATGGATCTGCCCCTGCAGGCGGCGGTTTTCGCGCTGGAGCGCCTGCACGCGGTCACACAGCATCATGGACGTACAGATGCATTGGTAAAAGAACATGGGGTTTAAAGGCTTCGCGGCCACCAGCACGCCGGAGCCGGCTACCCGCGTACAGACGCGGTCATACAGGTCCACCTTTGCCGCCAGCACGATTCCCGCGGGCACTTTCTGCGCGAGGTCGCGGGCAAGCACGTGGCCGAACTCATCGGGCAGCGGCGCATTGATGAGGATCAGCCGAAAGGCGTGCTGTACGGCGCGCCGGCGCGCATCGTCGGCCGTCTGCGCAAATTCCGCCGGCATATTCAGGCCGTGCGACGTCAAAAACTGCGCGAACGCGCGGCCCGATTTTTCCGTACCGGAAACGATCAGGACTCTGTCCATTTGCTCTCGCCTCCCCGCCTGTTCCGTCTCTGTTGAAAAAGTCCCGGCAAATATAAAAGCCTCTCGCTCATACCGTCAGAAAATATTCGCGCTGCTCAAATTCCTGGCGGTTGCCGCTGATGCGGTAGCGCTCCCACTCGCTGCGCTTTTGCGCAAAGTAATTTTCGCGCAGCTTTTCCGGCAGGCACGCGCGCACGAATTCGCTCTTTTCTGCGATTTCAAGCGCTTCGCTGAGCGTAGCGGGCAGCGTCAAAAGGCTCTCCGTCTCCTCGTCCGGCACGCGGTAGAGGTCGCGGTTATCGGGCGCGCACAGCGGCAGGCCGTCGCGCACGCCTTCCAGGCCCGCCCACAAAAGGAGGGCGAGCGCCAAATGAATGTTGCACGCCGGGTCGGCGCTGCGCAGCTCCATGCAGCCGCGGCCGGCCTCGCGCACGGCGGGGATGCATATGAGCTGGGAATGGTTCTGATGCGACCATGTCACGAATTTCGGCGCCTCAAAGCGGCCGAAGCGTTCGTAGGAATTCGTCAGCGGGTTTAAAAACAGCGTGATTTCGGTGATGCGGCGCAGCACCCCCTGCAAAAAGCTCTCCGCCGTCTCGTTGTGCAGGCCGTTATCGACCTGGAACAGGTTTTCGCCATTTTGCGAAAGGGAAAGGATCAGGTGCAGGCTGCTGCCGGAATAATTCGGAAGGGGTTTGGGCATAAACGAGGCGTACAGGCCGTCGCCGTCCGCGATGGATTTCACGGCGCTTTTGAGGGCCAGGAAGTTGTCGGCGGCCGTCAGGATATCGCTGTAGCGGCAGTCGATCTCATTTTGGCCGGGGCCCTGCTCGTGGCGGCTCGTCTGCGGGCGCAGGCCCATCTCTTCGAGGGCCAAGCAGATCTCGCGGCGGATATCCTCGCACTTATCGCGCGGGGCGATGTCGCAGTACGTGCCGAAATCGTACGGTTCGCGCGTCGGTTCGCCGTTCTCGTCGGTCTTAAACAGATAGAATTCGCACTCCGTACCGGCCTTGCACTGCAGCCCCATCTTGCGCGCGTCGCGCACGGCGGCGCGCAAAAGTGCCCGGCAATCGCCCGCAAACGGCGCGCCGGACGCGGTTTTGATGTCGCACAACAGCCGCACGACCTGGCCGTGCGACGGGCGCCAGGGCATCACCATGAAGGTGCTCGGGTCCGGCACCAAAAAGAGGTCCGACGCCCCCTCGTTCATAAAACCGCGCACGAAGCTCGCGTCGAAGGCGATGCCCGTATCAAACGCGCGCGCAAGCTCGCTGGGCATAATGGCCATATTCTTCTGCATGCCGTGAATATCGCAGAACGCCAGGCGGATAAACTTGACGTCATGTTCTTCCACATACTGCATGACTTCCCTTTGGGTATATTGCAAAGAAAGTCCCTCCCTATCTTTAAAAGGCTTCTGCGGCCCCTTGCTTCAAACTCCCGGGCGCACGCAAAGGAAGGCCGTCTGCCGCCCTTTTTTTCGAAAGCGAACATACGCCGGCGCCTTTTCTTTATAAGTATATCGGATTTCTGCAAAATTGTACAGGGGGCGCATATGTTTTTCCGTAAATTTATGAATTTATTCTGTAAATTCCTGCATTTTCACGCCGAAAAGCGCGCAAAAAGTCCGAGTTTGTAACACGTTTTTGCAGTTTTTTGCGTGGAAAATTTTAAGATTTGCAAAAAGGCGGTTGACAAACGGCGCGGTGCGCCCTATAATGGGCGAGAAGCAGTAATGGCGCTGTGGCTCTTTGGAGGGGTCGCAGTGCCTTTTTCTTTAAAATCGGGCGGACCGCACGGCACTTTAAAAATAGCCGTCCGGCGTCCTGCAAAGAAACAGCCCACCGAAAATTTTCTCTGATGACCGGGCCGCCTGTAAAGGGGTCCCCAAAAAATCTGCGCCTGGCGGTTTTTTGAAACGTAGAGTTTGGAGGTATTGCAAACAATGTCAGTGTTAAATGTCCCAGAAATCTTCGGCAGCCTCGTCTTTGACGACCGCACGATGCAGGAGCGCCTGCCGCGTGAAACGTACCGCGCCCTGCAGAAAACCATCCAAAACGGCAAAAGCCTCGATCTGTCGATTGCGAACACGGTGGCGAGCGCGATGAAGGATTGGGCGCTCGAGCATGGGTGCACGCACTTTACGCACTGGTTCCAGCCGATGACGGGGATCACGGCGGAAAAGCACGACTCCTTTATCTCCCCGGCGGGCGACGGCAGCGTGCTGATGGAATTCTCCGGCAAGGAGCTCGTGCGCGGCGAGCCGGACGCGAGCTCGTTCCCGTCCGGCGGCCTGCGCGCGACGTTTGAGGCGCGCGGCTATACGGCGTGGGATCCGACGAGCTATGCATTTATCAAGGACCGCACGCTGTGCATCCCGACGGTGTTCTGCTCCTACACGGGCGAGGCGCTCGACAAGAAGACGCCGCTTCTGCGCAGCATGGAAGCATTAAACCGGCAGGCGCTGCGAATCCTGCGGCTGTTCGGCAACACGGATGTCACGCGCGTGCTGACGACGGTCGGCCCGGAGCAGGAATACTTCTTAATTGACCGCGAGCTGTACAACGAGCGCGAGGACCTCGTTTTGACGGGCCGCACGCTGTTCGGCGCCCGCCCGCCGCGCGGCCAGGAGCTCGAGGACCACTACTTTGGCGCGATCAAACCGAAGGTGGCCGCGTTCATGGCGGACTTAAACGAGGAATTGTGGAAGCTCGGCGTGCTCGCGAAGACGGAGCACAACGAAGTGGCCCCGGCCCAGCATGAACTTGCGCCGATCTTCTCCAACACGAACATCGCCTGCGACCACAACCAGCTGACGATGGAGATCATGAAAAAGGTCGCCGAACGCCACGGGATGTACTGCCTGCTGCACGAGAAGCCGTTTGAGGGCGTCAACGGTTCGGGCAAGCACAACAACTGGTCGATCTCGACGAACACGGGCTTAAACCTTTTAGAGCCGGGCGATTCGCCGATGGAAAACGCGCAGTTTTTGCTGTTTCTCGTCGCGGTTATCAAGGCCGTCGACGAATACCAGGATCTTCTGCGCATGTCGGTTGCGAGCCCCGGCAACGACCACCGCTTGGGTGCGAATGAGGCCCCGCCGGCAATCGTCAGCATGTTCGTCGGCGATGAGCTGGGCGAAATTCTCGACTGCTTAGAGCAGGGCAAGCCCTACAGCCACCGCGACAAGGAAATTCTCAAGGTCGGCGTGCACACGCTGCCGCGCTTCCCGAAAGACACGACCGACCGCAACCGCACGTCGCCGTTTGCGTTTACGGGCAACAAGTTTGAGTTCCGCATGCTCGGTTCCTCGGATTCCATCGCAGACGCGAACGTCGTGCTCAACACGATCACGGCCGAGGAGCTGTCGCAGTTTGCCGACACGCTGGAGACGGCCCCGGACTTTGAGAAGGCGCTCGACGCGCTCGTCAAAAAGACCATCAAGGAGCACAAGCGCATCCTGTTCAACGGAGACGGCTACACGGACGAATGGGTCGAAGAGGCCGAACGCCGCGGGCTTTTGAACCTGAAGACGACCGTGGACGCCATCCCGGCGCTTTTGGACCCGAAGAACATCAAGCTCTTCACAAAGCACGGCATCTTCACGGAGGCGGAGTTGCATTCGCGCTATGAGATCTCGATGGAGAATTATTCGAAGACGCTGAACATCGAGGCGCTGACGATGATCGACATGGTCAACAAGAAGATCCTGCCGGCCGTGGAGCGGTATGTCGATGAATTGAGCGTGACCTTCCTGCACAAGAAGGCACTAAACCCGAACATGAACTGCCACGTCGAGTATGACCGTGTGACGGAATTGAGCCAATTGAGCGCCGACGTTTACGACGAGGCGTATGCACTGGGCGACGCCGTGCGGTCCGCCGCCGCGGAATCCGACGTTGCCGCCCAGGCGCGTGCTTATGAGCAGCGCGTGCTGCCGGCGATGGAAGTGCTGCGCCGCGACGTCGACCACATGGAGACGCTGACCGACGAAGCCGCGTGGCCGATGCCGACGTACGCCGATCTGATTTATCACGTTTAAACGCGATAAAGGCCGGAAGACGATTGGATTATAAGACAGGCTTTTTTGCCTTTTGAGAAATTTGCAAGACATACGAAAGCGTCCGGGAAAGGGCCGCACAACGGCGGCGTTTCCGGGCGCTTTCGTTTTGTTATGCAGAGAGGACGGTGTCAGCCGGCTTTTTCGAGGTCGCGCTTTAAGCGCGCGAGGATGCGTTTTTCGAGCCGGGAGATGTACGACTGGGAGATTCCCAATGCGTCGGCGACCTGTTTTTGCGTGCAGGCCGGGCCGTGGTTTAACCCAAAGCGCATATTGATGATCTTCTGTTCGCGCTGCGGCAGGGCCTCGACGGCTTTCCGCAGGGAGCGGCGCTCGCTTTCGCGCTCGACATTGCTGGAAACCAAATCGCCCGCACTGCCGAGCACATCGGAGAGCAAGAGCTCGTTGCCGTCCCAATCGACGTGCAGGGGGTCATCGATGGAGACCTCGTTGCGCAGAGGGCTTAGTTTGCGCAGGAACATGAGGATTTCGTTTTCGATGCAGCGGGAGGCATACGTTGCGAGCTTAATTTTGCGCTGCGGGCAGAACGTATTGACCGCCTTAATCAGGCCGATCGTGCCGATGGAAATCAGGTCCTCGATGCCGGCACCAGAGGATTCGAATTTGCGGGCGATGTACACGACGAGGCGCAGGTTGTGGGTAATCAAAGGTTCGCGCGCGCCGGGGACTTCCCGCTCGATGTTTTGGAACACCTGCGCTTCCTCCTCGCGCGTCAGGGGCGGCGGCAGTGTCCCCGGGCCGTTGATGTAATCGACGCGGTGGGAAAACAGCCGGCAAGCTAGCTTTTTCCACAGGTTTTTGAGGAATTTTGGGATAGACAGTTTGGGATTCACGGCGATCCTCCTTTTGGATGGGGTGCACGTCGCCGTCTTCGAGCAGGTCCGGCGGCAAAAGGGCCTGCACGGCGCCGGACAGCGGCCTTTCCGAAAAGGCGACGTAGCACAGGGATGGGTGGATTTCTTTGTCTGGAAATTGCAGGCACACGCTTTCGGGACGCCAGGCGGGAAGGAGGCCCTCTCCCCCGACGGAGGCGTAAGGGATGATGCGCGGCGGGGTGCCGGGGCGCGGCAGGGCGGTGCCCGCCACGACGATGACCGGCAGGCCGGAAAACGGCTCTTTGAGCGTGCAGCCTGTGTCCACGCGGGCGGAAAGGGACGCGTGCGCGCCGCCGAGCGTGAGTTTGAGCGTACAGGCGGTGTCTTTCACCGCGCCGCGCCCGCACAGGCGCTGGACGATGCGCAGAAACACGTAAACCCCCAGCGCCAAAAAGATCAGCAGAAGCGGCGGGACGTCAAAGTAGACCACGCTGTTTTTGACGAACAGCCCCTGCGGCGCAAAGACCGCCCAAACCGCCACGAGCACACCGGCAAACGCAAAGCTCAAAAAGAAAAAGGAAAGCCCGGCCCGCAAAAAAGCGCGCGGGCTTTTCACGCCAAACGCCGCCGCGATGACCGCCGCCGACAATAAAAGTTTTACAAGGACATCGAGGCCCCAGGGCAGCGGCGGCAGCAGGATGACCAGCGCCCCGAACGCCCCGACGCCCGCGCCCAGGACGAGGCGTTTGCGGGAAACCGGGAGCCGCAGAAAATGCGCGGTCAGCCGCAAAAGCAGATAATCGATGACCCAGTTTAAAACCAGCAGGACATCGACATACACCGTCTGCAAAATGTCACCTCCTTTTTGTCCATTATAAGGGCTTTCCCGCTTTGATTTTGTCAAAGGGAAGGCCCGTCCGCACAAAAAAGCGGCCCCTGCGCAAAAAGCGGAGGGGCCGCCGTACAAAGATCCGATGAAGTTAGACGGGATTCGGCTGCCATCCGATTTATGTAGCAGCCTTTTGCGTTGCCGTTTCGTGGTAGGATTTTTTCAGCGCCCTGCGCCGGCCGGCGGGGCCGCCCAGGCCGAAGCTGATGGACAGCGCCCGGTCGACCTGCTCCATGCCCGCGGCGTCTAAGCGCCCCATGTGTTCGCGCAGGCGGTGCTTATCGAGCGTGCGCACCTGCTCCAAGAGCACAATGCTGTCGCGCGTCAGGCCGGTGGTGGCCGCGTGGACCGGGATATGCGTGGGCAGATCGGCCTTATCGTGGCGGCTGGTGATGGCCGCGGCGATTACGGTGGGGCTGAAACGGTTGCCGACGTCGTTCTGCACGATGAGCACCGGGCGCACGCCGCCCTGCTCCGAACCGACGACCGGGCTTAAATCCGCATAGAAAATGTCTCCGCGCTTTACCTGCATACTTCTCACACTCCGTTTGCTGTTGTTGTCCATAGCATGGGCAGATTTTTCGGAATTTATACAGGGGCTCGTGTTTTCATAAAACAAAAGCTATGTTTAAAGTATGCAGGAAATGGAAAAAGGTGCATCCGCCCTTTACGGACGGCGCGTTTCGATTTCCAAAAAGAGCGGCGGCAGCGCGGCGAGGACGTCGCGCGGGAGCATGGCCTGCTCGGACAAGCGTGCGGCGCAGCGGTCGCCGGCCAGGCCATGCAGGTATACGCCGGCGCACGCGGCATGGAAGGGGTCGCGGCCCTGGGCCAAAAACGCGCCGATCATGCCGGAAAGCAGGTCGCCGCTGCCGCCGCGCGCGAGGCCGGGGTTGCCGGTCGGGTTTTGGAGCGCCCGGCCATCCGGTGCGGCGACGATGGTGCCGGCCCCCTTTAAGACGAGGATGCAGTGGTGGGCTTTTGCAAACGCGCGCGCCGTTTCCTCGCGATGGGCCTGGACCGCGGCGACGGTCGTGCCGCAAAGCCGGGCCATCTCGCCGGGATGGGGCGTTAAGACGAGCGGGCCCTGCATCGAATCGAGCAAGGAAAAGAGCGGCCGGCTGTGCGCGATGCAGTTTAACGCGTCCGCGTCGAGCAGAAGCGGGGTCTTCGCCTCCTTCGCGGCGCGCAGGACGGCCTCCACCTTTTCCGGGAACCGTTCCGAAAGGCCGCAGCCCACAACGCACGCCGAAGCCCGCGAAAGGAGCGCTCCGGCATCCAAAAATCCCGTATTCGGATAGACGGTGCAGACGGCTTCCGGCAGTGCGGACGCGACGACCGGGTAGATGCCGTGGGGGATGACCATTTCGACGAGGCCCGCCCCGCAGCGCAGGGCCGCCCCGCCGCACAGCACGGCGGCGCCGGCCATCTGGGAGCCGGCCTCCCCGTTTCCAACGGCGCTGCCGCACACGCAGCAAAGGCGGCCGAACGTGCCCTTGTTGCTGTCTTTGGGCCGCTTTTCGACGATGGCGGCCGCATACGTGTACGAAATCTGTTCCAAAACGGGTTCTCCCCTTTCCTCAATGGTCTTCCGCCTGCGCCGCGACGACAACGGCGGCAAGCGCCTTTGTGTGCGTCACGCTCACGGAAAACACAAGGCCCTTTGCCAAAGCGGCCGCGCGCCCGGAAAGATGCAGGACCGGCGCGCCGTTCTCCGCCCGCAGCAGTTCGACGTCCCGCAGCGAAAAGCCGCGCACGCCGGTGCCCATCGCCTTCGAAAACGCCTCCTTTGCGGCAAAGGAAGCCGCAACGCTCTGCGGCGGGAAGCCGCGCCGGGCGAGCATCTCATATTCCGCCGCGCCCAGGACCCGCCGGCAAAAGCGCTCTGAGCGCGCCATCGCTTTCTCGATGCGGGGCACCTCACACAGGTCAATCCCCACTCTTAACACGTTTGGTCCCCCGCGGGAAGGCTTCGTTTAAAACCGAGCGCTTCAAGGCCGGCTTGATCGCCTCGAGCACGCGCTCGCTGGGCGAAAAGACGATGAGCGTCGGGCCGTACTGCTCAAACTCCCCCTGCAAATACCAGTCGCCCTCCGCGCCCTTGGCGGTGGTGCCGACGAAATACGTGTTGGCAACCCGGCGGTTCTGGAATTTCTGCGGGTCATACTTGCCGATTTCCGAAACGGCATGCAGGTCGATGCTGAACTGACGCTTGCGGCGGCGGCGCTGGATAATCTTATCGCACGTCAGGTCGCCGTTCGTGACGCTGTACTCAAATTCCCACATCCGCATGCCGATTAGATAATACACGCCAAAACACGCGCCCGCAATCAAAAGCAGCCACAGCATAAACAGCGCGGGAATCCACAGCGGCAGCGAAATGACGACAAGTGCCGCGAGGATAACGCCCACGATGACCAGGGCGTCGATCGGCCCCATCTTCCGTTTGACAATCTGTTCCACAAAAATATCCATAGAAAACCCTCCGAATCGGTCTAGATTACCCGTTTATTGTAGCATACCCGAAGGGCTTTGACAAATGAATTCTTGCACAAAAAGGCAGGAGGCGCACACACCCTTTCGAAAGCGCGCGAAACGCACCTGCCGGCTACCCGGAAAATTCAAAACGCGGCTTGCATTTTTCGGAAAAGCATGGTATAGTGGATTCGTCATATTGGAAAACGCTGTGACGAAGGAAAGTAACGGCGCCGGCTGCCGGCCCCAGAGAGGGCGCGCCGCCGGCTGCAAGCGTGCCCGCCGGCTGGCGCCGCGAAGTTCCCTTTTGAGCGGCCGGGCTGAACCTTTCCCCGTTCGGGACTGCGGGCGGGGGAAGCGGTAGGCACGGACGGGCGGCCCCGTTAGCGGCCTTCAGAGTGAATCGCAGGGTGGTACCGCGAAGCAAAGCCTTCGCCCCTTTTTTAAGAGGGGCAAAGGCTTTTTTGATTGCAGAAAGGAAGGCAAAACCGCATGTTACAAGACGATCTCAACCGCATCCGCGCCGAAGCGACGGCGCAGCTCGCGGGCGCCTCGGGAAAAAAGGAGCTCGAGGAGCTGCGCGTGCGCTATCTGGGCAAAAAGGGTGAAGTGACCGCCATCTTAAAGCAGATGGGCAAGCTCTCGCCCGAAGAGCGGCCGGTGGTCGGCAAGCTCGCCAACGAAGTGCGCGCCGCCATTGAAGAGGCGCTCGAAGCGCGCACGTCGGCATTGAGCGCCGCGGCGTTCGAGGAAAAGCTCAAATCGGAAAAACTCGACGTCACGCTGCCGGGGCGCCGGCCGGTGCTCGGGCACAAGCATCCGCTGTCCTTGGCGCTCGATGAATTGAAGGAAATCTTTCTCGGCATGGGCTTTTCGATTGCCGAAGGGCCGGAAGTCGAATACGATTACTATAACTTTGAGGCGCTGAATATTCCGAAAGGGCACCCCGCGCGCGACGAGCAGGACACGTTCTACGTCAACGACAAGGTTTTGCTGCGCACGCAGACGAGCCCGATGCAGGTGCGCACGATGGAGCAGCAGCGCCCGCCGATCCGCGTGATTGCGCCGGGGCGGTGCTATCGCAGCGATGCGCTCGACGCGACGCACTCGCCGTTATTCCACCAGATTGAGGGCCTTGTCGTGGACAAGGGCATCACGTTCGCCCATTTAAAGGGAACGCTCGAGACGTTTATCAAGCAGCTTTACGGCGAGGACAGCGTCATCCGCTTCCGCCCGCACCATTTCCCGTTTACGGAACCGAGCGCAGAGGTGGACGTGCAGTGCTTCCACTGCCACGGCGAAGGCTGCCGGCTGTGCAAAGGCGAGGGCTGGATTGAAATCCTCGGCGGCGGCATGGTGCACCCGAAGGTGCTGCAAAACTGCAACATCGACCCGGAGGTCTATTCGGGCTTCGCGTTTGGCATCGGCCTGGAGCGCATTACGATGCGCAAATATAACATCGATGACATCCGCCTGTTCTATGAGAACGACGTGCGCTTCTTAGGGCAGTTCTAAAAAGCCGCGCACGGTTTTTGAAAAAAGCACGACAAATGGATGATTGGAATCAGAAAGAAAGTGTGGGATTGACAGCATGAATCTCTCCATGCGTTGGTTAAAAGAATTCGTAGACCTGCCCGAGATGCCGATCCGCCAGTTTACGGAAGCGATCACGCTTTCCGGCAGCAAGGTGGAAAGCTGGCAGACGGAAGGCAGCGAACTGGACAAAGTGGTCGTCGGGAAAGTGCTCTCGTTGGAGCGCCATCCGGACAGCGACCATCTGTGGATTACGAAAATCGACATTGGCAGCGGCGAGGAACCGCTGCAGATCGTGACGGGCGCCCAGAACTTACAGGTGGGCGATGTGGTGCCGGTGGCGCTGCACGGCAGCACGCTGCCCGGCGGCAAAAAGATTAAGAAAGGCAAGCTGCGCGGTGTGGAAAGCAACGGCATGCTGTGCAGCTTAGGCGAATTGGGGCTGACGCAGCACGATTTTCCGCACGCGATTGAGGACGGCATCATGGTGCTGACCGAAGCGGACGGCTGCGACTTAACGCTCGGGAAAGACATCCGCGACGCGCTGGGCTTTAACGACACGACGGTGGAATTCGAGATCACCTCGAACCGGCCGGACTGCTTCTCCGTGATCGGGCTGGCGCGCGAGGCGGCGGCGACATTTGACCTGCCGTTAAAACTCCACGAGCCCAAAGTCAAGGGCGGCGCAGGAGACTGCACGGGCCTTCTGGACGTGAAGATCGAGGCGCCGGATCTGTGCCCGATTTACGCGAACCGCATCGTGAAAAATGTGCGCGTTAAGCCCTCCCCGCGCTGGATGCGCGAGCGGCTGCGCGCGATGGGCGTGCGGCCGATCAACAACATCGTTGATATCACAAACTACGTCATGCTCGAATACGGCCAGCCGATGCACGCATTTGACCTGCGCAGCGTGGGCGGGCGGAAAATCCGCGTGCGCCGCGCCAACGCCGGCGAGTCGATCGTCACGCTCGACGGGGTTGAGCGCAAATTGGAGCCGCATCAGCTGATTATTGCCGACTGCGACCACCCGATTGCGATTGCGGGCGTCATGGGCGGCGAATACAGCGGCATCCTGGACGACACGACGACGATCGTGTTTGAGTCGGCCTGTTTCGACGGCGTGAGCGTGCGCACGACGGCGCGCGACCAGGGCATGCGCACGGAGTCGTCCGGCCGTTTTGAAAAGGGGCTGGACCCGAATAACTGCCTGCCCGCGCTCGAGCGCGCGTGCGAGCTCGTCGAGCTGCTCGACGCCGGCGACGTAATGGACGGCGTAATCTGCGACAACCCGCATCTGCCGGAGAAACGCCGCATCCGCTTTGAGCCCGATTGGATCCGCAGCTTCCTTGCGGCACCCGTTTCGGACGACGAGATGAAAAAGATCCTCGAAAAGCTCGCGTGCACCTTTGACGGCGACGACATCCTCGCGCCGACGTTCCGCCCGGACCTTGTCCACAAGGCGGATATTGCCGAGGAAATTGCGCGGTTTTACGGCTATAACACGATTGAAAGCGCGCCGCTGCCGGGCGGCACGCAGGGGCGCCTGACGGCGAAGCAGAAATTCCAGCGGCTGGTGTCCTCGACGATGGAGGCGCTCGGCGCGGACGAGATCATGACGTATTCGTTCTGCTCGCCGAAGGTGTACGACAAACTGCTGCTCGCCAAAGACGACCCGCGGCGCCGTTCCGTCGTGATCCGCAACCCGCTGGGTGAAGACACGAGCCTGATGCGCACGATCGCGCTGCCGGGCATGCTCGATGTGCTCGCGCACAATTACAACAACCGCAACGAGCGCGCGTGCCTTTACGAGCTCGGGAATATCTACCTGCCCCACGAGAGCGACGAGGAGCTGCCCGACGAGCGCTGCATTTTGACGTGCGGCTTATACGGCGGCGGCTGCGACTTCTTTACGGCGAAGGGCATCCTGGAAGGGCTCTTCGCGCGGATCCATCTGGCACCCTGGGAAGCCGAGGCGTGCGAGGACCGGCCGTATTACCATCCGGGCCGCTGCGCGCGCATCACGTGCGGCGAGGACGTGCTGGGATATCTGTACGAAGTGCATCCGAAGGCCTCCGAAAACTTTGGGCTCGGGCACGAGGCCGTGTACGGCTTTGAGCTCGACATGGCGCTTCTGCAGGCGCACGCGCAGCTCGAGCTCGAATACCAGACGCTGCCGCGCTTCCCGTCCGTCTCGCGCGACCTGGCGCTTCTGTGCAAAGAAGACCTGCCGGTGGCGGTACTTGAAAAGGCCATCCGCAAGGGCGCGGGGAAACTCCTCGAACGCATCGAGCTGTTCGACGTCTACCAGGGCGAACAGATCCTCAGCGGCATGAAGAGCGTGGCATTCCGGCTGATCCTTCGCAGCAAGACCGCCACGCTGACCGAAGAGGAAATCCACGCCGCGATGGACCGCGCGATGCAAGAACTGGAGGCCGCAGGCGCCTCGCTGCGCGCTTAAAACCCGACAAAAGTCTAACCTTTTTGTCACGTTTGCGAAACACACCTTGCATTTCTTTGGGGTTGGGTGTATGATAATAGACGGAAACGGGAGGTGTTTTCATGCAGGATAAAACCATGACCTTTTCGCTACAGGGAAACCGTGAAGAAAATATCCGGACCATCATGACGCAGGTGTACAAGGCACTGCAGGAGAAAGGATACAATCCGATCAGCCAGATCGTGGGTTATATCCTCTCTGAAGACCCGACGTATATCACCACCCATAACAATGCGCGCAGCTTGATCCGCCGGATCGACCGCGACGAACTGCTCCAGGTGCTTGTCAAGTCGTATCTCGGAGCGTGAGCCGCCCGTTGCGCCGCCCTGAAGGAGGATGCGAAATGAGCGATCAAGAGCCGAAATTCCCCATGTATAAGGGGAAGCCGCTGGTGCGCTGTGGCAACGTGCTGTATTATGGGAGCATGAAAGACAAGTACGTCTGCCGCTTGGAGATCAAGAGTACGAAAAAGGTGAAGGACCTGCCGGTGGCCGACAAGGTCAGCGTACAGCTGATGCTGACGGAACCGACGGCGCATAACCGCAAACAGATCGTCAAAACCAGCGAAAAACCCGGTTTGTACCTGGCAATGGACATTGCCGATGCCTGGCTGACGAGAGCCCTGGCAAAATAAAGAAAGCCGTCCGGCAGGAGGATTTGGGAGTCCTTCTTGCCGGACGGTTTCTTTTTGCCGCTCCCCTCACACGCAAACCGGTGAAAAACAAAAGAAAAAAGGCGCCCGCTTTTGCGCAAGCGGGCGCCTTTTGCATGCAAAAAATTTGCGTAAGCCGTTTAGGGGGAAATTCAGGCCAAAACCTTGCCTTCCGGGAACGCTTTGCGGAACAGCTTGCGCACAAGCGGGCCGGCGACAAGCAGCTGGAACGGCAGGGCCATGATAAAATTCTTCGGGATGTTCGTAAGCCACGTCATAACCAGCGCATCCCAGCCGATATGGCCCTCGAAGCACAGCTCCAAAGCGCCGTAGAACGACATGACGATGACCATCTGCACGACCATGCAGCTCGAGATCGAGAGAATGATGTGCAGCGGCTTCGACGTCGGCTTGACGATAAAGCGGAACGAAAACCACTTTGCAATCTTGGAGACCAAAAACCAGTCAAAGCACATCGCGTAGATGTACGCAATCGGGAAACCGAGCCAGCCCGCCTGGATGCTTTCGATCGACAGCCCGCCCATATTCAGCGCGACGTTGTACATGCTCATCCAAAACACCATGACGAAGCACATCATCACGGTAAAAATGATACTCTCTCTTTTGTTCTGCGGCATAGAAGCCCTCTCCTTCTTGAAATTTTAATAAATAGCCTTGTGTAATGAAAAGATAGGCATCAAAAAAAGCAGCGGCATCGCCCCAACTCGCTGCGATCCACTGCTTTTGATCTCACTGCGTTGTACGCCCTGGCATATCGGCCGCGCCGGGATGGCGCCGCTTTCTTTGATACTTTTATTATACAGGGCTTTTTTTCGCTTCGTAAGCGCTTTTTGAAAAATCAGCGCTTTTCATGGGTTTTGGCCTTTTGGGAGGCCGGAATTTGGAGAGCTTTCCGGCATGCTTTGCGCAAACGCCGCGCAAGCCGGACATTAGGCGCGGCCAATATCGCGGCGGTAATGCACGCCTTCCCACGTGATGCGGCCGACGGCTTCATACGCCTTGTCGAGCGCCTCGTCGAGCGTCTGTCCCGTGCATGTGACGCCGAGGACGCGGCCGCCGTTCGTGTAGAATTTGCCGTTCTCGCGCTTTGTGCCGGCGTGGTAGACGGTCACGCCGTCCATGCCGTCGAGCTGGCCGTTCGCGTCGAGGCCGTGGATTTCGAAGCCCTTCTGGTACGATTCCGGGTAGCCGCCGCTGGCCATGACGACGCACGCGCAGGCGCCGGGCTTCCAGCGGATGTCGAGGTCCGCAAGCGTGCCGTCGATCGTCGCCTCCATGATATCGACGAGGTCCGTCTCGAGGCGCGGCAGCACGACCTGGGCTTCCGGGTCGCCGAAGCGGGAGTTATATTCGATGACCTTCGGGCCGTTCGGCGTGAGCATCAGGCCGAAATAGAGGCAGCCGCAAAACGGCCTGCCCTCGGCGTTCATCGCGTGGACGGTCGGCAGGAAAATTTCCTGCATGCAGCGCGCGGCCATCTCGTCGGTATAGTCGGGGTTCGGGCTAATGGTGCCCATGCCGCCCGTATTCTTGCCCTGGTTGCCGTCTAAGGCACGCTTGTGGTCTTTGCTGCTGACCATCGGCTTTAAGGTCTTGCCGTCCGTAAACGCGAGGACGCTGACCTCGGGGCCGGTCAAAAATTCCTCGACGACGATCTGGTTGCCGGCCGCGCCGAACGCGTGGTCCTCCATGATCGTCTTGACGGCCGCGACGGCCTCCTCCTCATTCTGCGCGATCAGGACGCCCTTGCCGAGCGCCAGGCCGTCGGCCTTGACGACGACGGGGTATTCCCCGCGCCGGCAGATAAACGCGATTGCCTCGTCTGCGTCGCTGAACACTTCATAGGCCGCTGTGGGGATGTTGTACGTCTTCATCAGGCGCTTGCTGAAGACCTTGCTCGCTTCGATCTGCGCGGCGGCCTTGTTCGGGCCAAACGCGCGCACACCGGCCTTTTGCAGCGCATCCACCATACCCGCGGCGAGCGGGTCGTCGGGCGTGACGCAGACGAGGTCGATGTGGTTTTTGACGGCGAAATCGACCATGCCCTCGACATCCGTCGCGGCAATCGGGACATTCTCGGCGTCACAGCCGATCCCACCGTTGCCGGGCGCGCAGTAGATCTTTTCCGCGCGCGGGCTCTCCATCAATTTGCGGATGACGGCGTGCTCACGGCCGCCGCCGCCGACTACGAGAATTTTCATTTTGCGAAATGCCTCCTCAATGGTGGAACAGGCGCATGCCCGTAAAGGCCATGACGATGCCATACTTGTCACACGTCTCGATGACGTGGTCGTCGCGAATCGAGCCGCCGGGCTCCGCAACGTAGGCGACGCCGGATTTGCGCGCGCGCTCGATATTGTCGCCGAACGGGAAGAAGGCGTCGCTGCCCAGCGACACGCCGCGGTTTTGCGCAAGCCAGGCCTTTTTCTCCTCGCGCGTCAGGGGTTCGGGCTTGACTTTCAGGAACTGCTTCCATGCGTCCGTGCACAGAAGGTCTTCCCATTCGTCGGAGATATAGTTGTCGATCGTGTTGTCGCGGTCGGGGCGGTGAATCTTGTCGACAAACTGCAAGGCGAGCACCTTCGGATGCTGGCGCAGCCACCAGACATCGGCCTTGTTGCCGGCCAAACGCGTGCAGTGGATGCGGCTCTGCTGGCCGGCGCCGACGCCGATCGTCATGCCGTCTTTGACGTAGCAGACGGAGTTGCTCTGCGTATATTTGAGCGTAATCAAGGACAGAATCAGGTCGCGCTTTGCGGCCTCGGGCAGGTCTTTATTTTTCGTCGGAATCTTTTCGAAAAGGCTCTCGTCGATTTGAAAGTTGTTGTGGCCCTGCTCGAATGTGATGCCAAACACGTCCTTGTGCTCAATGGCGGCGGGCTCGTAGGCGGGGTCAATCTCGATGACGCAGTAGGAGCCCTTGCGCTTCTGCTTTAAGATCTCGAGCGCTTCGTCCGTGTAGCCGGGCGCGATGACGCCGTCGCTGACTTCGCGCTTTAACAAAAGCGCCGTTTCCTTGTCGCACACGTCGGACAGCGCGGCCCAGTCGCCGTAAGAGGACATGCGGTCCGCGCCGCGCGCGGCCGCGTAGGCGCTCGCGAGCGGCGAAAGCGTGAGGTCGTCGACGAAAAACACCTTTTTGAGCGTGTCGGACAGTTCTGTTGCGACGGCGGCGCCGGCCGGGCTGACGTGCTTAAACGACGCCGCACTCGGCAGGCCCGTTGCGGCCTTTAACTCCCGCACAAGCTGCCAGGAATTCAAGGCATCGAGCAGGTTGATATAGCCCGGGCGGCCGTTGCGGACCGTAATCGGCAGGTCGGAGCCGTCCTGCATAAAGACGCGCGCGGGTTTCTGGTTCGGGTTGCACCCATATTTTAACGGCAGTTCGTTCATGCCTGTCCCTCCTTCTCCGGGCTCTCGCCCGGGGCTGTGTATTTGTTGACGATTTTCCATTGGCCTTTCCCGCTCGACAGTTCCACAAAACACGTGTAAAGCGAGACCTTATTTTCCGCGTTTAAGGATTCCCACACGGTCTTTGTGAAATCCGAAAGCGTGCCCTCGACCGTGACGCGCTCCGGTTCGCCCTCAAAGCTCGGCAGCGGATTGCCGTCGCCCTGGTACGTGTGGAGATAGCGGCCCTGGCCCGGCTTCGGGGATTCATACTCAAAGAACGTGCGCAAGGTCGTCGCGGGGTCATTTTCCTCGCTCTTTAAAATGGAGAGCACGAAATCGCCGTTCGGCTTTACGACGCCCGAAATGCGCGGGGTAAAGTTCGGTGCGTCCGGCTCAAATGTGCGCGTCAAAAGCGCGTGGCGGTAGCACTTGCCTTCGGCCATGAAATCGCGGATTGTGTCGGTCTGGTCGCCGTTTGTGACGATCCATTTCCCCGCAAAGCGGCGGACGGGGTGATAAATAATCAAAGACGGGTCGGTCATCTTGCTCTCGTCGAATGCCTTCGTGCGGATGCCGTCCTCGGTGGGCTCAAACACACGGTTGCGGCTGTTTTCGCTGCGGCCCATAATGAAATAGGCGATGGCGGCGAAACGGTTGTCCGCGCTGCGGCCCAAAATGATGCCGCGGCCCGGGTACGTGCAGGCCGAAAGGGCCTGCGCAAGCGGTTTTAACTGCATAATTTACGGCTCCTCCTTTTGATCTGGCGCGGGCAGGATTTCCACGCGGCCGTCCTTCACCTGCAGCCGGCCGGCGCAGAACAGCGCAACGGCTTTCGGCAGAAGTTTCCACTCGGCCTGTTCCATGACGCGGCGCTGCAGGACTTCCGGCGTGTCGCCGGGCTGGATCTCGACGGCCTTTTGCAGCACGATCGGCCCGCCGTCGCAGATTTCATTGACGAAATGGACCGTCGCGCCCGTCACCTTGACGCCGCGCGCGAGGGCAGCCTCGTGGACGTGCAGGCCGTAAAAGCCCTCGCCGCAGAACGACGGGATTAAGGACGGATGGATATTTAAAATCTGGTTCTCATAGGCGTGGATGACGGTCGGGCTGATGATTGTCATAAAGCCGGCCAGGACGACCAGGCCGATCTCGTTTTCGCGAAGGATTGAGAGCAGCGCTTCGTCGTATTGGGCCTGGCTCTCGAACGATTTGCGGCGCAGCACGGCCGTGGGGACCCCTACTTTTTCGGCGCGCGTGAGCGCAAACGCGTCCGGGCGGCTCGCGACGACGAGCGTAATGCGGCCGCCGGGGATTTCCCCGCGCGCCTGCGCGTCCAAAAGCGCCTGCAGATTCGTCCCGCCGCCGGAGACGAGCACGGCAATGTTCAGCACAGCACGACCCCCTCGTCCCCGGACACGATCTCGCCGAGGGCGTAGGCGTCCTCGCCGGCCTCCTTGAGCGTGTCGAGCGCTTTCTGCGCGTCCTGGCCTGCGACCGCGAGGCACATGCCGACGCCCATATTGAACGTATTGAACATGTCGTGGTCGGAAATCGCGCCGGTCTTCTGGAGCAGCTCGAAAATGGGCGGAATCTTTAACGCGGCGCGGTCAATCTTCGCGGTGAGGCCCGGCTTTAGCATGCGCGGAATATTCTCGTAAAAACCGCCGCCGGTCACATGGGAGACGGCCTTGACCGTGACCTTCGCAAACAGCGCCTGCATGGGTTTGACGTAAATCTTGGTGGGGGTCAGCAGGCACTCGCCGAGCGTCTGGCCGAGTTCGGGGACAAATTCGTTGACGCAGCCGGGGTTCTCGTCGATCGCGAACACCTTGCGCACGAGCGAGAAGCCGTTGGAATGGACGCCGGAGCTCGGCAGGCCGATGAGCACGTCGCCCTCGCGCAGGCGGCTGCCGTCCAAAATCTTCGCCTTATCGACGATGCCGACGCAGAAGCCCGCAAGATCATATTCCGCTTCGGGCATCATGCCCGGATGCTCGGCCGTTTCGCCGCCGATGAGCGCGCAGCCGGACTGCACGCACCCTTCCGCAACGCCCGAGACGATGGCCGCAATTTTTTCCGGCACGTTTTTCCCGCAGGCAATGTAATCGAGGAAAAACAGCGGCTTTGCGCCGCAGCACAAAATATCATTGACGCACATGGCGACGCAGTCGATGCCGATCGTGTTGTGGCGGTCGAGCAAAAACGCAATCTTGAGCTTCGTGCCGACGCCGTCGGTGCCGCTGACGAGCACCGGCTCGCGCATCTCGGAAAAGGCCGGCTTAAAAAGCCCGCCGAAACCGCCGATGCCGCTGAGCACGCCGGGGATTTCCGTGCGCGCGACGTCCTGTTTCATGAGTTCGACCGAACGGTAGCCGGCCGTCACATCGACGCCCGCGGCCTTATAGCTGTCGCTGAAACTGTTTCGATTCATGGATTTCCCATAACCTCCTCTGGTTTTGCGCCCTTATCGTTTCAAATGTCGTTGAGCTTTTCCTGCAGGGCGGCGTCCTTTTTCGCGATCTCTTCGGCCATCTCGACGCGGGCCTGCTGCAGGCGTGCGGCAAGGGCCTCGTCGCTCAAGGCCAAAATTTCGGCTGCCAAAATGGCGGCGTTCTTTGCCCCGTCGATGGCGACCGTCGCCACGGGGATGCCGCTTGGCATCTGGACCGTCGCGAGCAGCGCCTCCATCCCGCCTAAATTTTCGGACTTCATCGGGATGCCGATGACCGGCAGCGTCGTGTTGGCGGCCAAAACGCCGGCCAGATGCGCGGCCATGCCGGCAGCCGCGAGAATCACGCCAAAGCCCGCGGCCTTGGCCTGCTTTGCGAACGCGATGGCGCCGTCCGGCGTGCGGTGCGCGCTTAACACGTGCGCCTCATACGGGATGCCGAGGGCTTTTAACTCGGCGACGGCCTTTTTGACCGTGGGGAAATCGCTGTCGCTCCCCATAATGACGGCTACTTTCTTTTGCTCCATACGCGGTAAGACTCCTTTCAAAAACTCCGATAGACTTGCTGTTTTCCCAAAAAGCACGCGGCGTCTTCCCACCGTAATGGAGAAAACGCGCCGTGGACAAAAAAGAGACTGCGCCCTTTCAAAAAAAGGGGCAGTCTCCAATTTGTTTCCTATTTGCGGACGGGAAAAAGCGCGCATGCATCTGTTAGCACCCTCCCTTTCCGCTGATTCTCCTCTTATTGTAGGGGAAAACGCAGGGAAATGCAAGGGGGGATTCCGATTTTCGCACAAAATTTCGCGTTCGCAGCTTCCATTTATTGCGCCAACGGCGCCGTGTCCGGCTGCTGGGAAGACGGCTTCTCCGGCTGTTCGGCCGGCGGCGTCAAAACTTCCTGAATCGAGGTGGCAAGGCCGGCCAGGCCCTGGATATCGGACGGGATAATCAGCTTTGTGGCGCGGCCGTCGGCGGCCTTCTGGAACGCTTCGAGGCTCTTTAAGGCGATAACGCGGTCAGAAGGATTCGCCGCATTTAACATTTTCAGCGCGTCCGCGTATGCGCTCTGCACCTCGCGGATGGCTTCGGCCTGGCCTTCGGCGCGGCGGATGGCGGCTTCCTTGTCGGCGTCGGCGCGCAGGATCATGCTCTCCTTTTCGCCTTCCGCGACGAGGATGGCGCTCTGCTTGCGGCCCTCGGCCTCAAGGATCTTCGCGCGGCGCTCGCGCTCGGCCTTCATCTGCTTCTCCATGGAATCCTGGATTTCCGTCGGCGGCAGGATATTCTTCAATTCGACGCGGTTGACCTTGATGCCCCAGGCGTCGGTCGCCTCATCGAGAATCGTGCGGATTTTCGTATTGATAAAATCGCGGCTCGTCAAGGTGTGGTCGAGTTCCAGGTCGCCGATGATGTTGCGCAGCGTCGTGGCCGAGAGATTCTCGATCGCGGAGAGCGGACGCTCGACGCCGTACGTATAGAGCTTCGGGTCCGTCACCTGGAAATAGATGACCGTGTCGATCTGCATCGTGACGTTGTCCTTCGTAATAACCGGCTGCGGCGGGAAGTCGACGACCTGCTCTTTGAGCGAGACGATTTTGGAAACTTTTTCGATGAACGGGATTTTAAAGTGCAGACCCGTTTCCCACGTGACGCGGTAGGCGCCCAGGCGCTCGATCACATAGGCGCGCGCCTGCGGGACCACCTTGATGTTTGCAATCAGGATAATCAAAACGACAATGACCAGGGCAATCAAAATGATTGGGCCGATGGGAATGTCTGACCAAAACGAAGAAGTGGTTGCGTACTCGTCGAACATTTGGCATGCTCCTCTCGAAAAATGTAGGGGATGATCTTTTGGAAACGGGATTCTGCGTTACTTCCTTTTGACAATGACCTTGACACCGTCGATCGCGCAGATCTCGACGTTGGCGCCCGCGGGGATCACGGAACCGTCCGCGCTGCGGGCCGTCCAGACGCTGCCGAGGACCTTGACGAGGCCGCGGGCAGCTTCGTTGTCAATCTGCTCGGTGACGACGCCGGCCTTGCCGATGTAGCGGTCCGCGTTCGTCTGGGTTTTCGGCATTTGGGCCATCCGGCGCGCGAGCGGCCGCGTAACGGCGAGCAGCACGGCCGTGACCACGGCAAACAGCAAAAGCTGCAGCGTCAAGTCGCCGCCGGCCACCGCGGTAATTAAGCCCGCCACGCCGCCGGCCGCGAACCAGATGCTCACGAGCTGTGTCGTAATCGCTTCCAGCACGGCCGCCACCACGATAACGCCAAGCCAGATAAACGGCAGGGCCATTGTGAACGTCTGCATGGTTACACCTCCTTTTTGTTAGGTTCATCGTACCATATCGTGCGGGAGATTGCAAACAGAAACCGCGGCGAAAAAAACGGATTTTCGGCAAAAGAAAACGGATTTTTTGAAACGGCCTCCCCCGCGGGCCCGCGCGTGCGCTGTGCCGCACGCTTTGTCTTCCTTTTGTGTATTTTTGAAAAATTTTTATCTCACTGCAGCAACAGCAGCAGCGTGCCGCCCGTCAAAAGCACGAGGCCGACGGCTGCCTTGCGCCGGAGCCGCTCGTGCAGCACGAGGCCGGAAAACAGCACCGTGACGAGGATGGAGAGCTTGTCGATCGGCGCGACGACGCTCGCAACCCCCTTTTGCAGCGCGTAGTAGTAAAACATCCACGACAGCCCCGTGCTGACCCCGGACAGAGCCAAAAACAGCCAGCTTTTTTTCGAGATGTTCGGGATCTCACGCTGCGTGCCCTGCACCAGCACGATGCCCCAGGCCATCACGAGCACGACGAGCGTGCGGATCGCGGTGCCGAGGTTCGACTCGACCCCCTCGATGCCGATTTTCCCGAGGATCGCCGTTAAACTCGCGAAAACGGCCGAAAACACAGCCCACACGAGGGCTTTGCGGTTATTCTGCTGCGCGGGTACCGCGCCGGGCTTTGGCTCGATCATCAAAAGTGTGCCCGCTAAAATCAAAATCATGCCGCCGATGCCGATGGCCGTAACGGGGTCGCCGAGCAGCAGAAACGACAGGAGCATCGTCAAGACCGTGCTCGACTTGTCGATGGGCGCAACCTTATTGACGTCGCCGATCTGCAGCGCGCGGAAATAGCAAATCCAGCTCAAACCCGTCGAAAGGCCCGACAGCACCAGAAACACCCACGTCCGCTCGGAAAGGTCCCCGATCGTGCCGACGGACCCGGCGCCCCAGGCGACGAGCCACGCGAACACCGCGACAACGCACGTGCGCAGCGCGGTGGCGAGGTGGGAATTGACGTTTTGAATGCCGATCTTGGCCAAAATGGCGGTAATGCCCGCAAAAAATGCGGATAAAAACGCACTGATTACCCAGAGCATTTTTGGGTCCCCTCTTTTGTAAAAACAATTCTTCCGGAACGGCGCGAATCCCTTTTTTGAGGAAATTCGCGGATTCCTTTTTTAGTATAGCACGCGGCGCAAGGCGGCGCACCGTTTCGTATTTTAAAATTTTTTAACAAAAAAAGCCCCCGCCGGGGCAACCCCAGCGAGGACTTTGTAAACCGTTTCTGTTTTCTGCCTGTATGGAAACCGCGCAAGCGATTAATACATGCCGCCGCCCATGCTCGGGTCAGCAGCCGGAGCCGGCGTCGGCGGTTCGGGCTTATCGGCAACGAGGCTCTCGGTCGTGAGCACCGTCTCCGCAACGGAGGCAGCGTTCTGCAGCGCGGAGCGCGTGACCTTCGTCGGGTCAACGACGCCGAAGGAAAGCATATCGCCGTACTCGCCGGTTGCGGCGTTGTAGCCGTAGCCGACCTTGCCCTCACGGACATGCTCGAGGATCACAGAGCCCTCGACGCCCGCGTTCGCAGCGATCTGGCGCAGCGGCGCTTCCAGAGCCTTGAGCACGATGGCCACACCGGTCTTCTCGTCGCCCTCGGTCTTGCCGAGCAGCTCTTCGACAGCCGGGATCGCGTCGACCAGTGCCGTGCCGCCGCCTGCAACGATGCCTTCCTCGACGGCCGCCTTCGTGGAGTTCAAAGCGTCCTCGATGCGCATCTTCTTTTCCTTCATTTCGACTTCCGTCGCCGCACCGACCTTGATGACAGCCACGCCGCCGGCGAGCTTTGCGAGGCGCTCCTGGAGCTTCTCGCGGTCGAAGTCGGAGGTCGTCTCCGCGATCTGCGAACGGATCTGGGAAACACGCGCCTGGATGGCGTCCTTGTCGCCGGCGCCGTCGACGATAATCGTGTTCTCCTTGTCAACCTTGACCTGGCGTGCACGGCCGAGCATCGACAGCTCGACATCCTTGAATTCGACGCCGAGGTCGGAGGAAATCACGGTGCCGCCGGTCAGCGTCGCGATATCCTGCAGCATTTCCTTGCGGCGGTCGCCGAAGCCCGGCGCCTTGACCGCGCAGAAGTTCAGCGTACCGCGCAGCTTGTTGAGCAAGAGGTTCGTCAGCGCGTCGCCCTCGACGTCGTCGGCGATTAAGAGGAATTTCTTGCCGGTGTTGACGACTTTCTCGAGCAGCGGCAGGATTTCCTGGAACGAGGAGACCTTCTTATCTGTGATGATGATATACGGGTCATCGAGCTCCGCGACCATCTTCTCGGTGTCCGTCACGAGGTACGGGGAAACGTAGCCGCGGTCGAACATCATGCCTTCGACGACTTCGCTGTACGTTTCAGCGGTCTTGGACTCTTCGATCGTGATGACGCCGTCGTTCGTGACCTTCTCCATCGCGTCCGCGATCAGGTCGCCGACGAACGGATCGCTCGAGGAAACCGTTGCGACACGCGCGATGTCGTCCTTGCCCTCGACGACCTTGCTGTTCTTCTTGATGGCTTCCACGGCCGCGTCGACCGCTTCCTGCATGCCGCGGCGCACGACCATCGGGTTCGCGCCGGCCGCGACGTTCTTCATGCCTTCGGAAATCAAAGCCTGTGCCAGGACCGTAGCGGTCGTCGTGCCGTCGCCGGCGATGTCGTTCGTCTTCGTCGCGACTTCCTTGACGAGCTGGGCGCCCATGTTCTCAAACGGATCGGGCAGCTCAATCTCCTTCGCAATCGTGACACCGTCGTTCGTGATCAACGGAGCGCCGTACTTCTTGTCAAGCACAACATTGCGGCCCTTCGGGCCCAGCGTGATCTTTACTGTATTGGAAAGGGCGTCGACACCCTTCATCAGCGCCTTGCGCGCTTCTTCGCCGTAAATCAGTTGCTTCGCCATGATCTATACCTCCAAAAATGCAGTGTATGCAAATTATTCAACAACAGCTAAAATATCGGACTGGCGGACGATCGTGTATTCCTCGCCGTCGACCTTGATCTCCGTGCCGGCATATTTGCTCGTCAGCACGCGGTCGCCGACCTTCACGGTCATCTCCACTTCCTTGCCGTCCACAACGCCGCCAGGACCCACCGCGATGACGTCCGCGACCTGCGGCTTCTCTTTTGCGGAACCGGTCAAAAGGATCCCGCTCTTCGTGGTCTCCTCCGCTTCTTCCATCTTGATGAGTACTCTGTCGGACAAAGGCTTGATTGTCATAAAAATCGTCCTCCTTTGGATATGTGTAAGACATTGTTGTTTTGGTTTAGCACTCTTTATTCCTGAGTGCTAATACTATTCTAATCACTTTTTCTTAAAAATCAAGGGGTTTTCGAAGAAAAACTCGGATTTCATAATTTGTTTACAATTTCACGCCCTGAAATAGAAATTAACTGTAAATTTAAGCACTCAAAAAGCAGGATTGCTGATTCAGTTTTACCGGCCGGGAAAAAGATATGCTTTGCGGGGCCGGCAAGGCGGAAAATTTCCCCGAAAAAGCCGGCAGCGGATTCGAAAAGACGAACACCGCTGCCGGTTCTATTTTCTATTTACGTTTTATCGGCCGCACGCGGCGCTTTATAATACAGATACGCCTGGCATTTGAGCATGCCGTTGTAGAGCTTGCGGCGGCGGTCGGCGCGGCGGCCGAAGCACGATTCAAACGTCTCGTCGGGGCTGATGATCGTGTAATGAAACCCGCGGCGCTGCGGGAACACGCGGCCCATCGTGCGGTAGAGCGTGCGCGCGGCCTCCACGTCGAGCAGGCGCTCGCCGTAGGGCGGGTTGCACACGATGCAGCCGTATTCCGTATGCGGGGAAAAGTCCTTGAGATCGCGGACAACGGCGCGCACGCGGGCGCCGACGCCGGCTTTTTTGGCGTTTTCCAGCGTCAGCGCGACGGCTGCGGGGTCGATGTCGCTGCCATAGGCGCAAAACGCCGCATCGCGCAGGATAAGGTCCTTTGCGCGCTCCCGCTCCCGCTGCCAGACGCGGGCGGGCACCTGGGGCCAGGCTTCGGCGGAAAAGCGGCGGGAAAGGCCCGGCGCCGTATGGGTCGCATAGAGCGCGCCTTCGATCAGCAGCGTACCGGAGCCGCAGCACGGGTCATAAAACGACGCATCCGTGCGCACGCGCGACAGCGTGACGAGCGCCGCGGCGAGCGTCTCCTTGATTGGGGCGATCGTGGAAGTCTTCCGGTAGCCGCGCTTGTGCAGGCCCTGGCCGGACGTATCCAGCAGGAGGCTGACGCGGTCTTTCAAAAGCAAAAACTGCACCTGATAAAGCCGGCCCGTTTCGGGGAACCATGTAAGGCCGTACTGCCGGTGCAGGCGCTCGACAATCGCCTTTTTGATAATCTTCTGGCAGTCGGGCAGGCTGTGGAGCTTCGAGGAGAGCGTGCGGCCCTTGACCGGGAACGCGTCGTCGCGGCCGATCCAGCGTTCCCACGGCAGCGCGCGCACGCCTTCGAACAGCTCGTCAAATGTCCGCGCCGGGAAGCTGCCCAGCAGCACCTGCACACGCTCGCCGCAGCGCAGGCTGAGGTTTGCGCGCGCGAGCATCTCGGGCGACCCCGCGCACAGCACGCGGCCGTTTTCGGCCTGCACATTTTCGGCGCCCATCTGCCTGAGCTCGTCCGCGACGAGGCCCTCGACGCCGAGCAGGCAGGGCACGGCGAGTTGAAATGTCTGCATCTTGAAACTTTCTTCCTTTCGCAAAAAACGGCGGGGGCTGTTCCACCGGGGAACAGCCCCCGCCCGGGGTTTCTGGGCTTTCGTTATGCCTCTTCATCCGGCTCCAAAAGGCCGTAGCTGCCATCTTTGCGGCGGTAGACGACGTTGATCTCCCCGCTCTGCTCGTTGCGGAACATAAAGAACTGGTGCTCGAGCAGGTTCATCTGGAGGATGGCCTCTTCCGGCGACAGGGGCTTTACGGGGAAGTGCTTCGTGCGCACGACCTCGTACGCCTCTTCCGGCTCTTCGACGGCATTGACGTATTCCTGGACGTATTGGTCGAGCGCCGCGGAATGGATGCGTTTATTCAAGCGCGTCTTGTTCTTGCGGATCTGCCGGCCCAGCGCGCTGATCACGTGGTCGAGCGCGTCGTTCATTTCCAGATCCGTCGATTCTGCGCGGTAAATCACGCCGTTGCTGTTGATCGTAATTTCCACCGTCTGGCGGTTGCGCTCTACCGTGACGACTACTTTGGCCGTCGCATTCTCGTCAAAGATGCGGTCAAAGCGGGAAAGCTTTTTCTGTGCGAGATTCTTGAAATTGTCCCGCAGGTTCACTTTTCTCCCTGTAATCGTGATAATCATAGACAGACATCTCCTTCACCGGAACGTAGTCGCAGGGAGCTTTTCCCTGCACCTCTACTATAACATATTCGCTAAAAAAATAAAAGCCCTTCGCGAAAATTTTTTCTTTTTTCCGTGTAAAAGGAGTGCTTTGCACGTTTGCGCGTCACAGGACGGCCGTCGCGTGGCGGGTCACGTGGCAGCCGACGTTGACCGCCACGGGCAGGCCCGCGATGTGGGTGGGGTACTGCTCGATGGCGACCGAAAGGCAGGAGGTGTGCCCGCCGAACCCCTGCGGGCCGATGCCGAGGGCGTTGACGGCTTCTAACATGCGCGCTTCAAGCGCGGCGTAGTACGGGTCGGCATTTTTTTCGGAGACCGGGCGGCACAGCGCCTTTTTGGCCAGAAACGCACATTTTTCGAAATCGCCGCCGATGCCGACACCGAGCACCATCGGCGGACAGGGGTTGCTGCCCGCGTCGCGCGCGACGGAGACGACGTAGTCGATGATGTCCTGCTCACTGGCGGCGGGGGTCAGCATTTTCAGCTGGCTCATGTTTTCGCTGCCGAAGCCCTTGGGCGCGACGGTCAGCGTGAGGTGTTCGCCGGGGACCAGGCGCGTGTGGAGGATGGCCGGCGTATTGTCGCCGGTATTGCCGCGGCGGATCGGGTCCGCGGCGACGGAGCAGCGCAGATAGCCCTCGGTGTAGCCCTTTGCGACGCCGTCGTTGACGGCCTTCTCAAATTCCCCGTCGATATGGACCTCCTGGCCGACTTCGGCAAACACGACGGCCATGCCGGTATCCTGGCAGATCGGGAGATGGAGCGCGCGGGCGGCGTCCAGGTTCCGGCCGAGGTCGTGAAGGATGCCGCGGGCAAGGTCGGACGGTTCGGCCTTGCCCGCACTGCGGATGCACGCTTCGAGGTCTTCCGGCAGTTCCCGGTTGGCGCGGATGCACAAGGCGGCAACCGCGTCGCGGATTTCCTGTGCTTTGATTTCTCGCATGGGGATACTCCTTTCAGCGGCGGTCGAGCACGCAGCGGCCGGCCGTATAGACGTAGCGGGGTTTCGCAAAATTGGAGAGCGGGTCCTCCGCAAACAGGGAGAAATCCGCGTCCTTCCCGGGCTCGAGCGAGCCGATACGGTCCTCGAGATGGCAAATCTGCGCCGGCACGATTGTGATGGCCTCGAGCGCAGCTTCATGGTCCATGCCTTCGCGCACGGCAAGGCCCGCACAGGCGGCGAGGTACTGGATGGGCACGACGGAATGGTCCGTGACGATCGCGGTCTTGACCCCCGCGCGCGAGAGGATCCCTGGGCAGGCGGGGGTCAGGCGGCGCAGTTCCGGCTTGCTGCGCTCGGAGAGCACGGGGCCGCACAGCGCGCGCACGCCTTCGCGGGCTAACCGGGCGGCGATTTCGTGGCCTTCGGTGCAGTGGACGATCACGAAATCGAGGTGAAACTCCTTGCCGATGCGGATGGCCGTGAAAATGTCGTCGGCGCGGTGGGCGTGGAAATGGACCTCGATCTCCCGCCGCAAAGCGGGCAGGAGCGCCTCGCAGGCCATGTCGAAATCCGGCCGCTCCGACGCATCCGCGGCGGCTTCCAGCTCTTCGCCGTAGCGGCGCGCCTTATAAAGCGCCTCGCGGATCAAGGCCGCCGTGGCCATGCGCGTGACCGGGCCGGAATCCTTTTCGTGATACACATTTTTCGGGTTTTCACCCAGGGCCATTTTGATGGCGACCGGCGCGCGCAGGACCATATCGTCGACGCAGCCGTCGGGGCAGAACGTCTTGATGGCGGCCATCTGCCCGCCGATTGGGTTGGCGCTGCCGGGGCCGGTCACGACGGCCGTGACGCCGGCCTCAACGGCCTCGCGGAAGTCGCGGTCCAAGGGGTTTAACCCATCGATTGCGCGCAGCTGCGGGGTGACGGGGTCCGAATCCTCGTTGACGTCGTCGCCTTCGAACGTCAGCCCGTCCTCCATCATGCCCAGATGCGTGTGCGCGTCAAAAAAGCCGGGATACATCGAAAGGCCGCCGCAGTCGAACGTGTCGCCGCAGCCGGCGGGCGGGGTGCCGTCGCCCAAAGCGAGGATTTTCCCGTTTTCGACCTGCATCCAGCCGTCTTCCAGGATGGTGCCGGCCATCGTATGAATCTTTGCGTGAAGATAGAACACCGTAAACTCCCTCTTCCTTTCTGGAACCTCAAAAAAACAGGCAGGCGGCTGCGCAGCCCCGGCCGGACAGCGAAAGGCCGTCCGGGCAAAGCAGCGCAGGAAGGTTCGCCTGCCTGTGCTTCGTTTGAAACGTTATTGTCGATTGCCGCCGCGGCGGGAATAGCTGCCGTGTTTCCCCTCAACGGTGCGGCGCAGATCGGAAATCTTCTCGTCGCTCGTCTGCTTAAAATGGGACATCATGTCCTCAAAGCTCGCAGACTCCATCCGGCGCGGCTGCCATTCATACGTGCCGGGACGGTGCTGCTGGGGCTCCGGACGGCGGCGCGGGGCGCGATGCTGCCCGGAACGGGGCGCACCGCCTTTTTTGGGCGCCTGGGCGCCTTCCGCCTGCTTCATCGAAAGGCTGATCTTATTGTTGTCGCCGATATTCAAAATCTTGACCTTGACGGTCTGCCCTTCTGAAACGAAATCACGGATCTCCCGCACGAACGTGGGGGCCACTTCCGAAATGTGGACCATGCCGGTCTGCCCGGTTGGAAGCTCTACAAACGCACCGAAACTCGTGATGCCGGTGACTTTTCCTTCCACGGTCATCCCTACCGCAAGCTGCATAAAGTTTTTGACTCCTCCTTAAAAAAATGCACTGTTCCTAATTCCCGGCCGGACACACAAAAATCCGTTCATCGGCCTTGGCGAGGTTCAGGCTTTCGCGGGCGACGCGCTCGATGTATTCGTCGCTCTGCCCGGAATCCTCCATCTCCCGGCGGACGTCCTCATTGCGGATCTCCTGGACCTCGATCTGCTCGTTGAGCTGTGCGAGCGTTTCCTGCTGGGCGCGGATCTGTCTTTTCTGATTGACGACCGCGACGACCATATACAGGCAGAACGCGGCGATGGCGACGCGCAGCAGGATGCTGCGTGTGCGCTTTTTCCGCTTTGCCCTCTTTGGCACTTCCTGCATGCATCAACGCCTCCCTTGCTGGCTTTTGGCAGGGCCGTTTTTGAGAACCGGTAACAGCGCTTTTATTATACAAGATACACCGACTGGAATGCAAGCGGTTTGCCGCTTTTTTTGCCGCAAACCGTCCAAACGCGCGGCCTTTTCTCAAAAAGAAGCCGGCAATGGGACGCCCCAGGCGCAAAAGCAGCGAAAGCACGCCGCGCACAACGGCCGTCACCCCGCGGCCGAGCGTCGAAGCGGCAGCGGCAAACCCCGCTGCGGCGCCGAACAGGTGGAACGCGCGCACCTGGCCCCAATACGTGCTCAGCGCACACAATTCCACCGCAAACGCGGCGAGCACGCAGAAGGCCGCGTCCAGGAAAACGGCAAGCGCGCTCTTTTTGGAGAGGTGGGCGCGCACGCCGCGCAGCACGGACCACAAAAGCCCGAGCGCCGCGCCGAGCAGGCAGAAGGCCAGAAATGCCCGCAGGTTCTCCGCGGCCGACGCATTGATCAACGGAACAGGCGGGAAAGGCCGCCGCGCTTCCCGGAATCGACGTACGCCAAAGAAGTCACTTTCCCGGTGACCGTCAGCGTGCCGGCGTCCACATCGAGCGCCTCAATGTGCAGGTTTTCCCCGCGGATCAAAAGCCGTCCCCCGCCGGTGGCGGCGGCAATCGTTTCCTCGTCGAAGCTGTCGATGCGCAGAACGCCGCCGGCCTTTAAGAGTGTGCGGTTTTCGAGGGTCAGGCTGTGCGGCAGCTCGCGGGTTTCCTCTTTCATCACAGAGAGCACCTCCCTAAAAAGAATCAGCGTTCCTTTTAGAAAGCGTATGCCGGCTCTTTGAAAACTATGCTTCCGCTTCCGCAGTGTCCTCGAGCATGCGGTACATCGAAGCGGCGCTGTCCTTTTTTGCATACTCCTGCACGGAGAGGACCTCGGCGCGCAGCGTCTTGGTGCCGAGGGTAATCGACAGAAGGTCGCCCACCTTCACATCATAGGAAGCGCGGGCGGGCTTTCCATTGACGGACACGCGGCCCGCGTCGCACGCCTCATTGGCGACGGTGCGGCGCTTAATCAGGCGCGATACCTTTAAAAATTTATCCAAACGCATCGAAAAAAGCTCCTTTTTATGGGGATTGACAGGCGCGGCTGGCATACATTCTGCAAAAAGAAGGCGGCCCCACGCCCGGGCGCCGCCTTCTTCCCAATCAAAGCCAGATCGCTTAAAAACCGTGAATGTTCCGTTTTTTATGAATTGACAACGTCCTTAAACGCCTTGCCGGGCTTAAACGCGGGCACCTTCGACGCCGGGATTTCGATCATCGCGTTCGTGCGGGGATCGCGGCCCTGGCGGGCGCTGCGGCTGCGGCACTCAAACGTGCCGAATCCCACGATCTGCACCTTTTCCTCTTTGGCAACGGCATCGACGATCGTCTTGAGCATGGCGGAAACCGCATTTTCGGCGTCTTTCTTGGACAAGCCGGCCGTCTCGGAAACGGCGGCAATCAGTTCTGTCTTATTCATCGTGCAAAAACCTCCATTCACATTTTAAGATCTTTTTCTTTACACCTTCTCGCCGCAGCCGTGCGGCGTCTGTGCCGCTTCCCACGCGGCAAAGCGCGCGATGTAGCGGTCGGTCTCTTCGGAAAGCATCTGTTCTGCGGAAAGGCCCGCCTGCCGCACGGCACGCACGGCCTGCCAAAGCAGCCGCCCCGCTTCCTCGGGGGAAAGGGCAGCCGAAGCCCCGTTTGGTTCTTCCGGGAAGCCGGCCTTCTGGGCCTTCTGCTGCACTTTGGAAGCGCGCATCAACGCCGGCAGCGCCGGGGATACGCTTTGGAGGACCTCGGTCTGCGTTTTCTGATGCTTCGTCTGCTGCTTGATGGCGTCCCAATTCCGCAGGACTTCCTGCGTATTGGAAGCCACTTCCTCGCCGAACACGTGCGGGTGGCGCTCAATCATCTTTTTGGCAATGCCATCCACCACATCGTCGAACGTAAAGCGGCCGGCCTCCGCCTCAAGCTGGCTGTGGAACAGCACCTGAAACAGCACATCGCCGAGTTCCTCCTGCAAAAGCGGGGCATCTTCGCGGTCGATGGCCTCCACAGCCTCATACGTTTCCTCAATGAAATTGTTGCGGATGGAGTGGTGGGTCTGTTCGCGGTCCCACGGACAGCCATCCGGCGCCCGCAGAATCTCCACGATTTGCCGCAGGTCCGCGAGATCGTACGTCTCTTTGCGCTGAAACTCCATAGCCTCCACTCCTTTTCATCAACTTTACAGGAACGTACTCTATTTTACACGAAGGGAGGGGGGTTTGCAAGGGTTTCGTCAAAATTTCTGTGAGGCGCGCAGGCGGCGCCAATCGGACTTGTGCACGACGCCGAGCAGCGAAAGGGCCAGAACGTATAAGGTGCCTGCCAAAAGGATGCACAGCATCAGCCGCGGCAATTCCGCCAAATTTTCGGGAAGCGCCTTCCACAGCAGCAGGGCGGTCAGGACGCAGACCGCGGCCGCGAGCAGCGGTTTCCCAAAAAGAGAAAAGAATGGCATCTTTAGTTTGGCCACATGCAAAAGGAATATAAGGGAAGCGAAAAAAAGTGCCGTATAGCACACGAGCGTGCTCACCGCCGCGCCGCAGAGGTTCCACTGCGGCATCCCCGCGAGCATATACGTCATAGCGGCTTTGAGCAGCAGGCCGAAAAACAGTAGTTTTACCGGCACATCCGCGCGGCCGACAGCCTGCAGCATGCTCTGCACGGGCGTGCTCAAGGCGGAAAAGACGGCCGCAATCCCCAGAATGCGCAGCACCTGCGCGCAGAGATCCGGCGCATTCCGGGGGCCGAAGAGGACCTCGCAGATGGGCTGTGCGAAGCAGCTCATCCCGAGGCCGACGGGCAGCACGGCGACGGCCGACAAGCGCAGCACATGCCGGATACAGCGGGTCAAGGCGGGCTTTTGGCCGCGGACCCACGCCGTTGTGACCGCGGGCAGCGCGCTCATGGCGAGCGCCTGGGCCGCCGCGGGCAGGAGCATAAACAGCGTATTCGCGTTCGTGTAGCAGCCGTACAAAAACGCCGGCACCGTATGGCTGCGCACGACCTCTTCGGGGATGCGGCCTGCAAACGCGGCTAAAAGCGCGCCGGGAGCCGTTTCCATCAAATCGGACAGCCGGCCGTTTAAGACAGCGGCGTCTACGAGCGTAGAGAGGTTGACGGCCAGCGACCCGAGCGCCATCGGCGCGGCCGTGCGCAAAAGCTCGCGCCGCAGCGTGCGGGCGCTTTCGGGCGGCGGGGCGGCCTGAAGCCTTGCCGGCGGAAAGCCCTCCCGATGGCGGCGGTAATAATAGACAAGGTACAAAAGCCCCACGGCGCCGCCAATCGTCACGCCGAACACGGCGCCGCCCGCACAGGCCGGCAGAGCGCTCAGCCGCGCGTACGACGCCGACGGCTGCGGCACGCCCCAGACCGTACCGGACGCCGCGTATTCGCGCAAAGCGAGCGCCATGCCGCCGTAAGACAGCCCTAACCCGAACACGAGCTTGCAGGCGGCCTCGAGAATCTGCGAGACGGCCGTCGGCGTCATGTTCGAAAGGCCCTCGTAAAGGCCGCGGTAAACGGAGAGCAGGCTGCAGAAAAACGCGGCCGGGGCCAGCGCCCACAGCGCGGGCAGGACCGTTTCCGGCGCCTCCCGCGCGGTCAGGCGCGCATACGGGAAAGATAATAGGACCATGGCGCCAAACGCCAGAAGGCCCAATCGGAAGAACAGCCGCACGCAGACGCCCCGCAGGGCGCGCACGCTGCGCAGGCGGCCGGACGCCGCGCGCGCGCTGACCATCCGCGCGACGGCGGCCGGAAAGCCCGCCACAGCCAGGCTGTAGATCGGGAAATACAGCGCATAGGCGCTGCCGAAATACGCGCTGCCGACGGGCGTCAGAATCCAGCTCAATGGGATTTTAAACAGTGCGCCGAGCACTTTGACCACCGCGAGCGCCCCCAGTAAAACGGCCGCCCCCTGCAAAAGCGTTTGCCGCTTCGGCGCTGTGTTTCGTTTCATCGCACCACTCCCCCACATCCGGTTTTGGAGGATATGTATGCGCAATTTGTCCGTTTTAAGACCGGTATCCGCTTTTCGAAACGGGCACATAAAAAGGCAGTGCCCGCGCCCCATGAAGGGGTTGGCACTGCCTTTTTTGTGTTAGGAAGCGCAAAAAGCCGTTAGGCCTGAGGCTCATCGGAAGCCGCTTCCTCTGCGTCGGGCGTTTCCCCGGCTGCGGCGTCTTCCTCCTGGAGCTTGTGGCCGCACTTGCAGCAATAGACGGCATTCGCGGGGTTTTCCTCCCCGCACATGCGGCAGACGACCTGGCTGCGGCTGGCCGCGATCTGGTCATTGACAGCATCGAGCTCATGGTAGAGGTCATCGATCGAGGAAATGCACTCTGCGACGAGGGAGTCCGTGTTCTCCCCCTTCTTCTGTGAATCATATACGATGCGGCCGAGCGCCTCAAAGCGCTTTCCGATCTCATTGCTCAGGCTTGCCGCGTTTAAGCGGAGCTTGGAGACATCTACAAACTGGCCGGCCTTCTTCCCCACCGCGTTGACGGCGGTCTTTGCATTGAGAACGACATCTTCGAATAAACCCATGCAGATCACACCTTTCTTTTGGGCGCGTATTTGGTCCCATAATCGTGTTTATTATATCACATTTTAAAGAAAAATCAACGTGCAGCATAGATTTTTCGGGCAATTTTAAAAAGATTCCCCCGCCGCCCCGCAATGGAGCGGCAGAAAAACGGCGCAGATCCTGCCAAAACGAAGCGCCCTTTACCCGATAAATTCCCTTAACAGCGACTGGGCGGGCACTTTGTCTAACGGGATCGCGTGAAACAGCGCGAGCGCGAACGCAAGGTCCTGGGCGGTCTTCCCCTCGGGGGTGTCGTCCTCCACACGGCGCAGAAGCGGCACCGCGCAGCCGCGCAAAACGCCGAATTCATAAGGCAGAAGGGAATTGAGCGTCAGGTCGGCGCCGGCCTTCCAGGGCGTGATATACTTTCGCTCGCCCTCCATGACGGCCGGCCACATGTGCAGCGTCTGGGCAGGGCTCGTGCTGCGGAAGCGGAAATCGCGCACGATGCGGCGGACTAGGCGCACCTGCGGCGGGGAAAGCAGGACCTGCGGCCCGATGCGCACCTCCTGCTGCACGCTCAAAAAGACGCGCACGACGTTTTGCAGGTCCGGCACATCTTGGGTGAGCAGGGGGTTTAACGCGTGGATGCCCTCGAGCACGGCGACGCCGTCTTTTCCGAGGCGGATTTCCCGGTGCTCGCCGGACGGGCGCTGGGCGGAAAAATCGAACACGGGCGTTTCGCACGCGCCGTTTAAGGCCAAGCCGCGCACGCACGCCTGTAAAGCGGGCAAATCCATCGCTTCCGGGCACTCGAGGTCCGGCTCGCCGTTCGGGCGGCGCGGGGCGCGCGCGGCGCCGAGGTAAAAGTCGTCCGTCGAAAGGTTCTTTGCGGGGTGGGAAAGCTTCGTGAGCGCCTCGGCCAGAAAGCGCGCGGCCGTCGTCTTGCCGCTGCCGCTCGGGCCCGAAAGCAGCACCAGGCGCGCGCCGCGGGCGGCGATCTGCCGGGCGGCGGACTCGATATGCTTTTGCAGGCGCAGGTCACTGCGGGCAATCAGGGTGTCCGGCTCCTTTTCGGCCAGGGCGTTGATCGCCTGCACGTCGTTGCGTGTACGGAAAAACGGGTTATCGGCAAAATGCGGCATACAGTTCCCTCACCTGTTCCTTGCGCGCGAGGACTTCCTCGTGGCGGTGGATGTATTCGTATGGATATTTGAAATTGAACACGCGCTTTAACCGCCCGCTGCCGTCGGGCGCGACAACCTTCGTGCCGGCACCGGCGCCGCAGGCGAGAATCGTCTGGCTTTCGTCCATGATGACGGTGTTATAAAAATTCTCGTTTCCGGGCTTTGCAAAGCCAACGTTTTCGAGGCCGCCCAAGATGCGGCTCTGCCGGTAAAGATAATACGGCAAAAAGCCCTCGGCTAGAAGCGTTTGATCCGCAAAGCGGAGCATATCCGTCGCGACGGCGCCGGAGAGGCGGGCCGCTTTCTCCTCGTGCTCCTGGTAAATGCGGGAGGCGCGCTTGAGCGCCAGCGTGTGGACGGTGACGCTTTCCGGAGAAAGGGCCAGCACCTGCCGGACCGAATCGCAGAAGCCCTCGTACGTGTCGCGCGGCAAGCCCGCGATGAGGTCCATGTTGATGTTTTGAAAGCCCGCTTCCCGCGCGAGTGCGAAGGCCGCGAGCGTCTGGACGGTTGTATGGCGGCGGCCGATGGCTTCGAGCACATCGTCGTGCATGGTCTGCGGATTGATGCTCACGCGGGTGACGCCGTTTTCATGCAGCACCTGCAGCTTTTCGCGCGTGACGGTGTCGGGCCGGCCGGCTTCGACCGTATATTCCAGGCACGCGGAGAGATCAAACGCGCACCGGATCGCCGCAAGCAGGCGGGAGAGCTGGGAAGCGGAAAGCGTGGTCGGGGTGCCGCCGCCGATGTAGACGGACTGCACGGAAAGGCCCAGGTCCTTCGCGACTGCCCCGGCGGCCGCAATCTCCCGGCACAGGCAGTCGAGATACGCGGGGATCAGGCGCATCGTCTTTTCCACCGTTGTGGAAACGAACGAACAATACGCGCAGCGCGTCGGGCAGAACGGGATGCCGACGTACACGCTGCAGCCGTTTTCCTTTTCCTTCGAAAGGACGGCCGACTCGTTGTGCAGCGTCTCGCGGGCAAGCGCAACCTTCTGGGGGCTGACAAGGTAATCCTCCAAAAGGCGCCCGGCCGCCTCCGCCTCGCCGAAGCGCTCCGCCAGGCGGCGCAGCAGCTTGACGGGCCGGATGCCGGTCAAAATGCCCCACTGCGGCGTAAAGCCGCTTTCCTTTTGCAAAAAGCGCCAGAGCAAAACGGCGAGCGTGCGCTCGGCGTCGGACGCGTCTTCGCACGGACTTTCGGAAACGGACGTACCCTGCGGCGTTTGAAACGTGACGGAAGCGGTCCCGTCCCGAAAGCGCGCGGTGATGCACATCGGGTCGGGGTCCGCGGGAGCAGCGCCCTTTTCAAACACGCGGATGCGCTGCATCGGGTAAAAAAGCCGGCACAGTTTTTCGAGCTCGTAGTGGTAATCGTTATTTTCAAGGAATAAGTCCATAGCGTTCCGGCTCCATATAGGGATTCGCCCGGCGTTCCCGCTCGAGCGTAGTGTCCGGCCCGTGGCCCGGATAAATGTGCCAGTCGCCGGGCAGGGCCTTTAAGCGCTGCACCGAACGCATCAGCGCGCGGTAATCGCCGCCGGGAAAGTCCGTGCGGCCGACGGAACCCGCCATCAGCGTGTCGCCGGAAAAGAGGGCGTCACCGGCAAGATAGCAGCAGCCGCCGGGCGTGTGGCCGGGCGTATGCAGCACGCGCACCTGTAAAGCACCGATGGAGAAGGTATCGCCGTCGTGCAAAAGGCGCGCGGGCGTAAAGGGCTTGACCTGCCCCAAATGCATAAAGGCCGACAGGTTGCGGCGCGGGTCGTTTGCCATGGGGGCGTCGTCCGCATCGAGGAAGATCGGTGCATGGGTCAGGCGATAGACGTCCGCAACGCCTAAGATATGGTCAAAATGGGCGTGGGTCAATAAAATCGCGGCGACATCGCAGCGCGCCACCGCCTCCAAAAGGGCGGCGTCGTTCCCGCCCGGGTCAATGACGGCGGATTTGTTCGTTTCGCCGTCGGTCAAAAGATAACAGTTGGTCGGCAAGGGGCCGACCTCAAAGCATTGGACCTGCATAAAACGAAGTCCCTCCTTTTTGCATGCTGAATTTGCGGGGCTTCCCGTCTGCCCCGCTCATTTTGGGGCTATTTAAACGCGCCGGATGGACGTGACGCCGTTGACGGATTTTAACCGACTGACGATATTCTCCAGATGCTCCAAGCCGTTGACCGTGATGCTCGCGGTGATGACGGCCTGTCCGTCTTTGAGTTCGCGGGAATTCAGCGAATGGATAAACAGCTTCATATTAAACAGCTGCTGGGTCACATCGGCCAAAAGGCCGGAACGGTCCTCGGCCAACAGTTCGAGCGTCGTCTGGAACTGTTCCTTGACGTTGCCGACCCAATGCGCCGCCACCCAGCGCTGCGGCTCTGCACAGCTTTCGATCGGATGGGGGACGTTCGAGCAGCTCTTTTTGTGGATGGAAACGCCGTAGCCGCGCGTGATGAAGCCGATGATCTCATCGCCGGGCAGCGGGTTGCAGCAGCGCGCGAACTTAATCAGGCAGTCATCCATGCCGTCGACCACGACGCCGCTCGTCGCGCGGTGGTGCGCCGCCTGGCGGGTGGGCGTTTCCTTGCGGGGCTCGGCGCGGTGGGCCTTATAGTAGGCCTCCTTGATGCGGGGCATCACCTTCCAAAGCTGGATGCCGCCGTAACCGATGGCCGCGTAGACGTCGTCGGGGGTCGTACAGTTCTGCTTGGCGCCCAGGCGCAGCAAAAGGGCTTCGAGCTCCGAATCCTCCATGGAGATGCCGTTGCGGCGGAATTCGCGGTCGAGCTCATTTTTGCCCTCGATGATATTTTCGTCGCGCTTCTCCTTTTTAAACCAGTTGCGGATCTTGTTGCGCGCTTCACTCGTCTTGACAATTTTCAGCCAGTCGCGGCTCGGGCCATGGGTCTCTTTGCTCGTGATGATTTCGACGATCTGGCCGGTCTTGAGCACGGTGGTGATCGGCACCATGCGGCGGTCGACCTTCGCGCCGACCATGCGGTTTCCGACGGCGGAATGGATGGCGTAGGCGAAGTCGATGACCGTTGCGCCGACGGGGAGATTGATGACCTCGCCTTTGGGCGTAAAGACATAGACCTCTTCGGGGGCCAAGTCCGTCTTGATGGAGCGGATGAGGTCGGTCGCGTCCTGGGAATCGCGCTCGTCCTCGAGGATCTGGCGCACCCACATCAGGCGCTTTTCCATCGTATCCTTGCCGGACTTGCCGTCCTTCATGCCGAGCTTATATTTCCAGTGCGCGGCGATGCCGTACTCGGCCGTGTGGTGCATTTCCCAGGTGCGGATCTGAATCTCAAAGGGGATGCCGTCTTTGCCGATTACGGTCGTGTGCAGGGACTGGTACATATTCGGCTTCGGCGTCGAAATATAGTCCTTAAACCGGTTCGGCAGCGGCTTATACATATCGTGGACGATGCCCAGCACGTTATAGCAGTCGTTGACCGTATCGACAATCACGCGCACGGCGTAGATATCGTAAATCTGGTCCATGCTCTTGCCCTGGATGAACATTTTCCGGTAAATGCCGTAAATGCTCTTGACGCGGCCGGAGACGTAGACGTTCGGGATCATCTTGGAGATGCGCGCCTGGAGGGCTTCGCGGGTGCGGTTGATAAACGCATTGCCCTCGTCGCGGCGAAGCGCCAGGTTATTTTCGATCTCCTGGTACGCATAGGGGTCGAGATAGCGCAGGGAGAGATCCTCCAATTCCTCTTTGATGGCGCTGATGCCGAGGCGGTGCGCAATGGGCGCATAGACCTCCATGCTCTCCATCGCCTTTTCGCGCTGTTTGGCAGGCGCCCAGAATTCACCGGTGCGCATATTGTGCAGGCGGTCGGCGAGCTTAATGATGATGACGCGGATGTCCTCGCTCATCGCGATGAGCATTTTGCGGATATTCTCGGCCTGCTGCTGCTCGCGCGAGGTATATGGGATTCGGCCCATCTTTGTGACGCCGTCGACAAGGCCGGCAATCTCGGGGCCAAACATCTTGCGCAGCTGGTCCAAATCGACCTTTGTATCCTCCACGACATCGTGCAGAAGCCCCGCACATACGCTTTCCGTGTCCATGCCCAGCTCCACAAGGATACAGGCGACCGCGACCGGATGGGAGATATATGGGGTGCCGGATAAGCGCTTCTGGTCCCCATGCGCGGACAGCGCGAGGTCATAAGCGCGGCGAATCAGGCCCATGTCGTAGTCGTGCTCACTGCGGGCGAGCAGTGCATTCAAATCGTCAAAGGTTTTTTCAACGCCCTGGTTCATAAGATCTCTTCTCCTTTCGCAGAATTTGGCCCAAGCTGTACGCGGGCGCGCAGCCCGCGCAGATACGCGCTGTCAAACAGGTCCACCTTGCCCTGTGTGGGCAGAAGCGTCACGGTATAGTGCCCGCCGAAGCGTTCCCAGGCGATCAGGCCGTGCTCGCAAAACAGCTGCAGGCACGACAGCACGCGCGCAAACGGCAGCCCGGCCCGTGCGGCGATCCCTTCCGCGCCGCCCTGGTAGCCGCCCATTGTGCGCAGCACCCGGTAAAAGCCCGCGCAGTCCTCGCGCGTGGGAGTCAGGCGCGAAGCCTCCTGTTCGGAAAGCGGGTCCTCGCGTAGCGCCTTTTCAAACAGGGCCACCCCGGCGGCGAGGTCTTCCGTATTGCTCGCGGACAGGCGCATGTCCTTTATAACGACGGAAAGGCGCTCCCTGCCGCCGTAGGTGTCGACCGAAAGCGCGACGGCGAGGTCGAGCACGTCGCCGGCCTGATAGGGGAACTGCTGCGGCGAAACGCCGAACCGCAGGCAGCGCACGCGCACCCCGCCGCGCACGCAGGTCAGCTGCACGTGGCGGCCGTTGGAAAGCGGACGGATTTCCTTTACGGTCATGCCCAAAAGGCCGTAAAGCGGGGACGGGTTGTCGGTGCCGAAGGGTTCGAGCGGTTCGGCCGCGCGCGGGATATTCACGGAGAGCTTTTCGGGCTTTAAGGCGGCATCCAGGCACAGCTGCGGCAGCGGCAGCTCGCCGAGCGACGCCGCGTAGGCATTGAGCTGCCGGCGAAACGCCTGGACATTCTCGCGCGGGAGCGTCATGCCCGCGGCCATCGGGTGGCCGCCGTATTTCGTCAAAAGCGGCGCGCAGGCGGAAACGGCCTTGAAAAGAGAAAAGCCCTCCACGCTGCGGCCGGAGCCGCGCGCTTCGCGGTCCGTCAAAGAGAGCACAATGCAGGGTTTTCCGAACTGTTCGACGAGGCGGCTCGAGACAATCCCGATTACACCCGGGTGCCAGTTTTCGCCTTCGACGACGAGGACGCGGTCCCACTGGCGGGGAGGGTCCTCGCGCAGCTGGGAAAGCGCGGCAGAGAGGATTTCCTCCTCCACGCTGCGGCGGGCGTCGTTGTCGTCGCTGACCTCCGCGGCAAGGGAAGCGGCCTCCTCGGGGTCCTCGCTTAACAGCAGGCGCACGGCACGGTTGGGCGAACCCATGCGGCCCGTCGCATTAAGGCGCGGGACGATGCCGAAGGCGACGTCCTTTGCGTGCAGCGGCTTCTGCAAAAGGCCGGCTTCCTCTAAAAGGTTGTGCAGCCCCAGACGGTCCGTATACGGGAGCATCTCGAGGCCGAAGCGCACGAACGTGCGGTTTTCGCCGGTCAATGGAACGACGTCGCCGACCGTCGCGATACACAGAAGGTCCGCGTAATTTTCGAGCAGGCCCTGCACGTCCGCGTCCGGGCCCTCGAGGGCCTCGATCAGTTTAAATGCGACGCCGGCCCCGCACAGGCACTGGCAGCCGCTCTCGTCGCCGGGCAGAAACGGGTCCACGACGGCATCGGCCGGCGGCAGTTCGGGAAGCGGGCGGTGGTGGTCGGTGATGACGACGCGCATGCCCAATTCCTTTGCGCGCGCGACTTCAGGGATGGAGGTGATGCCATTGTCGACGGTAATCAGCAAATCGACATGCTGCGCATGCAGCGTCTCGACCGCGTGCAGGTTTAAGCCGTACCCCTCCCCTTCGCGCTCGGGAATTGCGTAGAGGACGTCCGCACCGCAGGACTCAAGATAGGAATAGAGCATCACCGTGGCCGTAACGCCGTCGGCGTCGTAATCGCCGTAGACGGCCATCCTGGCGCCGCTGTCGAGCGCGTCCCGGATGCAGTCGACCGCCGCCGCCATGCCCGAAAGGGTCATCGGGTCGTGCAGCGGTTCCCCGGAGAGCACGGCCTGCGCCTGCTGCGGCGTCGTATAGCCGCGCACCTGCAGCAGAGCCGCCGTCATCGCGGGGACGCCGGCCTCGGCCGCGAGCCTGCGCACGGCTTGCCGGTCCACCGACGCTACGACCCATTTTTTCAATGCCATCGATTCAGCCCCTCTTTCCCCTCCGCCGCGAAAGCGCCCGGTTTCCGGCATTTTCCGAACGGATAGTTATAAATCATTCTAACACTTTATGCCCGTTTATTCAATCTTTTCTGCCCGCAGGAGGCAGGGTTTTTGTGTTTTTTCGGATGTTTTGGGACATAAACGCCCATTCCGGCGGCACCGGGCGCAAAAGCGTGCCAAAAGAAACGGGCGGCTTCCCCGGCTGTGCGCCGTTTTGGGGAAAGCCGCCCTTTTTTCAAAAAGGCCGTTTTTAGTTTCTTTCCGCGGATTCGCCGGAAGAGACGTCCGCGGGAATTGTAAACTGGCTGTTATAGAGTTTCGCGTAGAAGCCGCCCTTCTTTAAAAGCGACTCGTGCGTGCCCTGTTCGACGATATGCCCCTGGTTCATCACAAGGATCAAATCCGCGTTCTGAATCGTGGAGAGGCGGTGCGCGACGATAAAGCTCGTGCGCCCCTTCATCAGCGTTTCAAACGCGCGCTGGATGCGCAGTTCCGTCATCGTATCGATGGAGGAGGTGGCCTCGTCGAGGATCAGCATCGGCGGCAGGCACAGCATGATGCGGGCGATGCACAGCAGCTGTTTCTGCCCCTGGGAGAGGTTCCCGCCGCCCTCCGAAAGGATGGTGTCGTAGCCGTCCGGCATGCGCAGGATAAAGCTGTGGGCATGGGCTTTTTTAGCGGCCGCGACGACCTCCTCGTCGGTGGCATCCGGGCGCCCGTAGGCGATGTTATCGCGGATGGAGGCGGCGCGCAGCCACGTGTCCTGCAGCACCATGCCGTAGCTTGTGCGCAGGGACCGGCGGGTAATTTGGCGGATATCGTGGCCGTCGACCCGAATCGCGCCGCTGTGCACGTCGTAAAAGCGCATCAAAAGGTTAATCAGCGTCGTCTTGCCGCAGCCGGTCGGCCCGACGATGGCGACGCGCTGGCCGGGCGTCACCGAAAGGTTCAGATCTTCGATCAGCGTGGAATCCGACACATAGGAAAAATCGACGTGGGAGAGCTCGACACGGCCCTGCGGGTGATCGAGCACGACGGCGTCCGCGGGCTCGGCCGGCGCCGCGGGCTCGTCGAGGAGCTCGAAGACGCGCGCGGCGGAGGCGATGGAGTTCTGAAATTCCGTTAGGACGCTTGTGATGTCGTTAAAAGGCTTCGTGTACTGGTTTGTATAGCTCAAAAAGCTGGACAGCTGCCCCACGGTGATGGCGCCCCCGATGGCGGACAGGCCGCCGGCGATTGCGACGCCCGCGTAAATGGCCGAATACATAAACCGGGTCGCCGGGTTTGTGATGGAGGAAAAGAACGTCGCTTTCAGGGAATAGTCGGATAAGCGGCGGTTGATCTCGTCGAATTCCTCGCCGGCCTCGTGCTGGTGGTTAAATGCCTGGACGACCTTGATGCCGCCCAGCATCTCATTGGTAAAGCCGGTCAGTTCCCCGCGCGTCTCCGATTGGAGGCGGAACATGGAAAAGGATTTCTTCGCGATGAAATTCGCAACGAAAAACGACAGGGGGCTCAGCAGCACGACAATCAGCGTAATGAGCGGGTTGATGCTGAGCATGAAGGCGATCGTGCCGACGATTGTGGCGACACCCGTAAACAGCTGCGTAAACCCGAGCAATAGGCCGTCGGAAAACTGGTCGATGTCCGTGATGATGCGGCTGATCAGGTCGCCGGACGCATGCTTGTCCACATAGGACAGCGGCAGCTCCTGGAGATGGTCAAAGGCCTGGACGCGCAGGTCGCGGACGATGCGGTAGGTGATCTGGTTATTGATATGGTTCATGACCCACTGCGCCGCCGAGGTCACAAGGATGGAGACAAGGATGCCCGCAATCACCGTCAAAAGCTGCGCAAACAGCACCTGGCCTTTTCCGACGATATAGTCGACGCCGCGGCCCGTGAGGATCGGCACGTACAGCGTTAAGGCGACGGTGAGCACCGACAGGCACAAGGACAGGATGACCAGGCCGGTATAGGGGCGGATGTAGCGGAGAATCCGCTTTAACGTCTGCCAATTTTTCTGTTTCTGGGAATCGGGGTTAGTCCGCGTGGGATGGCGCATGGGAGGTCTCCTCCTTTCCGACGTGCTGGGACGCACAGATTTCCTGATAAAGGGGATTCGAGTCTAAAAGCTCCTCGTGGGTGCCGTAGCCGGCGGGGGCGCCGTCGTCGAGGACGAGGATGTGGTCGGCGCCGCGGATGGCGGAAACGCGCTGGGAGATCAGAAAGACGGTCATCCCGTGGGTGCTCTGCCGGATGGCCTTGCGCAGCCTTGCGTCGGTCGCAAAGTCCAAGGCCGAGGCGCTGTCGTCGAGGATTAAGATGTCCGGCCTGCCGACCAGGGCGCGGGCGATGGTCAACCGCTGCTTCTGGCCGCCGGAGAGGTTATTGCCGCCCTGTTCAATCCAAAGGTCCAGGCCCTGGTCCTTTTCGTCGACGAACGTTTTGGCCTGGGCAATGTCGAGCGCGCGGTAGATTTCCTCGTCGGTGGCGTCCGCTTTGCCCCACTGCATATTCTTCCGCAGCGAGCCGGAGAAGACGGTGGCCTTCTGCGGGACGATGCCCACGCGGCTGCGGATGGACGAAGGGCGCAGCGAGCGGATATCGCGGCCGAACAGGCGGATTGTGCCGGCGGTGCAGTCATAAAAGCGGGGAATCAGGTTTGCAAGCGTCGATTTCCCCGAACCGGTCCCGCCGATGATGCCGAGCGTCTCGCCGGGCAGGACGGAAAAGTTCAGCCGGTGCAAAGTCTCTTTTTTCGCGCCGGCGTAGGCAAAGCTGACATTTTCAAACGAGACCGCAGGCGCGCCGGGGGTGGGCACGGCGTCGTCGCCCGTATCCGTGATGGAAGGCTTGACGTCGAACACGGCGTTGACGCGCGCGAGGCTTGCCAGGGCGCGGGACAGAAGGATGATGAGGTTTGCCAGCTTCACGAGTTCCGTCAAAATCTGCGACATATAATTGATCAGCGCGATGACCTGCCCCTGGGTGAGGTCCCCCGCGTCCACCTGGCGGCCGCCGAAATAGAGGACCGCGATGATGCCCAGGTTAATGAGCACATAGGTCAGCGGGTTTAACAGGGCGGAAATCTTCCCGACGAAGATCTGCTTTCGATAAAGGCCGTCCGTCTCCTCGCGGAAGCGCTTTTTCTCCTCGAGCTGCCGCGCAAAGGCCCGCACGACGCGGATGCCGAGCAGGTTCTCGCGGGTGGTCAGCAATACGCGGTCGAGCTGCTTTTGCACCTTTTTATAAAGCGGCATGCTGGCAAGCAGGATGGCGAACACCACCACCAGCAGCGCGGGGATTGTGACGACAAACGGAACGGCCGCCCGCACATTGACGGTAAACGCCATAATCATGGCGCCGAATACCACGAACGGGGAGCGCAAAAACAGGCGCAGGAACATATTAAACCCGTTTTGGACCTGGTTGACATCGTTTGTCATGCGGTTAATCAGCGTGGAGGTCCCGATCTGGTCGATCTCGCGGTAAGAAAACGTCTGGATGTGCCTAAATAGGTCGCTGCGCATCGCCATGCCCATACTGACGGCGGACTTTGCCGCAAAGTACTGGGCGGTCAGCGAAAAGCCGAATCCCACGACCCCCAGCAAAATCAGCAAAGCGCCCATTTTCCAAAGGTAAGGGGCGTCCTGCCGGGCGATGCCCACGTCGATCATCTGCGCCACCACAAGCGGGACAAACAGCTCGAACGTGGCTTCGAGCATTTTAAAGAGGGGGGCCATGACCGTAATGAACGGATGCGGCTTGACGTAGTGAAGCAATCGATTCATGTTTTTCGTCCTTTCTGGCGTTCGTACAGTTTCAAAAAGCCCGTTTCTGCGCGCCTTTGCGCCAAAGGCCCTGAGATGATTCCTATTGTACGCGCCGGGCAGCGGAAAAGCAAATCTTTCCGGTAAGAAAACGGCAGCCCGTCCGGATGCCGGCAAAAGAAAGGGGCAGGCCCCAAAGCGAAGGGCCTGCCCCTTTTCAAAAACGAAAGCGAAACGGCTTACGCCGCGTTCTGGCGGGCCACCACCACCTGCACCTGGTAGGTGCCGTAAGCCCAGCAGGGCGCGCTGCCGACGCGGACCGTCATCGGGACCGTGGCCGTGCCCGGCTCGGTGACGGAGGAAAGGTCCACCATGCCCATAAGGTTTGCGTTTGTGATGTTCTGCAGGTCGGCGGCCTTGCCGACGATGGTAACGGGGACGCTCGTCGTGACGACGGAAGCCGTCATGCCCGTGGGGGTATTGACGGTGGTAAACTGCGTACACGTCATCTGCTGGCTCGTATACTGGTCCATGCGGTTGAGCGTAACCGTAGCGGTGTTGCCGGAGGAGACGATCGTGCAGCCGGTGGGAAGGTTTGCAACCTTTTGCGTAAAGCTCGTGTGGTTTTCATCGATCTGCGACGCGTCAATCGGCTCGAGGCTCACTTCCGAGATGCCGTCGAGCGTTTCCTTCGGGCCGGCAATCTCCACAGACGAGGGGTTGACCGTAAAGGCCGTGCCGGGGTCCAAATCGAGGCTGTCGGGCATATTCGTAAAGGTCGGGGTGACGGTCACGGTCTTTTTCGGCTGGACCTGGATGGTGACCGTTACGCGCGCGGGGTCGAGCGTCACGTAGTCGCTCAGTTCCAGCACTTCCCCGTCCGCGTCGTAGGCGATCACGTCGGCGTCAAACGTCTTTGTGGAAGTCAGCGGCGTGCTGCCGGGCGTATAGCGGATGCCGAGGTGGTCGATCCGGCTGACCTCCGCGTCCGGGCCGGAAATCGTGACGCTGTCGACATCGACTGCCGGGCCGGGGCTGTAGTACTGGTCCGTATCGATGGGGTCGAGCGTCGTCGGCAGCGTGACCGGCATATTTTCCTCGGCCGCGTAGTCGATATACACCTTGACCGAAGCGGGCGAAAGGCTGGAAACCTCGACATTCGAGGAAAGGTTCCCCGTCGCGCGCGCGACGAGATCGACCGTATACTCCCCGGGAGAATCGAGCTCGGAAACATTTTCCGCCACCGCCTGCAGGTCCGTGTTGTCGATCTGATTGACCAAAAGCGTATTGCCGCGCACGAAGACGTTGACCGTATCGGTGCGGTCCGGCGAAAACACGCGCAGGCCCTTCTGCTGTGCCTCGTCGGAAAGCGTGATGGAAATGGGCACGTCGCTGATGCGCTTCGGGTAATGCTCCGTATCGTTAAACGCGAGGAAAATCCACAAAAGCAGCGCGAGGATCAGCGAAAGCACAAAGAGGAAACGGTTGTTGTCAAACATGCGCTTGAGGCGGGGGAACGTCCACTTTACGCGTTCCTTGCGGCCCGGCACATTCGGATTTTTGGTTTTATTTTTCATTTTTATTCCTCCACAGCGACGCAAAGAAGCCCCCCTTGCTCTTTAAGTCTTCCGGTTCCAGCAAAAGGTTTGCAAGCTCCCCCTGCAGCGATTCACGGGTGAAGTTGCGGGTAATGACGCCGCCGAGCGCGATGGAGATCTGGCCGGTCTCTTCGGAGACAATGACGACGACGGCGTCGGAATTTTCGCTCATGCCGATGCCGGCGCGGTGGCGCGTGCCGAGCTCGATGGCGACGTCGTTGTTGCGCTTCGTCAGCGGCAGGATGCAGCCGGCCGCATAGACCATGCCGTCGCGGATGATGACGGCGCCGTCGTGCAGGGGCGCTTTGTTAAAAAAGAGGTTGCCGATCAGCGGCACGCTCGGGACGGCGTTTAAAATGGTGCCCGTCTCGATGACGTCGCCGAGCTTCGTCTCACGCTCGAACACGATCAGCGCGCCGGTCTTGCTTTTGGACATGCCCGCGCAGGCGTCCACCACGGCGCTGACCGCCCGCCGGCGCCGGAGCATGCCGGCGTCGTCGTCGCGCAGATGGAACAGGTTGTGTTTGCCGCCGCGGCCCATGCGCTCGAGCGCGCTGCGGATTTCCGGCTGGAACACGACGAAGACGCAGACGATGCCGTACTGGACGATATACGTCAGGATCGTATTCATCATATACAGCTGGAACACGCCGGAGAGCACCCAGATCACGACCACGAGGATGATGCCCTTGACGAGCTGCCCCGCGCGGGTCTCGCGCACCAGTTTGATGACGCAGTAAATAATGATGGCGACTAACAGGATGTCGAATACATCTTTCGGCTGAAAACTGCCGAATACATTCTGTAGGCCGGCCCAAAAGCCCTGGATCTGGTTCACGAAAACCCCTCCCCCGCTTTGCGGATCGCGCACACGCAATAGATGGACGCTTTTTCTATATTTTCTAAACTTCCGAATTGGGTTTCTGTACGCGGTCAAAGAAGATCCGCGCGGAAACTCCCTCTTTTTATTGTATCATATCTCCTTTCGGATGCAAAGGGGTCTATTGGTTTTTCGAGACGTGTTTTTTTGCGCAGAGGCGCTCGACGGCCGACAAAAAGGCGTCGATCTGCTGGGCAGTCGTAAAGGCGCCCGGCGAGACGCGCACGCAGCCTTCGGGCAATGTGCCGAACGCCTCGTGGGCGCACGGCGCGCAGTGCAGCCCCGCGCGCACGGCAAAGCCCGCGCGGGAAAGGAAGGCCGCCGCCTCTTCCGGCAGGACCCCCGGCGCATTCCACGACAGGAGCGTCCCCTCCGGCGCGCCGGTGTAGAGGGTGACGGGGAGCCTTTGCAGCCCGCGGTACAGCCGCAGAACGAGGGCGTGCTCGTGGGCGAAAATCTTTGCGGGGCCGAGCTTTCGCACAAACGCGATACCGGCGGAAAGCCCGACGATGCCGGGCACGTTGACGGTGCCGCTTTCGAGGTGTTCGGGCATTTCGCGGGGCTGGGAAAGGGACAGGCTCTGGGTGCCGGTGCCACCTTCGACGACGGTATCGAGGGCGGCACCGTCGCGCGCAAGGAGCAGGCCCGTGCCCATCGGGCCGTAAAGGCCCTTATGGCCGGCGGCGCATAGAAAATCGATGCCGTCTTCCCGGATGGAAAGCGGCAAGACCCCGGCCGACTGGGCGCAGTCGACGCACACGGGCACGCCGTAGACGTGGCACAAAGCGGCGATGCGCGCGACGGGCAGGATCGTGCCCCAGACATTGCTCATGTGCGTACACACGCACAGGCACGTCTTTTCGTTGAGCGCTTCGCGGAACGACTGCAGCGTGCGCTCGGCGTCACCGGGGAACACCTGCGCTTTCGTATAGGAACAGATTCCGCGGCGGCGCAGCGTTTCGAGCGGGCGCATGACGGCGTTGTGCTCGAGGTTTGAGACGACGACGTGGCCGCCGGGCTTGAGCGCGCCCTTGATGACAAAATTCAACGCCTGCGTGCAGTTTAAAGGAAACGCGACGCATTCGGGCCCGGGCGCGCCGAACAGCAGCGCCGCTTCCCGGCGGGCGCCGTAAACGGCCTCGGCGGTCTCGATGCTCATGCGGTAGCCGCCGCGGCCTGGGTTTGCGCCGAAACGCGCGAGGGCACGGTCGACGGCGGCCCGGACGGCGGGCGGCTTCGGGTACGTCGTTGCGGCGTTATCGAGATAGATCATGGGGCCTGCACCCACTCTCTGCGCCCGATGACCGGGATCCCCGCCGCTTTCAGGAGGCGTTCCGCCTCATCCGGATGCTCGGGCACATAGACGCCGTAGCCGCAGCCCGCGCCCTGCTCGCTTTTCGGCAGGCGCTCGATATAGGCTTTGATATGATATTGAAACAAAAGCTCTCGGCTTTTGATGGCATACGTGATGGAACGCACGATCAGAAACTGCCGATCCAATGCTCCTCACCCCTTCTGGAAAGATTGGGGGCTTCTTGAGAACCCCTTTTTCCAGAATATGAGGGGAAGGCCGCCGCTGCCTATCTGCGGTTTTGGAAGAAAGGGCGGTTTAGAAAAGCAGACAGACCGCGTGCGCGGCGATCCCCTCCCCCGCGCCCGTAAAGCCGAGGCCCTCTTCCGTTGTGGCCTTGACGCTTACCTGCGAAACGGAAACGCCGCAGGCGGCGGCGAGGTTTTCGCGCATGGCGGGGATATACGGGCGCAGTTTTGGGCGCTGGCACAGAATCGTCGCGTCGAGGTTCGAAAGCGCGAACCCGGCCGCCCGCACGCGCGCGCAGACCTCCCGTAATAGTTTTAAGCTGTCCGCCCCCGCAAAGGCGGGGTCCGTGTCCGGAAACAGCACGCCGATATCGCCCAAAGCCGCCGCGCCCAACAAAGCGTCCGCGGCCGCGTGCGCGAGCACATCGGCGTCCGAATGGCCCAAAAGGCCTTTCACAAATGGGATTTGGACGCCGCCGAGAATCAGCGGCCGCCCCTCCACAAGGCGGTGGACGTCATACCCGTGTCCGATTCGCATCTTCCTGCTCCTTTCGCTTGCGTAAAATCTCCTGTGCCGACAAAAGGTCGTCGGGGGTCGTGAGTTTGAGGTTTTCGTAGCTGCCAGGGCACAGATGGACCGGCAGACCCGCGCGCTCGAAGAGCTGGCAGTCGTCGGTGTCGGCGGGGCGGGCCGTGGGCAGCAGCGCGACAAATTGTTCCCGCGGGAACACCTGGGGCGTCTGGACGGCCCAAAGCCGTTCGCGCGGCGGGGTCGTTTCGACCATGCCGGTATGATCGGCCAATTTTACCGTATCCTTGACCGGCACGGCGAGGGCCGCGGCGCCATACCGGCGCGCGTCCGTCAGAACGCGGGCAATCTCCCACGGTGTCACAAGGCACCGCGCGCCGTCGTGGATCGCGAGCCAATCGGCATCCCCCGCGGCCCGGACGCCGGCGGCGACGGACTGCTGGCGCGTTTCGCCGCCGGGCACGACGGCCGCTACCTGCCCGCCGAAGCCCCAGCCGGAAAGCCAGGCGCGGAAATACGCCGTCTTTTCCGGCGGGCAGACGACCACCATGCGGGTGATGCCGCGCGTCTTCTGGAAAGCCATAAGCGTGCGCACAAGCACCGGCAGCCCGCCGATGGAGGCCTCGATCTTCGAAAAGCCCATGCGCCGGGAAGCGCCTGCCGCCACGATGACGGCACAGCACGATTGCGGGCCCGTTTCCAAAAACGAAAGCGGGAAATCCGAGAGCTCGTGCAGCACGAGGTCCGCCGCCTGCGCAATCTGGCCGCGGTCGGGCGCCGCGTGGGATTCCTCGACGGCCGCCACGGAAAAGCCCGCCTTCTTCGCCGTGCGCATCGCATAAAGGGAATCCTCAAACACGAGCGTTTCCGCCGGCGCGGTCCCCAGGCGTTTCGCGCCCTCGAGGAAAATATCGGGCCGGTCCTTGCCGCTGCCGAAATCGTCGGCGCACAACAAAAAGGAAAAATACCCCGAAAGCCCCAGCCGTTCGAGCGCCGGGCGGATGCAGCGCGCGTTCGTGCTCGAGACGATCCCCATCGGGATCCCCCGCGCGGCAAGGGCCTGCAAAAGCGCCCGGGCCCCGGGACGCGCGGGCACCGTCTGCCGGTACGCGGCAAGCGGCGCCTCACGCAAGGCGTGGGCGATGGCCTCGACGCTGTCGCGCGCGCCGAGCGTGCGGAAATACACGGCGACCTGCTCGGTCGTCATCGCGCACAAGCGGCGGTCGAGGTTTTGGGGGGCAATCAGCCCCCGCGCCTGCAAATACGCGGCGCCGATGCCGTCCCAAACGCCGACCGAATCCAGAAGCGTGCCGTCCAAATCGAATAAAACGCCCTTTTGCTGCATGTTCCCCATCCTTCCTTTCCGAAGCCGAACCGCTATGTTTGCTCCTTTTAGTGTAGCACGCTTTGCAAAGGGCGGCAACTGTTTCTTTTCCGTGAAGGAAAGCGGATTTTTGCAGGATTCTTTGCGCTATCCTGCAAAACGTCGGGTTTGCACTTTTCCAGCGGCATCGAGAGATTTCCACGGTTTCCACAGGGTTTTCCACCGGGAAAGGCGCATTCGCCGTGCAAAAAGGCCGTCTCTGTGCAAAACCCGGGCGTGCGGGCGTGGAAAAAGGGCGGCGAAAGCCGAACCGGGGCGAGCTGCAAAGGGATCTTTTTTCAAAGGCTGTCTGTGTAAAACGCATCGTTTTTAGAAAATTCTGCGTTTCCGGCACAAAGAAAGGGCCCCCGCGCGGAAAGGCGGAGGCCCCAAAATGCGAAAAATGGGAAAATCTTTCAGGCTTCTTGCAAATTGGCGAACTGGCTGTTGTAGAGGTTTGCGTAGAAGCCGCCCTTTGCCATCAGTTCGTCATGCGTGCCCTGCTCGACGATGTCGCCCCCATTCATCACCAGAATCAGGTCGGCGTCGCGGATCGTGGAGAGGCGGTGCGCGATGATAAACGACGTGCGGCCGCGCATCAAATTGTCCATGGCTTTCTGGATTAGAATCTCCGTGCGCGTATCGACGCTGGAGGTGGCCTCGTCGAGGATTAGGATCTGCGGGTCGGCCAAAATCGCGCGCGCGATGGTCAGAAGCTGTTTTTGGCCCTGGCTGACGTTCGAGGCCTCCTCGTTTAACACCATGTCGTAGCCGCCGGGCAGCGTGCGCACGAAGTGGTCGACCTGGGCGCTGCGGGCCGCGGCGCGGACTTCCTCGTCGGTGGCGTCCTGGCGGCCGTAGCGGATGTTGTCGGCGATGGAGGCGTTGTAAAGCCAGGTGTCCTGTAAGACCATGCCGAAGAGGCTGCGCAGGTCGGAACGCCGAAAGTCGCGGATGTCGTAGCCGTCGACGAGGATGGCGCCCTCGGTGACGTCGTAGAAACGCATCAGGAGCTTGACAATCGTCGTCTTGCCGGCGCCCGTCGGGCCGACGATGGCGACCTTCTGGCCCGGGGCAATCTGCGCGCAAAAGTCGTGGATGATCGTCTTTTCCGGCGTGTACCCGAATTTCACATGGGCGAACTGGACGGAACCCCGAATGTGGACGTGTAATTCCGTGTCGGGCTCCCTGCCCGTATTGACGGTAATCGGGTGCTCGCTTTCGGGGACTTCCTCTTTTTCCGCCAGAAATGCGAACACGCGCTCGGCGGCGGCCGCGGCGGCCTGCAGGACGTTGGAGATATTTGCGACCTGCTGGATGGGCATCGTAAACTGGCGCACGTACTGCGTAAACGCCTGGATATCGCCGACGCTGATGACGCCCTGGATGGCGAACCAGCCGCCCAAAATGCAGATCGCGACGAAGCCCGCGTTGCCGATAAACGTCATGACCGGCTGCATGAGGCCGGAGAAAAACTGGCTTTTCCAGCCGGCGGTGTAGAGGTTGTCGTTAAAATGCCGGAACGCGCGCTCGCTTTTCTCCTCGCCGTTGAAGGCCTTGACGACGACGTGGCTGCCGTACATCTCCTCGATGTGGCCGTTGACGTGGCCGAGGTAATCCTGCTGGCGTTTAAAATAGGGCTGCGAATGGCGCACGACGAGCAGGATAAACAGCGCGGAAACCGGCACGACGCACAACGCGACGAGGGTCATCGTCAAGTTAATCGAAAACATCATCACGAGGATGCCGATCAGCTGGGTAATCGACGTGATAATCTGCGTCAAAGACTGGTTTAACGTCATCGTGATCGTATCGACGTCGTTGGTCAGGCGCGAAAGGACCTCGCCGTTCGTCGTCGTGTCGTAATAGGAAAACGGCAGGTGCTGGATTTTCTCGCTGATCTCGCGGCGCATACGGTAGGCGACGTTCATCGAGACGCCGGTCATCAAAAAGCTCTGGGCGTAACCAAAGCACGCGCTGATGACATAGATGCACAAAAGCGTCAAGAGCGTCTGCGCGACGGCGCCGAAGTTGATGCCGTCCCCCGCGCCGGTAATCTGGTTCATCAGGCCGTTGAAGATCTCGGTGGTGGCGTTGCCCAAAATGCGCGGGCCGACAATCATAAAGACCGTCGAGGCGACCGCGAAGGCGAGTACAAAGAAGATGCGCACCTTGTATTTGCCGATATACTGCAAAAGCTGCCGGATGGCGCCTTTAAAATCCGCGGCTTTTTCGCCGGGGGCCATGGGGCCGCCGCGGCCGGGGCGGTGCGGGCGGCGCGGGGCGGTGCTCTGCGAACTCATGCCAACTCCTCCTTTGTCAACTGGCTCGACGCAATCTCGTAATACGTCCGGCAGGTTTTTAAAAGCGTCTTGTGGGTGCCTTTGCCGACGACCTTCCCCTCGTCGAGCACGATGATCTGGTCGGCGTCTAAGATGGTCGAGACGCGCTGGGCGACGAGCAGGATCGTCGCATTTTCCGTGTGGGCTTTTAAGGCTTTGCGCAAGGCGGCGTCGGTCTGAAAGTCGAGCGCGGAGAAGCTGTCGTCAAAAATGAAGATCTCGGGATTTTTGGCCAGCGCGCGCGCAATGGAGAGGCGCTGCTTCTGGCCGCCGGAGACGTTCGCGCCGCCCTGGGCGATGGGCGACTGCATGCCTTCGGGCTTCGCGTCGATAAACTCCGTGGCCTGGGCGACCTCGGCGGCGGTGCGGATGTCCGCGTCCGTCGCGTCCTCGCGGCCGTAGCGCAGGTTTGAATCGATCGTGCCGGAAAGAAGCACGCCTTTCTGCGGGACGTAGCCGATGCGGCGCCGCAGGTCCTTTTGCCTGACCTCGCGCACGTCGCGGCCGTCAACATACACATGGCCCTGCGTCACGTCGTAAAAGCGCGGCACCAAATTGACAAGCGTGCTCTTGCCCGAACCGGTGGAGCCGATCAGCGCGGTCGTCTGGCCCGGCAGGGCCGTAAACGTCACGTCGTGCAGGACGTCCTCATCGGCGCCGTCGTAACGGAAGCTGACGTGGTCAAATTCGACAACGCCGGCTTTCTCCGGCACAAAGTCCTTCGGGTGCGCGGGGTCCTCTACGGCGGGCTGCGTCTCCAGGACGTCCGCGATGCGGCCCGCGGAAACGGACGCGCGCGGCACCATAATAAAGATTGCGGAAATCATCAAAAAGCTCATGATGATCTGCATCGCGTACTGCATATACGCCATCATATCGCCGACCTGCATCTGGCTTTCGGCAATCTGGTGGGAGCCGACCCAGACGATCAGAAGCGAGACGCCGTTTAACACGAACAGCATGACCGGCATCATCAAAGACATCAGACGGTTTACAAAGCGCTGGTTGCCGGTCAGGTCGCGGTTTGATTTGTCGAAGCGCTTCTCCTCAAAGGCCTGGTTTGAAAAGGCGCGCGTGACCATCAAACCCGTCAGATTTTCGCGCGCGACGAGGTTTAAGCGGTCCAAAAACTGCTGCATCTTTTTAAACCGCGGCAGGGCAATCGAGAACAAAACGGCCACCAGGCCAATGAGCACCACGACGGCCAGCGCGACGATCCACGTCATGGACAGGCTCTTCCGGACGGCCATCAGGATGCCGCCGATGGCCATAATCGGCGCGTAGCACAGCATGCGGATACCGATCATCACGACGTTTTGCACCTGGGTGATGTCGTTGGTGGTGCGGGTAATCAAAGAGGCCGTGCTGAAGCGGTCGAATTCGCCGTTGGAAAACGACTCGACTTGATGGAACACATCGCGGCGCAGGTCGCGGCCGAGCCCCGACGAGATGCGCGACGCGAACAGCGACACGCAGATGGAGGCGCCGGCCGACAGCAGCGTCAAAAGGAGCATCCACAGGCCCTCCCGCGTGATATAGCTCTGCTCGAGCGCGTCCGTATCGACGCCGAGCTCCCGATACATGGCGCCGACGAGCACGACGCCGCTTTCCTGCTTCAGCGTATCCTGGACGCTTTCCGCTTTCTCGCGCGCGTCGTCGAGGACAGCCGAAGGCAGCGCCTGGATGACCGGCAGCATCGCGTAAAGCTCTGTTAAATCAAGGTCTTCGATATTCGCGCTTCCATCCGAGGAGGCCGCGCCGTTTTCCGCGCCTGGGGCGCCCTGCTGCGCCTCAACGGCCCCCAGCGTGTTGAAAAGCGTCCAGGTGGTCTCGCCGAAAACCGCGCTGACCGCGCCGCGGTCGGCGCCGTCGTTTAACACATAGATGGGCTTTTCGGCGCTTTGCGGATATTGGTCCTGCAAAGAGCCGTCCTCGACGAGCGTATACGCGTTTTCGACCGTATCCCGCTGTGCGTCGGTCATCAGGGCCGTGAAAAACGCCATGCCGTCGGCGCTCAGCGCGTCCGGCGCCGCATCCTCGATGCCGCCCTGCTGGATGCCGACATTGACGATATTGCTCATCGCATTCGGCAGCGACAAATCGCAGATGGCCTGCGCGAACAGCAGGCAGACCGCGAGGATGATCGGCCCGAGGTAGGCTTTCAAATACTTTGCGATTCTTCCCATGTCAATCCCCTTTCGTCTTTACAGATGCAGAAGGCGCGGCCCCGCCGGGAGTGCGCGCATCCCAGAGGCCGGCCAATTCATTGAGCAGGGAAATGAGCGTCTCGCTTTTCTCCTCGCCGAGCGCATGCAGGGCCTGCTCAAACTGCCGGTGGACGCCGCTGGACGTTTCCTGGAAGGTTTCTTCCCCCTGCGGGGTCAGAAAGACGCAGACGGCCCGCCGGTCTTTCGGGGAAGTGCTGCGTTCGATCAGCCCCTTTTTCTCCAAACGGCGCAACAGCTGGCTGACGGCGGAGCGGCTGCTGTGCATGCTGCGCGCCAGCGTGCCGGCGGTCGGGTTTTCGGGGGCGTGCCGGTGCAAAAAGCACAGGAGCACAAATTCGCTCGGGGTAATCCCCAAGGCGCGAAAACAGGCGATGCCCTGTACGGAAAGGCGGCCGATTGCCCAGCAGAACCGCTGGGTGCGGGTGGGCGGCTGCGCGGGGTGAATCCCTGTATCCAAGAAAAATCCCTTCTTTCAGGCTAAAAATGAAATATTTTTATTTCGGAAAATAAATAGTTTAGCACTATAAAGAATTTTCCGGATTCCTATTATACGCCGCCGGCCGGAAAAGTCAACCCGCAAAATTCCGCGAAAGGCCCGGCTTTCTGGGGGCGGGTGTTGCCGGGGCGGTCGATTTCCCGTATAATGGAGGAAAGGATAGAGAAAAGGAGGGCATTTCGATGAAAACGCGAACCACAGGCCGCTGTGCGGCGGTGCTGCTAGCCCTGGCCGCTTTCCTCTGCGGCTGCACCGGCGGGGGCACCTCTTCTGCCGGGGAAACGCCGCCGGCCGAAAGCCGTGTGGAAAGCCCCGCGCCCGCCGCATCGGAAAGCGCGTCTTCCGCGGCGCCGGTTTCGTCGGCAATCCCGTGGCAGGCCGTCTCGGGTACGGTACTGGAGGAATCCGACGGGGTGCTTACGCTGTTTTGCACGGATGACGCGCGGTTTTACCGGTTCTCCACCGGCAGCGCGCAAGTCGGGGCAAAGCCCGGCGACACGGCGGACGTCATCTACACGGGCGAACTCGACCCGGGGCTGCCCTTACAGGACGCGCAGGTGCGCTCGGTGGAGCCGACGGGAAAAAGCGCGGCGCAGCGCGTGCTGGACACGATGACGCTCGCCGAAAAGGTCGGGCAGCTCTTTTTGGCGCGCTGCCCGGGGGAAGACGCGGCCGCGCTGGCAAAGCAATACCATGTCGGCGGCTACGTGCTGTTTGGCCAGGACTTTGCAGACGAAACGCCGGCTTCCGCCGCCGCGAAGATCCAATCGTACCAGGACGTTTCGGAGGTGCCGCTGTGGATCGCCGTCGATGAAGAGGGCGGCACGGTCAACCGCGTGAGCCGCTATCCGGCCTTCCGCAGCACGCCGTTCCCTTCGCCGCAGGCCGTGTACGCGTCCGGCGGGTTTGACGCCATCCGGGAAGACACGCAGGAAAAGTGCGCGCTGTTAAAGCCGCTCGGCATCAACCTGAACTTGGCGCCGGTGTGCGATGTGACGGAAAATCCGGACGCGTTTATGTACGCGCGCGCGTTCGGCCAGGACGCCGCGGCGACTTCAACGTATGTGGAGACGGTCGTCTCCCAGATGCGCGCGCAGGGGATGGCCTGTGCGCTCAAACATTTCCCGGGATACGGCGACAACGCCGACACGCACACGGGCGTTGCGGAGGACACGCGGCCGAAAGAGACGTTTGAGACGTCCGATTTCCTGCCGTTTTCGGCGGGGATCGCGGCCGGGGCGGATTTCGTGCTGGTGGCGCACACGGTTGTCGACTGCATGGACGCGGAAAAGCCGGCCTCCCTCTCCCCCGAAGTACACCGCGTGCTGCGCGAGGAGCTCGGCTTTGCCGGCATCCTTTTGACGGACGACCTCTCGATGGAGGGCCTGCGCGCATTCGCGGACGACGGCGAGGCCGCGGTCGAGGCGGTCAAAGCGGGCAACGATTTGCTGTGCTGCACGAATTTTACACAACAGATTCCCGCCGTGCTCGACGCCGTGGAAGACGGCACGCTTTCGGAAGACCGCATCGACGCGTCGGTGCTGCGGCTTTTGCAGGTCAAGGAAGCGTTCGGGCTGCTCCCCGCGCCGTAAGCGCCCGCGATCCAATCGGCACGGCACAAAATTTATGAAAAGCAAAAGCCGGCTGCGCGCCTTCGAAACGGGCACGCAGCCGGCTTTTTTAAAGAATCCGGGCGAAATGATGCATTTTTACTGTTCGGGCAGCCACACGCGCATCTGGTTTAAGCCGCGGTTGGCCCAGGTGCAATACGGCACGAAGCGCAGGGCGGCGCGTTTCCGCGGCGGGCGGCGGCGCGAATAGAGCGCACCGGCGGATTCCGTGCGCCAGCCGTCGGCCTCAAGCGGCACAATCCCGCCCAAAAGGCCCGCGTCATACGGCAGCGCCCGCACGGCGCCCTGCTCGTCAAACGACAGCGAAAGCACGTCGCCGCCGTTGTCGGCGCCCTCGGCACAGTAGACGAGCGGCCCGCGCTGCACGGCCGCGCAGCCCGTGTCCGCGGGCACACGGGTGGAGGCGTAAACCTTATACGGCGTCATATCGAACGAGAGGGTGATCTCGTCGCCGTCGGAAAACGCGCGCGTCAGATAGGCGTAGCCGTCCTTCGCAATCGCCAAGAGATCCTGCGCCTCCCCGTTGACGGAAAGGATGGTTTTTTCGCTCCAGGCGGGCAGGTGGAACGCGAGCGTCGTCTCTGCGTTCCCATGGAACGTAAAGCGCGCGGTGCCGTCCCACGGATAATCCGTCTGACAGGAAAGCGAGAAGCCCAGGCCCGATTTCACCGTGCCGCCCACATACAAATGGACAAAAAATGTGTCCGCATAAGCGCCGCAGCCGGTGCTGTAGGCGTAGCAGCCGATGGACGTCAAAAGGCGCGCGACATTCGGCGGGCAGCACGCACAGGCATACCACGGCGGGCGTTCGGGCAAATCGTCGAGCTGGGGATAGGCTTTGCCGGAAATGCCGGGCACGGCCTCGAGGGGGTTGACATAGAAAAAGCGCTTGCCGTCGAGCTGCATGCCCGCGAGCACGGTGTTGTATAGGGCGCGCTCGAGCGTATCGGCGTATTCGCCGCGCGGCTCGAGCTCGAGCATGCGCTGGGCGAAAAAGACAAGCCCCACCGACGCACACGTCTCCGCGTAGACGGTGTCGTTGGGCAGGTCGTAATCGACCGTAAACGCCTCGCCGAAGCCCGTGGAGCCGATGCCGCCGGTCACGTACATGCGCCGCTGGGTGATGCTCTGCCACAGCGCGCGGCAGGCATCCGAAAGCGCCTGTTCGCCGGTTTCCCCGGCAAGGTCGGCCATCGCGGTGTAGAGGTAGACGGCGCGCACGGCGTGGCCGACGGCGTCCTTCTGCTCGCGCACGGGCAGGGTGCTCTGGTTATAATCCGTATTCAAAACCTCGCGGTTCCAGTCGCCCCAGCGGTACCAGCCGCGGTGGGCGCGCTCCTCTTCAAAATAGTTCGGCTTCTGCCCGCGCACATCGAGAAAATGGGCGGAAAGTTCCTTATATTTTTCGTTCCCCGTGGCGCGGTATAAGCGCAGAAGCGCCAGCTCCACCTCCGGGTGCCCCGGGCATCCGCGGGGATTTTCCCGGAAAAAGTGGTCGTAAATGCAGTCGGCGTTTTTCTCCATGATTTTCAAAAGGTCGTCGCGGCCCGTCGATTCGTACAGCGCAACGGCGGCCTCCATCAGATGGCCGGCGCAGTAGAGCTCGTGCGATTCCTGCAGATTCGTCCACTCGCGGCCGGGCTCCTTGACCGTAAAGTAGGAGTTTAAGTACCCGTCTTCGCGCTGGGCGCGGCGCAAAACATCGACGACCGCATCGACGGCCTTTTCGAGCGCGGGGGAATCCTCCTGCGACAGCGCGTAGGCGGCGGCTTCGAGCCATTTGGCGACGTCGCTGTCCTGGAACACCATGCCGTAAAACGGCTCGGTCACGGGTTCGCCGGCCAGTTTCCTGCCCGCCTGGCGCAGGTTTTCGAGCGCGTGGCTCTTTTCGACGCCGGGGACCTCGTCGTTTAAGACGTGGTACTGGTACGGGATTACGACGTCGCGCACGAGCTTCTGGCGGGCGGGCAAAAGACCCTCCCCGGCCCGGAACGCGGTCACCGGAATTCTTCTGCTGCATTTCATACGATTTCCATCTCCTCTTTTTCATCACAATTTCCCGCGCCGGGCGGGGCATCCGGCGGCATTTTCCCGGCGCCGGGGCGGCTCATTTCTCCGCTTTCAGGTCTTTTTTCGAAAGCCAGCCGCATTTCCAAAAATACACATACTGCGGCACGGTGACGCCCCGCTGCACCATTTCCTCGCGCATCTCCAGGTAGATGCCATTGACCTCCGCGCCGATTAAAATCACAAAGCCGCTGAAATACAGCCACAAAAGCAGGATGACCACCGTGCCCAAAGCGCCGTACAGCACGGAATACCGGCCGCTGCCGACCGTTTCGACGTAGCTTGCGTAAATGACCGAAAACGCCACCCAGGAAAGCGACGCGATCAGCGTGCCCGGCAAGACCTGCCGCGGCGCATATTTGCGCCCGGGCGCGTAGTAATACAAGAGGAACAGCACGCCGAACAAAATGCCCGCAATCAGCAGAAAGCGGATGATATTCCACAGGTCGATGCCGGCCGCCGAGAAATGGAACACGGGCGAAAGCGCCTCGAGCACGCTGCGGCCCACCGTCAAAAGGCCGAGCGCCAGGAAGATGCCAAAGAGCAGCAAAAGCGTCATCAAAAAAACGCTCAGCTGGTTTTTGAGCACCGAGCGGTCCATCCGGTAGCCGTAGGCCGTGCGCAGCGAACGCAAAAGGCAGTTCATCGTGCGCATGGCAAAATAGATCAGCAAAAGCAGGCTGCCGACAAGAAACGACGTGTTGCTGCGGTTGCCGTCGATATGCGGCAGGCCGTTCATATACGTGCGCAGAACATTGAGCACTTCCTGCGGGATAAAGCCGCGCAAAAGGTCCGTCATAAACGGGTGCAGATCGAACACATCGAGCAGCATCGTCACGAGGATCAGCGCGGGAAACAGCGAAAACAGCATATAATAGGAAAGCGACGCCGCGCCGCGCCCGAGGTCGTGCTCCAAGAAGCGGCGGACCAGGCGGATGAAAACGGGCTGCTGCGAATAAGGCAGGGAGAGGTTATAAGTCAGAAGCGAAGGTTTCTTTGGCCTTTCTGTCTTTTTGCGCATAGGGCGCCTCCTTTCTCAAAGACGCGTTTTAGAGGGCGGCCGCCTCAGGGAGCCGAAAGCGCCCGGCGCGCCGGGAGATTGACGAGCACGATGCCAAGGCACACCAGCAAAAGCGCCAGGACGATCTGCACGCCCGAAAGCGATTCCCCCAAAAGGCACGCGGAAAGCAGCACGCCGAACAGCGGCGTCAGGAAATTATAGACCGCAACGCGGCCGGCGGCAAACTTCTGCAGCAGCCGCGTCCAGATGGCGAACGCGACGCTCGACAGGGCCGCTAAGTACAGGAAAATGCCCCAGCCGGAAAAAGAGGCCGGCGCGCAAAGGCGTCCGCCGCCGAGAAGCCCGATAAGCGTTAAGACAAGCCCGCCCAAAAGCAGCTGCCAGCCCGTCGCGCAGAACGGGTCCACGGTCTTCGTGACATCCTTGCTGAAAAGCGACCCGACGGCGAACAGGACGGTCGCCAAAAGCATCAGCCCCTCGCCGGAAAACGAGAAGCCGCCCTGCGTGCCCTCAAAATTCGCGAGCACCACGCCCAAAAGCCCCACGATGCAGCCGAGCGCCTTGCGCCCGGTCATGCGGTCGCCGTCTTTCCCATGGAACCAGAAATGCGCGAGCACGACGGTCAAAAAGGTACCCATGCCCTGGATAATCGAACCGCGCACGCCGGTGGTGTTTGCAAGGCCCAGATAAAAGAAAAAGTACTGTCCTGCCGTGAGTACGAGCCCCAGCCGCAGGACGGAAAGGCGGCTTCCCTTTGGCGGCACGGGCACGCGGCGGCCGCGCACCGTCAGCACGGCCAGAAGCAGAAGCCCCGCGAGCGCAAAGCGCAGGCCCGCAAACAGAATCTGCGAAAACGGGCCCTCCACCGCAAAGGCGGCATAGCCGAGCTTTATAAAAGGAAATGCGCTGCCCCACAAAAACGTGCACACGGCCGCAGGCAGCAGGATGCGCAGACGCTGCGCCGGTTTTTCCATCCGTTCTCCCCTCTTTCGAATGCGTTTATTTTTTTACTATACTACATTCGCGCGCAGATTTCCAGTGGAATCCTTTTTGTTTGCCGGCGCTTCCCCCCGCACTTGGCGTTTCCGCGGGCAAAAAGGCGGGGAAAATGTCGAAGTTTCCGATAAAAGGCAAGACAATCGTGCAAATTTTTTACGCGATTTTTACGTATCTTTCGCGTTGACAGCCCCTGCCGCTTACGGTATACTGAAAAGAGAGGCGTTGAGCATCCGGAGACTTCCCAAAATGATGCACAAAGAGATGCCTTTTCTTCTATGCAATCTGCCAAAAGTGTCCGGATGCAACAAATGTCCATATTTGTGCGTCAAGGAATGCTTGCCGGGCGGGCGAAACGGGGATAAGATGAAAGGGAAAAAGGCGGGGCTTTCTTAAAAGAAGGGCCCGCCGGGAAAACGCAAACGCGAAGGGGGAACGTGTATGAAGTGGAAAGCAGCGAAAGAGGCTTTCCTGTTGGGGAAGTTTTACGAACAGCTGCAGCATCTGTACGCCTGTGACGAAGCGGAATGCGAGCGGCAGGCACAGCGCTTTGCACAGGCGCTCGACAGCTTTGCCTCCCTTTTTGGGGAGGACCGCGAAGTGGCCGTCTTCAGCGCCCCGGGGCGCACGGAGGTCGGCGGCAACCACACCGACCACCAGCGCGGCCATGTGCTGGCGGCGTCGGTGAACCTGGATATCCTGGGGGTTGTGTCGAAAAACGGCACGGACAAAATCCGCATCAAGTCGCAGGGCTACCCGCAGGACGAGGTGGACTTAAACGACCTTTCGATGCATCCGGCGGAACAAAACTCCAGCCGGGCGCTCGTGCGCGGCATCGCGGCAAAGTTCCAGGAACTGGGTGCAAAGCTCGAGGGCTTTGACGTGTACATGACAAGCCAGGTATTGTCCGGCAGCGGGCTTTCGAGCAGCGCGGCGTTTGAGGTGCTTGTCGGAAACATTTTCAATGCGCTGTTTTACGACCGCAAGGCGGCCCCGATGCAGATTGCGCAGATCGGCCAATACGCGGAAAACGTGTACTTCGGAAAGCCGAGCGGACTTTTGGACCAGGCGGCGAGCAGCATCGGCGGCTTTGTCGCGATTGATTTCAAAGACAAGGCCCATCCGGACGCGCAGCAGGTGCGGTTTGACTTTTCGAAGAGCGGCTATGCGCTGTGCGTGCTCGACACACACGCAAGCCACGCGGACTTAACGCCCGATTACGCGGCGATCCCCGAAGAGATGCGGAGCGTCGCGGCATATTTTGGAAAAGAAGTGCTAAGCGAAGTGGCCGAAGAGACGTTTTACGCGGCGATTCCGGAGCTGCGGCGTGCCGTGGGCGACCGGCCGGTGCTGCGCGCGATGCATTTTTACGCGGAGGACCGCCGCGCCAAAGAGGAAGCCGATGCGTTAAACGGCGACCATTTTGCGCGCTTTTTGCAGCTGGTGCGGGAATCGGGCAATTCGTCGTTTATGTTCCTGCAAAACATTTACAGCGCCGCACACTATGAACAGCAGGCCGTGAGCGTGGCGCTCGGGCTGTGTGCGCACTTTGCCGGGCACCTGCCGGACCCGAACGCGATGGCCTGGCGCGTACACGGCGGCGGCTTTGCCGGCACGGTGCAGGCGTTCGTGCCCGAACGGTACGTTTCCGCGTTTGCGAACGAAATGGACGCCTATCTCGGCGAAGGCTCGTGCCATATCCTGCGCGTGCGGCCGGTCGGCGGGATGCAGATTGTCAAGTAAGAGACGGACGGCTTTCCCTTTGCGGGGTTAGTCTGCCCCACATTTCGGACGAAAACCGTTTTCAATGATTTTTTATAAAAGAGGTTTGTTGCATTATGGCTGAACTCAGATGGAATCCCCTGCTCAAAGACTGGCACATGATCGCCAGCAACCGTCAAAACCGCCCGCAGATGCCGAAGGACTACTGCCCGTTCTGCCCGAGCTTTGGGAATGTGCCGGATTACGAGGTGCTCGAATACGACAACGATTTCCCCGCGCTGACGCAGAACCCGCCGCAGCCCGACGAAGTGGGCACGAATTTCTTTAAAGTCGCGCCGAACTACGGCAAGTGCGAGGTCATCCTCTACTCCCCGGGCCACACGACGACGCTGCCGGAATTGTCCGACGCGCACATGCGCAAGCTGGTCGATTTGTGGTGCGAGCGCTTCAATGTCATGAAGTCGGACGAAAAGATCAAGTACGTGTTCCCGTTTGAAAACCGCGGCGAGGCGGTGGGCGTCACGATGCCGCACCCGCACGGGCAGATGTACGGCTATTCGTTCATTCCGAAGCGCCTGGAAGTCGAGACGCAGAACGCGCGCGAATATTACGAGGAAAACGGGCGCAACCTGTTTGCGGACATGCTCGACAACGAGCGCAAATTCGGCGCGCGCATCATCTTCTCGAACGAGGCGTTCACGGTGTACCTGCCGTTTTACACGGATTACCCGTACGGCGTATACATCGTGCCGAACCGGCAGGTCGTGTATATCACGGAGCTTTCCGACCACGAGAAGGACCTGCTGGGCATTACGATCCGCGACACGGTGGGCATGTTTGATAACCTGTTTGACTACCGCTTCCCGTACATGATGTGCATGTACAACGCGCCGGTCAACAGCGGCGACTACAGCGCGTTCTGGCGCTATCACATCAAATTCTTCCCGCCGATGCGCTCCGCGGAAAAGCAGAAGTTTAACGCCTCGAGCGAAACGGGCGCGTGGGCAAACTGCAACCCGACCTGCCCCGAAGAGACGAGCGAAGAGCTGCGCGCGGCCTACAACCGCTACATCGCGCACCGCCCGCCGCAGGACCAATAAGGCCCCATTTGCATTGTTTTTGGCATCCCATTGTTGGCCGGGAAATCCGGCAGATTTACGAAAGGTAGGTTCCTTTTATGAAAACAGTATTGGTCACCGGCGGCGCCGGCTTCATCGGCAGCCACACGTGCGTAGAGCTCTTAAACGCGGGCTATGGCATCGTCGTGATGGACAACTTTGTCAATTCGAGCATGCAGGCCGTCGACGCGGTCAAGACGATTACGGGGAAGGATTTCCCGTTTTACGAGTGTGACATGTGCGACGAGGCGGCGTTTGAGAAGGTCTTCGCCGAGAACCAGATCGACGCGGTCATCCATTTCGCGGGCCTGAAGGCCGTGGGCGAAAGCGTGCAGAAGCCGCTCGAGTATTACTCGAATAACCTGACGGGCACGTTCGTGCTCTTGCGCCTGATGCGCAAATACGGCGTGCATGAGCTCGTGTTCAGCTCCTCCGCGACGGTGTACGGCAGCCACAACCCGGTGCCGTTCCGCGAGGACATGCCGATTGGCGGCACGACGAACCCGTACGGCACGACGAAGGTCATGATCGAGCGCATTTTGCAGGACGTCTGCATCGCGGACAAGGAGATGCGTGTCGCACTTTTGCGCTACTTTAACCCGATCGGCGCGCATCCGTCGGGGCTCATCGGCGAGAACCCGAACGGGATTCCGAACAACCTGATGCCCTATGTTGCGCGCGTGGCGGCGGGGATCCTGCCGTGCCTGTCCGTTTACGGCGACGACTACGACACGCCCGACGGGACCGGCGTGCGCGATTATATCCACGTGTGCGACCTCGCGACGGGGCACATCAAGGCGCTCGAAAAGCTCGACTCGATCCCGGGCGGCTGCGAGATCTACAACCTCGGCACCGGCAAGGGCACGTCCGTGCTCGAGCTTGTGCACGCGTTTGAGAAGGCCTGCGGCCACGCGGTGAACTATAAGATCGCGCCGCGCCGCGCGGGCGACATTGCGACGTGCTATGCGGACGTTTCGAAGGCGAAAAACGAGCTCGGCTGGGTCGCGAAATACGACATCGACGACATGTGCCGTGATTCCTGGAACTTTATCCAGCACACAAAGCAGAACTAAATTTTAAATTTTGGCCCTGCGGGGCGGCGCGGTTTTTGCCGCTGCCCCCGCAGGGCCTTTTTGATTTCTGAGATTTTCGAAAAGCAGTCAAAGGAGGATTTTGCTAGATGCAAAAGTATAAAAAAGCAGCAGCGGCGCGGGTGGAAAGGCCCGCGCCGCTGCTGTTTAAGAGAGAGGAGAAATCTTTATGAAAACAAACTTGCGTCCCCAGAGCACGCTGTGGTCGGCAACTCCACAGCTCGGCTTTTGTGCTCCCTTGGAACAATTCTTAGTATACCGGACGGTTGTGACGTCCGATTGAATGCAATATGAATGTTTTGTAACTTTTTCATGCACAAATTGAAAACGGAGGAAATTCCCACCCTCACGCTTTTGCGGGCGGCGGGGGCGTTTCGGGCGCGGCTTCCGGCTCCAGATACGACGCGGCGAGCTCCTTTTGGCCCGTCAAAAGCGCCAGCATCATCTGGTAGACGCGGTCCGGCGCAGCTTGGAAGACCTCGCGGACGCGCTTTGCCTGGCGGCGGTCCGCCACACGCAGCGAAAGCGTCATCAGATCCTCGTGCTCGCCGGCGCCTGCCACGTGGCAGACGACGCGGTAGCCGTAGGGCTCCTTTTTTAGCTCGACGGTGTTCTCGCGCTCACGGCGCGCCTGGGCGAGCAGCGCGATGGCCGCGCCGACCGCCTTCTCGCGCACGGAATACGGCAGCGCCGTATCGAGCTGGCGGGCGATCTCGCGGGCCTGCTCCGTTGCGCAGTACGCGCCGTCCTCGCCGCGCGTCAGGTTGCCGTTTTCGCACAGCGCCTCGAGCGCATCGGTCACCTCGAAATAATTGGCTAGGCCGTTCGCCTGGACGCTCTGCAGGATAGCCTCCTTGTGCAGCGGCACGCCGACGCTCGTCAAAAGATAGCACAACAAAATGCGGATTTCATCCTTGCTCTGCAGCCCGCCCGGCTCCACACCGGCCGTAAACGCATCATTCTGCATGGGGCTTTTCCTCCTCTTTGCTCTTCTGGCGCAGCAGGTACAGCACCCGCGTGCGGGTTGCGGGGTCCGCCGAACGGAACAGCCGCAGCAGATATTCCTCCGTCGGCGTAACGGGCTGTGCGGGCGCCGAAGGGGCAGCGGCATCCGCAAACATCTCCTGCCCGCTGTCGGACTTCGGCAAAAGCGCCCGGATGCTGATACCGAAGACCTCGGCGATCTGGCGGAGCAATTCGACCCGCGGCACGGCGCCGCCCTGCTCATAATACGCATAGGTGGAGCGCTTCATGTGCAGGCGGTCGGCCAGTTCCTGCTGCGTCCATCCCTGGCGGATGCGCAGATCGCGCAGACGCTGCGCAAATGAATCCGATTTCATGGCGGCTCTCCCCCTTTCCCCGCCCGGTTCCTCACCAAAAGCGGTATGCCGATTTGCTTTCTTCCCTTATAGCATAACAAAAAGCGGCGTGTTTTACAAGGCGGCAAAAATTTTTTTGCGAAAAGGGGTTGACGAATCCTGCAAAAAGAAGTATAATGATAAAGCTGGCTCGAGAGAGCGCAGCGAAAACAAAAATGCTGGAATAGCTCAGTCGGTAGAGCAGCTGATTCGTAATCAGCAGGTCGTGTGTTCGAGTCACATTTCCAGCTCCAAAGATGGCCGGGGAAATTTCCCCGGCTTTTTTGTTTAGAAAAACGGCGCATGCAAAAAGCAGCGGGCAAAAGCCAAATCCTGGCTCTTGCCCGCTGCTTTTGTAGTGTATTGCGCTTTCTGCGCATGGATCTCCTCCAGCGCCTTATAATCGAGAGAACTCCCAAGCCGGGAGTGAAAAATGCAGCTGAAAGCTTTTCCCCATAGAAATTGTAGCGCAAACCGCGTCCAAAGTCAAGCGAAACCGCCGCCTTTTGCGGGCATTCTCAGGGGAAACGGCAAGGATTTCAGACGGATTCCGGCGCACCACAAAGGCGGTCGAGGTCCGCGCAAAGGGCATCGACATCCGCTTCCTTCGTCGCCCAGCTCGTGCAGAAACGGACGGCGCGCCGGGCCGGGTCGATGCGCTGCTGGTCGCTGAAGCTGTAGTCCTTCGCGAGGGCGTCTAAGAGCGCATCGGGCAGGATGGGAAACACTTGGTTCGTGCGGCTTTCCACGAGGAACGAGAAGCCGTGGGCCGAGAATGCGGCGCGCAGGCGGTCCGCCAAACGGTCGGCGTGGCGCGAAAGGGAGAGATAAAGCTTTGCCTGCTCCTCAAGCAGCGCCGAAAACTGCAGTCCCAGCAGGCGGCCCTTCGCGAGCATACCGCCCTTTTGTTTGATGAGGTAGCGGAAATCCTCCTGCAGCGCGGGATTGACGAGCACGACGGCCTCGCCGAACAGCGCGCCCTGTTTCGTGCCGCCGATATAAAACACGTCGCACAACGTGCCGAGGTCGCCAAACGAGACGTCGTTCCCCGCGGCGGCGATGCCGTAGCCGAGGCGGGCGCCGTCGACGAACAGATAAAGGCCGTTCGCGCGGCAGACGTCCGAAATGGCCATGAGTTCCGAACGCGTATACAGCGTGCCGAGTTCCGTCGGCTGGGAAAGGTAGACCATTTTGGGCTGGACCGTGTGTTCACGGCTCGCGTCCGCACGGTGGGCGTCACACAGCGCGGCGATCTGCCCGGCGGCAATTTTGCCGTCCTTTGCGGGCAGGGCCAGCACCTTGTGGCCGCACGCCTCAATGGAACCCGTCTCATGGACGTTGATGTGGGCGCTCTGCGCGGCCACCACACCCTGATGCGGGCGCAGCGCGGCGGAAATGACGGTCAAATTCGCCTGCGTGCCGCCGACCAAAAACTGCACGTCCGCCTTCGGGGTGCCGCACAGTTTCTTGATCGTCTCGCGCGCCTTCGCGCAGTAGACATCTTCGCCATAGCCGGGCGTCTGCTCAAAATTGGTTTCCTGCAGGCGCTGCAAAATAGACGGATGCGCACCTTCGCCGTAATCGCATTCAAATCGAATCATACTGTCACCTCAATTTTCTTTGCGGCGCCGGGAACGTCCCTTTCGGGGCAGACGCCGCGTTTGTAGCATACCACCGCACCGGCACGTCTGTCAAGGCCCGTAAACGGGCAAAGGGGCCCTTCCCCGCCTCTTTTGTAAAAGGAAGCAAAACAAAGCGCCCCTCCGGCTTTCCTGCCAGATGGGCGCTCTTTTTTGGTGCGAGGGGAGGGACTTGAACCCTCATGAAATTGCTTTCACATGGACCTGAACCATGCGCGTCTGCCAATTCCGCCACTCTCGCGATTCGGTTGTCCGCCGTGTTTCCCGGCGACTTCATTATAATACCACAAACAGAACGTCGTGTCAAGGGGATTTTCAAAAAATTTTGTCTGGCAATTTTCAGAAGCAAATTTCCTATTTCTTTCAGAAAAGGGCTTTACAAACGTTCGGCGGGATGGTATAATACGGTTAGTATTGAGAGCACGATTTGATTCACATGGATTTGTAGATCAAAGTTCGTCTTTGATTTACGGATCCATGTATTTTTTATAGTGCACAATACAGAAAACGCAGAGCGTCTCGTTCTGTTCTTTCAAGGAGGTACCTGAGAATGGGTGCAAACAACGGTACGGTGAAATGGTTCAATGAGGCAAAGGGCTATGGCTTCATCTCCAACGATGACGGCAGCGGCGATGTGTTCGTGCACTTCTCCAGCATTCTGGGCGAAGGCTTCAAGACGCTGCAGGAAGGCCAAAAAGTTACCTATGACATCGAGCCGGATCCGAAAAACAGCAGCAAGTTCCGTGCTGCGAACGTGCAGCCGCTCTAAGACCTGCACGGCGGGAGGCATTGCCTCCCGTTTCTTATGCGCATGACGGCGCAAAACCAACAGAAACTGCATAAAAGAGGGCGGCGCTTCCTTTGGCTGTATGGAAAAGGGAAGCGCCGCTTTTGATTTTGAAAATCGTGCATCAAAAAAGGGCGGCCCCTTTTCGAAAAGGAGGCTGCCCTTTTTTATTTTTCTTTACAGACGGCCGAACGAATAGAAGTGCTGCTGGTAATAGCTCGTATTGATACTCGAATACTGCACCTGCGTGCCGCCCGCATGGATCATCATGCCGCTGCCGGCGTAGATGCCGACGTGCGTGACCGTTGTGCCGGAATTGTATGTACCCGTAAAGAACACGAGATCGCCGGGCTGTGCCTGCGAGACGGAAATCGGCGTGCAGGCGTTGTAAAGGCCCTGCGCCGTGGAGCGGCCGATGCCCAGCACGTAGCAGACGAAGCCGCTGCAGTCAAAGCCGGACGGGCTCATGCCGCCGAACACATACGGCACGCCGAGGTACTGTTCCGCGCGGGAGATGACGGAAGCAAAGCTGTTCGAAGAGCCGCCCGACGGGGTGCTGCTGTTCGAGGAATGGCTCGAAGAGCCGCCGTTCGACGAATGGCCCGAACTGCTGCTGCCCTGGGAGGAATTGCTTTCCTGAGAGGAATTCTCCCCGGATGTACTCTGCTGCGAGCTGCTCTCGCCGGAGGACCCCGTCGAAGCGGAGCCGGTCTCCTGCGCGGCGGCCTGCTGTTCCTGCTTAGACTGCCATTCGCTCAGCGCGGCGGCGGTCTTCGCAATCTCGACGTCGATCGAGGCGTTTTCGGACTGCAGGTCCGTCTCCTGCTGGGTGACCTGCTGCAAAAAGGCCTGTGCCTCTTCGAGCTGGGGCTCGAGTTCGGCTTCCTTCGCGTCAAGGGCTTCCTTGGCCTGCTCAACCTTCTCGCGGTTCTCGACAATCTTGTCTTTCTGGCTCTGCAAATCGGCCTGCTCGCCCTTGACGCGGTCGATCAGCGCGGTGTCGTGCTGGGTGACCATGCGCAGGGCCTCGGTCTTATCGGCGAGGTCGACGAGGTTGTCCGCGGAGAGCAGGACCTCGAGGTTCGAGGCTTCACCGGCCATGTACAGCGCGCGCAGGCGCTGTTTGAGTTTCTCGTTGTCGGCGTCGATCTGCGTCTGCAGCTCGTCGATCTGATTTTCCGCCTGCGTAATCTGCAGATTTAAATCTAAAATCTGATTATTATAGTCGTTGATCTGCGTTTCATACTGCGAAAGCTGCGACTGCAGCGACGAGATGTACGCCGCCTGCTCGCTTTTCTGTTCGCGCAGGTCTTCGAGCTTTTCATTGTTCTCTGCCTGTTGCTGCGCATACTGCGCCTGCTGCTGCTTGAGCGTATCCACGTCTTCCGCGTGCAGCTGCATCGTCATCGGTACCGTGACAAACGCAGCGGTGAGCAGGACCGCCAACAGACGGGCTCGGAACTGTGACTTCATGCAACGTCCTTCTTTCTTCCGGATTTAACAGCCTTTCTGCGGGCGCGGGGCTTTGCGCGGCCCCGGCCCGGAACGCCGGACTTTTGCAACACATTTTTCAAAACGGTCACAAAAGGGTTACGAAATGGTTACAATCAGTATTGTACGCATTTTCGGCCCGGTTGTCAAGAGCCGGGGAGGATTTTTCACAGAACCTTCACAGAGGGCGCGCGAAGATCGGAGACGCGGGGATTATTCGGTCGGAAGCGCGTTGTCGAACAGCTCGAGGAACGAATGGAGGACGCCGTCCTGCTTCCAGCCGGGCAGCGTATTGAGATTGGCCGCGTGCGTACTGCGGAAAATATTCTCGACAATCTGCGGGTTCTGCTTCGAGAGTTCGGAAAGCAGGCGTTTGATTTCCTGGCGCTTTGAGGACGCATCGGCCCGCTGCTCCATGGCGCAGGCGCAGTTGAGGAATGTCAGGCCGTTGTAGCGTGCCCACGCGCGGATGGCGTCCTCGCGGATGCAGTACAGCGGACGAATCAGCTCCATGCCCGGGAAATGGCGGCTTTTGAGCTTGGGGGGCATCCCCTGCAGCTGGGAGGAATAAAACATACTCAGCAGCACCGTTTCGACGGCGTCGTCCATGTGGTGGCCGAGCGCGATTTTATTGCAGCCGAGGTCTTGTGCATGGCGGTAAAGGAAACCGCGGCGCATGCGCGCGCACAGATAGCACGGGTTTTTCTCGGTGCGGCCGGTGACGGTGAAGATATTCGTCTCAAAAATCTCGAGCGGCACCTCGAGGTGCGCAGCGTTTTCCTCGAGTTTTTTCCGGTTTTCGGGTGCGTAGCCGGGGTCCATCGCGAGGTAACGAAGGGAGAACGGCACGTCGCTGTGCTTTTGCAAGGCGCGCAGCAGAAGCGCTAAGAGCATCGAATCCTTGCCGCCGGAAATGCACACGGCGATGCGGTCCCCGGCCGCAATCAGGCGGTACGTTTTGAGCGCCGCGATGAACGGAATCCACAGCGCTTTGCGGTATTTTTTAAAGAAACTGCGCTCGGCAAATTCGCTGGGCGAAAACGTGCGGTCCATAAAGGGCTCCTTTCCTCGGTTGGGATTGAAACGTTTCCCGTTTTCTTTCTTTATTAATTTATTTAAAAGAAACGGTCGATAAAAAACGCCTACCCTGCGCCAACAGGGTAGGCGGAAGCAAACGATTCTTCCTGCGCATCCGAAACAACCGCTTTTGCAACGTTTCTTTCTTTTCGGATGCCGTGTTTTATTATACCAGACCGCCCGCGCGTTTGCAAGCGCCGCACCGGCCCTTTGTTTTTATCTCTAGGCGCAAAAAAGGGAGGCAAGGCCGCCTCCCTTTCCTTAAAATATGCGCAGATTCGCCGCTGTGGACGATTTGCGGAGGTTCGTTTTAGTCTTCCTTCATCGTCAGGCACTTCTTCGGGCACGAAGAGGCGCACAGCCCGCAGCTGACGCACGCTTCCTTATCGAGCGTCCACGTTTTGGCCGCGCGGTCGACCGTAATGGCCCCCTGCGGGCACTTTCTCGCGCACAGCGTGCAGTAGACGCACTTGTCGTGGTCGTTGACCGGATGGCCGCCGGTCTGCAGGCCGACCTTGCCGTCCGCCTTCGACGGCGGCGTCGGGCGCGTGAAGGTTTCCGACTTCTTCTGCGGACCGGGCGTCGCGTAGCCGGGCACGATGTGCAGGCACTTTTTCGGGCAGACGTTGACGCAGCTGCCGCACTGGACGCAGTCAAAGCGGTTGATCGTCCACGTGCCGGCGGCGCGGTCAACGGTCAAGGCCGTCGGCGGGCAGGAACGCGCGCACAGGCCGCAGCTGATGCATTTCTCAATCTCGATCTCCACATGGCCGCGCATCCGCTCGGGATAGGTCGCGGGCTCGAACGGATAGGCCGTTGTGGCGGGCTTTGAGAACAGGTTTTTCAACGCCGTCGGCATGAACGGGAACAGTTTCGATTTCGACATGCTTTTCTCCACCTCACCTTTCCGTACAGCTGATGCAGGGGTCGATCGTCAGGATCAAAAGCGGGACGTCGGCCAGCTGGCAGCCCTTGAGCATCGAGACCATCGGCGGGATGTTGCTCGTCGTCGGCGTGCGCAGGCGGAAACGGTCCAAAAACTTCGTGCCGTTGCCCTTGACGTAATAGAACGCCTCCCCGCGCGGCTGCTCGATGCGGTTGAAATACTCGCCGTTCGGGTTGCCCTTGACGGGTACCGCGATCGGGCCGGCGGGGATCTTCGCGACGGCCTGGCGGATCAGGTCAAACGACTGAAGGAGTTCCTTCAAGCGCACCTCGCAGCGCGCGTAGGAATCGCCGTCCTTCGAAACGATGGGTTCCATCTCGAGGTCGCCGTACGCCGCGTAGCCGGTCATGCGCGCGTCGTACGAGACGCCGGACGCACGCAGCATCGGGCCGACGGCGCCCTGCGCGATCGCATCGTCGGGAGAAAGGACGCCTAAGCCCCGCAGGCGCGACGCGACCGTGTAATCCTGCAGAAAGGTGCGCAAGATTGGCTTTAACTCCGCTTCGATTTCGTCGATCACCTTTAAAAGCGTTTTGAGCTGCTCGTCGCTTAGATCCTTCAACACGCCGCCGATGCAGTTGACGGAAAAAATCACGCGGCCGCCGGTCATCTCATCGAACTGGTCGAGGATCTTCTCGCGCAGGCGCCACGACTGCATGAACAGGCTCTCAAACCCAAGCGCGTCGGCCAAAAGGCCGAGCCACAAAAGGTGGCTGTGCACGCGGCTCATCTCCATCCAGATCGTGCGCAGGTAGTTGGCGCGCGGCGGCACCTCGATGTTCATCACATGTTCGACGGCCTGGCAGTAGCCCATGCCGTGGCCAAAGCTGCAAATGCCGCAGACGCGCTCGGCGATGTAGACGTACTGCTTAAAGTCCTTCTGCTCGACGAGCTTTTCCAAACCGCGGTGGACAAAGCCAATGCTCGGCACCGCTTCTACAACCGTTTCGTCCTCGCACACCAGGTCCAGATGCACCGGTTCCGGCAGGACGGGGTGCTGGGGACCGAACGGAATGACACTTCTCTCTGCCATAAACTCACCCCTTCTCCTTAAACGGCGTATCGCGCTCGATGCGATAGAGCCGGTGATGGTAATCGTGCGAAAGGTTCTCGACGCGCACGCCGAACAGCTCCGCCATCTCATTTTCCTGGATAAATGCACACGGATAGATCGGCGTGATGCTCGAGACGACCGTCTCCTCGCCAATCGAGAGCCGCAGCGTGCAGATATCGTAATCTTTTACAAACGTATAGCTCAATTCATAACCGCCCGGCGTGCGCACGGCACAGATCTGCCCCATGCGCCAGCCGCTCTGGCGGAAGCGGATCACTTCCGGCAAAAACTGCTCCAGGTCAATCGGGCGGATTTCGTTTTTACACTCCATGTTGTGCTCTCCCCCTTTTTTAAGCGCCGGCCTTTTTCTTCTGCTCGAAATCGTCGCGCTTTTTCTGCAGGATCTCAAGCGCCTGGACGACGCCGTCGATGATGGCCTGCGGGCGCGCCGCACAGCCGGGGACGTAGACGTCGACGGGGATGACCGTATCGACGCCGCCTTTGATGTTGTAGCACTCCTTAAAGACGCCGCCCGTGCACGCGCAGATGCCCACGGCCACGACGACTTTCGGCTCCGGCATCTGGCTGTAAATCTGCTTGACGACCGACTCGCTCTGGCTGTTGATGCCGCCTGTAATCAGAAGGATGTCTGCCTGGAACGGGTCGCCCGTGTTGTAGATGCCGAACCGCTCGATGTCATAGACCGGCGTCGTACAGGCAAGCACTTCGATATCGCACCCGTTGCAGCTGCTGCCGTCGTAGTGGAGCAGCCATGGGGATTTTGCTAACTTTGCCATTTTTACGCCTCCTTATCGAATCAGCATCAGGACGAGGATGTTGATGCCGCCCGCGAGCAGCGTGACGATCCAGCATCCTTTGAACAGGGTCATCCACTTCAGGCGCGCGGAAATGTTATCCCACAGCGTCTCGAGGAAGAACGCGACGGCGCACAGCACGAGCGCGACAATCCAGCTCCACCACGTCGCGTTGATAAAGAAGATCGCGACGATGCCGAGCATCAGGATGATCTCGTAGTATTCGGCGATGTTCATGATGGCGAACGTCGGGCCGGACATTTCGGTCGTCAGACCCTTGACGATCTCCTGGTGCGCATGGTGGCTCGTCGCGCAGTCGAACGGGGACTTGCGCAGTTTGACCGCCATGATGACGAAGAAACCGAACAGAAGGCCGGGCATCATGACGACGGCGCTGATAGGCTGGGCGATGATGTCCTTGACCTGGAAGGAGCCCGTTGTCAGATAGAAGCCGACGGCCATCAAAAGGGTCAGCGGCTCGCAGGCCATGACCTGGATCATCTCGCGGTTTGCGCCGATGGAGGAATACGGCGAGGAATCGCTCGCGGCCGCGACGATTAGGAACATGTCCGCGGTCGAGAGGATGAACAGGCACATCAGGATATCGGCGCCCGCAAACAGCATCGCGCCCGCGATGGCGAGCAGCACGAGGTAGCACAGGTTTAACAGAAGCTGGAGGCTGTTGACCGCGAGGATCTGTTTATGGAACAGTTTCGACAGGTCATAAAACGGCTGCAGAAGCGGCGGGCCCTGGCGCCCCTGCATCCGCGCGGAAACCGTGCGGTCGCAGCCGTCCAGAAAGCCGCCCAGAAGAGGTGCCCCCACAAGGTATGCAATTACGGAAATCACTTGTATCATGCCACCGCACCTCCAATAATCACACAGATAAAGATGACGATTGCGGCCATGGCAATCATCTCACACGGACGCATGAGCTTGCGCATGCCAAACTGAAAGCGCAGATACCAGTTCGTCAGGTACAGATGCTCCGGCTCGCCGTAGCTGTTGACGAAATACGTATTGTCGCCCATATTGGCGCCGCTCATATAGATCGGCACATAATTGCGCTTTGCCGAGCGCGTGACGAGGAACATGATTGCCGGAATCAGAAGGACGCTGACGAGCATGATCGCCATCGTGGTCAATTCGTTCATCGAAAGGACTTCCTCGACGTTGCCGAAGATCTCGTCGATGATGGGGTCGACGGCATAGCGGGCAACGAGCGGGAACAAAAAGCACAATAAAAGCATCAGCACGGCGTGTACGCCCATCGAGAGGTACTGGTCGCGCAGCGTGACGTCCTTTTCGATTTCCTTTGGCTTATGCTGCGAAATGATTTTCGTCAGCCACTTCGTCCAATAGAGCATCGTCGTCGCGCTGCCGAAGGCGAGGAACAGCACCAAAAGCACATTGTCCGCATCGACGAACGAGCGCAGGGCGACCCATTTGGAAATCAGCATGCCGAACGGCGCCAAATACATGCCCGCGATGCCGATGCCCATGATGTACGTCAATTTCGGCAGGCGCAGAATCAAGCCGTGCATGCGCTCGATGTTGCGCGAACCGATGCTGTTTTCGACGGCGCCGACGGCCTGAAACAGCATCGACTTGCTGATGGCGTGGAAAATCATCAGCAAGACCGCCGCCCAGATCGTCTCCTCCACGCCGATGCCGGCGCAGGCGACGATGAGGCCTAAGTTCGAAACGGTCGAGAACGCGAGGACTTTCTTTGCGTCCGTCTGCGCGATGGCCATCATGCTGGCCGCGATGAACGTAAAGCCGCCGATCAGCGAGACGAGGATGCCGGCCATCGTGTCATGCATCCCGGGCGACAGGCGGATGAGCAGATAGACGCCGGCCTTGACCATCGTGGCGCTGTGCAAAAGCGCGCTCGAGGGGGTCGGCGCGACCATCGCGCCCAAAAGCCACGAGGAAAACGGCAGCTGCGCCGACTTCGTCAGGCCCGCAAATGCCAGCAGTGCGATGGGAAGCACCGAGCCGGAAGCGACGACGTCCGCAAGCTGGAGCGAGTGCAGCGTGCTCGACACCAGCGGGATGGCGATGGCAAAGCCAAAGCCGCCCAGAAGATTCATCCACAGCGCGCGGAAGCTGTTGTGCACGGCCTCCTCGGTGCGCGTGTAGCCGATGAGCAAAAACGAGACGACGCTCGTAATTTCCCAGAAGAAGTAAAGCCAGACGAGGTTCTGCGAGAACACCAGGCCCATCATAGCGCCCAGGAACAAAAAGAGCATCGAGAAGAAAAAGCCCGAACGGTCCTTATATTCCTTGTGGTGTTCGTGGTACGTTTTCATGTAGCCGACCGCATAGATGCAGATGAAGCCGCCGATGATGGCGACGATCGCGCACATGAGCATCGACAGCCCATCGACGAGCATATGCGCCCCGCCCTCGACGGGCATCGTGAACTCCGTCCACAATAACAGCAGCGTCTGCCCGACGGAGAGCAGGATGACCGGATATTTCCGGTGGCGGATGCTCAGCACGACGATCAGGACCATCAAGAACAGCTCCCCGATGGTCATCAGGTGGTCAATGGCCTCCGTCTCCACATAAAGCGCTTGGGTCTGGCCGCCGTTAAAGAGCCAGCCCAGAAGGAAAACCACCGCCAGCACCATCAGGCTCCCGGCCCCGATATAAGCCAGGATCCCCCGTGCGCGGCGCGCTTTGAGGAAGGGAAGGATGATCGCCAGGATCATGGGCCAGACGATCAGGATTGGAAGAATTCCCATGTTTCATTCTCCTTGCCGATAATAAGATTTCTCAGACGAACCGATTGCCCGCGCCCGTTTGGAAAACCGGACGGACGCGGGAAGTGTGTTTTTGCAAAGGCTGTTCGGAAAGCCCATCGCACTGTTTTTCCTTTCTGAACAGCCCGGCACACGGCCGCTTGGGACGCGCAGGCGTGCTCCGACTTACAAAAAATCCATTTTTATTCCATTCCACGCATTCTGCCCTTCGCGCTGCCGAAAGGCGGCGTCTGCGTGTGCAAACGGAAGGTTTCGTAAAATAGAGATACAATACGCGCCAAATTTCGCGTGTCCTTGCGCAAAAACTCTAACCCCATTTATTATAGACCTATTCCGGGCGATGCGCAAGAATGAAAACGACCTTCTTTTCCCGTTTCTAACTTGAAAATATTTGAATTCAACCCTTTTTAAAGGGCTTTAATTTCCAGAAAGTAGGAGTCGTGAAGACTGTCCATTTTTGCGGAAGTATGTTATAATCTTAAAGACAGAATAAAAAAGCCCCGCGGGGCAAAAGGAGGCGGCAGGCGTGCACGAGCTGACAATCACGCAGAACATTCTGAAAATCGTTCTGGATGCGGTAAAGGGACAGAAAGCCCGGCGCGTCAAGGCGGTGCGGCTGCTGGTCGGCCCTTTTTCGGGGGTCATTCCCGAATGCGTACAGATGTACTGGGACGTTTTGGCGAAAGGGACGTGCGCGGAAGGGGCGAAGATTGAATCGCGGGAAGCGCCGATGCGGGTGCACTGCCGCGACTGCGGGAAAGACGGGGAGATTACGCACCGCCGCATCGCGTGCCCCTACTGCGGCAGCGTGCATTTGCAGCGGCTGTCCGGGCGCGAATGCACCGTAGAAAGTTTGGAGGTCGAATGACAGTTGGAAATTAAAGTCATGCACCAGGTGATGGAATGGAACGAAGACGTTTCGGAAAAGGTCCGGGCGGTGCTGCGGGAAAAGCGTGTGTGCCTTGTAAACGTGATGGGAAGCCCCGGGGCCGGGAAGACGAGCCTGTTGACGGCGCTGATTGCGCGGCTGCGCGGGACGTTCTCGATCGGCGTAATCGAGGGGGACATTGCCGGGCAGATTGACGCGGAAAAAATCGCCGCGCTGGAAATCCCGGCCGCACAGCTCGACACCGACGGCGCGTGCCATATCGAAGCGATGAGCATCCAGAACCTGCTGCCGGCATTTGACCTGGACGCGCTCGACGTGCTGTTCGTCGAAAATGTCGGGAACCTCGTGTGCCCGGCGGAATTTGACATTGGGGAAAACTTCCGTTTAACGCTTTTGAGCGTGCCGGAAGGCGACGACAAGGTGGCAAAATACCCTTTGATGTTCACGGACACGGACTGCCTGGTCGTGACGAAGTGCGACGTGCTGCCGTACTTCTCGTTTGATAAGGAACGGGTCGCGGCGGACTACCGCGCCGTAAACCCGGAAGGGCCGCTGTTCTGCGTCTCGACGAAGACCGGCGACGGCATGGAAGCGCTCGCGGCACACCTGTCGGCGCGCATCCGGGAGGCGCTCGCGTGAAACAGCGCGTGCGGGTATACGTGCGCGGGGTCGTGCAGGGGGTCGGGTTCCGGCCGTTCCTGCTGCGGCAGACGGCGCGCTTTGCGCTGACGGGCTGGGCGCGCAACACGTCGGAGGGCGTGGAGCTTCTGCTCGAAGGGGACCGAGCGGCGCTGTCGTCGTTTTTAAAGGTCCTTCGGGAATCGCCGCCGCCTTTGGCCGTGGTGGAACAGGTTTCCGTGCAGGACGCGGGCGAAGGGCCCGGGGAAACGGCGTTTACGATCCTGGAAAGCCAGGCGGGCGCGGGCTTTACGCTGGTCGCACCGGACACGGCGCCGTGCGGGCACTGCCTGGAAGAGCTTTCCGACCCGCAAAACCGGCGATACCGCTACCCGTTTTTAAACTGTACGGACTGCGGGCCGCGCTATACGATTTTGCGGGCGCTGCCGTATGACCGCGTACAGACCGCGATGCTGCCGTTCCCGATGTGCAAAGACTGCGCGCGGGAATACTTTGACGAAAGCGACCGCCGCTGCCGCTTCGAGACGAACTGCTGCCCCGCCTGCGGGCCGCAGGTCACGTTTTACAGCGCGGACGGGCGTGCGGCGGCCACGGGCGACGATGCCTTTCGCGCCGCACAAACGGCGCTCGCGAGAGGGGAAATCCTCGCCGTCAAAGGCGTCGGCGGCATCCACTTGGCGTGCAAGGCCGAGGACGAGGCGGCCGTTTTGCGCCTGCGCGCGCGCAAGCGGCGGCCGGCAAAACCGCTGGCCGTGCTGTGCCGCGACATAACGGCCGCGCGGCGGTTCTGCCGCATCTCACAGGCGGAGGCCGCCCTCCTCGAGAGCCCGCGCCGGCCGGTGGTTTTACTCGAAAAAAAGGTGCCGGAAGCGTTTCCGGCTTTAAGCGGGAATACGCGGCTCGGGCTTTTCCTGCCCTATTCCCCTTTGCACATGCTGCTGCTGGACGGCATGTTCGGCGGGCCGGACGCCGTCGTGCTCACAAGCGCGAACCGTCCCGGCGAACCGGTGCTGCTCGACAATGCGGACGCATTCGACGCGCTTTCGGGCATTGCGGACGGGTTTTTGCTGCATAACCGGGAAATTTACAACCGCTGCGACGATTCCGTCGTCTTTGCGCGAAACGGCGGGGCGCCGTACTTTGTGCGCCGCAGCCGCGGATGGGTGCCGCAGCCGCTGGACCTTTCGCAGAACGCGGAGGGGATTTTTGCGTTTGGCGCGGAGGAGAAAGCGTCGTTTGCGCTGGGAAAGGGCACGCGCGCCTTTTTAAGCCCGCACATCGGCGACCTGAAAAACGCGGCGACGCTCTCGCATTACCGCACCGCGATGGAAACCTTCGAACAGCTCTTCGCGGCCCGGCCAAGGGCGGCCGCGTGCGACCTGCACCCGGATTACCTTTCGACGCGGGAGGCCGAATCGCGCGCGAAGCAGGCGCGGCTGCCCCTTTACCGGATCCAGCACCACTGGGCGCACATGGCTGCGTGCATGGCGGACAATGGCCTAGAGGGCCCGGCGTTCGGCATCCTTTGGGACGGCACGGGCTTGGGTGCGGACGGCACGGTGTGGGGGTGCGAATTTTTCAAAGGCGATTTTACGCACTACACGCGCGTCGGCTCGATGCGGCCGATCCGCCTCCCCGGCGGCGAGGCGGCCATCCGGGAAATCGGCCGGATTGCGCTGTCGCTGCTGCGCGACGCGGGCCTGCCGGACACGCGCGCGCCGGTCAAGGACGCGCTGCGCAAACCGCTGTGCGCGATGGTCGAAAAGAACCTTTCATGCGTGGAAGCCAGCAGTGCCGGGCGGCTGTTCGACGGCGTGTACGCGCTGCTTTCGGGGACGCCCTGCGCGGCGTATGACGGCGAAGCCCCGGTGCTGCTCGAGTCGATGCTGCGCGCCGAGGTGGCCGGGCGGCGCTATCCTGTCGCGTTTTACGAGGAAAACGGCGTGCGGCGCTTTGACCCGCGGCCGATGATCCGCAAGCTCTCGGAGGACCTCGCAGACGGCGTCCCGGCCGCCGCGATCGCGAAGGGGTTTCACGACGCGATGTGCGAAATGGCGCTTTCGCAGTGTGAAGCGCTCAACCCCGAGAAGGCGCCGGTGGTGCTTTCCGGCGGCGTCTTTTTCAATCAATATCTTCTGACCAAACTGCCGCGGATGCTCAAAGCAGCGGGGTTTTCGGTCTTTTGCCACCACCGCGTTTCGACGGGCGACGAGGGCATCTGCCTGGGCCAGCTCGCAATCGCGGCGAAAAAGGAGGAATGTTCAACATGTGCCTTGCCATCCCGTTAAAAATCCGCTCCATCGACGGCAAAACCGCCGTGGGCGAAGCGGCGGGCCTCACACAAAAGGTCCGCGTCGATTTCCTGCCCGATTTACAGATTGGCGACTACGTGATGGTACACGCGGGATTTGCCATTCAGAAAATGACCGAGGAGCAGGCGAAATTTGACCTTTCCTGCATTGAGGAGGCCATCCATGCCGTTTGAGGAACCGTTCCAGCACCCGGAAGGGATTGAGAAACTGTTGGCGCACATCGCGGCGCTGTCCGAACGGACCGGGCCGCTGCGGCTGATGGAGGTTTGCGGCACACACACGATGGCGATTGCGAAGGCGGGATTAAAGAGCCTGCTGCCCAAAACAGTCCGGCTGCTGTCGGGGCCGGGGTGCCCGGTGTGCGTGACGCCGTCGGGTGATTTGGACGCCGTGTTCGCGCTCAGCGAGCGGCCGCATGTGCTGCTTGCAAGCTATGGGGACCTGTTGCGCGTGCCGGGTTCGAAGCGCGGAACATCGCTTTTGCGGCAGCGCGCGCTCGGCGCGAAGGTGGCGGTTGTATACTCGCCGATGGACGCGCTGGCGCTCGCGCAGAAGACGCCGCAGTGTGAAGTGGTGTTTTTGGGCGTCGGCTTTGAGACGACCGCGCCGGGCACGGCCGCGTGCATTTTGGAGGCGGCCGAAAAGAAGGTTCCAAATTTCTCGGTTTTGTGCCTGTTAAAGCGCACGGAACCGGCCCTGCGTGCGCTGATTGCGTCGCCGGACTTTGCCGTGGACGGCTTTTTATGCCCGGGGCATGTGGCGGCAATCCTCGGGGCGGAGGCCTTCCGGTTCCTGCCGGAGGAATACGGCCTGCCGGCGGTCGTGAGCGGCTTTACGCCCGGCGACCTCGTGTATTCGATTTCGCTTCTGGTCGAGCAGTGCGCCGAAAAGCGCCCCGCGCTCTCGAACACCTACACGCGCGTCGTGCGGGACGCGGGGAACCCGGCCGCGAAGGCCATGATGGACGCGGTGCTGACGCCGTGCACCAGCACGTGGCGCGGCCTAGGGGAAATTGCGGGGGGCGGCTTTGCGATCCGCGAGGCGTACGCCGCATATGACGCCGCGAAAAAATTCGGCTTCTCCCCTGCCCCGGCGGCCGACCCGCCCGGGTGCCGGTGCAGCCACGTAATCCGCGGCGCCGCGGCGCCGGAAGACTGCCCGCTGTTCGGAAAGGCCTGCACGCCCGCAGACCCCGTGGGGCCGTGCATGGTCTCCAGCGAAGGCGCGTGCGCGGCGGCGTGGCGCTACCGCGCGGGTTAACGGGGGATTCCCCTTTGCAGTTTACGATAGAAAAAGGAGGCGTCCGCTATGGACGAAATCATTACGCTCGACTATGGCAGCGGCGGCCTGCGCACGGCGCAGCTGATTGAGGAGATTTTGGTGCCGGCGTTTCGCAACCCGGCGCTCGAAGTGCTCGGCGACGGGGCCGTGCTGCCGAAGCCGGAAAGCCCTTTGGTCTTTTCGACGGACAGCTTTGTGGTGACGCCGTGGAAATTTCCCGGCGGGGATATCGGGAAGCTCGCCGTGTGCGGCACGGTCAACGACGTGTGCATGGCGGGCGGCAAGCCGCTGTATCTGAGCCTTTCGTGCATCCTCGAAGAGGGGTTTTGCATGGAGGATTTCCGGGAAATCGTCGCGTCGATCGCGAAGACGGCAAAGGAAGTCGGCGTCCAGGTCGTGACGGGCGACACGAAGGTCGTCGAGCGCGGCCACGGCGACGGCATCTATTTAAACACGGCCGGCATCGGCGTGCTGCGGGCGCCGGGCCTTTCGAAGGACGCCATCCGGCCGGGGGATGCGGTGCTCGTCAGCGGCAGCGTGGGCTGCCACGGCGCGGCGGTGCTGTTCGCGCGCGGGGAGATCCCGTTTGCGGGCTCGCTTTCCTCCGACTGCCAGCCGCTGCAGGAGCTGTCCGCGGCGGCGCTGGACGCGGGCGGTGTGCGCGTGCTGCGCGACCCGACGCGCGGCGGCGTAGCGACAACGCTTTCGGAATTCGTGGAGCATTCCGCCCTGTCGATCGAGCTCGACGAGACGGCCATCCCCGTGGACCCGCAGGTGGAGGCCGCGTGCGCGCTGTTGGGGCTTGACCCGCTGTACAGCGCGTGCGAGGGGCGCATGCTCGCCGTGACGGCGCCCGAAACCGCCGAGGCCGTGCTGCAGGCGATGCGCCGGACGCCCGGCGGCGAGGGGGCCGCGTGCATCGGCCGCGTGACCCAAAGCCACCCGGGCCATGTCGTGCTGCGCACAGCCGCCGGCGGCAGCCGCCTTTTGGGGAAACTCTCCGGCGCACAGCTGCCGCGCATCTGCTAAACGCCGTCCGCCCGCAAAAAGCGGCCGGAATTTTCAAAAAAGCCTTGACAGGCCCCCGCCTTTGTGGTAAACTATTGCTTGTGCTTAGACGAGCGTACGAACCGGGTTTCCTCCCCGGAGGCCGACGCAGGCCGGCTGTTTTTGGAGAGGTGTCCGAGTGGTTTATGGAGCTGGTCTTGAAAACCAGTGATCCCGCGAGGGACCAAGAGTTCGAATCTCTTCCTCTCCGCCATCTTTCCGGCCGTCGCATAAGCTCTCTTGGAGAAGTACCCAAGTGGTGAAGGGGCTCCCCTGCTAAGGGAGTAGGTCGGGAAACCGGCGCAAGGGTTCAAATCCCTTCTTCTCCGCCAACCTGTGGTGTAACGGTTACGCCACAGGTTTTTTCTTTTCTTTTTTCTTTTCCTAGGTATGGGGTGTGTCCGCAGACGTGTGGCGTTGCAGGGCGCACCTTTGTTTTTGCGCAAAAACGGCCCTCTCCCCTGGTTTTGACAAGGGAAAGGGCCGTTTCATTTGAATAAAAGAAAAAGAATAAAAGAAAAATTGCTTGGAAAGCGGCGCTTAGAAATCCTTCTGGATCTCTTCGATCTGGACGAGGCGGCCGCCTTCTACACGCGAGCGTTCCGCGGCAAACGCGATGTAATGGCTTTCCATCGAGCGCTCGAGCGACGTGATATTCGACGCCACCTTGCCGTCGAGCTCGAGATCCAAAAACTCGCGCACGAGCTGGTTGTCGCCGCCGGCATGGCCGGAGAAATCCTCGGCGAGCTTCGAGACGTCAATCTGCTCGCGCGGCTTGCCGAATACGCCGACATCGATGATATTCCGGTGCATATCCGCGACGATGTCGCCGTTTGTGCCCATGAATTTCGCGTAGCGGCCGCCCTGGGCGGTGAACGCGCACATGGTCAGCTGCATCGTCGTGCCGTCGGTCATCTCCAGATTCACGACCTGGTGGTCGACGACGTTGTTGTCGCAGTGGAACACGCAGCGGCCGTACGGACCGGTCTGGATTGCCTCGCGGATGCTTTCGGGCGTCGGGTGCAGCGCGAGGACCTCGCAGGGCCACTCGTCGTTGCCCTTTAAGATGCCGGTTTCGTCGTTTTCAAGGTAGATTTTCTCGGCATCGAACGGGCAGGTCTCCTTGACTTTGCAGCCGTCTAAGCAGCGCAGGGCGGCCCCTTCGGGCGCGTTTTCGGGTTTAAATAGATACGTGCCGCCAAACGAGGAGACCGCCTTACACGTCTTATTCGCAAGCCACGGGTAAAGGTCTAAGTCATGGCAGCATTTCTGCAGAATCATCGGGCTCGTTTCGTCGGAATTGCGCCAATTGCCGCGCACGAACGAATGGCACTGGTGCCAGTAGCAGACATTTTCAATCGCCTGGATGGACACGACGTCGCCGATCGTGCCGGCATCCAACAGCTCCTTGAGCTTCATAAAGTACGGCGTATAGCGCAGCACATGGCAGACGACGACGTGGCGGCCCGTCTCTTTCGCGACGCGCACGATCTCGCGGCATTCCGCGGCGACGGGCGAAATCGGTTTTTCCATCAGGACATCGTAGCCTTTTTCCATTGCGGCGACGGCCTGGCGGACGTGCTGGCGGTCCTGCGTCGTGATGAACACGGCGTCGGCGAGTTTGTCCCGCGCGAGGAGCTCCTCGGCACTCGCAAAGCAGCGGTCCGCCGGCACGCCGTACGTTTCGGCGACGTCTTTGACCTTCGCGGGGTCGATGTCCGCAATGGCGGCGATCTCCATACGGTCCGGGAACAGCTTGACCGTCGGCGCATACGTATCCTTCCCACGATTTCCGAGGCCGCAGAAGGCCACACGCAATTTTTTCGACATAAACGATTCCTTCCTTTCACTCACACTCGTGTTCCAGTATACGGCGCGCAAAGCATCCTGTCAAATCTTTTTTACAACATAGACAAAAGGCGGACCCCCGACCTGGGGCCCGCCTTTTCCGATCTGAAAATGCAAATGCAGGGAAGGCTTAATCGATGACGATGTCGTGCTTTTCGATATGGAGCGCCACCGGGGCGTCAGCCATAAAGACGATGTCCTGGGCATCCTGCGGCGTCTCGTACAGCGTCAGCGAGAACGCGTATTCGCCGTCGTTTAAGAAGAGCTCGCCGGAGAAGCGGTCGAGCAGCAGGCGCAGCTTGAGCTTGCCGTCGTGGAGCTTTACCGGGAACGTGCGCAGGTTGGCGATGTCGTGGTGGCCGCCCGCCTTCATGCGGTTGACCGTCAGCTTGCCCGCGGCGGTGTCGTAGGAGACGACCGTCTCAAAGCGGCTGTCTGCCGCGAATTTCATCGCAAACGTCTTGCATGCGCTGTCCTCAAACGAGACCTCGGCGGTCAAATCGAGCACGCGGCCGGAAACGCCCGCATACGACTGCGTGCCGCAGAAGGCCGGCTCGTCGACCGTGACGGGGTTCTGGTAATACTTCTCGATCTCGCGCACGGGCAGCTGGTAGATGCGGCCGTCCTTGACGTGCAGCTCACGCGGATAGGACAGCATGCACTGCCACTTCGCGCCGTGGCGGATGCAGGAACCGGATTCGACCGATTCCATCCAGCCGGACAGCAGGCAGCGCCCGTCGGGGCCCACCATCGTCTGGGAGGCATAGAAGTCAAAGCCCATGTCGAGGGCCTGGATGCTTTCGTGTTTCCACGTCTTCGTTGCGCGGTCGTATTCGCCGATGATGGCGATCACGCAGTTGCCGGGGCGGAAGTCCTCCGACGGCGCGCGCATGTTCATGCAGCCGACGAGCAGCACGTCCTTGCCGTCGAGGCGGAAGAAATCCGGGCACTCCCACATGTCGCCGTAGACCATGCCGCTCTTTTCGAGCGTCTGCTCATACGTCCAGTGGATGGCGTCCGGCGAGCGGAACAGATAGACCTGGCCTTCGTCGGTCGCCAAATCCCGGCCGACCGTCACGCAGGCATACGTGCCGTCCTCTTCGCGCCAGATCTTCGGGTCGCGGAAATCGGCCGAGCTCGCGCCTTCGGGCAGGTCGGCGGCCGTGATGACGGGGTTGCCGTCGTACTTTTCGTAGTTCAGGCCGTCGCCGAACGCGAGGCTCTGCGTTTCGGTGACGCCGGTGGAGCCGTCCTCATAGACATGGTCGAGGTGGGAAGTATACATAAACAGCTGGCGGCCGTCGTCGAGCGTGAGCGCGCTGCCGGAGAAGCAGCCCGTCTCATAGGGCTGGTCTGGCGCGAGGACAGCCGGGAGATATTCCCATTTTGTCATATCGTCGCTGACACAGTGGCCCCAGTGCATCGGGCCCCAATGGTTCGAATACGGATGGTACTGAAAGAACTGGTGGTACTTCCCCTTATAAAAGGAAAAACCGTTCGGGTCGTTGAGCCAGCCGACTTGCGCGGAAATATGGAACAAGGGGCGCTCTTCGGCGGCAACCTCTGCCCCATGCAGGGCTTCATATTTTCTGGCCTTTTCTAGCAAATTCATAGTTGTTTCCTCTTTCGATCCTTCTGAAATAAATTTTAGACATTCACAGCGTTGTTGCGCCGCGGATAACCTGAATAGGAACATTGATGCGAAGATTTTGGAATTTTTCCCCCTCAATCCTGCGCACCAGCAAATCGACGCTCGTCTCCACAATCTGTTCGACCGGCTGCTGGATGACCGTCAGCCGGGGATACGAGAGTTTCGCCAAATAGGTGCCGTCGTACGAGACGATCTTGAGGTCTTCCGGAACGTGCAGGCCGCGCTCCTGGGCGACCCGCAGGCACGCGGCGGCCCACATGTCGGTGCCGAAGATGCCGTCCGCCTCCGGGTGTTCGTCAAAGAACTGGTTCGCCTCAGAAAGGAAATACTGCACCGAGAACTGGTTCCATTTGGCAAAATACCTTCCGCACGAGACACCGGCGGCCGCGACGGTCTTTGCGAATTCGTCGTGGCGGGCAAAATACGGAAAGGCTTCGTCGATGTTGTCGCAGAATTGGAAAATGTGTTTGCAGCCGGAGTTTAGCAGCAGCTCGGCCGCGGCACAGCCGCCCTGCGCGTGGTCCGCGCTGACGACCGGGATCTCTTTGGAGAACTGCGGCGTATCGATGGACACGACCGGGCCCTTGAGCGAAGCATACAGCGAATTGTCGAGCGTATGGGTCATCGTTAAGACGCCGTCGACCATATTCCGCTGCAGCATCTGCAAATACAGCGCCTCGTTCGTCTGCTCATCGATCGTATTGCACAGCAGCACGCGGTAGCCCTTCCAGCGCAGCCGTTTTTCCATCGTATCAACCACCCACGCGTAAAACGGGTTGGAAATTTCCGGAACAATCACGGCAATGGTCTGGGTCTTCTTGTGGTAGAGATTGCGGGCTAGTTCGTTGGGCGTATAGTGCAATTCTTCGATTGCTTTTTCCACTTTTCGGCGCGTCTCCTCTGAGACGTAGCCGGTATTGTTCAGAACACGGGACACGGTGCCAACGCCCACATGGGCCGCCCGTGCAACGTCCTGCATTTTCATAAAACGCTTCGTCTCCATTCTTACCCGCGCCGGAAGCGGGGACATCAAGGGATTCCATTCTCTGCCGGGCTGCGCCGGAAAGCGGTGCGGTTTGGCAGAAAACGGCCGCCCTGCCCTGGCCAAAAGCTTCGGGCAGGGCGGCCGCTGCAAAAGGGCTGTCCAAAAAGGTTCGCAAGCACAGGCAATGTCAGGTACTGTCTAATTTTACCCCTTAATGCCCGTCGCTGCAATACCTTGCACGTAATATTTCTGCATGAAGATGTAAATGGCCAGCATCGGCAAGGAGGCCAGCGTCAGGGCCGCCATGATTGCGCCGTAATGGACCGGGTTCGTGCCGAAGAAGGACTGCACCGCCAGCTGGACCGTGCGCTTGTCTGCGCCGGTCGTGACGAGGAACGGCCACATGAAGTCGTTCCACCGGGCGATAAAGTCGAGGATGAAGACCGTTGCATACGTCGTCTTCGAAATCGGCATGATCACGCTGACGAACGTGCGGAACGCGCCGCAGCCATCGAGCGATGCCGCTTCACGCAAAGCATCCGGCACATCGAGGAAGTTCGAATAGAACATGTAGATCGAGAAGCAGTTCATCATGAACGGGAACACGAGGCCTGCCAGCGTGTTGACCCAGCCGAGCTGCGTCATTTCGATGTACAGCGGCAGGAGAATCGCTTCCACGGGCATGCTCGACAGCGCGATGATGATCGTCAAGATCAGGCCGCGGCCGCGGAACTTCAGTTTTGCAAGCGCATAGCCGCACATCGAACCGAAGATCAAGTCGCCGACGAGCGTCAGGCCGATGTACAGGAACGTGTTGCCCAAAATCTGCGGGATGTTCAGACGCTGGAACACTTCGACGTAGTTTCCGACCGTGAAATTCACGGGGATGAACGTCAAAATGGACGTCATGTTGGCGAAAACATCGTTTTCCGGCTTAAAGGACGCTGCAATCATCCACAGAAGCGGGGAGACGAAGATAACGCCAATGATAATGTTGCCTAAATAGAAGGCAGTACTTTTTGCAATCTTAGTACGGCGAATACTCGCGGTTCTGCTTTTATCCATAGTGTCTTCTCCCCCTTCCTTACTTCGTTCTGGTCAATTTCTTGACAATCAAAGAAATGATGACAACGAGCACAAAGAAGACCGTTGCAATTGCGCAGGCAAAGCCGAAGTTGCCGCTCTGGAAGCCTTCTTCGTAGATGTAGTACACGAGCGTGCGGGTCGCATTCTGCGGGCCGCCTTTGGTCATGATGTACGGCTGCGTGAACAGCTTCATGGCCTGGATGATCGTAATCATGAGGACGTACTTGGTCGTATTGGCAAGACCCGGCAGCGTAACATAGCGGAACTGTGCCCAGCGGCCGGCGCCGTCGATGGAAGCCGCCTCATACTGTTCCTCCGGGATGCCCTGCAGGCCGGCGAGGAAGATCATCATCTGGTAGCCGGCGCCCTGCCAGGCGGACATGAAGATGATGGCGTTCATCGCGACGTCGGGGTCGCCCAGGAAGTTGACCGGGCCTGCGCCGAAGGTCGAGAGCAAGGCGTTAATGAGACCCGTGTTGGCGTTCGAGTTGTACAGGACCGTCCACAAGACCGCGATAACGACCATAGACGTAACCTGGGGGGCAAAGTACATCGTGCGGAAGATCGACACGCCGCGGCGGCGGGATCTGACGAGCAGTGCCAGGCAAAGAGCCAGCACGCACTGGATCGGCACAACGAGTACGGTGAAGTAGAACGTGTTGCGCAGTGCCACGTAGAACTCTTCGGTCTGGAAGACTTCGAGGTAGTTTTCAAGGCCGATGAACTCCATGCTGTCCGGGCGGACAACCTGGTACTGGAACAGCGAATAGAAAATCGTGTAAACGATCGGGATGATTAAGAACGCAATCAACAGAATGATTGCCGGCAGTGACATGAGCGCACCGGTCACTTTTTCGCCCCGATTGTAGGTGACGCGCTGGATGGAGGCGTCCTTTCGTGCCATGTTCATGAGCTCCTTTCCAAGGGAGATTTCTAAGGCAGCAAGATTGTTTCACGAGGACCTCTCCGCTCTAAAAACCCCCTATTTCACTAAAAGGGCGCATACGAGCACCCTTTTAGCGAACTTTGGAGTTTTAGAAAGGAGGCGGGAATCCCGTTTCCTTTTCATTTTTCTTGTGCAGCAAAACTGAAAAGCTTGCCTCTCGCGTCTTGCTTATTCTGCGTAATAGGTCTGGTAGTCGTCGTCAAACTCTGCAGCGACGTTGTCGAGTTCCGTCTTCGCATCGGAGCCGCTGATGACGTTGAGGAACGCGCTCGCGAATTCGGTGGACAGGATGGAGTACGACGGGGTACGCGGACGAGCAACGCCCGTGTTTTCGAGCTGCCAACGGACGAGTGCACGCGGGCCTTCGTCCCAGCCTTCCATCAGGTCATAGGAGGAGATACGGGTGGCCGGTTTGGAGATCGTGTCCGCATACGTTGCGCAGTTTTCGGTGTTCATCAGCCACTGGAGGAATTCAAACGCCGCGTCGGTGTTCTCACAGTTCTTGGAGACGCCCGCAGACCAGTCGCCCGTCGGGGAGACAGCCTTGCCGTCGTCAGAAACCGGATAGTAGGAAACGCCCCAGTTGAGGTCGCTGCCTTCGAGCGTCTGGATGTTCCAGGAGCCGCCGAGCATCGTTGCGCACTTGCCGTTCAAGAATTCATCGGTGATCGGGTCCTGGTTCGCATAGCCGTTCTTGACGAGGTCTGCGAGGTAGTTGAGCGTCTCGACGCTCGCGTCGGAGTTGACATAGCCCTCTGCCGTCGTGCCGTCGTCGGAGACCATCGGCGCGTCCGCTTCATTCCAGAAGGAGCCGAGGCCGTAGATGATGCCTTCGCCCTTGTCCATGATGATGTTCGTGCCGACGTAGTCGCTCGTCGTCAGCTTTGCGGCGTTCTCAGCGAACTCGGACCAGGTCCAAGCTTCGTTGATGTCCGAGTCGGTCGGATATTCGATGCCGGCCGCGTCGAGGTAATCCTTGTTGTAATAGAGCAGCACGGAGGATTCCGTTGCGCCGATTGCATAGAGGTGGCCGTCATATGTATTCTGCTGGATGGTGGAGGGCATGAAGTCTTCCTTATCCTCTTCGGTGTAGACGTCATCGATCGGGATGATGATGCCGTTGGCCGCATAGTAGGAAACCATCGGGCCGTCAATGAACAGGATGTCCGGCAGGCTGTTGGACGTCGTCGCCGTCGTGATCTTGTTCTCGTAGTCGTAAGAGCTCGAGCGGTCGATTGCCTCACGGGAAACCTTGATTTCCGGATGCTCGGAATTCCACGTGTTCAGCGTGTCTACCCACCACTGTTCGATGCCCGCTGTGTCGGTCGGGCTCCAGATCGTCAGGTTGACGGTTTCACCCGTCGCGCCGCCGCCTTCGCCGGAGCCGGATGCCGTCGTGCCGCCGGAGGACGTGCCGCCCGAGCACGCAGCCATCGAGACTGCCAGCGCTGCTGCCAGAGCCGCAGCCAATACTTTCTTTGATTTCATAATTGTACCTCCCGAAATGGATTTGCGGAACCATCCCAAAACCGGTGTCTTACCAGGCGGGATTCCTTCCCGGGCGGGCTATTTTTACACCCTGCATTTTCATTTTTCCTGCCCGAATCCGGAAAAGATTCCCATATCAAAAGTGTGAACGCGGAAATCCGCGATAGCACTTTTGACGGTAATTCCTCGTTGGAACCCGTTCCATTTGATGAATTTACTATAGTACACTCCGGGCTGTTTGTCAACCTGAAAAAGGATTTTTGTATGTTTTCACAAATCAGGGATACGGAAATCAGCATCCTGCACAAAGAAAGTCAGGGGCCATTTGCAAAATTCGCGCTTGCGGCGGATAGTTTACAGAATTATGAACGCGAGATCAATTTTTTGAGAAAAAAGAGCGTAAGTTTGTACAACGTGCAGGCTCTTGAATAAATAGGAGTTGATTTTCCTTTTTCTTGCGCATCGCTTTTGGCGAATCCGTCAAGGCAGCGGATGAAAAGGGTGATCATACCTCAAAAACGCCGGCGGATGCTTTGCCTGCAATTTGCACAAAAGCGTGTATCCGCACCGGCAGGGTCGGGCAGCTGCACGCTTCGCGAGAGGAGATGCTTTTTCTGAAGAGAGGGAGGCGGTCCGCAGGGTGGGACCGCCAGGCGTATTATGAAATCTCTTATAAGTGGAAATTATTCCGCGTAGTAGGTCTGGTAGTCGTCGTCAAACTCCGCAGCGACGTTGTCGAGCTCGGACTTCGTGTCGGCGCCGCTGAAGATGTTGAGCATGGCCGAAGCAAACTCCGAGGAGAGCACGGAATACGACGGGCTGCGGGGACGGGCAACGCCGGTGTTTTCGAGCTGCCAGCGGACGAGTGCGCGGGCACCTTCGTCCCAGCCTTCCATCTTTTCATACGCGGAGGTGCGGGAAGCCGGCGTCGAGCAGGCGGAGGCGTAGGACGCGACGTTGTCGGTGTTCATCAGCCACTGCAGGAACTCTTCTGCCGTCTCTACGTTCTGGCAGTTCTTGGAGACGCCCGCAGCCCAGTCGCCCGTCGGGGAGACCGCTTTGCCGTCGTCAGACACCGGGAAGTAGGAGACGCCCCAGTTTAAGTCACTCTGCTCGAGGCGCTGGATGTTCCACGTGCCGCTGAGCATCGTCGCGGAATGGCCGGTTAAGAATTCGTCGGTCACGGGGTCGGTATTTGCGTAGCCGTTCTGGAAGAACTGATTGATGTAGTTTGCGACCTCCATGCTCGCGTCGGAGTTGACATACCCTTCGGCCGTCGTGCCGTCCTCGGAAATCAGCGGCGCATCCGCTTCGTTCCAGAACGAGCTCAAGCCGTAGATGATGCCTTCGCCCTTATCCATAATCAGGTTCGTGCCGACGTAATCGTCCGTCGTGAGCTTGCCGGCATTCTCGTAGAATTCGGACCAGGTCCACGCGCCGCTGATGTCCGTGTCGGACGGATATTCGATGCCGGCAGCATCCAAGTAATCTTTATTATAATAGAGGATTACCGAGGACTCCGTCGGGCCAATCGCGTACATGTGGCCGTCGTACGTGTTCTGCTGGATGGAAGAGGGCATGAAGTCTTCCTTGTCCTCGTCGGTATAGGCGCCGTCGATCGGGACAATGACGCCGTTGGCCGCGTAATACGAGACCGTCGGGCCGTCGACGAACAGAATGTCCGGCAGGGTGTTCGACGTCGTCGCCGTCGTGATCTTATTCTCGTAGTCGTAAGAGCTCGAGCGGTCGATCGCCTCGCGGCTGACCTGGACGTCCGGATGCTCCGCATTCCAGGCATCGAGCGTTTCCACCCACCAGTCCTCGATGGCGGCCTCGCCCGTCGGGCTCCAGATGGTCAGGCTGACCGGTTCCGAAGAGCCGCCGTTTTCCGCGGAAGCCGCGCCGGAACTCGCCGTCCCCGCCGTGGAGGACGTGCCGCCCGAACAGGCGGCCATCGAGACTGCCAGCGCTGCCGCCAGGGCCGCTGCCAAGGCTTTCTTTGTTTTCATGAAGGATACCTCCTAAAAATGATTTTAGAAACAAGTTCCCAGAAAAACCCTTTACTTGCAGAAAAAGCGCTTTTTAATTATCTTGTTGATTTCATGCTTTGTTTCCTGCAAAAGTGCCGAAAATACGCCGCAAAAAGGGGCGCAAAGAGAGCCCCGCTTTATGCGCAAATTTCACAAGAAGTTTTCCTGTGGAACGCGTTCCTTATTACGTCCCCTAGTATACCCCCCCCCCCCCGGGTATTTTTGTCAATCCTGAAAAATATTTTTGTATATATTCACAAATCCCGTCTCGGTGCTTCGTGAGAGTGCACAAAGAAAATGTCATCTTTCTGGATGTATATGCTGAAAATTCTCTTCGTACGCATAAAAAGGCAAGGCCGTATGCTTTTCGCAGAGCACCTGCATGAATCCGCTTTCCAGAAAGAAATTAGGCAGATCGGATTTTGTTTGATTGGGCCTTTGCTTTTTCATCCCATACGGGAATTTTGATCGCCGGTAAAACGAATCAACTGGAAGTCGAGGGAAGGAAACTGCCGGTCGGTTGCGTTTGCGGGCACGGATATGGTACGATAGAGGCAGCAAAAGAAAAGGAGTGCCCGCGATGACACAAACGTTTGGAAGCAGGATCTCTGCCCTGCGCAAGGAAAAAGGCATGACGCAGTCCGCGCTTGCGGAAAAGATGGGCGTAACGGACAAGGCCGTCTCGAAGTGGGAGCGGGATCTGTCGTTCCCGGACGTCGGCTCGCTGCCGAAGCTCGCACAGATCTTTGAATTGACCGTCGACGAGCTGTTGCAGGGGACGCCGGTCCCGAAGGCGGAGACGGCCGGGGAAAACGCCGGCGACCTCGTGCGGCTCATCTTAAAAGGGGTGGCGCTCGCGATGGGCGTCGCGGCGGCGGTTCTGTCGTTTCTCAACGCGGTCGCGCCCGCGCAGGCCGTCTCGATGCTCGGACTGGGGCTCGCGTGCCTGGCGGTGCTCCATCTGCTGCCGAAAGCGGAATAAACGAAAACCCCCGCAGCCTTTGTTTTGGGAAAAGGCTGCGGGGGTTTTGGATTTAGAAATCGCTATGCGGCCGCGCGGCGCCGGCGCAGCGCCAGGACCAGCAGCGAGAGCAGGATTTCGACGGCCGCCAAGGCGGCGATCTTCCCGACGTCGCTGCCGACAAGCATCGCGACGGCCATCGTATCGATCAGCATATGGGCGAGGATGCACGGAAGCGCGCCGCGGGACAGGGTTTTCACGGCGCCGAGCGTAAACGTGTTGCCGAGAATCATCAGATAAAACAGGAAGTAATTCGAGGACCCGGCCGTAATCCACGGGATTGCGTAGATCGGGAAATGCCACACAAACCAGATCCCGGAGAGCACAAGCAGTTTCCCGACGCTGTTTTTCGGGACCGGCAGGCGCTCCTGCAGATACCACCGCCAGCCGACCTCCTCGAGACCGCCCTGCAATAGCGTCCACGGGAAATACGCGAGCACGGCCGAAGCCGGCGCGCCCGTAACCGTCACGTTTCCCAAAAGGGCGGAGACGCCGTAGTAAACGGCCGGCACCGCCACGGCGGCGGCCCAGGCCGGCCACGCCTCGCGCGGCGAAAACGCGCCCTTGAGGCACTGCCAGAGGCTGGCCTTCTCCCCCGAAACGCGCAAAAAGGCAAACGCGAGCAGCATCGGCAGCAGGTTCATCAGAATAAACAGCGGCGACGCCCACGGGCTTGTGTTGTCCGGCGCGAGCCACAACAGCAGCCGGCCGACGAAAAAGGTGCAGGCGATCGTTGCCAGCGCGTAGCAATACGGCAGCAGACGGGTTTTCTTTTCCATGGCAATCTCCAAAATAGACGGGTTTTCTTTCAGTATACCAGGAGAGCGGCCACAAAGGGTAAAAGGGAGATTAAAATTAAAACGAAAAAGCACCACGGCTTTGGATTCCAAAACTGTGGTGCAAAACTTGGCAAATAACTCTAATTGTGATAAAAATGAACCCGCCTTTTGCGTTAGGGAGTTCATTTTGCGCCGTGGGGGTTCATCCTTACCAGTCAAGCGATAATCATCAAGCAGAAAGGCTTTGTCATATTCTATAAAAAGAATTTATAATTGCGCCTTGACGTCGGCAATCGCAACCAACGTGGCTTCGCCGCTGATAGCAATTCTGCCATCATCTAATAATTCGCATTGTAAATAACCGCCCCGTTTTGAAGCCTGATAGGCTCTTATGGTTCGTTTTCCCAGAACAGCAGACCAATAAGCGGCAATTTGACAATGTGCCGAGCCGCATACGGGATCTTCTACAACGGATAACTTCGGGGCAAAACTTCTTGAAACGCAATCTACATTTGTGCCGGCAGCAGTGGCATTTTGGATTCTTCCATCCATTTTCATCAAAAGGCTTTGATTGGGTTTCATACATTTTATCTGTTCTTCATTTTCGAACACACATATAAGATCAAGACCGAGGATCGCCTTTTTAGGGCGAATTCCAAACGCAGCTTCCATTTCATCTGTCACAGGAATTTCCTGCAGTTCATAGGTCGGAAAATTCATTTCATAGAGATCGTTTTTTCGTTCAACGATCAAATCGCCGCTTAGCGTGTGAAAGGTAACTGAGCTGCTCTTTGGCTCATAATAATTCAAAATCACAAAAGCAGATGCCAGTGTTGCGTGACCGCACAGCTCTATCTCGGTTCCAGGTGTGAACCAACGCAGGTGATATCCCTGTGATTCTTTTACAACAAAAGCTGTCTCAGACAAATTGTTTTCCATGGCCAGTTTCATCATAGATTCTTCTGTTGGCCATTTTTCCATAACACACACGGCTGCCGGATTTCCAGAAAAGGGTTTGTTGGTGAATGCGTCAACAATATATTGTTTCATGTCGTTCTTATCTCCTTCGCTTCTGTATATAAAATAGCATAAAACGCAGTAGCTGCAATGGGCTTCGTATGAATTAGCGGTAATTGTAGATGAGGCGCATAAGACGGGTAAAAATAAACGAAAGCCCCACAAATTAAACGTTACCCTGAAAATAAACAATTACTCATTGTGCATTGGAACTTATGGGTACCGGATTGGTTGCAGGCTATCGTCCTATCTGGAAACGATCATAACGGAAAAAGCCTGAAAGCGCTTAAAATCAGGGCTTTCGGGCAAAAAGAAAGCACCGCAACCTTGATACGCATTGTATCAAAATTGCGGTGCATCTTTGGTGGACCTGGAGGGATTCGAACCCTTGACCTCTCGGATGCGAACCGAACGCTCTCCCA